>Ga0256404_1000008_pt1 | contig 453353 bp, 398 predicted proteins | sample RumenRJG_01DNA_FD_185990 | JGI IMG/M metagenome (GOLD analysis project Ga0256404, IMG submission 185990) | Bovine rumen microbial communities from Lethbridge, Alberta, Canada - RJG_01 | ecosystem: Host-associated > Mammals > Digestive system > Stomach > Rumen | place: Canada: Alberta... | reverse complement strand
CAGACTGAGAGGAGCTACATGAATGCCGGTTCAATAAAAGTTCAAAAGGAGATTCTGTTTAACGCAGCATGATGGATTTATGGCTTTTTTCAGGAATGAAATTGCGAACTAAATTTGACACAATCTAAAAACTATAATTAATAGATTAAGTAAATTTAAACTTTCAAATGACGACCCTTTAAAATTAATAATTGATAATGCTAAAAAGAGAATATAAAAATGAGACAGATTTTTAAATTTCAAAATTTAACAAAAAGTGTAAAATTTTCAAAAGAACAAAAAGAATATATTAAATCTTTATCTCTATCATCTGGCGACATATGGAAATCAACAGATGATAAAATGGAAGACATAAAAAATGAAATAACAAAACAATTATTAAAAATACAAGACAGTTATTGTATTTATTGTGGTTTTACTATTGATTTTTATGATTTTTTTGAAAGAGAACATATTGCATTAAAATCAAAATATCCAGAATTCATGTTTGAACCATTAAATTTGGCATTGGCATGTAATACCTGTAATAAATCGACAAGAAAAGGTCGGAGAAATCTTTTAATTGAACCAAAAAATAAAAACTATAAATTAAATAAGTTTAAAATTATTCATCCTCATTTAGATAATCGTGATGATCACATAATGTTTTCTACTGATGGTATTTCTTTAATAGCCAAAAATAATTCTAAAAAAGGAAAAGAAACTATTAAAATTTTTAAGTTAAATAATCCGGGATATTTAACTTTACGTGGTCAACAATACCTAATAAATAAACATTCTCTAGGCGAAGAATTAGAAGATATGCTTAATAAAATACTGCAACAAAGTCACTCTGTTAATTAAAAAAATCCATCCTAGTTACACAGTGTAACAAAACATAAACACTAAACCCCAGTGCTTTAGCTTTACACTTGAACTATGAAAGTTCAAGGCAGAGACTGCACACTGACGGTTGCAAAAGACAATGAATATTATCCATTACCATACAGCGAGGAAACTGTAAGACAGACGTCGAGAGGCTACGAGCCTTTTCCTTGAAGTGTTGATAAAAAATCTAGTAATAATCATTTGACATAATCGACATTTCCTCTTATATTGAAACAGTTCCGTGGTAGAACATGCGGTCAGTGCGAAGATTTTTATCATACCATGTCAAAACTTAATGAACACCAAGAGCATCAGGTTATTGCTGCTTAAGGTACTGACAAAAAGCATTTGCAATTAAGGATGCCCAAGGAGTATCATTATGTCTCGTATTGAATTCTTTAAGAAAGAATCAAAAAATCTTTTAAAAGATTGGAAATCTCAAGCAACAACAACTGGAAGTGATGGAACTATTTCTTATCACTATGATTCAAAATTCTACAATGTAGATGATTTATTTAAATCTCTTAAATGGGATGATAAAGACCGACAGCAAAAAATTCTCGCTCGGGCTCAACATGCCATTTCACAAATTGTAGGATTTAAGAACTGGACCTCTTTGCTTAATGCCTCTGAATCTGAACTTGAGAAAGCTGAAGGGGTGATTCGTGCATTAAAAGAAAAAACAGAACTTTCTACATTGATTACAAAATCTGAAACTAAACAGTTTAATCCATGCTTCAGAATACGCTGTATGTTTGAAATGACTTTAAGTGAGAAGAAATCATTTAAGAATGAAGTTGTAAAAATCATTAATAAAATCAAAGAATCAGTAAAAGATTCTGAATACTGGATAGATTTCTTTGACTTCTGGGATACTGTTGATAATTCAGGACGATGGAAAACGTACACAGAACGAAGAGCATATCTTGAAAAGAAACTTAAAAATAGAGAGGAAAGCTTTTCAAAAATCATCATTAGAGCTTATAAATATTTTTCAAACACAGCTTATTTTGGATGCTATAGTCCTGTTGTGATGACTCAAATTTTAGGTCAGCTTGGAATACGAGTTTATACTGTAAATCTAAAAAATAATAAAATCGCAGGATTTTGTAGTAAGCTCTTTAATTCAGATTTTGATGCTGAAGTTCAAGAACCTGTAATTGTAATCAATAAAACTCTTTGCAATACTCCAGAACGCTATTTGAAGGAAATGGCAAAGCAGCTTTATTATATGATAGCAAAGCCTGATGAATTTGATTATTCAGATGATATCGTGAAATATGAAATGACTTCTACACAAAATGAGGCAGAGCAATTCTATGAGGATTTGGCAATCTCTCCAGATTATTTGAATTATATAATTCAGGTACATGCTAAATATGGACCAAAAGATTTAACAAGGGATTGGAAAGATTTCTTCTTGAAAAATTATGAAATTGAACCAATTATTCAGCAAATAAAAAGTTCATTCTACATTGATTATAGGACTGCTATTAAAAAGCTTCTGGAATCTGACTGGGAATATAAGTTCATGTTTGATAGTTTTGAAGAAGTTGAGCAATTCTATTTGGACTGTGTAAAGAAGTATGATGAACAAGGTATGAAGAAAATCAAATACCTTAATGGTGAACCTGAACCTTTAGACTGGTCTGATACGAATCTTGAGTATAGCAAACAGTATATAGACTAACAATATAACCTCAGAACTTCGCAGAAATATTCTCTGCGAAGTTCTGGAGAATAGAAAATAAATATGAATTCCCTAAAAAGTTATGATTTCAAAGTGTTTGTTGTTTAGTTTTTTGTTTACGTTCCTATAATGTATACAAAAATTGCCAATATTTGTATACGTTATTTAGATGATTCTACACAAAAACGAACTTGCTCAATGAAAATTATCTTAGTCAATTGTTCTTTCCTCTCTAAGCATTTTCTGATATTCAAGAGCATCAACATCTTTCCAGGTGTCTTTCATGCTGCCAGCAAAATCAGAAAGAGCAGCCATTCTTTTCAGTTTTCTTGCTTCTTCTTCCTGTTGTGTAGTTAGAGTTAATGTATCGTTGGAAAGATTATTAACATGTTTTTGCATTCCTATGCCTCCAATTATTCTATTCAAATAGCGTATCTGCAGCAGGCTTTGCACTTTCAAGCGCAGCTACCATCTCTGGAATTGCAGCTCTAGTATAATAATCTGTCATTTCTACAGAAGAATGTCCGGCAAGTTTTTGTACAACTTCTGCAGGAAGTTCTCGTCGCATTCTTGTAACATATGTAAAGCGGAAAGAGTGAGGAATAAGCTTTCTGTCTCCTTTTTCAATTCCTGCCTTTTTCATCTGGCGAGTAAAAACATCTTCGAGATATTCACGACGTAATGGTCTTCCATCTTCATGTGCAAAAACAAAATCATCAATGCCGATATTATGCGCATTTACATACTCGATTATCTGGCTGATTGTTGATGTTGGAGCAAAACTTACACGCCACTTTTTATCTTCATCATTTCCTTTCTTGTTATAATCTGTACGTGCGCCGTTAGATTTGCAAAATCCGTCTACTACAAGAGCATTTCTTTCAAATATGAACTGCCTCAACTGAATGGCTCGAACTTCTCCAATTCGTAATCCAAAGGATACCATACAAAGAAGTGCAAGATAGTCTCTTTCATTTGTCCATTTTGTTTTATCGAATAAAAGCTCCAACTCTTCTGTTGTAAAGATATCTGCTTTTTTTGAATTACGTGCAAAGCGAGGGAAGGGTGGCTTTACAATGCCGGTACAACCAAAGAATGGCGCTTCTTTATAAACATAATTGAGTGTTTCTAAGAAGGCGTTCTTCCAGCTTCCCTTGTGTTTTGTGTCGGCTCTAAGAAAATTGTCTACAGCAGTTACTGTAAGGTCTTTGAGTTCAAGGTTTCCAAACTGTTCTACAATTACATTTATTGTTCGTCTATGACGCATGCAGGTTTCTATGGTGATGCTTTTACCATGCTGCTCTAAACGCTCAATGTGAGTACTGCCTGGAATAAACATGTCTTTGCAGATATCCTTGATTAATACAACCTTTCTATCAAGGTCTGGAAGCATTTGGATATAAGCATATGCATCTGCTCTGTTGTGACAGTCAGGAATTACATGTTGCTTTTTAATTCCTGAAGATGGATCGATAAAAGAATAATACCAACGATATACGGATTTGTTTCCAGACTTTACAGAACGTCTTAATACGTTATAGTGCATAAAAAAATAACCTCCCTGGTTAGAAAATGTAAATCCAAAGTGTCGAGGTGACATTTTGGTGACATTAAAAAACACGAAAGGTTATGAAAGATATGTAATTCCTTATTTTATAAGGATTTAGAGATCGGGTAACCCGGATTCGAACCGGGGACCTCGACGTCCCGAACGTCGCGCGCTACCAGCTGCGCTATTGCCCGTTCTAAGAACTGTAAAAAATAAAGCCTTCCGACTAGCGGAAGGCTTAGCGCGAGCGGCGGGGCTCGAACCCGCGATCTCCGGCGTGACAGGCCAGCGCGATAACCAGCTTCGCTACGCCCGCGTGATGTTTGTTATATTACACGAATCGAGGATTTGTGTCAATAACTAAAGACCAAAAAAATAAAAAAATCCCGAATTTTTTCGGGATTTTAAAGCCTTTATGCAAAGTACTGAGGGTACTTTTTCTTGATTTCATCTTCCTGGGTGTAGTGTCGTGAAAGATGTTTATCAAGCGCTTTTCTTGCAGCTTCCGGATTTTTGTTCTTAAATGCTTCAAGAATCTCTTCATGCTCTTTTACAATGCGTTCCGGATTAAAAGAGTGGAGGTTTAATTCACGGATTCTGTCATAATGGATGCTCATCAGTCTTACCATATAGTGACACTGCATTTTATTGGTAATCTTATACATCATCTCATGGAAGGAATTGTCCAGTTCCATAATCTTGTCCAGATTATTTTTCTGATAGTAGAAGCGCTGAAGGGTAACGTTTTCTTCCATATCCTGAATATCTTTCTCTGTTGCCTGTTTGCAGGCCATTTCTGTAACTGCAGATTCAATTGTTGAGCGTACGAAAACAGCTTCATCAACATGAGCCATATCAATAAGGCTTACATGGCTGCCGCGCTGAGGAAGAATTTCAATGATTTTTGTAGAAGAAAGTTCCTGCATTGCCTCATGTACGGGAGTGCGCGAAAGATTAAGCTCGTTTGCAATATCCTGTTCGCTGATCATGCTGCCCGGAGCAAGTTCAAGGTTGATAATATTTGCTCTTATAACACGGAGGGCATATTCTCTGTTTGTTTCTTTTTCAAGTTTTTCGCAGTTTTTCATATATCCTTCAATAATAAAGCGACAAATTAAAATCGTCAATAATGCTTTTTTCTTATGAAATAGCATTTTTTTCTTGACTTTTTAAGAAATTGCTTTATGATTCTAGTTAACAAGTGCACTAGTATGCAAGTACACTTGTACCTAGATTATAGCATACAAATTGAAAAACGGGTACTAAAATGTTTAAGAAAAATGAAAAAGCAGCAGGTACAGAATTAATTGCCTTGGAAAAAAAGAGTCAGTTCAAAAAGTACATGCGAAAATACTGGCAGTTCTATGCACTGCTTTTAATTCCAATCCTCTATTATATTATCTTCCGCTATATTCCTATGGCCGGAAATGTTATTGCATTCCGACGATATCGCGCAGGTGGCAGTCTTTTTGGTGATAAATGGAGCGGCCTAAAATATTTTAAGCAGTTTATTGGTGATAAAACCTTCTGGCGTGCTTTTAGAAATACTCTTGTTCTCAATGTTTCTTATCTTGCAGTACGCTTTCCTCTTACATTGATTTTTGCTCTTTTGCTTAATGAAATTAAAGCTCTCTGGTGGAAAAAGTTTGTACAGACAGTTTCTTATCTGCCACACTTTATTTCTATGGTAATCGTTACAGGTATGATTCGTGAGCTGGTATCTACAAGTGGTCCACTCAATCAGCTGATTGCATACTTTGGCGGCGAAAAGATTTCTTTTATTGCTTTCCCTCAGTACTTTAATCCAATCTTTGTAATTTCTGGTGTGTGGCAGGCTTTAGGTTGGGGTACTATTCTTTATCTTGCGGCTATTGCGGGAATAAATCCTTCTTTGTATGAAGCTGCCGAGGTTGACGGTGCAAATCATTTTCAGCGTGTATGGCATGTAACTATTCCATGTATTCTTCCTACAATTACAACACTTTTGATTCTTGATATCGGAGGACTCGTCGGTTCCGGCGGTGCCTTTGAAAAAGTATTCCTTTTGTATAACCCTATGACTTATGAAACGGCAGATATTATTTCTACCTTCGTATTCAGAATGGGTCTTGGTTCCGGTAACTACAGCTATGCTACTGCCGTAGGTTTGTTTGAAGCCCTCTTGAATCTTTGTCTGCTTACTTTTGCAAATAAAGTTTCTAAGAAAGTTTCTGGTTCAGGCTTGTGGTAATGGAAGTTTAAGATGGCTGAGAATACTGGCGTAAAAGTAAAAGAGTCTACAGGTTATATTGTTTTCAAGTGGTTTAATACAGTAATAATGCTTCTGGTTTGTGCGGTTACTTTGTATCCATTCCTTTATCTTGTAGCACAGTCTTTTTCTTCAGAAGAGGCTATTACACTTGGTAAGGTAAATCTTATTCCAATCGGCTTTAATATTGAAACCTATAAATCGGTATTTGCAAAAGGCGAATTTATGCATTCGTATAAGAATACTGTTGTTTATTCAGTTCTGGGTACAATTCTTTCTCTTGTCTTCAGCTGCTGTATGGCTTATCCGCTTTCTAAAAAGGAGCTTAAAGGCTACAAGGTTTTAACCAAGTTTGTAATTTTTACAATGTACTTTGGCGGTGGTTTGATTCCTAACTATGTTTTGATGATGAAGCTTCATCTTGTAAATAAAGTTGCAGGCTTTATTATTCCATCTTTGCTTAGTACCTACTACATCATCCTTATGAAATCATTCTTCGCAGAAACTCCTCATGAGCTGGAAGAAGCAGGGGAACTTGATGGACTTACTCCAATCGGTATTTTTGTCCGCATTGTTCTTCCACTTTCTATGCCGATTATTGCAACTATGATTCTTTTTAATGCGGTTGGTTACTGGAATAACTGGTATAACGCTTTCCTTTATCTTGATAAGAAGGAAATGTGGCCGGTTGCTTATTATCTAAAGACTGTTATTTCCGGCGCTTCTACATCTGCTGATCCTGGAGAAGCTTCTGCAGAAAAAATGCAGATTGCAGCAAATATCAAGTCTTGTTCTATGGTTCTTATGGCTCTGCCAATCATCTGTGTATACCCCTTCATCTCGAAGTACTACGTAGAGGGTATGATGCTTGGTGGTGTAAAGGAATGATAATTTTTTAGGAAAAAGTTTTTATCAAAAGGAGGATAAAACTATGAAAAAAATGGTGACTGCTGGCCTTGCAATCGCATGTGCAGCAGCTTTGTTCACAGCTTGTTCCGGCTCAAAAGGAAGTAAAGCTGGTGGTGCTTCTGATAAAGCTGTAGGTTATACATTCGGTGAAGGAAAAACTTTCCATTCAGATGAAAAAGAAACCTACTCAATTTCTTTCAGTGATGCTTCATGGTATGCTATGCAGGATACCTGGAAAACTGAAGGTATTTTTAAGGATATCGAAGATGTAACAAATGTTCACCTCGATATTACATCTTATGATAGCGGTGACTACGGCCAGAAAGTAAACCTGGCTATTAACTCAGGATCTGCTACATATATTATTCCAAAGATTTATAGCGAAGATCAGTATGTTGCTGGTGGCGGAGTAGTTCCAGTTTCTGACTACACTCAGTATATGCCAAACTTCACAGCCTTCGTAAATAAATACAACATGAATCCAGACCTTGATACAATCCGTCAGAGCGATGGAAAATTCTATCGTCTCCCAGGTATGCATCAGGCAGCTCTTCAGGACTACACAATCATGGTTCGTGAAGATATTTTCGAAGCAGCAGGATATAATATCCGCGAACTCGAAAAGAACTGGACTTGGGAAGATCTTCATGACATCCTCGTTGGTGTAAAGAAGTACATGGTTGCAAATGGTCTTTGTAAAGAATCTGACTACATCTGGTCTGACCTCTGGTGTGGTGAATCTGGAAAAGGACAGGGTGGTAACCTTCTTAAATTGATGGGTGCTTCTTACAACGTTCTTTCCGGATGGGCTATTGAAGGTTCAAACGGTGGTATTAAATATGACTGGAACAAGAAAGAGTTCTATTCTTCTTCTATCAGTGATGATTTCAAGAAACTTGTTACAGTTGCTAACAGCTATGTAAAAGACGGACTTCTTGATCCGGAAACTTTCACACAGTCTGATGATGTTGCTCACAACAAGTTCTACAGCGGAAAGACAGTAATTATGTCTACAAACCGCTCACAGATGGCTAACGATATTGCTGGTGTTCAGAAGATTCTTGGCGACAAGGCAAAGTGCTATGTAACAGCTTATCCTTCAGGAACAAACAAGAACCTCGCAGAAACTTCACGTCTTGAATGTGGTGTAATGCTTTCTCAGAAGGCTCTTGATGAACTCGGAAAAGAAAAGTTCATTAAGCTTGTTCGCTTCGTAGACTGGATGTTCTACTCAGAAGAAGCTTACACACTCTGTAAGTGGGGTCCAAAGGGCAAGACTTGGGATTATGTAACAGTTGACGGAAAGCAGATTAAAAAGCTTCTCCCAGGCTTTAAGTGCGGTGGTCTTGGTCTTTCTGGTTCAGATACAGATGTTGATATCCGTCTTAAGTGGGGATACGCTGGTGGTAACTATTTCTATGGCCACTCAACTGCAGAATCTACAGATGCCTTCACTCCAGAAGTACAGGATCTTTATGCACGCTATGGAAAATATAAGACTGTAGCAACTGTAGATCCAAAGGCTAAGCCAACAGAAGATGAACGTGAACAGTTGAACCTCTGGGCAACACCTCTTATTGATAACATCAATGCATGGACTCTTAAGTTCGTAACAGGACAGAAAGATGTTAATAAGGATTGGAACGAATATGTTTCAAGCTGCCAGAACCTTAATGTAGAGAAGATTGTAAAACTTACAAACGACATCTACTCTAGGCAGACAAAATAGTTTTCCTGCGGACACGCTTTGCGTGCCGCAGAAAACAATTAATCGTGTGACAGGCAATGTCTTGCCTGCACACGAAATCTTGTTCCAAGCCGACACGATGTTTCCATCGTGCGGTTGAACAGGGGCGCATGCCTGTTTCCTCTTGTTGGGCATGCGCCTTTTTTATTGGCCTAGATCTGCGAGTTGCGGCGCTGTTTTGGCGTAATGCCACGGATTTTTTTGTAAGTGCGGATAAAGTGGCTGGCGTCTGTAAAGCCTGTTTCCTGGCTGATGTAGTCCAGAGTTTTGTCGGTGTAGAGAAGGAGGGTGTCTGCCTTACAGATTCGAATGAATTCGATATATTCTTTACAGGTTTTTCCAAACTGAGTTTTAAACTGTTTTGCGAAATTTGAATAGCACATGCCGCATTTACTTGCCAGATCTTCTATGCTGATATTTTCTGCAGAGTGTTTATCGATATATTCGAGAACGGAAAAATCTTTTGTTGAAAACTGGTCGAAGGTTGTTTTTGTAGAAAACTGAAAGCCGTGGCGCAGCCATATTCTCATGACTTCTGTTACGATAAGACTTATCATTGAAGCAACTTTTATATCGTAGCCGAACTGGCGGTTTTTTGTTTCCCACATACAGTATTCAAAATACATTTTTACCGGATTAAAGCGCAGGTCTCTTGCTGTCAGAAGATTTGTTGCTTCTGAGGCAGAATTGGCGCGGTCCAGAAGCTTTGGCAGCTTTGGAGAACCTGGAGTTGTATTTGAAAGAATCATGTCGTCGAACTTAATGACATAAAAGAGAGGCTTTTCAGAATATTCTTCCTTAACAGGATAATCGAGGAAGGAATGAATCTGCTTTGGATGAAAGATTATCATGTCGCCCGGGTTCATTGTATACTGCTTACCGTCTACTTCTGCATAGAGAACTCCGCTTACAAGGTAAACCATTTCTGTAAAATAATGCCAGTGAGGTTTTACATATTTCCAGTCGCCGGAAAAGGCCTGGAAAGGTGCATTAAGGCTGTCGCTTTCTTCAAAAAGATCGTCCATAATTTATCCTTAATAGAGAAACGTACAATAATCTACATCTTTTTTTATACCACGGAATTGATAGTAATGCTAGAGTAAAATTCAGAAATAAAGAAATGTTCTATTTGACATTTCGGGGATTAATATGAAAGAGAAAAGCGCTTTTTCCTGGGTATGGTCTTATGTACGTAAGTACCGTTTTGGTATGGCGGCAGGCCTTTGCCTTAGTGTTCTTGTTGCAGCAATGAATATGGTAAATCCTCTTGTTACCGGAAATATTGTTGATAAGGTAATTAAGGGGGGCCAGCACGAGCTTTTATTCAAATTGATTGCAATTATGCTCTGTGTTGTTGTAGGAAAGTCAATTTTCCGCTACAGCTATCAGGTAATTTTTGAGCACTGTTCTCAAAATGTAATATTGAAGATGCGCGAAGATCTTTATGCTCATATTCAGAAACTGGATTTTTCATGGTATGATAATGCTCCAAGCGGCAATGTTATGACTCTTCTTACTTCTGACCTGGATAAAGTTCGCCACTTTGTTGCCTGGGTTTTATATCAGATTCTCGAAAACTCACTTATCTATATTTTTTCAATCCTAACTCTGGCTTCAATTAACTGGAAGCTCACACTTGCTTTTATGGTAATTGCGCCTCCGGTACTTCTTCTTGTTCGTAAGTTTAAAATTCATATCCGCCCGGCTCATATGAAGGTCCGCGACCAGTTTGCGGTATTAAATACACGCGTTGGTGAAAACATAGAAGGTAACCGTGTTGTAAAAGCCTTTGTTCGCGAAGGATATGAAACAGAACGTTTTGAAAAAGAAAACGTAGCTTACAAGGATGTTTCTGTTGCCAATGCAGACATGCGCGTAAAGTTCCTTCCATGGATTGATGCCCTCTGTCAGGTTCTGCCGGTAATTTTGATTTTGTTCGGCGGTTATCTTGTAATTCAGAAGGAAATGACAATTGGTCAGCTGGTAACCTTTAACGGTCTTATGTGGGCCTTTATTCAGCCAATCAATATGTTTGGTATGCTGGTTGATAATACACAGAACTTTGCCGCTTCTGCAGACAGACTTTATGAGCTGTGGAAAGTTGACAGTAAGATTAAAAATCCAGAAGGAGTAGAGAACTCTGAGGGAGCGCTGAAAGTTTCTGGCCGTGTAGAATTCCGTAATGTAAACTTTGCTTATAAAGAAACTCCTGTTATCAAAGATATGAGCTTTGTGATTGAACCTGGAACTACTGTTGGAATCCTGGGGCCAACCGGAAGCGGTAAGTCTACAATTGCAAATCTTATGTGCCGTTACTACGATGCAGATTCCGGCGAGGTTTTGATTGACGGCAAAAATGTAAAAGACTATAACCTGCAGGATCTCAGACGCAATGTAGGCATTACAATGCAGGAAGCCTTTTTGTTCAGTGATACAGTTGAAGGAAACATTGCCTTTGCCAAGCCGGATGCAGGTTTTGAAGAAGTAGAAGCTGCTGCCGAACTGGCCAGGGTAAAGGAGTTTATAGGAGACCTTACAGACGGTTACGACACAATTGTAGGGGAGCGCGGAGTTGGCCTTAGCGGCGGACAGAAGCAGAGAATTGCTCTTTCAAGACTTTTCCTTGCAGATCCTAAAATCATGATTCTGGATGATACAACTTCCGCTGTTGATAATGATACGGAATATAAAATCCGCCAGTCTATTAAAAGCCGCAGTGAGGGACATACTGCCTTTATTATAAGCCATAGAGTTTCGTCTTTTGAAAACTGCGATGTAATTCTTGTTGTTCAGGATGGAAGGATTGTTGATAAGGGAAGCCACGAGGAATTGATTTCGCGTGACGGATATTACCGCGAAGTCTGGGAAGAACAGCGCGCACAGTAATTACGGGGCGTTGTACGTTCGCTATCGCTCACTATCGAGTTTCCTGCGGAAACTCGCGGGGAAATAATCGGGGTCTTAGGGGCTTAGCCCCTAGGAGAGGGGGTAGCGGAAAACCGCGAAGCGAGCGAGGGGGAGACTTCCCCCACTTAGGAGATTAATATGGCAAGAAATAAATTTGATACTGATGAAGAAATAGAACAGAAGTTTAATCCTCATATCCTGCTAAGACTTTCAAAGTGGATTAAACCCTATGCAAAATGGATGGTGCTTTCCTGCATAATTATGCTGGTGTCATCTGCAATTTCCCTTTGCAGCCCATACCTTACCCGTATGGCAATTGATAAGGCAATACCAGATGCTAACTATCGTTTGTTAGTTATAATTTCAGTAGCTTTGTTTTTGTCTACACTGCTTGTAAGAGTTTTACTGGCAGAGAAACTGAAAATCATGACTCGTGTAGCTCAGAAGATTATTGTAAATATCCGTCATGATGTTTTTACAAAGCTTCAGTCGCTGCCTTTCTCTTATTTTGACAGCCGTCCTCACGGAAAGATTCTTATTCGCGTTGTAAATTATGTAAACTCACTTTCAGATCTGCTTTCTAACGGAATTATCCAGCTGATTTCTGATCTCTTTACTCTGCTTGTAATCATTGGCTTTATGATTGCAATTGATGTAAAGCTTACCCTGGTTTGTATGGCGGTTCTTCCTGTCCTTTTTATCATTCTCTTTTCTATGAAAAAAAAGCAGCATGAGGCCTGGAAACAGGAAAGCTATAAGCGTTCTAACCTTACTGCCTATCTTTCTGAAAGTCTTAACGGTATGAAGGTTACCCAGAGTTTTGCCCGTGAAGAAGTAAATCAGGGAATCTTTGACGAGCTTTGCCGCAAGTGTAAAAAGGTTTGGATTCATGCGGTAAACATCAACAATATCATCTGGCCTTCTGTAGATATTCTTTCAACATTAGGAGTAACCCTTGTTTACCTTGCCGGTATCAACTGGCTGGGAGAAACTGTAACAATCGGTACTCTGGTTGCTTTTGCAGGTTACATCTGGCGTTTCTGGCAGCCAATTCAGAATCTTGGAAACTTTTATAATTCCATGGTAACTACCGGTGCCTATATTGAACGCATTTTTGAGCTGCTGGATGAAGAAGATGATATTACAGATAAACCTGGTGCCCGCGAGCTTCCTCCAATCCGCGGTCATGTTCAGTTTGACCACGTGGACTTCAGCTATGAGCCGGGAAATCCTATTCTCAAGGATGTTGATTTTACAATTACTCCTGGTATGACAGTTGCAATTGTAGGACCTACAGGAGCTGGAAAAACAACTATCGTAAATCTTTTGAGCCGCTTCTATAATGCAGAGAAGGGCAAAATCCTGATTGATGGAATAGATATTCAGGAACTTTTGATTAAATCTATCCGTAAGCAGGTTGGTGTAATGCTTCAGGATTCCTTCCTTTTCAGTGGTACCATTATGGAAAATATCCGCTACGGAAGACTCGACGCAACTGACGAAGAATGTATGGCTGCTGCAAAAGCTGTTCAGGCCCATGAGTTTATTTCTGCCTTCCCTGAGGGCTACAATAAGGTTTTGTCTGCCAACGGTGGCGGTTTGAGTCAGGGACAGAAACAGCTTATCAGTTTTGCCCGCGTATTGCTTAGTGACCCGCGCATTCTTATTCTTGATGAAGCTACATCTTCTGTAGATACTCACACAGAAAAGGCTTTGCAGCAGGGACTTGGCCAGCTTTTGAAAGGAAGAACAAGCTTTATTATTGCTCACCGTCTTTCTACAATCCGCAATGCAGATGTAATTTTCTTTGTTGACCACGGAGAAATTGTTGAGCGTGGAAATCATAATGAGCTTATTGCTCTTGGCGGACATTATGCAAAGATGGTAAAGGGAGTCTTTGCCTAAGGTTGAGAAAATTACTTCATCATGATAAAATCATAGTATGAACAAAAAAGATTTTCTCGCGAAAGCTTATGGTGCTGCTAAACCTCAAAATAATAATGAAAATAAAAATGACAGCACCTCTGCTTCTGCTGACAATATAAAAGCAAAAGATCTTATACAGAATAATCCTTCTAATTCACAGGAACTTGATGAGTCGGTTTCTTTCTTGAAAACCGGAGGCCTTCTTAAGGTTCCTGTTGAGCAGACTGCACCCGACGGTACTGATTCCGTTTACCGTCGTGTTGCAAAGTTTCTTCTGCTCATTGGTGAAGATGAAGCTGCAAAGATTCTTCCTCATCTTTCAGAAACTCAGATAGAAAAAATAATTCCTGAAATTGCTTCAATCCGTACTGTAAGTAAGGAAGAGGCTGCGGTAATTCTCGAGGAATTTAACGGACTCTTAAACAAGGCCCGCGAGCAGGGTGGTGTAGAAACTGCCCGCGAAATGCTGGAAAAAGCATACGGTAAAAAACGTGCAGACGAGCTTCTTAAAAAAGCCATGCCTCTTGAAGGTAAGGTTCCGTTTAATTACCTTCGCGACGCAGACAACGAGCGTATCTATCTTCTTATAAAAGATGAAAATCCTGGTGTGCAGAGTATGGTGCTTTCTCACCTGGAGCCGAAAAAGGCTGCAAAAATCATCAACCTTATGACACCAGACGAAAAAAAAGAAGTTGTTATGCGTCTTGCAAAAATGGAACCTGTAAGCCCGGATGTTCTGCGCCGTGTAGATCAGGCTATGCATGAAAAGTCTTTGAATCAGACTGTTGAAAAGGCAGAAAATATTGATGGACGTAACGCTCTTGCCCAAATTCTCAAGAAGATGGACCTAGGAGCTGAAAATGATATTCTTACATATCTTAGTCAGGATGACCCGGATCTGGGACAGGATTTACGAAGCCGCCTTTTTACAATGGACGATGTTGTAAAGTCGGACGACCGCTTTGTTCAGGAAAAGCTTCGTGAAATGACAGAGATAGATATTGCCTACCTGATTGCCGCCAAGCCGGATGACTTCCGCGAAAAAATCTTAAGTAATATTTCTGCGGGCCGCCGTGCAGAGGTTCGCGCTCAGGAAGATATATTAAAACCAATGCGCCGCTCAGACTGCGAGCGCATAACGTCGGAGTTTTTCAGCAAGCTCCGCCGAGCCTTCGAAGAGGGACACTTAATTATACAAGACAGAAACGACGATGTTTTCGTTTGACGTCATGCTTTTACGAATGACGTCATGCTGAACTTGTTTCAGTATCTACGAATGAGACCCTGAAACAATTTCAGGATGACATTGCGTTCGAAACAACGAGGATTTACATGTTCAATTTTACAGACTCATCAAATATTGGAAAGGCCTACAAGGACTTTGTACTTATTTCAATTGACGACCTGCCAGACTTTAAGGCAAAGGGCGTTTACCTCCGCCATAAAATTACAGGTCTTGAGGTTTATCACATAATAAAAGATGACAAAGAAAATCTCTTTGCCTACGCTTTCCGTACCCTCGATAAAACATCTCGTGGTGTAGCGCATATTATGGAGCATTCGGTTCTCTGCGGCAGTGAAAAATATCCGCTTAAAGAACCTTTCATTACACTTGCTTCTACAAGCCTTAATACATTCTTAAATGCCCTTACTTATCCGGATAAAACCGTTTACCCGGGAGCCTCTGTTGTCCGTGCAGACTACTTTAATATGATGGATGTTTACGGCGATGCAGTTTTCTTTCCAAAACTTGATCACAGCACTTTCATACAGGAAGGACACCGCCTTGAGATGGATGAAAAGGGAAAACTGAGCATCCAGGGTGTAGTTTATAATGAGATGAAGGGAAACTATTCTTCCTTTCAGCCTATTGCCTTCAGCGATCTCATAAGCGCCATGTTCCCGGACTCTTATCCTGCTTTTGATTCTGGTGGAGATCCGCTTCATGTTCCAGAGCTCACTTATCAGGAATTCCTTGATTTTCATCAGAAGTTTTACAGCCCGGATAACTGTCTTTTGTTTTTGTATGGTGATATTCCGACTGACCAGCAGCTTGATTTTATTGACGACCGTTTTATCAGCCGCCTTATCAAAAAATATGACTGCCGTCAGGGTGGCGCAATTTCTGATATTGATACAGCTTCAAAGAAGCCTGTTATAAAAGCAGAAATCCGCAAACTGCAGAAGCTGAACTTTTTACAGGAATCAACTTCAATAAAAACATACGCTCCTGAAACTGGTTCTACAGGAAGCCTTGTTACACTCAACTGGTATTCGGGTATAGCTGATATGGAAAAATACTTTTTGAGTGAAGCTCTCTGCGGTAATGACTCTTCTCCTCTTGCCCGTGCCCTTAAGGATTCTGAGCTTGGTGATGATGTGCAGTTCCAGAGCTTTGGACAGTTCAAAGAAGAGTTTTATACAGCCGGGCTCTGGGGTGTTAAAAAAGGTGATGAAGAAAAAGTTTTCAGCTTAGTAGAAAAAACTCTGCAGAAAATCTACGAAAAAGGTGTCTCTCAGGAAGATATAGATTCAGCCGTAATGGGAATAGATTTTGCCCTGCGCGAAGTAAACCGCTACTGGGGACCTTTCTCAATTCAGATTATGGAAAAGGCTCTCAAGGGCTGGTGCAACGGAGATGCCTGTTCAAATCAGTTGAATCCAATTACTTCATTTGAAAAAGTAAAGAAAGCCTTACGTGAAGACCCGGATTATACAAAAAAACTCATCAAAAAATATTTTCTGAATCCGGATGCTGTAACTGTACGTTTTGTTTCAGAGCCTTCTTCTGAATATTTTAAGGAGCGCGAGGAAGCTGAAGCAATCCTGATTTCAAAACTGGAAAAAAATCTGGATCGCGAACAGCTTAAAAAAGATCTGGATGAGCTTCATGCTTACCAGCAGCATATTGAGACTGCTGAAGAGACAGCCTGCATTCCTACTACAAAAATCAGCGAATTGGATCGCCGCATAGACATTCCAAAAACTTCCCTTGAGTTTGTAAAGGGTGCAGACGGTTCTGATGTTCCGCTTTTTGTAAGCAAAGAAGAAACAAACGGAATTTTTTATATAGATGTTTTATTCCCATTTGATCAGCTGCAGCCGGAATATCTGCAGCACCTTCCTTTCCTTGCAGATGTAATAACTAACCTTGGCTGGAATGGTAAGGGCTGGGATAAGTGTACGGCAGAATCTTCCTGCGTAATGGGAGATATCTGGGGAAGAACTCTCTGTGGGTCTGTTCCTGCTGTTGCTCAGTGTCAGGCAGAGGCAGAAAAGTACAAGGCTTACAATTTCTGCGGCCGTAACTGGATAGGGTTGATTTGTAAAGCACTCAGCGAGAGAGCAGAAGATGCTCTTGATATGCTTGCAGAAATCATCACAAAGATGGATTTTGAAGACCATAAGCATCTTGAAACTCTTATCGGTGAACTTAAGGCAGAAAAGAAAAATGGTCTTATTTCCAATGGCCGGGAATATGCACAAAAGAGAGCTCGTGCCGCCTGGAGTCCGAATCTTGCACTCAACGAAATTATGTGGGGTGTCAGTCAGCTTCATACTGTTGCAAATTACAAGAAGCATGATTCAAAAAAACTGCTCAAAACTTTTGCTTATATGTACAGCGAATGTCTAAAAGCAGGTGGAATTATCCATATAACTGCAGATGAAGATTCACTTAAGAAACTTCGTCCTCTTATTGAGAGCTTTGCAAAAAAGGCTGGAATTACAAAGCTGCTTCCTGCCCACTCTTATACAATGGAAGAACTCAAGCCATATATCTGGCAGTATGAAGATGCTGCTTCTGATGAAATACAGCTGCTTCAGGTTTCTGGTCAGACCGGTTATGCAGCTGCAATCACACCTGCTTCTGACTATCTTACAAAGGAAGCTTCTGCAGAAAATATTTTTGCTTCATGGCTTTCGAGTCACACCCTCTGGGATAAAATCCGTACTACGGGAGGGGCATACGGTGCCAGCTGCTGGATAGATCCGATCGAAAAACAGGCCCTTATGACAACTTACCGCGATCCAAGTCCTGAAAAGTCTCTTCAGGTATATCTTGATTCCCTCAAAGAACTTTGCAGCAGACCGATTCCAAAGGAAGAAGTAGAAAAATCGATTGTTTCTGCTTATGGAAATGCAATCGTTCCTGCCTGCCCTAAGGACCGTGGCGCCAGAAGCTTTGAAGGAATGCTCTATGCAAATCCTCAGGACTTTAAGCAGAAGAGGGTAGATAATCTTCTTGAAGTTACAGAAGAGGATGTTGAAAAAGCTGCAGACCGCCTTTACGAGGCTTCTGTCAGAAAATGCTCAAAATCTGTTTTTTGCAGTAAAACAGATATTACAGAAAAATCAGAAAAATTTGCTGGAAATATTATAAAAATTCCGCTATAATTTTTACATTGATGTATCAATTTGGAGAAATTGTTTATGGATAAAAAAACAAAACAATGCGTAAAGATGCTGAGAGACCTGGTATCTGATGTTCAGGGAGCACCTTTCCCAGGTGGAGAGCTTAAGAGTGAGCTTTATGAAATCTGGTATGAGCATGCTCAGCGTGCAGCCGTAGAGTGCTTTGAGTACTTGAACGACAATTTTCCGGAAGAACAGAAAGAGCTTGATAAGTCTATCGATAAGCTGTTTAAGTAATTCTGTTTGATTAAATTATAAAAAAGTCATTGATTCATAGAAAAAGCTGTCAGAAATAGCTGATATTTCAGGCAGCTTTTTAATTTTTTGAATGATAAATCTGTTATTATCGGGCCAGACACGATAATCTTTATTAAGTTTTCCGTTTAAACTCCGACAATATAAGTATATACATGTCCTAATAAGGTCTGTTTCTGCCTTTCTGTGCAGGACAGTACGGTTTATGACAGAAGGTTTTTAAGAATGAAGTCGACTACAAAGATATCAAATGATTATAAATTCGGATTAACCGGAGCCAAAAAGAAACTCGGAATTAACAACTGGCGCTTTGTATTTAATGCCGTAAATACTTCTACCGGTGCAGAGCAGATGTTTTATATTGAGTTTGAAATGCTTAATCCATGGACATCAAGTGATGCTGTTCAGTTAGGCTTTAAGCCTCGTGTTAATATTTCTGCTGAGGATCTGCAGTATGCACTGGCAGGTACAGATTCAGCAAAAAATCTTTCTACAGAAGCTATCGTTCAACCTTCATATTGTGCTGTTAGAGTTGGTTCCTTTGGAAAAGAGGGAAAACAGTTTTGCTCTTACTATCCTGCCAAGCAGGTAAAATTCAATAATAAACCTTTTGAAATAATCGTAGATAATAAATATTTTAATGAGAATAAAATCGGCGGATTTATAAATGTTCCTCAGGAAGAGCTTGCGGCTCATCCTGAACTTTTGTGTGATGCCGGTTATGCAAAATGGGATATCACTTATACCGTAAAAAAAGATTACCGCAATGGATATAAATCAGACTTAATCAGATGGTTTCCTTTTGGTTTGCAGACCGATTTTTCCGGTACAATTCATTTTGATGGAGATGAATATGCGGTAGATCCTAAGCGCTGCTGCGGCTATTCAGAACGTTTCTGGGGTAAGGGAGTTCCAGAGCCATATTTCCATATTTCTGCTGCTAATCTTACAAGTGTTATTTCTGGAAAAACTCTTTTTGAATCTTCATTTGCCGTTAATGGTATTTTTGAAGGGCGCGTTTCTTTTGTAGGTAAATTTGAAGATATTGATATAGAACTTTGTGCAGACGGTTCAAAGCGCCAGTTTTCTGTTGTCTGGGATTGTGCCCAGATGCCTGAAAATGATAATCCGGAAGAAAATCTCCTTCACTGGTCTACCAGTCTTAACAGTAAGGAATGGGTAATTGATATTGATGTATTCTGCAAAATCCGCGAGCTTAACAACCGCACAATAGAATTGCCGGAAGGCCAGAGAAAGGTTTTGAATCTCCTTGAAGGCGGCACCGGCACCGGTGAAATCAAACTTTATAAGCACATCGGAAACACCCTCGAGCAGATTGAACACGCCACCCTAGCCAAGGTATTCTGCGAGTTCGGCCATATAGAAGAGGGTGAGTTTTAGAAAATAATAATGAAATAATATGAGCATTTTAAGATTATGCTCGGAATAAAAAAAGGGCTGCAGACAACATCATACCCGTTGTCTGCAGCTCTTTTTTTATGGGAGAGCATAATCATAGAAAAACGGATATGTAATATTTAACTTGTCGTATTTAATTTTCATTATTATTTTTTAAATTGAAGGTGATGATTATGAATTACGAAAATTTTACAATCAAAACTCAGGAAGCCCTGCAAGAGGCTTCATCAATCGCTAACAAAAACGATAACTCAGAAATAGGAACAGAACACGTTCTGCAGGCCCTACTCGAGCAGCAGGATGGCTTAATTGCGCCTGTAGTAGAGCGAGTTGGTATTCCTGCTATAGAACTTACAAAAAAAGTCCGTGAACTTGTTGCCTCTAACCCTAAGGTTTCCGGTGCGGCTCAGGTTTATTTTTCTCCAGTAATGCAGAAGGTTCTTGCAAAAGCAGAAAATGAGATGAATGCCCTGCATGACCAGTATCTTTCTACAGAGCATATTCTTCTTGCAATGACAGAGGCAGACGACCGTACCGGCGACTTGCTTCGCCGTTCTGGAATTAATCACAACTCTGTATTTGAAGCCTTAAAATCAGTTCGTGGAAATCAGACTGTAGATTCAAATGATCCTGAAGCTAAAACCCGTTCTCTGGAAAAGTACTGCCGTGACCTTACAGCAGCTGCCCGCCAGGACAAGATTGACCCGGTAATCGGCCGTGACGAAGAAATCCGCCGTGTTATGCAGGTGCTCTGCCGCCGCACGAAAAACAATCCTGTAATTATTGGAGAGCCTGGTGTTGGAAAGACTGCAATTGTAGAAGGTCTTGCCCGCCGTATTGCAAGCGGTGATGTTCCGGAAAGCCTTAAAAATAAAAGACTGCTTGCTCTGGACCTGGGCTCACTTGTTGCCGGGGCCAAGTTCCGCGGCGAGTTTGAAGAGCGTCTTAAGGCTTTGATTACCGAGGTTACAAAAAGCGAAGGTCAGATTATCCTCTTTATTGATGAGCTTCATACCCTTGTGGGAGCCGGAGCCAGTGAGGGCAGTATGGATGCTTCCAACCTTCTTAAGCCAGCTCTTGCCCGCGGAGAACTTCGTGCCATCGGTGCAACTACTCTCGATGAATACCGCAAGTATATAGAAAAGGATGCCGCCCTTGAGCGCCGCTTCCAGCAGGTTTACTGTGCAGAACCTAGCGTAGAAGATACCATTGCAATCCTGCGTGGTCTTCGCGAAAAGTACGAAATACATCATGGCGTTCGTATTGAAGACGAAGCCCTTGTTGCTGCAGCCACATTGAGTAACCGCTACATAACTTCACGCTTTATGCCGGATAAGGCAATTGACCTTGTTGATGAAGCAGCCAGCCGCCTTAAAATGGAAATTGAAAGTCAGCCCACTGAGCTGGACCAGGTTGAGCGAAAGATGCTGCAGCTTCAGATTGAAAAGCAGTCACTCAGTAAAGAAGAAGATGCAGCAAGCAAGGAACGTCTTGAAAAGCTGGAAAAAGAGCTGGCAGAAATCACAAGCAAGCGCGATGCTATGAAGCTTCAGTGGCAGAACGAAAAGGAAAGTATTGATAAGTCCCGCAAAATCAAAGAGCAGCTGGAACAGGCCCGCTTCGAAGAAGAAAAGTTTACCCGCGAGGGCAATCTGGAAAAGGCGGCCGAAATCAAATACAGCAAAATACCAAGTCTACAGAAAGAGCTGGATGCCGCCCTTGCCGCCGAAAAGGAAAGGGCAGAAGGTGGTAGAGATTCTTTGTTACGTCAGTCAGTTACAGAAGAGGATATCGCCAAGGTTGTTTCTGCCTGGACTGGAATTCCTGTTGCCAAGATGATGACTGGCGAAAAACAGAAATATCTTGAACTGGAAAACGTTCTTCACAAGAGGGTAGTCGGTCAGGATGAGGCTGTTAATGTTGTAAGCGATGCAATCCGCAGAAACCGCAGCGGTCTTAATGATCCTAACCGTCCACTTGGAAGCTTTATGTTTATTGGACCTACAGGTGTTGGTAAGACAGAACTTGCAAAAACTCTGGCAGATTTCCTCTTCAACGATGAAAAGGCTCTTACCAGAATTGATATGTCTGAGTACATGGAAAAGTTCAGCGTGACCCGCCTTATTGGAGCACCTCCGGGATACGTTGGATATGACGAAGGTGGTCAGCTTACAGAAGCTGTTCGCCGCCGCCCTTACAGCGTAATTCTTTTTGATGAGGTTGAAAAAGCTCATCCGGATGTTTTCAATGTATTGCTGCAGGTTCTCGACGATGGCCGTCTTACAGACGGACAAGGCCGCGTAGTAGACTTTAAGAACACAATCATCATAATGACCAGTAACCTGGGAAGTGATCTTATTCTGGAAGCTGATACTGCAGAAAAGCAGTCAGGTCTCCGGGATCAGCTTAATGTATTGCTGAGACAGACCTTCCGCCCTGAGTTCCTCAACCGTATTGATGAGATTGTAATGTTCCAGCAGCTTGGAAAAGAGCATATTGCTTCTATCATTAAGCTGCAGCTTGAACGTGTTCAGGCTCGTCTTGCAGACCGTAAGATTACCCTGGATTTTGATCAGTCAGCCATGGACTTCCTTTGTGAAAAGGGCTACGATCCTTCAATGGGTGCCCGTCCTGTAAAGCGTGCTATACAGAACTATGTTGAAAACACACTGGCCAGGGAACTTCTGGCTGGAACCGTCCTCGACGGTGATACAATTAAAGTCCGCTCTGAAGGTGGAAAACTTATATTCACAAAATAAACGGGTTGCCACTTCGCTGCGCTTTCGAGCGTAGCGAAGCAATCCATTTTGTGATAATATATCACCATGCTTTCATACCAGCACATTTTCCATGCAGGAAATCATGCAGATATTCTTAAACACTGCACTCTTATATATGTTCTGAATTCCCTCAATAAAAAAGAAAAGCCTTATACTTTTTTTGATACTCATGCTGCCAGCGGACTCTATGATCTTACTGATGGACGAAGTTTAAAAACAGGTGAAGCGGGAAGGGGAATAATGGCGCTGGATGGTGCTGCAGGAAAGGCTTCCGGTCTTCTGCAAACTTACCTTGATTTTGTAAAAAAATACCTTAATGAATCCCGCTATCCGGGCTCGCCTGAAATAGAGCGCCAGTTTATGAGGCCTCAGGATAATCTTATTCTTTCCGAGCTCCATCCTCAGGAAATTGAAAATCTTCGGGAGAATATGCATAAGCCTTGTGATTCTTCTCCATCTATTCAGATTCATAATCGTAATGGCTGGGAAATGCTAAAGGCTCTTACTCCTCCTCAGACAAAGCGTGGCGCTGTATTAATTGATCCAAGTTACGAAGAAACATCTGATTATGAAAATGCTGCTAAAACAATTACAGCTGTAAATAAAAAATGGAGAAACGGAATCATCATGTTATGGTATCCGCTTCTGGCCCATCGTGAGCAGGAAATTGATAATATGCTGTCACAGATTTGCCAGGGAGCACGTTCTGTAAATCCTAATATTGAAATTGCTGATTTAAGGCTGGAAGTTTTTGATAAGGCAGAACACAAGGAAGTTACTCTTGAAGAGTTCCGTAATAGTGAAGGAAAGAAACCACCTCGTCTTTATGGCAGTGGTATGCTGGCCTTAAATGCACCATGGATGCTTAAAGAAGAGGTTGGAGCTGCAATTGACTTTGTTAGAAATGCATTCGGATGCCAGCCTCAAAAGGAAGACCCAGTAAAAAGCCGCCTTTAGAAGCTGTGTCGTTAAGGTTTTTAATGTAAGATGGAACCAGATTCTGCTGGCAATAAATCTCCAGATAGTTATCATAAAAAAGCCAGTTCATTCCAACAAAAAATCTTGCCCCGGCAGTAAGTGTCCACTTATCAAAATTAGTGGTAAGAAGGCTTCCTTCTGCACCAAAACCAGAATATAAGTTCCAGGTATTTTTAATCTGATAATCTATAGCATAGTAGTCTGCAAAGCCTGAAAATCCATATGAAAAATCTGAGGCATTCTTTCCAGCCTCAAGGCCAAAGCCTATTGCAAGTGGAAGTCTGCTGAAGCGGATAGTGCCGGTGAGTCTGCCGGAAAAACGGTCAAACTTTACTCCTTCTTCATTTATCAAAAGCCCCGGGTTACCGCTTACCTGTACGCCAGCTCCAATGGCGAAAAGCTTTGTTGAAAAGCAGAAAAGAAAAAGGAGTGAGAGTAATGTTATTTTTTTATAATTCTTCATATCAGATTCCTGTTTTAATTTATTTATTGCGGAAGAAATCAGCTATTTTTTCAAAGAGATGTTTGAAGAAGAGATAGATTCTGTAAAAGATATTAGGATTTCTAAGACGCTGAAGTCTCTTATATCCTTCCATCAACTCTGCTTCGGTAAACTCTTTGCGCTGGTTATTTTCTTCAATTTCCATTTCCAGCTGATCTACTTCTGTAAGATTGTCTATGATATTTGCATTAATGCTTGTCCAGCCCAGCTGAATTGCAGACTGAAGACGACGCTCTCCGGCAATCAATTCATAACGGCTGTTGAGAGTAATTGGATTCATAAGTCCGTAGATTCTCATACTGTCTTTGAGATCTTCAAGATTTCCCAGATCCTTGCGAACCCGTTTTTTAATCTTAATGTCCTTAATTTGAACTAACACAAAAACCCCCGTTCGATTGTAAGCTACTCCATTAAATAATTGTAATCATATTTTGAAGCTGAGTTTGATGTTTCAAAATCATCTTCATCCTCATCATCAGATGAATATTCTCCGGTCAATGGTGCACTTAAATCAAAAGAAAGTGGAGTAGTGTCAAACTCAAAGTTCATGCGCTGACCAGATTTATACATCTCTTTTTCAAGACGGATAATTGAAATTACAGAATTAGATGAGTTTGAGTGAATAGGACAGATTTCTGTCGGCTGGGTTCCTTCAAGGTACCACTGGGTTGTTGAATGTTCACAGGAATCTGTAAGAATCATTCCGCTGTCTGCACAAACTGTACATTCAATTACACCTTCAAGAGGCTTAATCCAGTTTTTGTATGGAAGGTCTGCATGAACCTTATCAAAGTATTCACCCCAGGCAAAACCGGCAAGTGTAGCACCAGTAATATTAAGACCAAGAGACTGTCCAGGTTTATCAAAACCAAACCAGAATGCTGCAGCATAGTAAGGTGTAATACCACAGGTCCAGGCATCGGCCCAGTTCTGTGTTGTACCTGTTTTACCGCCGGCTGGCATTGTATATCGTCTGCCGTTTGCATCCTTATAATCAAAGTGCCATTTCTGGGCACCAAGGGTACCACCGTTATTTACTGTCTGCTCAAGCAGCTTAATCATTACAAAAGAAGTCTGAGGAGAAATAACCTGAATCTTTTCTCCCTTGGCTGCCTGAGCCTTTCTTATGTCTAACTCAGGATTCAAAACTACGTTTCCGTTTTTGTCTTCTACAGTACGGATAGCCATTGGTGTAATTTCTTTACCACCGTTTGCAAAGATTGCGTAGGCACGAGCCATTTCAATAGGGCGGACAGAACATACACCCAGACCAAGAGGATATACTGGAAGGAAGCTGCGGCTTTCCAGTTCATCCTGAGGAATTCCAAGAAGTTTTGAAGCACGATCAATAGCAGCTTCAAATCCGATGCCGTCGAGAATCTTAAGGGACGGAACGTTCATAGAGCGGGTAAGGGCATACCATACAGAAACGTTACCTTCCCATTCACCACGGAAGTTGAGCGGAATATATGGCTTTCCATCTGCAGTATGGAATACAACCATAGAGTCGGAAATTTGAGTTGTTGGAGTAAACTTTCTTGAGTCGATTGCAGCAGAGTAGTAAAGAGGTTTGAAAGTAGAACCAGGCTGAACCTTTGCCTGAGTAGCACGGATAAACTGGTTATCAGATTCAAACTTACTTCCGCCTACAAGTGCATCGATGTAGCCGTTTGAATGGTCGAGGGCAACCATAGTACCCTCAATAGTTGTCTTTTCTTCATTCTGTTTTGCAATTGCAACGGCACGGTTTACAATATTAACTTTGAGCTTTTCTGTTCCTGTCATCAGGGAAACAACATCAAGAACAGGATTAATTCGATTTACGTAAGTATTGTTTGCAACAATTTCAGTTCTCTGTTCGCTTACCTTCAGTTCCGGAATATCAAAAAGAAGGGCAAGCATTTCTGTCATTGGAACATAAACATTTGTTGCTACACCGGTTTTAGAAGAGTGCTCTCGTTTATAGCGACGGTTTGCATCTTCAATATATTTTGCCATTACATCCTGTGCAATCTGCTGATGTGCGAGATTAAGTGTTGTATTTACAGTAAAGCCGGAAGTATAAATATCATCCGAACCATAAATCATACTTGAAAGCTCACGGCGAACATATTCAGAAAACCATGGAGCCTTGTCATCTCTCATCATATATGCTGAGGTTGATGTTCGTGTATAATCAAAGTTTGCCCAGTAATCTTCAAAAGATTCATCTGCTTCTTCTTTAGTAAGAAAGCCTGCATCAACCATTGAAGTAAGAACATACTTCTGTCTTGCCATGGCATTATTAGGATGATCAAAAGGATTATAAAGGGCAGGGTTAGAAAGCTGAATTACAAGGATTGCTGCTTCTGCCGGAGTGATTTCTGTAGCTCCGTGTCCAAAGTAATATTTCGAAGCAGCATTTACACCGTAGGTACCGCCACCAAAATAAATTTTGTTTAAGTAGAGTTCAAGAATCTCGTTTTTAGAATAGCGGCGTTCCATCTGGATTGCCCACCACAATTCCTTAAGCTTTCGTAAAACAGATTTATCTGTACGGTCGCAGTAGAGTGTTCCTGCAATCTGCTGTGTGAGGGTAGAACCACCACCAAGAGAGCGGCCTGTAAGAATACCAACAACGCCACGGAAAATAGCTTTAAGATTAAAACCTTTATGTGAGAAGAACACATTGTCTTCTCGGGTAATCAAAGCATCAATCATCTGCTGTGGAAGATTATTATAGGCAATAATTTCACGCTTTTCGTCGGAAGCAAACTCAGTAATAACTTCACCGTTTATATCGAGCAGTTTTGTAGGAAGTGCAGTGTCAAAATCAGATATATATTCAGAATTAATTATATTGCGGGTTTCAGAAACAGACCATCCAAGAAAGGATCCCATCATAATAGATCCCAAAAAAAACAAAGCGATGATCACAATTCCAGATTTTTTAATCTTCATCATATTTAACCTATTATAGTAGAAAATCTCGAAATAGTGAATATGTTACAGATGGTCGTCTCATAACTTGAAAATCCATAAGATGCGGGTCCCAGCGATGAAAAAGACCGAGCCTTTTTTTATACACAAAGAGGTCCTTAAAACTTTCTATACTGTGGGACGCAGGGAAGAAATGGTAAGGGGGCCCCATCAGCGGCCGTTCGAGCGAAAACTGTGAAGAGATTTCGAGCCTTTTTTTTATAACACTTGACCTTCATTCCCGCGAAAAAGAGTCCCAGACAACATCATCCCCGTTGGCTGGGGCTCTTTTTTGTGGGAGTGGAGGCTTTTGATTTAAAATAAAAAAAGGCTCGGAATAGATCCGAGCCATGCCCATCAGGCATATCGGGAACATGGGTGGGAGGGGAAAATGTTCCCGATATATTTATTATCGACCCCAGTACCCGAAATCTTTAATCTAAATAGAAATATTTTTGTGATTTTTAAAAAGATCTCCGGGTCAAGCCCGAAGATGACATATGCTAGACGAAGATGACGTTAGTTTTCAGAGATGTCGAGGTCCAGGGAGAAGTTTGCGGTGTAGGTTTTGCCCTTGATGGCTGTAATTGAGCGGACGATTTCATAGTCACCGATAGAGAACTTAATTTTATGTTCACCTTCGGTAATTACAAATTCCTTGCCAAAAACTGTGCATTTTACATCATCCAGGAGAACTTCTGTGCCTTCAGGGGCTGTTATAAGCAGAGTAGGCTCAAGGCTTTTCATTTCAACAGTAAGTTCTGTAGTCTTTGCACGGTCAATACGAACTGTACGAACTTCATTTCTGTATGCTTCAGAAATAATTGAAATGTCATGAACACCTGTATCAAGCAGAACCTTTGGATTATCTGTAAGAGGAATCATTTTGTCGTCTATAAAGAGGGTACAAGGCGCAGGTTTCTTTTCAGGGGCAACAAGTTTAAGAGCCAGCTGACCTTTGTTCATCAGAATTGGTTTTACAGTTATAGGAATAATAGAATTGAGAGTTTCTTCAGGCACTCCCTTCATTACAGGCTGAAGCCTTATAAAAATAACATTCTTAGAAGGTGTGATTACTGTATCAACCTTTGTTGTGTAGTTATTTGATTTTATTGAGTTTTCTTTCTTGAGTGGAATCTGAAGAACCCAGGAAAGCTTTCCAGGAAGGGTTCTTACATAGGCACGGGTTCCGTTGTAATCAATCTGTGTGCTTTTTGGTGTAGGGCTGATATTTGCGTATACGGAGCAGGCTACAGAATCCATCCATGAGGCAACTGCTTCCGGGATTTCGAACTTTAACTCAAGGCCCTCGATAAAAGTCTGGTCTGCCGGAAGGGTGATGGCAAGTGCTTCATTAATTCCAAGCTTTGCAGTTCCTTCTGAATCAGCTGTCTGTACAACAGCAAGTTCATGAACTTTGCTTACACGAAAACTTTCCGCGTTTAATGTAACTGCGGCAAGGAAAGCCAGGAGGAGAGAAATCGGAAGTCTTTTAGCACAATAAAATTTTTTCATCACTCTTTTATATTCAGTTTGTTACGCGGGTCTTCTGCCTTGCCACCTTTTCTTATTTCAAAGTGAAGGTGAGGGCCTGTCGCTTTACCCGTCTGTCCCACAAGTCCTATAACATCACCTTTCTTTACGTATTGATATCTGTCTACAAATACTTTAGAAAGATGTGCATAAACACTTGTCATTTTTCCCTGGTCATGGCTCAGAATTATATAATTTCCAAACTCGACATCGTTTTCGATAACGGCATAAACAGCACCATCTTTTATGGCATATACAGGGGTGCCTTCAGAAGCTGCAAGGTCAATTCCGTTATGATTTTTCATTTCGCCTGAGAATGGATTTTTTCTTTTTCCGAATTCCGAAGATACCCAGTAAGAATCATTATCCAGCGGGAGTCTCAGTGCTGAATCTAGAAAATATGCTCTTTCTGTGGGGGTAAAACGCTTGCTGCTTAAGAACAGATAATCTCTACCATCTATATTATAGTATAAGTTGCTTTTTGTTAAGGTTTGAGTGCTGTAATTTTCCTGTAAAAGTATTTCAATGGAATTTATTCCACGGTCTACGGCAATAAAAAGTCCGTCTACAACAGGCAGAATAAAGGTTTTACCCTTTACATCATCCTGTGCATTTTCTATCTGATTTAAGGTTGCAAGGGTTTCCTGATTTATGGTTGTGCGGCTGGCAAGGCCCTGGAATGTAAAGCGTTCTGTATTCTTGTACAGAAAGAACATGATTTCTGGCTGACGGCCGGCACTTACGGCTTTTCTGTTAGCTTCAACTATGCTGTTGTAATCCTGGAAAACTGTATTTGCCCGTGAAGGGGAGAGGCTTTCAATGACTGGAAGCTTATCTTTTTCAATAGTAATTCTTTTAATCTGGTCCTGAGAAGAAGAATCATTCTGCGCAAAAAGATTAGGGGCAGAAAAAATCAGGACAATGAGAAAAGTAAAAATGTTAAAAAAACGGGGCAGTCTTTTAGAGAGCCCCGTTTCGCAGTTTAAAGAAATCAATCTATTCTTCTACAATTGCTTCTGCTGGACATGAAGCTGCGCATGAACCACAGCTGATGCACTTTTCAGCATCGATAGCGCGAGCGCCGTCTTTTTCTGCAATTGCTCCTACCGGACAGTCCGGTTCGCAAGCTCCACAGTTTACACACTGATCGGTAATTTTAAATGCCATATTTGCTCCTATAAAATTTAAAATCTATCTAAAATAATACAACAATAGGGGGAAATTCGCAACTGATATTTGAATAAATCTATGTTGTAAAGTATAATGAGGTCTATGACTAAAGAAGAACTTGCTAAATATATTGATCATACTCTTCTGGCTCCTCAGGCTGGAATCAGAGAAATTGTATTGTTGTGTCAGGAAGCCCGCCGCTACGGTTTTGCTTCTGTTTGTGTTAATCCTGTTTATGTTTCTGCCGCTGCAAATGAACTTGAAGGTTCAGGTGTTAAGGTTTGTACTGTAGTTGGTTTTCCTCTGGGAGCTACAACAACAAAAGATAAGGTTAATGAATCAATTAACGCAATTGAAAACGGTGCAGAAGAAATTGATATGGTTATCAATATTGGTGCCGCAAAAGACGGCCGTTTTACAGAAGTTGAAACAGATATTCTTGATGTAGTAACTGCATGTAAAGAAGCTGGTAAGAAAGTTGGAAAGAATATCATTGTAAAAACAATTCTTGAAACCTGTCTTCTCGAAGATGCTGCAATCGTAAATGCCTGTCTTTGTGCTAAAAAGGCTGGAGCTGATTTTGTTAAGACTTCAACAGGTTATGCAAATCCAAAGGGAATTGATGGAAATCCACTTCCTAACGGAGCAAGCGAGCATCATGTAAAACTTATGCGTGAAACTGTTGGTCCTGATATGGGTGTAAAAGCTTCCGGCGGAATCAGAAGTGCAAGAACACTTATTACAATGCTCGAAGCAGGAGCAAGCCGAATCGGTACTTCCAGTGGTAGTAAAATTTATGAAAACTGGGACGAGAGCAAAGAGGTAAATAATAAATACTAAGAGTAGGAAAGGTGGTTTCGATACACCGCTTCGCGGCACTCAACCACCGGTGGTTGAGTAGCACGTAGTGCGTATCGAAACCACTTTTTTATTTTTGCACTGGAAGTGAGAAGTACAATCTGTTGTCGCTCACTTCCATTTTTATTTCACGTGCATCGTGCATTACAGCAATGTAAGATTTTACTGTAGAGCTTACCAGGGCATACTGACTGAGCGAAAGCTGCATATCATTTTTATCTGCAACATATTTTACAATCTCTTCTGCAGTGAGACGCTTTTTTGTTTTTAAAGAATCAAGAATACAGGTTCTTGTAGAAATAATTGCAATCTTGTTAAGCTCTGCCGCTTCGTTTATATTTCGCTTTAAGAAATCTCCATGGCTTGGAATACACCAGTCTACATTTTCAATTGCACAGAGCTTGTCCAAAGAATCCATATATTCAACAGGATTCAGAATAAGAGGAATCCAGTGATTGATGATTTCATTGCGTGGGAAAATGTTATCGCCAGGGAAAATAACTTTGTGATCATTCTTACCGCTGATTATTACACCCAGAGTTTCATAACTGTGACCATTCAATTCGATGAAGGAAATCTTTCGGCCACCGGAAAGTTCAATTACATCATCTTTTGTAAGGAAGCGGTTTAGAAAGGTAGGGGAAGGCATAAAGAAGAGGGTTCTCATTTCGTGAGGAGGGTAGCCGCCCCAGAGTACAGTACCCTGAATAATCGGGGTTTCCATAGCTCCCTGTTCATGTTTTGCAGCCCAAAGCTCGCAGCCTGTTTCTTCATGCAAAAAATTATGGGCACCGCAATGATCTGCGTGCCCATGAGTAGTGATAATTGCTTTTACTGTAAAAGATAAGCCCTGCTGTTCAAAAAAAGCCTTGAGAACGTCTAAAACATACTCACCGTCAATTTCTGTACATCCGGAATCAATAAGATATACTTCAACAGAAGAGCCGTTGGAAGAGGAGATTTCATTTACTATTACACCAACATTTGTTGTTGCTGGAATTACATAAACTCCCGCAGACAATTCAATGATTTTTGCTGTAAGGTTATCCAATTGAAATCTTCTCCTGTAATAATTAAAAGGCCCGATTGAATCGGGCCTTCATTTTAGAAATTCTTAGCCTTGTTGATGTTCTTGATTGTGTAGTCGTAATTGTGTTCGTTGATTACGAACTTAGCATTGTCTCCAACCTTTTTGTCGAGAATTGCATTTCCGAATGGTGACATGTAAGAAATGATGTTGTTGTCCGGATCAGATTCCCATGGTCCAAGAATTGTATAAACTTCATCTTTGTTTTCGATGTTGTTGTGCAATGTAACTTCTGTAGCGAAAGAAACGATTGCAGTTGTGCTTGTTGTAGGGTCAAAGATAACGGCGCGGTTAAGTTCTTCCTGAAGCTTAGAAAGTCTGAGTTCAAGCTGGTGCTTAGTTTCCTTAGCAGCCTGATATTCAGCGTTTTCTTTAAGGTCTCCCTTAGCCTTTGCATCTGCAAGTTCAACCTTGTTCTTTTCAAGCTGAACATTCTTGATGTCGTCGATTTCTGCTTTCTTTTCTGCAAGTTTCTTAGAAGTTACAATCATACCCTTAGGCTGTGAAAGCTTTTCTTCAGTTACGCGGAACTTGAAGTCTGGGTACTTCTCAAGAATCTTGTTGCGGGCAGTTGATTTGTAAGATGGATCAATGTCTGCAATATCATCAATGAGAGTGTACATCTTCTTAACTGTATCTTCTCCCTTAGAGAACATGTAAGTGAAGATTGTGTCGTTATCAAACAGAAGCTCAGTTGCTTTCTTGTTAATCTTCTTGTTTTCTGTAGTATTTACGTGGTTGTTGATTTCGCGGAATGTGAGTTCAATTACATTGATAAGAGTAATCAACTGCTTTTCGTATGCAATACCTGCAGACTTGAACCATTCAAGGTCCTGGCACTTCTCAAAGAAGAAGAGAACTGTTTCGCGGTAATCCTTAAATGCTTCAAAACTTGTTTTTGCAAGTTTCTGAACATCTGCTGTAAAGCCTGCATTAATAAGCTCGTTGATAAGCTTCATGTCGAGTACAGTAGGGAAGAGGCGGATGTACTGAGCGTTCCAGTCTGGAAGCATCTTGATGCATTCAAGGAAGTCTGCCTTAAGGTGAGTATTCTTAGAATCTTTAAGTTCCTTGTAAAGCTCACGAGGATCTTCAATACGACCATAAATTTCTGCGAATGTTTCTTTTACAGGATAGATGAAGCGTGAATCCTGAGCGCTTACATAACGTGCGATAAGGTATGAAGCGAGAACCTGCTCTGTAATCTTAGAGAAGTTCTTGAGGAAGCCTGTGAAGTAAGCGTACATTTCGGCAAAGTTGTCGTTTGTGCGGTCCATTTCTTCGTCATTGAAGAACTTCATAAAGATGTCTACGCGGGCAAAGAATGCTTTCTGAGCTTTAAACTCGTTAGCAAGCTTTTCTACAGGAGTGATGTTTCCTTCGCGTACAGTGTACATGTTGATGTCGTTAGGATTTACGCCGAATACAGGGTTTGTTTCAAGAATCTTCTTTGCTGCTGCATTCCAAGAAGTCCATTCGCCTGATGTAAGAATACCGTATTCTTTCTTTGTTTTTCCGTCTTTTTCTGTAACAGTGTGAACAAGTTCGTTCTTGATTGTCTTAAGGTCACAGTTGTTGTCGTAGCTCTTGATGATTGTTTTAAGAGCCCATTCCTTATCCTTCTTGATTTTTTCAGCAAGAGGAACCTTGTTGCCGTTCTCTTTTACATAGTTGAGGGCCTTAAGTACCCAGATATGGTCTTTTGCAAGTGGTTTGAGGGCAGTAACAGCCATAGAAAGCTTAATTTCGTGGATTCCTGCAGCCTTACCAAAGTTGATTGTAAGAGTATCGTTATCAAGGCTCTTGATAATACCTACGCCCCAGTTTCTGTGGAATACGAATCCGCCCTTGTCAAAAGCAATGTGCTTTTCAAAGTCGTTGATAGCTTCAAATACGTTTCTGTAGCTTGCAGAAAGATTTGAAGAACGAATGTAATCTTCGAGGTGGCTGTGAGAAGCATACTTTCCGCGGAAACAGTCAGTAATTTCTTTTCTAGCCCATGTATCTTTAGGATCAATTTCAAGATTCTGTTTAAGAATGATGATTGCGATATCCCATTTTTTGTTGTCTTTGTAATAGTCGTAGAGTTCCTGCATGAGGGTAGTTGTTTTCTGGTCACCCATCTGCTTAGAAATCTTGCGGCGGAGATTCTGGAAGAAGTCGAACTCTTCCGGCATAAGCTGAACAAGCTTTGTCCAAACTTCCTTGCAGGCATTGTTGTTATTAGCATTGATGTAGCGGAGAATTGCCTTCTTGTAGTAGCTGATTGCGTTGTCTGTATCTCCGGAATTTTCATAGTGCTCTGCGAGGAGCTTTGCAAGGTCTGCTTCTTCAAAGTCTATGCGTACGATTTTTTCGTAAAGTTCCCAAACCTTTTCGTTTCCTTCTGCAAGGTAGCTGTCTGCAAGAGTTCGGAGAGCAAATTTATTGTTCTCATCATCTGCAAGAATGCTTTCGCAGAGGTAAGTAACGATGTTTTCTTTATGATTTTTCTGGAAGATGTCTACAAGTGTTACAAGGGCAGAGTTATCAAGAGAACCATTCTGAAGGTCAAGAATACCACAGATATAAAGAGCAATGATACTGTCTTTTGAGTGAGAGAGATGCTCCTGACATACTTCATGAACTTCTTTAATAATACCTTCGCTTTTTGCCTTTTCTACAAGGTCAGCAAGTTCTTTAAGATTGTTCTGTGTGTAGTTGCTGATGGTTGCGCGTGTCCAAGTCTCTTCCTTGAGCATGTCCTGAATTGACTGCATTAATTCTGCCATTGTAATCTCCTTATCTGGGGCTGTGTTATTTAATGTACATTTCGTACACAGCGGAATCCAGAAGTTTAATTCGTAATAACACTTCATTAATCTTGGCCTGATTTTCATTTGCCAAGTCGTAATGATCCATAAGCCAGAAATAACAATTGAGCATACGCGGAATAAGGATTTCGCTGTTGCACGATGGATCCTTAATTTCATTTTCCATTGCGTAAATGTCTTTCTTAAGTCTGGCAACTTCCTGAGAAGTCAGCTCTCTCTTAATGTTGAATACTCCTCCAAGAACTCCGTAAACCGGGATCCAGTAGAGAAGCGGCTTTCCTGAATAGCCTTTGCTCTTTGTCTTTTCGATAAGACATTTTATGAGCTCTGAATCAAGAAAATCCAGGTCGATGCTGTCCGGGTCTGCAAAAAATGCTTCGCGGTACAGTACCTTTCCAAATTTATCCTCGCCGCAAAGGGAGTAGCAGTCTGCCAGCTCCGCAAGTACCGAAGAAAGATTCGGATATATGTTGTTTGCTTCTGTAAGAAAAGCCCGCGCATTTTCGAAATCTCCAAGCTTCTTGTAACAGATGCCTGTTTTTTTGTAGATTTCTGCTTTCTGGAGCGGATCCTTTTCCTCCAGCATTTTTTTGTATTCTTCCAAAGCGTTTTTAAAGAAACCCTGCTGAACTGCAAAAAGAGCCGGTTCATAAGGATTGCTTTCGCGCGAAATATAGTCCTGAAAGTTTTTCCATTCCAGAAGAATGCTTTCGCTGCGTTCAAACGAATCGTCAATACTTTTTAGACGCTTTATGGAATCAATCCAGAAGATACAGCACTTGTTTGTGTATATAAGTTCATTGCTTTCAAGGTCGTGCTCGAAGAGAGAACTTATGATTTTCTGTGCCTCTAAAGGATTTCCCTGCTGCAGAAAGCCCAGGGCAACCTTAAGTTCAGCTTCTGTCTGAAAGTCCATAGTGTCTAAATTCTATTTTATACAAGAAAAGATTTTTAATCAATAAAAATTATGAGATTTTACCAAAATTGGGACAATATTTATAAATCAGAAGTGATAATCTGTCAAGTAAAATTTTTAACGATTTTTTGGAGATTTAACAATTATATTGTAAATTTTCGATTTTCTTGTTAAAATACTATCCAAATGAAAACTCAAATTCTGGCGCCATCACTTCTTTCAGCTGATTTTTCAACCCTGGGAAGTGAGATTAAAAAAATAGAAGACAACAAGGGTGGGGCAGTTCATATTGATGTTATGGACGGTTCTTTTGTTCCTGAAATCACTTACGGCGAGCCCGTAATCCGCTCAATCAGAAAGCTCACAAAACTTCCTTTTGATGTTCATCTTATGATTGAAAAACCTGAACTTCATGTAGAATCTTTTGCAAAGGCTGGAGCCGACTGGCTTACTTTCCATTGGGAAGCAACAAATCACGCACACCGTGTAATTCAGATGATTCACGAAGCCGGTAAAAAAGCCGGAGTAGCCATCTGTCCGGGTACTCCTGTATCCTTACTGTCGGAAATCCTTCCTTGTGCCGATATTATATTAGTGATGACTGTCAATCCCGGCTGGGGCGGACAGAAGATTATTCCTTCCTGTGTGGAGAAAGTTGCCCAACTGAAGAAATACAGAGAGGAACACGGATTAAACTTTATGATATCTGTAGACGGCGGGGTAAATAATGAGACCCTGGACTCTGTAATAAACGCCGGAACAGATGTTGTTGTTTCCGGTTCCTGCTTTTTCAATGGCAGCTTAAAATGGAGTTGAAAAGATTGTTAAGTTTTAAGAAATTAACTGCAGCTGCAGTGGTTTGTACATCGCTTTTAATGTATTGTACGGCCTCAGATTCTGCTTCTACGGCATTTGCAGAAGCCTGTAAGTCTTATACAAGAGGAGACTGGGCTGATGCAAAGTTTATGCTTAAGAAAGCTGTTTCTTATCAGGAAAATCTGAATCCGGATACCTACTTTATGCTGATAATGGCAGAGGTGTACGACGGTGATAATAAATCCGCTCTTGATGACTGTAATTTCTTCCTGGAAAATTTTTCTGATTCAATGTATTATCCGCGGGTTTACTATCAGAAGGGAAAACTTCTTTATGCTCTTGGTGAATACGAAAAAGCAGTAGTAGTGCTCAGCGACTTCTGTCATCTTTATGAAAAGGATGAACTTTATTCCTTTGCACTCTTTTATATAGGTGAATCTCTTTTTGCAGGTTATAAATATGATGAAGCCGGTTCTGTTTATGAAAGAATAGTAACAGAATTTCCGGAATCAGCAAAAACTCCGGCTGCCCAGTATCGTCTTGAAACAATTTTGCAGCGTGGCCGTGAAGAAAAACTTCTTTATCTCTTAAAACAGACTGGAGAAGAGTATCTGGCCGCAAAAGAAGAGTATGAACGCCAGCTGCGTCTTTATAATTCAGAAGCAGTTGATTCTACAAGACAAAAACTTACTGCAGCTCAGGCCCGAAACGAAAGCCTTGAAAAGCAGGTTAATGAACTTGAACTTGAGATTGAAGCCTTAAAAAATAATCAGGCTGAGTCAGAACGTATAATTCAGCAGCTTAAAGAAGCAGGGGAGAGGGACATTCCTGAACCAGAGCCATTTGACGAGAAGAAATATCAGTTAAAGCTTCTTAAGGCAAAGGCTCTTGAAGCACAAAGAATGCTTGATGAGAAGTTGGGAACTTCTTCAACGGAGGGGAAATGAAAAAGATAGTTTATTCTGCAGCGATTGTTTGTATATTAGCGCTTGCGGTTTCCTGTAAATCAACTAAAACAGAAAAAAAGGCCTCTGAGAATAATTACAAAAAGCAGGAAGTTTCTGAAATTGCAGAAGATCAGGAAGAGTCTTCAGAAGACGAAGCTGATGATGAAGAAGATGATGCTGAAAAAAAGGCCGCAAAGGCTGCTGCTGCAGAGAGAGAACAGAAGGATTTTACCGGCTGGATTAAATCTTCAAGAAAAAATATAAACGAACGCTTTGGAAACATTCAGATAAAGATTAAGGCCAGAGTAGGTTCTTTTACACTTGCCGCTTTGAATGAAAATGATAAGGCAATTCCTGTTTTATCTACAGCAAATGAATATATTTCAAATGCTTTTTATCTTAAAACTTCAAAAAAGATTTATAATCTTGTAACAGACGGTAATGTTCGTACTGCTGCAAGACGTACAACAGACGGTGCTGCCATACTTTATGAAGTTCCGGATGTTGCCCAGATTACAGTTAATTTTTCTTTCTTCCCTTCTGAAAAGCAGAAAGATATTAATATGATTAAGGTTACCGCAACAATTAAGAACAGCGGTAAACGTACAGATGAGTATACCTTTAAGTCTGTGCTGGATACAGTTCTCGGTGAAGCAGCAAATTATCATTTTTATACCTTTGAAGATGTTCCTGTAAAAAATGAAGTTCTTTACAGAACCCTGCAGAATCAGAAATGGTTTGTTTCAAAGAATGTAAATGCTTCTATGCAGCTTTTCTATTCCGGTGCAGACTGTACAGCACCTGACCTTGTTGCCCTTGCAAACTATTCAACTCTCGAAAAGAATACCTGGGAGCCGGATATGCTCAGCTACAGAGTTTTTGATACTCTGCTTTCATATAATAACTCTGCTGTTTGTGCAATCTGGAAGCCTATGAAGCTTGAACCTTCTGCTTCCGGCAAAATTGTATTCTACATTGCCTTGTCTGGAGACGGTTCTCCTGCCACAGGTGAAAAATATGTTTACAGCAAAGAGTTTGAAGAAAAAGAGCCTGCTCCTGAAAAATCAGAGAATTCTGGAAAATCTGTAACAGGACTTGAAGTAATTACTCCGTTCTCAGTGGAAGATGAACAGAAGCCGGATTCTATAACAGAAATTCCAGGAGATGATTCTCTTGTTGTTGAAAAACCTGGTAAGCCACAGGATATTCCTAATGTTGATTTTTATATTAAAAATATGACAAAGGAGCATCTTACTCCAGAATATATTCAATCACTGTTAGACCGCATTGCTGCCCTTGAAGAAGATTCTCCTTCTTTGAACAGACAGGAACTTCTTCAGCTTAATGCAGAGCTGGATGCTATTCTAACTTATTTGAGGCAGTAGGATTTTATGGCAAAGGATGCACTTACTCTTGCCTGGCTTGATATGCGACGCCGCCGTTTTGCAACTGCAATAAAGCGGCTTGAGGCAAAGAAAGATATCTACGAAGAAAATTTTGAGTATTATGTAACTCTCGGAATAGCATGTCTTTATGTGGGTGATATCGGTGCATCTTCAGGCTATTTTCAGCTGGCCCGCAGAATCAAACTTACAGATACAAGACTCCTTTTAGGTCAGGCCGCAATTTTTTTAAGGCGCGGAGATACAGCCCGGGCTCTTCAGTACTATCTTGAAATAAAAGAAAATGATCCTCTGAATAAAACTGCAGATGAAGCAATGGAGTTTATCCGTGTTCACGGCAATTACGATACTATCTGCCGCTGGGTAGATACCGGCCGTATAGAACAGTTTTATCCTCCATTGGGGTCTAATCCTGATAAAGTTGCTTTGTTTGGAATCGCCGGCGCGGCTTTTGTCCTAGGCTGTGTGTTTACATTTATTTTCTTTCCCCGCGGCCAGCAGTATACAGGGCCTCGTGCAGACCTTTCAAAGCTTGAGCTTTCTTCTGAAGAAAAATCTGATGCAAAGGAAAAGGATCTTTCTACTCAGTCTTATGCCTTTGTACTTTCGAATAAAGAAATCAATAAAAGATATAATAATGCCCTTCAGTATTTTCAGGCTCACAGAGATAATGCAGCTCAGATAGAAGTAAATATGATTTTGAATTCTGATGCTTCTGTCGCAGTAAAAAAGAAGGCAAGGCTCCTGATGGGCTATTTTGAAGTTCCGGATTTTGATACAATCAGAGATGTTCCTTCATATGCTGATGTTGCAGCAAATCCTGCAGTATATATTGACTGCTGGGTAAACTGGGGCGGAAAGATTTCCAATGCAGTTACTTATGAAGATGGTTCTTATTCCTGCGATTTTCTTGTAGGAGATGAAACTCTTTCTAAGTATGAAGGAAGTGTGAGAGTTCGTTTTTCTGCAGATCCTGGAGTGGATGTAAGCAAGGCTGTAAAAATACTTGGAAAGATCGTTATTGAAGACGGATCTGTATCCCTTGCTGGTCGTGCAGTTTATAAAAGTGTTTACAATTAGTAAAAATATAAAAAAATGCATTTTTTTTGAAAATTTTTAAGGAATTTTTCAAAATCATTGCACAAAATCGTTAGGTTTAGCCCATATTATATGTGGGAGGAAGGTGGCTAAAATGGAAACATCAGAAAAAATGAAGGCTCTGGAGGCGGCTCGTCTTCAGATTGAAAAGCAGTTCGGCCAGGGCGCAATCATGAAGCTGGGTGACAAGGCAAATGTTACCGGCATTGAAGTTATTCCGTCAGGTTCAATTCTGCTTGATGAGGCTCTTGGTATCGGTGGATATCCTCGTGGTCGTGTTATTGAAATGTATGGACCTGAGAGTTCTGGAAAGACTACACTTGCCCTGCACGCAATTGCAGAAGCACAGAAATTAGGCGGGGTTGCAGCATTCGTAGATGCAGAACATGCTCTGGATCCAACTTATGCAAAGAACCTTGGTGTAAATATTGATGAGCTTTGGGTGTCTCAGCCGGATACTGGTGAGCAGGCTCTGGAAATTACAGAAAATCTTGTAAGAAGCGGCGCGGTAGATATTATTGTTGTAGACTCTGTTGCAGCTCTTACACCGGAAAAAGAAATTGAAGGTGAAATGGGTGACTCTGTAATGGGTATGCAGGCCCGCCTTATGAGCCAGGCTTTGCGTAAGCTTACAGCAATTATCGGTAAGTCAAATTGTATTGTAATCTTCATCAACCAGATCCGTATGAAGATTGGCGTTATGTTTGGTAACCCAGAAACTACAACTGGTGGACAGGCTCTTAAGTTCTACTCATCAGTTCGTCTTGATATCCGCCGTATTGAAACAATCGATGGAAAGGGTGATGAGGATGCAATTGGAAACCGTGTCCGCGTAAAGGTTGCAAAGAATAAGGTTGCAGCTCCATTTAAGAAGTGTGAACTGGATATTTACTTTGGAAAGGGTATTAATGCCTATGCTTCTCTCCTTGATTCTGCAGTAAAGCACGGAATCGTAGACAAGCGCGGTGCCTGGTATACAATGGGCGAAAATAAAATCGGTCAGGGTAAGGAAAATGCCGTTGCCTTTATCGAAGGAAATCCAGAAATCGCTGCAGAAATCGAAGCCAAGGTTCGCGAACTCGTGTTCCCTGGTCAGAAGATTGAGAAGAAAGAGCCTGCTAAGAAGGCTAAGAAGGCCGACGAGGCTGACACTCCAGTCGAGGCTTAAATAAATAGAGGTGATTTATGAAACAAGTTTTGCTCGGTTTAGGTTCAAATAAATCTTACAATAATAAATCACCTCTCGAGCTCCTTGCTTCTGCCGGCGTGGAGCTTTGCAGCCTGATGAGTGGCCTGCATTTTTCCAGTGTCTACCAGACGCCGGCCATGTACGTTACCGATCAGGAAGATTTTTATAATGCGGCGGCTGTAGGCTATGTAGCCGATGATACCGACGCATTTGATTTTTTACATAGAATAAACGAAATCGAGGCTAAGTATGGCCGCGACCGCACGAAGGAAGTTCGTTTTGGTCCCCGCTCCCTCGATATAGATATAGAACTTTTTGGAGATGAAATAATAAATGCTCCCGATCTTCAGATTCCACATGTAAGAATGGAAGAAAGAGCATTTGTTTTGATACCTTCCATTGAAGTTTTAAAATATTCTGCCGATGAAATAGTTAGGGAAAAATATATAAAATGCCTTGAGGCCGTCGAAAGAACGGGTGGGGCTGAAGGAATTAAAAAATTAATGGAATTCCCTAAGGCGGTAGAAAATGGAAGAAACAGAAAACTCAGTTAACGCAGAAAGCGCAGGCGGCACAACAGTAGCCGTAAAGCATGCATACAAAGCCGGAGAATTTGAAGGACCTCTCGACCTTCTCTGGGCTCTTATCCGCGAAAGCAAAGTAAATATCTACGACATCCCGATTGCTCAGATTACAGAGCAGTATCTTGAATATCTTGATTATGCAGTACAGACAGACCTTGGAGACCTTTCGGAGTTCTACAGCTGGGCTGCAAAACTCATCTATATTAAAAGCCGTATGCTTCTTCCTGTTGAAGTTGCCTATGATGATGAGGATGAAGAAGACCCACGTGCAGAGCTTGTAGAAAAGCTTATTGAATACCAGAAATTTAAGAAGCTTTCTTCATTGATGGAAGAGCAGGAAGATGATTCAGAATGGAACTTTGAACGCAAAAAGATTCAGCGTGTTCTTCCTTTTGATGATACAGAAGATATGTGGGAAGAGGTAGACACCTGGGAACTTCTGCAGCAGATGCAGGATATCTTTAAGTCTATCATGAAACAGTATTCAAACGAAAAGATTTTGAATATGTACGAGGAGATTTCTGTAAACGAGAAAATCACCCTCATGAATGAGCTTCTTGAAGACAAAAAAGAATGTATGTTCACAGATCTTCTTACCCGCCCGGGTAACGAAATGGACGTTATCTGCGCTTTCATGGCAATCCTCGAGGCTGTTAAATTTAAGATGATTACTATCTTCCAAAATAAGCTTTTTGGTGATATAAAAATATGCGCTCGCGAAGATAACACCGGTTATGTTCCAAGCGAAGAAGAACTTACTAGTAACTAGGATTACCAATGGACTTTAATAAAGAAACTGCACTTGTTGAGACTATTTTATTTCTGGAAAGCGAACCACTTACCGCCAAGGTGCTTGCCAATAAAGCACAGCTTTCCGAAGAAGTAACAGAAAAGTGCCTTGAAAAATTAAAAGAAAAATACAGCGCAGAAGATTCCGGCATTGAGCTTGCAATGATTACAGGCGGCTGGTGTCTGGCGCCAAAAAAAGAATACTGGGACGTACTCAAAGAGTTTTACGGTTCAAAACGCGAAGGCCGCCTTTCCAAATCAGCAATGGAAACCCTCGCAATCATCGCCTATTCACAGCCAATCACCCGTGCCGAAATTGAACAGATCCGTGGTGTTGGCGTAGACAATATGATCCGTCTTTTGATAGACAGAAACCTCATAAAAGAAGTTGGAAAAAAGGAAGCCCCTGGACGTCCAACCCTGTTCGGAACTACCAAGGAATTTTTAAAGCTTTTCCGCTTGAATTCTATCGCGGAATTGCCTAAACTTGATGAAGATGAACAGGAAAGATTCGAACTTGCCCGATAATGAAATCAGGCTTCAGACCTACCTTGCGCACTGCGGGGTAGCAAGCCGTCGCGCGTCCGAACAGATTATTCTGGATGGACGCGTTTGTGTTAATGGCGCGGTTGTTACTGCATTAGGAACAAAGGTCCGCGACGGTGACCTTGTAACCGTTGACGGAAAACGAGTACATCTGGAAGAACGCAAATGCTATGTGCTTCTTAATAAACCCGCAGGCTTTGTCTGCTCTTCCAGTGATGAAAAGGGCCGCCAGGTTGCGGCAGATCTTCTTCGCGAAAGCTACAAGGAAAGACTTTACAATGTAGGACGCCTCGATATGTACAGTAAGGGAATGATTCTCTTTACTAACGACGGCGATTTTGCAGCAAAGCTTAGTCATCCTTCAAGCCAGATAGAAAAAGAATATATAGTAGAAACAAGTCAGGATGTTACTCCGGAGACAGCAGCCCTTTTTGAAAAGGGAGTCAGAGTTGATAATGTATTTTATAAGTGTCTTCGCTGCGATGTCCTTAAGCCTCGAAAAATCCGCATAGTTTTGATTGAAGGTAAAAACCGCGAAATCCGCAAAATGCTGGAAAGTCAGAATATTGGAACCCGTTCCCTGGTTCGCGTTCGCATAGGCAATGTAAACCTTGATGATCTGCGTCCTGGCGAGCACCGCGACCTTACCGAGCGGGAAGTGAAGGGGCTTCTTAATTTGTGTAAATAGATTGCTTCGTCGCTGCGCTCCTCGCAATGACGAAGTCTGGAGGAAATATGATAATTGCAATTGACGGACCAGCCGGAACCGGAAAAAGCACCATTGCCAAAATGCTGGCAGAAAAACTTGATCTTACCTTTTTGAACAGCGGTGGTTTTTACCGCACCCTTACAATGGCAGTCTTAGATGCCGGAGTTGATTATAAGGATGAAAAAGCAACCCTGGACTTTTGCCGTCAGCAGAAGATTGAATATACAAAAGAAGGTCATTTTATTCTGAATGGAAAAGATGTTACAGACCATCTGCATGACGACCGTGTTACAGCAAACGCAAGTCAGGTTAGTTCTATAGTAGAAATCCGTCATCTTGTAAACGACCTTATGCGGGAAATCACAAAGAGCCTGAATATTGTCTGTGAAGGCCGCGATATGACAACTGTAGTCTTTCCAAATGCCGAAGTTAAGGTTTATCTTGACGCAAGCGCAGAAGTTCGTGCCCGCCGCCGCTTTGATCAGGGAGTAAGTGATATGACTCTGGAAGAAATCAAAGCTGCCATAGAAAAGCGCGACGAAATGGACAAAAATAAGAAAGAAGGTTCTCTGAAAATCGCAAAAGATGCGCTATATATAGATACTTCTAACTTGACGATAGACAATGTTTGTGAGATAATAGAAAAACAAATTTCATAAATTAAAGGTTTTAGAATGGAAGAAATGGAAGTGGAAAAGGAAGTATCCCAGAACTCCAAGGGCGACTTTCAGACACAATTAGAGGAGTCCCTTAAAGAATTCAATGCACCACAGGCTGGTCAGATGGTAGAAGGTATCGTAGTACAGATTACCAACGACTATGTTTATGTTGACATTGGAGACAAGTCAGAGGGATTGATCCCTACAGAGGAGTTCGCAGGCGACCTGCCGAAAGAAGGGGATAAGGTTCAGGCGTTCTTGTCAGGACACAATGCAAATGGTCCTGTATTGTCAAAGAAAAAGGCAGATTCAAAACGCTACATGAAAGAGATTCAGTCAGCATGGAAAGATAAGACTCCAGTTGACGGCGTTATCGTAAAAGTAGTGAAGAGCGGTTACGAAGTTGATCTTGGTATCGACCGCGCTGCATTCCTGCCTATCAGCCAGGCTGATTCAGAAAAGATTGAAAAGCCTGAGTCATTGATTGGTTTGAGATCTAAGTTCTATATTGAACGACTTTATTCAGATAATAAACTTAATCCTGTAGTAAATCGCCGCAAGTATCTTGAAGAAGAAATCGATGAAAAACGCGATGCATTCTTCAACTCAGTACAGATTGGTGATTCAGTAAAGGGTACTGTAAAGAGCTTCACAAGCTTCGGTGCTTTCATTGATTTGGGTGGCTTTGATGGTCTTCTCCACATCAACGATATGAGCTGGGGTCACGTAGCTCGTCCTAAGGACTTTGTAAAGAAGGGACAGGAAATCGAACTTAAGGTTATCCGTCTTGATCCTGCTGAAAAGAGAATTAATCTTTCTCTTAAGCACTTTGCAGAAGATCCATGGATTCACTTTGAAGAAAAGTATCATGTAAATGACATCGTAAAGGGTAAGGTAACAAAGCTTACAGAATTCGGTGCATTTGTTGAACTCGAAGAAGGAATTGAAGGTCTTGTACACATTTCTGAGTTCTCTTGGACAAAGAAAGTAAACAAGCCTGGCGATATGGTTTCTGTTGGTCAGGAAGTTGAAGCAATGATCCTTGGTTATGATATCCAGGCTGGTCGTGTTTCTCTCGGCTTTAAGCAGGCTACAGAAAATCCATGGGATTCAATTGCAGAAAAATATGCAGTTGGTACAAAAATCAAGGGTAAGGTTGTAAAGATTACAAACATCGGTGCATTCGTTGCTCTTGAAGACGGAATCGATGCTTTCCTCCATGCAGATGACATCTCTTGGACAAAGAAAGTTCGTCATCCGGGTAGTGAACTTACTGTAGATCAGGAAATTGAAGCAGTTGTAATTGAATGCGATCCTGAAGCTCACAGAGTAAAGGTTGGAATCAAGCAGCTTACAGACAATCCTTGGAAGGAATTTGCTGAAGAGTTCAAGCCTGGTTCAACACTTGAAGGTGAAATCACTTCTATCACAGACTTCGGTATCTTTGTAAAGGCTCCTAACGGAATTGAAGGTCTTGTAAACAAGGCTAACCTCAGTGACGACAAGGAAGTTCCTTTTGAAGAGGCTGTAACAAAATACAAGGTTGGCGACAAAATCAACGTATTCGTTGTAGACGTAAAAGTAGACAAGGAACAGGTTGCATTCTCTGTACGCGAGTTCAAGAGAAAGCAGCAGCGTGACGAAATCTCACAGTATATGTCTAGCTCAAACGACGATGATGATGGAGCATATACACTTGGAGATATGTTAAAGTCTCAGAAGAATGACTAAATAATTTGCAGGAATGGATAAGAAAGTAACTCCTTTCGCAGGCGAAAGTTCTTTTGCAAAGGAAATGAGTACGCTGGTACAGAACCTCTCTTGTAACAACGCTTCGGTGTTGCTGGTTGGTGAGAAAGGAACGGGAAGGCGTCTCATTGCTCAGCATATCCATTCTGCTGCAGAAAAATCTGGTGATGCCGGTTATTTTTTTGAGATAAACTGCAGGTCTTTTACAGAAGCTCAAGTTATAGAAAGTTTTGAAACTGTAGGTCGTATGATTTCTTATGGCCAGCGGTTAACCTTATTTATCAGCTTTACAGAACTACTTACAAAGACTATGCAGTCTGCTTTTCTTGATTTAATAAAAAAGCAGGCAGAAAAGAATCTCAAGCTTAAAATAATATGTGCAGTTGAAAGACCTTTAGAAGAAGCTGTTGCTTCGGGCCTTTTTTTATCAGAGCTTTATGCAAGACTAAGTACGGTGGTGCTTAATGTGCCGCCACTGCGTCAGAGAACAGAAGATATAATTCCAATTGCCCAGACCTATCTTTTACGATTCAGCAGAAAGTCCGGCCTTGGTTTTACAGAGTTTTCTGATGGCGCTAAAAAAGCAATGCAGACCTGCTTCTGGCAGGGAAATGCTGATGAACTTATAAATGCCGTTCAGCGTGCCTTTATTGTGGGAAAACCTCCTGTAATAAATGAGAGTGATCTTGGCCTTGCAAGCGGAACTCCTGCTTTAGACGAAACAGTAGAAGCTGTAGGAAAAGCTGATGGAGACAAAACGCTTAAAACTGCAGTTGATGCTTTTAAGCGGGAATACATCATAAGAATTCTTTCTGAAAACGGCTGGAATCAGACAAAGGCTGCAGCTGTTCTTGGAATACAAAGAACTTATGTAATAAGACTGATGAATGAGCTGCATATTGAGCGTCAGTAAAATGATGCTAAACAGCAATAGATATTTTTATAAAATTGAGGTTTATATAAAATGGCAGATTACGAAGAACAGACCGCAAGCAAAAAACTTGCTGGTTTCATTGAGAAGCGCAAGGTTGTTTTTATAGCAGTTCTTGCTGCACTTGTTTGTGCACTTGTATGTTATATCATTGCTGCTTCTGTAATGGATAAAAATATAGCAAAGGGATTGCAGGCTCTTGATGAAATTACATTTGAAATGACAGATAAGAGTTCTGATCTCAGCGATGCAGAAATTGCTTCAAGACTTAATACAGGTTTTGAAAAGGCTTCTGCTTATGCAAAGAAGGGTGGAATTGTAGGTGCCCGCGCAAACATGCTTTGTGCTGACATTACATACCAGCAGAAAAAGTATGCTGAATCTGCAGACTACTGGAAGGCAGCTGCTGAAAAGGGAAAGAAAACTTATCTTGCACCTTTGTGCTACTTTAATCTTGCTGCCTGCTATGAAGAAACTGGCAACAATGATGATGCTGCAACTTATTACAAGCTTGCCGCTGATGACAATAACTTTGTAGTAAAAACACATGCTAAGTTCAGCTATGGCCGTGTGCTTGAAGCAAAAGGTGATTTTGCCGGAGCAGCTGCTGCTTACACTGAACTCAACGACAATTTTTCGGACGATTCATGGGCAAACCTTGCTAAGTCAAGACTTATTGCTCTTAAGAAAGACGGAAAAATCGAATAAACCATTCTGAAATTTGATATATATATGAATAAGGCATTCTGTAAAAAAAGAGTATTCCTTTCTTTTTTGCTTACAGGATGCCTTATTCTTTTTAACCTTTCCTGCGGACTAGATACCTTTTATGTAATTGATGCGCCACATCAGGTTTTACATCAGCCAGTCTATTCTTATTCTAAAGCAAATGGTTCAGATGCTTATTTTGAATTTTGGACTGTTGATAAAGATTATGATTCAATAAAATTTCTTGGAACAGATGTATATTATAAAATTTATAAAAGTTCCAATCAATTAGTTACAGAAACAGATTATCTTACAACAATAGCAACAAATGAAGATACAATGGCTACATCTGCTGATAAATTAATAACATCTTATAAATATCAGAAGCTATTTGCAGTTGAAGCTCAAGGAAAAAAAGCCTTGTTTGAAAGTGTAAGATCTAACCAGAGAATTAAAATCAGATTAAACGATTATACTGATGAATATCTGGCAGAGATAACTGTGGATGGTATGCCCCTTTATTCAAGTTCATCACGTGTTATTCCATTACGGTACTTAAAGGAATCTAATACGACTTCAACAAGAGCATATTCATTTAATTTTAAGGATGCAAATGAAATTCCAAAGGATAGTACTACAGAATTCGATGTTAATTTTTCTGGGTCTGGGACTACAGATGATTGCTGGTATGTAGCAATGTTTGCTGTAGCGGTTGGATTGGATTACACTTATGCAAATGTATATAGTAATATTCTTTATTTAGGTTCAGTTCCGATCTTTACAGATTAATACTTTTATTTAAAATAAAAAAAAACTGCCCGTGTAAGGCAGTTTAAGTGACGCTTGGCAGAATCGAACTGTCGACCTACTGCTTAGAAGGCAGTTGCTCTATCCAGCTGAGCTAAAGCGCCGAAGTGATATTTATAATATCAGAAAAATGAGTTTGAATCAAGGGGTGGATTGCCACATCGCTGCTATTTAGTTCCCAGCATTTCCTTCATTGTTCGCCAGCCAAGCATTGCGCATTTTACGCGGGCAGGCATATGGGAAATGTCCTGAAGGGCTGCAGCTTCATCAAGCTTTTCCAAATCTTCTTCTGTAACTTCGCTTTTAATCATGCGGTCAAAAATATCTGCAAGAGCTAGAGCTTCTTCTTTTGTTTTACCAATTACAAGGTCAGCCATCATATCAACTGAGGCCTGACTGATTGCGCAGCCGCTGCCTGTAAAGCTGGCATCACTGATTTTTCCGTCATCGCCAAGTTTAAGCTGAAGGGTAATCTGGTCGCCACAGCTTGGGTTTACGCCTTCAAGACAGAAGTCCGGAGAATCCATTGGAGTTTTGTGAGTTGGATTTATATTATGTTCATTTAAGATTTCGCGGTATAATTCTTTTGTATCCATAATTTGATAAGTCTCCTAAAAGTCGCTCGATAAATCTCGCTCTGTGTCATTTTAATGTTAGTCTTTATAGCCGCTCCATTCACGGAGATGACTGAGTTTTTCGAGGAAGATATCAGCTTCTTCTTCTGTATTGTAAAAGTAGAGGCTGGCTCTTGCTGTGGCTGTCTGCTCAAGGTACTGGCCGAGTGGCTGTGCGCAGTGGTGGCCGGCACGGATTGCAATGTGCTCTTCTGAAAGAAGAGTGGCAACATCGTGAGGGTGTACGCCATCAACTGTAAAAGTAACAATTCCACATCTCTTATTGCCGTCTTTAGGACCGATTATATTTATATGAGGAATATTTTTCATTCCTTCAATAATGCGGCAGGCAAGCTGGGCATCGTGTTTTTCAATATTTTCAAGACCAACAGAAGTAATGTAGCGGATTGCCGCTGCCATTCCAACTGCATCCCCGGCACTTACAGTTCCTGCTTCGAACTTGTGAGGAACTTCTGCCCAGGTTGCCTTTTCACGGGTAACATATTCAATCATTTCGCCGCCACGAAGGAAAGGATCCATTTCTTCCAGGAGGGCACGTTTTCCGTAAAGAGCACCAATTCCCATTGGACCGCAGAGTTTGTGGCCGCTCATTGCAAAGAAGTCTGCATCAAATTCCTGAACATCTACCTTCATGTGAGGAACAGACTGAGCTCCGTCTACAATAAAAATGGCGCCGACAGCATGTGCTGCCTGACCAAGTTTCTTAACAGGATTTGTTACACCAAGAACATTGCTTACATGAACTACAGAAACAATCTTTGTTTTTGGTCCGATTTTTGCAGCAATTTCCTGGTCGCTTATAATACCGGTTTCTTTATCGCATTCAAGGAATACAAGCTTTGCGCCAGTCTTTTTGCAGACCATCTGCCATGGAACAATGTTTGAGTGATGCTCCATAATTGTAACGCAGATTTCATCGCCTTCTTTAAGATTATTGAGTCCCCAGCTGTAAGCAACAAGGTTTAAGCTTTCTGAAGCATTGCGGGTAAAAACAATTTCTGCGGCTTCGCGGGCATTTATAAATTTTGCAACAGTTTCACGGGCACTTTCATAAGCAATGGTTGCGCGCTCACTGAGGGAGTAGAGTCCACGGAGAGGGTTTGCGTTTTCTGTCGCATAAAAGTGGGTCATTGCATTCAGAACAAGAAAAGGACGCTGAGCAGTAGCTGCTGTGTCAAAATAGATAAGTCCTTTATTCTCTTCCGAAGTATTGTCGTCTATTGCTTTGAAAAGAGGAAAATCTTTTCTGTATTTATTTTCCATTGAGATACTCCAGAATCTCGTTTTTTACATTCTCATCTTCGATTGTAGAAGCTGCAGCGGTAATCTTAGCATTTGTGAGCAGCTCTTCGGCTGTCTTCTGGTCTATGCCGCGGCTGTTCATATAGAAGAGCATTTCGTTGGAAAGCTTTCCGATTGTTGAACCGTGTTCTGCAGAAATATCTTCTTCGCCACAAAGAATGATTGGAGCGGCTTTTACAACTGCCTTTGGAGAAAGGAGCAGGGTAGTTTCTATTTCGTTTCCAACAGAACCTGCGCAGCCCTTTACCATATCAATTGTTCCGCGGTAGGTCTTTGTTGTATCGTCTTTAGCAGTACCATGGGTCTTCATGTCGCAGACAGTTTTCTTTCCCCTGTGAACTACAACCTGATTCATGTCCAGATACTGATTTCCCTGGCAGATATAGGCTGTGTCAGAATAGAAAGAAGACTGATAGCCTTCGAGACTAGCGTGAAAGCCTGCGTCTATGTGAGAAGCTCCGAGTTCTATCTGGGTAAAACTTACCTTTGCACGTTCGCCGCAAACTACAGCAGTATCATCAATCTGATTTACAGTCTTGCCGCAAAGCTGAACTTTTGAAATGTGAAGCTTTGCATCGTCTTCTGCATAAACTTTAGTGATAATGCCGGAAAGAGCGGCAGAGTCTGAAGAACTTTCGTATACAATAATTACATTAGCAGAAGTGTCTGCCTTTGCATGAATAATCTGATGTGTGGCAGAGTTTGAGTCCAGCCTGATTCTGATGATAAGAGGCTGTTCTGTGCTTTTTTCTACAGTGTAGATTTTACCTTCTGAAGCTGCATCAGAAATCAGTCTTGCAGCCTGCTCTCCAATAGAAAACTGTGGTTCTGGAAGCTGTGTAGCAACTGTTTTTCCTGTGCTTACTTTTATGCCTTCCGGGAGCTGAACTTCGCTTCCCTGGTTTTCTGAAAGGTTAAAATCATAACTTACTGAATCCTTGTTTATTTTAAGCCAGGTCCAGGTAAGATATGGAATAGGGTTTATATCTATAGCCGCGTTTTCTGCGGCCTTTGTGTTATTTGTATTCATACGCGTTTAATCTATCATATTTATAGGTATTTTTCAATTCATTCTAAAAGTTTGCGTTTTCTCATATATGGGGTATAATTAAAGGATATGGAGATGAATGACAACAAGCAGTATATACTCGATAATCTCGACAAGGCTTTGCAGGAAGAATGGATTACAGCTTACTATCAGCCGATTATCCGTGCGGTAAACGGCCGTGTCTGCGATGAAGAGGCACTGGCCCGCTGGATAGACCCTGTAAAGGGATTTTTATCACCGGCAGATTTTATTCCTGTTCTTGAAGAAGAAAAACTAATCTATAAAGTAGATTTACATATTCTAGACTGTGTGCTCGAAAAAATGAAATATATGGTCAATACAGGCCATTTTATGTGTTCACATTCCATCAACCTGTCGCGTTCTGATTTTGATATGTGCGATATGGTACAGGAAATTGTTACACGTGTAGACAAGTCTGGAATTCCTCGCGATAAAATCAATATTGAAATTACAGAAAGTACTCTCGTAAATGATTTTAAGTTTATGCTTTCTCAGATAGAGAAGTTTAAGAGACTTGGCTTTTCTGTATGGATGGATGATTTTGGAAGCGGCTATTCTTCTCTTAATACACTTGCCCGCATTCCTTTTGATTTAATCAAATTTGATATGGTCTTCCTCCGCAATTTTGACCAGGGAGAAAATTCAAAAATCATTCTGGCAGAATTAATGCGCATGGCTGCATCCCTTGGAAAAGATACAGTCTGCGAGGGTGTTGAAACTGCAGAGCAGGTAGAGTTCCTTCAGGAAGTCGGCTGTTCCAGATTGCAGGGTTATTATTATTGTAAACCAGTAAGTCTTGAGCAGATTCTCGAAAGATATAAAACCGGAACTCAGATTGGTTTTGAAAATCCAGCAGAATCAGCCTATTCTCAGCAGATTGGAGAAGTTAATCTTCACGATTTATCTATATTAAATCAGAATGATAATAAAGGCTTTTCAAACTTCTTTAATACTCTGCCAATGGCTATTATGGAAATTGATTCTGATATGGTCCGCTATGTCAGGGCAAATAAAGCTTACAGCGACTTTATGGAAAAATATTTTTTCATGAAGCAGGACCGCAGTGAAGTTCCAATAAAAATGATAATGCAGGGACCAGGTGCTGCCTTTATGCTGGTTTTGAAGCAGGCAGCAAAAGAGGGCAAGCCTATGTTTGTTGATGAAAAGCTTCCCGAAGGTTCTAAGGCTCATTATTACATTTCCAAGATTACAGAAAATCCGGTAACAAAAAGAACCGCTATTGTTGTGGCTGTACTTTCTGTAAGAGATGCAGAAACTGGTGAAACTTATGCAAATATTGCCCGTGCTCTTGCAATGGACTACTTTAATCTTTTCTATGTAAATCTTGAAACTGAAGATTATATTGAATATACATCTAATGTTGGTGAAGATGAGATTGCAACAGAAAAGCCTGGTGTAAATTTCTTTAAGGCAGTAAGAATGGCTGCTCCTGGAAGTCTTCATGAAGAAGATGTAGATGTTTTTCTTGAGGCTTTTAATAAAGAGAATATTACTAAAGTGCTCGATGAGCAGGGAACCTTTGTCCTTACTTACAGAATTTTAAAATATGGAATGCCTTACTATGTTTCCATGAAAGTAATGCGCATGCAGAATGATAAAAAACATATTATCATTGGTGTAAGTAATGTTGATACCCAGATGAGGGAAAAGGCTCAGCTGGAACAGGCTAAGCAGGATAAACTTGTCTATTCAAGACTGATGGCTCTTGCCGGAGATTATATCTGTATTTATGTTATTGATTTGAAAACAAACTCTTATGTTCAGCATCAGGCTACAGCAGAGTTTGAGCAGCTTGGTATTCAGACTCAGGGAAAAGACTTCTTTGCAGATACTCAGGTTAATGCAGATAAGGCGGTTATAGAAGAAGACCGCGAGCAGTTTAAGAGATATCATACAAAAGAAAATATTTTAGCTGCAATAGAAAAAGATGGTGTCTTTAAAAGCCGCCACCATCTTTTGATAAACGGTGAGCCTGTGTTTGTTTCAAACCGCTGTGTTCTTACTAAGGAAAACGGCGAAGACAAACTGATTATGGGTATTAGAAAAGTCTAACAGTTACCTTTCATTTCAAGCTTAATCAGATTGTTCATCTCAACGGCATACTCCAGAGGCAGTTCTTTGCTTACAGGATTTGCAAAGCCGCTTACAATCATGCTGCGGGCTTCGTCTTCGGCAATACCGCGAGACATAAGATAGAAAATTGCGTCGTTTGAAATACGGCCGATTTTTGCTTCGTGTCCTACATCGCACTCGTCGGTTTTGATTACCATTGAAGGAATAGTGTCGGAACGGCTTTCGCTGTCCAGCATAAGGCTTTCGCAGGAAACGCTTGTTTTACTGCCGGTTGCGTTTTTGTCGATATATACAGCCGAGCGGTAAATGGAAACTCCGCCGCCTTTAGAAATTGACTTTGTACTTATGAGGCTTGATGTATCCGGCGCAAGGTGTACCATCTTGGCACCTGTGTCCAGTTCCTGGCCTGCACCTGCAAAGGTAATTCCTGTGAACTCTGATTTAGCACCGCGGCCAACCAGATCGCTTTCCGGGTAGAGGTAGCTTACGTGGCTGCCGAAAGAACCTGAAACCCATTCTATGCTGGCACCTTCCTCAACGCGGGCTCGCTTTGTGTTGAGGTTATACATATTCTTTGACCAGTTTTCGATGGTTGAGTAGCGCAGGTGAGCGCCTTTTTTTACAAAAAGCTCTACGGCACCAGCGTGCAAGTTTGCTTCGTTATATTTTGGTGCAGAACAGCCTTCGATAAAGTGCAGGTCTGCGCCTTCGTCTACGATGATAAGTGTGTGCTCAAACTGTCCGGCTCCGCGGGCGTTCAAACGGAAGTAAGACTGAAGAGGGAAGGAAAGGTGAACTCCCTTTGGAACGTAAACAAAAGAACCTCCCGACCATACTGCTCCGTGAAGGGCTGCAAACTTGTGGTCCTTTGGAGTAATGAGGGTCATAAAGTATTCTTTTACCATGGGGCCCCATTCTGGCGATTTAAGAGCTTCTTCAAAGCCAAGATAAACTACGCCCTGTTTTGAAACTTCGTTCTGTACGTTATGGTAAACTAACTCAGAGTCGTACTGGGCGCCAACGCCGGCAAGAGATTTTCGTTCTGCTTCCGGAATACCGAGCTTTTCGAAGGTTTCCTTAATGTCATCCGGAACATCTTCCCATTTGCCGCTCATCTGAGTTTTAGGACGAACGTAGGTTGCAATGTTGTCTATGTTGAGTCCGTCGATTGAAGGGCCCCATTTTGGTACTTTGAGATAGTTATAAAGCTCGAGGGACTTTAGGCGGAAGTCGCGCATCCAGTCCGGGTCGCCTTTTTCATCTGAGATTTTTGTTACGATTTCCGGGGTTAATCCTGATTCAAGACGGAAGGTGTTTTCTTCTGTCTCTTCGTAGCGGAAATCGTAAAACTCTCTGTTTATGTCGTCTATTTGTGTTTTATTTTCCATAAAGTGGCTTTAATATACCATATTACTAGGAAAATGAAAATATATATATTGAAATCTATTAATTATGCACTTAAATCGCTAATCGTTGAATTTTATATGCGATTTAAGTGCATGTTAGTTTTGTTTTTTGAAAGTTAGATTATTGGTTGTATTTAATTTACAATATGCAGAGTTCCAAGGTTTTCTTCGTTCCCATTCTGTAAACTAGCGTAGACATTTATTGTTTCCCAATTATCTCTTGTATAATAAAGGTGAATATCAGCATTGAATAGATATATATTTACATTGTCATTACCCATCCAGCAACTTTCCTCATACTCATTCTTTACATTAGAAAAGTTAGCATTTGTATATTCGTAGCATTTCACTTGATTAGTTTCAAGAAAATCCAGTTTAATATAATATGTTTGAGAATTTAATGTAATAGAACCGCGATACTTTTTCCCTCTAAGACTTCTGTCGATATCAATTGTTGTTCCTTGTAATGTTGTCATGACCAATCTAAGTATAAAGTCACTTGCATATTGTCTTCTAATAATAGGTTCAAAACTTGTGTATGAATCAAAATTAGAGGAAGTCCAATCGAAAGATGCTGTACGTGTCGAACCGCCAGGTAAATATGCTGTTGCTGATTTTATCTTAATTCTTTTATCACTAACTGAGGCCTTTAAATAGTATTCAGCATCCTGACTCATGGATGCATAAGAGTATAGGTAAGAATCAATATCTTCCGGGTATGGTCCTTCATATCCTGAATATCCTGTTTGATTTCCAATGACAACAGATTCACCAGTAGTAAAATAAATTGTGACAGTAATCGTTGTGTTTGGTAAATCAGCATATGCAAAAGCGTTTCCCTGTGTGGTATTTAAGTATGCAGTTAACTCTGTAAAATCTGAATTTATAGAATAGGTACCTGTCTCTGTCCAGCCAAAATACTCTGGAAAACTTGGATGCAAAGGTGTAATTTTCCACTCTACTTTTTCTACGTAATCACTTAATCCTTCATAACCTAATAAGACTTGTTGATATGTGTTTTGTGCAGTCCATGAAGCTGTGCCTTTGAATGTTTGGCTTTGATTATCCCAATATAATAATTTTGGCGTATTTTGTTCACCTGGTGCTTCAGGATTGTTTGTTGAAGTGTTACTAGATGAACTTGCGTTAGAGCATCCAGTAAATAGACAGAGCATGAACATAATTGAAATAAATACAGCGTGTTTAAGAAATTTTTTCATAGATAATTCCTCCATCAGATTGAATTTTTATTACGAGAATAATGCCAGTTGATTTCTTACTAACAGTAAGCGGTGCTGTGCACCATCAACTTGTCATTACTATACGTAATATTTTTTTTATGTATTAATTGATTTTTTTAATAGGTGAGACTTTATTACAACTGTAATAAAGTATAAATTATAAAAATAAATATTACAATAGAAATATTTTAGAAATCAGAATATTTCAATTGTGATAAAAATAAATATGGGTTTTTGGCAGAATGTTGAAGATGAATGTGATTATCTTGGAATAAGCAGAAAGGAGTTGGCAGAGAAGGCTGGCTTCTCAGTTCATACAATTTCAAATGGAATAAAAAGGGATGGTATGCCTACTGCAGATTTGGCAGTTAAAATTTCTAAAATATTGAATGTTCCTTTAGAAAAGCTTTTGGAATTTAAGGAAGATAATAAAAAATCTGATAATAAAGATATCGAAAATCAAAAACTTAACAGAAAACTTTTTTCTACATATTTGCCATTAATTAAGAAAATAGATGATTTGAAGCCAGATTCTAAAAAGGCAGTTTTTACGATAATTGAAAATTTGAAGTAAAATAATCTTCAAAAAAAATCAGTCTTTTTGCATGGTGATTACTTGTTAATTTTATAGTTTTAATATACTATACAATATGCAGGGGACACTTGGTAAATTGCGGCGGCTTGCCTCCGATTTCTCGTGAATGAAGGAGGCCGTCTGTGACAAGATACGAAAGAGCAATATTGATTATTGCAATCATCGCTGTTGTTATAGACCTGCTCACCTTCCTAATTAAATAGGATTAAGAGCATGAAAAAGCCCGCCTCATAGCTAGCGACTGTGATAGACGGGCTTGTATAATAGCTACGGAGGCAGCCGCTCATTTACTGAGTGTCCCCGTTTTGTTTATACTATATACCGTAGACGGTTATTCGTCAACATTTTTATTGATTCTGAACGAACTCTTCAAATCCTTTCTCGTTGATTTCCTTGAATAACTGTCCGTCTCCAGTTTTTACGATGTGGCCTTTTACAAGGATGTGGGTTTTGTCTACGGAAAGGCCTTCGAGAATCTTTGTTGTGTGGGTGATAATCAAAAGAGAGCCGTTTGTCATTTTGCGGTACTCTTCGATTCCCTTTGCAACAAAGCGGATGGCGTCTACGTCGAGGCCGGAGTCTGTTTCGTCGAGGATGGCGAAGTCTGGCTTGAGCATAAGAAGCTGAAGGATTTCAGACTTTTTGCGTTCACCGCCTGAAAAGCCTACGTTGAGATCGCGGCGTGCGTAATCCGGATTCATGCTCAAAAGCTCCATGCAGCGCTTAAGCTCCTTCTGGAACTGGAAGAGTTTTACGTGCTCGCCGGTTTTCTGCTGAATTGCTGAGCGGATAAAGGCTTCGAGGCTGATGCCTGGAACTTCGAGCGGGCTCTGGAAAGACATGAACATTCCGGCTTTTGCGCGTTTGTCTGCTGAAAAGTCGGTGATGTCTTCGTCCTTAAAAAGAATCTTTCCGCCTGTGATTTTGTAAACGGGATTTCCCATAAGGGCATTACCGAGAGAAGATTTTCCGGCACCGTTTGGTCCCATCAGAACGTGTGTTTCGCCCTGACCAATCTGTATATTAAGGTCGTTGAGGATCTGTTTTCCGTCTTCAAGACCTGCGTTTAAGTTTTGTACGTCTAACAACATAGTTATAATATAGTAAAAAATATAGTTAAAAACAACAGTTTTTGAAAAATTAAACCTATTTAATTAGTAGTTAAAAAAGAATCATGGTAAATGAATTATGAAATGTCTCGGTCGAATTGGCGCACAGGAGCGAGACATATGACAAAAAGACTCTGTTTGGGGATGCCGCGCGAGCGGCATTACAATAGTTTCCAAACCCCAAACAGCGTCTAGCGCGTTATCGCGCGTTTTTGACATATGTATCGAGACTGGGAGCCATTATAACTTTTTTTTCATAATTCATTTACCATGATAAGTTTTTTTACTATATTATTAAGATTGACAAAAATAGAGAAAATGTCGAAAATACTCTTATGAAAACTATTAAACCTTATTTACACAAAGTTAATTATTACGAAACTGACAAAATGGGAATTACCCATCATTCTAATTATATCCGCTATATGGAAGAGGCTCGGGTGGATTTTCTTGATCAGCTGGGCTGGAGCTTTATTAAGCTTGAAGAAGAGGGGATGGCTTCTCCGGTAATGTCTGTTGAAGGCGTTTATAAAAAGTCTACTTCTTTCCCGGATACTATTGAGATTATGGTGGGAATTGAAAAGCTTTCTGCTGCAAAACTGACTTTCTCTTATGAGTTTAAGTGTAAGGGAGAAGTTGTTTTCCTTGGAAAGAGTACCCACTGCTTCCTTGATTTGAAGGGAGTGCCGGTTTTGATTGAAAGAAAATATCCGGAATTCTTTGCTGATTTGAAGGCAATCTATGAAGCTGGAAAGCCTGAGTAGGAGCGCGAATGGGACGCGAGATTGAAATTAAGATTCCGCTGACGGATGCGGAATATGAAAAGATTTTTAAGGTGATTTCAGGTCAGCAGACTTTGACTGGTGTGGAAGTGGCTGCAGACGGGCTGGAGCATCTTTTAAAGACAGATCAGTATTTTTCTCGCTACGCTACCCGCGAAGAGGGGAAGGCTGCAGGTGAACCTCAGGTTATTCGAATAAGAAGCGAAAATCCTGCCGATGATAAAACTAACGAACGTTCGTTTTTCTGCATAAAACGCAAGACAATTGAAAACGGTATTGAACTCAATCGCGAAGATGAAACCTTTGTTGAAAATGCAGATGTTATCCGTGACCTTCTTTTGTTTTCCGGTTATCATCAGTTTTTTGAAAAGAATAAGGATGCTTATGGTGTACACTGCCAGTCGGTAGTTTTGCCTGGCTGTGATTTCCATCTTGAGCTTGAAGTTGTGAATGGCCTTAAGTATATCGAAGTTGAAGTTACAGATGGAACTGATAAGGCTGATGATGTACGCCTTGCTCTTGAAAAGTTTATGGAGCTATTTGGCCTTGATACTTCAAAACGAGACAAGCGCAGCTGGATGGAAATAATTAACGGCGGGGCAAAGTAAGGCTTTAGTCACTATGAGTCGTTGTGTTATTGTCGCAGCAGGTCAGATTCTCGATTATGAAAGGGCTAAGTCTTTTTTACAGCCCGGCGATTTTTTTATTTTTTGTGATGATGGCTTGAGACACGCTGAGAGTCTTGGGGTGACACCTTCTCTTATTGTAGGTGATTTTGATTCCTGCGATGCTGAGCTTCTTTCAAAGTGGAGTAACCGCTGCGAGATAATACGCCTTCCCCGCGAAAAAGATGACACAGACACTTTGTTTGCCGTAAAGCTTGCCGTGGAGCGCGGCTATTCTGATTTTATTCTGCTTGGCGCAATGGGCGGCCGCTTTGATCATGCGCTGGGAAATGTTTCTATTCTTTTGTATCTTAACGGGCTTGGAAAGAAGGCCCTTATTGTTGACGATTATTCTGTCATGAAGGTTGTGGGAAGGGAGCCTTTATATATTGAAGATAACTGCTCTTATTTTTCTGTAATGACTGTAGCAGGAGATGTGAGCGGAGTAAATATCAAAAATGCAAAGTACCCGCTGGAGAATGCCAGCCTCAAAGCAGACTTTCAGCTTGGAATCAGCAATGAGGTGCTGCCGGGAAAGACTGCCGAAGTGAGTGTAGAGCAGGGGCGAGTGCTGGTAGTCGTGGTAAAATAAAAGGACGGGACATCCCGAATTTATTTCGGGGGCTATATTATAGATGCTGAAACAAGTTCAGCATGACAAACGTTTTCGAACGTATTCAACACTCTGAATATATTCTTCGTCAGTTGTCAGGTGTTCGATAATCATTGGCATTTGAGGATCTTCTGCTGTGGCGAGCTTTGCATAGAGTTCTATGTTCAAAGTTCCCTTTCCGCAGGCACATTCTTGCAGCTGGAAGGTGTATTCCTGTTTAAGATTGATATCCTTTAAGTGGCAGCTGCAGATTTTTCCTTTAAGTTTTGCAAAGCATTCTTCGAGGAAGCGGTCGTTGAAGAAGTAGCGGTCTGGCGAAGTAATCATATTCACGACATCCAGGTGAGCTCCAAATGCTTCCCGGTTTACAGCTTCCATAAGTCTTACATATTCATCCGGTGAACTTGGAATCATCCAGGGCATTGATTCAATGCTGAACTTTGTATGCTGTGGCTGGGCCCGGTCGATTATTTCCTGAATCATTTTGACAGCCATAATCCAGAGCTCTTCGGAAAAGTTTTCGCGGTAGCCGCCGTCCCAGCGGGGGCCGTATGGAGTTCCCACTACATTTACACAGCAGCGGGCCCCTATGCGGTCTGCCATTTTCAATTGTTCTACGGCATAGTCTATCCATTTCTTGCGTTCTGCCGGATCGGCTGCAAGTGTGTTTCGCCAGATTCCAACTTCTGCAATTGTGAGTCCTGCTTCGTCTGCTGCTTTTTTATAGGCCATGATTTTTTCTTCGCCTTCAGTACAGTTTACCGGAAAGTTTACAGTTTTAAGGCCGAGTGCTATGTGTTTTGCAGCCCAGTCTTGAGGGGAAGTGTGATTAAGTGAAGAAGAGATTCCGAGGTACATTGTGGTCTCCTTTTGTTTTACGTTTGATCTAGATCTTCGGGTCAAGCCCGAAGATGACAAGGGACAAGCCTGTCATTCCTAACCGAGTTTGCTTCGCAAACGTCGCAGGGCTTGACCCGGGAATCTAGAACGATCTTTGATGTATTATAGATGCATCAAAACTCTTCAGGTCTTTCACCCCGGTGCGGGCCATAGTGGCTGCTAGTTCTCTGGTCATTTCTTTGATGCGGCCGGCAGTCTTATCTGCTCCTTCTTTCAAAAGCGGCATAAGGTGGCGGCCTACGCTCACTGCAGTAGCGCCCAGGGCAAGGCACTTATATACATCCATTCCGCTTTCGATTCCGCAGTCTATAAATACCGGGATTTCTCCACGGGTTACCTGCAGAATCTCCGGCAGCATCATAAGCGGCGGTATAGCGTAATTCATGATTCCGTGGTGATGTGAAAGCTGGATTCCCTTGCAGCCCGCCTTAAGGCATTTTTCTGCGTCTTTTGTACTGAGCACTCCCTTTACAATAAAAGGAATCTCTGCTGCCTGAACAAAGTCGCGTAGTTCTTCAACTGTTTTTGGCTTCATAGGAAGTCCGAGAACATTATCGTAGCCGCCGCTTCCGTTGAAGGCGTGGTCTATGTCCATACCTACGGCAAAGCAGCCGGCCTTTTTAGCGTGCTCGATTTTGCGGAAAACTTCTTTGTTGTCTGCATGAGGTTTTATGATTTTGATTGTGGCAGCGCCGGTAGCACAGATATCTTCGAGTTCCTTATCTTCTCCCATGCCGACCCAGTGAACTGCGTTGGCTTTTGCTGCGGCCTGGGCATATATTACCATGCCGTTTTCTGTTGTGTTTCCAAGGTGGGAGAGAGCCGCTGTCATAACTGGGGTGTCAAAGATTCTGCCATAAAGTTCGAGCTTTGTCGAAGGTAAGTCTGAGTCGATGTAGCGGGATTCAAGTAAAAGAGAGTCGAAGTAGTCGCGGGTGATTTTGTCGGAATTTGAAGTATAGTCCATATTTGCTCCTTAGGGGGCGTTGCGGGGGATTCCCCCGCAGAGAGGGTAGCGCCCAACAACGTGGGCGCGCAGGGGGAGACTTCCCCCTCCTTGCTAATAAAGTCTACCGAAGGTATAACCGCGGTCGCTTGTGATTGGGGCAGCCTTGATTTCAAAGTAGCAGACTGCATTTTCTTTGAGTACGAGGCTCACTTTGTTTCCGCATCGTTTTGTCTGAAGGAATGGCTGGGCGGCAGCACGCAGAAGTTCCACTTGCTCCAGACTTGGATTTGCCGGTTCTCCTAAATCATGCCAGGTCTTAAGCGGATTGCAGACTTCCTCATCAACAAGTTCTGTGACAAGAACGTTTGGAAGCTTTTCGTCTGCTGTCTTTCCCTTTGCTTTATTTTCCAGAGGGAAGGTAAGGTCCAGCTTGAACTCTTTACCAGACATTTCTGTATCAACATTCCAGATTACACCTGCGAAACTACCATTCGTTCGTTTAACTACGACACAGTTTGGAGTTTTCAAAACGCACTTCTCGTAATCCTTTGTTAGCTTTTTATAAAAGGCAAAAGTCCAGAAGGTTGGCTTTGGAATCAGTCCGTTTGCAACAAGGCCGAAACCTCCGTGGAATGGAGTATAAGGAACTCCGGCTTCTTCAAAAATATCACCGAAAGTCCAGTAAGAATATGAGCGGTGATTGTCGCCAAAGGTAGAAAGCATGTTTGCAATGTAAGCGGCATTTAAGTTCATGTCGTGAACCGGTGCATTAGGAATATAAGAAGTATTGAACTCAGTAACGTTTATATCCATGCCTTTGAATTCCTTGAAGGAATCAACTATGCCACGGGTAGAATCCAGCTGTCCGAAGCACTGCTCTTTTGGATGAAGTTTTGGATAGCCGTAGTGGCCATCATGATTCGGCATTTCTGTTGTGTAGTGGTGACGGGTTACAAAATCCAGAGGACACTTGTTTTTGCGCACAAACTCCAGAAAGGCTTTAATCCATTCCTTGTCAGTTCCGCCGCATACAGCAGGGCCGCCAACGCGGAAGCGTTTATCAACTGCCTTTACAGCTCGGGAAGAAATATCATAAAGTTTAAAATACTCTTCCATGTTGGCATCTTTCCAGAAGCCCGGGAGGTTAGGCTCGTTCCATACTTCAACCGGCCAGGTAACAACTTCATCAGCTCCGTAGCGGTCCATAAGGTGGCGCAGTGTTGCCTGGACTAAACCAGCCCAGCGGTCGTAGTTGTAAGGTGGTGTAGTGTGGCCCTTCCAGTAGAAAATTGAATTGTCGCCGCTTTTCAGCTGATTTGGCATAAAGCCAAGTTCAATAAAAGGTTTGATGTGGAGCTCTTTGTAAGAGTCCATGACCATATCAAGATAAGTCCAGTTGTATTCTACCTGAACTTTTTTTTCGTCGCGGCCTTCCCAGGCGTGAGGTCCAAACTCAGGAACTCCCGGCTGGAACTCGCGGTAAATTGCCATGTCGTCGTGGAAGAGTCCGTGGCCGCGGATATGCTCAAAGCTGATTTTTTCCTGCACCAGCTTAAGCTGTTCGTAATACTGTTTCTGCAGAGCCAGGCCCATGCGGCCGGTACCGATGCAGTAAAAGGCGTTGTTGTTGAAAAGTACGTTTTCGTTTCCTTTGATTATGTGTTTTGACATTTTTTTATTTTCCTTAAGTATGTTTTTGTCATGCTGAACTTATTTCAGCATCTATAACATAGATCCCTACACCTTCGCAGCACAGCTGCTCGGAGACCCGCTAAAAATGCTCCACCGGAGCATTTTTACGGCTTTCAGCCGTCGCTCCCTAAGTTCGGGATGACAGTTAGGCTTCCCATGGGTACTTCATTCCCCAGTCTTTTCTTAATACATCCATCATATCAATTAAATCTTCTGATTTTTTGAAAGTGTGTACGTCGGATTCAGTCTTTCCGGCGAGAATTAATTCTGTTGCGTGGGCAAGTTCATATTCGTAGCCGTTCACTGCAAAAGGCTGTCGGATTTCGCGAACTACTTCTGACTCTCCACCCCAGATATTCTTGTAAACGTGAACATCTGCTTTCTGAGTGCAGAAAAAGTTTTCTACTGTGATGTAGCCCTTCGTTCCATAAATTACGGCATCGTGAGTTGGTACTGTAGAAGGTAGGTCCATGGCGTCCTGGAAAGAGGTTACGATTCCGTTTTCAAAGGTAAGGTTTACGCTGTTCCAGGCATCAACTCCCTTGAGCATGCGAACGGCAGAGCTTTCAGCAGTAATTGGAGAAAAGTCTGAGAGCATCATTGCAAAGTAGATGTTGTAAATGCCAAGGTCCAGGAGGGCACCGCCGGCCTGATCTGGCGCGTAGTTTCTGTCGTTTGGATCGTATGGATTTCTGTTGCAGAAGCGGGAATCGATATTCTGGATTTTTCCGATTGTACCAGCTGCAATTTCCTTTTTTATTTCTGCAATTGTCGGATTGAAAGCGGTCCACATGGCTTCCATAAAGAAAAGATTTTTTTCGCGGGCAAGGTAAGTCATTTTGTCCAGCTGGTCGCGGGAACAACCGGCAGGTTTTTCGCAAAGTACGTGCTTTCCGCCTTTGAGACAGCCAAGTGCTGAGTCCAGGTGGAAGGCATGCGGATTTGCAATATAAACTGCATCAACGTCCGGGTCATTATAGAGATCTTCGTAGCTTCCATAAGCCTTTTCAAAATTCCATTTTTTAGCAAAGTCCTGGGCACGTTCCAGATTACGGCTTGCAACCGCATATAAGCGGATTTTACTTCCATCGATAGTTTTTAATTTTCCGTTTTTTATTCCATTCATCGCAGTTGCCATAGAGTTGGCAATGCGGCCTGGGGCAAGAATCGCCCAATTAACATAGTTTTTCATGTTTATTATTATAACATGACTTATTATTTTAGGATGAATAATTCTCTATCAAAATTGTATGTAGCGGGGGCGTTACGGGGGCGGAGCCCCCGTAGGGTGGGTAGCGTAAGACCGTCGAAGGCGGGCTGAAGCGAGGGAGGGGCTCCTCCCTCTTTGTAGACTAGAATCTACCTTCGTCTTTGTCCAGGGCGCTCAATTCGTTGTGTTCTTTAATGAACTTGATTGTCTCGTCAACTGTTGTGAAGCATAGACCTGTTACTGTGTCAGCGCAACCGTAGTAGAGGGCGATGCGGCCTGTTGCCTGGTCTGTGAGGGCTGCAACTGGGAAGCAAACGTTGTCTACGAAGCCTGTTGTTTCATATGGAAGCTCTGGTGTGAGCATGTAGTCTGAGCAGCGGTACTTTACGATTGAAGGCTTATCCTTGTCGAGCAAGGCTGCAGAGAATGAGTAAACGTAGCCGTTACAGGTCTGGCAAACTCCGTGGAAGAAGAGGAGCCAGCCTTCGTCTGTTTCGATTGGAGCCGGGCCTGCACCGATTTTGAGACCTTCCCACCAGCCGCTTCCGCCTTTCTGCATTACAAGGCGGTGTTCTCCCCAGTATTTCATATCTGGTGACTGTGAAAGAAGAATGTCGCCGAATGGTGTGTGTCCTGAATCTGAAGGACGTGAGAGCATTACAAACTTGTTGTCGATTTTGCGTGGGAAAAGAACTGCGTTACGGTTGAATGGAAGGAATGGATTTTCGAGACGTGTGAAGTCTTTGAAATCTTTTGTTGAAGCTACGCCGATTGCAGCACCGTCAAAGTCGCCGCACCACATGATATAATAAGTGTCATCTACTTTAACAACACGTGGGTCGTATGCATAATATGGATCGTGTGGGGTTCCATCCGGGTCGTGCATGTGGATTCTTTCTGTCTGGAAAGTCCAGTGAATACCGTCGTCTGAGTCGCCGAGGTAGAGGAAAGGACGTGCGAGTGTTGATTCTGCACGGAATACACCCTTGAATTTTCCTTCCCAAGGAATTACTGCTGAGTTGAAAATACGACCCATGCCTGGGAATGGATTACGGTCGATAACCGGATTTTCTGTGTAGCGCCAGATTGGCTGCCAGCTGTCTTTTGGTTTGTCCTGCCATGGAATGTTTGGCAAGTTTCCGCCACTAATGATTTTTGCCATATAATGCTCCTTCGAAAATAATGTCATCCCGAACTCGTTTCGGGATCTCATCTATGCCTCTAATGTACTGCTGCTTATTTAAATTGTCAAGAAAAATTAAGTTAATTAGGTAAAATGCATTAAGTTAAATTAAGTAAATTTAGGTTAAAAATGTCATTCCCGTGCTTGACACTGCGACGCTTGCGAAGCAAACTCGGTTAGGAATCTAGGCATCACTGTAATTCCTGGATCCCCGGGTCAAGCCCGAGGATGACATGTGTATAAAAATTTTATATACTCACACACATGAAAAACTATCCAATTAATCAAGTTAAAACTATCCGGCTGCAGGGCCGTAATGTTGACGGCGGTATTTGTAAGGACGGAGCAGTTCGTCTTTTCTGGGCTGGTGCCTCTCTTGAAGTTGCTGTAAAAGCCCGCGAGCTTTGGGCAGAAATTTCATGTAATTATGATTTTCACGAAATCTGGCTTGCCATTGAAGTAAACGCCTATCAGATTTCCCGCTTTATTGCTCCTAAGCGACCAACCTGGGTTTGCCTTGCCCGCAATTTGAATCCTGAAAATGAAAATCTTATTTCTATTATAAAAGATACTCAGCCAATGCCAGGCGATCATCTGCATGAGCTTAAGATTACAGGGCTCAGACTTGATGATGAAGGCCTCTTCTGTAGTCCAAAACCACATGTCTGCAAAATAGAATTCATTGGCGACAGTATTACCTCTGGTGAAGGTCTTGCCGGAAAGCCTGATGAAATGGAATGGATTACCCAGTGGTTCTGTGCAAGTAAAACCTATGCGGCTCAGCTTGCTAAAAAGATGAATGCAGACTGGTCTACAATCAGTCAATGCGGCTGGGGCTTATGCTGGGGCTGGGACGGAGATGTTACAGCCAGCATCCCTATGTACTATCAGCAGGTTTGCGGTGTGCTTAATGGTGAACAGCAGCAGGCAATGGGGTCCTGTGATGTAGTTCCTTACAACACCGGAGCTGATTATGTAATTTTGAATCTTGGAACAAATGATAATTCAGGTTTTAAGAGTCAGGATGATGGAAAGGGTGCTGCCGGAATTGCGGGGCAGGCCATTGTTGCTGAAGTAAAACGCTTCCTTGGAGAAATCAGAAGATATAATCCAAAGTCTAAGATAATCTGGACCTGGGGTATGATTTCTATTGATGTCGTTCCGGCTTTGATTCAGCAGGGGATTAAAGAATATATAAAAGATTCTGGAGATATGAACGTATATCCGCTTGAGCTTGAAGGTATGGATAAACTTGAAAAAACTGATGAAGATAAGGGCTCAAGAGGACATCCGGGACCTTTAACTCATAAAAAGGCTGCAGAGCGGATTTATGAGTTTATTAAGAAAATTTAATGTCATCCTGAACTTGATTCAGGATCTCTTATTAAGATGCTGAAACGAGTTCAGCATGACAAACGACTTACTGAATCCCTGATAACAAGGCTGCCGCTTACCAAGTGGCGGCCTTTTATATATGGCTGGCCTGTAATCTTACTGATAATCAGCTCGGCCGCAATGCGGGTGGAATCTTCCGACTTAATGTATACTGTAGTGAGTTCTACCGGAGTCTGCTTCTGGGGCAGATAGTTGTCAAAGCCGGTAACAGAAATATCCTGAGGAACCTTGTAGCCTTTTTCTTCCAGAGTCTGAATAAGGTTTGCTGCAGTTTCGTCGCAGTTGCAGACAAAGGCTGTAGGCATGCTTTCTGCCGGCGGTAAGTTGATTTGTATGAGCCTGCCGTTTTCGTCTCTGTCGTTTATAATATCTTCTGCCTGGCAGTTAAGCTTGTGTTCCAGCATTGCACGCTGAAAGCCCATGAATCTGTCTGAAATAGAAGTAGTGGCTCCAAAGTTTCCTACGAATCTGATTTTCTTATGCCCCTGGGAAATTACGTAATCTGTCATAAGGTAAGAGCAGAAGTAGTTGTCGTTTGAAACGCTGTCGTACTGCAGCTTTGCAGAATAAAAATCAAAAAGAATAAAGGTCTGATATTTTTTATTCAGCTCTTCAAGATATGCGTCGCTGGTCTGGCCAAGAATAATAAGGCCGTCTACCTTATTGTCACTGATAAGGCGGGGAAGGGTATGTGCTTCTTCATCTTCAGCGGTAAGAAGCTCCATAATGCTGTAGTAGCCGCGGCTCAAAAGTTCAGTAGAAAGTGCGTTGAAAATGTGCCAGTAGTAAGAAACATCCGGGGAAAAAAATCTTGAAGGAATCAGAATACCGATGTTGCCGGTGCTGTTTGTTCGCTGGAGGTTTGGGCTTACAGTATTTGATTTTTTTATCTGATATCCCATCTGCTCTGCAAGCTCTTTTATCTGCTGGCGGAGTTCATCACCAACACCTTCTTTATCTGCAAGAGCTTTGGAAACAGTAACGGTACTTATATTAAGTTTTGCTGCAATATCTGATAATCTAACTTTCTTCTTTTGTGCCATGAGTAAATTATAACTAAAATTAAGTAAAAAATAAAGAAATGTTTTTTCACAATTTTTTTATTTTTTTTGTAACTTGTTACCCCTGGGGTGGTTATATTAGTGAACACCAACGAAATACTACTAGAAAAAAATACCTCCATAATTAAAGACTGCCGTTTTCCTCCTTTCCCGGCAGTCTTTTTTTTTAGCGGCGTTCTTTAACAGATATCTTCTATATAATAATTTATTTGTATAAAGTCTTAAAATTTGGTAATATCTCAACTATGGTAATAGCTTCTATTGATTTGAAAAACGGACATGTCGTTCAGCTTAAGAACGGCAAGGAACTGGTTTTGCAGCGCGATGACGCTGACGCACTTATCAGCCAGTTTGACATGTATGGCGAAGTTGCTGTAATTGATCTTGATGCAGCTCTTGGAAATGTTGACGCTAAGGGAAATACTATAAATACCCCGCTTTTAAAATCACTTCTCCATCATGGAAACGTTCGTACAGGAGGAGGAATCCGCACTGTAAAAAGAGCCCGCGAGCTTATCAGCCTTGGTGCAGAAAAAGTTATTATCGGTTCAAGCGCATGGAAATCTAATCCTCAGCCTGGCGAGTCGGTTCTCAATGAAGACTTTTTGAATGAACTGGCTGCTGCAATCGGTAAAGACAGAATCATCATTTCGGTAGATGCAATAAACGGTAAAATTGCCGTAAAGGGCTGGACAGAAACTGTAGATATTCCTTTGATTGAAGGTGCCAAGCAGGCAGAAAAGTTCTGTTCTGAGCTTCTTTTTACTTGTGTTGAAAAAGAAGGCTGCATGCAGGGAACTAATATGGATTATGTTCGCGAACTTCGTTCTGCTGTCCATTGCCGCGTAGTTGCTGCAGGTGGTATTTCAAGCGTTGAAGAAATCCGCGAGCTTGAAAAGCTTCATTGTGATGTTCAGCTTGGAATGGCTCTTTATACAAATAAGGTTAATCTTACAGATTCTTTTGTTGCCTGCCTTGATTTTGACAAAATGCCTTTGATTCCTGTTATTGCACAGAGTGTAAACGGCGACGTTCTTATGCAGGGCTATGCAAATGAGCAGGCAGTTCGTAAGAGCTTTGAATGCGGAAAACTAACCTTCTGGAGCCGTTCTCGTAACGAGCTTTGGACAAAGGGCGAGACAAGCGGAAACTTTTTGCAGTTAGTTCGTATGCGTGCCGACTGCGACCGCGACTGTATTCTTGCTACAGTTCTTCCTGTTGGACCTAGCTGCCATACTGGAAGCTGGACCTGCTTTACAAGTGATCCCGGTGAAAAATCAAGCATGGGACGCCTTTACAATATTATTGCAGACCGTTTTGCAAATCCAAAACCTGGCAGCTACACAGCAACCCTGGACGCAAAGCGTGTTCGCGAAAAGGTTGAAGAAGAAGCAGAAGAACTTTGCGAGGCAGATGGCCGCGACGAAGTAATCTGGGAAGCAGCCGACCTTATTTATTTTGTAAACGTACTGATGTACAAAGAAGGCGTAACCTGGAAAGACGTGTACGATGAACTTGATAAGCGTCATAAAGAAAAATAGACCCTGAAACAAGTTCAGGGTGACAAGTCATGCTGAACTTGTTTCAGCATCTTCTAAGGAGATTGCACAATGATTAAAATAGAAAAATATGCAGATGTCGAGCCCGACTTTTTTAAGGGCCGTGCCTTCGGCGAGTCAAACGAGGTTGTAACTTCGGTACTCGAAGAGGTTCAGAAACGCGGAGACGCCGCTCTCCGTCTTTATGGTCAGAAGTTTGATGTTGCAGTTCCTGCTCAGTTTGAAGTTCCTCAGGAAGAACTCCAGGCTGCCGCAGAAAAACTCAGAATAGAAAAGCGCGATGTTTATGATGCAATCGTATATTCACACGACCTTGCACTCCGCTTTGCAAAGCTTCAGAAAAAATCATTTAAAGATTTTGAAGAAGAGCTTGAACCAGGTCTCTTTACAGGCCAGAAGACAATCCCTGTAGATACAGCAGGCTGTTATGTTCCTGCCGGACGTTTTCCTCTGGTTTCTACAGTAATCATGACAGTAACTCCTGCCGTTGCAGCCGGTGTTCCAAATGTGATTATGTGTACACCTCCTCGTGTTCACCCGGATGACAAGGTAAAGGCTGGAAAATCTGGAAGCGGAATTCCAGGCAAAGCTTTTGTAGGCGGTAAGCCTTACGCTGATGAAGGAATTATGGCCGCTGCCTATATCTGCGGTGTAAATCATCTTTATGCAGTAGGCGGTTCTCAGGCAATCGGCGCCATGGCTTATGGTACAGAAAGCGTTCCAAAGGTAGACGTAATCGTTGGACCTGGAAATAAATTTGTAGCCTCAGCAAAGAAAGCTGTTTATGGCGTTGTAGGAATTGATATGATTGCAGGTCCTACAGAGGTTATGATTATTGCCGACAAGTCTGCAAATCCTGAATGGGTTGCCGCAGATCTTCTTGCTCAGGCAGAACACGATGTTGTTGCCCAGCCGGTTCTTGTAACTGATGATATGGATTTTGCTTCAAAGGTAAGCGAGGCAATTGAAAATCAGCTTGAAACTCTTACAACAAAGGCTGTTGCCCGCCAGAGTATTGATACTTACGGAAAAATCATCATTGTAGAAAAACTGGAAGAAGCAATTGAAATTGCAAATAAAAAAGCTCCGGAACACCTTGAGCTTGCAATGGAAGAAGGGGCTTTGCGAAATAAAATTGAAAAGGCTGTTCACAATTACGGTTCTCTCTTTATCGGCCACTATTCGGCAGAGGTCCTTGGTGATTATGCCGCTGGCCTTAACCACACACTTCCAACTTCGGGAGCAGCTCACTACACAGGCGGCCTCAGCGTAAGAATGTTCCTTAAGACTGTTACAACTTTGCGCGCAGAAAAGGGTAAGCCTGGAACTCTTAAATCAACTGCTGCTGCCGGATATCTTGGAGATTCAGAAGGTCTTGCAGGACACGCTCGTGCAGCCCGCATAAGAGGTGAAAAATGATTCTTGAAATAACAAAGCTTGGCGAAGAGGTTTTGCGTCAGAAGGCAGAGCCTGTTCCTGAAGTAAATGATGAAATCAGAAAGCTTGCAGAAGACATGTTTGAAACCATGATCGAAGCAAACGGAGTAGGTCTTGCAGCCCCTCAGGTTGGCTTAAGCCTCCGTATGTTTGTTGCCATGGCAGATGATGATGTTAAGCGTGTATTTATTAATCCTCAGATTATCAAAACTTCGGAAGAGGTTGGTGAATATGAAGAGGGCTGTTTGAGTATTCCTCAGGTTTATGAATCAATTACCCGCCCTTTAGGAGTAACTGTTCAGGCTATTAACGAAAAGGGCCGTCCTTTTACTCTGGAAGCAGACGGACTTCTTGCCCGCATCATTCAGCATGAATACGACCACCTTGATGGTATTTTGTATATAGATCGCGGTGATAAGGATTTTGCAGAAAAGACAGAAGCTCAGTTTAAAAAACGCGCTGAACGCGCTGCAGAAAAAGCCCGCGAAAAGGAAGCTAAGGCCCGCAAGATTGCGGCTAAGCTTGCTGCAAAGGAAGCTAAAAAAGCAAAATGATTAAGATTGTTTTTGCAGGAAGCCCGGATGCGGCTCGTATAACACTGGAAGGTCTCTTTGAAGCACAAAGCGTCTGCGGTTTTGAAATCGCCGGCGTCCTGTCAAATCCGCCTTCTGCTAAAGGCCGTCACAAGGATCTTATTCCAACACCTGTTGCTGCATTTGCGGCAGAGAAGGGTATTCCGGTCTTTACACCAGAGCATCTGGACGGCGCGGCACGTGAGGCAATCAGCCCGCTTGGTGCAGACCTTCTGGTAAGCTTTGCTTATGGTCATATTTTCGGGCCAAAGTTTTTAGCGCTTTTTCCTATGGGTGGAATCAATCTTCATCCATCACTTTTGCCAAAATACCGTGGCTGCACACCTGTTCCTGCAGCAATCTTAAATCGTGATACAGAAACTGCCGTAACAGTACAGTCTCTCAGCCTTAAAATGGACGAAGGTGATATTCTTGCCCAGACTCATGTTGATCTTAATGGCACAGAAACTACAGAATCTCTTTTGAATTATTCAGCAGAAGAAGGTGCCCGTCTTATCTGCGATCTTATAAAAGAAACTGCAGCCGACGGAAAACTTCCTGCCGGTACTCCACAGTCTGGAGAAGCCTCTTATACAGGAATTATTTCTAAGGAAGATGCAAAAATTGACTGGAGCGAACCTGCTTCTGTAATTGAAGCAAAAATTCGTGCCTACTATCCGGAGCCTGGCTGCTGGTGTATGGAAAACGGGGCTCCGCTTAGAATCCTTGAAGCAAAAATTCTTGAAGGTCAATCAGGAACTGAGGATGCAGGAAAAGTTCTGGATTTTTCAAAAGCTGATGGCATACTTGTTCAGACAGGAAATGGCCTTTTAGCAATCAGAAAACTTCAGCGTCAGGGAAAGAATGTAATGGATTATAAAAGTTTTATGAATGGTGCGAGAAATTTTCTTGGTACCGTGTTACAATAGAAAAATCAGGATTTAGATATAGAGGATAATATGGACGAATTTAAAGATTACGAAAGTGAAAAGGAAAACGAATCTGGAACTTCAAAAATCAAAAATATCTTTAAGAATAAGAAGAAGCCAAATCTTACAGTAAAGTTTTCTGAATCTTACGAAAAATTTCAAACAAGCATTCCTGCTTTCCTTGGAATCTGTCTTTGCGCTTTTGCCCTTATGTGCTTTGCAGCATTTGCCATTTTCTTTATGAACGTTCAGGGACCGGAAAAAGTTCTTGTTCCAAATGTTATCGGAAAAAATCTTGAAGATGCTCTGCTTGAAATGCAGGTAAAGGAGCTTTATCCAAAAATCAGCCTCCGTTATTCAGATATACCTGGTGATGAGGGAACTATCCTTGATCAGTCTCCAGATGCCGGCGCAATCGTAAAGGGCTACAGCCGTGTTTCTCTTGTTGTTAGCCGCGGTGTAATTGTAGACAAGGTTGATGAATATACAGGCATGAATATTGAAGATCTTCGCATGAAGCTTCAGACTCTTTTTGCCGGCCAGACAAAGCCTCTTATCGTTCTTGCAGAACCTGAGTATAAACCGGATGCATCTGATGCAGGTACTATTCTTGAACAGGATCCTCCTGCAGGTACAAAGATTTCTGAACCTGTTACAGTTCAGCTTGTAGTAAGCCGTGGTCCTAACTACGAAAATACAAAGGCTCCATATCTTATTGGTCAGAGCGTAAATGATCTTCTTCAGACAATTACACGAAGCAAGCTTGTATTTGATATTACATATCATAAGGCTTCTGGTGATGAAAAGCCTGGTACTGTTGTAGACCAGCAGTCCTTTGATGATGAGTTTGTTCCAAATTACACCCGCGTTACTCTTGAAATGGCCCTTCCATCTGGTGAATATAATGACAATATGTACGGAATCTATGAAGCAAAGGTTCCAGACTATCCATATCCAGTTCCAATGAAGATTGAAGCATACCCTGCAGAGGGTAACTCTTATACCCTTGTGAACTTTAATCATCCGGGTGGAAATGTAACTGTACCATACGCAGTTCCTAAGGGAACTACACTTGAGCTTACTGTAGTAAATAAGGTAGTTTCTAAAAAGACTGTAAACTAGGAATTAAAAATGAATCAGCCGCTGATATGTATGACGCTTACAGGCAAGACTCTTGATGAAGATCTTAAGCTTGTTAAAAAGTATGAGAAGTATATTGATTTAGTAGAGTTGCGGGTTGACCATCTTAATGAAGATGAGCAGCTTAATGCCCGCCGCTTTCCTGCCATGATATATCAGCCTTGTATTCTTACTATCCGCCGTGACATTGACGGTGGTCAGTTTACCGGCGGCGACTTTGCCCGTACTAATCTTTTTGCGCGTGCCCTTGCTTTTGCAAATCCTGACAAATCTAAGAACTTTGCTTTTGTAGACTTTGAAGAGGACTTTCATATTCCAAGCATTCAGGATGCGGCTATGGCCTTTGGTGTAAGAATCATCAGAAGCTGCCATAGTATGAACGAGCCTATTTTGAATATCCGTGAGCGCTGTGATATTATGCGCAAAACCGGCTATGAGATTCCGAAAATTGCTTTTATGCCGAATTCACTTTCTGATGTATTGAATCTTTTGAAAGAAGGTGAGGCAATGACACAGTACGAGCATATTCTCTGTGCAATGGGACCATCTGGTTTTCCTTCTCGTGTTCTTGCCAGCCGCACAAACTCATTCCTTACATACGTTTCTCCGGAAGAAGTAATTCAGAACACAAAAGCAATTGGTCATATAGATCCTGTTACGATAAATGAAATGTATCATTTTAAGTCTATTAATCAGGATACAAAACTTTTTGGAATTGCCGGCTGGCCGCTTCTTAAAACTTCAAGCCCTGAGATTCATAATAAAGGTTTTGCTGCAAAAAAACTTAATGCGGTTTACATTCCTTTCCGGTCTCAGTTAATTTCTGATACCTTGTCTTTCTGCGAGGGGGCTGGCGTAAAAGGACTTTCTGTTACAGTTCCTCATAAGGAATCTGTAATGTACTACATTCATGAGCAGTCGCCGGAGGTTGCTCAGATAGGCGCATGTAATACTCTTGTAAGAAAGAATAATAAATGGCTTGGCTATAATACAGATGCTCCAGGCTTCCGCCGCGCTCTTGAAGAGTTCCTTGGACCAGTAAAGATTAAACATAAAAAGGTTGCGGTAATTGGTGCCGGTGGAGCTGCAAAGGCTATTGTTTATGTATTGAAGCAGATGGGTGCCCGGGTTTGTATTTTCAATCGTACTATTGAAACTGCTGCCCAGCTTGCAGAAAAATATGGCTTTAATTACTGTCAGCTTGACCCTCATTGCATTTCTAAACTTGATGAATATTCAACTCTTATTGTTCAGACTACATCGGTTGGTATGAATGCAGAAGGTCCTGCAAGCAGCGAAAATGATCCGATTTATTTTTATGATTTCCGCGGTAATGAGCTGTTATTTGATATTGTTTACGAGCCTTCTACAACTCCGGTAATGAAGAGAGCTACTCTTGCAGGCTGCCGTGTCTGCAATGGTTATAAAATGCTTGAATATCAGGCCTATGAACAGTTTAAGCTGTTTACAGGTCTGAATTATGAAGCGGAATAGATGCTGAAACAAGTTCAGCATGACAGTATGACGTGTCACCCTGAACTTGTTTCAGGGGCTCAAATATAATAACAACGAGGAAATAAAATGGGACTTTCACAATCAGAACAGAAAACACTTGTGGCAAACACTGCCATTGATACACTTATAGAAAAGGGCTTGATTTTCAGCGGAATGAAAATTGGTCTTGGAACCGGTTCAACTGCCATGCCTGCTGTAAAGCGTCTTGCTGAACGTATTGCAGATGGTACTCTCAAGGATGTAAAAGCAGTAGTAACAAGCTTCCAGACACAGAATGCCTGCCAGGATTACGGTATTCCTGTTTACACAATGAATGATAAAGTAATCGGTGGCCAGCTTGACCTTGCAATTGACGGTGCAGATGAAGTTGATCCTGACTGCAACTGTATTAAGGGTGGCGGTGCTGCTCATGTTCGCGAAAAGATTGTTGAATACAATGCAAAGATTTTTGTTGTTATTGCAGATTCTTCAAAATCAGTTCAGACTATCGGTACTAAGTTCCCGGTTCCTGTAGAAATTATTGGTGATGCACGTGTGCCTGTTATGAATGCTCTCTCTGCTCTTGGTGCTAATGCAGTGCTTCGCGAAGGCGTGCGTAAGGCTGGTCCTGTAATTACAGATAACGGCAATCAGATTCTTGACTGTACCTGGAAAGAGTCTATTAACGTTCCTGAAATGGAAGCAAAAATCAACTCAATTGTTGGTGTTGTAGAAACAGGTCTCTTTACTCAGAATAAACCTATCGTTTTCATTTCAAAAGAAGACGGTTCTGTAGAAATCAGAAACCTTAAATAAGGACTGGCCTCTAAGAATGTTCCCGCCCTTTGCCCAGGAGTCTGCCCGCCATTACTGCCAGAAGCTCATTTCTCTGATTGAGAATGGTTCTGTAGAACTAAGGCAGACAGGCCGCGAAAGCCAGGAGCGAAAGGGGCAGGGACTTATGATTGGAAGCCTTGTCTGCTGGGAGTCTGATGCCGGCCAAGGGGCTGAGGGGGGGGGCTCCGGCTGCCGGGTGGTTCTTTACGCAGTAAGCGGAAATAATAAGCAGCTTGTGGCAGATGAGCCCCTTGAAAATCTCTTTGCTGAAAAATCAATATTTGTTTCTTCTATAGTCTCGTCTGAGAAAATTGATAAAGCTCTTGAAGAAAATGATTTTAAGATTCACAAGCTTACAGATCAGATAAACAAACTAACGTTAGTTAATAAAACTTCCCCGGAAATAAAAGCTCTTTCAGAAGAACGTACTTCTTTGACAGATGAATCTCTAAGGAAAGTCTTTTCTTTGTATGAGTTTACCCGCTATGACGGGAAGAAAATCTCTCTTAATCAAATCATACATAATCATAATAATCACCTTCCGCCAACTGGAACAGGGGACTGCTGCGCTCCAAAACTTTTAAGCTATGCTTTTGAACATGGCCTTGAGCCTGTAAGTATGGACGAAGTGTATTATGGCCGCGATACTGCTCATAAAACAAACGGTACTTCTTATACACCATGCGACGAACGCTGCGGCTACATTCTCCCTGAGATTCTTGGTCTTGAAATTTTATACTGCGATAAAGATATAATTGTTATAAATAAACCGGGTGGTCTTTTGTCTGTGCCGGGGAAGGGAGCAGAAAAACAGGATTGTGCAGAAGCAAGAGTACGCAACTTTTTTCCACAGGCTCCAAAACAATGTGCTGTTCACAGACTTGATATGGAAACCTCAGGCATTCTTGTACTTGCCCTGAATGCTGAAGCCCATAGAAAATTAAACGAAGAGTTTGCTTCGGGCAAGGTACATAAAAAATATATTGCTCTTCTTGATGGGGTTCTCAGGGGAAAGCCGGAAGGAAAAACAGAGCTTCCATTCAGACTGGATGTAGAAAACCGGCCGCATCAGATTTACGATGCAGAGAATGGAAAACTTGGAATTACTGAGTGGAAGAAGCTTGGTGTAGAAAAACTTAAGTTTCAGGACCAGGAAAAACTTGTAACCAGAATAGAGTTTTCACCTCTGACAGGTCGTACTCATCAATTAAGGCTTGCCGCAAGCTGTTCTTCTGAGCTTGGTGGCCTTGGTATACCGATTGTTGGAGATTCTTTATACGGAAACTGGCGAGAGGGCCAGAGACTAATGCTTCATGCAGCTGAAATAACATTTTTCCATCCGACAAGCGGAGAAAAATTGAATATCAGCTGTAAGCCGGAATTTTAATTTACTATTTATTTTCTTTTTTGAAACACAAAGCCTTGTGTAATGAAATCAGACAAAGTGAAATAAGCACTCCGCCTATAATATCTGTAAACCAGTGAACTCCACTCAATAATCTGCAGATAATTGTGAGCCACATGATCACTATGCAAAAGAGTTTTGCAGCAAATGCAATCTTTGGATTTGTAATGTATCTGCCTGCAAGCGGAAGAGCAGTTCCAAGAATTGTCAGAATCAGCATCGTGTGTGTTGAAGGGAAGGATGCTTCAAGACCTTCATCTGTAATTACAGGGCGATAGTTAATTGCAAGTTTTTCAAAGAGTACATAAAGAATAATTACCAGAATATAAATAATTCCTGTAACGATTATTTCTCTGTCAATTTTAATAAGGCTTTTTCTTTTAATAAGCTGGATTAAACCGGTTAGGGCAAAAAGACCTGCAACTAAAATTGCAAGAAGACCAAAAGCCTGTGTAAGTTTATAACAGAAAGTATTTGTTCCAAGTAAAGAAAAAACTGCATTGTTTAAGCTTGAAAAACCAATCAAAGAGCCATCTGGGCCTGTAGCCTGAACATCAATTACTTTAAGAAGAATTGTAAAAATAATAAAACAGGTTCCCCAGAAAATTGTGCTGCCATATTTTTTAATCATTTTAATTTACCGCCTTATACCTATCATCTGGCCCATCTTTACAGGTGTTTCAATTCCTGCCTGTGAGTTATTAATGATTTCATCTTTTATGTTTACAGTATCTTTTTTTACCAGAAGGATAATTGTTGAACCACCGTATTCAAAAAAGCCTTTTTCCTTACCGCGTTCGACCATTCCTTCGCCTTCCAGGTTTACGATTCTTCCTACAAGCATTGCTCCAACTTCCATCTGAACAAGCTTTCCAAATACAGGGCTTTCAATAACTGTATACTCGCGGCAGTTTTCAGCAAAAACAGGAAGACTTTCCAAAGCAATAGGGCGAACAGTATGAAGAATGCCCGGAATAAAAATGTTAGGTCCTTTTTTGCCGCTTTCTGCATAAGAGTATCTGTGATAATTATCTACACATAAGCGGAAAACAAGACAGAGTCCGTCATTATACTCTGCAGCAAGTTCTTCGTTCTGTAAAAGAGATTTTATTGTGTAGTGAGACTGTTTTACAGGAATAACTGTATCAGCTTTTATATTCCAGACAGAAAGGAGACCGTCGCAGGGAGTACAAAGGTGATTTGCATCCATATCAAAAGGACGGCGTCCTTCTTTTATCTTTCGTCTGAAAAACTGATTAAAAGTTTTGATTCCGTCTGTCTGATAGTCATCAAGATTAATGTTGTTTTTTTCAACAAAGCCTTTAATCAGAAATGAAGAAGCAGAAGAGTCAAGAAAAGCTCCTGCCAGCTTTGAAAGGGCTCTGGTGGTAAGGAGCTTTAAGAAAAATCTTCCGGGTACTGTCTTATAAAGAAAAGTCAGAGAATCCATTATTTTTTCATTACAATGAATACAAAGGCAAGTGCTGCAGCTTCTATAAGGCCTATAGCAATCATAATCAAAACGCCCTTTGTAGTTGGCTTTTTAAGCTGGATTCTTGAAATAAAGAGAACTCCAACAATTGCAAGGAAAACAAAATAAAGGAAGGTAAGGTCTGCACTGCAGAAGATATGAATCAAAAGGATGGTAGGGAAGATAAGAGCAGAACTTGTTACTGGAAGGCCAAGGTAAGTTTTGTTTACTCCGCCACCTTCAGTTTTCTGTCTTTCTTCTTCAAGAACGTTGAAGAATGCAAGACGAATCATAGCAGCAAGTGCATAGAATACAGCAATTATATTAAGAATTACTTTTATAATAGCTGATTTGTCATCAAGATGAAGGAATTTAAAATTAGGGAAGATTGAAAACTCAATGCTGCTGCGTAACATTGCAATTCCGATACAAGCCGGTAGAACTCCAAAAGCAACCAGGTCTGAAAGTGAATCAATTTGAATACCAAACTGTTTCATCTGTTCTGTACGGTTTTTCTTAGTTCGTGCAACCTTTCCGTCAAATGCATCGCAAAGTCCGCAGAACATAAGGAAAAACATTCCCAGATAAGGATGTCCTATGTCATTAAGACAAAGCATAATTCCGCTTGTTGCAGAAAGCATTGAAAGATAGGTAAGAATTACAGTGTAATCATAAAAACCAATCATTTTATCCCCTCATTATTCCGATTGATCCGTTTATAACGAATCAATATATATCCTAATATTACAGTAAAAATGCTAATAATGCTACAAGTATAGAATGAAATACCTCTTCCAAGAATTGCAAGAGTATATGCTGCTTCTTCACTTAAAAGCATTGTATAGCCAAAGAACATAAGGAATTCAGAAATACCAACAGCTCCAGGAACCGGTATAAAGTTAGAGCCGATTACTACATAAGTCTGAATTATAAAGATTTTAAGTCCGTCTGCCAGATTTCCATGCATTGCGTAATAGCAGAAGACTGTTACAAGAATCTGAGCTATTCTCTGAAAGAGATTCAGGAAATAAGTTTTTACAAGAAGTTTCTTTTTTCCTGCAAGTGTTACAACACATTCGTTGTATTTTTCAATCATATTATCAAGCTTGTGCTTAAACTTTTCAGCTGCAGTCTTAAAATGAAGTTTGTGAATAATTTTAACAATGATATTGCCAATACTTAAAAGAATGCTTTGCTTTTTCAGTAAGATTAAAAAGAAGCTTAAAAGAATTCCCATTGCAGCAATACCAATAAGTATCATTATTTTGCAGGGAAGTGCAAAGTCAATAAATATATGCGGAAAGAAAATCAGCGAAATAAGGCCCAGGGTGATGATGGCCAAAGTATACATTGTAAGGTTTAAAATAAGAGAAACTGTAACGACAACGGTTGAAATGCCATTTTTGTGCATAAAATAAGCACTGGCAGGCTGACCTCCGGTTGCAGACGGTGTAATAGAAGAAAAATAGATATCTGCAGAGGCATATAAGAAGCCGTGGCGTTTTTTTGCAGGGTATCCCAGGGTTCTCAGAATAAGAACAAGAGATCGTCCCTCAAAAAAGATGTAGCCCAGCATACAAAGAGCTGCAGGAATAAGCCACATTGGAGAGGCTTCTTTAATATCCTGCCAGAGTTCTGGAAGAGAAAGTCCGCTATTATAAAAGAGTGCGTATATTGTAAGGATGGAAAGCAAAAGAGTTATAATAGCCCACAAAACTTTCTTTTTCATTTTTATATACTACCATATTACGTAGTTGTAGAAAAGAGGGGCAGGAAGCTAAGCTTCCCGCCCCTCTTTAATCAGTTAATGTTTATTTTTTTGCCTTTTATGCCTTAACAAACTCTTTCTTAAGGAAGTCGAGGTCGAGCTCTGGATAAAGCACGTGTGCACCAAGGAGCTTGTTTACACGAGCACGTGCAGCAGCAACTGTGTCGTCGCTTATTTCGATTTTACCCTTAGCAGGCTTTCCTTCTTTTGTTACGCCTGGCTTTGTGTTTTTAAGAACGAAGTCAATGATGTCTGCAACTTCCTTCATATCAACTTCATTCATACCAAGTGTTGTAAGACCTGGAGTTCCGATACGGATACCAGATGTCCACCATGCACCGTTCTTGTCGTATGGAAGAGCGTTAGCGTTAGCAGTTACACCGCACTTAAAGAGGGCAGCTTCTGCCTGTTTTCCTGTAAGACCGTAAACAGTTACATCACAAAGCATAAGGTGGTTGTCTGTTCCGCCAGTCTGGAGAGGAATGTTGTGAGACTTACAGCCTTCAGCCAAAGCCTGTGCATTCTTTACAACCTGCTGTGCCCAAGCCTGGTAAGCTGGAGTGCGAGCCTCTTTGAAAGCAATTGCCTTAGCAGCCATGATGTGTCCGAGAGGACCACCGAGTACCATAGGACAACCCTTATTTACGTAATCAGCAAATTCTTTCTTACAAAGAATCATGGCACCACGTGGACCGCGGAGAGTTTTATGAGTTGTAGTAGTAACGATATCTGCCCATTTTACAGGATCGTAGTCGCCTGTGAAAACTTTTCCGGCAACAAGACCTGCGAAGTGAGCCATATCTACCATGAGAACTGCTCCACACTTGTCTGCAATTTCGCGGAAGCGCTTGAAGTTGATTTTGCGTGGGTAAGCAGAGAAACCAGCGAGCAAGATGAGAGGCTTAACTTCCATAGCCTGCTTTTCGATTGCGTCGTAATCAAGGAGGCCGGTTTCCTTATCAACACCATATGGATGTGATTCAAACATACGTGCAGAAACGTTCATTTTATATCCGTGAGTAAGGTGACCACCACAAGAGTAGTCCAGACCCATAAGCTTCTGATTTCCGAACTTCTTGCGGAGTTCGTCAAACTGAGCGTCTGTAAGGTCATTCAAAGATTTTACACCAAGCTCTTCAAGAGTAGGAGTTTCAACCTTTGCGCTCAAAATTGCCCAGTAAGCAACGAGGTTAGTATCAGCACCAGAGTGAGGCTGAACGTAAGCGTAGTCAGCACCAAAAAGAGCCTCAGCTTCGTGAGCTGCAACATTTTCAACTGCATCAATATTTACACAGCCGCCGTAGTAGCGGTGCTCAGGATAACCCTCAGCATACTTATCAGTAAGAAGGTTGCCCATAGCAGCCTGAACGTTGAGCGAACAATAGTTTTCGCTGGCAACAAGCTTAAGGTGGCTTCTCTGATTTTCAAGTTCGTTTACAATGCTTGCAGCGATATCAGGACCAACTGCAGCAACCTGCTGAAGATTTGCAACATAGGCACACATAGCGGCATTTGGCTTACCGTTTGTGGCAGCAAGATAATTTTCCAAAGGTGTTGACATATTATAACCTCGTGTTATTGATTTTAATTATATTGAAGTATTTTAGCGAAAATGCAGGGAATAGGGAATAGGGCGCAGAGGCACTGTTTTTTCTGCTGCTTATAGTTATAACAGCAGTTATGATTAGAAAACAGTAAGTGTCCCGGCACCGCCTGCAGAAAATAATCCCAGGGCTCCACCACCATAAGCAATGAGGCCGGCAGCTCCACCACCGCAGGCTACGGCACCAATTGCTCCGCCGCCAAGTGCTGTAATAAGGCCTATTGCAAGTCCGCCGATTGAAACAAGGCCGATTCCAACTCCGCCAACAGCTAATACGCCAAGGCTCACACCGCCGATTGCGACTACTCCTTTTGCAATATCTCCAATTGCTATAATTCCTTTGGCCTTGCGGGGAACAAAACCGCCTATGTTTATGTGAATAAGTGGAAGGCCTTTGACCATAGTTTTACTTTTATATTCAAAACCAATTTTGTTCAGGTCGCCGGCATTGCTGTTAGTGTCTGATTTTTCAAAGCCATGGTTATCTAAAAGTTCATCAATACTCACATTAAAAATTTGAGAAATCAGCTTGAGCTGTTCGGGATTTGGAGTGGTTTCTCCGGTTTCCCAGTTGGAAACTGTCTGTCTTGCAACACCAAGCTTTTCGGCCAGAACTTCCTGTGACATAGAGTTTTTCTTTCTGTAATCATAAATCTTTTCGCCTAACATAGTTTTCCTCTTTCAGGTGGTATTTTTATTATAACATTAAAGGCAGATTCAATTAAAGTCTACAAAATATCTTTGGAATTTCCGCAAAGAAAACTAACATTTTGCGATATATAGGGTAAAAACAGAAATTATTATACATGTGAATCTGCATTTTGTAAGCAGTAAAATATAATGTCGCCAAAATAAAAGAAAAGGTTTCTTTAAACTGTTATAATTTTGTTACCACACAAAAACTAATAACGGAGAAAAGAAACCTATGAAAACAATAGCAGAAAACAGAAAAAAGTTCACCCATTTTAAGTACGAAGAAAGACTTGTACTTGAGTTTTACCTGAAGGGAACAAATCTCTTTCCTCGGATAACTGACACAGGTGAACTTGCTGCTATTTTCCATAAAAGCCGGCGAAGTATTCAAAGGGAGAAAAAAAGAGGAATGATAGAACATGAAACCTCTGTAACAAAGACAAAGTTTGAATACAATGCTGATTTTGCTCAGGCAAAAGCTGAATATGAAATGACTGCAAAAGGAGCTCCCCTAAAACTTGGTAATGACAATCTGCTTGTCGAAAAAATAAGAGAGCTGGTAATTAATCAGAAATACAGTCCATATGCTGTTATTCAGAAATTCAATAATTCTTCCTGGCCGACCAAAACAAGAATCAGTGAAAAAACTTTATATAATTACATTGAAAATGATGTATTACCAGGGCTGACAATAATGGATTTACCTAACAAAGGTCGAAAATACAATAAAAGTAAGCGAAAACCTCGTTTTTCTCGTGTAGGCTGTGCAATAAGAAGCATTTCAAACAGACCGGAATATATAAATAACCGTTCAGAAGTAGGACATTGGGAAATTGATACAGTAAAGAGCTGCGCTGACTCAACTGTTGAATGTGCATTAACACTAACTGAACGAAAAACTAGAGCTGAAATAATACGAAAAATGCCAAATGCAGAAGCAGACTCTGTTGTGAACGAAATTAATAAACTGGAAGATTCTCTTGGCCCAGAATTATTCCGAAAATTGTTTAAATCTATAACTGCTGACGGTGGTTCAGAATTTATGGATTTCTCAGGAATTGAAAATTCTAAGGATGGAAGAAAAAGAACTTGTTTGTATTTTGCGCATCCTTATTGTGCAAGTGAGCGAGGAACTAATGAAAATCACAACAGGATATTCAGACGATTTTATCCAAAGGGAACAGATTTTTCCAAATTGAATCCAAAACTTTTTGCTGAAGTTCAGGAATGGATGAATAACTATCCGAGAAAAATCCTTAAAGGGTCAACTCCAGAATTGGAACTTCAAAAACATATAGGTATGAATTTTAAGATTCCAATATAAAAAAATATCACCAGTTTAAAGAAACTGGCGACATTATTATTTACAAGTTACATGTGAATCTGCATTTTCAGATTCTTTTGACGAAAATGGAGTTTTTCTTCTATAATAGAGATATGTATCAGATTCCTTCCAGCTTTAATGATTTCATTGCACCGGACTGCAACCGTGCCGCCTTTATTCAGAATTACCTGAAGACTGCAGGTCTCGAAGCTCCGATTTTGCAGATGGAAGGAAAAAATCATATATATGTAAAGTTTCCGCAGGCGCAGTATAATTCAATGTTCCGCATAAAAACCGTAATTGCACATTACGACCGAATCGGAATCGGCGCAAACGATAATTCGGCGGCTGTCTTCTGTCTTCTAGAGTGGGCGGCACAATTGATGCGACTCGCGCCCCCTGCATTTCATAACATCCGCCTTATTTTCACCGACGGCGAAGAACTCGGCTCGGCGGGCGTCGCAGAACAGGGAGCCTTCCCGCTGGCCCAGGTTTTCCGCCGCCTGGGGATTACAAACGACGACATATTCGTATTCGACTGCATGGGGCGCGGCGATGTGCCGGTTCTTACACAGACAATTCTACCTGCAAAAACACCGGCAAAGTTCGTAAAAGATTTCAGTGTCCTGGAACAACGCGCCGCAAGCCTGCTCCAGACCTCGGCCAATGGACGCTGGTTCACACTCCCGTGCAACTATTCAGACAACGCCAGCTTCATCGCAAACGGCATTCCCGCCGTGGCAATCACCATGCTGCCATCCGCAGAGGTAACTACAGCCACACAGGGCATTCAGCCCCAGACCTGGCAGCTGCTGCACACAGCGGGAGATAACCTTACATCTCTTACACCACAGAGTTTCGAAATCTTCCATATTATTTTGAATAATCTGGCAGCCCTTAAAACGCTGGCTTAGGGGTGGGGCGGTGCAAACTCTTTCAACTTTTTACCAATCAATCTTCGGCTGCAAGACTTATAAAATTTCTCTGGATGCAGCCTGCACCTGTCCCAACCGCGACGGCACAAAGGGAAGCGGCGGCTGCATTTTCTGTTCACAAGCTGGCAGCGGAGATTTTGTGGCATCCCGTGCCTTCTCAATTTCCGAGCAGGTTGCCCAGGGCAAAAAACTTGTTGACTCAAAGATCCATGGCAGAAGCGGAGCTCGGCAGGGAAAGTACATAGCCTATTTTCAGAACTTTACATCAACCTACGGAGATTCAGAAAAATTACTTTCCAAATACCGCGAAGCACTCTCATGTAAAGACATCGCTGGCCTTGCCGTAGCCACTCGCCCGGATTGCCTGAGCCCGGCAATTTTACGAGGCCTCGGCGAAATCTCCCGGAATCGCTTTGTCCAGATAGAACTCGGCCTTCAAACCAGTAACGAAGCTACCGGCCGCCTCATAAACCGCAGTTACACCAATCAGGATTATATAGATGCAGTTCATCGTATCCGCGAAGCAGCACCGTCCATCCACATAGTCACCCATCTGATTTTCGGCCTTCCTGGCGAGAGCGAAGATGACATGCTGAACTCAGTAAAGTTTGTGGTAGAGCAAAATCGAAAAGAAGTGACTAAATCTTGTCATACTGAACTGGTTTCAGCATCTGGTCATCCTGAACTTGGTTCAGGATCTAGTAATATAAATCCCGACCTTCGTCGGGATGACAAGTGGGGTCTGAAAATCACCAGCCTCTACGTCCTCAAAAACACCCGCCTCTCGCAAATGTACGAAGCCGGCCAATACCAGCCTCTCACCAAAGAGCAGTACTTCGACCTACTCAAAAAAGCCCTGCCTCTCCTGTCTGCCAGCTGCGTAGTTCACCGCCTCACCGGAGATCCGCCAAAGAGCCTGCTTATTGCGCCTTCCTGGACAACAGATAAGAAAAGAATTCTAAACGACCTCAATACGGTCATTAACTACTCTGATTCTTGAGTGGTGTTGAAGAACCGGGCTGTATAGAAATTACCTGTATAGAAATTACCATCACAAAACTTGCAGGATATATATATGTATAATATAATAATAATGTTCTAGAAGCAGATTTTTTATGAAACGCAGTTTTATTATTTTGGTGGTATTTTCAACATTAATTATTTTGACTGGATGTCAGACTCCACAAACTTCAAAAGATAAAAATAACGGTGCTTCTACACCAGTAAAATATAATGATACTTTTAATCAGGAAGATTGGGAAACGGATGTAAATGTATCTGTGGATTATGCAGATTTTACTGTTGGAATATGGTTATTCCGAAAGGTGTATGAAGATCCTGACGGAACAAAGAAGTTTACAATTGGTGAATTTAGAATCTTACATGATATTATAGGTGATAGTGTAAATAATGATGATCTTCAGTTTATAAAAATTGCTGAATTTGAAACTGATGGACAGAATTACTCTGAATATGATATGGAAGATTTGGATTTGAAAAATTCTTCTTCATTTAAACTTTATTTATTAAACAGATCAAGTCGTGGACCATTAGATACATCAAAAGAAAAATGGTCTAAAAGTACGGTTTTACTTTCAAATAATGGAAAAACAAAATTTAAAAGTTATTCAGAGGAGTGGGCTTTAAATAGTTCAACCAATTCTTTTGCAATTTATAAAACTACCTACTTTTTTGAGAAGAAATCAGAGTAATTAGAATCTCTGTCATGCCCTCTTGACTTTACCGGCATCTCATAATAAAATTCTACTATTATAATAAACATTTTTGGGTGGGATCAAAATGTCAGAGAAAAAAACTGGGCTTCAGGCTCGTATTGCCGCTATGCAGGCAGCAGAAAAGGCTGCTGCAGCAAAATCAACTGCTTCAAAAACGACTACGGCAAAAAAATCAACTACTGCTTCTAAATCAGCTGCAAAACCTGCAGCTAAAACAGCCGCAAAAGCAGTTGCTAAGACTGTTTCAAAAGCACCTGTAAAAGCAAGTTCCGCAAAAACAGCCCCTGCAAAAACTGTAAAAGCCGCACCTGCTACAAAAACCACAACAAAAACAAGCACAACAAAAACTGCAGCCGAAGGTAAAACTGCTTCAGCTGCAAAAACAGCTGCTACTGCAAAAGCCACTGCCGCAAAAGCTCCTGCTAAGGCACCGGCCAAGGCAGCACCAGCAAAAGCGACTGCTACAGCCAAAGCTCCCGCAAAATCAGCAAAAGCCGCTTCCGCCGCAGCCGCTGCCAAGCCTGGTGTTTACGACGAAGATTCCATCCAGCACCTCGAAGGCCTTGAGCATATCCGTCTCCGACCTGGTATGTACATCGGTTCTCTTGGCGACGGTTCAAATGAAAACGACGGTATCTACATTCTTCTTAAGGAAGGAATCGATAACTCTGTCGACGAGTTCTCTCAGGGCTTTGGTAAAAAAATTGATATTGAAATTAAAGAAGGCCGCGTAAAAATCCGCGACTACGGACGTGGTATTCCTCTTGGAAAACTTGAAGATTGTGTATCTAACGTAAACACAGGTGCCAAGTACAACAACAACGTATTCAAGCAGGCAATCGGTATGAACGGTGTAGGTATTAAAGCTACCAACGCTCTTTCTTCTTATTTCCGTGCAGCATCTATACGTGACGGTAAAATGGCCGTAGTTGAATTCCAGAAGGGTGAAAAAATCAGCGGAAAAACCGGAGCTGCAAAGCCTGGTGTTCCAAACGGAACTTATCTTGAGTTCGAGCCTGATACAGAACTTTTTGGAAAATACAGCTTCAACATGGAGTATGTAGAAAAACGCCTCTGGAATTATGCTTACCTTAACCCTGGACTTCTTTTAAGATGTAACGGCCAGGACTATGTAAGTCAGAACGGTATTCAGGATCTTCTTGAGCACGAGATGGATGGTAAGTCCCTTTACAAAATCTTCAGCTACAAGGGCGAAAACCTTGAGTTCGTTCTTACTCATACTAATTCACTTGATAAATATGTTTACTCATTCGTAAACGGCCAGAGCACAGAGGACGGTGGTACTCATGTTACTTCCTTCCTTGATGGTGTTACAAAAGGTGTAAACTCATTCTTCAAAAAAGAATACGACGAAAAGGATGTTTGCGGCGGATTAATCTGTGCCCTCAAAATTGGTCTTGATAATCCTATGTTTACAAGCCAGACAAAGAACAAACTTGGTAACGTAGAAATCCGTGCTCCAATTATTAAAGAAGTTCAGCTTGCCGTTGATGACTGGCTGCGCCACAATCCTGACGTAGCCGGCGCTCTTGAAGATAAAATTATCAAGAATCAGAAGGCCCGCAACGAAATCAACAGCGTAACAGAAAAGCAGATTCGTGAAGCAGAAAAATCTGTAATGCTCAAAATCAAAAAGCTTAAGGACTGCCGCTACCATCTTCAGGATGGAGAGAAGGGCGCCAACAGCATGATTTTCATCACCGAGGGAGATTCTGCGACTGGTTCTATGGTAGGAAGCCGCGATGTTTCTTACCAGGCAATCTTCTCTCTGCGCGGTAAGCCGGAAAATATGTACGGCCGCAAAAAATCTGCACTCTTTGAAAACGAAGAGCTTAAAAACCTCACCTTCAGTCTTGGTGTTCAAAAGGATATTGAGGGCCTGCGCTACGATAAAATCATCATCGCAACCGATGCCGATAACGACGGCTTCCATATCAGAAATCTTGTTATGACCTATCTTCTGCTTTTCTTTGAAGAGCTGGTTCTTACAGGTCATGTTTATATTCTTGAAACTCCGCTTTTCCGTGTGCGCAATAAAACAAAAACCGTTTACTGCTACAGTGAAGAAAGCCGTGACAAGGAAGTTGCCAAGATGGGAAAATCTGCTGAGGTAACACGCTTCAAGGGACTTGGAGAAATCAACCCTAGTGAGTTCGGCCAGTTCATCTTCCCTCGTAAAGAAGGCGAAAGTGAGGACAAGGGTATGCACCTTACACAGGTTACAATCCAGACTCTTAAGAATGTTCCTCAGGTTCTCAAGTTCTATATGGGTAATAACACTCCTGAGCGCCGCGACTTTATCGTTCACAACCTTGCTAAAGAAATCGACGCATAGGAGGGGAAAGCCTTCCCCTGCGCTCGCACTTCGTTGCTCGCTACCCCTTCTACGGGGCTCCGCCCCGTAACGCCCCGGTAAAGTATTACTTAAAAATTTTACTCTAGTTTAAATTATATCTTTGTGTTATAATTATGCTTTCATAATAAATTGTTTCGAGGTACTTTATGGACTTAAAAGGACGCAATTTTCTTACATTAAAAGATTTCACTCCCGAAGAGATTATCGGACTTCTTGACCTCGCTGCCGATCTCAAGGAAAAAAAGCGTAAGGGTATTCCTGTGGACATTCACCGTGGAAAAAACATTGCCCTCATTTTTGAAAAGACCAGTACCCGTACCCGTTGTGCCTTTGAAGTTGCCGCACACGACCTTGGCATCTGCACAACCTATCTTGCCGAGGGCAGCCAGATTGGTAAAAAAGAAAGCATTGCAGATACAGCCCGCGTACTCGGTCGTATGTTCGATGGAATTGAATACCGTGGTTTTGAACAGACACTCGTAGAAGACCTGGCAAAATATTCAGGCGTTGTTGTCTGGAACGGACTTACTAACGAATATCATCCAACCCAGATGCTTGCAGATATGCTTACAATCCGCGAGCACTATGGAAAACTCAAGGGACTTAAACTTGTATACTTTGGAGATGCCCGCTATAACATCGGTAATTCACTTTGCATTGTATGTTCAAAGCTTGGTCTTAATCTTACTCTCTGTGCACCGGAAAAATATTTCCCAAACAGGGCCCTGGTAGAAGAGTGTCAGAAATGGTGCCAGGAAAGCGGAGGCTCAATCACTCTTGAAAGTGATGTTGCTAAAGCAGCGCAGAATGCAGATATCATTTACACTGATGTTTGGGTAAGCATGGGCGAGCCTGATGAAGTATGGGCAGAACGCATTGCAGATCTTAAGCCATATCAGGTTAATGCTGATGTAATGAAAAAGGCAAAGCCAACTGCAATCTTTATGCATGACCTTCCATCCTTCCACGACCTCAATACAAAAATCGGTAAGGAAATAGGTGAGAAGTTTGGTCTTACTGCAATGGAAGTTACAGACGAAGTTTTCGAAAGCAAACAGTCGGTAGTTTTCGACGAAGCCGAAAACCGCATGCACACAATAAAAGCGGTAATCGCCGCAACTTTGGGAAATAATTTCTAGGAGAACAATATGAATGCTATTATAACTGTCGTAGGATCAGATAAAGTCGGAATCATCGCAAAAGTTTCTCAGTATCTTTCAGAGCATAAAATCAACATTGCAGATATCACCCAGACTATTCTTTCTGGTAATTTTGTAATGATGATGATGGTAGATCTTTCTGCTGCCGACATCGACATTGAAACTCTCCGCAGTAACATGAACAAACTTGCCGAAGACATGGGTGTAGAAATCAACATCATGAACGAGAAAGTTTTTTCAGCTATGCATCGAGTGTAAAAAATAACAGTTTATTTATTTTTTTTTGCATCCCCCGATTTTCTATGTTAAAATATAACTAATGGAATTCGGTTATTCAGGCTACTATATAATAGGTGAAATTGTAACCTGCTGGGGTGCCTTCCTTATTTGTGTAAATACGATTCTCTCCTATGCGCTTTATGACAGACGCCAGCGCTTTTTTTTGTATGCAGCTGCTTCTACATTTTTAGCCTCTTTTTTCAATATCATATCTGCTTATAATATAGAACATTATACAGAGCATTCACATTTTATCTGCATGTTCATAACTTCAATTTACTTTTTCTTTCTGCTTGTTTGCCCCTTCATAATGACAAGTTATGTTTGTGATATGGCTTTACAAAGCAAAAAGAAAAAGAAAGTATTTAATATAATTCTGGGCATTGTTCAGACCCTGTATTTTATTTTTGTAATAATCAATACAAAGACAGGCTGGATATTCAGTTTTGATGACAAACTTGGTTATATAAGAGGCCCTGCTAAAAATATCACCTATATTCTTTCAATGGCCTATGGACTTATGATTGTAGGTACAGTTATTATTCAGCGACGTTTTCTTGCAAGACGAATTTTCTGGGTATTTATTCTTTATCCATTTATTTCCCTTTACTTTGTAGCAATACAATTTTTCTTCCCGAAAATCCTGCTTACCGGTGTAGCATCATTTACATCAATATTGTTTGCCTATATGACAATCCAGTCTTATACAATGGAAATTAACCTCAAAACTGGACTCATGACAGAAAGCCGCCTTCGCAGAAGAATTGCCATGCAGCGTCGCGATGGTGTTCTTTTTGTAATGACCATTGATAATATCAATATGATTCAGTCCTGTCTGGATGTACTGGAACTCAATCAGATGTATCTGCACCTTGGTGAAATTTTCATGGCAAACTTTCCGCGCAATGGCTATATTCTTACAATGAACCGCCTTGCAGCTATTGGCCGTAATATGGCTGAAGTCCAGCAGAAAAGTAAAAAGGTACTTTCTGATATTAAAAAACTTAGTACGGATATAAACTCAGTAATTCCTATTCCAATTGAATCTTATTCTTCTGCAATTCAGTTTTCAAAAGATAATAAAGATTATGATTCAATGATGGATCTGATAAACAGTATGCTGGTAAAGGCTAAGGCCTCGCAACTTAAGAATCTTCAAATTTGTGATGAGTCTGTTTTTGTTGACCGCGAAAGAAAGCGATATATTTATAGAATCTTAAAGCGGGAACTGAATCTGGAAAGCCAGCAGTTTCAGGTCTGGTATCAGCCGATTTATTCAATTTCCGGAAAACAGTTTGAATATATGGAAGCTCTTTCCCGTTTGCGTGGAACTGAACTTGGAGATATTCCTCCTCAGGAATTTGTACAGGTTGCAGAAAATCGTGGCCTTATTGAAATGCTTGGCTTTGTGTCATTTGAGAAAGTCTGTAAATTTATTTCTGATAACCGCGATACAGTAAAAGCTGTTTCAATAAACTTTTCAGTTTATCAGATGATGAATCCAAAAGTGGTAGACAATGTCCTTGATACGATAAAACGCTTCAGTCTTTCTCCTTCAAATATCGTTATGGAAATTACAGAAAGTATTTTCATTGATAACTATGAACTTGTTATGAAGCATATGCTGGAGCTTGCCCAGGCTGGTGTAAAATTTTATCTTGATGACTTTGGAACAGGTTATTCTAATCTGACAAATGTAATTTCTCTGCCTTTTTCAACAATTAAAATGGACCGTTCTCTTGTGCTTGCAATGGAAGAAGGTCAGAAGGGTGTGAGTCTTTTCTTTGATCTTGTAAGTACCTTTAAGGGAGTTGGCTTTAAGATTCTTGTAGAAGGCGTTGAAACAAATAATCAGAATTACCTTGTTGAGCGGGCAGGAGTTGATTATATTCAGGGCTTCCTCTACAGCCGTCCTCTTCCGCCAGAGGAATGCGTTGAATTATTAAAGCGGACTGTAAACGGCGGCTTTGCTCCTTCAGGCGCGAAAAAGACCAGAAGTTCAGTTTCTGCTAAAAAGTAATTACTTCCTCGTAAACTTGAATTGCAAACTGATCTGTCATTCCAGAAATAAATTCTATTATGCATTTTGTGTAAGACTCGTTATCGTGTAAATCAAAAACTGGCTGTGTGTTATATTTAAGTACTGCCTTGCGGTCTACAAAAGAGTGGCGGCTTGTATCAAATGGCTGATAGCTTGTGTATTTTATAAGCCAGTCTTCAAAGGTCTGGCAGAGCTTTGGATAAAAACGCAGAGCCTGTCCAACACGACCGGTTTCTGCATAGATCTTTGTTTTCTGCAGAGTCCGGAAAAGTGTCCCTATAATGTTTTCTGCATAAATTGCAAACTCACCAAGTCTCCAGTGTTTATAAATACGGGCAAAGTTGAACTTCTTAAGTTCAAGAATAAAGCGGAAATATTCTTCCGAAAAGCAAAGACCTTTTTCCGGGCTGCTCTGTTCGCAGAGGTCTACAATCAGATCGTTGATGAGGGTAGTGGTGTTTACGGCCTTGCCGCTTCTAAGAGCTCTGGCACCCTTTCGTTCAAAGCCAAGTGTGCTTCCAACAATTTCTCGCAGCTCCCTGTAGGCTGCCATATCAATTATGTGATAGGCCCGGGCATCTTCTATATCACGGCCAAGATAGGCAATCTTATCTGCAACTTTTACTACGCAGCCTTCCCAGGTATAGGGCTGAATAAAGCCTGGTCTTTTAATTGAATATAAATCAATTGCTTCTTCACGAGGTTTTATAGCCTGCTGGTCTATTTCTCCGCAGTGACAGATAAGTCCATCCCGTACAGCGTAGGTAAGATTCAATGGCTGTTCAAAGCCGTTCGGGTCTGGCAGAGTTTCAATAAAATCTGCAAAGAAAAGACTGTTTCTTTCATGCCAGAATTTTTTAGGAGCATTATGTCCTTCCTTTTGCTCAAGAAGCTTATTAAGACAGTCTTCACCGTGGTGGCCAAAGGGGGCGTGACCTATATCATGACCCATTGCAATTGCACCGGCAAGCTGTTCGTTTAAGCCCAGATACTTTGCAATAGTAGTCGCAACAGAGGCAACATGCATGACATGTTCCATACGGGTACAGATATGGTCATTGTGAGGAGCAAAAAATACCTGAGTCTTATGTTTAAGACGGCGGTAGGCCTGAGAATGCAGAATTCTGGTATAGTCGCGTTCAAAATCTGTTCTTATTTCATTATTTCTGCCATAAATAGGGATTTCACGCTTTATTGCCTGTTCCCATTTTGCATTATTTGAATCAGTTCTAACTTCAAAAAAAGAATTCTGCATTATTTTCCGCCTCCTTTGTAATTATATGGTATAAAAATGATTTTGTAAAACTACCTAAGTAGTGTTATAATCAAATGATATGCTGAAAGATAACAGGCTCATAAGGCGACTGTTCGGAGAGCAGTATGACATACAGCACAGGCTTCTCAATATCATCCTTGTAGTAGGTATCTTAGGCGTTGCCTTTGCATGCGTTATGTCTCTCATAATGCATCAGAATAGATTTACTCAGATTCTTTCTTTTATATGTCTTGTTTCTTTTATATTGATTTTCTGGATTGCAAATAGTCTTAAACGTTCTCAAATGGCGATTATCATCTTTGCAATTCTGTTTGATAATATCATGCTTCCCAGCCTTTATATTTCATCTGGTGGTATAGAAGGCGGAATGCCTCTGTGGTGTCTTTTAGGTTTTGTTTTTCCTTTTCTGCTTATTAAAGGAAAAAGCTGCATTACTGTTTTCGTAATAAGTATTACAGAGTTTATAGTTCTTATTGTTTATTCTTATTATCACCCTGAAATTATTATGAAAATGGAAAATCTGAAGATGGTCCTTATGGATATGGTAATAACCATGATTGCCGTTGCAGTTATCATTGCTTCCATTTTCAGGTATCAGGCCCATATTTATCAGAAGCAGCAGAGGGCAATTATTAAGTCTGTAAGAGAAGCAAATCAGGCTATTAAACAGAAACAGGACTTTATTTCTAACGTTTCTCACGATATTCGTACTCCAATGGATTCAATTATCGGCTTTACGGAACTTGCCAGAAAAAATATGGATAATCCGGAAAAACTTAGGGACAGTCTTGAAAAAATATCCCGCGCATCCGGCCATCTTTTGAATCTTGTAAATGAAGTTCTTGATATTTCTAAAATAGACAGCGGTAAATCTGTTGTTGAAGAGGAAATGTGCAGTATTCACGAAATTGTTGATAACGTGTGTCAGCTTTTGCAGCATGAAATTGATAACAAAAAACTTAAGCTTGAGTTTGATTACAGCATGCTGGATGAAGATGTACTTTCCTGTGATAACCTTCGGTTAAATCAGATCTTGTTAAACCTTGTAAGTAATGCCGTAAAATATTCTTATGAAGGCGGTACAATTTCAATTTCTGTTATTCAGCTTTCTTCTGAAGATGAAAGTAAAGTAATCAATGAATTCCATATAAAGGATGAAGGCTGCGGTATGACTCCGGAATTTAAGGAGCATGTTTTTGAGCCTTTTGCCCGCGATAAATCATCTCCTGTTTCTGCAGAAGGTACAGGTCTTGGTCTTACTATTGCAAAATCGCTTACCGAAATTATGGGCGGAACTATAGAGGTTGTAAGTGAGCTTGGAAAAGGTTCTGAGTTTACAGTTACAGTTCCTCTTTCAATTCCTTCTCTTACGGAAATTGAGGAAGAGCAGGATATTGTTATTTATGACTTTAAGGGCCGCAAGGTTCTTGTCGTTGATGATAATCAGCTTAACCGCGAAATCCTTGTTGAAGCAATGCGCGAAGAGGGCTTTGATGTTGATGAAGCAATTGATGGTTCTTTTGCCATTGAAAAACTCCGCGATACAGAGCCTGGTACCTACGAACTTGTTATTCTTGATTTGCAGATGCCGGTTATGGATGGTTATGAAACTTCAAAAATCATCAGAAGCTTTAAGGATCCTAAGGTTTCTCAAATACCTATTGTTGCTCTTACAGCTGATGCTCTTCCAGAAGAAAAGACCCGTGCCTTTAACTGCGGTATAAATGCATATCTTGTTAAGCCTGTTGATATGCCTGCTTTGCTTAAAGTCCTTATGCTTTTCTTCAGGGAAAATAAACGTTCATAAAAGGAGGTGCTTTGTGGAAAGATGTGTAGTCGCGCTTACGTCAAGTTCTGTAAATGAAGAAGCTTACTCAGAAATCCAGACTCAGCTGGATGCCCATGAAGCAGCTCCAAAGCTTATAATTGTTTTCTCAGAAATTGATATGCTCTGGTTCTTTTCTCAAAAGCTTCAGAACCGTTATCCGGATGCAGTTGTAATAGGCTCTTCAACTTATATAAATTATAACTCAGAAGGCTACAGTCACAGCGGTGCTTCTGTAATGGCCATCAATTCCGGAATTGAAGTTTCTGCCGGCCTTCTTTTTGATATAGACCGGCACCCGATAATGTATAAGGAGCATATAAGGCTTGCTTTAGAAAAGCTTTCCTCTTATGAAAATACCTGTTGTCTGGAATTTATGACGGCCTTTGGAAAGGCGGAAGAGCTTGTTTTAGACACTTTTGAAGATGTTCTGGAAGGAAAGGGGATAACTGTTGCCGGAGGATCTTCAGGAGCTGCTCTGGAACGTAAAGAAACCTATGTTGCTCTTAATGGAGAAATTTATAAGCAGACCTGTGCCTTTGTTTTCATTCATAACCTGGAAGGAAAAATCGGCTTTTATCGTGAAAATATTTTTAAGCCAACCTCATTCAGATTTACTGCTACCTATGCAGACTGCGAAGACCGCACTGTTATGGAATATGATGGTGAGCCTGCTGCAGAAATACTTTCCCGGGCTCTTAATGTAACAACTGATAAACTGCAGAAAGAACTTACCCTGCATCCAATGGGACGTATTGTAGATGGAAGCATAAACATTACAGAAGCAAACGAGGTTCTTCCGGATGGATCAATTTCTTACTATGCAACTATTTACAATCATACAAAAATGCTCCTTCTTGAAACAGATAATATAAGAAGGGTATGGAGCGAAACGGTACAAAGAGTCAGAAATGATATTCCAAAACCTTCTTTTACAATTTCTGTGAACTGTCTTTCAAGGTCCAGACTTTTTGAAAATGAAGGCTGTTTCGGCGAGTTTGTAAATGTACTGCGGAATTATGGAAACTTTATTGGAGTTTCTGGTTACGGAGAACAGCTTAATTTTATTCATCTGAATCAGACAATGGTTCTTCTTGTTTTTGAGTGAGGCTGAAATGGGCAGATATAATAACGGAATCATATATACAAATGATAATTGTATAGGCTGTAACAAGTGCATTACTAACTGTTCTCTTATGGGTGCAAATATTTCCATTGTTAAAAATGGAAAAGCCCGCATTGAAATTGATTCCAGAAAATGTAACGACTGTGGCCGTTGTATTAATATCTGTGTGCATCATGCCCGTGACTTTCGGGATGATACCGACGCTTTTATTGCAGATCTTAAAAAAGGCGAAAAAATATCTTTAATTCTTGAGCCTTCTGTTTTTGCGATTTATGGAGAAAAGGTTGCCGGTATTATAGGCTGCCTCCGTAAACTTGGCCTTGTAAAAGTTTATGATGGTTCTTATGGCCGTGAGATTTGTGCTTATCTTACCGTTTCTTATCTGAAAAAAGCTAAGTCTCTTCCTGTTGATGACAGATGTTTTATAAGCAATGCCTGTCCTGCCATGGTAACAGTGGTTCAGAAATATCATCCTTTCCTCTTGAAAAAGATGATACCTGTGCAGCCGCCTGTAATCTGTACTGCTATTTACGCCCACAAGTATCTTGGTGATGATAATAAAATTGCCTGTCTTGGCACCTGTATTGCAAATAAAGATGAAGTAGAAAGTGAGAATACAAGGGGAGCTGTTTCCTATAATGTTACAATTTCTCACTTAATGGAAAAGCTTACAGATTATAATTTTGATGATTACGCAAATGATGGCGAACTGGACTTAAAAGGAAACGGCTTTGGTTCTATTGTTTCGGTTGGCGGAGAGTTCTCAGACATTGTGTCTTATTTCTTTTCACACACAGAAACAATTCTTGCTCTTCATGGCTTTTCTTCAGACAATATCAGTTCTTTGTATATGTCACTGGATCCTAAACTGAAGGAAAATCAGCCTCTTTTTGTAGAAATAACAGCCTGCAAAAGCGGTTGTATAGGTGGTCCAGGAGTTTCTTTGCAACATGTTGACAGAGGAACTATTTATGCTAATGCCATATCAATTCGAAAAAAGATAAATGAACAGTATTCAGAAATTGATAATCCGGAAAAATTCTGGAAACTGGTCAGCTCTCAGTTTAAATATATACGTCCGGAAGATTTTAAGCGTGAATATATTGATTGTTCCCGCCAGCAGTTTAAAATTCCAAAGAGTGCCTTTGAAGAAATTTTCAATGACATGTTAAAGAATACTCCTGAAAAACAGAGTATTAACTGCGGTTCCTGTGGTTATAATTCCTGCAGGGATATGGCGCGGGCCATTGCTTATGGATACAGCCGAAAAGAAAACTGTATTCAATATATGAAAGATCTTCTTATTAAGCGTTATTACACCGATTCTGAGACCGGCCTTATGAGCCGAGAGGCTTTTGTTCAGGCTGGCAACAAGCTCTTTTCTGAAAATTCAAATAAAACTTTCATTGTTGCAGTTGGCGATGTAAATAAACTTAAAATTATTAACGACCTTTACGGCTTTTCAACTGGAACTGATGCCTTAAAACAGGTTGCTGCAACCCTTAAGCAGATTGCAGGGGATGATGGCCTTGTTGCAAGGCTTGGCGGCGGTTCTTTTGCTATCTGTCTTGAAAATTCTGTAGATAATCTGCAAAGACTTCAGTCCTGCAAGGTTTTTGATAGCGGCTCTGTTCATATGTCTTTCCCGATTACAATGCATTTTGGTATCAGAATTGCAAATGCTTCTCTGGGATTAACAACGGCAATGGATCAGGCATCTCTTTGTATGGATAATAATATTTCGTCTGTACAAAACACTTTTACAGCTTTTACAGAAAAGAATGTTGAAAATACTCATCTTGAAGCAGAAATTACTTCACAGATGCAGCAGGCCTTAACTAACGGTCAGTTTAAAATATGGTTTCAGCCTCAATATTCAGCTGCAACGGGAGATCTTGTTGGCGCCGAAGTTTTGTGCCGCTGGATAAAAGAAGACGGTTCAATTATTTCTCCAACTGTATTTATTCCAATAGCAGAGAAAAACGGCTTTATCCGCAGTCTGGATGAAGAAATATGGACAAATGTTTTTGCCGCTTTAAGATCCTGGCTGGATGTTGGTATAGAACCTGTTCCTCTTTCTATTAATATTTCACGTGTAAGCCTTGAAACAGATAAAATTTATTACATCATTAAGCGTCTTAAAGAAAGATATAATATCCCAGAAAAATATATTCATTTTGAAATAACAGAAAGTGCTCCCATTTCCAATAAAGAATTACTGAATCAGAGAATTCAGAAGATCCGGGATCTTGGTTTCAGAATTGCAATGGATGATTTTGGAAGCGGTTATTCTTCCCTCAATTCCCTTAAAGATATGCCTGTAGATATTGTTAAACTTGATATGGGCTTTATGAGTGGAGATGACAATATGAACCGGGGCGGTACAATTATTAATTATGTTGTCCGCATGGCTCAGGGACTTGAATATATTACGGTTGCGGAAGGAGTAGAAACTCTTGAACAGGCAGACTTCCTGCGAAGTATTGGTGTAAATGTATTCCAGGGCTTCTTATATGCAAGACCAATGCCGGAAGAGCAGTTTATTGCTATTCTAAAGGCAACCCGCATGCATCCGGGAATTTCAAGACCAAGAACCTTTGGGCAGATTGATATAAGAAAATTCCTTACACCAGATTCATCAGAAAGCCTTATGTTTGAAGACTTTACAGGCCCTGCAGCAATTTATGAATTTGATGATGTTACAAAATCACTGACACTTATTCGCGCCAATAAAAAATTCTTAAAGCTTTTTGAGCTGGAGGACCTTTCCTTTGCAGAGGTTCGTAAGAATCTGAAAAAACTCATGGGTAAAACTGCCTTTAAGTGGCTTATTCAGCGTTCCGAAGAGTCTCTTTCTGAAAATAAAGAAGTTGAATGCTCAATAGAAATGCGAACCTTTGTTAAGCATAATCCTGTCTGGGTAAAAAATCATATCTGGGAAATAAGCAGAAACGGACAGAAGCATTCTTTCTATATTCTTACAGAAGATATTACAAATGAAAAAATAACAGAAAGTACACTCGAAATATCAAATCAGCAGCTTGGTTTGATGATGGATAATTCCCAGGTTGGCTTATGCCTTATGCATATGGATGTTGATTTTAAGCATCTGTTTAATGTTGTAAGTTTGAGAGTTCTTCGTGTAAATCAAACCTTTGTACAGATTTCCGGCTTTCCGGAAGAAGTTGTTTTAAACTGGACGGAAAAAGATGCTTTTGCGGTAATTCATCCGCATGATCTGGCCGGTTTTAAGTTTATTATGGTAAAGGCTTTTATGGATAAGTTTACAAAGCCTGTATCTTATGAATATCGTGCCTTAAGACGCGATGGTTCTTATCTGAAAGTAAAAATTATAGCAACTGGAATCCAGCAGCCGGATAAATCCTTTATGCTGATTACAAATTATATACCTTTGGAATAATTAATAAGCAAAAAAAAAGACTTACTTTTGAAGTGTACCCAAAAGTAAGTCTTTTTTTTTCGCCTTATATAGATTTATTTTGCTTTCTTAGACATCGGGCGAACAAGGAAACAGCTGAGACACATTGCCACAGCGTACAGAATTGTTGTTACGATAAGTACGTTCTGGTATCCAACAGGATTAGCCTGAACTCCATGTACATCAATAAACTCGCCTGTGTGCTTTACAATGTAAGAAGCCATCTGGTTTCCTGTAAGACCTGCAAATGCCCATGCAGAAAGTGTAATTCCGTGAATGGCAGAAATATTACCCATTCCGTAGTGGTCAGAAAGAAGGGTAGGAACGTTAGAGAATCCTCCACCGTAACCTGCGTTTACAATGAAAATCAAAGCAAGTACAAAGATGATAAGAGCAGTATTTCCGGCTCCGTTTGCAATTCCCTTTGTAAGAAGAACAATCAGAGTTGATACAATTGAAAGTGTGAAAATCAACTTATAGATTGTGTTGCGGTCCTTAAGCTTATCAGCCCATGCAGAGAATCCAAGGCGTCCACCTGCGTTGAAGAGGGCAGAGATTGTAGAAATGATTCCTGCAAAAGCACCGAGCCCTACACATTTTACAATCATCTTTTCCTGAGAAATGATGGCAAGACCACAAGTGATGTTGATATAGAACATAAGCCAGATACCGATGTAAGAAGCAATAGGTTCTGTCTTAAGAGTTGCGATAATTCCTTCTTCCTTAGACTTAGTCTGAGGTTCAACCCAACCTTCAGGTTTAGCAAGAATAAGGTGTCCGATGAACATCATTACAAAGTAAACACATGCAAGAATGTAGAACATCTTGTAAACACCGCCTTCTCCAAGACCAGTAAGCATGCGGCTCATGATAGGAGAAGCAATAGCTTTAGCTGCACCAAAGCCTGCTACAGCAAGACCAGTTGCAAGACCTTTTTTATCCTTAAACCAGAGCATTAAAGTCTTTACTGGAGAAAGGTAACCGGTACCAAGACCAATACCCATAATAAAGCCGTAGCTGATGTAGATTCCAACGAGAGAAAGTACACTGTGCGGGTGAGTTCCACCGTACCAGATAAAGAAGCCTGTTCCGGCCATACCAAGTGCAAATGTGATTGAAGCAATCAAAGAAGACTTGTGAATGTTTTTTTCTACAAGGCCGCCAAGGAAGGCAGCTGACATTCCCAGGAAGAATATTGCAAAGCTGAATGCCCATTCTACAGCGCCCTTTGAAAAGCCGATGTAGTCTGCAATTTCCTGGCTGAAAATTGACCAGCAGTATACAGTACCGATACTGCAGTGGAGAAGAAGAGCCGGGATTGCACCGCGGATCCACTTATTCTGAATGTTTTTCATTTTTGTTATTCCTTAAGAATATAAAATAATATCTGCTATTTTATCAATCTTTAGAATTTTGTTCTATATCCTAAATCAAGAGAGAAGGCATGACCAGGTCTCTGTCTTACAAATTCCATAAGGCGTACAGTTGCCTGAGCATGAATTTGTCCTGAAAGGAATTGTGATTCAAAATAAGGAGTTATAGAAATATTCATACCGTTAGAGAAAATGTTCTTAATGTCTTTAAGATCTGCCAGTGACTTATCAATAAATGAAACTGATGTATGAACACCATAAGTTACTGTATTAGAAGCACCTGCAGAAGACTGACCATAGAAGTTTACATCAAGTCCAAAAGTATCATCTACAAAAAGAAGGTTCTTTACAGTCTTTTCAGGAAGAGAGTAAAGGGTTATGTTCATGTGTGCATTTTTGATTTTTAAGCGAGGCTCAACAAGAAGGTAAATGTCATCCGGAGAAACAATGCTTTCTCGGTTTGCATTGAAGTTTGCGTTATAAATACCAGCCTGAACAAAGAGTGAGTTTGTATAATTGTTACCAAGGAGAATTGTTGTACCGGCATGCCAGTAAACTTTTTCTACAACTAAGAGTGCCTGTTCTCCATGATACTCATTTGCAATTGGAATACCGATTCCGCAGGCAAAATCAAAAGTTAAGTAGTTTAATACAGTTGCAAAGCGAAGGTCTGTATTTAAGATGTAAGAATCTGCTGTGTCATCAATAATATCTTTTTCGTGATTAAGATAGATGTAGCCGCCGAAGGCAACTGGGCTGTTGTAAAATCTTATAATATCAGCAATTCCAACTCCAAAGTGAGGGTAGAGGATAGAACCTGCAAGACCAAGATAGCTTTCTGTAATTTTTGATTCAATCGGCTTAATATTGAAATATCTTTGAAGGAATACATCTGAACCAATAGGATCATAGGTTCCCATGAAAATACTGAAATAGTTTGCGCAGCTGTAAAGGTTTGCTCTTCCGATTAAGGAAAGCTCGTCTATTTGAAACAAAGATTCAGTTTCGTGGAAAATAGACTGAGAAAGAAAATCTCCTGTATTAATAGAAAATTCCAGGTGACTCCAGAGGTTAGGAGTAAAGTTGAACTGTCCTGCAAAAAAGGCCTGAAGCTTTAAATCCGGGTCATAGTCATCAACCTTAGGATTAGCGGAATAGTTGAGTTTTCCGCCTGCATAGCCAGAGAAGGAGGTTGCGGCAAAAAGACCTGTAGAGATATAAATAACTGCCGCCAGTAAAATAATGTGCTTTCTATTCATAGTATAATGCTCCTGTTTCATTATCGGCAGAAAATGACCTTATCATCACAAAAATAGCAAAAAGGGTGAAAAAAGAAATTTCTCGTTAAAAATACGTTTTCGCTTGAAATATGCCATTTTCGAGTTATAATAGTTCTATATGAGTGATTATCTTGACCCAAATAACGAAGAACTGTTGAAAGACTTCTTCGCGGAAGCAGAACAACAGGTAGAACAGCTGGAGAGTAATATTCTCGTTATTGAAAATGATCCTTCAAATCACGAAGCGATTGATGAGATATTCCGTGCCGCCCATACACTTAAAGGTGGTTCTGCAACTGTAGAAATGATGGAACTTTCTCACTTCACACACGTTGTAGAAGATGTGCTTGATGAGATTCGTTCAGACAGACTCAAAGTAGACGAAGATGTAGTAGATCTTCTTCTTACTTCCATAGATGTTATTAAGGCAATGCTTGAAGCCCGCCAGAACGGAAGTGTTTACGAAGAAAATATTGATTCTATTGTAGAAAAGCTTCATGGCTATATTCCGCAGAATGGTGGAAAGGCTTCTGCAAAGGCTGCAAAAGCAAAACCTGCCGCAGCTGCAAAGCCAGCCGCTGCACCAGCTCCTGCACCTCAGCCTGCAGCCGCTGCCTCAGCTCCTTCAGAAGTTCTTGTTCTTCCAGATATTACAGAAGACGAGTTTACTGAACTTAAACAGACCTGCGAAGGAAAACAGAAGCTCTGGTGTATTGCAGTTAAATTTGATGAAAACAATCCTATGAATACAGTTGGTGGCATTCAGGTATTCGCTGCCCTCAAGAATGTGGGAAACGTTCTTAAAACCGTTCCAGACTTTGATGCTCTTTATGAGGATCAGTTCTATGAGAATGTATTCTACTATCTGGCAACAGAAGCTGAAGGTGCAGAGATTGAAGATTGTGCCTTCCTCAGCGATGTAACACTTATTACAGATGCACACTTACTCGAAGACTATACAACAGGAACTGCCGCAGATCCTTCTGTAGCAAGTGCCGCTGCCGCTAAACCGGCTGCAAAACCTGCACCTGCACCTGCTGCTTCAGCTCCTATTACTCCTTCTGATGATGTGCCTGCCGGAAATATGACTTCTGAGCAGTCTGAACTTCTTGGTGATATCCTTAATGACAATGTTCTTAAGCCGGAACCAAAGAAAGAAGAAAAGAAGGCTGAGCCTAAGAAAGAAGGAACTGCCGCTCATGCTCAGCAGAGTTCAATTCTCCGTGTTGATTCACGCCGTATCGATAACCTTTTGAACCTCGTTTCAGAAGCAGTAATCAACAAGGCTTCTTTCAACCAGCTGGCAATGCAGAATGCTGCAGAGCTTTCTCACTTCCAGTCAATCGAAGCAGAATACAAAGAAAGACTTCATAACCTCTTTGACAAGCTCCCAGATTACATGGAGCAGATTAAAGACGGTATTCCTTCTGTTGAAATCAGAAAGACTATTCTTAAAGAATACGGTTCACTCAGCAATATCTTTGATGAGTATGAATCAGAAGCAAAGAGTATTTCTGGTAAGTTCCGTTCTTACACACAGAACCTTGGAACAATTGCAGGCGACCTCCAGGAAGGCGTAATGAAAATCCGAATGGTTCCAATCAACCAGATTTTCAGCCGTTTCCCTCGCGTAGTTCGCGACTTGCAGCGTGATCTTAATAAAAAGATTGACCTGGTAATTGAAGGTGAGGATACAGAACTTGATAAGTCGGTTGTAGAAGATCTTCTCGATCCAATTATGCACTGTGTCCGCAACTCTGTAGACCACGGAATTGAAACTCCAGAGGTTCGTATTGCAGCTGGTAAGCCTGAAACAGGTACAATTCTTCTTAAAGCTTCAAATGAAGGTAACCAGATTGTAATTGAAATTAAAGATGATGGTGCCGGAATTGATGTAGAGAAGGTTCGCAAGAAGGCTGTTGAACGCGGTCTTATCCATCCGGACAAGGCTGTTACAGAACAGGATGCTTTCAATCTTATCATGCAGCCAGGTTTCTCTACTGCAGAAAAGATTTCAAATATTTCGGGACGTGGTGTTGGTCTTGATGTTGTTAAGACAATGATTAACAACCTTAAGGGAACAATTTCCATCAACTCTGCAAAAGGAAAGGGAACTTCATTCATTATCAAGCTTCCTCTTACACTTGCAATTATTCAGGGCTTGCTCGTTCGCGTTGGAAAAGAAGTTTACTCAATTCCTATTGCAAACGTTATTGAAAGCCAGTGTATTAATATTTCAGAAATCAACCATATTGATAATTACGAGATTATGAACGTGCGTAACGAGGTAATCAGTGTGCTTCGTCTTTCGCGCCTCTTCGGTATTGCAGAATCAGTTCAGACAGATGAATGCTATATCGTAATTGTTGGTACCCAGGAAAAGAAGATTGGTGTTATGGTCGATGCCCTTATCGGAGAAGAGGATGTCGTTATTAAACCTCTAAAGGACCAGTTCACTAATTCGCCTGGAATCGCCGGTGCTTCAATCCTTGGTGATGGTTCTGTTTCGCTGATTATTGATGTTGGTCAGCTTCTGGAGCTTGGTGTAAAGCAGGAGCTTCTTGCTCAGGCACAGGCTCAGTACGTTCAGTAATAGAGGTATTTTATGAGTGCAGAAAATGAGACTTTAGTTGCAACACAACTTCAGCAGCTTGAAGAGAAAAAAGAAAATGCCGCTATTGTTGATTTTAAGATGGTAACCTTTTCGCTTGCAGATAAAGATTACTCAATCGACATTATGCATGTAAAGGAAATTGCTAAAGCAGGCCGCTTTACCTTTGTTCCTAATACACTTCCTTTTGTTCTTGGCGTATACAATCTTCGTGGTGAAATTATTCCTATCCTTGATTTAAGAATCTTCTTCAACATCGAAGTTCCTCCTCGTGAAGAAAACAAGCTTGAAAATATGCTTATTCTTCAGGTAGAAGATCAGAAGTTCGGTGTAGTTGTTGATAAGATTGATAAGGTAATTGGTGTTCAAAAGAGCACAATTCAGCCTCCACATCCTTTGTTCGGTGATATTAATATTAAATATATTGATGGTGTAGTAGAAAGCAATAACAGACTTTATGTCCTGCTTGATATAACACGCATCTTCTCTTCTAAGGATTCTACAGAGGTACCTGTTCCTGGAGCAGGCTTTGAGAAGCCTCAGAAAGTTGTAACCCAGAATCAGCAGCAGGCTGCCCCGGTTCCAAAGAATCAGGCTGCCGCAGTTTTGAAAGAGGGAGTTGTTAAATCTCCAGCAGATATCGCAAGAGAACGTTCCGGCGGTAAATCTGAACCAGAAGAAGAGGCAGCTTCAGTTGATATTAAGTTCATAAGCGAAAGCCTTCTTACCTATAAGAACTTCACTGTGTCTTCAGTGAATTCAACCTGGGTAAAGCACAGATATTCGGAATGGTCTAAGGAAACAAATAAGACTCAGCTTCAGAATTCAGATGATGCAGATTCTTTCCTTAAAACATTCTGGTCACCATTTACAAACAACTGGTGGTCACAGGAATATGCTGATGCTGTTGCAAAGGTTCTTCCTGATAATGCTGCAAAGCAGATAGTTGTATGGAATCCGGGCTGTGGAAAAGGTACGGAAACATATTCTCTGGCATGTGTACTTAAGAAACGTTATCCAGATGCAAAAATCAGAATCTATGCACAGGATATTGATCTTCTTAATGTTTCTAATGCGGGGCTTATGTCTGTTCCAGCAAATCTTGCTTCAGACTGGTATTCTCCTTATTTGACAAAAAAAGCAAACGGGGAGTATACTTTTAATCAGGAAATAAAAGATAGCATTATGTTTGAGTATCATGACTGCAAGAACACAAATGCTCTGCCAGCGGTAGACATTATTTTTGCACGCGATATTCTTTCTTTGCTGGATGAAAAGGCTCAGGAATCTGTAGTTGCTGATTTTATTGAAAAGATGAAAGGTAATGCAATTGCAATCATCGGTGAAAACGAAGATATGCCAGATTCCTTTAGTTTTGGTGAGAATGCTGTTGGTACGCTTGTGGCGTATACAAAGGATTAAATAAGCAAATAAAATAGGAGATTAAGATGCGAGTAGAGTATATTAACCCGTTTGTTGAAACTTCATTCCGTGTACTTCAGGAAGTGCTCGGTGGCGCAGAGGTAAAACGCGGTGATTTGTATTTGAAATCAACTGCTATGCCTGTTATGGGTGTTGCTGCATTGGTTGGTCTTGCTGGAGATGTAGAAGGTCGTGTTCTTTTTGATATGACTATGGAAACTGCATTGAATATTGCGTCTGCAATGAACGGTGAGACTCTGCCGGAATTTGATGATTTGGCTAAGGCTACAATCAGTGAGCTTGCTAACCTTATTACAGCTCAGGCTGTTACAAAGCTCCATGAACTTGGATTCAGATTCGACCTTACACCACCAGCTCTCTTTGTTGGTCAGAAAATGGAGATTGCAGCACTTGGTGGAACTACAGATAGTGTAGAGGCACTTATTGTTCCTCTTATTTCTGATTGTGGAAAGATTGAAGTAAACGTTTCTATCAGGGAACGTGCATAAAATATTCTAAAGGAGTAAGAAAATGAAAACTACAAACGATTTTCCAAACATTAACGAGCGTCCACCTGAGGGTAGAAAAGACGACGGTACTTCCTTCAGAGTATTAGTAGTTGACGACTCAATGTTCGTTGCAAAGCAGCTCGGACAGATCCTTTCAAGCGAAGGATACGAAATTGTTGCAACTGCAGCTGATGGAAAAGAAGGTGTTGATAAATACAAGGAACTTTGCCCAAATGTAGACCTTGTAACTATGGATATCACAATGCCTAAGATGGATGGTATTACTGCTCTTGAGCAGATTATGGCTTTTGATAAGAATGCAAAGGTTGTAATGGTTTCTGCTCTTGGAAAGGAAGAGCTTGTAAAGAAGTCTCTTATGACTGGTGCAAAGAGCTACATCATTAAGCCTCTTGACCGCAAGAAGGTTCTTGAGCGCATTGCTAAGGTATTGCAGTAGGCATAAAAAAACGACCCTTTTAAGGGTCGTTTTTTTTTATCAGCTTAAATACTTATATAGCCTTATTTGTCCATTCAATGGCCATCTGTCTTAATTCTGCTGATGAAGCGCAGTGGAGTTTGCCTTTGATGTTTTCCTTGTGGGTATCAATTGTCTTGATGCTGAGGTTTAATTTCTTTGCAATTTCTACAGTACCAAGACCTTTTCCTACGAGGGTAAAAATCTGAAGCTGGCGGTCTGAAAGTGAGCTGATAAGGTCAGAGAGCTCTCCAGATTCATTCCCCTGAGCAAGCTCTTTAATTCTGTTTTTTTCGTTTTCACTAAGATAGATTTCACCGCTGTTTACAGTCTTGATTGCATTAATAACCTGAGATTCAGCTTCCTCTTTCATGATATAACCTTTTGCACCGGCCTTAATTGCACGCTCTGCATAAAAGCGTTCATCATGCATAGAAAGAACAAGAATCTTTGTCTGAGGGTGAATTATTATGATGTCTTTAATTAATTCAAGACCATCTTCCTGTCCCAGGTTTAAATCTACAATGGCAAGATCCGGAGTAGTGGTATCCAGCAGTGTCAGAGCTTCATTTCTGTCTTTTGCCATTCCAATAACTTTGTAATCCTTCTGTGTTTCAATCAGCTGCGAAAGCCCGCGGCTAAAGAGAGGATGGTCATCAATAATAATTACATTACAACTCATACTTATATAATATCATATTTTTTAAAATAAATGTATAATAAAAATCTATGAGAATTGGTGTAGTTTTAAATATTCTTGATGAAGAATATCAGATTTCTGTATACAAGGGTATTGAGCAGAAGGCAAAAGCTCTTGGTATTGAGCTTATTTGTTTTCAGCAGGAAAATGCAAAAATAACAGAAGATGAACCTGTTTCACGTTTTCCAGGAAAAGAGTTTTTTGACCTGGATGGTATTATTCTTGTTACCTCTGTTATTACAGGAAATGCAGATTTTACTACAAAGACTGACGTTCAAAGAATCTGGGGTGATTTGCCAGTTGTCTCTGTTGGTCAGAAGATAGAAGGGCTTCCATCTGTTTTAATTGAAACAGAAGATTCCATGAAGCAGTTAGTAGAGCACCTTATACTTACACACAATTACAGACGTTTTCTTTTTATCAGCGGTGCGGAAGATCATCCGGATGCAGAAGTTCGTGAACAGATTTTTATAAAAACTATGGAAGCATACCGCCCATGGTTTTCCGATTTGCGTTATGTGCTTAAGCGCGGTTATTTTACAGAAGTTGCAGCAATCCGGGCCATGTCTGAATATATGGAAGAAGAAAAAAGTGTTCCTGATGTTGTTGTTTGTGCCAATGATAATATGGCTATAGGTGTCTATAAATACTTTAAGATACACTGTAATAATAAGGCAATAAAAGAATGTGCAGTTACCGGTTTTGACGATATTCCTCAGGCAAGATTTGAAATCCCTTCTCTTACAACTGTGCATCAGCCTTTGAATGAAATTGGGGCAAAATCTCTGGAACTTATAAAAGATCTGGTAAAAGGCAAGAATGTTCCTCAGGAAGTTTTTATTGAGTCTCGCGTTGTTTACAGAAAATCCTGCGGCTGCAAGGGCAGTAAGGATGATTTTGCTACTGATGAGGAACAGTTCCGTGCTATGCAGGCAAATTATGTTCAGTCGGAAACGCTGCTTCGAATGGTAAGCCATATTGGTCAGGATTTGAATTATGGAGAAAGCTTTGGAGCATTAAAGTATGTCGTAAGGCAGAATCTTAATCAGCTTGGAATGAATAATTTCTCTATCCTGCGTTTTTCAAATGGAAATCTAATAAAAGGACCTGAGTTAAAGCATATTCTTGTAGATCCTCTTTTTGTACGCCGCAGCGGAAATGAGTGTTATGAGTTTGACCGTGAAATGAAAATGCCTCTGGGACAGTTTTACCGCCGTTTTTATGAGATAGATCCTCAAACCAAGCCTGCTATGATTATGAAATTTCTTTTTGCGGGAAATGATTTAATCGGCTGTATTTTTTATGAAGCGGACGAAAATGTTTTGCCTTATCTCAGTTCAATCGCAATAAACCTTGCACATGGCCTGAACCGAATGGCAATTGCCGAAGAAAAACGTAAACATTCAGAATTTCTGGAACGTGAGGTAAATGAACGGACAAAGGAGCTTGTAGAAGCTAATAATAAGCGTATGGAAGTGGAGGCAGAAATCTTAAAGATTAGTGAACTGGAACGTCAGCGTTTTAGTAATGATCTTCATGATGATATCTGCCAGCGCCTGGCCGGAATCTCAATGCTCTGCAGAAGTTATTCAAATCAGGATACTCCGGTAGAAAAAAGTCAGATGCTTGAGCTTGCCCAGCTTATTGGAGAAACTCTGGCAACAACCCGGCAGTATGCTCATAACTCCTATCCGGTGGAACTGGAAAGCCTTGGTATGAACCACAGTTTAAGTAATCTTTGTAACACCTTTGCGGCTCAGTCTGGAATTCACTGTGAATATGAATGGGGAATGCCTAAAGGTGTTCATTTTGATAAGATACAAAAACTTAATATATTCCGAATCATTCAGGAAGCACTTCATAATGTTCTTAAGCACTCAAAGGCAAAGAATGTATGGGTAAGTGTAAAACCGGAAGCCAGAAAAACTGTTGTAAAGATTGTTGATGATGGTGTTGGCTTTTTGAATGATTCAGAGGAAAACGGAAAGGAAAATAACAATGGCTTAGGATTAAACTCTATGCAGTACAGGGCAAACCAGATTGGGGCCAGCTTTGTAATTAAGAGTAATAAGCCGAATGGAACTTGTGTACAGCTTTCACTGAGTAATAAATTATTAGAGGATAAAAACAAAAAATGAAAAATAAATTAAGGCAGTTTCTAGAGCTTTACCTTGCATTTTTGAAAATTGGTGCATTTACTTTTGGCGGAGGGCTTGCCATGATGCCGATTATGCAGCGGGAGCTTATAGAAAAACGAGGCTGGATTACTGAAGAAGAACTTATTGATTATTTTGCAATCGGTCAGTCTACTCCGGGAATTATTGCTGTAAATGTAGCAACCTTTGTCGGCTATAAAAAGCTTGGCTGGTTTGGTGGTATTATCGGAACTCTTGGGGTTGTAACACCTTCCTGGGTAATCATTATGCTGCTTGCAGGTGCAATCTCTTCTGTAGATAAATATCCTTTAGCACAAAAGGCTTTGCGCGGGATAAACGTGGCAGTTGCAGCTCTTCTTACAAGTGTAATCGTAAAGTTTTCAAAAAAGACTATAAAGAGTTTCTGGAATGCATTTTTCATGCTCCTTGCTTTTGCCCTGATTTATTTTTTCAAGGTTCAGTCAGTATGGATTATTCTTGCAGCTCTTGTAACCGGCTGCCTGCTTACTTTATACAGACAAAAGAAAAAGCTTGTGGTTCCTGAAAATGACGATAAATCTTCCGGTACACAGCATACAACTGATTCAGAAAAGGAGGATAAATAATGTCTCTTTTACAATTAGCTTTTACCTTCTTTTATATCGGACTCTTTACAATAGGCGGCGGTCAGGTAGCAATTACCCTTATGCAGCAGGCTATAGTTTCTGCCGGTATTATTTCTCAGGAACAGTTCTACAACATGATAGCCATTTCTGAAAGTACTCCAGGCCCTATCGGTATCAACATGGCTACCTACATAGGCTACGAACTTTATGGAGTTCCCGGAGCCCTCATCGTTACAGGCGCTCAGGTTCTGCCTTCAATCATAATAATTCTTATTATTGCAAGATTCTTACGCAGCTTTAACGATAACCCTTTTGTAAAAGGTTCCTTAGCCTTCCTTCGCCCAGTAACTACAGGTCTTATCCTTGTCCCTGTAATCCAGGTAATCACCTTCACCCTGATAAATCCCCCGGAATCCCTGTCAGTTCTTAAAACGCTGGAAGGCTGGAAAAATCTCTTCAACCCAATCCCCATCGCCGGCTACGCAGTCTTTGCCTTCCTGTTATTTAAGATAAAAGCCCACCCGATTCTGGTAATTATTCTGGGAGCCATCTTTGGTATGATATTTTTATAACAGAAAATATTGAGCTCTCTATCCCCGTTGGATTTTATTATAACTGAAAAATAAAAAGGATCACTTGACTCCTGGGAAGAGAAAAAAAGGTAGCGAACAACATCATCCCCGTTGGGCGCTGCCTTTTTTTCTCTTCCCAGGAGATATCTTCCTATTTGCTTTATTTTATTTTTCAATTATAATAAAGGTATGAGTACACACATTAACGCTCCCGAAGGAGCAATCGCAGATAAAATTCTGCTTCCCGGAGATCCTCTCAGAGCTAAATTTATTGCAGAGAATTTTATCGAAAATCCAGTATGTTATAACGAAGTACGCGGTATGCTTGGTTTTACCGGTACCTATAAAGGTGTTAAGGTTTCTGTTCAGGGAACCGGAATGGGACAGCCATCTCTTTCTATTTATGTTCACGAACTTTTTGACTGTTACGGAGTTCAGAAGGCAATCCGTGTAGGAACCTGTGGCGCAGTAAGTGAAGATGTAGAACTTCGCGATGTAATTCTTGCAAACGGAGCCTGTACAGACTCATCTTTGCAGAATCAGAGATTCGGAAGCCTTCATTATGCTCCTGTTCCTGATTTTGATCTTTTGTATACAGCATACAATAAGGCAAAGGAAATGAATCTTAAGACTGTTGTAGGTCAGTGTGTTTCAAGCGACCGTTTCTATGATGATAACGAGAACTGGAAGCTCTGGAAAAAATACGGAGCAAAAGGTATAGAAATGGAATCTGCTGAACTTTATACTCTTGCAGCTGAGTTCAACAGAAAAGCTCTGACAATCCTTACTGTAAGTGACCACATTCTTAAGGGAACTGCTACTACAGCAGAAGAACGTCAGACTACCTTCAAGGACATGATGAAACTTGCCCTTGAAACTATCATTGCTTAATTAGAGGGAAAAAATGAAACCAACATTATTAGTTCTTGCAGCCGGTATGGGCAGCCGTTATGGTGGAGTTAAACAGATTGATGGAGTAGGACTTCATGACGAATGCCTGCTTGATTTTGCAACTTATGATGCAATGAAAAGCGGTTTTGGAAAAGTTGTATTCATTATCCGTAAGGATATTGAGCAGGCTTTCCGCGAGCGTCTTTTTGACCGTATTGCACGTAATTTTGATGCTGAATATGTATTCCAGCAGCACGAAAGTCTTTTGACAGATCAGCAGCTTAAAGACAGCGAAGGTCGCGAAAAGCCATGGGGTACAACTCATGCAGTTTTGTGTGCAGAAAAGGCTATAAATGCTCCATTTGCAGTAATCAATTCTGATGACTATTATGGCCGCCAGGCTTTTGAAGTTCTTGGTAAATATCTTTCTTCAATTGATAATGACTGTACAGAGCACGCTATGGTAGGCTATGTTCTTGGAAATACAATGAGCCGTTCCGGTTCTGTAAGCCGTGGTGTTTGTACAGTTGCAGACGAAAAACTTGTTAATATCGTTGAAAATCTTAAGATTTACTATGGTGAAAATGATCAGGTAATCAGCGAGATGCCGGATGGCGAGAAAAAACTCTTTACAGGTAAAGAATGGGTAAGTATGAATCTTTTTGGATTCAGTCCTAAAGCTTTTGAAGAGTTCCACGTATACTGGGATAATTTTATTGCTAATAATTCTAAGGCTCCAAAGGCAGAAGCACTTCTTCCTGTTGCAGCCAGCGATATTATTGCTCACGGTAAGGGAATCATTAAGTTCTTTAATTCTTCTGAAACCTGGTTTGGTATGACTTATCCGGAAGACCGCCAGCTTGTAAAAGACGAAATCGCTAAGAAGATCAAAGACGGTTATTATCCTGAACAATTGTGGGCCCGCTAAAATGCTTAAACTAAATCCTATAAAATCAGATAAAATCTGGGGCTATGAACTCTGGATTGCTTCGACTCATCCAAACGGTTGCCAGAAGGAATTTCTGGACTTCTGCGGTAGTGAATATCCGCTTCTGGTAAAGGTTATTCAGGCTGATGATACTCTTTCCATCCAGGTTCATCCGGATGATGACTGGGCTGTAAAGCTTGAAGGCGCGGGAAACCGTGGTAAAACAGAATGCTGGTATGTTCTTGATGCCGCACCAGATGCAAAACTGGTTTACGGCATCAAAGAAGGCTACAGTAATGAAGTTCTTGCAAAGGCAATTACAGACAATAATCTTGAGCAGTATCTTGAATTTGTAAATGTAAAGCCTGGAGACTTTGTTTATATTCCAGCCGGTACTGTACATGCCATTGGCGGAGGCCTTCGACTTATGGAAGTTCAGCAGTCCTGCGATCTTACCTACCGTCTTTATGACTGGGGGCGCGGACGCGAAGTTCACATTGAAAAAGGTCTTGCTGTAATTAAACGTGAGGAAATGCAGCCTGTTGCGCCTTTCCCTGGCAACTTCGAATGTAAGTATTTTTCTATAGAGCGTATTGATGTAAAAGGCGGCTGGAGCATGTACTGCTCTGGTGATGATAAGGGCGCGGCAGATGTTCAGCTTTTGTATATCCTTAGTGAAGATAAGGCTGTAATCCGCGGGGCTGGAGAACAGATTGGCAAAAAGATTCTTGCAGAAGAAATTTATGCTATAAAGCCTGGCGAAAAAATAACTGTGGAGGGCAGGGCGAGCATTCTGCGCATTCGTGCAAAGTAAGGTTGATTAAAACTGCTCTAAACTGTATTTTTTTTACTATGTATTTATTTATGTTTTTGCTGCTTCCTTTGATTCTTGCAGCCTGGTGCTTTTATAAAAAAGATTCACATCTGATTCCTGTAATTGTTGCAGGTCTTGTAACTGCAGTTCTTGTATGCGGCTTCAGAGCTTTCTTTTTATATTCGCACAGAGTAATTCCTTTTTCTTTTGAAAAGAATATGATGTATCTGCTTGTTCATCAGACTCTGCTGCCGGTTATTTTGATTTATGGTATATTCTTTCTTGTTTCCAGGGATGCAATTTCATATAAGGTAGAAGCTCTCTTTCCATTGCTGCTTTCATTTTATATACTTTATCTGCCATATACTATTCTTTCTACTTCAGAAAAAATCTTTACAACTTTCCCTTTGATGGTAAAGCCTCTTTTATTTGCCGTAATGATTTTTTCTCTTGGTTTGAGCGCAAAACATATTGAAAAGAATTTTACTGCAAAAAAATATTTTTTTGCGGCTGTGTGGATTCTGATTTCGATAATATCTATTGTTTTACCTTCTGTTGTGGAAACAATGTATCTTCTTGATATGAGCTATTTTCTTATCCTGATTATAAGCGGGGTCTACACCCTTGCGCTTCCTGTATTGTTTATATTCAGCAGGCTGGGAAAGGCAATAATTAAAGGATAAAGATTTAAGCGTTAAATAAAAAAACTGTGGTTGATGCCACAGTTTTTTTTATGCAAGTCGGCTCGCCTCTGAAGCGTTTTTTCGATAATCCTAAACCGAACCGCTGTCGCAGCCCGGTTTTTAACGGATTTTCGATTGTTGCCTAGTCCAATGCGTGGCCAGCTGAACCGAATACGTTTCTGTTCTTGTCTGCATACATCTTTACGAGTTCTGCACGAGCGTCTGTGAGGTACTGACGTGGGTCGAAGTCCTCTGGATGCTCAACAAGGTGCTTACGGATAGCAGCTGTCATAGCAAGACGTCCGTCTGAGTCTACGTTAATCTTACATACAGCAGACTTAGCAGCCTTGCGGAGCTGTTCTTCTGGAATACCTACAGAGTTAGGAATCTTTCCGCCGTACTTTTCGATTTCTTTAACGTAAATCTGTGGAACTGAAGAAGATCCGTGGAGTACGATTGGGAAACCTGGGAGCTGCTTTTCGATTGCTTCAAGAACGTCGAATGCCAGTGGAGGTGGAACCAAAGTACCATCTTCGCGGCGTGTACACTGTTCTGGAGTGAACTTACAGCGTCCGTGTGAAGTTCCGATAGAAATTGCAAGTGAGTCACAACCAGTCTTTGATGTGAAGTCGATTACTTCTTCTGGTTTTGTGTACTTAGATTCTTCAGCAGAAACATCTTCTTCTACACCACCAAGAACTCCAAGTTCTGCTTCTACAGTTACGTCGAACTGGTGAGCATACTCTACAACCTTCTTTGTGAGGGCTACGTTCTCGTCGTAAGGAAGTGAAGAACCGTCGATCATTACAGATGAGAATCCGTTGTCGATACAATCCTTAGCTACTTCGAAGTTTGGACCGTGGTCAAGGTGAAGAGCGATAGGAATATCACATCCGAGTTCGTGAGCATATTCAACAGCACCACGAGCCATGTTGCGGAGGATATTAGCGTTTGCGTAAGCGCGTGCTCCCTTTGAAACCTGGAGAACTACAGGTGATTTGGTTTCAACACAAGCCATGATGATAGCCTGCATCTGTTCCATATTATTGAAGTTATATGCTGGAATAGCATATCCGCCTTTCATAGCCTTTGCAAACATATCGCGTGTGTTTACGAGGCCGAGATCTTTGTAACTAATAATGTTAGCCATAATTAACATCCTTTTTCAGACAAACAATGCCTGAGATTTCTTTGATCTAAATAATAATTTAAAATGATTATTTATTCAATAAGAAGAAAATCTATGGATTAAATCTACTCCTTAGATAAGTAGAGATATTTATAAAAAAACTTGACATAAATATATTATATATTTATATTATAAATATGGCAGTTTCATTAAAGAAGAAATTAGTTACTATCTATTTTCAGGAATTGAAATACCTCATGTTTCAACAGATGGCTAAAGAGCAAAACCGAAAGACGGCAGAGCTTGTACGTGATGCTATGGATGAATATCTTGAAAATCATGTAGCCACAAAAAAATCATTTTCTGTATGGAAACCAGTTTCATTGGGCGGATTAAAAGATGGAGCTAAAGACTGGATTTCTAAAGATTACCAGGATGAAATGTTGGGAAGTGCGTTTTGATTGGAATAGATACAACTTTTTTAATTGATTTAGAAATAACAGATTCTCCTCGTCATGAAGGAGCGCTTAAGCTCTTTAATAAATGGCAGCAAGAAAAGCATTCTGTGCTGGCCATTTACTCCCAAAGTTTTTTAGAATTCGAACACGTAATTACAGATTCAAAACGATTTAACTCTCCTTTAACTACGGAACAGGCAATTGAAAGAATCTGGTTCTGGCTTGATCAGGAGCGTATAAAAATAATCTTTTCTACAGAAGTTTCTCTTAAACGAGCTTTGTTATGGAGTAATATGTTCAAGTTAGGGCGAAAAAGAATTCAAGACACTCACATGGCTGCAGCATTTGCCGAAGCAGGCGTTTCCGAGTTATGGACTGCAAATCCCAGTGATTTTGAAATCTTTGAAACATTTGATTTAGTAGAGTATTCAAAATAAAGAGTGTTGTAGAAAAAAAAACGGAACATTCCGGAGGGGAGTGTTCCGTTTTTTGAAGGAGATTTTCTTAAGCCTCCGGATGACAATGCTGGCAGTTTATCTGGGTGTTATCGCAACCTGTACTGTTTATGTAGTCTAAAGCGTAATCGTAGGCCTGCTGGTAGGTGTCAAAGCCTTTCCATTCACCATTCTGGTCTCCTTTTGGTTTGTTCTGGCCTTCGCCATTATTACAATCGCGGCAGGTTGCCTTGTGAACGTAGGCATGCTTTTCTGTCCAGTTTGTGTATACCCAATAATTCATAATTTGTTCTCCTCATTTAAGTTTTTATAAACTCTCTCCAATTTTTGTAGAAGCTTAGTTGTCACTGCGAGTCCAGGGGTAAAACTGGTAAGTGTTTATAAGCGCTTTTGCAGCTTCGCTGGTATCTGTGACTGTTACATCCTTTATCGTTGTGTATCTTGTAACGCTGTCGTGGCCAAGTTCTAACACAATAGAAGTTTGACCGCGTTTTTTACAAAAATCTGCGAACAAAATTCTATTGTGCGAGGGCATAGAAATCCGAGAAGAGCAACGTTGCTCTTTTCATAATCACTTTGTTTGCCCATAAAGTTTTACTCCTTTTATTCTGATGTTCCATTTGATGTCTTAATGTATTGTATATAACAGTTCATCCTGGAATTCTGAGCATTTTTATACTTCATAACAATTGTAGAAAAATCTGCATTTGTATAATACTTAAAATCTGTATAATTACCGTCAGATGATAAACGATTTTCCATATCTTTGATTGTGGATCCCTTAGTCTGGTTTGTACTGGTAGCAGGTTCAACACCTGCTATATAAACAATGATAGTATAATCATATTCCCAATCATCCTGTACTCCGGTCTCAATTTCAGCCAAAGTTACTTCGCAATTATCCAAACCCAACAGATAAGGATCAGAGGTTGGACCTGAATTTGCAGGATTTGAACATCCAACCAACATCAAAGCAAAAACGCTTAACATAACAATAAACAATTTCTTCATTTTGAACCTCCTAGATCTTTCAAAATTATATTCCCAAAAATAGCATCTGTCATGAGACAGAATCCCGTAGCACTCGGGAAAATTTCCCTAATATTAACTCACCCCGACTGCTAACTGAAATATAGAGATTTTTTGCAAAATTATGTTATAATTTTTTTATGCTTTCTCTGCGCAAAAAGTCTTTTTTTCAGATAGAATATATTCTTATTTTTGTTGCGGTTTTTAATTTTACCAGCACTGAAATTTTAAAACGTCTTACCCTGCAGCGTTTTGATAATGGTGAGCTCGAACTTACCTTGAGTCAGCAGAGGGAGTATCTTTTAGGCTATGACAGTCTTTTGTATTTTTCGCTCATTCTTGTAACAATTGCTATGGCTGTTATAATTCATAAAAGAGTGAGTCAGAAGGCTGAACTTGAAAGACTTAAGGCTGTAAATGAAGAACAGATTTCTTTTAGCCGGAATCTTCATGATACTGTTGCCCAGAATTTAGCTGCCGTAAAATTTCAGATTCAAAAAGGTGATTATGATAAGGCAGAATTATATGCCGATCAGGCTCTGAGTGAAGTAAGGTACATGATTGATTCTCTTCATACAGATTTGCAGGAAAGACTAACAGATATCATTCGCGAAATGCTTCTTGCTTTTGAAGATAATTATCATATAAAAAGTGAATTATATATTTATTCTGATAATATCGAAAAAATACGATCAGATTATAAAATTCAGCTTATTCATATCATAAAAGAAGCTTTAAGTAATATAGCCCGCCATGCCCAGGCAACTCTTGTTCAGATTAAAATTGCAGACCTTGCAAATAATCTTCATATTTCTATCAGCGATAATGGGCGTGGTTTTGATTTTAAGGACGCCATGCAAAAATCAGATAAAGACAAAAAACACTGGGGGCTAAAAAATATCTGTGACCGGGTTAATCAGATGGATGGACAGGTAGATTTTATAAACAATGGAGGAACAACAATTGCAATCACTCTTAAAAATCCTCTTTCTTGATGACCACGAAGGCATTCGCGACGGAATTGGCTTTTTGCTTTCTAACGAGAATAAAAATCTTTCTTTTATATATGCCGCCAGTATAGAAGAAAGTCTTGCTGTCTTACAAAATAATTCAGACATTGCTCTTGCCATTATAGATTTGAACCTGGATGGTAGAGACGGGCTTTTAGCAACTCAAAAGCTTAGGGAATTAAAAGAAAATCTTCCTGTAATTATTTATACAATGTATTCCGATCCCCTGCATATTGAAAAAGCACTTAAAGTCGGAGTTCAGGGCTATGTAACAAAGAATGCAAAAACTTCTGAACTTTTACAGGCAATTGAACTTATTTCTAAAGGCGGAAATTATTTTAACGCTGTGTCTTCTAAGGTGATGAAAACCCTGCTTTCTGGAAGCTTTGTTAATGACCATGAAAAAGGGGACACTTACAGTCTTTATAAAAATCTTACAAAAAGTGAACAGCAGGTTTTTTATATGCTGGCTCAGAAAAAAGAACCGGAAGTAATTGCCAAAGAACTTGGTAAAAAATTAAAAACGATTATAAATCAGCGGTCAATAATTTATCAAAAATTAAATATTTCAGATCGTCTTGATTTAATTGAATTTGCTAAAAGACTGGGGTTTGTTTTTGATGATGAAAATGAATGAGAAAATCATAAAGAAAGAAGTCTTTAATTTTATGCTTCTCCTTGCTGCTGTTTTGGTAAACTGCCTGGGGTCTTTTATTGCACGTAATATCAGTATTCCCCTGTATCTTGATTCCCTTTTGACAATAGCCGTGGTTGCCTTATGCGGTCTCTGGTGGGGACTTGCCTGTGCAGTTATTTCGAATTTAACACTGTATTTTTTTGATTACTCCATGCTTCCTTTCACCCTCTGCCATATGCTTACTGCTCTTCTGGCTTATATAACTTTCTGGAATTACAAAAAACGACTGAACCTGCAGACAAAAAATGTCAGCAACGAGTTTCCAGGAAGTCGGAATGGAACAAATAAAAAAGAGCTTCTGATTCCTCTGGAAACCTTTTTATGGGCAGGTTTATGGAGCGGTATTTCAAACGCAGTTTCGGGTAATCTGATTTCAGATTTTCTTTTTGGTGCAAATACCGGAGTTGACAACATTGATACGGCCGTTCGTTCAATTTATCTTGCAATTGGGAATCTTCGCCTGGCTATATACCTTGGAGGCCTTATTACAAATCTTACAGATAAGACCTTAAGTGCTGTTTTAAGTTTTATTTTTTACGAAGCAGCTAGAAGAGTTTACAAAAAGTTATAGAAAAAGGGGGTAGCGGAAAACGCCGAAGGCGGTTGGAGCGAGGTGCAGGAGCCCCTACAACCCAGATAAAACCTAACTCCTATAACCTGATTAAAATCGTTTGACAAAGAATAATATAGGAAATATAATTGAAAGAGTTATAAAATTGACTTGTATTGCCGATAATCTAAGGGTATTAATCTATTTTATCGGTGTGATAAAAGTTTCAAGGAGTTTTGCATGAAAAGGGAACTTAAAGTTCTTATTGGTCTTGCATGTCTGTTTGTAATCGGGTTGCCGGTATTTGCCCAGCCTAGTTCACGCAGCATTGAGACGTTCGTTATGGATGATTTTGATTCTGCCGGATCGCAGAATTATATGTACAACGGAAAGTCCTATAACTGGGATTGGGAAGTAGGTTCAAGCCGCTTTATTGCCGATGGTTATCCTAAAACCGGCTATTTTGAAGGTGTTCCAAATTCATTGAAACAGCTTCATAAAGGCGAAGATAAGGAATTTAAGGTATTCGGTGTAAAAACTGCTTTTAAGCGCAAGGGTGATAACTGGTTTGAAATTTATCCTTCTGCAGACGGAAAAGCATTTGAAATTCCTTTTGTTGGTGTAGTTTCACAGATGGATTTCTGGATCTGGGGTGCCGGCTACAACTATTACCTCGAAGTAATGGTACGCGATGCTCTTGGTACAGTAAAAGTCCTTCCTGCAGGAAGTCTTGCATTCCACGGCTGGAAAAACATTATTGTAAATATTCCTGGATGGATTCAGCAGAGTTCTCATCTTCGTTCTGGTCCTGAAAACCTTACATTTGTTGGTTTTAGAATCCGTTCTGATGCAGAAGAATATGTTGATAACTTTGTAGTTTATGTTGACCAGATTAAATACACTTCTAATTCACTTTCTCTTATCTATGATGGTTATGAGTTGAATGATGTAGATTTTGGTGATAGTTCTGATTCTGATGAAGTAGGAGATGCAAAATGAAAAAGCTTGTAACTGTTAGTATTCTTGCTGTGCTTGCTGCTGGTTTAGTTTTTGCACAGAACTCTAGCCTTCAGGAGCCAAATCCTGAGAATGTTGGAGCTGATTCTGCTGAATCTGCTTTGCGCGAAGTTTCTATTGATAAGTTTGAACGTGAAGGTTCATGGAACGTTCATATGTCAGCTGATGACGGTGTAATTACATCTCGTCTTTTTGCTGGTAACCCAGCTATGAAAGAGCCTCTTCCAGAAGATGAAGGTAAAGAAGATGAAGATACACAGGTTCTTGGTGTAAGAGTTGACTTCTTCCGCCGTGGTAAGAACTCATTTACAATTAAGTCTGGACGTCCTTTGGCAATTGAAGGTACAACTAAGACTTTGTCTGTATGGGTTTGTGGTCGTAACCAGGATCATGAATTGTACGCTCTTGTACAGGATTATTTTGGACGCAACTACGAGCTTTATATGGGAAGTCTTGGATTCTCAGGCTGGAAAAAGCTTATCTGTGTAGTTCCACCTAGTCCAGATGGAGAACATGGAATTGTTCAGAGTTCTGCTTACTATGGTGATAAGCCTGGTCTTAAGGTTATTGGTTTCCGTGTAGATTGTAACCCAATGCAGGCTCGCGGTACATACTATATGTATCTTGATGATCTTCGTTGTGTAACTGATCTTTATGATATGGAAAACCATGATGAAGACGATATGGCTGATAACTGGTAGTAATAACTTTTAATCATGCAAAAGAAAGACCGTTCCAAATGGAGCGGTCTTTTTTTTCTTCTCACAGCAGGGGTGAAAAAGAATTCCTCACAGAGGACACGGAGGTCACAGAGTTTTTAAATTTATAATTCCGTCTCTGTGCCCTCTGTGTGCTCTGTGAGGAATTTGTAATATTTAGTACGACCTTTTGTTATTGTATGTTCAATGAATCCAGCATGTGAGAAAACCCAGAGGATGAGGTTTGTGTTGATACTTCTTTTGGGGATATCTGGCATTTTATCTATGATCTGCTTGAGATCTTTTGCACAGAATTGCTGGGGTAGTGGTGGTAGTAATTTCAGGTAATCTTCTGTTGTTGAAAATCTTCTTGTATTAATAATTGTATCCAGTCTTTTGCCGGTTTTGTTCCAGTTGCGGCGGAAGCGGCGGCGGCCGTTTTTTGATTGAACGGCTTCTTTTGTGCGGATTCTTTCTTCTGTCATTTCAATTTCAAGAACTTCAAGAGAAAAATGCGGGTTGGACATTAATATATAAATGCCGGTAAGTTCTCGGAAAATGTCATAAATATTTCCTTTTTTGGGACTTTTTCTTTTTGAAATAATATTTCCTTCTTCATCCTTTAATTCAATTCTTGTAACAAGTGGAATAGGGTGAACTAATTTAACATTATGACCTTTCTCTATAGTATCCAGGATTTTTGGAAGCAGCTTTGCCAGGTTTTTAGTCTGGATTTCAATTACATTTCCATTTTTTGTAACAATATCATATACGTGACCGTCCTGTTCAACTTCGGTCTGGCCTTCGTAAAGCTCCTGATAAAGGATTTTTAGAGAATTGTGTAGTTTGCTTTCATTTATTGTGGAAAACCCCATATACAGCGTGTCTAAATATATAGTATTTAACCGTATAAGTAAAATCTAAGAAATGTAAAAATTTTTTATATTATCGTCAAAAAAAGTGGTTGACTTTAGGGAATTTTGGTATAAAATGGTAATTAAGTGGGAAAAAGTGGTAAAAAGTGGATATAAGTGGGTATGAATCTGTTAACTGGTGAATACAATAATACGATTGATGAAAAGGGCCGTGTCTCGTTTCCTATAAAATTGAGAACAGCCGTAAATCAAAACGTAGTTATGGTTACCAAGGGTTTAGATCGCTGCTTATGGCTTTTTACTACTGAAGAATGGGATGCTTTTCAGACCAAACTTATGAGTAATGCATCTATGATGAAAAGCAGAAGCCTGAATGTTGTTCGTCATTTTATTGCACCAGCTCAGCCGGTGGAATTTGATAAGAACGGCAGGCTTTCCATTCCTCAAAGTCTGAGAGAGTATGCGAATCTTTCTAAGGACTGTGTAGTTCTTGGAATTGCAAAGTATATGGAACTTTGGGATTCACAGACTTATAAAGACTATCTTGCAGAATCGGAAAGTGATTTCCGTGATGCAGCTGAGGAATTTAACGACATTAATTTCTAAAACTTTTTAAAATTAGGTGGGATTAAAAAGTGGAAATCGTACACACTCCGGTTTTATTAAATGAGTGTCTGGAATATCTTTCTCCTGTGGGAGAATCGTTTGAAGCAAATGCGCTGATGATTGATTCAACTTTGGGTGAGGGTGGCCATACTTACAATTTTTTGAAAAAGTATCCGTCTCTTTCTGTAATCGGGCTTGATGCTGATAAGGTTATTCAGGCACGTGCTAAGGAACGACTGAGTGAGTTTGGCGATCGTGTACATTTTTACAATGGCTGGTTCCAGGATTTTTACGCAAATTATCCGTCTGAATATGAACGTCCGAATATAATTCTTTTTGATCTTGGTATTTCTGTTTTCCATTATGAGAAATCTGAAAGAGGATTTTCTTTCCGTTATGACGAAAAGCTTGATATGAGATTGAATTCAAGTGAAGGAGAATCTGCTGCTGATTTAGTTAATGATTTACCTGAAGAAAAACTTGCTGATTTAATCTATTTATATGGTGAAGAAAAATTAAGCCGCCGTATTGCACGTGCAATTGTTGAAGCCCGCAATGGTGGTCGTATTGAATCATCTAAAGCTCTTGCTGAAATTATCTGGAATGCAGTTCCTGCTAATTATCGCTATGGTAATATACATCCTGCAACCCGTACTTTCCAGGCACTTCGTATTGCTGTAAACGGCGAACTGAAACGTCTTCCAAAAGCCCTTCATGATGCATTCGGCTGTCTTAAGGATGGTGGTAAAATGGGCGTTATTACCTTCCATTCTCTTGAAGATAGAATTGTAAAGAACTATTTCCGCAACCTGGGCAAACAGTGTGTATGTCCTCCAGAAGTAGCTGTTTGCCGTTGCGGTGGTTCTGCCTGTGCTGAGCTTATTACCCGTAAGCCTGTTGCTCCAACAGAAGAAGAGGTTAAGGTTAATTCTCCTTCCCGCAGTGCAAAGCTCAGAGTAATCAGAAAAATCAAGGATGATACTGAATATCATCTGGACGGAGTGGTAGGTTTTTAGTTTATGAAGCGTGGTTTTAAGGATTTTATAGTAAAATTTTTCTTCTGCCTTTTTGTACTGGCTATTCCTACAATTTTGTGTCTTTATGCAGCCCAGGCAAGACGTTATATGGCTCTTACAAGTGAAATAAAAGAGCTTGAGAAGAAGCAGGAGAAACTGATAGAAGAAAACAAAAAACTTGTAAGCGATATTGCAGTGCTTTCGAGTGCAGATAGAATTGAAAAGATTGCGGTAGAAGAGCTTGGAATGCACAAGGCTGAAACAGAGGATATCGTGAGAGTTGAAATGACGGGAGAGAAAAAGTGATGGAAAGTCTGCTTACAAAAGAAGAGCTTTTAAATGCTGTAAAAGGCACTCAGATTGGCAGTGCCCTTTGTTCATTTAACGATGTACAGACAGACAGCCGTAATGTTACTTCAGAAAAGCCTTGTATGTTTGTTCCTCTCGTTGGTGAATTTCAGAATGGACATAAATATATTCCTTCTGTTTTGACAGCAGATAAAAAGGCTTCTGTTATTTTGTTGAATGATTCTGAATATCAGAATGATTCTGCTCTTTACGAAAAACTTGCTACAGAGAATCCAGATGTATGTTTTGTTCGTGTTGAAAATACTCTTCATGCTTTACAGGATGCAGCTGAATCTTATGTTGCAAAAAAATGCCGCAATATGATTCTTGTAAGCATTACAGGTTCAAGCGGAAAAACAACTACAAAAGAAATGATGGTAAGTGTAGCTAAGGCTCATTTTGGCCATGCAGGCGTTGCTTACACTTACGGAAACCTTAATTCGGAAACAGGTCTTCCTCTTTCAGTTTTCAAGATCCGTGGAGATGAAAAAATCGGAATCTTTGAAATGGGTATGAACCGTGTAAATGAAATAGGCGAGATTTCAAAGGTTCTTAAGTCTAGATTTGGAATCATTACAAATATTGGTACAGCACATATTGGTATTCTTGGAAGCCAGAAAAATATTGCTGAAGAAAAGAGAAAGTCATTTGCCTATATTCCATCAAATGGTGCAGCAGTTGTTGGCGCTGATGATCCTTTTGCAGATTTCTGTACAGAGGGAGTAAAAGGAAAGATTGTAAAGTTTGGCCGCAATGTTCCTGCAGAAATCAGCGGTGTTCGCTTTGTAGAAGACAAGGGCCTTTTTGGAACAGATTTTGAACTTGATGGACTTCCTGTTCATCTTCCACTTTCCGGCAGCTATAACTATCTTAATGCTCTTTCTGTAATTGCCTGTGCTAAGGAAATAGGTATTCCTTCTGAAGATATCAAAAAAGGGCTTGAAGCTGTTGCTTCACTTTCTGGCCGTATGGAAGTTAGTGAAACAAAGCTTATCAGCGGTAAAAAAATCATTCTGATTAAAGACTGCTATAATGCAAATCTCGATTCTATGATGAAAGTAATTGATTTTTGTGGAGAACTCAAAAATGTGGGCAAGAAGATTTTTGTTCTTGCAGATATGAAAGAGCTTGGCGCAGAATCAAAAAAATCTCATGAGGCAATTGGCCGCCGCATCAGTGAGGTTGGTGCAGAACTTGTTTATCTGGTTGGACCTGAAATGAAGGCTGCTGAAGAAGTTTGCTGGAAGGGTCAGAATAAAATCAGTGTAAAATGGTTCAATGAATCAAATGATAAAAATTTTGAAACAATTGCAGGTGATATTAATTTGCTTGCTGGCGATAAGGATGTAATTTTATTAAAAGGTTCTCATTCAATGCAGCTGGAAAAACTTGTTCCACTTCTTTGTGGAAATAAAGGGGAGGCTTGCTAAGAATGAACCAGTTTACTTTTTATGCGAACAAGCCTTCGCAGAATTATAATAAAATTGATATCTGGCTTCTTGGTTCGATTCTTCTTTTGTGGGGTCTTGGAATCTTTACTCTTTATGTATGTTCTCAGAATTTTGCTATAAGAGCATTCAATGATCCTTTGTATTTTGTAAAAAGACAGCTTCTTTGTTCTGTTGCTGGTTTTGTTCTTTTTGCAGGTTTTATGATTACAGATATGAAATATATCAGAAAGTTTGTTTCTGTAATTGTAATTGTTTCAGTTGTACTTTGTCTGCTTACTTTTATACCGGGCATTTCTATTATTAAAAATGGTGCCCGCCGATGGATCAGGCTGCCTGGTAATTTTACCTTCCAGCCTTCGGAGCTTGTAAAGTTTGCAGTAGTAGTTTTTCTTGCTAATTATTTTGACAAGCAGGATAAACTTTTGAATCCGGAAGAAAAAACAGTTTTCCCTTGTGTAATTGTTCTTATTGTTTTTGCCGGTATTGTTTTTGCACAGAAGGACTTCTCATCAGGAGTATTCATTACTTTGATTGGAATTCTTATGTTCTTTGTTTCTGGCGCTAAGCTGGTATGGATTTTTCCGTTTGCATTAATTGCAATTCCGGCTGGTTTTCTTATGATTACTCTTAATCCTTACAGACTTCAGCGTCTTATCGGCTGGATCAGTCCTGATGAATTTAGTTCAAGCATCAATTATCAGAGCCTTAATGCAAAACGCGCAATCAGTGCTGGTGGTGTATGGGGCAGTGGAATTGGTGCAGGGCTTTCTAAAATCAATAGTATTCCTGAAGTTCAGGCAGACTATATTTTTGCAGGCTGGGCAGAATCTATGGGATATATTGGAGTGGTACTTTATTTTGTTCTTCTGATTTACTTTGCATACAGAGGATACAAGGCTGCTTTTAATAATCCGGATAAGTTTACAGCTCTTTCAACTTTTGGTTGTGTATCTGTAATTGTACTTCAGTCGCTTGTAAACACAATGGTTGTATGCGGACTTCTTCCTTCAACAGGAATTAACCTTCCATTCTTCTCTTTGGGAGGATCTTCAATTATTGTAACTCTTGCAATGTGCGGCTTTATTGTTAATACCTCACGCTGTGAAAAAATAGATGAAAAAGTAACAGAAAATGACGAAATTAATATAGAGTCACTTTCTTACTTATAAAAAAGGTGGATAAAGAAAATGAGTGATGTGAGTTTGTTAGTATCTGAAGAGTATCTTGAGAATGATTTCTTTCTTTCTGAAGAGTACGAAGGTTCAAATGACAAGGCTGAAAGAAAAATCAAATTTATTAAGGTGATTTTCTGTGTGCTTTGTTTTGCACTTTTGTGCGAGCTTGTTATTTACAAGTATGTAATGCCTAGTTTCTCAAGTCCAAAGGTAACTGTTACCGGACAGAAAGATTATACTGCAGAAGAAATTGCACGTATGCTTTTGCCTATGAACAGTACCAGCTGGTTTGATTTTGATGTTGAACAGGCAGTTTCTATTCTTTCTTCAGAAGCTGGAATAGAACACGTTTCTGTAGAAAAGAAATTTCCTGATAAGATTTATGTAAATGTTACAGAACGTGAACCTGTAGCCGTAACATTTGTTATGGACGGTGGTCATACAGCACCTGTTCAGATAGACAAAAATGGAGTTTTATTCTCTGGTAAAAAGAATGCTGCAAATGAACAGGAATCAATCCTTCCAATCGTTTCTGGTATTCCTGTAGAATATATGTCTAAGGGAATGAGAATTCCTGCAAAGTACAGACCTCTTATTGATCAGATTTCAAAAATCAGTGAAATGCCACAGCATTATTTTGCAAGCGTTTCAGAGATTTGTGTACTTCCAAAAGATTCTGGAAACTATGAGCTTGCCCTGATTCCAGCTCAGTCAAAAGTAAAAGTTCTTACTGACCGTGCCTTGAATGAAGACGCATTAAAGTATATGCTAGTAGTACTTGATGTTGTGAATCAGATTGGTACAGATGTTGCTGCTGTTGATTTGCGTTACGGTTCTGTTTCCTACATCACAAGATAATTCAGAGGTTTTTTAGAAAATGGCAGATGGAAAAGTAGTCGGACTTGATATTGGAACAAGTATGATTCGTGTTGCAATAGGAGAAATTGATCCTGATACAGGAAATATCCGTATTGCCGGAACCGCATCAAGAAAATCAGCCGGACTGCGTAATGGTGTAATAGTAAATATTGAAGATGCAAAAAATGCCATTAAAGAAACAATAGATGCTGCAGAGCAGAATGCAGGAACAACTGTAGATTCTGTAATTACTGCAATCGGCGGTTCTCAGATTGAAAGCCAGAACTCACGCGGAACAGTACCTGTTTCAAGTGCAAATAAATCCACCAAAGAAATTTCACGTGCAGATGTTGAACGTGTAATTGAATGCGCTACTGCAATCAAGGTACCTGATGACCGCGAAAAGCTTCATGTAATTCCTCAGAATTATATTGTAGATGGAATTGGCGGAATTCAGGATCCGATTCACCGTATGGGAACCCGTCTTGAAGCAGAGGTTCACATTGTAACTGCAGCAAAAACAATCATTCAGAATATCCGCTCATGCATTTCCCGTTCAGATTATATTCTCGATGGTGTTATGCTTAAAACTCTTGCACAGACTCAGTCAGTTTGCCATCAGGATGAAATGGAACTCGGTTCTATTTTGATTGATATGGGGGCCGGTACTACAGATGTACTTCTTCTTCTTAAGGGAGCACCAATCGGAACCTTCTCAATTCCTGTAGGTGGTAATCTTGTTACTAATGATATTTCTGTTGTCGGTGGTATTTCTACCGCTGCCGCTGAAGAAATAAAAATTAAAAGCGGCTGCTGCTGGGTAGATTCAATTACTAAAGAAACAGATTTTGATGTAATTCTGCCAGGCGTTGGTGGACGTGCTCCTGAAATCATGAAGCGCTCTCAGCTGGCTCAGATTATTCAGGCTCGTGTAGAGCAGATTTTTACACTTGTAAAGGTTGCTCTTAAAAAGAATATTGGAGATTCAATAAAAGAACTTTCTGGAAATATTATTCTTACTGGCGGCGGTGCAATGATGGATGGTGTAATCGATCTTGCACAGAAGGTTTTCCATACAACTTCTGTTCGCCTTGGTGTTCCTGAAAGTCTTGGCGGAATTGAGGAAGATTACAGAAGACCTGATTTTGCTACTGTAATTGGACTTGTTCTTGCTAATAAATCACTTGCAAGCGGGAAAGACAGAAGCCGCAGATCTAAAGTTCACCCTGTGAAAAAAGAAAAGCAGAAGGGTGAAAGCATGCTGAAGAAGATATTTAAATCATTGTTCTGATAGTGTATAATAATCGTACAAAAATCACTTAAAAAAGTGTACGCTTGGGGAAGCGTTTGAGTGGGAGGAAATATGGGAAATCTTGGTATTTCAATCGTTGACGATGAGAATGGTTACGACTCGGAAGTTTCTGGATGCAGCCCGACTGTAATTAAAGTTGTAGGCTGTGGTGGCGGTGGTTCAAACGCCGTAAACAGAATGATTATCCGTGAACTCAGTAATGTAGATTTCATCGTTCTTAATACCGACTTACAGGCACTTAATCGTTCGCGCGCGCCAACAAAGCTTGCTATTGGTCAGAAGGTTACTAAAGGTCTTGGTGCCGGTGGTAAACCAGAAGTAGGCGAACAGGCCGCAGAAGAAGATAAAGAACTTATTACAAATGAACTTCGTGGTGCTGACATGGTATTTATTACTGCCGGTATGGGTGGTGGAACAGGAACTGGTTCTGCACCTGTTGTAGCAAGAATTGCCAAGGAACTCGGATGTCTTACTGTAGCCGTTGTTACAACTCCTTTTGAATTTGAAGGAAACGTTCGTATGCGTCAGGCTCAGGAAGGTCTTAAAAAACTTCATGAACAGGTTGACTCTCTCATTGTTATCCCTAACGAACAGCTTTTCAAAAATATTGATAAAAACCTTACTGTAAAAGAATCCTTCAGAAAGGCAGATGAAGTTCTCTGTCAGGGTGTAGAAGGTATTTCTAATATCATTACAAATCCTGGAGATGTAAATACTGACTTTGCAGACGTTCGTAACGCTATGGCTGGTCAGGGTAATGCAATCTTTGGAATTGGTATTGGTGAAGGTGAAAACCGCGCTACTGATGCTGCTTACAATGCAATTCATAATCCTATGCTTGAAAATTCAAGAATTGACGGTGCTAAAAACCTTCTTGTTAATATCTGTGCTTCAGAAGAAATTACCCTCAGTGAAGTTGGAGAAATCTGTAAGATTGTTTCTGCTTCTGCTGATAAAGATTACAACATGTTCTGGGGACAAGTTACTCAGCCTGAGCTGGAAGGAAAAATCAGCGTAACTGTAATTGCTACTGGCTTTGAAGATTCTGGGAAAGTAATTGCTGAACCTGCAAAAGAAGAGCCTGCTGCAGCTCCAGAGCCAAAGGTAAATCGTGATGATGCTTTCAGTATTTCAGATATGAATAGTATTCTTCATTCAAAATCATCTTCAAGCGGAGCTTCTTTGGGTGGAGACTTTGTTGCTTCTCATCCAGTTACAAAGGAACCGGATTCTTCTGAAAAGAAGGGGTCTCTTGTTGCCGGAATGTTTGATGAAGATAAGGCTTCTGCTGCAGCTGGTAGTTTTGTTCCTCCAGCAGGCTTTGTTCCAGATGCTAATGATCTGATGAAACCTGCAATCTGGAATAAGGGCGAGTACAGCAGAACAATAAGACTGGACGACTAGTTTCTGATAAAACTGCTGACAGCCTATGACAATAGAAATATTACTGAAACAGTTTTATACAGATTTAATACTGGTAAAACGTGATTCAGAACAGACTGCAATAACCTATAAAATCTCTGCAGAGGAATTTCTGAACTGGCTGGTCAGCGAACGCATAAAATTAAAAGATGTTTCCGTTCAGAATTTATTGTATTATATTATAAAGAGAAAGGAAAACGGGGCTTCAGAGCTTACAATTGCAAAAGATATTTCGGGTTTAAGGGCTTTTGGAGAATTTCTTGAGCGAAAGGGAATGTGGACATCTAATATTGCCCTTGAACTTGATAAGCCTAAGGCAGCGCGTAATCTTCCAAAGGTCCTTTCTGTTGAACAGATTGATGCTCTGTTAGACAGTATTGATAAGACTACCTTAAGTGGAAAACGTGATGATGCTCTTTTTGAGCTTGTCTATTCCTGCGGGCTTCGTATAAGCGAGGTTTGTACACTTAAGGCGGCAAATGTACATCTTGAAGAGCGGCTGATACTTGTTCATGGTAAAGGTGATAAGGAAAGACTTGTTCCCTTTGGCGAGCGGGCTTATCAAAAAATCCTTGTTTACCTGAATGAGGTTAGGCCGGAGCTTGTGAAGGGCCGGGCAGTTGCAGAGCTTTTTGTAAATTACCGGGGAGAGCCTATTTCCCGCAAGGGAGTATGGAAGCGCTTTCAGGAGCTGGAAGCCTTAAGCGGGGTAGAAGCAAAGGTTCATACTTTGAGGCATTCCTTTGCAACTCATCTGCTTGCCGGCGGAGCGGATCTACGTTCCGTGCAGGAGCTTCTTGGTCACAGTGATTTGAGTACAACTACAATTTACACTCATGTTACTGATAAGCAGCTTGAAGATGCACACGAAAAGTATTTTTCGATGGAATAAAGGAGATTTCTGATATGAAAAAAAATGTTTTTCAGTTCACAGCAGTTCTGCTTGCAGCAGGCCTTTTTCTCACTTCATGTCGTGTATCTAATAAACAGATAATCCGACAGCAGCATCTGGAAGAAGGGGTAGACAGCCCTACAAGTGTAGAAGAACTTAAAGACGCAATAGAAAAATATCAGAAACGTGTAGCAGATATTCAGCTGGCTCAGAGTCAGATTGGAATCTGGTATAAAATCCTTGGTACCCGCTATCTGGACCAGAAGATGTACGGTGAGGCCTTGAAGTGTTTTCAGCAGGCTTTGCAGTATTATCCTAATAATCAGAATCTTTATTACTATGTAGGCGTTTGTGCCGGATATATGTCCCATGCTGCAATGGACTTTGGAGGCAGCGGAAGTACAGAAGTAAAATATAATTATCTTAAACTTGCAGAAGAAGCTTATCTTCGGGCAATTGAAATTGAAGACCGCTATGTTAGAGCCCTCTATGGCCTTGGCGTTCTTTATGTTTTTGAACTTGATGAGCCGGCAAAGGCAATTCCACACCTTGAAAAGGCTCTTACAATAGACACTAAAAACATTGATGCAATGTTTGTTCTAGCCCGGGCATATTATTCAAATTTTGAATTTGACAAATCTGCCCAAATGTATGATAAAATAATTAACACCACAAAATCCGCCGAGAAAAAAGCAACCGCAGAGGAGAACAAGAAAACAGTTTTAGATGCAGCATATACTAACTGATGAAACTGACGAAACTCTGGTTTTAACCCTTTCTGTAGCAAGAATTCCTTTTTTGGACTTCAATCAGAAAATAAAATTGCTGAAAAATCTTGACAATCCGCAATCCCTTGCATTACAGTCTATAGAAGACATTTATAAATTATTGCAGTGTCAGAAGGTGAGCAGGGCTTACTGGAACGGCAGCGATAATCTGCGAATGGCAAAGGCTGAAGCGTTTCAGTGTAAAAGGCTTGGAATCAAGATTCTTTTATATGATAATCCGCTATATCCCGAGGCTCTAAGACAGATAGCAGATCCTCCTTTTCTTTTGTTTGTCAGGGGGAATGAAAATCTGCCTGGAGGGCCAAATGTTTCTGTTGTAGGAACCAGACGGCTAAGTACTGCCGGCCGGGAAGCAGCAAAGTCTTTTGCTTACGAGGCTGTAAAAGACGGTCGTAATGTGATAAGCGGGCTTGCCTATGGAGCTGATGCCTGTGCTCATCAGGGGGCTCTGGATGCCTTTTATGATAATCCGGGGCTGGAAGGGCTTGGGCGGACAATCGCAGTTTTGCCTTGTGCAATTGATGAAATAGTGCCTTATCAGAATAAGAGGCTGGCGGCGCAGATTCTGCAAAGCGGCGGCTGTATAGTGAGCGAATATGCTCCAGGCACTCCGACTCAAAAGCGTAACTTCGTTGCGCGAAACCGCATAGTTGCGGGTATGTCTGAAGCGACGGTGGTGATTGAAGCACCAAACGGAAGCGGGGCTCTTATTACGGCAGACTTTGCTCTGGAAGAAGGCCGGGATGTGTTTTTTCATGAAGTGGCTTTTGGACAGGCAGCGGAAAGCATTTCTCAGGCTGTAAAAAGCGGACTGGAAAAGGATTTTGCAACTGGCAGGGTGTCTAAGTTCAAACTGGAAAATTGTCCTGAGCGCTTTTTGAAAGAAGGAGCTCCGGTAATTAAAGATTATAAAGATTTTTGCGTGGCTCTGACAGAAATGCCGGGGATGCGCTCTACAGGTCCCATACAAGGGGAACTGTTCACAGAAATATAAAGACTTTTTGGAAAGGATTTTGAAATGGCTAAGAAGACAAAAACTCCGCAGACTCTTGTTATCGTAGAGTCTCCGACAAAGGCACACACAATCGAGAAGTATCTTGGACCAGGTTATGTGGTTCGTGCTTCGGTTGGACACCTTATAGACCTGCCTAAGTCGCGCATGGCAATCGATATTGAAAACGGATTCCAGCCAGAATACATTACGGTTCGTGGAAAGGCGAAGTTACTTAAGGAACTCCAGAAGGAAGCAAAGAAATCAGATGCTGTCCTTCTCGCATCCGATAACGACCGCGAGGGAGAAGCTATTGCCTGGCACCTGAACCGTGCTTTGCGCGATAAGACTGACGCTAAAATCAGCCGTATCGTATTCAACGAAATTACTCCAACTGCAATTACAGAGGCAGTTAAGCACCCTGGCGAAATTGTAGAAGCTAAGGTTAATGCTCAGAAGGCCCGACGTGTCCTTGACCGTCTTGTAGGTTATAACTTAAGTCCTCTTCTCTGGGTAAAGGTAAAGAACGGACTTTCTGCAGGTCGTGTACAGTCTGTAGCTTTGCGTTTGATTTGTGAGCGCGAAAAAGAAGTAGAAGACTTTTTGCCGGAAGAGTACTGGTCGCTTGATGCAGACTTCATTAAGGGAAAGTCAAACTTTACTGCTCAGCTTGTAAAGTATAAGGGCGAGGCACCAGAGCTTAAGAGCGAAGCTGCCGTAAATGATATCATCGAAACTATCAAGAATTCAGAAAGCAAGGTTTCTTCAATCAAGAAGACTGAAAAAACTGTTCGCCCTAAGCCACCTTTTACAACTTCAAAACTTCAGCAGGCAGCTGCTAACAAGCTTGGCTTTACTTCACGCAAGACTATGCAGATTGCCCAGCAGCTTTACGAAGGTATTCAGATCGGCGAAAATCATGTCGGTCTCATTACTTACATGCGTACTGACTCTGTCCGCATTTCTGAAACAGCCCTTGCTGATGTTCGCGACTGGCTTTCAAAAAATCATCCTGCAGAATTACCGCCAGAGCCAATTCACTATGCTGTTGGAAAATCTGCACAGGATGCCCATGAAGGTATCCGCCCTACATATACCTCATATACACCGGAAAGTGTAAAAGAGTATTTGAGTCATGATCAGTTCCGTCTTTACTCAATTATCTGGGAGCGCTTTGTTTCTTCTCAGATGAACAATGCAAAGATGGTAACTACATCTGTTGAAATTGAAGCAGGTGACGCACTCTTCCGTGTTGCTGCAAGTAAGATTGCGGAGAAGGGCTTCTATCAGGTAATCAAGCTGCTTTCTTCAAAAGAAGAAAAGTCTTCTTCACTTCCTGCAATGAAGGAAGGTGAGGTTCTTACTGTGGACAACTTCCATCCGGAGCAGCACTTTACTCAGGGACCAGCCCGCTATACAGATGCTTCTATTGTCCGCATGCTGGAAGAAAAGGGTATTGGTCGTCCTTCAACTTATGCAACAATCATTTCTGTATTGCTTGACCGCTACTACGTAACCCGCAGTAACAAGCAGCTGGTTCCAACTCAGCTTGGTAAGATGATTAATAAGATTCTCGTTGAATCTTTCCCTGCTGTAATTAACGAAGAGTTTACTGCCAAGGTTGAAAATGAACTCGACCAGGTAGAAGAAGATAAGTTAGTTTGGAATAACATCATTTCTGATTTTTATGGTCCATTCAAGCAGACTGTAGATAACGTAATGGAGCATCAGGAAAGTATTAAGGGCTTCCTTGATGAGCAGACTGATAAGGTTTGTGAACTTTGCGGAAAGCCTATGGTAAAGAAACTTGGTCGCTTTGGATTCTTCCTTGCATGTTCAGGCTTCCCTGAGTGTCATAACACAAAGTCTATTCCACTTGCTAAGTGTCCTGTCTGCGGCGACGGTGAAATTGTTGAGCGCAAGACAAAGGGCCGTGGAAAGGCTTTCTACGGTTGTACAAATTATCCAACCTGTACCTTTATCAGTCACTTTAAGCCGATTGACCAGTACTGTCCTAAGTGCGGATGGTTCCTGGTTGAAAAGTTCGACAAGAAGAATGGTGCTTATAAGTCTTGTATCAATCCGGACTGTGACTACCTCCACACAAGCGGTGAAGAGACTGCTGTGATGCCAGAAGGCGACGAAGCCTAAAATCGAAAATAAATAGAAACGATGTGTTACTTGAATTGCACGTCGTTTTTTTTATTTGCTTTCTAGTGATAGTGATGCTATCATAAGAGGTATGGAAAATAAGAAAAAATATGTAATTTCGCTGGATGAGGGTACGACTTCCTGCCGTGCTGTGGTTTATGATGGTAACGGACAGCCGCTTGGTTCCAAGCAGCGTGAGTTTACACAGATTTATCCTAAGCCGGGTTGGGTTGAACATGATGCCGAAGAGATTTTTAAGTGTCAGCTTAAGGTTCTCCAGAGTCTTTTGATTGAAAAGGAAATCAGACACGATGAGATTGCCGCTATTGGAATTACCAATCAGCGTGAGACAGTTGTCATCTGGGATAAGAAGACTGGAAAGCCTGTTTACAACGCTGTTGTATGGCAGTGCAGACGTACAGCTGATTACTGCGAGACTCTGATTTCTGAAGGCTGGACAGAAAAAATCCGTGAGAAGACAGGTCTTTTAATTGATGCGTATTTTTCTGCTACAAAAATCAAATGGATTTTAGATAATGTTCCTGGTGTTCGAGAACGTGCCGAAAAGGGCGAGCTTCTTGCGGGAACTATTGATACCTGGCTTATCTGGAAACTTTCGGGTGGCCGTGCACACGTAACTGATTACACAAATGCCAGCCGCACTATGCTCTTTAATATTTACAAGCTGGATTGGGATGACGAGCTTCTTGAACTGCTTGGTATTCCACGCGGTATTTTGCCTGAGGTTCGCGATTCTTCCTGCGTTTACTGCGATACAGATCCTGAGGTTTGCGGCTTCAGCGTTCCTCTTGCTTCGGCAGTGGGTGACCAGCAGGCGGCTCTTTTTGGACAGGGCTGTTTTAATAAGGGTGATGCAAAAAACACCTACGGTACCGGTTGTTTTATGCTTATGAATACCGGTGACCAGCCTGTTCACTCAAAAAAGCTTTTGACAACAATTGCCCTGGGAATGAACGGAAAGATTGATTATGCCCTGGAAGGAAGTGTCTTTATCGGCGGTGCTGTAATCAAGTGGCTTCGTGATGAGGTTGAACTGATTTCTTCTGCGCCGGAGATTGATAGACTTGCTGAGTCGGTTCCAGATTCTAACGGCTGCTATCTTGTTCCTGCCTTTGTAGGACTTGGAACTCCTTACTGGGATATGTATGCCCGCGGAACTATTGTAGGCCTTACCCGCGGTGTAAAGAAGGCCCATATCTGCCGTGCTGCCCTTGAAGGAATTGCCTACGAGGTTCGTGATGTTCTTGATGCAATGGTAGCTGATTCTGCAACTCCTATTAATACTTTGAACGTAGATGGTGGAGCCTGTGTCAGCAATATCATGATGCAGTTCCAGGCTGATATTCTGAACACAAAAGTTTGCCGTCCTGCAAATGTGGAGACAACTGCGCTGGGTGCCGCTTATCTTGCAGGTCTTGCGGTAGGCTTCTGGAAGAGCCGTGATGAGATTCTTTCTCATCATAAAATTGATAAAGTTTTTGAGCCGGATATGAGCCAGGAAAGACGTACTGAATTATATGATGGCTGGCGCAAGGCTGTTGGAAAGGCCATGGAATGGGCTGAGTAAAGGAGGTTTGTTTGTATGGTATATGATGTTGCTATAATTGGAGGGGGTATCATTGGCGCTTGTATTGCGCGTGAGCTCTCTAAATATAAAGGCCAGTTCTGTATTATTGAAAAGGCTGATGATGTAGCCTGCGGAACTTCTAAGGCAAACTCTGGAATTGTTCATGCGGGCTTTGATGCTAAGCCTGGCACACTGATGGCAAAGCTCAATGTTGAAGGCGCTGCCATGTATGCAGACCTGGCAAAGTCTCTGCACTTTGATTATAAGAATAACGGCTCTCTTGTTATCGGTTTTAATGATGATGATATGGAGCACATTAAGAAGCTCTATGACAGGGGCGTAGAAAATGGCGTGCCTGCACTGCGTGTGATTGACGGAGATGAGCTTCATAAGCTGGAACCAAGTGTCAGTGAAGAAGCCTGCGGCGCCCTTCTTGCAGAATCTGCTGGTATCGTCAGCCCTTATATGGCTACCTGGGCTTTTGCTGAAAATGCAGTTATGAACGGTGTAAAGCTCTTCCGCGAAACTGAAGTTCATGGAATCGAAAAGAGTGCTGACGGTGGCTTTGTGATTCACACAGGTAAAAGCGACATTCAGGCAAAGTGCGTGGTAAATGCAGCAGGCCTTTATGCAGATCAGATTTCTGCTATGGCAGGGGCTCGTGATTTTGTCATTAAGCCTCGTCGCGGTGAATACTATCTGCTTGATAATAAATGCGCTTCACTTGCCAGTCACACACTTTTCCAGACTCCGGATAAAATGGGTAAGGGTGTTCTGGTAACTCCAACTGTAGACGGAAATATTCTGTCTGGTCCTACAGCTGCTGATGGAGATGATAAGACTGCAACAGAAACTACAGCGGAAGGTCAGGATCAGGTTTTCATTAAGTCTGGAAAAACTATTCCGGATATTCCACGCAGAAATATAATCAACTCTTTTGCAGGTGTGCGTGCCCTTGCTTACAATGCAGACGGTACTCCTGTAAATGATTTTATTATCGAAGAAGACTCAGCTGTGAAGGGCTTTGTAAATGTTGCCGGAATCTGTTCGCCGGGTCTTACTGCGGCTCCTGCAATCGGAGTATATGTAGCAGATATCATTGAAAAAATCCGTGGGGCTAAGTGGGAAAAGAATCCTGATTTTGTTGGCGTTCGTAAAGGAATTGAATCCTTTAAGGATGCAGATGATGAGCGACGTGCCCAGCTGATTGAAGAGAATCCCTTGTACGGAAGAATTATCTGCCGTTGTGAAATGATTACAGAAGGCGAGATTGTTGCGGCAATTAAGTCTCCAGTTGGTGCTGTGGATCTTGATGGTGTAAAGCGCCGTACCCGTGCCGGTATGGGACGCTGCCAGAGTGGTTTCTGTTCACCTCGTGTTACAGAGATTTTGAGCCGGGAGCTTAGCATTCCTATGACAGATGTTCGAAAGAACGGCGGCTGCTCTTATATTTTGACAGGCAAGACACGATAGGCAGGAGGGCGATTATATGGAATTGAAATATGACATTGTTGTAATAGGCGGTGGCCCTGCTGGAATGGCGGCGGCAATTGCTGCAAAAAAGGCTGGCACAGACAGCATTTTGATTTTGGAACGTGATACAAGAATCGGTGGAATCCTGCTTCAGTGTATTCATAACGGTTTTGGGCTTCATTATTTTGGTGAAGAGTTGACTGGTCCTGAATATGCGGCAAGATTTTCAGATGAAGTAGAGCAGCTTGGAATCGAATATAAAACCGACACCATGGTGCTTGAGGTAGAAAAGGAAAGCGCTGCCGGCCAGGGACATAGAGTTACGGCAATCAACACTGTGGACGGCCTTATGCACATTAAGGCAAAGGCTGTAATTCTTGCTACCGGCTGCCGGGAGAGAACCCGCGGTGCCCTTATCATCCCGGGAACCCGCCCTGCAGGTATTTTTACTGCGGGTGCTGCTCAGCGCTTTGTAAATATCGACGGTTATATGCCCGGCCGTAAGGTTGTAATTCTTGGCTCTGGTGATATCGGGCTGATTATGGCCCGCCGCTTAACTTTGGAAGGCGCCGAGGTAAAGCTTGTCTGCGAGGTTATGCCTTTCAGTTCGGGCCTGCGACGAAATATTGTTCAGTGTGTTGAAAACTTTAATATTCCATTGAAGTTCAGCCACACAATCGTAAAGATTCACGGAAAGGAGCGGGTAGAGGGAGTTACTGTTGCGGCAGTGGACTCTAACCGTAAGCCTATTGCTGGAACCGAAGAGTTCATTGAATGCGATACTCTACTGCTTTCGGTTGGTCTTATTCCAGAAAATGAAATTGCCAGCGGCTGTAAAATTGCAATTGATTCTGCTACCAGCGGACCTGTCGTAAATGAGCACATGCAGTCTTCTGTACCGGGTATTTTTGCCTGCGGAAATACAGTTCATGTTCACGACCTGGTAGATTTTGTAACAGCGGAAAGTCTTCGTGCCGGAGAAAATGCTGCAAAATACGTTCAGGGAAAAATCACTGCGAGCGGAGAAAAAATCATTCTTCGCCCCGGAAACCGCGTGCGTTATACAGTGCCTCAGTATATTGAATCTCGCGAGCAGGATGGAAATGTGTCTATCATGTTCCGCGTAACAGATGTTTATAAGGATGTTTACGTGGAAGTTTCGAGTGGCAACGAGGTGTTAAAATCAATTAGGAAAAAGGTTGTTCGCCCCGGAGAAATGCAGGTAGTTGAACTTGCTCCAGATCAGATAAAAAGTGCCGGTGGCGACATTACAGTTTCAATCCAGCTTCCACAGGAGGTAGCAGAATGATGGAAAATACAATTGAGAAAATCCCGCTTACCTGCATAATCTGCCCAATGGGCTGCTCAATGGAAGTAACGGTAGAAACAGACGCCAGCGGCCACAAAAAAGTCACAGCAGTAAAAGACAACGGCTGCAAGCGCGGCGAACAGTACGCTGCCAAGGAACTGCAGAATCCAACCCGTACCCTTACAACCACAATTAAAGTAGAGGGCGGTGTACTGCCTGTAGTACCTGTAAAAACCGCAGGCGAAGTGCCTAAGGCAAGCCTGCTCCAGTGCATGGAAGTAGTACGCCGAGCCAGCTGCAAGGCCCCTGTAAAACGCGGTGATATTTTGCTTTACGATCTGCTTGGCACAGGTGTAAACGTAATTGCCTGCGCGGATGTGGCTAAGGTATAAGATTATCTAATTGATATTAAGACCATCGTGTTTGCGGTGGTCTTTTTTTTTCATCTTCCGATTATGCTGATTTTTGCCGATAATCATAGTATGACTTTACGCGAATTGACAGATGAGTTTTTGCTTTACCTTTCTGCGGTCAGGGGGCTTTCGGAAAATACTGCCAAGGGCTATGGAAATGACCTGGCACAGCTTCTGGGCTTTTTGACACCGGATCTGGATATTAAGTCTGTTACACGCGAAAATCTCATGCTTTGTATAGGTCAGCTTTCTAAACAGAAAAAGTCTGCAGCTACGGTAAACCGCTTTATAGCTGCTGTTCGAACTCTTTTTGCCTATGCAACTAAGATGAAATACATCGAAAAAAATCCTTCTCTGGAAATGAAGACTGTAAAGCTGCCTAAGCGGGTTCCAAACTTTATGACTACCAGCGAAGTTAACGAGCTTTGCAATGAGCCTGTAAAGGAAGAACTTTTATGGGCCAGCCGTGATCATGCAATTTTCCTTATGCTTTATTCTTCGGGCTGTCGTGCCAGTGAACTGATTGGTCTTAAACTCAGTGATTTTATGGATGGAGGGCGTTCGGCTATTGTTACCGGAAAGGGTAACAAGCAGCGAAAGGTTTATTTTGCTGCTGAAGCGAGAAAAGCTCTGGCTGAATACATGGCAGACAGAAAAAAGGTGCTGGAGGAAAATAAAGTAAGCCCGCTTCCTGCTCAGCTTTTTATAAATCAAAAGGGTGGGCCTCTTACTACAGGTGGCCTCCGCTATATTCTTAACCGCTATTCCGGTGTGGAAGGAACCAATCATCATATTAATCCTCATGCCTTCAGACATACCTTTGCAACAACAATGCTTGGAAACGGGGCTGATGTCCGCATGGTTCAGGAGATGCTGGGACACAGTTCAATCAGCACAACCCAGCGTTATACCCACATCACAACCGAAAAACTTATTGAAACTTACAATAAAGCACATCCGCATTCGTAATAATTCCTGGCAGAACTCAGATTTCTAACTATTTTTTATTTGCCCTTTGACGTCTAAATCATTATATTTTAACTTATGGGAAATAAAACAAAAATCAGAAGTACGACTATTCTTGCTGTCCGCAGAAACGGGCAGGTTGCTATGGCTGGCGATGGCCAGTGTACTTTGGGCGAGACTGTTTGTAAGGGAAACTCTCGCAAGGTTCGAAAAATTTATGACGGAAAGATTCTCACCGGCTTTGCGGGTTCAGTGGCAGACGCTTTTACACTGCTGGACCGCTTTGAAGCTAAGGTGAAAGAATATAACGGCGACATTATGCGTTCTGCTGTTGAGCTGGCTAAGGCCTGGCGTACAGACCGTACTCTGCAGAAGCTTGAGGCTATGCTCCTTGTTGCCGATAAAAAGCAGATTCTTTTGATCAGCGGCGACGGTAACGTTATTGAGCCGGAGCACGATGCAATTGCGATTGGCTCGGGCGGTAACTACGCTTATTCTGCAGCCCTCGCTTATCTTGATTCTTCGGATTTGAGCGCTAAGGAAATTGCTGAGAGATCTTTGAATATTGCCGGCAGCATCTGTATTTACACAAATCAGAATTTGACTGTTGAGACGCTTGAGTAGCAAGGTGGGGGAAGTCTCCCCCTCGCTCGCACTGCGTTGCTCGCTACCCCTTCTAACGGGGGCCAGCCCCCGTAACGCCCCCGCATTTGTCGCGGGCTGAAAAGGAAATTACTTTTATGGAACAAATCGAAAACAAAACAGAACTTACACCAAAACAGATTGTAGAGAGACTGGACTCATATATTATCGGCCAGGAGAAGGCTAAGCGTGCCGTTGCAGTTGCGCTTCGTAACCGTTTCCGCCGTCTTAAGCTGCCGGAAGAAATCCGCGATGAAGTTGCTCCAAAAAATATTTTGATGATTGGGCCAACCGGTTGTGGTAAAACTGAAATTGCCCGCCGTCTTGCAAAGCTCTGCGGCGCTCCATTCCTCAAGGTTGAAGCTACAAAATATACAGAGGTTGGTTACGTTGGCCGCGATGTAGAAAGCATGATCCGAGACCTTATGGCTGTAGGCTACAACGACGTTAAGGCCGAGATGGAAGAGCAGCTTCGCGAGAAGTCTGTAAGCGTTGTTGAAGAACGCCTGCTTGATCTCCTTCTTCCTGGTACTGATAAAAAAGAAGAAAAGAAAGCTTCAAACGACAGCAAGATGGATATCAAACCTCTTGGCTTCTTAACTCAGCCTAATCCTAATGAAATTACAATTGATTTGAACAAGGTTGCTTCTGATATGCAGGAGGCTTTGAATCAGGCAAATCAGGCCGCAGCAGACCAGCAGAAGGCTGATGAAGATGCTGCAGAAAAAGAGCGCGAAAATCATACACGTGAGAAGTTCCGCCAGATGCTCCGCGAAGGTAAACTCGAAGACCGCGAAGTTGATATGATAGTTCACCGCCCTCAGGGTGGACCTAACATGGAAATCATTGCCGGTGGCAGCATAGACGACCTTCAGAACAGCATGCAGGGAATCCTCAATATGATGAATGGTCAGGGACGCGGTAAAAAGCGTACCCTTACCGTAAAGGAAGCCCGCAAGATTCTTACAGAAGAAGTTCTGGACGGAATGGTTGATCACGACAAGGTTGCCGACGAAGCTAAGAAGCGTGTAGAGCAGAGTGGTATTATCTTTATTGATGAAATTGATAAGATTGCCGTTCACGGCGAAAGCCACGGACAGGACGTAAGCCGCGAAGGCGTTCAGCGCGATATTCTTCCAATCGTAGAAGGAAGCAATGTAAATACAAAGTTTGGTGTAGTTGATACAACTCACATTCTCTTTATTGCAGCCGGTGCCTTTAGTGTTGCCGCTCCAAGCGATTTGATTCCTGAACTTCAGGGACGATTCCCGCTGCGTGTTGAACTTGAATCTCTTCATAAGGAAGATTTCAAACGCATCCTCAGTGAGCCAAAGAACAGCCTGATTATGCAGTATACTTCGCTGCTGGAAACAGAAGGCGTGAAGCTCGACATCACAGAAGATGCCCTTGACCGCATGAGTACTATTGCCGAAGAGGTTAATGCCAGTGCAGAAAATATCGGTGCCCGCCGCCTGCACACAATCATGGAAAAGGTTCTTGCCGATATCAACTTTGAAGCAGACGAACACAAGGGCGAAACAATCAAAATTGATGCTGCTTATGTCGATAGCAAACTTGAAGGCATCAGCCAGAATCAGGATTTGAGCAGATATATCCTCTAGAATATTTTCCACAAAAAAAAACTGATTCAGCCTAGGCTAGCTGAATCAGAAGGAGTGGAGGACTTTTTCTATTAATTTCTATTTGAAAAGCTGCGGAAAATCTGCAGCTTTTTTTACAGCATCTTCGAGTGACATTCCTGTAAAGGCCTGGGCAACCAGGTTGCGGCCACTCTTTTTATCGTCTATAAAGGCACCGACTACGATTCCAGGAATAACACTGTCAGGATCGTTTGGAGCGTTTGGTCCACCGAGATCTGTGCGGCACCAGCCTGGGTCTGTAAGATTGATGCAGACATCTGTACCGTCGAGTTTTCCACCGAGGTCTGCAGTTACTTTATCGAGAGCAGCTTTACTTGCGCTGTAACCAGCCTGTTCCGGTTCATTGCGGATTCCACTTGTTGTATTGATTACGCGGCCAAAGCCTCTGTCAATCATTTTTGGAATAAAGTGATAGCAGAGCATCATTGGGGCAATTGTATTGATTACAAAGCTTTTTGAATAATCTTCTGCTGGAGTTTTCCAGTAGTCGGTTCGATAAGCAATCTGAACTGCGGCGTCGTTGAAGAGGATGTCGACTGGCTTGCCGTGACTTTCGATTTCTTCTATCATATTTTGAACCTGTGAAAGGTCACTGAGTTCTGCTGCAACATCATAAGCTTCAACGCCCATTGTTTTGACTTCTTCTAGTACTGCCTTAGTATGTTCAAGCGAGCGGCTGTGCAAAATTAAATTACAGCCCTTGCTTGCCATAAACTTTGCGATTCTGTATCCGATTCCACGGTTTGCGCCGGTTACCAGCGCCCATTTTCCTTTTACGTCTGTCATTTGTTACTCCTGATTCGGTGGTTTCGATACACCGCTTCGCGGCACTCAACCACCGACTTTACTGATAATCTCGTCGCACCACTTGTCAAAATCAGGGTCTTCTACCTGGCATTCAGGGTGGGCGAGAACGTATTCAATCGTCTCTCTGATTCCCTGGTCTGCACGCTTTGTAGCCACAAAATCAGGCACAAGTGCTTTTAATTTACTGCAGTCAAATACAACAGAGTTTGCCTTGTCTCCAATCAGGCTTCCTGTATAATCATAATTTGAATGACTTGCAAGATAGCTTGAAGAAACATAAACCGGTTTAAGTTCAACGCCAAGAGCCGCTGCGATGCACTGGTAAATCTGATTCCAGGTAACAGATTCATCACTCATGATCTGAACCGCTTCTCCAATTGCATGAATATTTCCCATCAATCCAACAAAGCCCTTTGCAAAATCAGAATTGTGAGTAATTGTCCAGAGCGAAGTTCCGTCTCCGTGAATAATCACAGGCTTTCCTTCTTTGATTCTCTTTACAACCTGCCAGCTTCCCTTGTCGCCGTGAACTCCGAGAGGCACCGACCTCTCATCATAAGTGTGGCTTGGACGGATAATCGTAAACGGAAAGTTTTCCTCTCGGTAAAGTTTCATAAGATAATCTTCGCAGGCAATCTTATTGCGGGAATATTCCCAGTAAGGATTAGCAAGCGGAGTTTTTTCGCTGATGATATAGTTGCCGCAAGGCTTCTGGTAAGCCGATGCAGAAGAGATGTACATGAACTGACGTACTTTGCCTTTAAGGAGGCGATAGTCGCGCTCCAGCTGTGAAGGTACAAAGCCTATAAAGTCGCAGGCAACGTCAAAGGTCATGCCGGCAAGAGCCGCAGCTGCCGCAGCCTCATTATTTATATCAACTGTAATAAAGTGAGCCCCTTTAAGAAGCGGGTCATTATTACGGTTTCCTCTATTAATAAGGTAGAGCTCCCAGCCTTTTTCCAGCAGCAGCTTTGAAATAGCCATACTGATTGTGCCGGTTCCGCCGATAAATAATGCTTTCATGATTCCTCCTAAAGAAATTTCTCACAGAGCTAGAGAGCACACAGAGTTATATTTTTTTATTGTATTCCTCTGTGACCTCCGTGCCCTCTGTGAGAAAACTATTTATATTGTTGTTTTTGCGGCTATTTTATAGATTTCGGCAATGTCCTCAGAAGACAACTTTACAAAGCCACCGGTTGTCGCGCCATCAGCTAAGCCAAACTTCTTTACGAGGGTAGGAATGTCTTCTTCCTTTGCACCAAGTTCTGCAAAATTAATTGGCATACCGATGCTATGGAGGAATTCACGGAAACGCTTGATACCTTCTCGGGCAGTAGCTTCAGGATCCGCAAAATCCATCTTGCAGCCCCATACTCTTGTAGCCCACTGACAGAAACGCATTACATCATGCTTATAAACAAAATCCATCCAGGCAGGCATGATTACTGCAAGACCTGCACCGTGAGCACAGTCGTACAGACCACTAAGTTCATGTTCAATTCCGTGGCTGTTCCAGTCCTGGTCGCGGCCAACACCTACAATGTTATTGTGGGCAACCATTCCTGCCCACATGATGTTGGCACGGGCTTCATAATCATTTGCGTCAGCAATTACCTTTGGAGTTTCATGAATCATTGCCTGAAGAACTCCTTCACACAAACGGTCTGTAGTTTCTACATTCTTTGTGTTTGTAAAGTAACGCTCGCAAACGTGAGCCATAATATCTGTTGCACCACAGGCTGTCTGATAAGCAGGGAGTGTCTGTGTTAATGCCGGATTGAGAATAGAAAATTTTGGACGAAGCATGTCATTTCCAAAGCCACGTTTTACCATGCCGTCTTTCTTTGTGATTACAGTGTCCGGCGAGCCCTCGCTTCCAGCTGCCGCAATAGTCAAAATTGTTCCAACAGGAAGTGCTGCCTTAGGCTGAGCGGTATAAGAATAAAAATCCCAGAAGTCGCCGTCATAGCAGACACCCATTGCAATTGCCTTTGAAGAGTCAATTACAGAGCCGCCACCAACAGCAAGAATAAAATCTACGCCTTCACGCTTACACAAATCAATTCCTTCATAAACAAGGTCATCGAGCGGGTTAGGGTGAACACCACCGAGTTCTACAAACTCAAGTCCGGCTCCCTTCAAAGACTCCCGAACTCTACCAAGCAAGCCAGACTTTTCAGCAGAATTTCCGCCGAAGTGCAGAAGAACCTTGCTGCCACCGAACTCACGAACCAGAGCACCTACCTGTGATTCTGTATCTTTTCCAAAAACAAATTTTGTTGGACTATAAAATGTAAAGTTGTTCATAAAAATCCCCTTACTAAAGTTTTACTGAAGTTATACAGATATTTTACTTCAGCTTAAGAGGATCAAAAAATATGTCATCTCTGATTAAATTGTATGAATCTATATTTTACACAACTATTACAGGACGATTTTTCAACGAATTTATAAAATTGACCATATCAGTATGCAGTTGTAGAATAAAAATATGAAATCAATTTTGTATTTTATCCTGATTCCGGCTCTTCTGCCTGTTGTTCTCATATTACGTTATGTATATCTTCTTGACAAAAATGAACGCGAACCTCTTGGTTTTGTATTAAAGATTGTTGTATTGGGTGCTGTTTTTTCAATTCCATGCGCTGCCGTAGAGCGTTTTATGATGTCACTTATAGCTTCAGTTTATGATCCTGCATCAATAGATTATGCCTGGATGGAAAACACAGTTGGGGTTGCTCTTGTTGAAGAGTTTTCAAAATGGCTGGTTCTCATGCTCTTTGTATGGAAAAACAAAAATTTTGATTACAGATATGACGGAGTTGTCTATGCCGTTTCTGCATCCCTTGGTTTTGCTGCCCTTGAAAATATTTTATATGTAATATCTTATGGAACTGGTGTTTCTATAGGTCGTGCCATTTTCGCAATTCCTGGCCACGCAACCTTTGGTGTATTTATGGGCTACTGGCTTAGCCGGGCTAAAACCTTCTGGCTGGATGGTACGATAATCCGGATGAGAATCTGTAAGCTCTTTTCACTTGCTATTCCAATGCTGATTCACGGAGCCTATGACTTTCTTCTTTCTGAACAGGTTGCAGAACTCGGCGGACAGACACTCTTCTATATTTATGTAATTCTTCTTGATTTCTTTGCATGGCGGGTAATCAAGCATGAATTCCGTACAGACCGCATGCTGTAAAGTAAATCTAAAAATCATCAAAAATTTCTAAACCTTTTCCTCCAGATTCCGAAAATCAAGTAGATGTAAACAAAATAAGGGGTAGTGGATTATTTCCGCTATTCTTCAGGAGGATAAGACAGCTATGAATTCTTTCAGTCGTTCAATCGACCTGCTTCAGCGCGAGATGAATGTTGCTAACTTGCGCTATCAGGTTAGTGCCAACAACCTTGCCAACAGCGAGGTTCCGAACTTCAAGCGTTCTACCGTCAATTTTGAAAGCGAGCTTAAAAAAGCCTTTGATTCTGAAGAAGCTGCAAAAAACGCTTTCCATCTTACAACTACAGATTCACGCCATATTCAGGTAAACGTTCCTTATGATTACCGCCAGGTTGAGCCTCGCCGTGTTCTTGACTACACAACAACATCAAAGGCTAACGGAAACAACGTGGATGCTGAATACGAAGCAAACAACATCCTCCAGATTCAGATGCAGTACCGCCTGCTCACCCAGCTCACAGATTTTGAGTTTGATCAGGTTAATACAGCTATGAAGAAATAGGAGTAAATTATGGGATTATTCACAAGTATAAATATAGCTGCCACAGGAATGAGTGCTGAACGCCTCAGAAGTGACGTAATTTCAGATAATATCGCAAATGCAAGTACAACCCGCACACAGGACGGCGGTCCTTTCAAAAAGTCAACAGTAATCATGCGTCCTGTTGCAGACAGTAATCCTCAGTGGAGAACACCTTTTACACCAGCTTCCCTTGACAATGGTCCTGGAAAAGGAGTAAAGGTACTTGAAATCACAAAGGATACTTCGGAAGGACGTCTTGTTTATGACCCGACACATCCAGATGCATATCAGAGTGGACCTCACAAGGGATATGTAGAATATCCTAACGTAAATATCGTAAATGAAATGGTAGACCTCATTTCTGCTTCCCGCGCTTACGAGGCCAACGCAACTGTAATTGACGGTGCAAAAGATATGTTCAGCGCCGCTCTGGAAATTGGCCGCTAACGTCCGTTCGTTAGTTTTTAGGTGTACAAAATCGGATTGATGCTGTACAATAGGTAGTTGAGGGGAATAAAAAATGAAGATTCAGGAATTCGGCACCTTACAGATGGTGCGCACAGATAAAAGTCATTACGGACAGGGAAAAATCCAGGCACTTACAACTAATACACCAGGTCTTTCTCCAATCCAGAAAGTTCAGCAGGCAGGAAAAACAACAGAGGCTGCTTCAATTCAGCGTGCCGGCCAGTCAAAATCTTTTCAGTCATATCTTCTCGACGCCCTTGAATCAGTAAATAACCAGCAGCTGGACGTAAATAAGGTTCAGGAAAAACTTATTACCGATCCGGATGACGTAAACGTAGCTGATGTAACAATTGCAATGGCAAAGGCCCGCATGAGCTTAAACCTTGCTCAGACAGTAATTGACCGCCTCGTATCCGGCTGGAATGAAATTACTACTACAAGATAATAAATAGAAAAGGCTTCTTCCCACCGAAGAAGCCTTTTTTTATGTTATTGCGAGCACATAGTGCGAAGCAATCCAGATTATACTTTCTTAATCACTTTTTTATAAAATACACTTACGGCAAAGAAAATAATCATTATTGTAATTATAAACTTTATAGTTGCCCAGATATAATGCCAGATTGTACTTACACTATAGGATCCCCAGTTAGATAATTCTTTGCGTCTTTGCTGTTTTTCATAAATTTTTGCCGCATCTTCTATCAAATCATCAGAAATTTTTCTTCCCAATGAATCATAAAAGGCAACAGGATATTTATTAAGCGCAGAGCTGGCTTCATAATCCTGCCATATATAAGAATCATAATAGCTTCTTTCTGAAAAACCACCTCTTTTTACTAGTGGCATCATAGCATCTTTTAGATTTGTAATTTCTTTTGCTTTTTCCTGCTCAATAAAAAGTTTTTTTGCATCTGGGCGCAGCTCATTTGCAACAAGACGATTGAAGTCATCATAGTATTTACCATAATTTGTCTGACGAAGTGGCATTTCAATTTCTTCTACAGAACTGATAATCTCTTCCTCTTTTGTATAAGATTGTTCAGGATTATCAGATGTAATTGAAAGTGCAGGACAACGGGGTTTAGCAAAAGCTTTTGTGCTTCCAGCAAGTAAAAGAGCCAGAAACATAATCATAGTTTTTATAAGAAAATTATTTCTTTTCATTATTTATATCTCCTTGAATGTTTATTTTTTCAAAAATGACACGGTGGGCATCATCATTTAATATTTCAGTTTCTTCTAAAGAAAGAATTTTATTAAAATATGGACATTCTTCATTTTGTTGATAAAAATATTCTCTATAAGAAATATCTTCTTTACGGAAAAGTTTAGATGCACTTTTTAATTCATATAAATCATTTCCCGCAAGTATTAATACAATAGTATTTTCAGGATTTTTCAGATCCTCTAATTTTTTATTAAAATTATTACCAAGTTGGAGAAATACCAGAGGAGTATAGTTTGTTGCTTCAGAGAACTTTTCAAAAAGTTCTTTGATCTCAGAATTATCAAAATGAAAAATACTGATTACCTTATAAGAAAAATTGTATGGTCCAGAATAATAATACTGGGCAAAATATTGTGAATACCTACTTTTGTCACTTTGAAGTTCATTTAATGCCTTGATAGAAGTACAATAGATTATTGAGTTTAAATTTATTTGAATACCAAAGGTAAGAGTTCCATTATAGGTATTGCAAAACGGATAATTCTTGATAAGTAAAATATTATTCAGGTTTTCAAGATTTTCACTTACAATTTCTGTAATTTTATCTTTATCAGATAATAATTCACTTGAAACTGATTCCTTTGATTTCCAGTTGACATCTTCTGTCAAAAAAAGTCCTTTTTTCGTAAAATCTAAATTATTGTTCATGTTTTTTTTCTCCTATCGTTTCAATCATTTTTGATGCAAAGTAAATGTTAATTTGCTTAATAATGCAATCTGCTTTGTCTTCATTAGAGAGAGTCTGTTCAATTTCTCCGTTGAAGATTTCTTTTCCTTCAAGACGAATAATGCAGTTTTTGCCAGCAGGAAAATTAGCTGTGCAGATACTAACGTTCGGTAGTACAAGATCCTTTGCCCACAAATCATTTCTAAGCTTTTTAATTTTTTCTTTAATTAGAGAAGAAATCAGCTTAAGGTCATAAGAGAATACAATGTAGTCACGTCCCAATTTGTTTAGTTCCTGTTCAAGAAAATCATAAGCTGGTTGCTTTTTTTTAGGAAAAAGCTTGTCGTAAAACTCACATAATTTGACTGCTACGAATACAACCGCAACAATCCCAATTCCAATTGCGACACCAACGCCGCACCAGGTAAAAATAATTCTTATTGTGTCCATGATAATTGTATAGGGAGGGTGGAGGAAAAAGTTGACAGCGAGTTTTGAAAAATAGGTGTTTTTATCTGTCAACTTTTGAGACTTACTGTGATATAATAAAGTTATGGAGAAAAATGATGACAAAAGATGTTTTTGAGCAGAAAGTAAAAGAGTTATTAAAAAATAAACCAGAAGGAATACTTGTTGCACAGATTCCTCAGACTTATTTGCATTTAAATAATGAAGAAAATAACGAAATAAGAAAACTATATGGAATAAGTACCTGGTGGAAATTATTAGGTAAAATAGACGGAATAGAAATAATTGGCAATGAAGATAGCAAAAAAGCAAGACTTAAACCTCTTGCGAATATAAATACAAATGCTCAGCCGGTAAAAGCTACAACAGTTGAACAGTCTCAAAAGGTTGAAAAAATCGAAAAGGCAGAAAAAACGACTTCTGATATTTCCAAAAAAACAACAATAAATCTTTCTGAAAAGATTAGAACTCTTTTGACCTATTTAAATCAAAATCTTTATGGAAAAGAAGAGGCTGTTCGACTTGCCTTGCTTAGTGCGGTTGCAAATGAAAGTATTTTCTTTATGGGCCCTCCAGGAACCGCGAAGTCTATGATTAGCCGCAGAATTGCAGCTGCATTTAAGGATTTTTATAAGGATGATAAGTTTTCCACAGATGAAAGCGGATATTTTGAATATCTGATGAATGAGTTTTCTACGCCAGATGAAATCTGCGGTCCTGTTGAGCTTTCTGCCCTAAATGAAAAGCCAAGCCGCTATGTTCGCCAGACAAAAGGTTATCTGCCAAGTGCAAATGTTGCCTTCCTGGATGAAATTTGGAAGAGCGGTCCTGCAATTTTGAACACCCTTCTTACAATTATAAATGAAAAAAAGTTTCATAACGGAAACAAAGTAGAAAAGGTTCCTCTTGTTTCTCTTGCATCTGCAAGTAATGAGCTTCCTCCTACTGATAAAGGGCTTCTTGCTCTTTGGGATAGATTCATTTTACGAGTATTTGTGAATCCTGTTGAAAATGAAGAAGATTTTTTCAAGCTTGTTGATGATGGTAATAAAGAACTTGTCCTTAAAGACGAATATAAGGCTTCTCTGCTTGAAATAGGTGATGTTGAAAAGTGGCAGGCAGAAATTGATAAGATTGAATTGACTACTGAAGCAAGAAATGTAATAAAAGCAATCAGACAAGAACTTGTTTTATTGAATGCAGATAAAAAACACAAGGCCGAGGACGGAGAGAATTATTATGTTTCAGACCGCCGCTGGAAAAAGATTGTTCATATTCTGAAAACAAGTGCCTTCCTGAATGGCCGCAAGGCAGTTGATTTAATGGACTGTTCTCTTATTGAATATGCTATCTGGAATACAGATAATCAGCATGAAGAGATAGGCGGAATTATTGAAAAGATATTGGGCCAGAATGGAATTGGAAAGGCAACAGCCATTGGTGATATTACGGATAAGGTTGATGATTTTAAGAAGGCTGTGGATGAGAATTGGTTTGAAGAAATTGTAGATCCTGACATTCCTCCGAAAGAAATTATAGTCAAAATAGATAACAGACAATGCTATGAATGTACTAGAGATAATACAAATGAAACTTGGTATATAAGTGTAAATGAATATAAGGATCAGTGGGGGTATAATCAAGGTCATAGAATGTATAATAGTTTAAAAAGTCATGTAAGAGATTATACCGGCTTTTCAAAACAAGGTAATAATATTTCTTGTTATTATAATTTTACAATAAATAAATCAGCTCCAAAACCTGGAAAAAAACATGTTGAGAAAAAACTCTTTGAGCCTCTTGCAAAAAGAACAATTATGGAGTCTTTTGATAAGGAAAACTACATTCCAATTGTAGAGCAAATCGATTCAGAAATTGCGGATCTGGAGAAATTCAGGGCAGAGAATGAAAAGCCATTCATTGAAAATGCATTTGCAAATGTCAGCAGATACAGCCCGATTCTTTTGAACAAAATAAACGAGGCAATCAATAATTTGAAAGGCAGTAAGCTAAAACTTAAAGAAGAGCGTGAACGTTATGCCCCAGATTCAAATATTAAATCTGATTTTAAAATTGGTGATATCATCATGATGGATGGTACTTATAAGGATGCTGATTCTAATATTGATGAAAATGAAATTATTACTAAGGTCTGTTTAATAGGTGACACAGCAGCTTCAACTTATGGACTCGCAGTTGAAGATTTTGGAAATGTAAACTTTAATAAAGCTAAAGAAATTGCCACTTCATATGGAAAGGATAGCTTCTCGGCTCCATATAATGAAGGCTGGACCTTGCCTACAATCGAGCAGCTGGCGCAGATTTATGAGAATGTTCATGATAATAAGGCTTTTGATTTTTCTGGAAATTACTGGTCTTCTTCTGTTGAAGCAAATAAAGCTGTGAATTGTATTGATTTTGCTAATGGTGAAAAAGATCATACAACAGATGATCATGAATTTAAGGTTCTGCTTATTCGTAAACTTTCAGATTAATTATGGCAAATCATATTTCAGATAAATCGCGCAGATTTTCTCTTCTGGCACTAGATGAGCTTTCTAAAATACAAAAGCAATATCTCTCAGCGCCAGAGGTAAAATCATTAAATGAAGAAAAAATCTCCTGGCTCAATGAGCGTATGAGAAGCTTTCATGAAAGCCTAGTAAAAACAAATTATAAAAAGTTCTCATTTTTGCAGGAAAGTAAAACTGTTCGTAATACAATTGCGCATAGTACTGGAGAGCTTTCACAAGAAGAACTTGAAGCAACCTGGAAAAAGTTTTTTGCATTTTCAGATAAGGCAAGATTAGAATTACAGAATAATATTACTAAAAGTTATTCTGAAAATAAAGAAATTCGTCAGTTTGAAAAATTTGGTTCACAAAAAATAGGTAATCAACTTGAACGAATGGCACTTACTCAAAGTCTTTCAGATGCCATGGAATCTTCAGTTTCAAATTCAGAAAAAATACCATTTTCGAATAGCCAGTCGGGAATTGAAACTGCAAAATTCTTACAGACTGAAAATCAGAATCAGGAGAGTCTGCTTGATTATGCAAAAAAGAATCCAAAATTAAATGAGCAGATTCAATCAGAAATTCTGGAAAATCTTTCAGCTGCTTATGATGAAACTGAAATAACAAGTCCCGAAAATCCATTTTACAATGAAAATTTATTTGTAAATAAAGTAAGTAAGCTTAGAGATGAAGACTTGTTAAAAAATCTTTCTGTATATTCTGAAAAACTTTTTGCAACAACAACTGGAAAAGACAATTCTGCTAACTTCGTTTTTTATAAAAAAGAGTATGAAGCACTTCAGCAGAAACTTAAACCTGTGAAAAAAACAGAAAAAGAAAAAAGAGAAAAAAATAAGTCCGTAATTTCCCAAAAAGAATATTTAAGTGAACTTGCAATTATTGCCCGAAATCTTAAGATAGATTTACAGAAATCTCTAACAGAACGTTACACTGCCTGGCAGCTTGAAGAAATAGATAAAAAGCGCCGGAAATATCTTGAAGAGTTATATAAAAAACTTGAACAGTTTAAAAAACTCGAAGAATTGCTCAGCCCATTTATTAAAAGCTTTGGACGACTCTGGGATTTGTCTGCAGGATGTTTTAATGATTATGGATTTGAAATTCTAAAAGATTTTGCAGATTTATTGGAAAATGATAAAGCCTTAAAAGAACTTGCTGATTTAATAGGCAGACAGGAAAATGAAAAAGAACGTTATGAAATAGAGCTACGCGATAAAATCGAAATAAAGACCGAGTATCATCCCAAAAATGCATACCGGGGTCAGATAAGCGGCCTTCGTTTAAGTGGTGAAATAACTTCTGCTTTACCGAGTGAACTTGCTCTCTTTCAGAATTCCGCAACCAAAGTCTATTTCTCTCAGAAGTTTGCAGAAAAAAAACTTCTTTCTTATGCCTATATAAATCAGGAAAAAAGCTATAGGGAAGAGCTTAAAAAAGAAGAAACAAAAAAAGCTGTAAAAGATACCGAGCAGAAGGGCCCTGTAATTATTTGTGTTGATACGAGCGGGTCTATGAGCGGAACTCCTGAGCGTATAGCAAAAACTATAACCTTTGCACTCGCAAAAAAATGTCTTGAAGAGGATAGGGGATGTTATCTTCTTGCCTTTTCTACTGATTACAAAGAACGTAATCTCACAGAATTCAATTATGAAAATGGTATAAGCGAACTTGTAGGTTTTTTACGTATGTCTTTTAATGGCGGCACTGATGCAAGTCCTGCATTGAAACATTCGATTGAACTTTTGAACAATAATGAATGGAAAAAGGCAGATGTTCTTGTAATAAGTGATATGATTATGGGTGATTTTTCGGTTGAAATGAAAAATGAAATAAAAATTCAGCAGGAAAAAGAAACAAAATTCTATTCATTAGTTGTTGGAGTTTCCGGCAATAAAAAGGTAATTGAATGTTTCGATGAAAACTGGACCTACGATACAAATGCAAGAGATGCCATGCATCATCTTGTAAGACAAATACATAAATTAGGAGATACGAATGCAGGAGAAGAAGAATAAAGATTATTCAAAAAGAATAGAAGCTCTCACAGAATATTTAAGTCAGGAGCTTCCAGGACAAGAAGAAGCAATAAAACTACTTCTTTTATTTGCAATTTCCGAAAGAAAAATAAAATTCGGTAATTGCAGTGACGAAGCATTAAAAAACAAAATTACTAATCGTGTAGCTTCGGTTTTTAAAGAGTTTTACACTGATAGTAATTTTTCTATAAAGACTAAAGGAGAAGAGTTAGAATCTCTAACTCTTCCGGAAATACCAACAGATAAATTCTTTGATTTTGTTACTTATGACAGTACTTCAAAAATAAGCCTGACAGAAGAACAAAAAACATTACTTTTTTCAAATGATGAAGTAGATAAAATGCAGTCTGAAATAAAAAAGATAGCTTTAAGTGAATGTGTGAAAGCTTTTATATTACGTTATCGACACGAGTACTGTGATTCTTATTGGCAAGATCTGGTTCATGTATTGCAAACCAGTGCTTTCTTAAATGGAAGAGGTACTGTTTATCTGGCAGATTGTTTTTCTTTTCAAGATCTTTCAAAAAAAATTGGTCAGCATGATGACCTTTGGGATGAAGAGTATTGTTACAATGAATATGTAAAAGAAAATGATATTCCAGAACTTTTAAATGAGTTTATCAATTTTATTAGAGATAATTGCTCTAAAACAGAAAAAGAAAGTTCTGCATTAAAAACAATAAAAGAAAAGTTAAATACATATTATTCCTCTATCACAAAAAAAATTGATGATTCAATTGTAAGATTACAGAATTATAAACTTGAATTAGAAGAAAATAATATTTTTAAATTCAATTCTGACAGTAAAGATAATTATACTTCTTTTTTTGAGAAATCAATTGATAATCTACAAAGAACAAAAGACTTATTAAAAGAAAAGTATGAAAAAGTAAAACTTTCTTTTGTAAAAAATCTCAAACTTGGTGATTGTATTTCACTATCAGGAGAGGTAGTTAAAGATGAGTTTAATATAAAAGGTGCTAGTTTTATTTCCTTTGATGATATGATAGTTGATTCTGGTAGCCAGACATCAGCTGTTATCTGTATTATTGGAGATGATTCAGATTCTATTTACGGAATTGCGCCAGATTATTGTGAAGAAAAAAACTTTACTGAAGCAGAAGAAATTGCAAAAACTTATAAAGGTAAGAAAAATTCTGTTTACACTAGTGGCTGGAAAATTCCAGATATAGGACAGCTTGAACAGATTTATATAAATCGTGAAAAACTTAATTTACCAGATGATATGCTTAAAGGTAAAGTCTGGTCTTCAACAAAAAAAGATGATAATGCAGTTTATTTTTACGATTTTGATAAAGGTACTAAAGATTACACTACAACAGACCATAAATATAAACTGGTGTTAATTCATAAGTTTGGAGAATAAAAGAGAGCGGGTTAAAAAATGAAGGGAGACGAACGTATCCTCTCCCTCAAACAGGCTCCCGAAGGAATCCTGCTTCAATTCATTAATAATATAATGTAAAATCTCTTGAAAATCAAGAGACATATTTAAGCATTGCTGCAACGACTGCAGCATCCTGGGAACCAAAAATCTTTATGCTTGTATTAGCTGGAAGTCGTTTTAACATGTTCTGGAGTTTTACGTATTCGTTTATAAAACTCTTAGCTCTGCGGTTTTCTCCCATTTGTTTAAGAAGAAATACAATCAACGCAATATAAGATACAATATAATTAAAATCAATTTGATTTAATTTCATTTCATTTTCTATGAGTCTTTTTATTCTATTTGGCACTTTGCTTGTGGCAAAGCGGGTGTCAAAAATAATACCGTTATGAGCTATAGAATTGCGTAAATCTTTAAGAGAAAAGATTATTTCTTTAAGCAGGAAACTGTCACTATTAAGATTAGTAGGCAAATTCAACAAACTTGAAACATTATTTCTGATAGTTTTGTTTGAGCATGCAAAAAAGGTTCCAAACTCACCAAGTGTAAGACTCTCAAAAGCAGCCCATATAGGAATTTCTTTATCCTGATTGTAAAAATGAGCTTCAATTGCTTTGTCAGCCATATAGTCGCGAATCAGGGCATTTGAAATTTTCATTTCAAGTTCCATACGACGCTTAAACTCTTTTTTATAGGGTGGTGTTCCTGCAGAAAATTCTGAATAATATGTAAGTCCCTTTTTATACACATCATTGAGTTTTTCACTCTGACATTCAGCAAGAGTTGCTTCAAGAACATAACTTTTTAAGGCGTTTTCTATGAACATAAGGTTTGGGTAGAATAAACCTTTTATCTGCATGTCAAAATTATTCAGATCAACAATCTGCCCAAATGCTGTAAAATTAATAAGATTTCCCGCTTTGCGTATAAAGCGGTAGCCCTTGTAGCCGTGATAATAACCTATGTTGCGTAAATCTTGAATCTGATTACTTTGCACGGGAAGATTATGTTTGTTTTTCAAATGTATTGCTAAATCATTGAGGCTATACATAATATAAGTTTACAAAGAAAAGAGAACACTGTCAATGAATTTTTATGGAAACTGACATCTTTAACGTACTTCAAAGAACTGAATTACGCTTCTGTAATCGTTTTAATATCATTTCTGTCTTCTGGAGAGAGCGTGTAGGTCTCTATAAATCTTTGATAATCCTTATAGACGGAATGATAATTGTATCCAAATTCTTTACAGATTGATTTAATCAGTGAACCTTTGTTTGTGAACTTGTGGACAATAAAATAATCGTACCAGACTTTCTTTTCAATGAAACTGAATTCTTCATGAAGGTGAAAGATATCTTCTGATTTTGCACCGTATGTGTGATCATTAAATTGGTCTAGAAAATCTCCGGTAGCTAATACACGTCTTTTGTAATAATTATTTTTTTTGAGAGGTCTTTCCAGATCGAAGGCTTCCTGAATCTTACTGAGATAGCATCTGTAATATTCAAGGTCAAGAAAGCGTTCAACATCTGTAATGATCTTTCTTTCATTTACATTGAGAGAGGATACATCCGTTTCCAGATAAGCGTTGCCTTCATCATCCTGATTGTACAAAGAAAGTTCGTTTTCGGCCTGTTTTTGAAATTTGATTTCTTCAGCACTAATATTATTCCTTAATGAAATTAAAAGATAATTAGAAAACTCTCCTTTAGAACTATTGTAAGGAGTGTTTTCAGATAGTAACTCGCCGACAGTATCAATAATTATTTCAGGATGTTGTGACCAGGAATCATTTCTATGATATTTTAATATTTCATCAATTAAAGCCTGAACGGCATGCTGCCTATCAATGGCATTTGTTTCTTCAATGAAATTTTTATAATGAGTATTTATATTTTTATAAAATTTTTTGTTATCTTCTGCTGCCATAAGATTCCGCCGGAAAACTATAAAGAGAAAAATCTTTTTAATGATTCCATTGCTTTTTCAACAGAGTCTGGCTGCATATTATAGGTGAGAGAGTTTAAATAGTGCAGGGAAGTGATATCAAAAAGCTGAGGTTTATCAGGTTTGTTATTTTTCCATTGTACTTGACCGTAAACAATCTTTCTTACATTTGTATCATAAAACTTTTCTGCAAAGGCAAATGCACAAAGCATTTCCATAGGAACTGTTCTCGGGCCAAAGGTTATGTCGCCGTAGAGTTCAGCGCCTTCTTCCATTTGTTCGAGAATTACCATTATTCGTTTTTCATGATTTTCCTTAAATTCATTATAATCAGCACTAACTTCTACATAATTGATTTTTGCATTAATGGATTCGTTGATATGACTTAGTTCTGTTTTAAATTTTTTTGTGTTCTCTATAACATTATTTTGTTCATCAGTATCAGTTTTATCTATGGTCTGAATCAGAACAACCTTTACTTCGTCATCTTTTTTCAGTTTATCTGCAAGAATTGCGTTGATAGGGTAATATACTTCTTCTGCATAATTGCTGCCGGCATTACCTGTTCCTTTGTAGCAGGCTTTGTGAAAAGCTTTTTCATCTCTCATACAGATATCAGCGAATACAATTTTTTTCATATAAGAAATCCTCGGTTATGGAAAAATCAATAAATATATTTTATCATACTATTATATCAGCGGGCAATAAGAAAAAGCTTGTCGCCAGTAAACTAACTACCATTCATTAATTTCGACTAACTATCATTCATTATTTTTCGTTTGCATTATTTTACTTCCTATGTTATACTTAATTAAATTTAGTACAAATTTCTTTAAAATTCGTTCACGGGAGGGGTCAGATGAACGAATGGCTTAAAAAGGTTACCGATGGGCTAAAAAACATGTGGTCCAAATGGAAGCCGATTCAAAAAGTCATATTATTTGGAATAATAATAGTTGTAATTGTTGTTATAATTGCGTCTGTAAAGCTTTCTGCAAAGCCTTCTACAGTCCGACTTTTTAATGCTCCGGTAACAGATACAAACTCACTCAATCAGATTCTAGACCGACTTTCTCAGGAAAATGTTAATGCCTATACTACAGAATCAGGTTATATTTCTGTAGATGATGACAGAACAGCCCGCCGTATGCGAGAAATCCTTATCAGCGAAAATCTTGTTCCTTCATCAGTTGACCCTTGGGCAGGTTTTTACGACAGAAGCTGGTCTACAACCGATGCAGACCAGAACGTAAAACTTAAAAATACTATCCAGAAACAGCTTAAACAGCATATAGAAGCCATTGCCGATGTTCAGCTTGCAGACGTAAATATCGTTTTGCCTGAAAATCAGCTTTTTACTGCAGATCAGAATCCTGTTACTGCAAGTGTTATTCTTAAAACAACCCCTCAGAGTAACCTTTTGCAGGACAGAAGACGTATTCTAGGCATTCAGCGCCTTATTCTTTCTGCGGTTGAAGGCTTAAAAGAAGAAAACCTCATCATTACAGATGTTGATGGAAATCAGATTAATGATTTCGAAGGAATGGCTGAAAATGACCGCATAAGCAACATCGAAAAGCAGCAGAAGCTTATCCGCAAACAGGAAGTAGAACTTCGAGCAAAGATTCTTAAGGCTTTGCAGAAAACCTTCCGCGAAGACCGCTGCCGCGACATGAACGTTGCAATTGAAATGGATATGTCTCAGAAGACCAGTGAGGCAACAGTTTATTCTCCAATCGAAATTAAAGCAGATAACCCTGATACTCCTTATGATGATTCTGAATATCGCGATACTCTTCCAATCAGTCAGCAGACTGTAACAAGGGAATGGCAGGGAACAGGTTATAATCCAGAAGGCCCTGCGGGAGTTGAAGGACAGACACCACCTGTTTATTCTGATATGTCTAATGTAATTGGAAGATCTACAGAAACAGGTGTAACTCAGAATAACGTAATCAATACAAAACAGACTTCGGAAATATCTTCTCCGAAATTCGATAAGATTTCGGTTTCTGTCAACCTTGACGGAAAATGGAAGAAGGTAAAAGATAATAACGGAAATCTCATAATCGAAGACGGTGCTATCAAGCGCGAATATACTCCTGTTTCTGCAGAGGAAATGGCAGAGGCTGTTCGTCTTATTCAGGGTGCAATCGGTTATGACAGAAGCCGCGGTGACAGAGTAGAGGTAACTAACATTGCCTACGACCGCGACGATGAGTTTGAAGCAGAAGATGCTGAATACTTTGCGGCAATTCAGAGAAAGAGAACAATCCTTCTTATTCTTATTGCGATTGTTGTTGTTCTTGTTGGCTTTATCCTCTTCCGTATTATCAGCCGCGAAATGGAACGCCGCCGCCGCGAACGCGAAGCTCGTCTTCTTGCAGAACAGCAGGCAGCCCGCGAACGCGCTCTTTGGGAAGCAAAGGACGACGGTATGGAAGTTACAATGTCTGTCGAAGAGACAAGACGTATGGAACTTCAGGAAAATGCAATCTCAATGGCAAAGGAACATCCGGAAGATGTTGCAATGCTCATAAGAACATGGTTGATGGAGGAATAGTTTATGTCAGACGAAGCAACAGAAGCACCGAAATCAAATCCAAAGCCGGTACCAAAGCCTGGACAGCTTAAGCCTGCAGGTTCTGGTTCATCTTCAAAGAAAGGCAATAAGGATTATAAAAGTTTAACAGGTCGCCAGAAAGCCGCCATCTTCCTCATTTCGCTTGGACCAGAAGTTTCTGCCGAAATCATGAAACACCTTCGCGAAGACGAAGTTGAAACACTTACTTTTGAAATTGCACGTCAGGAAAAAGTAAATCCTGAGTTTAAGGATGCCGTACTTGAAGAGTTCCAGGAGCTCATGAATGCTCAGAACTTCATCACAACCGGTGGTATCGACTATGCCCGCGAGCTCCTCGAAAAATCTTTGGGTTCTCAAAAAGCCATCGATATCATCAACCGCCTTACTTCAAGTCTTCAGGTTCGTCCGTTCGACTTTATCCGCCGTACAGACCCGGCTCATCTTTTGAACTTTATTCAGCAGGAATATCCGCAGACAATTGCCTTGATTCTTGCTTACCTGGAACCTGGAAAGGCTGCCGTAATCATGCAGAACCTTCCGGAAGATATGCAGGCTGAAGTTTCTAAGCGTCTTGCAACAATGGACCGAACTTCACCAGATGTATTGCGCGACGTTGAACGCGTATTGGAAAAGAAACTTTCTACACTGTCTTCAGAAGACTACACTGCTGCCGGTGGTGTTGAAGCAATCGTTGAAATCCTCAACCTTGTTGACCGTTCTTCTGAAAAGTCTATTATCGAATCTCTCGAAGAGGACGATCCGGATCTTGCAGAGGAAATCAAAAAGCGAATGTTCGTATTCGAAGATATCGTTATGCTCGACGACCGTGCTATTCAGAAGGTACTCCGCGATGTCGACCAGCAGGAGCTCGCAAAAGCGCTTAAATCAGTTGATACCGAAGTACAGGATAAAATCTTCCGTAACATGTCTAAGCGTGCCGCATCTATGCTTAAGGAAGATATGGAATTCATGGGACCTGTCCGCTTGAAGGACGTTGAAGAGTCTCAGCAGAAGATCGTATCTATCATCAGACGTCTCGAAGATAACGGTGATATCGTTATTGCACGTTCCGGTGAGGACGAGCTTGTATCATAAAATTGTGCGAGGGTAGGAAGAAATGGCAAAAACTGTATTTCGCCCCGGCGAAGCAAAAAATATAGAAGAAAAGGTAATGCTTCCTCTTTACAAGGATTATTCTCCTATTGAAGATGTAGAGGTACAGGAAGAAGAAGAATACACCGGGCCTACCGCAGAAGATTTGCGCCGCGAAGCCGAAGAGTATAAGGCAAACTTTGAGCAGGAGAAAAAGCAGATGCTTACTCAGGCTCAGGCAGAGGCTGATCAGATTATAAAGAAAGCTGAAGATACTGCCTTCGCAGAAGTTAAACGCCAGACAGACCAGGCCGCAGTTATTAAAGCTGATGCAGAAAATGAAGCGGCTACAATCATAGAAAAAGCAAAAGCTGAGGCAGCACAGATTGTTGCAGAGGCAAATGCCCAGCACGATAAGATTGTTTCAGAAGCACGCAACGAAGGTTTTGAGCAGGGAAGTCAGGAAGGCTTTGATAAAGGTTCAGCCGAAGTTGAGCGTCTTATTGAACGAATGCATAAAATCCTTGAAGCAGTTATGCAGCGCCGTGAAGAAATCCTGCAGGATACAGAAAGCCAGATTGTTGAACTTGTAATTTTGATGGCCCGCAAGGTTATTAAGATTCTTTCTGAAAATCAGAAGAACGTTATCATGGCAAATACAGTTGCTGCTTTGCGTAAGGTTAAGACTCGTGGTAATGTAACCCTTCGTGTTAATATTGAAGATGTTAAGCTTACAACTGCTCATGCAGATGAGTTTATTCAGCATGTTGAAAATGTTCAGGGTATTACTGTTCAGGAAGATTCTTCTGTTGAAAAGGGTGGCTGTATTGTAGAAACTGACTTTGGTGCTATTGATGCACGAATCTCAAGTCAGCTTACTGAGCTTGAAAATAAGATTCTCGAAGTTTCTCCTGTTAAAAATATCAAGCGTTCAGATCCTCTTACTTCGGCCGAGTAAGGTAAGTAGAGCGGGGGTGGGGCTGTGCGTTCTTCTTATACTGGTGAATTTAATTTTACAAAATATCTCGAAAAAGTTGTTGATGCAGAGACAATCCTCTACACAGGCCGCGTAACTGCAGTAAAAGGTCTTGAAGTTGAAAGTGAAGGACCTCGTTCGGTTATCGGCGAAATGTGTACTATCAAACTTCGTGATGGAAAACTGCTTCAGGCAGAGGTTGTCGGCCTTAATGAAAAAACTGTAAAACTTGCTCCATTCGGCGAAACAAAGGGAATTGAAGTTGGCTGCGAAGTTGTTGCTTCCGGACGTACTCTTATGGTTCCTGTTGGACCAAATCTTTTAGGCAGAATGATTAATGCAAGCGGCCGTCCCTGTGATGATAAGGGGGAAATTGTTCCTGATACTTATTATCCTGCTGTTGCAAATCCGCCTTCTCCAAATGAAAGAACAGACATTAACCGCCGCATTACAACAGGCGTTCGTGCTATAGACTCTCTTCTTACTGTAGGAAAGGGACAGCGTCTTGGAATTTTTGCGGGTTCTGGTGTTGGAAAGTCAACTCTGCTCAGTATTATTGCAAGAAATACAGATGCTGATATAAATGTAATCGGTTTGATTGGTGAACGTGGCCGCGAGGTTCTGGACTTCGTAAAACGTGACCTTGGTGAAGAAGGTATGAAGCGTTCTGTCTTAGTTGTTGCCACCAGCGATGAGCCTTCTATCTGCCGTCTCCGTGCCGCTCAGGTTTGTACAGCTGTTGCAGAATATTTCCGTGATCAGGGTAAAGACGTTATGCTGATGATGGATTCAGTAACTCGTTTTGCCCATGCCCAGCGTGAAATTGGACTTGCAAACGGTGAGCCTCCTGCACAGAAGGGCTACCCGCCAAGTGTATTTGATATGATTCCAAAGCTGCTTGAGCGTTCAGGTACAAATCAGAAAGGTTCAATTACAGCTTTCTATACTGTCCTCGTTGATGGTGACGATATGAACGAGCCTATTACAGATAAGGTTCGTGGTACTCTGGACGGACATATTGTATTGAATCGTAAGTTAGCTCAGGCTTACCATTATCCTGCAATTGATGTTCTTCAGTCTATTTCCCGTTTGTCTAAACGTGTAAGCGGTGCTCAGACTAGAAAGGCTGTTGGCCGGCTCCGCACCTGGATGGCAACCTATTCTGAAAATGAAACAATGATTACTGCCGGAATCTACCAGAAGGGTAACTCTCCTGAAATTGATGAAGCAATCAATAAGCACATGGAAATAGAAGAGTTCCTTAAGCAGGAAGAGTATGAGCCATGTCCTATGAAGGAAACTCTGGAAAAACTTTCAGTCCTTACAGGTATTGAGATTCCGGAAAGTGAATATGTTGAAGCTCCGGCAATTGGAATACCTACTACGGCACAAATTGTTGATGCAAATACTCCGGTGGTTGAGTAGCCCGAAGGGTGTATCGAAACCACCTTATGAGCCGAATTTTGTGGTGGTTTCGATACGCCGCTACGCGGCACTCAACCACCGTATTATAAATTTATGAAGAAATTTACCTTCGAATTACAAAAAGTCCTCGAATTCCGCGACTTTGAAAAACAGCAGGCCGAAGGCGAGCTTGCCAAAGCCCTCGCTGTAGAAACAGAAATAAATGATAATCTCAAAAAAATTGCCCAGAACTACGCTGCAGTAAAAGCCCAGATGAAAGGCTCTCTAAATTTTCAGGATGTTATGGCCCAGAGCCAGTACAACAATCTGCTTGAATATCAGAAAGAAGAGCTTCTAAAGCAACTTGCCCAGGCCAAGCTTGTAACTGAGCAAAAAAGAGAAGTTCTGCGTGAATGCATGAAAAAAACAACCGCCCTGGAGAAGTTAAAAGAAAAGCAGCTCGCCGAATGGAAGCAAGCTGTTGAATATGAAGAAGCAGAATTATTGGACGAAGTGAAGAATAAACTCACGTCATCCTGAACTTGTTTCAGGACCTATTAAAAAAAGACCCCGAAACAAGTTCGGGGTGACTGTATTGCTTAATACTTAAACGCAGATCCTCCAATAAATTCTCTTATGATAGAACGTGGTGGCACTGCGCTTGGCGAAATTGTTGCGAAGTTCTCGAGGAACTGGAGCAATCTTCTTGCCTCTGCATATTCCTTTTCCATTGGAGTTACCTGGCGGAGAAGTGGTGCTGCGTAAACGCGGAGAACCGAAAGCTCATAATCCAAGGCTGTATTCAAAACTGCATCTGCATTGTTCTGGAATGGGAAGATGTGCAGTTCTTCACCGCGGCGAACACTTGGCCACATTTCAATTGTTCCTGCTGCAGGCTTACCGCGGAAGTTGTTGTCGCGGACAATGCGGCGAATCAGGCGGTTATCTGAAGTAGAAATGCGGTTGTGGTCATCCAGGTTGAGCTGGGTGAGGGCAGAAAGGTAAATCTTAAACTTGAGCTCAGGTGCAACCTTTGGAGTAAGTTTGTCATTCAATCCGTGAATTCCTTCAAGAATAAGAATCTCATTTTCTGCGAGACGTAATTTATTCTTTTCTTCAAAATATGAAGTTCCTGTGTGGAAGTCGTAGCTTGGAATTATTACTTCTTTGCCGTTGAACAAATCAACAAGCTGGTTGTTCAAAAGTTCAATGTTGAGAGCTTCGAGACATTCATAGTCAGGCTTACCATCTGCATCCAGCGGAGTTTTGTCGTGGCCAACATAGTAGCAGTCAAGACTGATAACCTTTGGCTGGTAACCCATTGCCTGAAGCTCGAGGGCCAGTTTTTTAGCCGAAGTGGTTTTTCCAGAAGATGAAGGACCTGCAATCAGAACTACGCGTACAGTCTTTTTATCAACAATCTGAGAAGCAATCTTAGAAATATTTTTCTGCTGGTAGATTTCGGTGATTTCAATGAAGTCGTTAATCTTACGCTTACCAATCAGCTCGTTCAAAGATGCGGCAGATGTAACGTTCATTCTCTTTCCCCATTCCTTGTACTTACTGTAAATCTCAAAGAGCTTTGGCTGGTCTTCAAACTTTGTAAGCTTGTCCGGGTCGGAAGATTTAGGGAAGCGGAGAAGGAATCCATCGCCGTACTTCATCAATTCAAAAGTCTTAAGCACGCTTGTTGAAAGTACAAGAGGACCAAAGTACAAATCAGAAAAATCTCCAATCGTATTAATTTTAATAGTTGGAGTACAGTTGTAACGAATCTGCTTGCGGGTTTCTACAAGGTTGAGTTTTTCAAAAAGTTCTGCAGCCTTGGCATAAGGAATTGTCTCTGTTGTGATAGGAATATCCTTTTCAACAAGAGCCTGCATTTCGGCAGTGAGCTGCTTAATTTCCTTTTCGGTAACCTTTTTAGCACCTTCGAGGGTGTAGTAGTAGCCGTAACCAAGGCTGTGGCCTACAAGAAGGCGGGCCTTAGGAAAAAGGTTGTGAGCGGCTGCAGCCAGCAGAAGGCAGAGAGAGCGGCGGTAAACGGCAGCTCCATCCTTTGATTTTGCTACAACCGGCTCGAGGGCTGCGTCGTAAGTAAGAGGCATGTCCAGAGGACAAATTTCGTTGCTGATTCTTACTGCGTAAATTTCTTTATCCGGGATTCCAAAGTTTCCTGTAATAACTGAAACAGGTGTGCCGTATGGAACCAGTTTTTTAGTGATTTCTTTTTCGTCTTTTATAAATGTAATGCTGATGTCATTCATGATAGTTACCTCGTTGTTGTAGTTTTCTCTCTCTCTTCTATTATAAATGCTCTTTTCTGATTTTGAAAGGAAATATTGAATAAAATTTTATTTTGTGATATTTTTAATAGATAAAATTTAGTATTCTATTATACATAAGGAGTTCCTAATGTCAGGACATAGTAAATGGGCCACCATTAAACATGCAAAGGGTTTGGCCGATGCAAAGCGTGGTAAGATTTTTACCAAATTTATTAAGGAAATTTCTATTGCTGCACGTATGGGCGGTGGAGACCCTAACTCTAACCCTCGTCTTAGAACTGTAATTATTAAGGCTCGTGCTGCTAACATGCCAAAGGATAACATTGAACGTGCTATCAAAAAGGGTACTGGTGAAGACGGTGGAGCAGCATACGAAGAGTATCTCTACGAAGGTTACGCTCCTGGCGGAGTTGCTGTAATGGTTGAAGTTCTTTCTGATAACAAGAACCGTGCAGCTGCTGACGTTAAAAACATTTTTGCAAAGAACGGTGGAAACCTCGGAACTTCTGGTTCTGTTTCACGTATGTTCCAGCGCAAAGGTACTATCGAGCTTGATGCTGAAAAGGTAAACGAAGACGAAGTAATGGAAGTTGCTTTGGAAGCTGGTGCTGATGATATCGTAAACGAAGATGGAATCATCACTGTAACAACAACACCAGATGCATTTACTGCTGTTGCTGAAGCACTTCAGGATAAGGGCTATGAAACACTTTCTGCTGATGTAGGAATGGTTCCAGATGCTTACACTCCAGTTGATAAGGATACTGCTGCTAAGGTTCAGCGCCTCATCGATCGTCTTGAAGACAATGATGATGTTCAGAACGTATACCACACAGCTGAATATCCAGATGACTTTGAGCCAGAGGCTTAAGTTTATCTTATAAATCACAGAAACCGCTCGTGACCGGGCGGTTTTTTTTATGGGGTAAAATTCCTCACAGAGCTTTGGAGTTCACAGAGCAGTATATTTTTTTAATTGACTCTGTGACCTCTGTGCCCTCTGTGAGAAATTCTTATTATGATAAACGACGACAAAACTTTTAATTCCCTCCCGGGGAATGAACAGATTAAGAGTTCTCAAAAAGGGCGCCGTGTCCGCCGGGTGCTTGGAATTGACCCTGGTTTAGCAAATACAGGTTTTGGCCTTGTTGATTTTTGTGATGGCCGCTATCGGATGGTAAGTTACGGCTGCATCACGACTAAGGCAGACCAGCCGCACGGGGAGAGACTTCTTACCATATATAGCCGCTTATGTGCAGTGATTGATGAGTTTCAGCCGGACGAAGCGGGTATGGAAACTTTATATTTTGCCAGGAACGTTACTTCTGCTTTGAGTGTGGCAGAGGCAAGGGGCGTGGTAACACTATGTCTTTCCCAGCATAATATTAAACTTGGTGAATATCAGCCTAATCAGATTAAACAGGCTGTAACCGGAACTGCCTCTGCAGACAAGGAACTTGTAGAGCATTATGTAAAATTATTGCTGGGGCTTAAGACTGAGCCTAAGCCTGATCACGCGGCAGATGCACTTGCGGGGGCTATTACCCATCTGCATTATTCTGCTGCCCGCTAGTTTAGAACAAACTTATAGCCCGGGCGACCTTGTTGGTCTTTATAAATCAAACCTAAGAACTTATTCTCGTTAAAAACTGCAATCTGAGATTCTGCAGGATAATCCCAGAGTTTTTGTGCAAACATTGAACTTGTGATTTTCTTGCCGTTGAAAAAATCTTCCTGGGCTGAGGTGGATGCAATATTGATTGATTTGAAACCGCATTCCGCTGCGGTGGCCTTGTCGAAGGAGCGTAGTTTTGTGCGGATTTCTTCTTGTAATGCGCTTTCTTCTGGAGTAAGGACAAAAGGTTTTCGTTCAGGTTTTTTTTCTGCTTTGTCTGAGGCTGAGGCTTCTGCTGCGGCCTGATCTGCTTTATATGCTTTAGCCTGAGTAATCGCTTCTTCTATTGAAAAATCTTTCAGTAAATTAAAGCCTGCTGAATCTTCAATATTAAAGTTTCCAACCTTTGTTCTGTAAAGACCTGTAAGGTGGGCTGCACTGCCGCATTCGTAAGCTATGTCGCGGGCAAGGCTTCTTATATAGGTTCCTTTTGAAACTGAAAAATCTATGAGGGCATATTCTATGAGGCCCGCTTCGTTGGCTTTGAGCTCTTTGATTTCTGCTTTGTAGATTTTTACTTTACGGGCGGGAATCTGGGCTTCCTGACCTTTTCTGGCTAAGTCGCTGGCTCTTTCCCCGTTTATGTGAATTGCACTAAAGGCTGGTGGTATCTGCATTGTCTGCTGACTGATTTTTTCTACTGCGGCAAGGAGTGAATCTTCTGTTGGAAGGGGAGCTTCTTTTATTACTGTGCCGGTAAATTCAAGAGTATCTGTTTCCTGGCCAAAATGAATTACTGCCTGATATGATTTATCAAAGGCTGTAATGTTACCGGCAAGCTTTGTGAGGCGGCCGGTGCAGACAACCAGAAGTCCTTGTGCAAAAGAATCCAGGGTTCCTGTGTGGCCGACTTTATTTGTATTTAATGCTTTTTTTACGCTGTTAAGAGATGCAAAGGAAGTTGGTCCTGGTCTTTTTGCAAGTAGAACTATACCATCCTTTGTTGTTATTGCGGAAGCTTCTGTTATATTACTCACGACAAGTAATATAACAGAAGAGACATTCTACTTCAATGCTTCTGAGAGGATTGTCAGATTGGCGTCCATAATTGAAAGATATGTGGTTCCTGATACAGCCTGTTTTGCTGTAGTAGACTGGATTGAATCCAGAGTAAGAACTTTTGCGTTCTTTTTCTTTGTGTTCTGGATAATTGTACGGGCAATTTTTCCGTCTCCGCTTTCAATTATGAGAACAGAGTTGAGACCAAGTTCGTCAACCTTTTTTGCAAGGAAGATTACAGTTTCAAAGCTTGCTTCTGTTTCTGCTGAACAGCCAACGAAGGCTGCATAGTAGTCGAGTCCGTAGTCGTCTACCAGGTAGCGGAATGGGAAGCGGTCTCCAAAGAGGATTGTCTTTTTACCTGCGGCTTTTACAGCTGCAGCATATTTTGAATCGAGGGCGTCGAGGCGGGCTGAGTAATTAGCGAGATTTGCTTTGTAGGTTGTGGCATTGGCTGCGTCTTTTTCGCAGAGGGCTGTGGCTATTTCTGCAGAAAGGATTTTTGCGTTGCGAAGTGAAAGCCATACGTGTTCATCATATTCAATTTCGTCTTCATCATCATCGTGGTGGTGATGATGATGCTCGTGTTCTTCTTCCTCTTCTGCCTGCATACCTTCTTTTACTTCTTCGGCTTTTACCTTGTCGCCAAGAGTTTCGAGAAGATTGATTACCTTCATATTTTTGTTCTTTGCATTTTTAAGGGCGTCCTTTACCCAGCCATCGCTTTCTCCGCCAACATAGATGAAAATATCTGCTGTAGAGATTTTTGCTATGTCCTGGATAGAAGGCTGATATGAATGAAGGTCTACACCGTTTCTAAGAAGAAGGGTGAGTTCGGCTGAGTTAGTATCGCCGATGATTTCGCGGGTCCAGTCGTATTCAGGGAAGATTGTGGTTACGACTTTGACTTTGTTATTTTTTTCTGTCTTTTTTGCTTTTGCAAAGATTGATGTTGTGAGTGTTAGAAGCACTGTAAGTAATAAAAATAATTTTTTCATTTAAAAACTCCTTGTTTTCTGTATAAACTTAGCATTAAGCCAGGCGTTGCGGGGCGGCGTTTGAGCCCCGCAGAGGAGGTAGCGTAAGACCGCGAAGCGGGCTGGAGCGAGGGGGAGACTTCCCCCTCCTTATCCATGTTTTTCCTCTTTTTAATTTGGCGATAAAAAGAGGTTTGTTAAATCACCAGCTTTACTTTCTGCTTTACGAGAGTTGCCGGTGCGAAGAAGATGGCAGAAAGAATAAAAAGATTTATATAGTTAAAAGCTGAAAAATCAATTGGGTCCAGAGGTGCAGTGGCAGAGATTTTTTTTGTGTTGTGGATGACCTGCAGTACAAGACAGATTTTGCAGTTTTCTTCATGGCAGCTTTCTTCGTGACCGGCATGAAGAACTTCAAAGGTCAGGACTGCAAAAAGCGAAAGGACAGCAAGAAGGGCTGCAACTCTGAAGATGTGGAAATGTTTTTTCTGATTATTCATCTTCATTTTCCTTCTTATCTGCGCAATCTGTGCAGAGTCCGTAAAAAACTGTACGAAGCGGATTAATTACAAAACCGTGTTCTGTCTTAAGATGGCCGCCGAGTTCTTCAAGTTCCTCGCATTCAAGATGAATAAGCCGGCCGCAAAGTTCGCATTTTAAGTGGAAGTGCTGCTCGTTAGTATTGCAGTTTTCTCCTGCATATTCAAAGCAGGCAGCTGAGTGGTCATCAATAAAATACTTCTGGATTTTCCCTTCATTTACCAGCTTTTCCAGCTGACGGTATATAGTAGCAATTCCAATGGAGATATTTTTTGCTTCAAAATGTGCGTGTACATCTTCTGCAGTAAAATGCTTTCCCTGCATTTCGCGAAGGTATGAAAAAAGAAGGTCTTGTTGTCTGGTTTTGTAAGCTGCTTTTTGCATAATTTGATAACGATTCTCAAATTATACGAATTGCTAAAAAATTGTCAATATGAGAACCGTTCTCATTTTTCCTTGTCTTCACAAGTCCGCCTATATCATCTATAATATAGTTATGTTCAATTCACTTACTGGAATCATTACTGGAAAATTTCCTAAACAGGTTTTTATAGATACAAACGGTGTTGAATGGGATTTATGTGTTCCTGATTCAAACCTTGATATGCTGCCTCCGGTTGGTAACGAGGCTAAGATTTATACATATCTTCAGCATACAGACCAGCTTATGTCTCTTTACGGTTTTGCCAGCGCAGATGAACGAAGTGTTTTTCTGGATCTGCTCAAGGTTGACGGGGTTGGCCCTAAGGGTGCTGTAAAAATCATGAGTGCGGTTTCATCTGCCCGCCTGCTTGATGTACTTGAAAAGGGTGACCTTGAAATGCTGGAAAAGATTCCTGGAGTTGGTAAAAAGACCGCCGGTAAGATGATGCTTACCCTTAAGGGAAAACTTAAAATCAGTGAGAGTTCAGGGCCTGTTGTCAGTCTGAAAGCTGCCAGCCCTTATGCAGATGTGGTTATGTCTCTTGCAAGCATGGGCTATGATAAAAAACTTGTTGAACAGAAAGTTGCCCAGCTGGTTGAAGTTCTTACAAATGATAAGGACTTTGCCGGTAAGAGTCAGAAAGAGAGGGAAGATATTCTCTTCCGTCGTGCAATTGTGGAGCTTGCCTAGGGGGATTTTATGGCTGAAGATTTTAGTGAAGACTTTTCTGCAATTGTACGTGCGGACTTAAAAGACAGATATGATGAACAGGACAATAAACTTCGTCCTAATATGCTTAAAGATTTTCTTGGCCAGGAAAGTGTTAAGAAAAATCTTTCTACTTTTATTGAGGCGGCAAAGCTGCGCGAAGAGCCTCTAGATCACCTGCTGCTTATTGGCCCTCCGGGACTTGGAAAAACAACTCTTGCTCAGATTACAGCGCACGAGCTGGGGGTAGATTTTAAGGTAACTTCTGCGCCTGCCCTTGATAAGCCGAAAGATCTCGCCGGTATTTTGAGTACTATAACTCCGCGTACAGTTTTCTTTATTGATGAGATACACCGCTTAAAGCCTGCAATTGAAGAAATGCTTTATATTGCAATGGAAGATTTTGAACTGGACTGGATTATTGGTCAGGGAGCTGCTGCCCGCACTGTCCGCATTCCGATTCCTCCATTTACTCTGGTTGGAGCTACAACTAAGGCTGGTAGCGTTAGTTCGCCGCTTCGTTCCCGCTTTGGTTTTATTCCGCGTTTTGAATTTTATACTCAAAAGGAACTTGCTTCTATTATTAAGCGTTCTGCTAATATTCTTGAAATTGGAATTGATGAAGATGCGGCTATGCTCCTGGCTCAGTGCTGCCGTGGAACTCCTCGTGTTGCAAACCGTGTGTTGCGTCGTATGAGAGACTTTGCCCAGGTTGCAGGAAGCAAAACTATTACGCTTGAAATTGTAGATGACGGATTGAAACGCCTTGAGATTGATGAGATTGGTCTTGAAAAGTACGACAGAGAAATCCTCCGTTCAATTATAGAAAACTTTGGTGGCGGCCCGGTTGGTGCCGAAACACTCGCAATTTCTATTGGTGAAAGTATTGATACCCTGGAAGATTATTACGAGCCTTATCTGATTCAGTGCGGACTCTTGCAGAGAACTCCGCGTGGTAGAATGGTAACGGAGAAGGCATATACACATCTTGGACTTACACATGCTGCAGATTCGAAAGACGGTGGCGCACAGGGTACGTTGTTCTAGTATTCTTTTTGTGATAAAATACCGCTCATGTTAACATCCGATTTTAATTTTGACCTGCCTGAGGATTTGATTGCGCAGCATCCGAGTGGAGTGCGCGGGCAGGATAAACTTATGCTTTTGAATCGTGCCACAGGCGAAGTAGAACATCACATGATGGACGACCTTCCAGACTTAATTGAGCCAGGCACACTCATGATTTTTAATAACAGCCGTGTTCGCCGTGCGCGAGTTTACGGAATCAAAGAAACAACCGGCCGCGAAACAGAATTTATGTTTCTCAACACAATCGACAAAGAATGCTGCATATGGAATACAATGGTAAAGTCTGCAAAAAAGCAGAAGCCTGGCATGCATTATAAATTCCCGGACGGAACTGTAGCAGAAATTGTTGACCACGAAGGAAATGCCGGAACTGAATTCCGTGCCCTTAAATTTGATTTTGCAATTGATGAAGACTGGTTCGAAAGAAACGGTCACATTCCGCTTCCTCCATACATTAAACGTGGGGATACAGAAGAAGACTCAGAACGCTATCAGAATGTTTACGCAACAGATACAGGTTCTGCTGCCTGTCCTACAGCGGGTCTTCACTTTACAGAGGAAATGCTTGCCCGCCTTGATGCAAAGGGAATTGAACGACGTTTTGTAACCTTGCATGTAGGTCTTGGAACCTTCCTTCCTGTCCGCGAAGAAAATATTGAAAATCATAAGATGCATGAAGAATGGTACACAGTGCCTAAAGAAACTGCAGACGCCATCAATAAGGCAAAGGCTGAAGGCCGCCCGATTCTTGCGGTTGGAACAACAAGTGTTCGTACCCTCGAAAGTGTTGCTCAGAAAATTGAAATGGAAGGTGGGGTAGTTGGCGCTAACAATGAATGGGTTCGCGCAGGTACAAACTCAACAAGCATTTTTATGTACCCGGGCTTTAAGTTTAAGGTTGTAGATAAAATGTTTACAAACTTCCACACACCGGAAAGTACGCTTATTATGCTGGTGTCTGCCTTTGCCGGCCGCGAGCATATCCTGGAAGCCTACAAGACCGCCGTTGAAAATAAGTATCACTTTTTTAGTTATGGAGACGCGATGCTGATACGCTAGTTTTGCGAAGCAAAACTAGGTAGTTCGCGCAGCGAACGTAGAGACTGTATGTTTATTAGGTAAGCTGCTCGAAACTGTATCTTGCTAAATTAAAGAACTGCTGGCGCATAACGTCGGTAATCATCTGATCGGTGGCGGCCTTCTGGAACTGCTCGGCTACAACTTCTTCCAGATGAGTAATATCTTTTTGCGAAAGAGGAAGGCGGCTGCCACTCATAAAGTTTTCAAACTCCTTGCTGTGGAATGTGAATGGACCTGCAAAGGCCAGATGTACATTGAGCAGGGAGTTTTTTTCTGTGTCCGCAAGAAAAGCAAAAGATGCTGACTGCTGGGTAATTGAATGCTCGTGCCCAATGCGGCGGAAAATGGAAAGCTCTGCATCTACAAGGGGAATGCGGATGTTTGAAAGAATAAAGCCTTCCGGTACAGATTTAAAATATCTTATGTTTTCAGTTCTCGTTTCCGTCTGATTTTTGAATTCAAGTTTTGCATCAAGGGCCATAAGAGGGGCAAACAAAGTAAGCTTATGGTTTTCTGAACAGATGTTTCCGCCGATTGTGGCTGTGTTTCGTATAATCGGATTGGCAATACAGTTAAGGGCTTCGTAGAGAATTGGTGGAAGGTGAGTCTGTCCGATTGCCAGAATATCTGAAAGAGTTGCTCCAGGACCAACATCGATATAACGTTCGTGGCGGGAAATGTGGGAAAGATCTTTGATGCCATGGGTGGAAATAAATTTATCAGGAAGATTTTCAATACGGGTACAACCTCCTACAACTTTTGTTCCAGGATTGTTATTGAGAATCTTTATAAGTTCTGCAGCGTTTTTTGCATATAAAATCGTCTTTCCCATTTTCTTCCTCATTTATCCACGTTTCTGCCGCTTGTTGGAAATCTGAATTGCATAGATGATTCCGTTTACAAGAGTTTCCAGGTCTGTGCAGCAGGGTGAAAGGGCCTTTACATAATCTGTAATTTCCTGTCTGGTTGGCATTTTAGGCATCTTTAAAATCTGATAAGTTGAAAAAACTTTTCCTGCGGTGCAGTAGCCGCAAAGTTTAATTCCCGCTTTTTGAAAGCCTGCCATGATAGTCGAGTATTCTTCTGTTTTTACAAAATAATCAAGGGTAACAATGTCGCTGTTATGAACTATGCCGGCAGGAATTTTGCAGGAAGCAGCAGGTTTGTCATCAAGCAAAATTGTGCAGGAACCGCAAAAGCCTGAACTGCAGCCGCTCTTTACAGAAGGACAACCGTTTTTGTGAAGAACCTTCATCAAAGGTTCATCTGCATGAGCATCGAGAACTGTTTTTGTACCATTTAAGATGACAGGGATTTTCATTCTTCGGCTCCTTTTACTTCGGATTTATTAGCTTCTTCTTTTGCTTCAATTTTAGCTTCTGCTTTCTTTATTATATTCTTTTCTTTTGTGCGGTCACGAATCAGCTGGAAGAGCAGGTCTTCTGTACATGGAATTTCAGTAAGCTGAGTTGTGAGTGCAAGAGAAAGGGCAGAAGAAAAGGCTGCAGGGAGTGAGTTATGAATTAAACCACCTACTTGACCGGAACGGTTTGCTGTCTGCACAAAACTGATGTTTATTGCATCGCATGGGACTGTTTTTCCTTTTACCAGCATTGTAAGCTCCTGCTGAATTTCAAGGCGGATAGTTCTGCGGGCTGCAGCTTCATCAAATAATTCACCACAGTCTACGGTAACCCATATACCTTTTATTTTTTCATTGTATGTATAGGTATCGAGTTCAACTTCTACTACAGTTGTGATAAAAGAGGTTGTATAAAAGGGACTGCCTGAAAATTTATCTTTGTCCCATTTTGATTTAGAAGTTACTGGTCCACCGCGTTTTGCAGTAATTGGCAGCGGTTGATGAAAGCGTTTTTTCTGAATATCGTTACAGCATTTTTTTACCATTTCATTGATGATACTTATAGAGCTGTAAGAATCTTCCGGTTGTTCTGGAATTTCATCATAAGGAAAATCTGAATTAATCTGAATGTTTTGTTTTGGAATCTGAAGAATTTCTGCTGCAGAGTTTTTCCAGATTTCCTGAATTACTTCTGAAGGTTTGATTGTATGAATAACCAGTTTTTCATCAGCATTTAGAGTGACTTCGAGTTTTGCGTCATTTGAAAAACTGGTCTGGCCATAATAGCCGGAAGGAATATAGGCTGTGGCAAAACCAATACCGCGAAGAGGAAGGGCAAAGAAGGGTTTGCTGTCCTTTTCTGCACGATCAATAGCCTCCATATGGAAGGATGCATACTTTCTGTTGAAATCACTCTGGAGAAGAGTTGTTTGCAAAACCTGCTGAACATCTCCGGTTGGAATATCAAAAGGGAATGGAATTATTACAGGAGTCTTAGTTTTAGAAGACTTCTTGGTACCTTTTGTCTTTGTTTTAGTTTTTGTTTCCGGCTCAGCTTCCGGTGCTGGAAGAGCCTGGCTTGCATTTATAATTCTAAGCTCATCCGGGAAAATATTTGAAAGATTACTGATTTTTTGAATTTCATTTTCAATGGCAAAGAAAGCCTGCGATTCTATAATCTGCATGGAGATTGAAGTTGGCGGATTCTTTGAGGTATGGGCCTTAGCGCTTATGTAAAGATTTTCCGGTTTGTAATAGTTTGCTGCGGCAATGGCAATCCTGTCTGTGATTTCCTGGGCAAATGGATTTGAAGATCCGATATCAATATCAATTAAAATTTTAAGAGCCTTAAGGTGTCCGTCTTTATTCAGGGCTGTACGGTAAGTAATTTCTGTGGTAACGCCAGGAACCATATAGTTTTCCTGCTCGTACTGAGAAAGAATAAGTTTTACCGGTTTTTTAGAAAGCCTGGCTGCAGTGGCTACTTGAACTGCAAGCTGAGTAGTTCTGGCAAGGCCGGAAGGATAGATTCCCGCAGACTTTGTTTTATGAATAAAAACCTGCTCTTCGCTGATTTCAAGTGCTGCCGCAACTGATTTTTGTGTAAAGCCTGTCCATCGGGTTGGGACAAAGACATGGATTTTTTCACCTTCGGTATAGGCAAAGGCACCTTCTGTTTCCTGCCATTTAGGAGTCAACAGTTTTTCTTTCCAGGTATCAGTTGATTCAAAATCTGCATTTTCAAAGAGCTTAGTATCTGCTTGAGCAAGAGGAAGACTTTCATATAAACCGTATTTTACTTCGCGGGTAGCAACAATTACATTAGGATTCTCTTCTACATGTGATTTGTCAATTACAGTATCAAGAGAAGGCATTTCGTTAATCTGTTCAACGAATTCCTTAAAGTTTGCAGTTTCTTCCTGATTGTTAATTACATTATGAAGGGCAGATTCAAGGTTTTCTACGTCAAAGGTAATGTTTACTGTGTCTAAGAGCTGATAAACTTTTTCTTCATCCGGTCCAAAGATAATTCCAACCGGTTCTCCTCTGTAAGAAACATTTCCATAGCCGAATATTTTTGTATTGCTTTTGTTGGCTGTAATTGTTTTTGAACCCGGAATGTCTTTGCTTGTGTAAAGTGTATAACCGTCTGGAAGGTCTGCTGCAGTAACTGATTTAATTTTTCCGGCAGGGGCTGGACTTCGCACAAGGGCTGCATAAAGACAGTTTTCTTTTTCAAAGTCGCTGTAAAAGCCTGAGGCTTCGAGGGAACGTAAATTGTTTTTTGCGTTGTTTTTCTTTCCTGCCATTGTGCTTAAGTTATCTCCTGTTTTCGTTTCCAATCTGAATAACAGTATCTATTACAAGCTGTGCCTGTTCTTCTGTCATATCCGGATAAAGAGGAATTGAAATTGTAGTGCTGTACTGTCTTTCCGCATTAGGGTAAGCCTGGGCTGTGAAATCAGGGTAAAGCTCTCGCCAGTAGGTGAAGTGGAAAATAGGAATAAAGTGTACAGAAATTCCAAGTCCTGCGGCCTGCATTTTTTTTGCAAATTCTTCACGAGTGATTTTAAGCTTTTCTGGAACTATGCGCATAAGGTATAAGTGCCAGCTGTTTCCTTCTCCATCCGGTGGAAGCTTAATAAAGTCCAGATTTTTGAAGGCTTCATTATACATGTCTACAATGTGCTTACGCTGTTCGTAAAAAAGCTGTGCTCTGTCTACCTGGCAGCAGCCTATTGCAGCAAGAACATCCGGCAGATTAAATTTGTAGCCAGGGGCTATAATGTCATATTCCCAGCTTGCACGAGGACTTGTATAGCGGTCCCAGGTTGTGCGGTCCATTCCATGCATGCGCATAACAGTCATGCGGCGGGCAAGTTCAGGGGCTCGTGTGCATACCATTCCGCCTTCTGCAGTTGTAATAGTTTTTGTAACGTAAAATGAAAAGACACCTGCATCACCGATTGTGCCTGCATAGCCAAGGGATGTTGGAGAAGGAAAGGAATGTGCTGCATCTTCAATTACGCGGATGCGGTTATCTGGAGTTGAATATTTTGCGGCCAGTTCCATAATGCGCTTCATGTTGCAGACATTTCCTGCAATATGTACCGGAACAATTGCGCGTACACGATGAGGGCCTTTTCCGTCAACTCCGCCCGGTTGGCTGTCTTTCTTTAAGATTTCTTCTATTTTATCTGGATCTATACTGTAAGTGTCTTTTTCAACATCTGCAAAAAATACATCAGCATTAAGGTGGCGGGCGCAGGCTGCTGTTGAAACAAAAGTGTAGGGAGTAGTGATTACGGCAGTTCCTTCGCGAACTCCACAGGCTTCCATTGCAAGAATCATTCCGCTTGTGTTTGAGTTTACGGCAAGGGATGTAATGTCTCCATCTGGGAGTCCAGCTTCTGCGCGGGTAGCTTTCATCTTGTCTGTATCGCTTACTGCAGCACTGAACTTCTTTTCAAATTCAAGAGCATATTTTCCAGTTGTAAGCCAGCCGCTTCTGAGTACATCAAGTACAGCATCTTCTTCTGCCTTTGTAATTGCGGCTCTATGAAAAGGAACTTTTATTTCTGCCATTATAACTCCATATTATTCAGATCCTGAAACAGGTTCAGGATGACGTTTTTTTGTCATTCCGAACTTGTTTCGGAATCTATAGTATATCTGTCCTCAACTGATTATCAGTTTTTATTTCTTCGTAAAAGTTTTTCAGGCTCTCGCAGTCGTCACACAAAAGCTGAACAAGCTTTGCCTTGTCTCGGAATTCTGCCTCGTGACCTTCTGTGTAAAAACAGATAGGGTAGAGAGCTTTAAGTAAAACTTCCAGTCTTTCGCTGCTGTATTCTTTATTATCCAGCTGCAAAAGTTTTTTGTATTTTGTTGGTGTAGGATTTTCTTCCTTAAGCCAGAGAGGCTCAATTAAGCGTTCTCCCTTTCTGCAGCCCATAATCTTAATGTCTATGTCTTTATAAGGTTCAAGCCCTGAGAACTTTATAATCTGCTTTGCAAGGTCTATGATTTTTACCGGCTCGCCCATATCAAGAAGATAAGACTTTCCGTTTTCGCCAACGCCGCCTGTCTGTAAAACTAAAGAACAGGCTTCCGGAATTGTCATGAAAAAGCGTTCCATCTTTTCGTCGGTTACGGTAATAGGACCGCCGGTTTTTATCTGATTCTGGAAGAGAGGGAGAATAGAGCCCCGGCTTCCAAGAACATTACCAAAACGGACAAACATAAAGGACTGACTGTCTGCGGCCTGCTTTGCGGCATTCAATACCAGCTTTTCGCAGAGCATTTTTGAAACGCCGTATACGCTTACAGGAGCAACAGCCTTGTCTGTAGAAATCAGAACAAAACGGTCTACCTTATGTTTCAACGCTGCATCCAGAAGATTTTTTGTTCCAAAAACATTATTTTCAATTGCGGCAACCTGGTTTTCTTCCATCATTGGAACGTGCTTGTAGGCTGCACAGTGGAAAATTACATTACACTTTGTCTGGCGGATAATATAGTCAACATATTGGCGGTCCCTCATGTCCCCGATAATCGGAACAATTGTAGCCTTCTCACCAACACCTTCTGCCTGTAAAAGACGGAGCTCGCGGTAAATACTGCAGATTGAGTTTTCTCCATGACCAAAAAGATAAAGACGTTCTGCGCCTCCACTCAAAAGCTGGCGGGCAAGCTCAGAGCCGATTGAACCACCGGCACCAGTAATAAATACACGTTTGCCACGCAGGTAGCCCAGACTTTCTTTCAAAGAAATAGTTACCGGAGTACGACCAAGAATATCAAGAGGGTCAATTTCACGAGTTTGAACAAGGTGTGCTGTTCCTTCTATTACCTGGCTGATTCCAGGCAGAATCTTAATATGATTAAAGCCGTTCTGGGTAAGGGTTTCGTAAATTTCACGGATTCTTTCGGTTGGGGCAGAAGGAATTGCGATGATTGCTTCGTCTAAATCAGAATTGGAAAGAATTGAAGTAACACCGCTTATAGGACCAAGGACTGGAATTCCGTCAATATCAGTTCCAATCAGGTCTTTGTTATCATCAATAAAGGCGTTTACTTTTCCAAATATCTTTTTTCGCTTAATATCATCGGCAATAGTCTGTCCGGCAAAGCCTGCGCCAATGATGTATATACGTTTATCCATTTTCCCAACCCTTTTATTTATTTTATCACAAGGTTTTTAATTCCGCAACGATGTAAAAAAATCTCTAAACCCGCCTTAATTTTTCACCGATTAAAATAATAAGAGTCGGAGTATTGTTTCCGGCCGGCGCCTTTTGCGCAATAGTGGGGTCTTTTTGATGGGGAAAATTAAAAGATTTAGTATTCTTGCGATTCTGCTTTTAAGCGGCTCTTTGTGTTTTGCAAATCAGATTTCATTTCAGATTGTACAGCATGATGAAAGCCAGGACTGCGTTTCGGAAGATTCAATGATTATAGAAGATTCTGTGCTCAATAACTTTTTTGAGTATGGTTATATAGTTACTAATTCTGATGCAGCAATTTCTGAATCAAAAGCACAGGATGAAAAATTATACAAAATTGGTCAGGGCGACGCCTTTAACGGTTTTTCAGATTATTTCATTCAGATAAGACTTTACTATGAACGAACAGAAGAAACTTTGAGTGCAGCTTCAGATCTGTATGAAATTGATTTTTCAATCACTTCTGTTAAAACTGGCAAAAAAATTGCGGACAAGTCTATGAAAAATATCAAACTTGACCGTACTAAGAAAAATAATCTGGTAAAAATATCATCAGATTTGGTAAATGAAATAAGTAAAGCATTAAGAGCATATAAAGCCTAAGGATGGGTAGGGGTATGAAAAATAAAATCAAAAGCATTATTAAGATTCTGGTAGTAACTGCAGGATGTCTTATGTTCGCATCGTTCAGTCCTTCATTAGATGGAAGGGCTGTAGTCGTTGATGAGGGCGTTTTTCCACAGGGACTTTTCGCAAAGACAGTAGGCTACCTCCCGGGTGATATTATCAGTGTTACAAATATTGCAGGTGATACAACTGTAGATATTCTTGTAATTGGTGCTCTGGACCCTTCTGAAGGGGTTGCAATTATGCTTTCTCCAGAAGCTGCTAAGGCAATGGGAATTGATAAGGGCGCAAACAATATCGTAAAAATTACAAAACGTTCTGGTCAGGATGAACGTGTTTATGGAAATGCGGTAATTACAAAATCTACAGCAGAGATTGAAGACTGGGATGACGGTAATTTTGAAAACATCAGCGCAGAAGAAAATACAGAGGCCTTTGATGAGCCGGAAACTGAAGCTGAAGAAGAATCTGTAGATGAATCTGTTGAAGATAATGAAGCTGATGCAGAAAATCAGCTGACTGAAGAATCAGAACTTCCTGAAGAAAGTGAAGAAGATTTTGCTGATGAAGATCTGGAAGAGGAAGAATTTGATGCAGAAGCTGAAGCAGAGAGTGAATCTGAAGCAGAGTCTGAGTCTGAAGCAGAAGAAGAGACTCCTGATGAAACTGCTGATGAAGAAATAATCGCTGGTGGCGATGAAGAAGAAGCTGAAGAATATGTTGATGAAACTCCTGAGGAAATTATAGAAAAAGAAGAAGAAACAGAAGAGCTTCCTGAAGAAAATGCTGAAGAAGAAACTTCAGAAGAAGCTTTTGAAGATGAAGCACCGGATGCCCTTCCTGCCGAGGAGTTTGAAGAAGAAACTCTTGATGAGGAAGAAGATACTGAAGAAGAAGCTGCAGAACCTGAAACTTCAGAAGTTGAAGAAGAAACTCCATTAGAAGAAGAACTTGAGGAAGAAGCTTTTGAAGATGAAGAACCTGCTCCTGTTCCTGTAGAAGAAAGTGCAGAAGAAGAGGCTGAAGAAACAGAAGAAACTGATATTCCTGAGGAAGAAGGTTTTGACGAAGAAGCCTTTGATGCAGAAACTCCAGATGAACTTCCTGTAGAAGAAGAAACTGAAGCCGAACCGGAAGAAGAGACTGCTGAAGAAGATGTTCCTTCTGCAGAAGCCTTTGAAGCTGATGAACTTGAATCATTGCCTGAGGAAAGTGAAGAAGAGGCTGAGCCTGAAGCTGAACCTGAGACTGAGGAAGCTGAAGAATCAGAAGAATATGAAGCAATTGTGCTTGTACCTGCAGATTCTAATCCACCAGAGAGCGACAGTGATGAAGATGAAGTAGAAGATGTAGTTGAGGAAAATGAGATTGAATCAATAGATGAAATTATTCTTACTCCGCTTCCAGCAGAAAACAAAGGAAAGCAGGATACTACTCCAATTGCTGAAGTTAAGCCTGAAGTAAAAGCTACTGAAGTAACTGAAACATCTTATGATAAATATATAGTTCCAAGTCTTAAGGATCTTGAATCTGGAAAGTACTATATTCAGATTGCAGTATATTCTTCTGATGATAATATTCTTGAAGTTATCAACAAGTACGGAACAAACTATCCTGTTACAATTGTTCCAATGGCCGGCGGCAAGAGCAAGCAGGTATTGATTGGACCAGTAACAATGGATGAATATAAGGTTGTACTTGAAAGATTTAAGTCTTACGGATTTAAGGACGCATTCCTGCGTAAAGTTCGATAAGTAAAAATAATTAATAAAACAAGAGCCTGCGAAAATGCGCAGGCTTTTTTATTCCTATGATTTGAACCGCAAACGAGCGAAGCGAGTTTGTCGGTTTCGCAATTAATTTGACACGCTTGCCGAAGGCAAGTCGTGTTCATAATAATGATAAACGGCAGCGGGCTTGACCCGCTGTCCGCTTTCATCAGATTGTGTAAACCCAACCCTCTGGAGCAGGGAGGCGGCCCATCTGGATACCAGTCAAAGTATCATAGATTTCCTTGAGTTTAGGACCCATTTCCTGTTTTCCTTCGTTGTAGATAATCTGCTTTCCGTGGTCATCAATTTCGCCTACTGGAGAAATAACTGCTGCTGTACCACAAAGTCCGCATTCTACAAAGTCAGCAAGTTCATTCTTGTTAATCTTTCTCTCTTCAACTTCCATGTGGAGGTATTCTTTTGCAACGATTACGAGAGAACGTCTTGTAATAGAAGGCAAGATAGAGTCAGATTTTGGAGTAACAAGCTTTCCATCCTTTGTGATGAAGAGGATGTTTGCACCACCTGTTTCCTCGAGATAAGTGTGAGTTGCAGGGTCAAGATACATATTTTCTGCGTAGCCGTTGTTGTGAGCGTCTACGATGTTGTGCAAAGACATAGCATAGTTCAAACCAGCCTTGATGTCGCCGGTTCCATGAGGAGCAGCGCGGTCGAGGTCTGAAAGGCGAACTTTAATAGGCTTAACTCCGCCCTTGAAATATGGTCCTACTGGAGTTACGAGAATACGGAACTGATATTCTTCAGCAGGTTTTACACCAATAACTGCGCTTGAACCGAACATATATGGACGGATGTAAAGAGTTGCGCCACTTCCGTAAGGTGGAACCCAGTCCTTGTTAGCTTCGATAGTCTGAAGAACAGCTTCAATAAAGCGCTCTTTTGGGAAAACTGGCATTTCAAGGCGTTTGCATGAGTTTTCCATACGTTCTGCGTTAAGGTCAGGACGGAATGTTACGATATCGCCATGCTCAGTTGTATATGCTTTAAGGCCTTCAAAACAGGTCTGTGCGTACTGCAATACGCCGGCACATTCGTTGATTTTGATTGTATGGTCAGAAGTGAGTTTTCCTTCATCCCATTCACCGTTTTTCCAGTTTGCTACATAGCTCTTAGAAGTTTCCATGTAGCCGAAAGGCAGATTGCCCCAGTCCAATTTTTTTGTTGCCATATTTAAACCTCACTCTTTAGTTTTACTAAAGTTCTTTATTTACACTAAATAATTATATAACTATTTTTTTTATTAGTAAAGTGATATATAATAAAAACATGAAACTTTTTACCTGGAATGATATTCTTTCTATATTAAACGGAGACTCTAATACAGACTTCCTTGGTGGGGCTAAGACTGGTATTTCGGTTGGCAGTTTTGACGGGCTTCATAAGGGGCATAGAAAACTTCTTGGAGAACTTTTGACCGCAGGCCGTGCGCGCAGCCTTTCTTGCGGTGTACTTACATTTTCAAGACCCCTTCCAGGTATTAAGCACAGCAGCGACTATATGGGAGATCTTTCAACTCTGGATCAGAGAATCAGGTTGTTTGAAGAGCTTGGCCTTGATTTTGCCATTGTAGTAGATTTTGATGATTCTTTTGCCTCTATGATGGGGGCTGATTTTCTGAACATCCTTTTGAATGTCTGCAATATGGAGCTTTTAGCAGAAGGAATTGATTTCCGCTGCGGCTTTAAGGGAGCTACAGATGCTCAGGCAATCAGATACTGGGCTGAAAAAAATGGCGTAGAAACGGTTTTTGTAGATCCTGTATATTTTAATGAAGGAACAGATGAAGAAGAAAGAATCTCTTCATCTTATATCAGAAAAATGCTGAGCAGAGGCTTTTTTACTACTGCCCGGGAGCTTTTGGAACGCCCTTACGAGCTGGATATAGCTGCAATCCGCCGCGCTGCCTCAGAAAAAGCAACACAACTGCTGCCCCCAGACGGTCTTTACCGTACTGAAAATGAAAAAGGGGAGCTGGTACGCCTTACCATAAGCGGTGGCCGTATCACAGAACTCCCCGAATGCAATAGTGTACGATTTGTAAACTAAAGTCCGAACTCTTCCTGACTGCACATGTTTTTTGCTTCTTCAAAATTAATCGGCTTTCCCCAGACAAAGCCCTGAATAAAGTCGCATTTGTGTTCGCGAAGAATATCCAGCTGAGCCTCTTTTTCAACGCCTTCAGAAATAACTTCACAGTTCATAATGTGGCCCATGTAGATTACTGAGTCTACCATGTCGCGCATATTCTGGTCGGTTTCAATATCATCAATAAGGCTCTTGTCAATCTTAAGCAGATTAATAGGAAGCTTCATCAGCTGTTTTATAGAAGTATAGCCGGTTCCAAAATCATCAAGGGCAATATGAACCCCGGTTTCGCGAAGTTTTTTAATGTTTGAAATTGTAGTATCAAGAGATTCAGCAAAAGAATATTCTGTAATTTCAAATTCAAGATTTTCCGGTGGAAAGTGGATTTCATCAATCAGTCTTTTAATATGATTATAGAAGTCTGCGCTTGCCATGGTTTTAGCAGAAATGTTAATGGAAATAATCAGTTCACTGTCAGAATTCTCAAGAACCGGTTTGAATTCCTTCATAGCCGTTTCAATTACAAAATCATCAATTTTCATAATAAGGTTTGACTTTTCAGCGGCTGGAATAAAGTCCATAGGGCTTACAATAGTCATGTCCGGCTTTCTGCAGCGGATTAAAGTTTCAAAACCACGGAGTTTTTTCTCGTTTGTAGTGAACTGAGGCTGATAAACAAGGTAAAAATAATTATTCTTAAGGGCTTCTTTTACAAGGAATTCTGCTTCCCGATGCTTTACTTCAGAATTATTCATTTTTTCATTAAAAATGCAGATTCTCTGGTCGGAAAGGTTACGGGTAGAAGCAAGGGCTGTTTCTGCATCCTGTAAAACAGAAGAAGCCGTTTTTGTGTAATTATATGGTGGATGTGAATATACGACACCAGCTCCCAGAGAGAGTACGCAAGAGGTTTCTATAAGATTTTCATCAGAGCCAATTGAAACAGTAACTGTTTCGGAGGTTATTATACTCTTAAGTCTTTCTTCCGGAGATTCTCCCGGTTCAAACAGAATGGCAAGCTTAGAACCAGTTATTCTGAACATTTTATCTTTTTTATCCAGAATTGTAGCAAGTTTGTCTGCGGTTTTGTTAATCAGGGCGTCACCAATCTGAATGCCATATACATCATTAATATGCTTAAAATCTTCAAGCTCAACGCAGGCCAGAGTAAAGGATTTTTTTGCTTCTATATGTTCACTTACTTCTTTAACATAAGCACGGCGGTTTCCCTGGCCTGTAATATAATCTGTCATGTTGCTGATAGAAAGTTTGCTATAGAAGAAATATATAGTAATCAGAGTTATCAGGGAAACAAGGCTGGTCATGGTTCCTGGCAGAGAGACAATTGATTTGCTCATTATCATACCGAAAAAAAGATTCCCGGTTGAAATCAGATTAAGAGCAATGCCGATTTTGACACCTTTTTTATAATCAACAAAGACAAGGAGAATGCAGATAAGGGAGAGCAGGCCGGAAATGACTCCGCTGCGGGTTGAAGTTGGAATTCTGAAAGAACCAAGGTGAAAATATCTGGAATCAGACATACCAGTGTATCGCAAAAAGATAATACAAGTAATTCCAAGTAAAGTTAAAAGTAATAATCTGATATTTTTCCGTGTAAAATGTGACATTAGTCTTGCACCGCCTTATACCCGCTGATATTTTAGTATACGTTAAGAAGTTGGACTTGTAAATCAAAATATATTTGTCTTGATTAACAGGGATATTTTCAATAAAATAAACTCTATCTGTTTTACGGATTAGTATGTGATTTGTTTCCAGAAACCCGGAGACCGACCTGCATAATTTCCGCTCAGACAGATTTTCGGATTGTTCCGGAATATCAATTTTTTATGGGGTTCCAATATGGCACTTACAAAAGAGACAACAGCCGCAACAGTAAAGAAGTACGGCGCAAAAGAAACTGATACAGGTAATGTAAAGGTTCAGATCGCTATCATGACACAGCGTGTTCAGCAGCTCACAGAGCACAACAAGCAGTTCCCAAAGGATGCTAATGCAAAACGCGCTCTTCTTAAAGTTGTAGGTCAGCGCCGCAAGATGCTCCGCTACTTTGAACGCACAGACCTCGAAGGTTACCGCGCATTCATCAAAGAGCTCGGACTCCGCAAATAGTTCGAAATTGCATCTACAAAAACCGCCCGGTTCGCCGTGCGGTTTTTTTTATTTAAATCTTCTATATAGCATAAGAAATTAACATTGATTATTCTCCATTTATAGATTAAAATTATATATCTTTAACTTTGCATATTAGTTTTACTAATAAATAGATAAAAACACGCATCGGATGTAGTGATGTGTGTAGGAGAAAAACGATGTCTGTAGAAAGAGTAACCTACAAACTTGGAGATGCCGATCTCATCCTGGAAACTGGAAAAATCGGTAAACAGGCTAATGGATGTGTTTACGCTCAGTGGGGCGGAGCCGCTATTATTGCAACTATTTGTGCTTCGTCTGCTGTTACAGAAGGTCAGGACTTTGTTCCTGTAACTGTTGAGTACAACGAAAAATTCTATGCTGCCGGAAAAATCCCTGGCGGTTTTGTAAAGCGCGAAGGTCGTCCTAAGGACAAGGAAATCTTGGTTAGCCGTCTTATCGACCGCCCAATGCGTCCACTTTTTGAGCCATCTTTTGGTCACGAACTTCAGATTGTTCCAACTTGTGTTTCTTGCGATGGCGTTCACACTCAGGATATTCTTGCCGTAATCGCAGCTTCTGCTGCAACTTGTATTTCTGATATTCCATTCCACGGTCCGGTTGCTGCCTGCCGCGTTGGATATTTGAACGGTGAATACATTATCAACCCAACTTTCGAACAGATTGAAAAGGGCGACCTTGAAATTGTTGTTGCCGGAACTAAAGACGGCTTTACAATGGTAGAAGGTGGTGCTAACGAAGTTTCAGAGGAATTGATGCTCGGAGCTTTGGAACGCGCTCAGAAGTTCATTACTGATATGTGTCTCCTTCAGGAAGAACTTGTTAAGAAGGCTGGTAAGGAAAAGCTTCCTTTGAACCCTCTCGACGTAACTTTGGATAACGCTGAAGCTATCGAGGCTGAAGCAACTCCACTTCTTAAGGAAGCATGCTTCAAGGGCAGCAAGATTGAACGAGGTAAGGCTATTTCTCAGGTTCAGAGAGACCTGGCTGCAAAATATGCTGAACAGCTTTCTGACCCTATTCAGGCTAAGCTTTTCTGTACTTTGATGGACGACATCCAGTACAAGCTTCTCCGCAAGTCTATTCTTGACGACGGAGTTCGCGTAGACGGACGTAAGGTTGACGAAATCCGCCCAATCACCTGTGAAATAAACGTATTGCCAACTCCACACGGATCGGCACTTTTCACTCGTGGTGAAACTCAGTCTCTTGCTGTATGTACTCTTGGTACTGCAATGGACGAACAGTCTTATGACGATATCGATGGAGACCGCTCAGAGCACTTCATCCTTCACTATAACTTCCCACCATACTCAGTTGGTGAAACTGGTAAGCTTACAACAGGCCGCCGCGAAATTGGTCACGGTAACCTTGCCCGCCGCTCACTTGCTGCAATGGTTCCAAGCCGCGAAGAGTTCCCATACACAATCCGCGTAGTTTCTGAAATCATGGAATCTAACGGTTCTTCATCACAGGCTTCTACTTGTGGTGGTACACTTTGTATGCTCGCTGCCGGCGTTCCAATGAAGAAGATGGTTGCCGGTATTGCTATGGGTCTTATCACAGAACCAGAGGGAGACAATCCTTATGGCCGCTATAAGATTTTGAGCGATATCCTTGGTGAAGAAGACCACCTTGGTGATATGGACTTTAAGGTAGCCGGAACAAAAGACGGTATTACCGGATTCCAGATGGATATTAAGATTGCCGGTGTAACAACTGAAATCATGAAGAAGGCTATGGAACAGGCTCGCCAGGGTCGTCTCCACATCCTCTCAATCATGGAGAAGTGCATCGACAAGCCGGCACCTCTTGCTAAGAACGCTCCACAGATCCTCACTATGAAGATTCCTGTAGACAAGATTGGCGCTCTTATTGGACCAGGCGGAAAGAATGTTAAGGCTCTCTGCGCTCAGTATGATGTAACAATCAACACTGAAGACGACGGAACTGTAACAATCTACTCTAAGAATGGCTTGAATGCTGAGGCTGCTAAGAAGGCTGTTAAGGGCATTACAGAAGATCCAGAGGTTGGAACAATCTACCAGGGAACTGTAAAGCGCATTATGGACTTTGGTGCATTCGTAGAAATCCTTCCAGGAAAAGAAGGACTCTGCCACATTTCTAAGCTTTCTAAACAGCGCGTAAACAAGGTAACTGATGTTCTTACAGAAGGTCAGGTAATTCCTGTTAAGCTGCTCGAAGTAGACAAGCAGGGAAGATTGAACCTTTCTTACATTGACGCTATTGAACAGTAATCGTCATTAAGGATGATGTAGAATAATAAAATGACCTGTACCAAAAAAAATGGGCAGGTCATTTTTTATATAATTAAAAACATGCCTGCAAAATTAGATTTAACTTTTGCTAATTCAATCACTTTTTATCCTGTTATTACTTATGTACCAAAGAATGGTAATGCTTTTATTAAATGAGGGTATAGTAGTCTTATTATTTTAACGCGTTTGAATCTTTAATTGCGGTTTTTCATAAAGACGCGTATAATTATATATATGAAACGAATTTCACTTTTATTACTTTGTTCTTTAGTATTTTTATCATGTTCAAAAAAGTCTGCATCATCAGTAAGATTCCAGCGTGAACTTGCTGATACTGCTTATGATGAATCCTTTGTAACTAGTTCAAAAAGCTGGTCTGGTAACGGTTATAATCCGCAGGGGGCTGTTGGTCTTGAAGAAGAAGTGCCTGAGGTTTATTCAGACATGTCCAATGTCATCGGCAATAAGGAATCAGCAGAAGCTGGAAGTCAGATACAGGCTGAAGTAATTGAGCGTAAACTCATCAGAAGTGGAAATATTTATTTACAGGTTTCTTCCCTTGAAGATAGTGCTGCTGCACTTGAAGCCTGGGTTTCAAAATATAACGGATATATTTCTAATTCAAATCAATATTCAAATTCAAATAATTTTACAGTACGCATACCTGCAGAAAAATTTGATGAAGCAATGAATTCTATTTCCGGAATAGGAAAGGTAAAATCTCGTTCTGTTCAGGCCGAAGATGTTACAGATTCTTATTATGATTTAAAGACTCGCCTTGAAACAAAAAAACTTTTACGTGAAAAATATAATCAGTACCTTAAAAAGGCTGAAAATATCAAAGATTTAATGGAAATTGAAAGAAATCTTAATAATGTAATTTCTGAAATTGAATCTATGGAAGGCCGCCTGAAGCTTCTTACAAATCAGATTGATTATTCAACAATCAGTATTTATATGGAAACGGCTACTCCAGCTTTTTCTCCTTCTTATTCTATTAATAAAATAGATTTTAAGCGGATAGGTTATAATATAGTAAACTTTGTAATCGGTCTGTTTAAGGTTCTTATATATATCATTGTTTATGGTATTCCGATTCTTGCTGTACTTTTCCTTTTCTACTGGATTTGTTTTGGAAAGATTGGTTTGATAAGAAAGATTTTCAAACGGCTTTCTAAAAAATCTACAAAGGAAAAAGAGTAGGAAAAACGGAAATATTATATTAGGAGGGCCAAATGGCAAAAACTAGTAACAGAGGGCTCGGTGCACTTCTTTTGAGAATCGCACTCGCAGCGTATTTTATCATCACAGGACTCTGCATGCTCGGAGTTGGCGGATCAATCAAATCAAGTGAAGCTGGTGCTGCAATTTATGAAATCTTCAGCGGCGACCTCGCAAAGATTCTTGTAATTGTTGTTGCAATTCTTCTTCTTATTGGAGGAGTCTGCATTGCAATCACAATTTTCCGTGATCTGGGAAGCTGGGATAATACAGTAATGCTTATACTTACTGTACTCTGGATTGTAATTGCTGTTGTTGCAGATATTTTCAGCCGTTCATTCGGTGTAAGCAAGCTTGATGGTGATGCAATGTTCTGGATTTTGAATGTTGCTAAGGATCTTTTGATTATTGGCGGACTTCTTTCAATCAGATAAGCCTATAATCTAAGAACCGTTAAAAAACGAGCCGAAAGGGTCGTTTTGGGTTCATCGAAAGAATGGCTCAGAGGCAAGCTGTGCTTGCCGATATGCGGTGCTTGTTTATACAGGCACTGCTTTTTTTTATCAATATATTCTGTTATAATAGAAGAATGAATACTGTAAATATCAAATGCCTGGCTTCCAAAGGAGCTGTAATTCCTGAATATAAAACTAGTGGCGCTGCCGGTGCAGATCTTTGTGCTTTATTAGACAATCCGCTTACAATTCCTGCAGGTCGTTTTGCTATGGTTCCAACCGGCCTTTTCTTTGAAATTCCAGAAGGCTATGAGGTTCAGGTAAGACCACGTTCAGGCCTTGCGGCAAAAAACGGAGTTACAGTACTTAATACTCCCGGTACAATAGACAGCGACTATCGCGGAGAAATAAAAGTAATACTTATTAATCTTGGTACTGCAGATTTTACAATTAATTCTGGTGACCGCATTGCACAGATGGTTGTAGCTCCGGTTACACAGGCATCTTTTTCTATTACTGACAGCCTTAGCGAAACAGAGCGGGGTAGTGGTGGTTTTGGTTCCACAGGTCTTTCAAAATAACTAACGTTAGTTTGTTTAAGAATGAATATTAATGAGATTGTTAAAGAAATTAAAGCTATCCGCATTTTAAGACTTCTTCATTTATATTATACGAAGTTTCAGGTTCGTGTACTTAAAAGAGGAAGCCTGAAAGATCATATTCTTGTAAAGTATCTTTTTAAGGATTTGTTTCTTTACTTTCTTGTTTCCTTCTTTTTCTTTTTTATGATTTTCTTTGTAAATCAGATTCTCCTTACGGTAGAAGATCTTCTTGCTAAATCTGCGCCATTTGCAGATGTAATGAGAATTATGGTTTACAGTCTTCCATTTATTATTGCCCAGTCTGCACCTTTTGCAACTCTGGTTGGCTTTCTCATGAGTCTTGGTGGCATGATGAGCAGTAATGAGATTTTGATTTTTCGCGCTGCAGGACTTTCCTTTATAAAAATCTTTATACCTGTAGCCATGCTTGGTGTTTTTATTTCAATAGGATCTTTTTTTGTAAACGACTATCTGCTTCCACTTGGAACAATTAAATACAATGAGTTGATGCGAAAAATTATGAACTCAACTCCAACTATTGAGCTTGAATCAAACAGTGTAAAACATCTGGATACCTCTCATATTGTTATTGGAGATGTTGTTGAAAATACAGTTTCAGATGTTGTGATTATAGATTCAAAGGATGGTGAAGACAGACTTATCATAGCCGGTAAATCTGAACTGCAGGGGGCCAGAGAAGAAGGTGTTCTTATGCAGTTTGATATGACAGACGCAACCATTCTCACTGTAAAAACTGATAATAGAAAAAATTATGATATATTACATTCGGCAAGGGCTGTCATGAATGTTTTTGATTCTACTTTCCTGGGATCCTTTTCTCAATCTCCACGTGAAATGACAACCTATGATTTGACAAAACGCCTTAACAAAATGAAAGCAGAAAAATCCGAAGATTTGAATACTCTCCGAAAAATCAATTTGTGGGGAATGGAATGGCATAAAAAGTTTGCAATTCCTTTTGGTTCTATCTTTTTTGCCCTGCTTGCTTTTTCCATGGCTTTTCAGTTTGGAAAGGCTAACGGCCAGATGATTGGTCTTTTCCTTGGAATTGTTATCTGCGTTTTATACTGGGCCGTTCAGATTGTAGGACAGCTTCTTGTAACTAAAGTAGGACTTAATGCGTTCTGGTGTATATGGACACCGAATATTCTGATAGGCCTGTTCGGTCTTGGATTTATGATAAGGCTTTTGAGAAAGTAAGATTTATATGAAGCTTGTTTTTTATCTTTTAAAAAAAGTTATTCCTCTCTTTTTAGGTGCAATGTTTTTCTTTGCTCTGGTCTTGAATCTTGTAGACCTTTTTATGAATATTGCAACCTACCTTCAGAATAATTGTTCAGGTAAAGAAATCATGCTTGTAATGGCCTACTACATTCCAAAAACAATCTGGTATGCAGTTCCGGTTGCTATCTTGTTTTCTACTTCCTATGCTCTCAGTGAAATGTATGCGGCTAATGAGATTCAGGCTTTGCTTGCTTCTGGAGTTTCTCTCTTCCGTTTTACTCTTCCGCTATTAATTATAAGTCTGCTTATGGCTTATGGCCTTTTTGTATTTGAAAATAAATTTGTAGTACAGACTTACGAAAAAAAGACAAGCCTGCAGTCTTCTCTTTTGCAGAAAACAAAAAGCGAAAATAACAGTAATGTAATTGTGCTTGCTGACAATGGTAAAATTATCTATTCTGCTGCCCGTTATATTGAAAGTCAGAAAAAACTTAGAACCTGCTATTTTATTTTCCGCGGTGACGAAAAAGAACTTAAGGCTGTTATATACAGTAAGCAGGCTTTATGGAATGCAGAAGGTCAAATCTGGGAACTGGAAGATCCGATTCAGTATGAGCCTGTAGATAATACTTTGAAGATTACCCCTGTAAAGGCAGACTTTCTTGATAGTCTTACAGAGTCTTACGAAATCTTCCGTAAAACAAATGTAGATATTCAGTCTGTTTCTGCATCAGAGGCAAAGGTATATATTCAGCATTTGAAAAAGGCCGGTCTGCCATATAATCAGGAGCTTTCGGAATACTATAAAAAATATGCTTTTCCTTTTATAGTCTTTATTGTTGTTTTCCTTTCAATTGGACTTACAGGAAAAACAAGAAAAAACGTACTTCTTATAAGCCTTGCATCTTGTATTCTGGCATCGGTTCTTTTTTATGTTACAATGATGGTAACAATGGTTTTTGCAAAGCACGGTTATATTTCTGCTTTTTCTGGTGCCTGGTCCCCGGTTATTTTCTTTACAATAATCAGTATAGTTTTATTAAAGTATGCACGTACATAATTTAATATAGATAATTTCAGTTGACGAGTTTAACTAAATATTTAGAGGTTTTTATGAGTGGAGTTTTAAAGATTTTTGACATAAAGCATAAGAATGCTGGAAGCCGGGCACGTACCGGAACAGTTCACCTGCCGCACGGAGATGTTAGAACTCCGGTTTTTATGCCGGTTGGAACGAATGCCACTGTAAAAGCAATGCCAAAAGATTTTCTTGAGGAAATTGATTTTGATATTATCCTTGCAAATACCTATCATCTTTTTTTAAGACCAGGTCCGGATCTGATTAAGGAAGCAGGCGGCTTACACGGCTTTTCTCAGTGGAAGAAAAACTTTCTTACAGACTCAGGCGGCTTTCAGGTTTTTTCTTTGAGCAAGCTTCGTAAAATTACAGATGAAGGTGTGCGTTTCCAGAGCCACATTGACGGAAGCTATCATATGTTTACTCCTGAAAATGTTGTGCAGACTCAGACTAAATTTAATTCTGATATCCAGATGCAGCTTGATGTATGTTCTGGCTGGGGAGTAAAGCGCAAGGAAGCTGAAAAAGCTCTTCGTATTACAAGCGACTGGCTTATGCGTGCAAAAGGTGAGTGGGAAAAACAGCGTGAGGCCGGCTACCAGGGAATGTTATTTCCGATTGTTCAGGGAAACTTTTTTGAAGACCTTCGCCAGAAAAGTGCAGAGTTTGTAAGTTCTCTTGATATGCCAGGTATTGCAATCGGCGGTCTTAGTGTAGGTGAGCCTCCTGCTGAGTTTACAAAGTTTTTGAATTATACAGTGCAGTATCTGCCTGAAGACAAGCCAAAATATGTAATGGGTATTGGTACGCCTGAATATATTCTTGATGCAGTTCAGGCTGGAATTGATATGTTTGACTGTGTACTGCCAACCCGCAATGCAAGAAATGGTTCATACTTTACACGTAAGGGTATGCTCAGCATAAAACAGGAAAGATGGACTCACGATTTTGGTCCTGTAGATCCTGAATGTAATTGTAAAGTTTGCCGCACTTATTCCCGAAGTTATTTAAGACACCTTTTTAAGGAGCAGGAGATTTTGAGCAGTATTCTTGCAAGCTACCATAACCTGTATTTCCTTAATAATATGCTCAAGGAAATCCGTATCGCAATAGATGAGGATAGATTTGAAGAGTACCGAAAGGAGTTCTTAGATAAGTTCCATCAGGGTGTGTAACCAGGCAATCCATGTTTAGGAGTTGTTTATGAAGAAGTTGCTGATTTTATTGTGTTTATTTTTATCATTCTCTTTATACGCTCAGAGTGCTGAAGAAGAAATAAAAGCCTCTAAAGGAGGTATTTCTGAAATTCCTGCAGCAAAAAGACCAAAGCCTGTAGATAAAGAAAAGGCTGAAAAGGCTGCAGAAAAAGATGAAACAGATAAGGATTATGAAAATAAATCTAACACAATAAAATATGGAGTTCCTTCTGAAATCTCTACTCTTATAGATGAACTTATTAAAAATGATGATCCCCGCTTTACAGAAGAAATTTATGACCTTTTCCAGGTTTCCAGAAATACTGTTATTAAACAGAAGGTTTTGACATATTTTAAGCAGCTGGAAGATCCTTGTCTTGAAGATTATGCGGTGGAAGTCTTAAACGATCCTTATGATGAAAAAAATGATCTTGTAAAAGCCTGCTTTCAATATGTGTCGGCCGTAAAAACTAAAGAAGCAATTCCTGCAGTTTTAGCCCTTATTGAATCTGAAAATGATTCATATTTTAATGATGCGATTGCTGCTATTGGAGAAATAGGCGGTCCGGAAGAGGCAATGTTCCTTGTTGAATATCTTGAACGTGATGATTTGAGCGATGCGCAGCGCCAGACTCTTATGCGTACCTGCGGTAAGATGCATGCCATTCAAACCTGGGATAAGGTAGTAGAAGTTGCAGAAGATGAAGATGAAAACCTTTATGTAAGAATGTATGCAGCAGAGGCACTGGGGCTTATGGAAAAGAAAGAATCTGTTCCTGTTCTTACTGCGCTTTTTTCAGAAAATGATCCTAATCTCCGTCAGTATGTAATAAAAGGTCTTTCTCACTTTCCTGATGTTATTGAAGCAAAACAGACAATTATGCAGGGAATTCGAGATGAGCACTGGCGTGTAAGACAGGAAGCAATAAAAACTGCAAAAGCAAATAATATGACAGATACTGTGCCATATCTGATATATCGCGCAAAAAACGACAGTGAAAAGATCATTAAGGAAGAAGCCTATGCAACTCTTGCGGCAGTAAATACTGATGAGGCAAATGAATTTCTTATTTCTCAGCTTCAGGAAAAGAAGCTTGGTGACGGTACAAAGAAAATAATAGTTGAAGTGCTTCTCAAAGAAGGCCATGCGGGCGAAAAGGAAATACTTGAGCTTGCAGATGAATGTTTAAAAGACGATAAACGTAAAGATTTGCGTTACGCAATTGGAAAAGAACTTGCTAAATATGAAAACACGGCTTATGATGAAATATGTATTAAATATCTGTCTTCGAAGGATTCTACAACCCAGAGTCTTGGACTTGATATTTATAAGACAAATAAGTTTTCATCGGCAGTACCTGTCATGAGAAATATCTATGCAGATAAAAAAGCAAATTCCGGCGTTAAGAACCGCATAAAGAAAATGCTTTCTATTGAGGAAGATGACGATACAAAAACTGAAAAGCCTTCTGAGGCAGCTGACGCCAAATAGTCAAAAAAATCCAGATTATATTGCAAGTAAAAATTATCATATGACCTGCTTTATATGTATTGCAATTGCCGTTCAGGGACTTATACTTGCATTAATTTCTTTAATTGATTCAAACTTTGCAGTTGTTATATCGACGCTGGCTTATACAGTTTTGATGCTGGCCACCTTTATCTATACAAGAATCACAAAAAAACTTAATTTCTTTTATGTATCTGCCTCTATTATGGTAATATGTCTTACCCTGTGGTTTTTGTATTCTGGAGGTACAGAAGGTTTTGGAATTATCTGGATTGCAGTAATTCCTCTTTTTACACTTTATCTTATTCCTTATAAAGGTTTTATCATCTTAAACTTTTCTGTCCTGCTTTTTCTTATAGCCGGGCTATGGACTCCACTAAAAAATACAGCGTTTGTTTATGGTTTTACAGATGTATTTAAAACCAGATTTCCTTTGCTCTATTTTTTTGAATTTGCTTTTTCAATTTTCCTGAAGAACCGAATCTATAAAACAGAAAGAGAACTTGTGGAACAGAAGGATATGCTTACTTCTGAAAATAAAATGGCAGCTCTTATTCAAAAGTCATTTTTCAGACAGGAAGTTAGTCTTTTTCAAGGCTGGGATATTGCCTGTACCTGTATTCCTCTGGCAGGAATTTCAGGTGATCTTTATGATATATATCCTAAGCAGAACGAAGAACCCTCTCTTGAGAAAAAGCCGGACGATGCTTCTGAGAAAGAAGAAATCGGCGGACTTGGAATTTTTGATTCATCGGGACATGGTATTACAACTGGTATTATCACCATGCTTGCTAAAAATATTTTTAAACAGGAATTCTACGAAAATAAGAATAAAGATATTGTAGAACTGATGGAAAAAATCAATCTTCGTTTTAATGTTGAAAAGGGCGAAGTTGATACCTATATGACAGGTATATTTGTCCGAATGAAAGACCTTGATGCTAAGGGAAACGGCCAGATAGAATTTGTAAATGCAGGTCATCAGTCTCCGGTTTTGTATAGAAAAAAGAGCGACTCTTTTGAACTGATCAATAATTCAACACTTTCTGTTGGTGCAATAGGCTTAAGCTCAATTGATCCTTATTATGATTCCATAAATATCACCCTGGAAAAAGGCGATGAACTGATTCTTTATACTGATGGTGTAATTAATGTTTGTGCACCAGGCGGAAGAAGACTGGGAACTCAGGGCTTTATAAATATTCTTGCTTCTAATATTGATAAGGATGCGGATTCTCAGTTGAGCGACATAATTTCTGACATAGCATCTTTTAAAGGTATGGAGCCTTCAAAAGATGATATGACAATTATGCTTTTAAGATACCAGGGCCTGTAATTATTTATAAAGGCTGTTTACTAAGGCAAGTGCTTTATTGATGGCAGCCTTTTCATCCTTATTCCATTCAAGATCTTCTTCTATCAGAGTTTCCAGACTGGAATGGCTTTCCAAAAGTGCAGTTGAAAAACCTCGTGAAACTTTGAACCAGTAGCTTCCGTTTCCGTTATTATAAAGAGTGATAAAGCCGTACTCACGTCCTTTCTGTTTTGCAATTGCTGTTCTCAAAATAAAGCCAAGCGAATCTACCAGCTGTTCTTTCTGAATCGGGTCGTTCACATTTACGTTCATGTGGCGGTTCCACTTCTTTTCCGGGAGTGGACGCAGGTCTATTGTATTTGCAAGTTCTATGATTAAAGAAACTTTTTCGCCTGCAAGGAGTGTGCCGCCGTCTGGAGTTGAAACAAGTCCTTTCATCTGACCTGCATTATTCAGCTTGTTTTTATTCTTTTCATTCTGAAGTGCAGAAAGAAGATTTTCAAGCGGAAGCAGGGCAGTCTTTTTGCCTTTGATTTTCTTTGTGGCAAAAAGGAAGCCTCCAAGTGAAAGAGAATCTTCTGGAAGAGCTGTGTCTGAATTGAGGCCTGAAGCTGCTGCAAGAGCGGCAGCCTTCTTTGCTTTTTTGCCATTCTTATGCTGTTCTTCTGCTTCCTGACGGCGCAGAGCTTTTGCTGCACGGTTTCTATCCTGTTCGAGAATACGTTCTTCGCGGGAAGAATCCTTAGCTTTTTTACAGGCCATGAGGCGTTCGAAAAGCTCCGGATTAATAGTGTCCAACATAGGACGTGTAAGAGGAGAGACACTGGAAGCGTAAATGCGGCTTGTACGGATGATTTCTCCAGCAACAATAAATACAGGATCTTTTTTAAACATTACGCTTCCAGGGTGAATGCAGATATGATCTGCTGTAAGTGAGCGATAACTTTCGCGACCGGTGCGGATACATACGAACTGAAGCATTCCGGCTGCAATACAGCAAAGATAATCCTGTACACTTCCTTTTCCTTCTACAACAGGAATACCCATTTTTTCACTTACAATTTCTATGAGCTGCTCGTTAATGTTCATAATCTCGAGCATTACGCGTTCATCAAGATAGTTTTTCTTACAGAACTTTTCCCGGTTGTCTGAATCCTTGAAGGCTCGAAGGATATTAAGGTAGGTACAGAAGTCTCCCTGAATATCCTGAAAACGGTGGTGGGCCTTACGGGCTTCCATTTCTTCATTTGGAGGAAGTACAAAAGGAGAGTTTGCAGACAGGAAAGAAGCTGCAATAAGAGCCTTGTCCAGAACATCCGGGAATCTCATAATAGCTTCTACAATGATTCTGCTGATGCGAGGTTCAAGCGGGAACTTTACCATCATCTGACCGATTGGAGAGAGGGTATTGTCTTCTTCAATGGCACCAAGAATGTGAAGTGTATCAACAGCGCCAAGAATGCCTTCTCGGCCAGGATTTGCAATAAAATCAAAATCAAAAAAGTCTGTAATGCCAAGCTCGCTCATGCGCAGTACTACTTCGCTGAGGTCTGTGCGGTAAATCTCTTCTGTTGTATATTCCGGGCGGAGTTCAAAGTCTTTTCGTGAGTAGAGACGGTAACAGGTTCCAGCCTGAGTGCGGCCAGCGCGTCCTTTTCTCTGGTTGCAGGAAGCGCGGGAAACCGGAGACTCAATGAGACTTGAGGTATAGGTCTTTGGACTGTAGAAGTTGAGCTTGCAAAGACCTGAGTCAATTACAGTAGTAACGTCGCTGATAGTAACTGATGTTTCTGCAATGTTAGTAGAAATTACAACCTTACGTTTTCCTTCAGGGGCAGGATCAAAAACTCTTTCCTGTTCTTCTTTTGGAAGGCGGCCGTAAAGAGGCAGTATGTGAAGCTTGCGTCCGATAGGAGAGTAGTAGAGCCTGTCCATACAGTCTTTTATGATTTTTTCTCCAGGGAGGAAAATCAAAATGGCACCGTCTTCATCATTGTCAAGAACACGATCTACAGTGTTATAAATCTTTGTAAGAATCTGGTCGCAGCCGGAATCTGTTGTTGTGGTAGAGCCGCCTGGAACCGGGTCGTAAACAAGAGCAACAGGGAAGGTTACTGTATCTATGGAAACAATAGGAGCGTTATCAAAATATTCGCTGAAAACTTTTGTGTTCATTGTGGCAGAACTTACGATAACGCGGAAGTCACTGCGTTCTTTAAGTACACGTTTTACAAGCCCGAGTACAAAGTCAATGTTTAAGCTGCGCTCGTGGGCTTCATCTATCATGAGTACGCTGTATTTAGAAAGCCATGGATCCAGTTTCATTTCCTGAAGCAGAATTCCATCTGTCATGATTTTGATGCGGGTATCCTGATTTGTGAAATCTTCAAAGCGCATCTTGTAGCCTACAAGACCTGGGTAAGTTGTGCCTAACTGCTTTGAAATAAATTCGCTTACGCTGAGGGCAGCGATACGACGAGGCTGGGTAACGCCAATCATACCGCCTGTAGCATAGCCTGCTTCGTATAAAATTACCGGTATTTGGGTTGTCTTTCCAGAACCTGTAGGGCTTTCAACAATTACTACCTGGTTTTTCTCGAGGCAGTCCAAAATCTTTTGTTTCTGTGCGTATACTGGAAGTGACTTATAATCTATTGCCATTCTATATAATCCTTTGTTGCTTCTTTATTGATTTTGATACGGCGTTCAATATATTTTGCCCAGTTTGTTCGCGGAACGTCGTAAAGATAATCTACAAAATCCTGATTGAGCGGTTTTACAACGTACTCATTTGCAGTATTTATGTAGGTGGTTATAAAATAAGGTTCGCATTTTTGTATTTTCATGGAACCGTTTTTTTCTCTGTGCATTGTGACAATGTAAAAAAGTCCGTCACCGGTGTTGTCGCGCTCGCCGGTTGGGTTTTTCGAAGTAAGTTCAGGCTTAGTGCGCTGACCTGAAATTGTGTTTCCATTGGCATACATAATAAGTTTGTCTCGGCCTGTATTTGTGTTCACTACGATTTTGCGGTCTTTTATGATATGAGCATGATTTGCCCATACAACATCAGCTCCGGCTTCGAGTAAATCCATATAATACTGATTCTGTTTTTCTGTGATTACGCGGGTGTATTCAGGTTCGCTTGTGTGAACTGAAATTATAAAAAGATCGCAGGGATTTGCAGCACGAAGTTCTTTTGCATATTTGATAAAGGCTTTGCGGGAGTCTTCATCTGGTTTTATAAAGTTGATGTAGTCTGATGCATCAGGACGGTTTAAAAGTTCTGTGATTGGCAGAAAGAGAATTTTCCAGCCGTTTGCATCAAAGTAGTTGTAGGTGAGGGCAGTAAGCTTTGTATCAGCCTTTTCTTTAGTACCTGAAAAATAAATGCTGTTTCCAAAGTTTTCTTTTGTAAACTGAGTGATTTCCTGAGTTGTCTTTATTGTTTCAAGGATCCCGGCTTTATACTGGTCGTTTGTGTGATTGTTGCAGAGTGAAAAAACGTCAAAGCCTGCATCAACTGCTGCCTGAACATATTTGCGGGTCATATTAAAATTAGGATATGAGGAAGCAGGTTTTGTTGTGTCTATAGGAGCTTCAATGTTAGCGAAGGCTAAATCCTGTTCGGCAATAACATGGCGTACATCGCGCCAGATTTTATCGTAAGTTGTAATATAGTAGTTTACCGAATGAGCCATAATGTCACCGGCAAACAAAAGTGTAATTGTTTCTTTGTCGTGTTTTTTATGAGCGGATTCTAAATCTGGGGCTTGAGCAAGGGGCTGATTTTCTGCGGGTTCATTAATGATTTTAGAAGTTGTGCCGCAGGAAAAGAATAAAATAGTGAAAAGGATAATAATTGAGATTTTTGAAAAATTAATTTTTCCTTTCACTTCAACTCCTAAAAAAAACAAAACTCTGTGTCCTCCAATGCTCTGTGAGAAATTATCTCTCACAGAGATTCAGAGCCCACAGAGCTTTTTAGAGATTGCTTTATTTCCAGATCTTCTCGCGAACGAAAGTCTGATTTCGGTCTGCACCTACAGAAACGATTCCTACCTTTGTGCCTGTGAAGTCTTCGATGAACTCTACGTACTCGCGGGCAGCCTTAGGAAGCTTTTTGTAAGATGTACACTTTGTGATGTCAGCCTTCCATCCGTTGAACTTCTGAAGAACAGGTTTTGCCTTGTTCAAATCAGGAATTGAAGCAGGGAAGTCTGTAACAATCTGACCGTCGATATCGTAAGCAATACATGCTTCGATTTCGTTCATGTCGTCGTAAATGTCGAGGTGAGTAAGAACAAGGTTGTCGATTGAGTTTACGTGACATGCATAGCGGAGTGCTACGAGGTCAAGATAACCGCAGCGGCGTGGACGTCCTGTTGTTACACCAAACTCGTTACCTGTGTTACGAACATAGTCGCAAAGTTCGCCTTCTGTATCAGCATTGAATTCAGATGGCATTGGACCATTTCCTACACGAGTTTCATAAGCCTTGAATACACCGTAAATCTTGTCGAGGGCTTTAGGACCAATTCCAGAACCTGTTGCAGCACCAGCTGAACAAGAAGCTCCAGAAGATACATAAGGATATGTACCAGAGTCAAGGTCGAGCATTGCACCCTGTGCACCTTCGAAAAGAATATTGTCGTTGCGGAATTCGTACATTTTTGCAGCGATATTTACGCGCATAGAGAGGAGCTTGTCTTTAAACTGTTCAAGAAATTTCTTGTCTGCATCGTCGAGGTCGTTCCACTTTTCGTCCCAGTCAAGATCTGCAAGGCGGATACCATCGCGTTCAGATTTCATAGAATAAGTTGTACCGATTCCACGGCCAGTTGTACCAATTGGGCGCTTGCGGGCTGCATCGCGAGCCTTGTCCATTTCGCGGTATCCTGGAAGTGTAAGGTGAGCGCGGTCAGAAATGAATACGCGGCCTTCCCAATTAATGCCATTGTCTTTGAGCATCTGGAGTTCTTTGAAAAGAGCTTCAGGGTCAATTACCATTCCGCTACCAAGGAAAACTGATTTTTCAGGGTAGAGGATTCCAGACGGAACCTGATGGAGAGCATACTTTTTTCCATCTACTACGATTGTGTGACCTGCATTAGCGCCGCCCGCAAAGCGAACAACGTATTTTGCATCCTGTGCAAGGTAGTCAACGATTTTTCCCTTGCCTTCATCGCCCCACTGGGCACCCATAACAACTACGTTCATGGTTTACTTCCTTCCGCAGAATCATCGCGGATTAAAGAGATTTTTAGAACGTAAAAGCGCCGATGAATCATCTCAGCGTTTTTACTATAGCAATATATCACAAAAGAGATTTTGTGTGTAGCGGTGGTTGAGTGCGCGAAGCGCGTATCGAAACCACACGTACTTCCATAATTTTCAATTCTATAGTATAATTCTCGATTAATATTTTTATTCAGATTTTATAAGGAGAACCAAATGGCTTACATTTTTGAAGAACCATCGCACACTTTTGATGAGTACCTTTTAATTCCGGGCTACACCGGTCCTGACTGCATTCCTGCTAATGTTTCGCTGCAGACACCTGTTGTCCGCTACAACAAGAAGGCTGGCGAAAAGTGCCCGCTTACAATGAACATTCCGATGACTTCGGCTGTTATGCAGGCGGTTTCTGATGATAAGCTGGCTGTTGCTCTTGCAAAGGAAGGTGGTATTTCCTTCATTTTTGGTTCTCAGACTATAGAAAATCAGGCAGCAATGGTTGCCCGCGTTAAGGCTTATAAGGCAGGTTTTGTTTCTTCTGATACAAATATCCGCCCTGAGCAGACTCTTACAGAGCTTGTAGAAGCAATTGAACGTACTGGCCACTCAACAGTTGCTGTTACAGAAGACGGTACTGCTAATGGTAAGCTTCTTGGTATCATTACAGAACGTGACTTTAGAATTAATCACACTGCAGAAGGTGCTAAGGTAAGCGAATATATGACTCCTCTTAAGGACCTTGTTAAGGCTGAAGATGGAATTACTCTTGAAGAAGCTAACGACCTTATCTGGGCTCACAAAATCAATCAGCTTCCAATTGTAGATAAAGATGGAAAGCTTCTTTACCTGGTATTCCGTAAGGATGCTGCAAGCCATACAGAACATCCGCTTGAGCTTCTCGACAGCAAAAAACGCTATATCGTAGGTGCCGGAATCAATACTCGTGACTACATGGATCGTGTTCCAGCTCTGCTTGCTGCCGGTGTTGATGTAATGACACTCGACTCATCAGAAGGCTTTACAGAATGGCAGCGCCGTGCCCTCCAGGACATTCACGGAAAATGGCCAAACGCAAAAATCGGTGCTGGTAACGTTGTTGATGCAGACGGCTTTAACTTCCTTGCAGATGCTGGTGCAGACTTTGTAAAAATCGGTATTGGCGGAGGTTCTATCTGTATTACCCGCGAACAGAAGGGTATTGGCCGCGGTCAGGCTACTGCTACAATCGAGGTTGCTAAGGCCCGCGACGCTTACTACGAAAAAACAGGTATTTATATTCCAATCTGTTCAGATGGTGGAATTGTACACGATCATCATATCACTCTCGCACTTGCTATGGGTGCTGATTTTGTAATGCTTGGCCGCTACTTTGCCCGCTTTGATGAGTCTCCTACAAACAAGCTCATCGTAAACGGTTCATACGTAAAAGAGTACTGGGGTGAAGGTTCAAACCGCGCCCGCAACTGGCAGCGATACGACCTGGGTGGAAAGAAGGGTATGGCATTTGAAGAGGGCGTAGACTCATACGTTCCTTATGCCGGATCTCTCCACGACAACGTAAACCTTACAACAAGCAAGGTAATCCACGCAATGTGTAACTGCGGTGCTGTAACAATTCCGGAACTGCAGAAAATCGCTAAGATTACACGCATCAGTTCAGCGTCTATCCGCGAAGGTGGCGCTCATGATGTTATTGTAAAGAACTCAATTAAAGCTAACTAATTATGAGGAGGAGGGGAAGGTCTTCCCCTCACTCCAGCCCGCTTTCAGCGGTCTTCCGCTACCCCTTCTAACGGGGGAGAAATCCCCCGTAACGCCCCCTTTTCCCCAAAATATAATCTTTTTTCCTTTAAAAATGTGAGTTTAACTCTGTATATTTCTAAGAAAACCTAACTTATACTTAAAATCAAAGGATAATTCTTTGTATAAGGAGAAGTTTTATGAAGAAAAGATTTAATACCTTAGTTCTTACTTTGGTAGCCTGCTATTGTCTTAGCATTCTTCCTATGATTTTTACAGGCTGTGCAAACTCGAGTGGCGGTTCAGGTTCTGGAAATGAGAATAATTCTACTGCCTCTGTTTCATCTGTAATTGGTGCTGCCGGTGGCCAGGTTGGTAATGAAAATGCCTCTATAACAATTCCGGCCGGAGCCTTAGATTCTGATACAACAATTACAGTAAAATATCTTCCAAATAAAGAAGATATTTCTGATGGTCCAATGTTAGGTTTTGTAGGTGCGGTTGAATTTGGACCTTCTGGCACTCAGTTTAATACTCCTGCAGAAGTAATGGTTAAGCTTTCTCAAAGTGCAAAGAATCAGACCTTATCTATCTTCTGTTATGATGAAGAAAACGAAAGATGGAATTATGAAACAACTGCAGAAACTATTGCAGGTTATACAATGTTTGAGGTTAACCATTTTTCGAAATATAGAATTATTGATGTTACTGATGATCTCTTGCAAAAATATATAGATATTATTCTATCAAATTTTAATAATCATATTTCAGATACTGTTAGCAGACAACAATATATGGATTTTTTACTTAATACAGTAAAAGTAATGGATACGTATGATGAATGGAACGGTATGTTATATAAAGCCTGTGGATTTTTAATTTCTGCAAATTATTATATTAATGGGGTAGAAGATGATCCTGATGATTTAATTGCTTTATATGGCGAAGATTCTGATACTGTGAAAACAGGAGATTTGTTGTATGATACATATAAGAGCGATATTATAAATGGAGAAGAAACTGAGGATGTAATTATTATTGAAGCTTTTCTTTCCATTCAATATAAACCTGTAGAAACCTATAAATTTTCAGGTCATATTACCGAGAGTTATGATTATACTTTTGACCATTATCAAGAGTATAAAGGGGACAATATTGCTTCTTATACAAAATTAAATGCAACTCCAGGAACACTAAAAATCGATTATGAATATGATTATGATGGATTTATATTTGTAGAAGAGGGAGAGGTAAGAGGTTCTATAACTTTCAAAAATTACAAAACAAAAATGAATCATTCTTTAGGAAGGAGTAAGTATAGTGTTATTTGGGGACCATGGGATGATTTACAAGAATCTTTTAATGATTATGGACTTGAATTATTCACTAAGTACACTCCTGTAAACAATAATCTAACTTGTAAAATAAAAGGTTCATGTAATGATACAGTTTGTGATCTGGAATATGATTGTGAGCTTGGTGATCTGACAGTAATAGACGCTCAATCTAGTTTATGGCTGAAAGAATGTGGTTATGCTGAAGTTTTTCTAGGCGATGATGACTATGCTATAGATAGTGCCGCTAGAATTAGAGTTGGTGGAGATAATACTCCTTTACTATCCTTCTCTTTAGATGCAGAAGAGTTAAAAGAAAAGCAATCAATGGAAGATTCTTCTCTCAAAGATGAATTTGATATAAGAATTGGATTAGGAAGTCTGGATTTCTGGTGGATTGATGAATCACCTATTCCTAATGCAAATAGAATAATGGAGGATGGTTCTTGTGAATATGGTTATTGTATAACTGGAAGGCAACCGGTAGTAAAGACAACTCAGACCATTACAGTAGAAAAAGTTGAAAAATAAGCATTCATAAATTTTGCCAATAGATTTACGGCGGTCTGCAGTTTGTTGTAGACCGCCTTTTTTTTTGATATAATTATATAGATATGAATGACAATATGATTGTAATCCGTGGGGCGAGAGAACACAACTTAAAGAATATTGACGTTACATTTCCGCGTAATAAGCTGGTGGTGATTTCGGGGCTGTCGGGGTCGGGAAAGAGCTCCCTTGCTTTTGATACGCTTTTTGCGGAAGGCCAGCGCCGTTACATGGAAAGTCTTTCGTCTTATGCCCGCCAGTTTCTGGGCCGCATGGATAAGCCTGATGTTGATTTGATTGAAGGGCTTTCTCCTGCCATTTCTATTGAACAGAAATCTACAAATAAAAATCCTCGTTCTACTGTGGGTACAATCACAGAAATATACGATTTTTACCGCCTCCTTTATGCACGCTGCGGACATGCACATTGTCCAGAGTGTGGCCGTGAAATCCGTGAGCAGAGTGTAGACCAGATTATAGACACTGTAATGGGCTGGGAAGACGGCACTAAGATGCAGATTCTGGCTCCTGTTATCCGCGGTAAAAAGGGTGAACATCAGAAGATTTTAGATGATGCAAAGGCATCCGGCTTTGTCCGCGCACGAATTGACGGCGTTATGGCAGAACTTGATGACGCAATCAAACTTGATAAGCAGAAAAAACATACAATCGAAATTGTTGTAGACCGAATCATCAAAAGCGACGAGGTAAGAAGCCGTCTTGCAGACTCTATCGAAATAGCACTGAAAAACGCAAACGGTATTGTAATTGTTACTCGCCGTGTTGGCGACAAAGACGAAGAGGTTTTCTTCAGTCAGAAGAATGCCTGCCCTGACTGCGGTATTTCTATTCCTGATTTGCAGCCTCGTCTTTTTTCCTTTAACAATCCTTTTGGTGCCTGCCCTGAATGTACGGGGCTTGGCGAAAAGATGGAATGGGACTTTAACAAGATTCTGCCCGACCGTTCGCTTTCCTTCAACGAGAGAGCCTTCCCATTTTTTAATCCAGACAGCGAATGGAACCACACTATGTTCCAGGCGGTTGCAGATGCAGAAGGCTTTACTCTGGACACACCAATTTCCCGTCTTACCGCCGAGCAGTTTGAATACCTGTGGAACGGAGACCCGGACCGCAAGATTCACTGGATTTATAAAAAGCAGAGCGGGGAAGGTTACAGCGAATATAACCGCCCATGGCCTGGAGTCCTCAACGAAATGAAGCGCCGTCACGCAGAAGCCTGGGGTGATTCACAGAGAATTAATATAGAAGAAAAGTTTATGCGTGTAGGCCACTGTTCCTGCTGTAACGGTCAGCGCCTTCGTAAGGAAGCCCTCGGCGTAACTGTGGGCGGAAAGAATATCTGGGAACTCTGCTGTCTTTCTGTGGCTGATTCCATTGAGTTTTTTGATAAGCTTGAACTCACAGAAAGCGAGCAGAAAATTGCTGCCCAGATTATGAAGGAAATCCGAGCCAGACTCCGCTTCCTGCGAGATGTAGGCCTGGACTACCTTACTATGGAGCGCGCCGCAGAAACTTTAAGCGGCGGTGAGGCTCAGCGAATCCGTCTTGCAACACAGATTGGTTCAGCCCTCTGCGGTGTTATGTATATTCTGGATGAGCCGTCGATTGGACTCCACCAGAGAGACAACCAGCGCCTTATAGACACCCTGCTCAGCCTGCGCGACAACGGTAATACCGTAATTGTAGTAGAACACGATGAACAGACTCTTCGCACTGCAGATTACCTTATAGATATCGGCCCCGGCGCGGGTGTTAATGGTGGCCGCGTTGTAGCAGCCGGAACTCCTGCCGAAGTTGCAAAGGTAAAGGAAAGTCTTACCGGACAGTACCTGGCCGGTACCCTCAAAATGGATATTCCGGCAAAACGCCGCCCGGGTAACGGAAAATTCATCAAAGTAAACGGCGTAACTGAACATAACCTGAAAAACGTAAGCATACAGATTCCGCTTGGAACCTTTACCTGCATAACTGGCGTTTCCGGTTCTGGTAAATCAACCCTTATGAGTGATGTATTGTATCCTGCTCTCAGTAACCGCGTGATGCGCACAAACTACGATGTAGGTGAGTGCGAAGGTGTAGAGGGCTTTGAACATATAGACAAGGTAATCAACATAGACCAGTCACCAATCGGCCGCACCCCACGTTCTAATCCGGCTACATACATTGGTGTATTCGACTCAATCCGTGACCTTTTTGCGTCGCTGCCGGAGAGTAAAGCCCGCGGTTACCTTAAGGGACGCTTCTCTTTTAATGTAAAAGGCGGCCGCTGCGAAGCCTGCCAGGGCGCGGGTGAAAATGTAATAGAAATGAACTTCCTGCCGGACGTATATGTTCAGTGCGAAGTCTGCGGCGGTAAGCGCTTTAATAAGGAAACTCTTGAAGTAACTTATAAGGGTAAATCAATCAATGACGTACTTAATATGTCTATAGATGAAGCCTGCGACTTTTTTGCCTCTATTCCTCATATAGCCCGCAAACTGGAAACAATGAAATCAGTTGGCCTGGGCTATATTGAACTTGGTCAGAATGCCCTTACCCTTAGCGGCGGCGAGGCTCAGCGTGTAAAGCTTGCTAATGAGCTTGCCCGTACTTCAACCGGTAAGACTCTTTATATTATGGATGAACCTACAACAGGACTTCACTTTGCGGATGTTAAGCAGCTTATGAGTGTGATTCAGCGTCTGGTAGATCAGGGTAACTCTGTTGTTATGATTGAACACAACCTGGACGTAATCTGCCAGGCAGACTATATAATTGACCTTGGACCAGAAGGCGGCTTCCGCGGTGGTAACATTATTGCTACCGGAACTCCTGAAGAAGTTGCCAATGAGCCAAAGAGCTACACCGGCCAGTTTATAAAAGAACAACTTAAGCAGAATGGCTGAATGGCTTGAGAGGATTTAGATGCCGCAACGAATTTTACGTTCTTTTTTTGCATCAATAATAGTTCTTCTCATAATCTTCCCTGGCTTTGCGGAAGAAGCTTCTTCTGAACCCGAAGTTACTGTAATCACAATCAATAATGCCCGCCAGTCTTCTTACAAAAAAAGTGAAGAAACCGGAAATGACTGTATTATTCTGGAAGGTTCTGTTTCTCTTACAGTTCAAAAAGGATCTACAACTAACGAAATAAAGGCAGATAAAATCCTTTATGACCGTAAAACCGAAATGCTTTATGCAGACGGAAATGTAGAAATCCTTATGAAGAATGGGGATGGAAAGAATTCTGCAACAGCCACTTCCCTGATTATGAACACTTCTACGCTTGAAGGTGTTTTTGATAACGGTAAAATCATTCAGCAGCAATCTGATGCTGTAAATCTTCCTTCGGGTTCAACCCTTATTGTATTTTCCGAAATCTTTGGAAAGGGTAATCAGAATGTAATTACTTTCAAAAAATCAAGTCTTACCTTCTGTGATGAAGATCCTCCTCACTGGCATATTGATGCAACAAGAACCTGGCTTTTACCAGGTGGAGAGTTTGCCTTTTTTAATGCCCTGCTTTATGTAGGTGTTGTGCCGGTATTGTATTTTCCGGCCTTTTACTATCCTAAGGATGAATTGATTTTTAATCCGGTTTTTGATTATACGAAAAGAGGCGGCTATTCAGTTCAGACAACTACTTATTTATGGGGAAGAAAGCCCCTGGATCAAACAAGCACTTCAACAACAAGTTCTTCAAGTTCTTCTTCAACAGAATCTACTTCTGCGGAGTCCCTTAAGGCTGTTTATAACTTTGTAAAGCCTAATGCTCTTAAGGAACAGGTAAGGGAAGGTCTTGTCCTTCATAATCTTGATGAAAACTACACTGGAGATTCTTCTCATTATGTAAAAATGATGGCCGACTGGTATTCAAACCTTGGCTATATGACTGGAGTTGACGGAATATTAAATCCACTACCAAATTATATATCTAAGCTTTCGTTTAATACCTACTTTGGCTTTAGTAATACAGTTTTCAGGGGAAGCGGTTCTAATCTGACTTATAATCCCTATTCATCAACTGGTGTAAAATATAGGGATGAGTCATCTTTTTTGGGCTGGAATGTTCCATTCCGTTATGCGGGAGACCTAGAATTTCAGCTTTCAAAGCCATTCCAGTTTTCTCTTTCCTTTCCGATTTATTCAGATCCATACTTCTCAAATGATTTTCTGCTGGATCGTAAAGAAACCATGGACTGGATTTCTTATCTTCTTGAAACTGCAAGCAAAAACAGCACAACTACAACAGAGACCAGCACTTCTTCAAGGGAGGTTTCTTCTTTCCAGTGGAAGGCTTCGGCATCTTATTCACTTTCTATTCCTTCTTTTATGAAGCCTTATCTTTCGTCTCTGTCTTTTAATATGACAAACTCTGTAAATTTTTCTTCTAAAAATACAACATTCAATTCTGAGACATATGATACAACAGCCTATGAAAGCGAATGGACAAACTATACTCCTTTAAGACGCTTTTATTATCCTTCTCTGGTTACTCCGGTTACTCTCAATGTTTCTGCAAGCGGTACTATTTTTTCATGGCCTCCTGCTAAAGAGTCTTCAAAAAGTTCACCTTCTTATGTAATTACTCTTAATAAGCCTGATGAACTTAAGACAGAAAAGCAGCTGGAAGAGGAAAGACAGAAGGCAGAAGAGGAAGCTGCTAAAGAGGCTGGAAAAGAGCCTGAAAAGAAAGATTCTGCTTCAGAAGAAGAAAAGCTATTTGAATATTATCTTCCGGATCTGGAATATACTGCAGCAAAAGAATCTGTTAATTCGGGTATCACATATAAACTCAGCTATAATATAGCTTTTAACCTCAATACTCAGATTTCTTATTCTGATTCAAACCTTAGAACTTCAAATGATTTTGACTGGAATAATGTAAGGTCTTCCATGTACAACATGAAGCTTCCTGTTTCTCTTACCAGTCTCTTTAATTACGGAGGAAGTTTCTTCTCTGTAGAAAATAAACTGTCTTTTTCTCCGGTTTTTCAGCAGCACCCTTATATTGCAGAAAACTCTGATACTATTACTTATGGTTATACTGAAGCAGAAATTAAGAAACTCAGATTTTCAGATATGAAGTCTGAATCAAGAGATATAATCAATACAAATACAGTAACCCTTAAACCTTTGATTTACTATCCGATATTCAGCGAGACCAGTATTTCATGGAATTCTTCTATTAAATTATACAGACAGGTCTATTCCGGAGATGCAGATAATCCTGTTCTGGAAGAGCATTATGCAGACTGGTCTGATGAAGACAGTATTACTGTAAACTCTCTTTCGGTTAATATAAAGGCTAAGGAATTAAATAATAAGCTTAGTCAGGCTCTGAGTCTTAATGTAATTATGCCTCCTTTACAAAAGAAGTATACTGCAACTCTTTCTTTAGGCGTTCCTTATGCAAGTGCATCTCTTAGTACTGGTTTTGAGGAAATCAGGGATAGTGATAGAAAATCAACTGAAGATATAAACAAAAAATGGAGAAATACTCCTCTAAGTCAGAACTTTACTTTGTCTCTTTTTGATTCTAAGCTTAAGTTTACAGAAAGCTTTACTTATAATATTGACGAAACTCATCCGGAAAGTCTTAAACTTTCGGCATCTGCCTTTGGAGTTCAGCTTTCTTATATACATTCTTATGTTCTGGGCTACGATTTTGATACTGCATCCGGCTGGACAATCCGTAAGGAAAAAGAGTTCCTTCCATATTCTCTTTCTCTTTCTTATTCGCTGCCGTCTAAAACTTATTATAAATGGTTTAACAGAGTTTCTTTCTCCTTTGGCTTAAATACAAGTATTAATGCAGATCTGCTCCGACCGACAAACAGCTATTTTGTATTTACTCCGTCTATTAAATTTAAGATTCACGAATTCTGTGAAATTACTTTCTCTGCTTCTTCTAAGAACTCTGTTCTTTACTGGTACTTCCATAATGAAGAAGGAGACCTTTACAGCGAGTGGGGCGGCTTTCCGGGCAATATCATTAAGGATTTAATTGATTCTTTCAGATTTGATGACGACTCTATAAGACAAAAATCAGGCTTTAAGCTCAAATCGCTTAATATGACAGTATCTCATGATTTGCACGACTGGAAAGCCAATATGACCCTTAAGATAGAACCAAGAATCATCACCGAAAACGGCAAAAAAATATACGATTTCAAGCCATACATCACCATAGGCGTAGTCTGGAAACCAATGGAGAGCATAAAGACTAGTATTATTGATGATTACGGCACATGGAAACTGGAAAGATAATGCACCCCGCAAATTGTTGACATTTGAGTTATCATAAATAATAATAGTATAAGAGGTATTTTTGAACGAATATACAATAGTAGTTCCCGACAACGACGTGCTTTCCTGCCTATGCGGAACTAATGATAAAAACTTACAACTCATAGAAGAACATCTGGGAGTTCCTGTCTTTACAAAAGGAAATGAGCTTTCCGTAGAAAACGCTGCTCCCGAAATCTGCCAGAAATTTCAGTTTATTGTAGACCGCATTGTAGACGAAGTACAGTCCGGCGGTAAAAACAGCGATGATATAATCCTTACAGTTTTAAATACAAAAAGAAAAATTAATGCAGAAGAAATGGTTATTATGGTTCCCGGCGCGGTTCGCCGTGTTTACCCGAGAACCCAGGGCCAGGCAGAATACGTAAATCTTCTTCAAACCCGTGATATGGTATTCTGTACAGGTTCTGCCGGAAGCGGTAAAACCTATCTTGCTGTAGCAGAAGCCCTGCGTCTTATATTAACACATAAAAAATCAAAATTAATCATAACAAGACCGGTTGTGGAAGCAGGGGAAAGCCTTGGCTTTTTACCTGGAGACCTGGAAGATAAAATTGATCCATATCTGCGTCCTTTGCGCGATGCAATGGAAACTATCCTGCCGCCGGAATCAGTTAAAAGACTTTTTGAAGCAGGTATTGTAGAGGTTGCCCCTCTGGCTTATATGAGAGGCCGTACCCTTAATAACGCAGTAGTAATTCTTGATGAAGCTCAGAACACTACCTGTGCCCAGATGAAAATGTTCCTTACCCGTATGGGCGAGAATACAAAGGTATTTGTTACCGGAGACCCGAGTCAGATTGACCTTCCAAAGAAAGTGGAATCTGGTCTCATGCACTCAATCAGTATATTATATAAAATAGAAGATATAGGTTTTATGGAGCTTACTGCAGATGATGTTGTAAGAAATCCATTGGTAAAGAAAATAGTAAAGGCGTATGAAAATGAAAAGGAATAACTCCGAAAAAGAAAACAATAAAACAGGAACCGGCCGTTTTGTAATGAAGGGCGCGGGCGAATATATAAGAAATAATTATCCATTTCTTATTCTCTTTTTTACAGGTCTGCTTGCTGTTTCAGCATTGAACTTTGTAAAAGTAAGTACAGCTCAGACTATTGCAAATTTCTCTCTTGAAGATTTTGAAATCGGTCAGATTGCAGACCGTACAATTCTTGCAGACAGAAGTCTTCCTCCTGACAATATTGACCCGGTATCTGTAACAAAGGGCGAAAAAATCATTAAAAAAGGTTTCCCGATTACCGAAGAAGGTTTTTCAAAGCTTAAGAAGATGTCTGCATCTCCTTTGTATATAGATTACCGCGCTTTTGCAAACAGTGAACTCTATCTTTTGATGCTTTCTATAATGTGGTATCTGCTCTTTACCTTTATTTCAGTTAACCGAAAGCTTTTGTTTAAGGAACCTTTACTGCAGGTAATTTTCTTCCTGGCTGTTTTTGCGGTAACTGCCTTCTGCGGTAAGCTTCCGCTTTTCTCAAGTCCTTACAGTATTTGTGTTGCAATTCCTTCTGCCTTGTTCATAATGATTGTAACCATTCTTTATGGAAATCTTTCGGCTCTTTTACTTTCAATTGTAATGAGTATTGGAGTTCTCTGTGCTACAAACTGGCAGATTCCAACCTTTCTTATGACACTTGCTTCTTCTCTTACTGCAGCAGCAATTGTCCGCAAAATTGAACGTCGTCTGGATCTGGTATTTGCCGGTCTTATGATTGCCGTATTCAATATTGTGTATGTTCTTTTATTCTCTGTTATCTTTAACGAAACTTTTGAAGAACTTCCAAAGCTGATGATTGGACTTGCAATCAACGGCTTCCTTTCAGGAATTCTTACTCTTGGCTTCCTTACTCCACTTGAAATCATGCTTAATACTGCTTCTGTATTCCGCCTTATGGATTTGAGTGACACAAATACTCCGATTTTTAAGCAGATGCAGATTCAGGCAAACGGAACTTATAATCATTCTATGATGGTTGCCCAGCTTGCAGAAGCCGGCTGTCGTGAAATCGGTGCAAATGCACTTCTTGCCCGTGTTGGTGCTTACTATCATGATATTGGTAAAATGGATCAGAGCGAGTACTTTGTAGAAAATCAGGTAAACGGTATGGAAAACAAACATAACGACCTGAACCCGACTCTTTCTGCTTCGGTAATCAAAAGTCATGTGCGTAAGGGTGTTGAAAAGGCTCATCAGCTTCATCTTCCTCAGGCAGTAATTGATATTATTGCAGAGCACCATGGAAACAGCATCATTGCCTTCTTCTATAATATGGCAAAAGAAAAGGATCCTTCACTAGATGAAGATGATTTCAGATACCCTGGAATTCCGCCTGCAACTAAGGAATCTGCAGTTGTTATGCTTGCAGATACTGTAGAGGCGGCCTGCCATACTCTTGATAATCCTACATCTCCTCGTCTTGATAAGTTTATTACCATGCTTATTAATCAGAAAGTTGAGCATAAACAGCTTGATAACTGTGATCTTACCTTCCGTGATATTTCGAAAATCAAGGCAGCCTTTGTAAATCTTCTTACAGGCTATTATCATAACCGTATTAAATATCAGAATCAGCAGGATCCTGATGATGCACCTGCAAAAACAGAAGAGCAGAAAGCAGAAGCTGTAAAAGAGCCTGTAAAAGCCGCTGTTAAGGAAGCTCCAAAAGAAGGGGTAAAAAGTGGGGCTCAGGTAAAGGGGTCTACTGTAAAAGAAACTGCCGCTGCAAAAACAACAAAAACACTTAAAGAAGTAAAAGAAATAAAGGAAAAGAAATGAACCGAGTATATGTAGCAATGCAGGAGGGCGTTGAAGAGCCTGACTGGTTTGAAAATGTAGAGCCTTTTGTGCAGAAAGCCCTTAGCCAATTAAAGTTTGACGGAGAAGAAATCTCCATGCTTTTGTGCAATGACACTTATATGCAGGAGCTTAACAAAACTTACCGTAACATTGACTCCACTACAGATGTTCTTTCTTTTGAGAACGATGAAGAATATGAGGATGAAGAGGGCAAGTGGAAATGTGTAGGTGATATTGTAATAAGCCTTGATACTCTGCCTGTAAATGCCGAATATTTTAATGAGAGCCGTAATGATGAACTTAAACGTCTTATCGTGCACGGACTTCTCCACCTGAATGGAATGGACCATGGCGAAGAGCATATTGAAAAAGGTTCTGCTCCGGTCTGTGAAATGCTTGTGCTTCAGGAAAAAGTTTTAGAAAAATTAAAGGATGAAAAAATAATAAAATGAGTTTTTTTAAGAAAAAGAAAACTGCCGCAGAAGAGGCGGAAATAATTCAGCAGGAAATATTAAACGAAGAAAAAAAAGATATGATTCAGGGTGTAGAGGATTTGTCAAAAACCTCTGTTAAAGAAGTTATGATTCCACGAATCGACGTAGACTTCATTTCCAGTGATACACCACAGGATGAACTTTTTACTAAGATTGTTGCAAGCGGACATTCCCGTTTCCCTCTTTATACAGATTCAATTGATAATGTAATTGGTGTTCTTTATGTAAAAGATATCATTAAGTGTCTTGCCGAGAAAAAAGAAATCAACCTTACACAGATGGCCCGCAAGGCATATTTTGTTCCGGAAAGTAAGAGAATTGACTCTCTGCTCCGTGAGTTCCGACGCCATCACCTTCATATTGCAATTGCAATTGATGAATACGGTGGAGTTTCCGGCATTGTAACCATGGAAGATATTATCGAGGAAATTGTAGGCGATATTCAGGATGAGTTTGATAAGGAACAGGAAGATATCCTTAAGGTAAGCGACAATGTATGGCTTTGTGATGCCCGTGTAGACCTTGATGATTTGAATGAAAGCCTGGAAGCAGAATTCCCTAACGAAGATTTTGATTCCCTTGGTGGTTTTGTATTTGATTTGTTTGGCAAGGTGCCTGTAAAATATGAAAAGGTGAGTTGGAATGATTACGACTTTATTGTACAGGACATGGAAGGTCACCGAATCAATATGGTAAAGATTATAAAAAATACTGATGACGGAAAGGATGATGAGTAGAAAAATAAGTAGATTTGCAGGTGCGCTGGTTTTTACTGCGCTTTTAGCAGGGGCAGGGACTCCGCTTTTTGCCGCAGAATCAAAAAATATCCTCAAACTTTATAATGAGGCTGTTGAACTTCAGAATGATGAAAACTGGTATACAGCTTCTCAGTATTATATTGAGGTAGTAAATTCTAACCCGGCCTTTAGTGATGCCTGGTTCCGCCTTGCAGACTGTTCTTATCATCTTGGTGAATTTGACCTTGCCTTTCAGTATCTTGAAAGTGCAGAAAAATATGAAAGTAATAAACCCGAAATAAAAAATCTTAAAGGTATGATTCTGCTTGCCCTTGGACGAACAGATGAAGCCAGAAGTATTTTCAATGAAATCCTGAAAAAATATCCTAACGATATAGATGCTCATTTTGGTCTTGCAGAAATTGAGCTTTATGACGGAAAGTTTTCCGGTGCCGAAAATCAGTATGCAGAAGCCTTAAAACGTCAGAACTCTAACAGAAAGGCTCTTTTGTCACTGGCCCTTGTTTGTGCTGAAACAAAAAGATATGCACAGTCAGAAAAGTATCTGCGCCAGGCAATGCAGTATTATTCTGGAGAACCAGAGGTTCATTATCTTGCCGCAATCATTTATACAATGAAGGGCGATTATAAGACTGCAGAAAAACATGCCCGCATTGCAGTTGAGATTCGTGGAGCTTATGAACAGGCTTACGAGCTTCTGGCTCAGATTGTTTATCTTCAGCACTGCTATTCAGATGTTATAGACCTTTGTCATTTTATTATCAGCCGAAATCGTAACAGTAGCTCTGCCTGGTACCTTCAGGGTATTGCAGAGGCAAAGCTTGGCAAAATGGAAGAAGCAATTGCTACCTGGGATACAGGTCTTTCCATTAATCCTCAGGATGAACTTATGAGGATGATGCTGGAACTTACTGCTAAAAACGAACTTGATTTTGATGACAAGAGAAGACAAGAATGGGCTTCTTATCATCTGAATAATGCCCGTCAGTATGACAGCCGTTATGACAAAGCTGGAAGTACTTACGAATATCAGCGGGCTCTTATGCTGGACCCGTCAAATGCGGCCGCTCGTCTTGCCTATGCAGATATTCTTGAACTTAACGGAATGCATGAGCTTTATTTGAGCCAGCTTAAGTTTGTAAAAGAAAATACGGATAAAATACTTCCGCAAAGTCTTAATGATACAATTGAAGCTTATGATTCTCTTCTTAATAATACACTTGCAAAAAGATGGAAGGTAGACGCTTTTTATCTGGATAAGATTCGCTGGAACATTGCAGTTTTCTATACAGAAAATACTTCAACCTTTAATCATGCCGACAGTGACCGCCTTACAGCCCTTGCCTGCGGTGATGTTTTTTCCGGCGTTGCAATTACTTCTGTAAAAACTCAGGTAACTCCAGTTTCAGGATATGGTGAAGCATTTAAAAATGCCCGGGCTAATAATTTTGATTATTTCGTAATTGTTTCTTTGAGTGAAGGCGATGATGATGTAAGCCTTAATGCCACAATGTATTCGGGAAGAACCGGAACAGAAACCTTCAATGAAAAATATTATGCAACCGGCAATAACCGTTTTTCTACAGTATTGCGCCGTTTCCGTAATTCGGTTCTGGAAAAGCTTACAGTACGTGGAAAGATTTTGCAGCGTAACGGAAAAACAGTTTTAATTGATTTAGGCCGTTCTGAAAATATTGTAAAGGATGCAGAATTTAAGATTGTTCGCAAAGGCTGTGTAAAAACTGCGGACAGCGGAGCAGGACTTTTCTTCCGCGATGATGATGTTGTTGGTATGCTGCTTGTTACAGAAGCTGGGGAAGAAGTTTCTGAAGCAGTTATAACAAGTCATGGTTTTTATGACAGAATAAATGAAGATGATGAACTTGTTCTTGTAAGCATGCCTGATCAGAATACAGAAACTGGAATGGATACTGTTCCAAATGCAGATGAAAATGGTAACCCAGTTGTAAATAATACAGTAAAGGGTGATGAGCTTGTTGCTGAAATCAAGAAGGCGGTTGAACGTCCTGCGATTATTGATTTACTGAGAAGAATAAGATAGGTGGTTTCGATACACGCACTTCGTGCGCACTCAACCACCGGTGATTTCTAACGGTGATTGAGTAGGCGAAGCCGTATCGAAATCACCTGTATTATATCCTGTCTAAGGCAGCTTCTAACCACTTCTGTGACAGGGTTGGATATATGCTTTGAACTTTTACAAAACTTCTTACAGCTTCTTCGTAATTCTTATTAAAATAATGAGCTTCTCCAAGATAAAAGTATGCGCGGTTGCGTGTGCTTTCACTTATGTTTGTTCCAATCAGATGGTTCAGTTTATCTATTGATTCCTTGTATTTTTTTGTAACAAAAGATGATTTTAAGATTTCGAAAAGAAGGTAGGCATCTCCGCCATCCGGTGAAACAAGATCTTCTTCAAAAATATATGGTGTAAGAACTGCAGATTTAGAAGCTTTTTTACTGCCACCAGTAAGAGAAGAAACATCAGACGCTGTTTTATCAGAAACAAGAGGCTCTGCTCCAACACCGTCTATTATATCAAGGTATGGAAGAGGTGTTTTTCTAAGAGTTCCATCCGGATACATTGTTTCTGTTTCAATTTTTTCTACTGCTTCTTCTGTCTGCTTTTTTACAGTTAAATGAACGCTTGTTACTGTTGAATTAAAGGAAAGGAGAACTACATCGTAAGGACCTTTTTCTGTTTCAGAAATTACGGTGTAAAAATAATCACGAAGATCTTCAAGTGTGTCTATATAACTTGTTTTTTCCGGAGCAAGACTTGCTATAGGCTCAAAATTTTTCAGTTGAGAATATGAAGAAATCTGCCCGGTAGTTCTGTAAATCAGAAGATTATATAAGGCAGGCTCAGGTTTTTGAGGAAGCTGCCAGCTGATACGAACCTTTTTTCCGTTTCCGACTTTTGCCTGAATATCCCTTACAAGAGGTTTTTCTGCAAATAAAAGAGAGGCTGCAATAATCAAAATAAGCGAGCAAATAGTTTTCTTCATATATATAATAATACCATGTATTTCAATTTCTGTCCAAATAGTCATGCTGAACTTGTTTCAGCATCTTATAATAGATCCCGAATCAGGTTCGGGATGACACGGCAATGACAAGTTTTAAAATTCATGATATTCTAAGCATATGTTAGAAGAAATTAAGTTACCAGTAGAACAGTTGAGAGAAGAAATCATGAACGTTTGGGGGCGTCTTTGACTCTGCCGCAATTGAAAAGGCGATAGCAGAAAAAGAAAAGCTTACCGAAGCCCCTGGTTTCTGGGATGACCACGAAGCCGCAGAAAAGGTGATGAGCCAGATAAGAAAGCTCAAAAACCGAATTGAACCCTGGAAAAAAATCATAGCAGATATGGATGACCTCGAAGCCATGTATGAGCTTGCCGCAGAATCTGGCGAGCAGAGCGACGAAGATGAAGTTCGCTCTATGTACGAGGCCGCAAAAACTCAGTTTGATAAATTAAACATTTTGAACCTCCTTTCTGGCGAGGTAGACCAGAACGATGCCTTCCTTACCGTACATGCAGGTGCTGGTGGAACAGAAGCCTGTGACTGGGCCTTTATGCTCAGCCGAATGTATTTGAGATGGGCAGAACGTCACGGCTATAAAACAGAAGTTGTAGATGAGCTGGAAGCCGAAGGTGGAATCAAATCAATTACAATTCAGATTTCCGGTGACTTTGTTTACGGTTATCTTAAGGGGGAGGGAGGAATACATCGTCTGGTTCGTATTTCTCCTTTTGACGCAAATGCCCGCCGTCATACAAGTTTTGCTTCGGTTTATGTTTATCCTGTTCTGGATGATACAATTGAAGTTGACATTAAACCGGAAGACCTGCGCGTAGATACTTACCGTGCAGGTGGAAAGGGTGGACAGCACGTTAACAAAACAGACTCTGCAGTCCGCTTTACTCATATTCCAACTGGAATCGTAGTTGCCTGCCAGACAGAGCGCAGCCAGCTTATGAACCGCCAGACCTGTATGAACATGCTCAAGGCTCGTCTTTATGAATACTACCGCGAGCAGAAGGAAAAAGAAAACTCAAAGTTCATGGCAGAAAAAAAGGATATCTCTTTTGGAAGCCAGATCCGCTCTTATGTATTCTGTCCTTATACAATGGTAAAAGACCATCGTACAAAACACTCTGTAGGAAATATTCAGGCTGTTATGGACGGAGATCTGGATGACTTTATGAATGCATACCTTGTTGCAAAATGGAAAGGCCTTCCAATGGATGGCTCGGGGGATGATGACGAGGAAGTATAAAAGCCGGTGGAGTCTTAAGTCTTCTGCCTGTATTTTTATTTTTTATTTCATTCTCTCTGCTATACCGCTTTTCTCTGAAACCGGAAAATGGGTAATTGCAGCTCAAAAATTTTCTCTGGACAAGGGAGTTACTGCAGATGCGGTTAATTCTAAAACTGCAGAAATGATTCCAATTGATATTCTGGAAAAAATCGGAAACTCAGTTACCCGCAATGTAATGCCGGAAGAACAGTTTGAAATAACAAAATATAAACTTCGCACGGAGCGTCAGTCTTTGTTTTTGCAGCTTAGTGCTGAATATAAAAAGAGAGACGCCCTGGTACTGAGTAATTATTCTGATTATAAACTGAAAAGTGCAATTAAAGAGTCTCAGAAAAAAATCGATGAAATCCAGAAAAAAATAAATGCAAACCTGGAGTCCCTGAAAAAAGCTACGGAAGAAAATGAAAGAAAAGTTCAGCTTGTTTCAGAGCAGCTCAGCAATCAGACAGGAGATTCATCCGAGCTTAACAGATATAAAAATCTATTCAGTAATATTTTTGTGAGGGACGAAAGTCTCATTCAACAGGAAACTGTCACTTTTTATAAGGATGATTTTACAAGTCTTTATTCCTTACCTGAAGCTCAAAAAGATTTAAGCATTACCGATCCACTCTGCGAAAAAACAATTGTATCTGCCGGTATAAATACTCTTCTAACCGGTCATTTTTCAAAATATGGAGAATACCTTTCTATTAGTGTAGATCTTTATAACTTTCCTGGTGCAAAGCTCATAGGCTCTGTAGTTGAAGTTGGTACTGTACAGGAGCTGGAACTGATTAACACAAGTATTGCAATGCAGCTTATTCCGATACTTTCAAATGCCTTTCCTGTAGAACTGCAGATTGAGATTGAACCTGAAGAAGCAAAGAATAAAACAATGGTTTATATAGATGGCGTTTTGCAGCATCTTGAAAACGGAAAGCTTATTGTTGACTCTGGAATCAATACAATGCAGTTTGTTTCTGAGGGCTTTAAAACTGCTGCAACAACTTACAATTTTGAAGGCAATAAAAAATATAAAATTAAAATCAACTTTGAAAAACCAAAATCAGGTTTTATTCAGGTTGGGTTAAAAAAGCCTCTTGATGGAAGTATTCTTGGGAATGGAGAGAGGGCTCTGGAAATAGAAGGAAAAAAATCACAGATTGCAATTAACGGAAAAGAAATTCTTGGAGAATTCATTGCAGAGAATGGTGAAACTGCCTTCTTTTATATTCCACAAAAACTTACCTTTGACGGAAGTTATGTAATCATCAATCCAAAACCAAGGGACAGAATGGCTTATATTGATAAGCGCCGTAAGATTATGTATGGCTCTTACAGTCTGCTGGTAATTTCTTTAATGCCAACATTTTATACTTATGCAAATTATCAGAACAATGCAAATCTTTATAAAAATGGTCAGGTAGATTATCAGACTGTAAAAAACTGGCAGACTGCTACAAATATTACAAGGGCTATTTCTATCGGCTGTGCACTTTTCTGGGGATATGAACTTGTACGTTACTTAGTAGCAGCGAATTCTGTTTTACCTGAAAAAGCAAAGGCCGGAAAACTGGAGAATTTTACAATAGTAAGTTCTGATCAAGGCAGTGTAACTCCGGCCGAAAATGAGGAAACAATTAATCAAAATACAGAAAACAAAAATGATGGAGATTCGGAATGAAGCAATCGTTTGGTGAAAAATTAAAGGCTCTTTTTTCTAAGGGAAATTCAATTAATGAAGAATTTTTTGAAGAGCTTACAGATATGCTTGTAGAAGGAGACATTGGTGCAAAAACTGCTTTTGAAGTAGTTGATGAACTGGAATCAATCTGCAGTAAAGAAAAAATCCGTGAACAGGAAGGTATTGTTTCAAAGCTTAAGGAACTTTTGCTCAGAGATGTAAAGGCCCTGTCTCTTATGCCTGAAGCTGGAAAGCAGAATGTGTGGATGATGCTGGGCGTAAATGGTGTTGGAAAGACTACAACTGCCGCAAAGCTTGCAAAATATTTTAAGGAACATGATGTTGAAAATATTGTTCTTGCCAGTGCAGATACTTTCCGCGCTGCCGCAATTGAACAGCTTGCCCTGCATGGAGAGCGCCTTTGTGTTCGTGTTGTAAGCCACCAGCATGGTTCAGATCCTTCTGCTGTTGTTTTTGATGCAGCAGACGCTTTGCGTGCTGCAGGACCTGGAGTAGTTATTGCTGATACAGCAGGCCGTCTTCACAATAAAGAAAATCTTGTCCGCGAGCTGCAGAAAATTGACCGTACTTGTGGTCTTAAGGCGGACGAAGGCTGCTACAAAAAGATTCTCGTAATTGATGCAACTACAGGCCAGAATGCCCTGCGCCAGGCAGAGGTTTTTAATGAAGCTGTAAAGATTGATGCAATTATCATGACAAAGTATGATTCAACCGCAAAGGGTGGAGTTGCAGTTTCAATTGGTCGTGAACTTGGTCTTCCAGTTGCTTTTGTTTGTACTGGTGAATCTTATGAAGATATTCAGACCTTTAATGCAGAAGACTATATTGATGACTTTCTTAAGATGTAGAAGGTAAGAGGGAACTTTTATTCACAAATTATGGCCGGATTCTTTTATTCAAAAAGAAATTATTTTCTCTTATTTTTATCTGCCTTTTTTCTGCTGACTCTTTTTTCCTGCAGAAAGAATGAAAAAAATCCTGCAGAAGTTACATCCTTGAGCGAAGATAATAATTCTGATGAAGTGCTTTATAATTTTTACAGTCCTGCAGAAGATGATGCTTCCTGGGTAGAAGAGCTCTTGATGAGTCTTGAAGAAGAACGTATTGCGCAGGAACTTGCAGATATGGAAACTTCTTATTCTGAATATCAGATTGAAGAAGTTGCAGGGGAAGGCGGAGATGAAGCTGGAGAAAGTCTGGAAGAGGCTCTGGAAAGTCAGGCTGGAGAAGGAAGAGCCTTTACCGGCAAGAATGACCAGATGCGTTTTTTTGAATATAAAAACGAAACACTTTCTCCACAGTTTACAGATGAAGGTCTTGTTGTAATTCATTCTGCAGATGAAAATGTAATGCGCTTCTTTTATGATAGTGAGTATAGACTAACTAAAAAAGAAGAATGGAAAATAAGATCTGCTTCGGATGCTAAGAAACTAAAAACAGAATTGTTTGTTTATTCTCCAGAGAGCAGAAAAGTGATTAATAAAGAAATAATTACAGAAGCCTTTGATGAATTGATTTCTTATAATGAAAAGTCTTCTCCTCTGTCATCTCAGAAATATGCTTTTAATGATGACAGAAAATATATAGTGCAGGAAAGAAAGTGGAAATATGATTCTGAAAATCAGCTGCTTGAGGATCTTCAGAAGGAATACTCTTATAAGGATTCAAATTATAATAAGCCTGAAATTTTTACAAAGCGTTATGAGTATTCTTATCCTTATGCTGCAGCAGCGGACGAGGCTGAAGCAAACAATAATACTGTAATTCCTCCTGATTATAAATTTTATGAAAATGATATTTTGAAAATGCAGAATATCTACTCAACAGAAAAAGGAACTTATATAAGCTGGGTTTACTTTGATGAAAACCTTTCTGTAAAAACTTATTACGAAGAAGAAGTTCGGGTTAGGGATGAATATTATAATCAGGGCCGCCTTTTCCGTACAAAAATCTATAAAAAGAACCCGCCTGAAGCGGAAGAAGAAAGCCTGATCCATAAGGGAGGGGAAGAATGAAAAAAACTTTATACAGCAGCCTCCGCTGGATTAGTGCAGTTTCCAGGCGTTTTGCCCGTGTAGACAGAAAGGGTCGTTCTGCCGTAACTTCTGCTCTTGCAACTCTTGGAATTTGCTTTGGTGTTATGACTCTTACAGTTGTAATGAGTGTAATGAATGGCTTTCAGATGAGCTTTATAGATTCCATTCTGGAAGTTTCGTCTTATCATCTGAGGGCAACAGAAATTCCAGAAGACAAAGAAGAAGAACTGCTTGCTGCCTGCAAGTCAAATAAGCAGATAAGAAGCTGCGTGCCTTTTTATGAGTCTCAAGTCCTTATGACAGGAGATAAGGGGGGTGCGGTTGCTGTAAATGTTCGTGCTGCAGATGAATCAATTTATTTTGAAGACGAAGGCTTTCGCCGTGAATTAAAAATGCTTTCCGGTTCTTTTGATTTTTCGGATCCGGATTCTATAATCCTTGGAAGCAGTCTTGCTCGTAATCTTGGTGTAAGAACTGGCAGTAAAGTAAATCTTCTTGTAATGAGTGGCGGCAGCGATGTTGAACTCTTTTCTTCTGACAGAGTTTTTACTGTCAGGGGAATTTTTACAACCGGCTACAGTGAGATAAACAACGGCTATGCTTTTGTTGGTACAGAAGCTGCAAAGCGTTATTTTGGAAGTTCCGCAAAAAAAATCTGGGGTATCAAACTTAATAAATATGATGATGATCTAAAAGCAATTAACGGGCTTCGCAATCAGCTTGACTGGCTGAGTTCATCTGTTTCATCATCTGCCTCTGCTTCCCTGACCGGTCCTCAAATTCAGTCCTGGCGAAATTTTAACAGAACTTTTTTTGGTGCTCTCCGCATAGAAAAGAATATGCTGCTTCTTTTAGTTGCCCTGATTTTTGTGGTAGTTGCAATTAACATTTACAATGGTATGCGGCGTCTTGTTTTTGAACGCCGTACAGAAATTGCAGTTCTTTCTGCTCTGGGTGCTCGTAAAGGCGGCATAAAATCCATTTTTATAATGCGTGGTTTTATTATGGGAACCGTGGGAGCTCTTGCAGGTGTGCTGCTTGGTATAATTATCAGCTTAAATACGGATGTCGTTTTTACTGCTGCAGCAAAACTGATGTATGGAATACAGTATCTTGTTACGGCAATTACAGACAGACAGAACCTGCAGTATGTTCAGGTTAACTCTTCTTATAATCTTTATGCTTCAATTCCTGCCCGCATATTCCCTGGAGAAGTAGTGGCAATTACCTTGTTTGGTATATTTTCTCCTTTAATTGCTTCCTGGGCAGCAAGCAGAAACGTATTAAAAATGACAGTTTCGGAGGTACTTCATAATGAGTAGTTCAAATATCCTTACAATAAAGATTCTTGAAAAGATTTACGAAACAGACAGCGAAAAACTCACCGTTCTCAAAGGACTGAATCTTAATGTTGAGGAAGGGGCAAAGATTGCCGTAGTTGGTGAAAGTGGAAGCGGTAAAAGTACTCTGCTTAATATTATTGCTGGAATTGATAATGCCACCAGCGGAACTGTAACAGCCGGAAACGCTAAAACTGGAGAATGGAATGTTACTTCTCTCAGTGAAGCAAAAATGGCTGAGTACCGTTCAAACTTTATAGGCCTTATTTTTCAGTTTCATTATCTGCTTAAAGATTTTACTGCCCTTGAAAATGTTTATATGCCGGCACTGATTGCCGGGATGTCTAAAAAAGAAGCAATGGAAAGAGCTTCAGGACTTCTTGATGATGTAGGTGTGGCAGACAGAGCGGGCCATCTGCCTTCTCAGCTTTCCGGCGGTGAAAGACAGAGAGTTGCGGCTGCCCGTGCCCTTATAAACGACCCGACTCTGATTCTTGCAGATGAACCTACAGGAAATCTTGATCCGGCAAATGCTCAGAAAATAGGTGATCTGCTTTTTTCTATGGCAGATAAATATAAAAAGACACTGATTCTTGTAACCCATGATATGAATCTTGCTGCAAAAGGCGACAGACAGCTTAGAATTGTGGAGGGCAGGCTTAAATGAAAAGCAATTCAGGAATCAACTGGATTTTAAAATTTGCTAAGAGCCTCATATTTCCTAAAGCAGAAAAGAAATCAATAGCAAGAAAAAGTCTTTTTGGGGCAGTGCTTTGCATAGGCCTTAGCATTGTGCCTCTCGTTGTAGTTACTTCAATTACAAATGGAATGATTGATGGAATGACACAGAGAATTATTGGCTTGTCTTCCAGCCATTTACAGGCCTATGTTGCTCCAAATATCAGCAAAGTAAAGAGTGCTTATGATTTTAAGAAATATGCTAAGGAAGCCTGCGATGTGAATGGTGTTTCAGCTTTCTATCCGGAGATTGAAATTTCTGCACTGGCAACTGGAAAACATGGCCGCAGCGGAATAGAGCTTAGAGCCTTAGAACAGGATATTTTTGTAAAAAATCAGTCTTTTGCAAAACTCTTTGAAGTTTGTGAAGGAGACATAAATGATTTTGTAAATTCCTGGAATGAAGAAGCAGGACTCCCAAACAAAGTTGCAATAATAGGACAAAAGCTTTCAAAGGATCTTGATTTACATGCCGGAGATACCTTCCGGGTAATAACCACCCGCTCTGCCGGTGAATATGGAGAGCGCATTATTCCAAAGCTTACTTCTTTTCATATAGCGGCAGTAGTTTCTTCGGGCTATCAGGAGCTGGACCAGTTCTGGGTATTTATTCCTCTTGAATGTGCTTATTCATCTCTTGCTATGGAAAGTGCTTCATATAATGTGATGATAGAAACAGCCGATGCATTTTCTCCGGAGCTGGTTGCAATTCAAAGACGCCTTGCTGAAAGCTTTGGGCGCTACGCCAACGTTTACCGCTGGGACCAGATTCATACTGCAGAATTTGAAAATTTTTCTTCCACAAAAGTTATGCTGGTCTTTGTTATGATGCTGATTGTACTCGTTGCAACTGTAAATATATCTTCTGCAATCGTAATGCTTGTAATGGAAAGACAGAAAGAAATTGCAATCTTAAAGAGTATTGGTGCAAAGCCTCACGGTATTACTGTAGCCTTTCTGCTTGCGGCTTTGTCATGCGGGGCAGGTGGTCTTGTGCTTGGGCTTCCGGTAGGAATTCTCTTTACTGTCTTTTCAAATCAGATAGTAAATGGCCTTGAACGTCTGGTAAACTTCTTCAGCACAATGGGTGGAGGAGGCCAGGTTCATCTTATGGATCCAGCCTACTATTTAAGTGAAATTCCAGTTGAAATTCCTGCAAATCAGATTATTCTTATAGTTGTGGCAGTTTTGCTGCTTTCGGTTCTGGTTTCTATTATCCCCGCCAGAAAAGCAGGCAGGGAAAAACCACTTGATATTCTAAGAAAGAATTAGCATAATCTGAAAACTTATTATAGATGCTGAAACAAGTTCAGCATGACATGTCACCCTGAACTTGTTTCAGAGTCTCAATATGGATTGTATATGAAGTGTTGCTCAGTGTGCGGAAGCACCTTTGATCAGATAGTAAAGTCTCAAAGAATTGGTTGTGCGGAATGTTATTACACATTTGCAGAAGAATTCCGTGCTACCCTGGAAAGTTATGGTATTTCCGGCTCATATAAAGGTTCTCTTCCAAAACGCCTGAAAGGCTATCGTTCAACTCTTGTAGACCGCATGACCATGCAGATTAAGCTGGAAGAAGCGGTTGCCGCAGAGGATTACGAAAAGGCCGCTTTGTATAGAGATTATCTTAAGGTTTTGAATCATGGCACGGAAACGAAAGACGGACAGCAGTAATACAAAAAATGAAGGAGTCTGGTTTTCCCTTCCTGGAAATTGTGATGATGTCGTGATTTCAACAAGAGCAAGACTGGCCCGAAATCTTGCAGATTTTCCTTTCCCTTCAAAAATGACCGCAGACGATAAAAGCCGGGTTCAGTCTCTTGTATATGATGCTTTTTCCGGAGCAGAAGACTGGCGTTTCATTGATATGACTCAGATTTCTCTTCCCGGAAAGCAGATTTTGAGTGATAAAAACATTCTTGATGAAGAATGCGGTGCTGCAGTAATAAATTATGGTGATGAAAGTTCCTGTTGTCTTGTAAATGGTACAGATCACATTAAGATTGCCTCTTTTACACCTGGTCTTGATTGCGAAAAAGCAATGGAAAAAGTCTATAAAGTAGACGAATTTCTTCAGAATAAACTCCAGTTTGCGGCAAATATTGATTTTGGCTACCTTACTTCCCAGATAAAGGATTGCGGAACCGGCTTAAAGTTCACTGTAAGGCTTTTTATCCCTTCAATTGTGCTTTCAGGTCAGTTTGATTCAATAGTTACTCTTGTTCAATCAAAGAAAATGGTCATAAAACCAGTTTTTAAGAGCGAACAGATAGCTGATTTTTCTAACTGTCTTTTTGATGTTTATACCAGCAGCAGTGCAGAAGGCACTGAACTGGATCAGATGGCTGGAATTCACTCAATTGTAAGCGTAATTTTAAAAAGAGAACGCAAGATTCGTTCAAATTTTGCCGATAATAATCCTACAGTAGTCTTGAATTTTTTTAAGCAGAGCTACGCAAGAGCCATGTATTCACTTCTTCTTTCTTATGAAGAGGCTGTGAGCATAATTTCGGCGGTAAAATGGGGGCTTCAGCTAAAGCTGATAAAGGGTATTTCTGAATACGAACTGAACGGACTTTACTATCGCGTAAAGGACGGCCATTTGAAATACCTTTGTGATAATTATGCCTTTACCTTCGAAGATGATATAAAATCAAGCGTTCCTATGCAGATAAAACGACTCAGGACAATTGTAATTCAGCAGGCCTTTGAGGGAATTGTTAATGAAAAATCTGTCTCCTAGAGCAAAAAAAATCTTGATGGTACTGGCCCAGGATGAAGCCAGAAAAATCGGAAGTAATCAGCTTTTACCAGAGCATGTGCTTCTTGCAATTTTAAAATCAAAGGAAGGACTTGGATATACAGCAATTTCTGAGCTTGGTCTGAATGCAGATAAACTTCAGCAGGCTTTGGAAACATATTTTAGAGATGATATAAGTAATCCAACTCTTGAAGCAATTCCAAAGAGCCGCCGCTATCAGTTTTTAATTGATATTGCAGATATTGAATCTTCAGCACTCCACAACGATTATATTGGTACAGAACATCTTCTCCTTGCCTGTGTCCGCGATGAAGGAAGTGTTGCCGCAAAATTCTTTGGCGATGAAGGCTACACAATTATGGACCTGCGCTTTACTGTTATGGAACTTCAGGCAGATGGAGGCTCTTCTATCCGCCAGCAGGCTGCAGAAAATCTGGTTGATTCTGTTTTCCGTTCGCTTTTAAATGATGATGCAGGCGGCGGATTATTCGGTGTTTTTGATGAAAAGAAATCTGTAAAGAAACAGCCGGCAGATAAATCAAATGCCGGACAAAAGCAGTCTTTCCTTGCAGAATACAGCCGCGACCTTACAAAGCTTGCCCGCGAAAATAAAGACGACCCGGTTGTCGGCCGCGATAAAGAGATTCACCGTGTAATTCAGATTCTCTCACGCCGCACAAAAAACAATCCTGTTCTTACCGGAGAACCTGGTGTTGGAAAGACTGCCATTGTAGAAGGTCTTGCCCAGCACATTGCCGCAGGAAAAGTTCCTGAGGGACTTTTGAACAAGCGTATTTTGTCGCTCGACCTCGCAGCAATTGTTGCAGGTACCAAGTACCGCGGCGAGTTCGAAGAGCGCATGAAAAAAATGATGAAGGAGTTACAGGATAATAAAGACATCATTCTCTTTATTGATGAGCTTCATACAATCATTGGTGCTGGTGGTCCGGAAGGAACAATGGATGCTTCTAACATTATGAAGCCTGCTCTTTCCCGTGGAGAAATCCAGATTATTGGTGCAACAACAACTAAAGAATATACACGCCATATTGAAAAGGACCTTGCACTTGAGCGCCGTTTCCAGGTTGTAAAGGTTGAAGAGCCTGGCGACCAGGAAACAGAAGAGATTCTCAACGGAATCAAAACTAAATACGAAAACTATCACAGAGTTATTTATGATGACGCTGTAATTCCTGCCATCGTAAAACTCAGCCGCCGCTATATTCCTGAGAAGGTTTTGCCGGATAAGGCTATTGATATTCTCGATGAGGCTGGAGCTGCAAAAAAGATTCAGGAAGAAGCACGACCGACTGAGCTTGCTGAACTTGAGCAGAACATCAGCCAGCTGATTGAAGAAAAAACTGCCCTGGTTAAAAATCAGGACTACGAAAGCGCTGCTCTTGTGCGCGACAAGGTAATTGACCTTAAGCGCCGCCTTAATGTTTACAGCGATTTGTGGAAGAAAAACGGAGCAAGCGGTACTAAGCGTGTTTCAGTTTCTGATGTAGAGCGCATTATTTCTGAGATGACTGGGGTTCCTGTTGAGCGCCTTTCTTCTTCGGAAGCAGAACGTATTGTTCACATGGAAGACGAACTTCACAATACAGTAATCGGACAGAACAGCGCAGTTAGTGTTATCTCCGGAGCTATCCGCCGTGCCCGCGCAGGTATTTCATCTCCAAAACATCCGGTCGGCAGCTTTATTTTCCTTGGACCTACAGGTGTTGGAAAAACTCAGCTTGCAAAGGCTCTTGCAAAATATCTTTTTGGCAGCGAAGAGTCTTTAATCAGAATTGATATGTCTGACTATATGGAAAAGCATACTGCCAGCCGTTTAGTTGGAGCGCCTCCGGGATACGTAGGATACGAAGAGGGTGGTGTGCTTACAGAAAAGGTTCGCCGTCATCCATATTCTGTTGTCCTGCTTGATGAAATTGAAAAGGCTCACCCTGATATTTTCAACCTCCTGCTTCAGTTGCTTGAAGAAGGCGAGCTTTCGGATAATCTTGGCCACACAGTAAACTTCCGCAACACTGTCATCATCATGACAAGTAATGCCGGTGCCCGTCAGATTACAAACGAAGGCCGTGTCGGTTTTGGTACTCTGGACGGAGTTATGCCTTACGAAGAAATAAAGGCTGGGGCAATGAACGAGCTTAAGAAGCTTTTGAGCCCTGAGCTTATAAACCGTATTGATGATGTAATTGTATTTGATGCTCTTACAAAGAAAGAGGTTGCTAAGATTCTTGATATTCAGCTTGCAGAACTTGGCGAACGCCTTGCAGAAAAAGGCCTTACCATTAGCCTCAAGCCAAAGGCAAAGGAATATCTTATTGAAAACGGATACAATCCTGCAATGGGAGCCCGCCCAATGAAGCGCCTGCTCCGCAAGGAAATTGAAGATCCTCTTTCTATGGAGCTTCTTTCAAATGCCGGAAAAGATTTTAATACTGTTGCAATTGAATGCAATGGTGGTAAAATAAAAGTAAAATTGGAGAAGGTTGAAAATGAAAAAAACAACATTTGTATTCCTTGCAATAAGTCTTATCTCTCTTAAGCTTTTTGCACAGACAGAAAAAACAGCTCAGGTTCGTGTAGGTCTGCTTAATGGCCCAACTTGTGTTCCGGCAGCATATCTGATGGAAAATAAAAATACAATTTCCTCAGATGGAAGTGAGGCAGAACTAACTTTTGAAAAGTTTGCCGACCCGCAGGCTTTGCTTCCAAAAATGATTAAAAAAGAAATCGATGTTGGTTTTATGCCTGCCAATGTTGCAGCCAAAGTTTATAATTCCGGCAATAAATCAATCATCACTTGTGCCGTAGTTGGTCTTGGAAATCTTTCCCTTATTACAACCGACGAAAACATCCATAGCTTTAAGGATCTTAAAGGTAAAAGAGTTTATGTAGCAGGACAGGGGGCAACTCCTGAATATATGTTCCGCTATCTGCTTAAGGAAAACAAAATGACCTGGTCTGGCGATGAAGCAGATGTAACTATGGATTTTTCTATTCCTACAGCCCAGATTGCAGCACAGCTCATATCTGGTAAAATCCAGTATGCTGTAGTTCCTGAGCCTTTTGCAACAATCGCAAAAACAAAATCTGACAAGGTTATTGCAGCACTTGATTTCCAGAAAGAATATCTTGAACTTACTGGTGAAAAAGATATTTATCCTCTTTCTGTAATGGTAGTACGTGCAGACTTTGCAAAAGATAATCCAAAGTTTATGGCAACTCTTCTTGCAGAGTATGATACCGCTGTAAACTGGACAATAAAAAATCCTGCCGAAGCCGGTGCTTTATGTGAAAAGCATAATCTTGGTCTTGCTGCTGGTATTGTAACAAAGGCAATCCCTGTTTCAAATTATACTTTTATTCCAGCAAGCTCTGCAAAAAAATCTATTGAAAAACTTTTAAAACTTTTCCTGGAAAGCGACAAAACTTCTATTGGTGGAAAGCTTCCGGATAAAGGCTTTTATTATAAATAGGATTAATGCTGATTAATGAAAAAAGAGAGTTTTTTTAAAATCATTTCTCCTTTTTTTCTGATTCTGGCATGGTATGCGGTGGCTGCAATAATCAGTGCACCGCTTATACTTCCTTATCCTCATACTGTTTTATTAAGGCTTTCCCAGCTGGTTCGCACAGGGCTATTCTGGAAAGCCTTTGCTTTTACTTTTTCACGGGTAATCATTGCTTTTTTGATTTCCCTGATAACAGGCTTTTTTCTAGGACTTTTTGCCGCAGATTCAAAAGCTTTTGCCGCTTTTCTTGAATTTCCTTTAGGCCTGGTAAGAGCAACCCCTGTTATTGCCCTTATACTTCCGGCTCTGTTCTGGTTTACCTCCGGTATAGTCCCGGTTTTTGTTGCTATCTTGATGTGCCTGCCAATTGTGATAACTGCAAGTCAAAAAGGATTTTTTCTTTCACCTGAAAATCTTGAAAAGTTGTTTAAAGCTAATAGCCGTGGCTTTACAGGCTTGAAAGCCTTTTTCTATATCCGTCTTCCTGCCGCTGCCCCGGCTTTTGCTTCTGGTGCTGAATCTGCCTTTGGAATTTCCTGGAAAGTTGTTGCTGCCGGTGAAGTTTTAAGTCTTCCTCGTTATGCAGCTGGCTCTCTTATGCAGCAGGCTCAGGTCCACCTTGAATCTGCAGAAGTACTTGCAGTTACCTGTTTTCTGGTTTTGTTCAGCTGGTTATGCCAGTTTGCATTTTCAAAAATCAGTAGTAAAAATAATAAAAAGACGTTATAATTAACTATTATGATCAAAGAATTTTTACCTTATGACACGGTGAGAAATGACGCGCTTAAGCTGGCGCATAAAATCTATAAAGACGGTTTTATTCCAGATGTAATCTACTGTTCCCTTCGCGGCGGTGCTTACATGGCAAATGTTATCAGCGAGTATTTTAAGATTATCAGCAAGAGAGAAAGCTTCCATCCGGTTTTGTATGCCGGAGTAGTTGCCCGCTCTTATTCTGATGTTGCTCAGCACACTAAAGTATTTATTGATGGCTGGACATATCCTCCAGAGAACCTTCGTCCGGGCGACAAGATTCTTTTAGTTGATGATATTTTCGATTCAGGCCGTACAATCAATTCACTTGTAGAAACACTTATCAACAGCCGAGGTATGCCTCGCGAGGATATTAAAGTTGTTGTTCACGACTACAAATATTTTACTTACCAGGAAGAACAGCTTCCAATTCAGCCGGATTATTATTGCCGCAAGTTTGTAATCAATACTCCGGATGAAAACCGCTGGATTCACTACATGAGTCACGAGCTGGTTGGTCTCTCAAAAGAAGAACTTGAGAAGAACTACTATTCTCAGGATCCGGAACTGCGCGATATTCTTGGACCATTCCTTGAAGCATAGTTTCAGAAACTAAAATTAGGACGGGATATGAAAAAAAAGTTACTTTCATTGTTTATCATTCTAAGTGTTCTGTTTGTAATGTCTTTTCCGCTTGCCGCAGAAATCAATCTGCTTAGTCCTGCTGAAGGCGTTTGGTCTAACAAACAGATGCTTGTAATTGATAATTCAGGTGACGGTGACTTTTTTTATTCTGTTGACGGGGCAGATCCCGAGACTTTCGGTTTTGCCTATGACGGTCCTGTTCTGCTGGATGTTTCTGGACAGGTTCAGGTTAATATAACCCGAATTGGTTCTGACGGAAAAAAAGAAAAAACTTCGGTTTTTTATAACGTTCAGGCAGATGATGCTGCAAAAACTCCCTATCATGATTTTATTCAAACATTTTTTGACGGCGGAATTTTGAATTACAGTGCCGGAAGCCAGCTTGTAATTCCTGAAGATTTTTATTTTTATCTTGGAGTTTTACAGGATAAAAATGCACCTGAAAATTATATGCCTGCCCGAACACTTTGTCTCTCATCAGCGAGTGTTCTTTCCCGCTATATTCCCTGTACTATTCTTGACCGAAACCGAAATATAAAATATCGATTTATAATAAAAACTTATCCGCAATCTGCCGGAGTTTATAGCCGTAGAGATGTCCCTTTTGAAATTACAGATTGGGAGACTATAAGCTTTCTGGACGATAACCTCATTTATAAAGTTGATTCTGAATACTGGGGACTTCCAACTGAACCACGCCGCATAGACCGTTCTGTAAGTCATATGATTTCATGGCAGCCGCTGGAATATGATGCAGGAAATCCAATAGAGTTTTTTGTTCTTCCTCCAAAACCAGAAGTTATTCGGGAAGAAGAGGAAGACGGCAGTATAATTTATTCATTGAAAGGTAACGATTCCTATGCTTTAAGTTTAAGAAATGAAGCAGATGGTTCTTATTCTGAATTATTTTCTAAAGTAGGAATTGATGCTTTTTATGGTGATGCTGTTTCTGGAAATCTAACGCTTGGAGTTTTTGCAAGTTCTGTTTATCAGGGTAAGTTTACAGTTTCGTATAATATAAACAGAAGACCGCCACAGATTCCCGTTATAAAAACAAATGCAGAAGGTTTTGTTTCAAGAGGAAGTGTAGATGTAAAGATTACTGGAGTTCGCGGGGCTGAACTTTATGTTGCCTTGAGCCAGCCTCTTACCCTCAGTGAATCAAATCTGAATTATTCAGCAACAGATGAACTTTTTAAGAATGTTCCTCTTGGAGCTTATAAAAAAGTAAAGGGTGAAAACTTTTCTTTACGCTGGGCTCAGAATGGATTAAGTCCTGTTTATTATAAGGTTTCTGCCTATACAAAAACTGATGACAATGAAAGCAGCCCTGTAGAATTTGCAGTAGTTATTGATCAGTCAAATTACTACTTTGATGCTGAGGGAGATCCTGAAGCTGCTGATGGTACCTCTCTTCATCCGTTTACAGACTTTAATCAGCTTTCTACAGCTCTTACAAAACAACGTGTTGTAAAACTCAGTGTAAAAGGGGAGATGCAGATAAATCGTCCATACAATGTATCTGCCAATTTTGAAATTACAAATAATGGTGATGCCCGTCTAAATTTTGGTCCGGAAGGATCTCTTATAGTAAAGGCTTCTACCTTTGAGATTTCTGACTGCCGAATTCACAACACTGCAGATTCTTCAAAAAAGTCTATTGTACCTGTAATTAAGCTTGAAAACTCTGTTCTAACTATGAAGAATTGTATTATCGCAGCTGATTTTGCAAGAAACGGAACTGTAATAGATGCAAGCAATGCAATCATAAATATTTCTGATACGATGGCTTCTGCTAATGCAGTTTCTTATGTTTCCTTTATTTCTGCAGTTAAGTCACGTATGTCTATAAAAAACTCTTCAATAAGCACAAATGCTGAAACAAGTGTTGTAATTTCTGCTAATGGCGGAAATCTGAATGCTCAGAAGAATAATTTCTCTGTAACAGGTGTCAGCGGAAGAATTGCAGAACTCTTTGGACTTACTGCCGTACTAAAGGAAAACTCTTATAAGGCTCAGCTTTCAAATAATACAAGTAAGAATCAGCCGGTTTATGTAAACAATTCTACAAAACTTACAGAAGAAAAAAATACCGTTCAGGGGTTTTAAATGACTGTTGGTTTTGATGAAGCAGGGCGAGGACCTCTTGCAGGACCTGTCTGTGCTGCGGCTGTCATTCTTCCACCTGATTTTCCTGTAGAAATTTTAAATGACTCAAAAAAGCTTTCAGAAAAAAAAAGGGAAGCTGCTGAAATAATCATCAAAGAAAAAGCCTTCTGGGGAATAGCCCTGGTTGATCATAAAAAAATTGATGAAATAAATATTCTAGAAGCAAGTATGCTTGCAATGAAGCTTGCTTTTGAAGATATGCTCAAGAAAAATCCTGATTTGAAGGCTTCAGATATTTCGGGAATTACCGATGGCACCCGTTGCCCGGATGTCCCGATTGAATGCCGATGTGAGCCTAAGGCCGATGGAAAATATCCCTGCGTAATGGCAGCAAGTATTTTAGCAAAGACCTGCAGGGACAGACTGATGTTAGAAATGGATAAAAAGTACCCGGAATATGGATACGCAAAGCATAAGGGCTACCCGACAAAAGCACATAGAGAAGTCTGTCATAAAATAGGACCATCACCGATCCAGAGATTAACATTTAAATATTAATCTCTGGTAATATTTCTAAGCCAGCCTTTCTTGAAATAATGATGGATAACGAAAGGCATTTTTTCAAACTCATCCAGGAAGAGGATGAAGTATACCCAGAGTGGTGGCAGCTTGAGTACGAAGGCTGCAATCAAACCAAGTGGAACAGAAACGCACCACATGTTGATTGTATCTGCAACAAAGCCGAATTTTGAATCTCCGCCGGCTCTGAATATTCCGCAGATCAGAACAGTGTTGATTGAAGCTCCAATCAGAGAATATGAATTTATAAAGAGAAGTATATTTCTGTAGTGTGCCGCTGTTTCATTCAAATCAGCAATATATGGAATTATAGGATAGGTGCAGAGTAAGAGGATGGCACCAAGAACTCCAGATAAGATTGTAACACGGGCAAGGCGGCTGGCATTGCGTTCTGCAACTTCCATATCGCCGGCACCCATGTATTTTCCAACAACAATTGCTCCACCGTAAGCCATTCCAAAACAGAGAACTGAGCCCAGCTGGCGGACTGTGTTTACAACAGAGTTTGCAGCAACAATATCTTCTCCAAGGTGTCCCATAATTACAGAGTACATTGCAAAGGCAGCACCCCAGACAAGTTCATTACCAACAGCTGGAAGAGAGTAGCGGAAAAAGTCTTTTGTAAGAAGTTTGTTGCGGCGGAATACACAGGCAACTGAAAATTTAACATCTGTCTGGCGGCCTGCATAAATAAAGCAGATAACCATTTCTATAAAGCGGGCAATAGAAGTTGCAATACCAACTCCGGTAATTCCCATTTTAGGTACGCCAAACAATCCGAAAATGAAAACTGCGTTCAAGCCTATGTTGAGGAAGAGGCTGGTTGTAGAAGTAATAGTAACGATTTTTACGCGTTCAATACTCTTAAAGCCTGCCTGGAACATTTGAGAAAAAGAAAGGCAGACATAAGAAAAACTGGCAGCACGCAGGTATTTACAGCCCTCGGTAATAAGTGCCGGATCTTTTGTAAAAATCAGCATGAGGATGCGGGGGTAAATTGCCGCAATCAAAGCCACAATAATTTCTACAGTACAGCAGATTCTAAGACCAATACCAAGAAGTGTCTTGATTGATTCTGTATCCTTCTTTCCCCAGTACTGAGCACCAAGCATAACAAGACCTGATGAAAGTCCTGTAGAAACCATAAATAAAATAAAGGCTACGTTGCCTGCAAGAGAAGAGGCTGCAATAGCAGTCTGGCCGATGTAGCCCAGCATAATTACGTCTGCTGAGTTTACGGCTGAGGAAATAAGGTTTTGAATGGCCATCGGCTGTACTACGTTCCGAAGGTCCTTATAGAATGATTTTGCTTCTTGTGTCATATATCGAAAATCTGAAAATGCTCCCGCCATAAAACGACTTGCTCCGCGGGGATGATGCTCCGCAAGGTCGTTTTATTGCTCTGCATTTTCACATATTAGTCGTTCGAAGAATCAAGGTCCTTCTTCGAAACAATGTGTATAACCTTACCTGTTCTCTTAATACCGTCGTCGGCTTTCTTTTCTGACTTTCCAGCCTTGTCGCCCTTTACACGGTAAACCTTCTTTGCACCTGAACCATATTTTTCTTCTTTAGCAGCCTTCTTTTCTTTTGCTGCCTTCTGGCGCTGCTTTCTGTCCTTCTCAACGAAATCAAGAGACTTTTCAAAGCCCTGAAGGAACTTCTGCATGTCTTCAGCAAAAATAGCAATCTGATGGCGGTCTGCTTCAACACCATCACGGTTTTTGCTTTCTACAATCTGCAAAAATACATCACCAGTACGGTTTTCTTTAACATTGAAAAAATACGAACGATTGTCCAGATAGATCTGAGTAGTAAAAAGTTCTCCACGTGCTCCCATAAAAAAACTCCTTGTTCCCGTTTTGCGCGGGCTATGATATTGAGGGTCAGCCCTTAAAATATAACGTAAAGAACCTTCCCTTGTAATTTAATGAATTGCTCCGCATTTACTGCGGTTTTATGTAATTTAGCATAATGCTAAATAAAAATCAATCTACTTGTTAAACTGAGAGTTTACTTCCGCAACAGCAGCCAGCAAATCGTCTACAGCCTTATCAGTAGTGTGAGGACCAAAACTGAATCGTACTGCATTTTCGCGGAGTTTTGGATCTACGTGCATTGCCTCGAGGACCGGGCGTTTGTTTTTCTTTGCTGAGCAGGCGCTGCCTGTGCTTATGGAGAAGCCTTTGGAATCGAGTGCACGAAGCATTACATTTCCCGGAATGTTTTTGAAAGCTGCCTGTACAACGTATGGAGAAAAGAGTTCTGGTTTTTCCAAACGGCTTGGTGGTATGATAGTGCAGCCGGGCAGGGCAGAAAGTTTTTCTACAAAGCTCTTTGTTCGTTCTGCATCAGTAGCTTTCTGCTTGTTATAGTAACGTTCCAGACATTTTGAAAAGGCTACAGCACCGAATACATTTTCTGTTCCGCTTCTCAAGCCTTTTTCCTGGCCGCCTCCGCGTAAGAATGGCTCAATTGCATCCTTCATATAAAGAATACCGATACCACGTGGACCGCAGATTTTATGAGAACTCAAAGCGGCAGAGTCTATTCCTTTATAACCAAGATTTAATGCGATTTTACCTGCAGCCTGAACGCAGTCAACGTGGAACTTTGGTCTGCGTTTACCTTCGCAGGCTTTTGTGATGGCATCTGCAATTTCGTAAATAGGCTGGATTACTCCGGTTTCATTATTTACTGCCATTATGCAGATAAGAACAGTATCGCTTGTGATGAGGTCAACAACTGCCTGAGGTTGAATAACTCCGTCGCTGTCAGCAGGAATCTGAATTACATTCCAGCCGCAGTTTTTAAGAGCTTCTGACTGTTCACGGATTGCAGGATGTTCTATAGAGCTTACAAGAACAGTACCTTTGTTAGGCTTTGCTAATACTGCAAGGAGTGGAATCTGGTCGCTTTCTGTTCCGCCTGAAGTAAAATAAATGTTTTCTGCTTTTACTCCAAGGGCTGCGGCTGCACGGTTACGTGCACTTTCAAAAAGCTCCCGGGCCTTCTTTCCTACAGAATGTGTGCTGGAAGGATTTCCCCAGCATTCAAGAGTTTCATTAAGAGATTCTTTTAAGATGTCTTCATCTGCGGGGCTTGTAGCGGCCCAGTCAAAGTAGTGTTCTTTTTCCATGGTATCACCGGTGGTTGTCATTCCGAACTTGTTTCGGAATCTTATTGCAAGAGATGCTGAAACAAGTTCAGCATGACGTTTTTACTATTTTAGTACGGAACTTATTAATTTCTCATCAACTTCTTCAATAGAAATATCTGTAACTGCCTTACACAGAATCAGGCGGATTTTTTCAGATACGTTCTTTTTGTCTGTTTTCATAATTGCAATAAGACGTTCGCAAAAGCCACCGCCCTTTACAAAAGAAGGAACAGCTGAAGTTTCCCAGCCGTATGCTTTAAGAATAGAAAATACTTCATCACGGAAGGCCATAAGGCAGTAATCCATTTTGTAGGCAAGCTCAACAGCGCGGCCGATTCCCCAGGCAACCGCAGCACCATGAGTGATTGCACCAAGACCAGCAACGCTTTCAAGTGCGTGTCCAAAGGTATGTCCCAGGTTCAATGTTGCGCGGATACCCTGTTCTGTAAAGTCTTCTTCTACGATTTTTCCTTTAGCACGAACACACTTATTGATAATCATTTCCAGAGTCTTTGAATCTCGTGAATTGATCTTTTCTGAATTATCGCGGAAGAAGTCGTAAAGCTCCTTATCAAAAAGAAGGGCTGTTTTAAAGGCTTCTGCAAGGCCTGAATTGTACTGTTTTTCCGGCAGATACTGAACGAACTCCGGGAAGTAAAAAAGTTTTGTAGCAGGGAAGAAGGTTCCGATTATATTCTTGTAATTGTCAAAATCGCAGCCGCTCTTTCCGCCGATAGAAGCATCTACCATGGCAAGCAGGGTAGTAGGCACAAACTGAACACTTGCTCCGCGCTTATAAATTGATGCGGCAAAGGCAGTAATGTCACAGATTACACCGCCACCGATTCCAATAAAAATATCCTTGCGTGAATAGTTAGCTTCAAAAGCAGCACGTACAATAGTAAGTACGCTTTCGATTGTTTTGTATGGCTCACCTGAACCAAGAATCAAAAGGTTGTCTTTTCCGCAAACTCCGTCATCAAATTTTGAAATAAAAGACTGCATGCATTCGAGGCTTGCAACAGTTGCATCTGTTACAAAAAAACGGCGTCGTGTTTCTGCTGCTTCATCGCCTTCAAAAAATAAGGCTGCAAGGTCTGGAGTTCCTGAGATAAACTTAATGTGTGATTTATCAGTTCCTGGATGGAGTGCTGGATAAGAAATCTTAAAACTTTTCTGGCTCATAGTGAGCCTATTCTAGTATTTTTTATCCATTTCGTTAAGTTCTTTTATGTTTTTTTCTAGTCTTTCTATTTCACGATTGAGCATTCTTTCATAGTTCAGTTCGCCGGTAGCAATGCGTTCCCGCTCATCTTCCCAATTCTGTTTTTCTGTAATGAACATAAAATTAAAAGAAGCGGCATTTGCCTTTTCCTGCCATACTTTTGCTTCCTGCCAGTAATAAAGACCAGCCTTGTAGCAGGTAAGTGCCTTTTCCATATTGCGAAGATATTCATCCTTCCAGGGAGCGTCATAAAAGTAAATGCACTTTTTATCGTAAGTGCGGCCAAGACGAAGGTGCTGTTCAATCAGCTTAAGGTTGATATGCATCTGGAAAAGGTAGCGGTATTTTTCCCATTCCTTTTCTGAAGTGATTTTAGCATCGGTAAACTGAGGATTGCAGAAATCTGCCTGAGCGGCTTTTTCAAGCCAGTAGATATTTTCAATGCAGTCGTCGGGATACTGCTGGTAGTGAACGTGATAAAGCTTATACCAGTCTTCCTTGAACTTCACCATATAGGCAAAAGCTGGCGAGGCATGAATGAAAAAAATTGAGGCAAGTAAGATGATTGAAAATATACGCTTTTTCACTCTTAAATTATCGGAAGTATAGGAAAAATGTTAAGAGTTCTTGTAATTACAAAATCCAAAGGGGCGCGAGCGAAAAAACACATCATGCTGCATCGAGGGGTATTTGGCGCTTAGCCATAAAAAAAATCCGAGGATTTTCGGCTGCGAAGCGGGCGAAAACCGCAGGATTTTTTCACAAAAACCAGCTCGCCCGCAGCATGATGTGTTTTGCAGCGGGAGCCCCTTTGGATTTTGAGGGTACGACTATTTCTTAAGAGATTTCCATATTTCTTCAGAAATACTTTCGATATCTTTTTCTGCGTCAATGCGAATTATTTTCATTCCTGTCTCGCCGGCAGTTTTTTCATATTCGGAGATGACTTTCTCATACTGTGCGGCGATTTTCTTCTGTTTTTCAATTGTTTCGTAGATTTCCTTCTTTTCACCGCGGGCAGTAACCCGACCAAGAGAAACTTCCGGATTGATCACAAAGTAAAAAAGATATTCCGGCAGGGGGAAGGGCGAATTAAGAAGTTTTGGCAGGTCTTCTCCGCAGGAAACGCTCTGGTAGGCCATGCTGGAAAAGAAATATCTGTCGCTTACAACGGTTTTTCCGGCCTGGCAGAGCTCCTGAACCCCGCCTTTTCCAAAAATATGTTCGCAGCGGTCTGCTGCAAAGAGATATGCGTTTGTCTTTTCATCAACAGAAAACTCTCCGCCCAGCATACGGCGCAAAAAACGACCGGTTTCGCCGCCAGTTGGTTCAGCAGTAGCCACAAAAGCTCCTTGACCGCGCTCAGAACAACCTCTTTCTACAAGCTTTTTTATCTGGGTGGAAGTTCCGGCTCCATCTATTCCTTCAAAAACAATAAAATTCTTCAAAATCATAAGTTCCATTATAATTCCTTGCTTCACTTTATACTATATAAAGAAGGAAAAATCTGATATAATATTTCGACTAAAATGGGCTTATTTTACAAAAACGGCCGCGTCCGCAGTTACATTATGATTCTCCTCGTAGTTCTTGCCCTGCTGATTTCTGCTCCGGTAAAGAAAGTTATTACCCGCGCTGTAAACGACAGAATCAACAGCTTTACAACCATGCTGCACGATGCAACCGGGCTCTGTATTTCTTATGAAAGACTTTCTCCCTCTCTGCTTTCCAATTTTTATATTCACAATATCCGGGTTTTTGATGATGACGGAGATCAGCTGCTTTCTGTAAACAAGACAAAAGTTTCTTACAGCCTTTTCAATATTCTCAGGAAAGATCTTCAGAGGGGTATTTCAAGCGTTGTTATAGACGGAATAAATCTTGATGTTGATGAACTTATAAAGCTTACAGAACGCTTTAATAATTCAACCGCAAAGTCAGGCGGACTTGCAGAATTAAAAAAGATAATTCCTGCAAACATAAAACTGAAAAATATTTATCTTGAATATAATGATGATAACCTGAGTGCTCTCTTGAATCTTAAAAATATAGGAGTAAGCAATTCCCTCAGAAAAAAAACAATTGAGCTTCAGGCAGACGCTGTCTTAAATGCTAAAATTCCTGCAATAAAGAGAAATCTTTCGGGTAAACTGGCACTTTCCGGTTCAGTTACAGATACTTTTGACGGTTCTCAATTAAATGTAAAGCTTCGTGATTTTACGGACGGAGACTTCAGACTGAATAAACTTAACCTTCATGCTTCTTATAATGAAGACACAATTGAAATGCATACTATTCAGGCTGTAAATCCTGTTTCTCTGGGGCTTTTTTATGATGTAAAAAAAGGAGATGTAAATGCCCAGCTCCGTATGGAAAAGTTAAATCCGTTGTCCTTACTTACAATCAGCTCAAAACAGACTGAACTCAAAAAGTTTAAAGACCTTACTGTTAATACTGATACAAATATAAAATGTAATATTAAAGAACGTACATTAAACTTTACTACAGATTCAGCTTTCCATATTCCGTCTGCAGTATTTCCAGGTGGAATGGAGCTTTCTTTTTCTCTAAATGGAAATGAAAAAAAGGCTGAACTTACAAAGCTTTCCGTTAATGGAGACCGTTGTTCTGCTGCGGCAAAACTTTCCTTTATATATGAAACAAAACAGCTTTCGGGTTACATAGAAGTTCCTGAATTCCAGCTGGAGAATGGTAAGGTAATTTCTACAGAAGTTTATTTTGATCCGCTTAAAAAAGGCTTTATGGCCTTTTCTCCTCAGCTCTTTATCGGAGACCGTTCTCTGGCAGCCCTGCAGCTTTCTGTTCTGCCACAGACAGATTCCTATGATTTTACTTTTGAAGTGTCAGACTATTCTCATCTGGAAGAGCTTGAGCCTGGTATGGTAAAAATTGATGGAAGTTATCTTAATGCATCAAAATATTTCCAGACAAATATAACCCTTTCAAGTCTTTATCTGGACAGTATTGCAACCCTGGCTGCCCAGTTTCTGCCGGAGGCAACTTCTCAAACTGTAGCATCCCTGCAAAAGACTCTTGAGCCATATCTTCTTTCCGGTGATATGTATGCTTCTACAGATCTGAAGACTTTTTCTTATAATGTTCCTTACGTACTTCTTGCTAATACAAAATCAGATAATCAGGCTCTTATGTTTGCCATGAACGGAACTGATTCAAGTATTCAGCTTAATCAGCTTTCTCTTATTATAGGAAAATTTGTTATGGAGGCTTCTGCTTCCCTGGATTCTGCACCTGATTCATCTGATAAATTCTTTACTGCTGATATCAATATAGACAGTATTCCATATCATTTTGCAGGCTCAATTATGCCTGAAATTGTTACTGTAACCGGTGATTATGGTACTGAAATCCAGATGAGTTTTAATGAAATGGCTGCTTTAGAGGGACTTATTTCCTTTAAGAGTCTTCCAATTAAGGTACTTGATAAATCCTTTATTTTATCTACATCATCATCCTTTGCTTTTGACAATGAAAACGGGCCTTCTGTTCAGGTTTCTCAGCTTGAAATTGAAATGGCAAACGGAAACTTAAATGTTAATCCAAAAATTGTTCTTTCCGGAAATGCAACAAAGTATGGTGCAAGAATTGATAATATTGCATATTCTGATTTTTATTCTGTGCTTGAAGGTTCTGCAGATGCAATTCTGAATATAAATGAAAACATTTTTGATTCTGTGGGAATTGCAATGAATCTGCATAATCCGGTTACAGATGAAATGATTATTCTTGATGGAAGTATTTCTAATCCGGATCATCTTCCTATGACAAAGGACAATCTGATGAAATACATCTATATGAATCTTCAGATGCAGCTTAAAAACTTCAGCTTAAGCCGTTTTGTTCAGCAGACTAATGATAATAATATAATTACGGGAATGCTCTTTACTTCCGGAACCATTGAGCATCCTTATGTTGCATTAAATGTAGAGCAGCTTTCGGTTCTTGTAGCGGCAGATCTCATAACAGGAAACGGCAATATAGTTCTTGAAGACCGGGATCTTACAATTTCAGATCTGAATATCAATTATGATGGTATGGATTTTTCAAATATTCAGGCCACAGCTTCTCTTACAGATATGACTCTGGATGCTACAGGTACCTTCTATTATGATATTATGGATAAGAACCTGACAGCACCTCTTGTTTTGACTGCAGGAAATGCAATTGTGCCGGAAGGAAAACTTTTGCCGGATACTCTTACAGTAACGCTTTCAACAACTGCTATTGGCGGAACTTTTGTTAAAAAGCCGTTCCCGCTTTCTGTCTCAATTCTTTATGCAAACGATATCTTTTCTATTTATTCTTCTGATAATCTTGGACTTTATGGTACTTACACAAAAGATGGTATGCTGGAGCTGAATCTGGATAATAAGAGTTATATGACTGCAAAGCTTGATGGTCTTGTAGACAGGAAAAGCGCAAATCTTGAACTTTATGATGTCCGCGTAGATCTTCCTAAGGCTTTTGATAATTTCCATATGGAAGATTTACTGCTTGTAGATAACGGTACTCTTACAGGAAATGTTGTAGTTACAGGAACCTTAAATGACCCGGATCTTAACGGCTGGGCAAAGGTAAAAGATCCTGTTATTAGAATTCCAATAATATTCAAGCAGAAGCTTAATGCGCCTGAGCTTAACTGTAATATCATAAGTAATGAATTCCAGATATCCGATACTCTTCTTTCCATGAAGAATAATCAGAGAATTCAGGCGGGTTTAACTGTTTATCTGAATAAATGGGATTTTGACCACATGGAAGGGGAGTTCCATTCCTTTAAAACAGATCTTATTCCTATGAAGATTGATACTCCGGTTTTTGATCTGTCTGGAAATGTTTCTGTGGATATGGATTTGTATCTTGAAAAGAATGTTCTTGAACTCTCTGGAAATGTTGCCGGAGAAAATGTTGAACTTGTTCTTCCTATTTTCAGTCTTGCTTCTGGTTCTGCCAATTCAGATCCAAATGCATTACAGGTTGTTACAAATCTTGATATTACTCTTGGAACTCATGCTTCTGTGCGGCTGGAACCTCTTTTAAGATGTGTATTTGTTCCTAATTCAAAAATGAAGGTAAAGATAAATCAACCGGAAGATATTTATATGATAGACGGTGACCTTAAATTCAAATCCGGAGACCTGGTTTATCTTAACCGAAACTTCTATATAAAATCTGGAACTATTAAGTTTGAAAATGAGGATATTGCAAATCCTACTATTACAGTAAATGCAGAAACAAGAGAAAAGGATGAAAAAGGACAGACTGTTAAAATCATAATGGCAGTTGATAATCAGCCTCTGCAGGATATGCAGCCAAGATTCTCTTCACTTCCTGCAAAATCAGAAAATGAAATCCGCTCCCTTCTTGGACAGATTGTTCTTGCCGATTCAGATTCTGCGGGAGACTTCTTCTTTGCCGCTTCTGACTATGCTTTGCAGACAACCGTAGTTCGTCAGGCAGAAAACAAGTTGCGGGATTTGCTTAATTTTGATATATTCTCTTTACGAACAAATGTATTGCAGAATACATATAACTACAGTATTGCCAGAAATTCTCAAAAAGAAAATATTTCTATTGGTAACTTTCTGGACAATACAACTGTTTATATAGGTAAATACCTCGGTAGTTCATTATATGTTGATGCTATGCTTCATCTTACTTTTGAAGACGGCTATGTGACTAATAGAAATGCTGCTGGTAAAATACTCTTCCAGCCGGAATTCGGTATGGAGCTGGAGTCACCATTTGCCAATATACGTGTAAATATGTCTCCTGATATAAATGCTTTATTAAAAAATCAATTTGTTCCTTCTGCTTCGGTAACCCTTTCCTGGAAATTTGCTTACTGATGTGGAAAGTAGGAGTTTTTAATGTTTCGAAAAGTTTTAACAATTCTTTTCATAATGTTTGTTTCTGTTTGTTCACTTTCGGCACAGAGTGATGAGTGGTATTGGAATCAGCCAATTTCAAAGATTGATTTTAATGGTCTGAACAATGTAAAGAAATCAGATTTAACTGGTATTACAAGCGCATTCATTAATTCACCATTCACAGATGAAGTTTATAATGATATTCTCGACCGCCTCTACAGCCTCGAATATTTTGAAGATATCACACCTTATGCAAAGCATGCCTCTGCAGATAATTCAAATGTTCTTCTTGTTTTTGAAGTAGTTGAGCGTCCTATTCTTAAATCAATCAACTTTACCGGAAACCATAAAATCAGAAACGGTGAACTTCGCGAACAGATTAAGAATAAAACAAGCGATATTTATATTGAATCAAAAATCCTTATAGATGAAAGAATTATCCGTAATTACTATCTCAAAAAAGGATTTAATGCTTCTCGTGTAAGCCATAAAGTAGAAGAAACTCCAGAGGGAGTTGTGGTAACTTTTGAAATTTCTGAAGGAAGCAGCTCTGTAATCCGCGAAATCAAATTCAGTGGTAATACAATTGCTTCAAGCCGCGCCCTTAAAAGGAAGCTTGAATTAAAGGAAGTTGGTCTTTTTAAGGACGGAGCATATCAGGCTTCTACTCTTGAGCAGGATAAGCAGGCAATTATTAACTACTATCAGGAACGTGGTTATGCAGATGTAAATATCATTGATGTAAAAATTGATTCTGAATTTAATGAAGAAAAACAGAGAGATGAACTCACAATTCTCTTTATGATTCAGGAAGGTGCGCAGTACACTTATTCTGGTATCAGAATTTCCGGAAATGAAGTATTTACCGAAAAAGAACTTCTTAAGCAGAAAAAGCTTAAGGAAGGTCAGATTTATAATGCTACAAAATTCCAGGAAGATTTGCAGGCAATCATGAATGTATATTCTGAAAATGGATATATGACAAACGAGTATTATCCGGTTCCTGTAAAAGATTCAGACCGTCATGAAATCTCTTTTGATTTTACTGTAAAAGAGCATTCTAGAAGCCATGTTGAAAACATCATTATTAAGGGAAATAATAAAACAAAGGAATTTGTAATTAAACGAGAAATTCCAATTGAACCTGGTGATACATTCTCAAATGATAAGATTATCAACGGTTTGAGAAACCTTATGAATCTGCGTTACTTCTCTAATGTTGTTCCGGAGGCTCAGCAGGGTACAGAAGCAAATCTTATTGATTTGATTTTCTCTGTTGAAGAGCAGTCTACTTCAGCCGTTCAGTTCGGTGTTACCTTCTCAGGTGCAACACAGGATGCAGAATCTGTTCTTCCAATCTCAATGTTCGTAAAAGTAGAAAATTCAAACCTCTTTGGTGAAGGTCGTACAATTTCTGCAGGTTCTACAATCGCTCCTAATGAGCAGTCTATTGATTTGTCTTATTCTCAGAACTGGATTGGAAAATATCCTATTGCCTTTAATGCGGCACTTTCATTCAGCCATTCTAAGACTTCATCACTTACAAATAACTGGTCATCTAATCTGGATCTTACTCAGAATAAATACTATATGAATTATCATGACTGGAGTATGACTCTCAGCTCTGGTCTTTCAAGAAGATGGACTCCGGACTATGCAATCTTAACTCTTGCCGGTGGTATTTCTTCTTCTGTTCAGAAAAACATATTTGATGAGTCTATAAATGTACCTGTTGATACTTCAGTTTCTTCTTATGCAAACCGCTGGGGTATTTCAAACTCAATTTACGGAAGTTTCTCTGTAGATAACCGTGACTTAAACTATGATCCTTCAAAGGGCTGGTTTGCAAGTGAAAGACTTGCCTGGCACGGACTTATTCCAGGTCTTGAAAAAGAATTCTATTTAAGATCTGATACAAAACTTGAAGGCTACTATAAGCTCTTTGATATTCCTGTTACAGAAGCATGGAACTTCAAGATGGTATTTGCAGCCTATACAGGTTTGTCTGCAATATTCCCTGTTGAAAACGGTATTAATACAAGAAATGCAATTTATGTAGACGGTCTTCTTAATGGCCGTGGTTGGAGTGATGTATATAAAGAGGCAACTGGTCTTGCCATGCTTTCAAACAGACTTGAACTTAGAGTTCCTGTAGTTCCTGGTATTGTTGGTATTGATGGTTTCTGGGATGCAGCTGCAGTAAAGTCAAAAGTTTCGGATCTTGGAAGTCTTTCTCTTAATGATTTCTACTTCAGCTTTGGACCTGGAATTCGTATTCTTCTTCCTCAGCTTCCACTGCATCTTATGTTTGCATGGAGATACAGAATTCAGGATGGAGTTCATAAGTTTGCGGATACACCGTTCAACTTTGTACTCTCATTTAATATTGTGAACTATTAATATTTGTTATAAAATAAAATATCTTACTCGGGCTTGTCCCGGGTATTTTATTAAAAGGGTTTATATATGAAAAGATATTTTAAGGTTTTTATTTCACTTGCAGTTTTAGCACTTGCAGCCACTCCTGCCTTTTCACAGCAGATTACAAAGTTTGGTGTAGTTGATACAGCAAAAGTTTATCAGGCATATTTTACAAACTCTGCTCCTATCAGAAGTTATGAAAAAAAGAAGGCAGAATTTCAGGAAGAAATTAATAAGCAGGTAGAGGCTATTAAAAAGCTTCAGCAGAAAAAACTTGATTATGAAAATTCTGGAAATGAAGCAGCAGCCTTAAAAACAGAAGCAGAAATCACTAAAAAGACTGATTATCTTACTGAATATACAAATGCAAAGAATTTCGAACTTGAATCTATGCAGAAAACTCTGCGTAACTCAGATGAGTTTTATAAAAAGCTTTACAACACTCTTGCTAAAATTGCAGAGAGTGGAAGCTACTCTATGATTCTGAGTCTTCAGGAATCTAATGCTATTCTATGGTATTCATCTTCGGTTGATATAACTAATCAGGTTATTGCCGAGCTTGGCCTCTAATCCGGAAATTAAGGGAATGGCAGACGAAGAGAATCTCACCCCGATGATGATTCAATATCGGGGAATCAAAGAGCAGTATAAAACCGAGGTTGTTTTTTTCAGGCTCGGTGACTTTTATGAAATGTTTGATGAAGATGCGGTAGAAGTATCGCGTCTTTTGAATTTAACATTAACTCACAGAGCCAGCCGTCCTATGTGCGGTATTCCTTATCATGCCGCAAAAGTTTATATTGCCCGTCTTTTACGTCTTGGAAAAAAAATAGTAATTTGTGAACAGGTTGGAGAAATTCCTAAAGGCGGAAAGGGAATTACAGAAAGAAAGGTTGTAGAAATCATTACTCCTGGAACTGCTGTAGAAGCAGAATATCTTGAAGGCTGCAGGGCAAATTATCTGGCAGCACTTTCAATCACTAAAGGAAAAGCAGGCTTTGCTTTTATTGATGTTACAACTTCTTCTTTCCGTGCTACTTCCTGGCCTGCTGCCCGTATGGCAGAAAACTTTGGCAAGGAATTAAACAGGGCCGCTCCAAGAGAGCTTTTACTTCCTGCCTCATTAAAAAATAATGAAACTATAAAAACTGTGCTTGCAAGTTATGGCACAATTTCTGTTTCATATTATCCGGATTGGGATTTTTCTGCAGAGCTTTCCTTTAAGAAACTTACAAGCCAATTTAAGACTGCAAATTTAAAAGCCTATGGTCTAGAAGAAGAAAGCCCGGAAGTTGTTCCAGCCGGTTTTCTCCTTGATTACCTTGAAAAAACAACAAATGCCGCTCTTCCTCATATAAGTTCTATCCGCGTTTACAGCGATAATGAATATCTGATTATGGATGATTCTTCCCGCCGTAACCTTGAAGTTATTTCAAACATGCGCGATGGAAGTTCTCAATATACACTTTTTGAATGTGTTGATTTTACCAGAACTGCAATGGGCGGACGTCTGCTACGTAACTGGCTTTTGTTCCCGCTTACAAATCTCCGTCAGATTGAAGAACGCCAGACTAAGGTTGCAAGCTTTGTTGAAAACAGAAACCTGCTGGAAAAAGTAAAAACAGATCTTTCCGGTATTCTTGATGTTGAAAGACTTGCCGGCCGCATTGCAATGGAAAGAGCTCACGCTAAAGACCTTCAGGCTCTGCGCTTCAGTCTTGAAGCCTGGACGAGGGTAAAAGAATATCTGGGGCAGTATGACTTTTCATTTGTTTCGGATGAAGATTCAAAAACTATCTGTTCTTTAATTGAAAAAGCAATTCTTGATGATCCAGCTACATCTCTTACTGATGGTGGAATCATAAAGACAGGCTGGTCCGAAGAACTTGATCACTGGCGTGGAGTGCATGATAACTTCAATCAGATTTTGAGCGAATACGAAGCCGAAGAAAAAGAAAAAACTGGAATCTCAACTTTACGTGTAAAATATACAAATGCTGCCGGCTATTTTATTGAAGTAAGCAAGGGAAAGCTTTCAAGCGTACCTTCACATTTTATTATGCGTCGTGCCCTTGTTAATGGAGACCGTTATACAACAGAAAGACTTCAGCAGCTGGAACAGGAGCTTAACGAATCTTCTACAAAAATCCTTGAGCTTGAAAGAGACCTTTTTGTAGAAATAAGAGCGTCTCTTGCAAAGTATATTCCATATCTTCTTCAGCTTGCAGATGAAATTGCAAATACAGATGCAGCTTCATCTTTTGCACAGGCTGCAATTGAACATAACTGGGTAAGACCTGAAATTGAAGAATCTACTTATTTTGAAATTAAAGATGGCCGCCATCCAGTTGTTGAAAATCATCTTCCAAGAGGGGAGTTTGTTCCTAACGATGCTCTTCTTTCTGCCGGAGAAAATGAAAAAGATGCGGCTCCATCATTTGCTTTAATAACTGGTCCGAATATGGCCGGTAAGAGTACCTATCTTCGTCAGAATGCACTTATAGCTCTTCTTGCACAAACCGGTTCTTATGTTCCTGCAAGTAAGGCTCGTCTTGGAATTGTAGACCGCATATTCTGCCGTGTTGGCGCATCAGATAATCTTGCAAAGGGAGAATCTACCTTCCTTGTAGAAATGACAGAAACTGCAAACATTCTGCATGCTGCAACAAAACGTTCTTTGGTAATCATGGATGAAGTAGGGCGGGGAACCTCAACAGAAGACGGTCTTGCAATTGCCCGTGCCGTTTCTGAATACCTGCTTGATACAATCGGCTGCAAAACCTTCTTTGCTACACATTATCATGAACTTTCAAGAATGGAACATGACAGACTTAAAATGCTTTGTATGGATGTTCTGGAGCAGAATGGTTCTGTTGTATTCCTTCGTAAAGTTAGAGAAGGCGTTACAGAAAACTCTTATGGTATTCACGTAGCAAAACTTGCCGGTATTCCTCAGAATGTAATTGACAGGGCAAATGTTATTCTCGCTCACATTCAGGCTCTGGCAGTAGATAATCCTATCATTCTGGAAAATCTTCCTGAAAAGACAGCACAAACTGCTCCTGCTCCTGTAAATCCTGGTTTATTTAGTGATGAAGAAATAATCATTTCTGAAATCCTTTCAACTGATACCGATAATATGACACCTCTGTCTGCCCTGCAGACAATTGCCCGCTGGAAAAAGGCTCTTTCAGGACAATAAGTTTTAAATCCTTAAAATTTTTAATTTTTTTCTCAAATTTGTGACATTTTTCGATAAGTTTGCACCATTATATAGGTGTGAGGAAATTATTTTTCGAAGTAAAACAGTTTTTTCTTGCTGCCTTCAGACTGCTTTATGTTTTCATAAGCGGCGGAGAAGAATGCGCTGTATGCGGCTCACTGGTTTTTCTAAAACCGATTTGTAAGTCCTGTATGGAAAAGCATTTTTCTATAAGCCGGATAATGGAGAAAGAGCGCTGTCAATGCTGCGGCAGAGAATTGATTTCCATGAAAGATAAATGCATGATTTGCAGGGAAAATCCCGTGCTCCACAGCACAGATACTGTGATTCCTTTGTTTTCATACAGGCTCTGGAATAGAGAACTGATGTTCAGATGGAAAATGCAGGAAGAAAGAAATTTTTCAGCAATATTTGCAAAGCTTTTGTGCGAAGTACTTAGAAAAAATGGTCAGGAGTTTATTGTTCCGGTTCCGCCAAGAAAAGGAAAAATCCGTAAAAATGGATGGGATCAGATAGAAGAACTCTCGACTTTCCTTGAAAAACGTTATGGCTTCAGGGTGCTGCGAATCCTTGAGCGTAATACAAGCAGTCAGCAAAAGAAACTTTCCCGTTCTCAAAGACTGGAATCAATAAAAAGTGCTTACTCTTTGTGTTCTCCTCAGGTTTTCAAACGTGTCCTTAAGCCATTTTCCGGCCGTCTGCCGGTTTCTGTCTGCCTGATAGACGATGTATGTACTACAGGTTCTACACTGGAAAGCTGTGCGGAAATACTTAAAGCAGCAGGAATATCAAAAGTAAATGCTGTAACCTTATTTACAGTAGATTAAAGGGGGTAAGAGATTTCTGACGTAAAATAGGAACAAAAATGAAGTTTGCATTGCAAATTCTCAAATTTAGGGGTATTATTATATAATGATAGTTTTATATATCTTGGAGGGTCTATATGGCTAACGATATTCAATATCAATTAGTAACATTTCATCTGGGGGAAGAATTATATGGCGTTAACATCATGGATGTTAAAGAGATTGTAAGACTTCAGAATGTCCGCGTTATTCCTAATGCTCCATATTATGTTGAGGGTATTATTAATCTTCGTGGTGAAATTATTCCTATTATAGATTTGCATAAGCGCTTCAAGATTCAGTCTACAAATAAGTCTGAAGATATTGAAATGGAAGGTGGATTTATTATCCTTAATATTGACGGAAGCAAAATCGGTATTATTATCGATAAAGTTGAGCGCGTTGTTACCGTTAAGGGAGAGGATGTAAAAGACCCGCCTCAGATGCTGAGCGGAATCGGAACAGAGTATATCGAAGGCGTTGTTCGCGAGGAAACAGGTTATCTTATTATGCTGAACACCCGCAAGCTCTTCAACGCTAAAGAATTACAGAAAATTATCGATATCCAGTAAATTAAATGATACAGACATACAGTACAACGATTCGTAGAAAAGAAATGGATGCGGTTTTGACCTGCATGGTTGACGAAAAAATTGGTCCCGGCGAGTTGAACGCAAGATTGATCCAGACGGTAAAGGAATTTACAAAATGTGACGGTGCAGTAGCTCTTCGTAGCCCTGCAATTGCTTTAAAATATGCACTTCAGGCTCTTGATTTTGAAAAGGGTGGAAAGATTATGATTTCTGCCCTTGCTCCTGCCTGGCAGTATCAGACAGTAGTAAGCCTTGGCTTTGAACCTCTTGTTCTTGATGTAGATGAGGTTTCTGGTCTTGTTACAGCAGAAATTGTAAGTGCCGGTATACAGCAGGGGGGAAGACTTTTACTCCTTCATGAAACAGAAGGTATTCTTCCAGACTTTGAAGGCATAATGGCTCTTGGTATTCCTGTTATCGAAGATATTTCACAGAGTGCAGGTGCTTCCGTTCCTGTTTTAAGCCCTGAGGGTGTGCCAACAGAAGAAAGAAAGCTTGCAGGTTCTTTTGGTATTTATACAATTATGGGACTTGAAGAGCGTGATGTTCTTACTGCCGGTGGCGGAGCTGTTCTTATGGCACCTGGCCGCCGCGAGTGGATCGTACTCAAAAAGTATTCTGATGAAGCTCCTCTTACAGACCTTTTGCCGGATATTAACTGTGCTCTTGCCTGGGTTCAGGTAAAAGAATATCCTCGTAACGAAAAGACACGCAAGGAAATATTTGCAATGTTCCATCAGGCTTGTCTTATCGGACGTCATAAGATGTATGCACGCGAAATGGAAAACGGTTCAACAATGAGCTGCTTCCCTTTGATTCTTGCATCGTCATTTAAGGATGTAAAACAGTATGCTGGACGAAAGGAAATTGAAATTCAGCTTGCTTATGATAATTCTGTAATTGCACTTAAGGATGAACTTTCAGAATCCTGCATTCATGCAAAATCACTTTATCTGCGCTGTGTTCATGTTCCGCTTTATCCGCGTTTGACTCATGCAGAGAGTGCCAAAATCGTAAAGGTTTTGAGTTCATTGCCATAATCTGTCAGAAAAAAAAGGATAGAATGAAAAAGGCTCTTATAATTATAAATGTTAGCAAAGATGAATCTATGACTCTGGCTCAGGAGATAGCACGATACCTTCAGAAAAAAGGTATTGAATGTGTTTTTCTGAGCTTTGACGGCTTTGTAGATAACTGTGATTTTAAGGGCTTTGATTTTGTAATTTCACTGGGTGGTGACGGTACTGTACTTTATGCCGCCCGAAATGCATCTAAATACGGGCTTCCAGTTTTTCCTGTAAATCTTGGTGAGTTTGGCTTTATTGCTTCTGTGCAGCCGGAAGACTGGCAAAAAGAATTAAAAGTTTTTCTTGAGGGCAAGGCTGTTTTCGAAAAGCGGGCCATGCTTAAAGTGGAAGTTCTTAGAGAAGGAAAGAAGGTATATTCTTCGTTGAGTCTGAATGATGCTGTAATTTCTGCAGAACGCGGTGTTTCTACAATCATGCTTTCTGTAAAACGTAATTCACTTCCATTGTGCAGACTTAAGGCAGACGGATTAATACTTGCAACTCCTACTGGTTCTACTGCTTATTCAGCTGCAGCCGGTGGTCCTATTGTGTCGCCTGAAGTTGAAGCCTTTGTTCTTACTCCGCTTAATTCTTTTTCTCTTTCTAGCAGACCTATAGTTTTAAGTCCGGATAGTAACCTTGAAATCTCAATTGAAAAAAGCCGTATTAAGGGAATATGTCTTACAGTAGATGGTCAGGAACCTTTTGCCTTAAAATATGGAGACACCATTTCTGTTGTATTAAATAAAAAGAAAGCATTGCTGGTTGCAGTTTCAGCAGAAAAGTTTTATAACGCGCTCAGATCAAAATTAAACTGGTCGGGGGTACCTCATGCTTGAAGATTTAACCATTAAGGATTTTGCACTTATAGATCAGGACTATCTGGAATTTACAAAGGGCTTTACTGTTCTTTCCGGAGAAACTGGAGCTGGTAAATCTATTTTAATCGGGGCTTTATCTTTTCTGCTTGGCGGTAAAGCTGATATTCAGCAGATCAGGGCAGGCAAGAAAGAGGCGAGTGTAAGCGGAACTTTTGTTTTGCCTGGTAATTTACCGGTTAGATCAGAAATTGCTGAAGATGATGAAGCCCGCAATGCCCTTGAATGGCTGAGCCTTCATGGAATTGAAATTGAAAATGACCGTGTTCTGCTTCGCCGCATAATTCGTGATAACGGAAAGTCTGGTGCCTGGATTAATTCTACTCCGGTTACCAGAGGAGATCTTGCTCAGTTTTCATCTTTTCTTGTAGACATACACGGACAGCATGAACATCAGTCTTTAATGAAGGTTAGTGAGCACAGAAAATTTCTTGATTCAAGAGCCGGAATTACTGCAGACGTAGATGCTTTTACTGCTAAATATGCTGTTCTCGTTGCAAAGCGTAAACAGCTTGCCCAGTACAATATGTCTGACAGCGAACGCCTTCGTAAGCTTGATATGATGAGCTTTGCTGTGCAGGAAATAAGCGAAGCAAAACTTAAACCTAATGAAGACAGTGAACTTGAAGATGAGCAGGCACGCCTTTCTTCATACGAGAAAATCTATTCTGATGTAGATTCAATAGACCAGATGCTTTCGAATGATGAAAGTGGCGTTATTGGTTTACTCAAAAAAATCCGTCGTGATTCAATGCATGTTACAGAACTGGACAAATCTCTTTCTGCACTTGATGAACGCCTTGAAGCTGCTTTTTATGAACTTTCGGATATTTCAGACGAGTTTTCTTCTTATAAATCAAAGCTTGTCTACGACCCAAACCGTCTTCAGACAGTAGAAGAACGCCTTTCCCTTATTTACAATCTTAAGAAAAAGTATGCTTCTTCTGTAAATGCTCCGCTTTCAGAAGTTTTTGCTTACTTTGAAGAAGCACAGCGCTATATCGAAGAAAACGGTGACGGAAATAATAAAAAAGACGCTCTGGCCGCGGAAATAAAAGTACTTGAAAAAGAAGTACTTGCTGCAGCAGATAAATTGACTCAGGCCCGTAAGGCTACAGCTGCTACATTGAATTCAGAAGTAGACGCAATCCTTGCAAAACTTGGAATGAAGGGTACAAGCTTTACTGTTCAGATTAATCAGAAGGCTGGAAGTAACCTTGAACAGCTATGCGGTCCTTATGGCAAAGACGATATTGAATTCTTAATCAGCGCAAATCCAGGAAATCCTCCACTGCCTCTGGCAAAAATTGCCTCTGGTGGTGAACTTTCCCGTGTTATGCTTGCCCTTAAGACTATTTTTGCGCAAAATGACGGTGTAGAAACCCTGATTTTTGATGAAATTGATACGGGAATTGGCGGTGAAGTAGCCGTTGCAGTTGGTGCCCATATTAAAAATCTTTCAAAAAATCGACAAATTTTCTGCATTACACATCTAGCGAGCATAGCAGTTTATGCCGATAATCAGATTAAGATAGAGAAAAGTGTCTCTGGAGAAATTACATCATCTAATGTTTATCCTGTGGAAGGCGAAGCTCGTGTGGCTGAAATTGCTCGTATGCTTTCCGGTGATTCTGATACATCGCAGTCTCTGGAACATGCACGTTCTCTTCTTGCTAAATATAGCGGAGGTATCTGATGTCAAAAATCTCAGAAGAAACAAGACTTCATTTCAGCGAAGCAATTCAGCCGTATAAGGGAAAAATAACTGCAACTCTAGAAAAAGAAAAGACCATGCTCAATGGTATGCACAAGGGCGACATTGATTACGAAAATAAAAAGCTCCTTTTGTGCGAAGATATGATTTATGCAGCCTCTCTTTACATGGCTCAGAACAGTCTTTCTTTGCGCCTTATGGAAGTAAAGAATAACGATGCCCTCAACGATGCCCGTAAACTTCTTTATAAAGCAATTATTTATCTTGAAGAAATTGTTTCTGATACAATCGATGTTCCTTATGCTGATTTAACTCCACTTCTTGAGCCAATTCACAATGTGCCTATTATCCGCCGTTATACAATAATCCGAAAGCTTGGGCTTGCAATTACCATGCTTAAGGATGCTTTTGGTGATAACAGTAAATGGAAGTGGTCTTTTGTTGAACTTGAAGGACGCTTTGCAACTGTTTCCAAGAACTTTATTGATATGAAGGCAGCATATAAAGATTATTTTGATCCAAGCTGTGCAGATTATGAGACAACAGTTTTGTATATCAGAATGATCCAGAAGCAGCTTAATGATTCTGCAACTGCATACCGTGATAAATACGAACTTTCTACCCGTCGTATTGATGATATGCGTAATGCAATTAAATATCTTCTTGCTCTTCGCAAACTTTATATTGCTATAGGCGATTCAAACCAGGCAGAAGAAGTAAAGAAAAAGGCTGTTGTCTGGAAGGATAAGATGGACGCAGACCACAAAGCAGGACTCAGCAACTAATATGAATAAACAACTCGCATATAAAATCTTCGAAGGATTTTCCATCCAGAGATGGAATGATTTGATACGTCCATTTGACCTTGTAGAAATGGACAAGGCTGCAGAAAAAATGGTTCTGGCCTATATCATTGGAAAATACGAAGAAAACCGCAAAAAATATGTAGACTGGAAGTGGATGATTTATGCTTCCTTGTTTGACCTTCTGCGAAAGATTTCTTTATGCGATATTAAGGCCCCTGTTCAGCAGATGCTGCGCCGTCAGTTCCCTGATGAATACATGAGGCTCAACGAATGGGTTTTAAACGGCTACAAAGAAATGATGCCGGATGAAAAGCTTTTCTCTGAGTTTACAATTTATGTAGGCCAGCAGTCCGGTAACATTCCGATTCCAACAGAACTCAGAACTACAGTAAATATTTACAGGGCAGCTCACAAATATTCTACAATCCGTGAGCTGGAAATGCTTGCTGTTGTAAATGAAAAAGAGCGTCTCAAGAATATTCGTAATGAACTTGAAGCAGAAATTCAGCCTTATCTTGAGCTTGAAGGGCTGCAGAAACTTATGACCCATCAGAAGGCTTTTGATTTTATACTTAAAATTGAACAGCTCCGCTTCCAGACAAGATGGAATCAGACTCCCCGTGTTCCTGCAACTTCCGTTCTTGGTCACTGCTTTTTCGTTGCAATAATGACTCTTTTACTTGGCCGTGAATACAATCCAGGTATGTGCGAACGTCGTGTAATAAATAACTTTTTCAGTGCTCTATTTCATGACCTTCCTGAATCAGTTACCCGTGATATTATTTCTCCTGTAAAAACTGCAACTGATGATCTTCCTAATATTGTAAAAAAGATTGAAGATGAAATTGTAAATAAAGAGCTTGTTCCTTTAATGGAGCCATTCTTTGAAAATGAAATAATATATTATACCAGTGACGAGTTTACAGACAGAATTCTTGATAACAACGGTAAGATAAAACATGTCAGCTGGGAAGACCTTAATACAAAATATAATTCAACTGATTTTGATCCTATAGATGGAAGACTTGTTCGTATATGCGACCATTTTTCTGCCCTTATGGAAGCAGATATTTCAATTAAGCATGGTATTACTTCGGAGCATCTTACCGGAGGACGTGAAGGAATTCTTGCACGTTATTCTAAAGATGAAATAATAAGTGGTATTAATGTAAATAAATTCTTTACAGATATCGTTGAATTATAAAAATGCTCCCGCTGTAAAATAACTCACTTAATTCTTTCATAAAAACAACCGATAATATAAGTATGAAAACACTCTTTTGTAAACGAACAGCCCTTATTTCAATCTTTATGCTTATAACTGCTTCTCTTTTTGCAGACATTACTTACAAGGTTGAAAAAGGCGATACATTATATTCAATCAGTCGAAAATATCAGATTACAGTAGCAGAGCTTCGTACTGCTAATAATCTTTCTGAAAATGATGTAATTAAAGCCGGTCAGAAATTAATTATTCCAGATGCAGATATTGGAACTGCAGTTGCTCTTTCTTCTACAAAAACAGCTGGAAATGCAGCTCCTGCGGGAAAAATTACTGAATATGTTGTTAAAAAAGGTGATACTTTATATGGTATTGCCCGCAAAAACGGCATGGCTGTTGCAGACCTTATGGCCTTAAATAATCTTGATTCTTCTGCTGTAATCAAGGTTGGTCAGAAGCTTAAAGTAGCAAAAAGTACTGTAGAGACAACTACAAAAACAAGTGAACCGGCAAAAACAGGTGAAACCGTAATTAAGGTTACAGAACAGGCTCCAGATACAAGAACTTATGGTGCTACCGTAAATGCAGATGCAAATACAAAATGGCCTGTTGCCTCTCCAAAAATTACACAGGTAAAGGGTAAGATTTCAGGAGTACAGCTTTCTGCAAAAAATAATGAGCCTGTAGTATGTATTCACGAAGGAACAGTAATGTATGTTGGAGTTTATCGTGGATTCGGACAGGTTGTATTTGTTCAGACAAAAACAGGTTTAATTTATGCTTATACAGGCCTTGGTTCTGTAAAGGTTCGTAAGGGCCAATATGCCGTATTTGGAGCAGAACTTGGAACTGCAGGTCTTGATTCAATAAGTCAGAAATATCAGATTACCTTTATGGTATTCCAAAACGGCCAGCCGATTGACCCGGCTAAAGCCCCTAGAAACTAACGGCGTTCAAGGCACTTCTTAAAAAGCTCCATGCAGGTAATTGCATCGTCTAAGGCACGGTGAGAGGAGCCTTTGTCTATACCAAAATAATCTGCCAGAAAATCAAGTTTATGAGATTCAGTTTCAGGGTAAATGATTCTTGAAAGTTGCAGTGTATCAATTGCCTGATTTTTAGTTACCGGCAGGCCGCAGTTTTCACATTCCGCATTTAGAAAGTTAAGGTCAAACTGGGCATTGTGGGCAACAATAATTGAAGTATCAAGAAAGCTAAGAAAGTTCCGGATATGCATATTTATCGGGTCAGAGGCATCAACCATTTCCTGAGTAATATGAGTAAGATTAATTATAAAAGGTGAGAGTATCTGATCCGGATCAAAAAGCTTTGACCACTTAGAAATAATGCCGTCCTTTGTAAAGCGGACGGCACCTATTTCTATGATACGGCTGTTCTTCGGGCTGATGCCTGAAGTTTCCGTATCAAAGGCAGTGAAGACTGCGCCTTCTTCGTAAAGCTTGCGCAGTCTTCTTAAATCAGTAATTTTTTTATTTGGATGCTGCATCAATAATCTTCTGAATATCAGCAGAGATTCCGTCACAAAGTACGCCGGCCTTCTTCTTAGCTTCAGCGAACCATGCATCTGAACCGTCTCCTGCAGGAATCATAGAGTTGATGTAGAACTTAATCTTAGGCTCTGTTCCAGAAGGACGAGCACTTACGATTGTACCGCTTTCAAGATAGAACTGAAGTACGTTGCTCTTTGGAAGTTCTGGATCGCAAAGAAGGTCACGTACCTTAAGAATCTTTTCTCCACCAAGAGTTGCTGGAGGATTGCTTCTCATAGATGCCATCATAGCCTTCATTGTTTCGCCACCCTGAGCTCCTGGGAAGTACTGTGAAATAGCACGGTCTTCGAAGTATCCGAACTCTTTGTACATGTCATCAAGGTGCTCGAGCAGGCTCTTGCCCTGGCTTCTCCAGTAAAGAATCATTTCTGCACACATTGCTGCAGCAGAAACACCGTCTTTATCCATTACTTCGCGTTCAATCTTATAGCCGTAGCTTTCTTCAAGACCAAATACGTAGTTGTTTGTTCCAGCTTTTTCAAATTCTTCTTCTTTAGCTGCAATCCACTTGAAACCTGTAAGACAGTCGAACATCTTTACACCGTATTTCTTTGCGATGTAGTCACCGAAAGGTGATGTAACGATAGAACGAACCATTGCAGGATTAGCAGGCATCTTTCCAAGTTCTGCACGTGAGCGGAGAACATAGTCGATAAGAAGAGCACCCATCTGGTTTCCGCTGAGAAGAACAAAGTTTCCGTCCTTATCTGGGAATGCTGTACCAAAGCGGTCTGAGTCAGGGTCAGTTGCCATTACACCGTCTGCCTTTTCTTTCTTTGCAAGTTCAACTGCAAGAGTAAGAGCTGGCTTTTCCTCTGGGTTTGGCTTTTCTACAGTCGGGAAGTTTCCATCTGGCTCACGCTGTTCTGGAACAGTAATGATGTTAAGTCCGAGGTCTCCAAGAACCTTTTCAACATGCATAGCACCAGTTCCGTGGAGTGGTGTATATACAATGCGAACGTCCTTTGCCTTTTCCTTTATGAGGTCTGGGCGGAAGAGCTGAGCCTTACACATAGCCCAGAATTTTTCATCAATTTCTTTATCAATCATTACGAGTTTACCAGATTTGAGAGCTTCGTCCTTAGACATAGTCTTTACTTCTGTAACCTTGTTTACTTCTTCAATGATACCAACATCATGTGGCTCAATTACCTGTGCGCCGTTATCCCAGTAAGCCTTGTAGCCGTTATACATTCTAGGGTTATGAGATGCAGTTACAACAACACCAGTCTGTGCCTTGAGTTCGCGGATTGCAAAAGACAATTCCGGTGTAGGGCGGAGACCAGAGAAAAGGTAAGCCTTAATTCCGTTAGCAGCAAAAATGAGGGCTGTAGCTTCAGCGAAAACGTCTGAGTTGAGACGGCTGTCGTATGCAACAACTGCGCTCAGAGTTCCGTCCTTTGCCTTGTCAGGGAAAGCCTTAAGAACATAGTTAGCGAGTCCCTGTGTTGCCATATTGATTTCGAGGGTGTTCATGCGGTTTGTTCCGCCACCCATAATTCCGCGGAGTCCACCAGTTCCGAATTCAAGTGTCTGGTAGAAGCGGTCTTCAAGTTCCTTATAATCTTCTTTAGCAATAAGTTCTTCAACTTCCTTGCTGAATCTTTCATCTTTTTCTGCGGCAATGTATGCTTTTGCACGCTTTAAGATTTCTTCTTTTTCCATTTATAGCTCCTGTATAAAGTGTATTTTACATTAATCAGCCTTTTTAATCAAATCTGTTTCCCATTCAAGCAGTGCTTTTTCCATGTCTGGCTTGTCGCCTTTTACATCGCACATGATGCGGAATACAGGCTCTGTTCCACTTCCGCGCATCCAGATAAAGGCTACAGGCTTTGAATCCTTGTCTTTGAAAACAATCTTTAAGCCGCCTTTACCGGATTCCGAGAAGTCTTTAACACCGCAGGTTTCTTTTGTTCCCTTAGTGATAACTGCTTCCCAGTCTGTAATTCCGTATTTCTTTTTAAGGTCAGAAGCTTTCTTCTTCCAGGCTGCTTCAAAAGCTTTCTGGAATGCTGCCTTTAGCTTTGCGTGGTCTGTAGTTTTTACTTTAAGAACAGCGCGTGGTTCTGAAACACCGGTTGTTGTATAAAGAGGAAGCGATGAAATTATGTCTGTAAGTGTAAAATCTTCTTTATACTTGTTTCCAGATTTATTACACCACAATTCATAAAGTCCGCCTTCTCTCATTGCAAGAAGTTTAAGAAGGGCAAAAATAGTATTAAGAGGGTCTCTTACTGCTGCAGGGTAAGTAATTGTTCCACCGTTAGAACCTTCACCAAGAATACGAACTGTATAGCCTTCAGAACGTTTTTCTCGGGCAAGATTTACAACGTTTGCTTCACCAACTTCTGCACGGAATACTTCTGCGCCTAGAGACGATGCAATTTCGTTAATTCTCATTGATGTAGGACAGTTTACTGCTACTGCAGGCTTAAAATCCTTTTCATCACTGTGCTGCCAGATAGAATAGGTGAGTTCTGCAAGCACAGAAAGACTGAAAACTTCCTGTGCCTTAAGGATAACTGCCTTAGCTGCCTTTTCATCCCAGTAAACAATGTTTCCCCGGTCGCCGTCGCAGTCTGGCATATAGCCGAGAACAACTTCTGAATGACCTTCTTTATGAAGTCGCTCCATTTCGGCTGCAACATGAACAAGATTTTCTGCTTCCGGAATGATTTCATGGGCAATTTCAAAATCATTTATAGAATAGAAATTGATATGGCGCTCTTTAAAATAATCACGGTCAATGCTCTGATATCTTGAACTGCCATTAAAATCACATACAACTCCAAGCGGATGGGTAGTTATATAAGAGTCCAGCATTCCAAAGAAATCTGTCTGGTATTCTTTATTTTCTGTACCGGTAATAGTTTCATTTATAAAGTTTTTATATGCAGAAAGGGCATTGTGTTTAGAGCTGTCTTTTACATCATAAACAGCTTTAAGTTCTGAAGTTGTACAGGAATATGCTTTTTTTACAGCTTCTGCTACACCATTATCATCTTTAAGTCTTGCAAGGAAGTCTTCTACCAGCTTTGCATTTTCTGCACCACAGAGTACACCGCCGTCATTGGTTCCAAATTTAATTCCGTTATGTCCAACTGGATTATGGCTTGCAGAAATGTAAATAAAGCCGTCTAGCTTTTTAGCATAAGCCATAATTTCTGGAGCTGCGGTTACTGCACTGTACTGAATAATTGCACCCTTTTTTACAAGTGCGTGAATCATTGCATCAGCAAGAGCAGGGCCTGTCGGGCGTGCATCTATTCCAAGTGCAATTACAGGTGCTTCTTGTCCGCTTGTTTTGCTGATATAATCAAAAAAAACATCTGCCGCAATAACGGCAATGCTTCTGTCAGTTTCTGTAATTTCAGGACTTTTATCCTGCTCGTCTCCGGATGCTGCAAATACCTTACGCCAGCCGGATGCTGACAAAATCATGTTATGTTCCAAGTTTTTACTCCCATTAAACTTTGATTCTATTATTTTAACACGGAACTTGATATTTAACAAATATTATATGGATAACCTAAAAAATGCTTTCGCATTTTTTTTAACGGTTTTCAATTGAACACCGGCCGCCAGCGGCCTTACACATTATTTTATGTTGATGTTGTAGTTCAATTGTTTTACATTTCCAAGCATATCTGAAATTGTAAGACCTAAAGTTGCTTTACCTGGAGTAAACATTGCTTCGCCTAAAAGCTGTAAATCATTATTTGGGAAAACATCTGATCCTGTGTATTTCTTTTTACCGATAATACAAAGCTTGTTGTTTTCCTGAGTAATCATATCGTAAGAAAGCTGATCTACTAATACACCATTAATTGATACTGTGGTTTTATATGGTGCTGCAATAGGATTTCTTTTGAAATATATTTTATAAAGACCGGAACTATATGTTTTATACGTATTAATATCATAATAATCATTATTTTTATTTACTATGATAATGCCGGAAAGTGAAAGAGGTAATTCTTCTTCTGCTCGAGGCATAAGGACATTTGGGTTAATGGCAGATTTGTTCTTTGCATCAATAATTTTGAATTCAAGATTGCTGTTATTTTCCTGATAGCCTGAGTTACCACTTGAAGCAATGATAGCTCCTCCATCCAGTGTATGTTCTTTTTCATTTTTGATGGTAAGAGTTTCTGCATCCAGATTTCCATAAACAGAAATCAATTCATCATTATGGGCCAGAATTACAGCTGTTCCAAGGGTAGAAGGAAAGAATTCTGAATCATCTGAATTCTCTGTAAGAATTACTGTTATATATCCGTTTTCTGCAGCTTTTACTTCTTCCGGCTCAGAAAAGATAACTGATGTACTTAAAGTGCCGCCTCTATTTTGGCCAAAGTATGAATTAAAAGAATCTTTGGTTACTTCAGCCTGCGGCCAGTCAAAACAGAATGCCGAAAGACCTGTAAGAATAAGAAGTGTACTGATAAGTGTCTTTTTCATTTTATTTTCTCCTATGTCCAGGTCTGATTATTCTTTTGAAATTGAAATCTTAGAAATTGAATTATCTTTACCAAGATAGATATTATTACCTGCTGCATGAATAAAGGCAGAATCTGCTGTAAATGAGAAAGATCCTTCAAGAGTGTCTGTATTATCAATTATAGAAACTGTGTAATTATTCTTTTCTTTTCCCATAAGAATTGTTAAATCATCTGTTTCTTCAATTGAAAGAAGTTTGTCTTTTAGATCAAGTGTTTTTTCAGATTTTGCATCCAGATTATAGATTCCGAGACCTTTGTAATAATTATAGAAAACTCTTTTACCGTCTTTACTGAAATGAACGATTGTGCGGTAAGGAGAATCCTGATCAAAGAATCTGTGATAGATAATTTTCTGCTGATTTTCTTCGCGGTGAGATAAAACAAAGCGCTGCTGCTTATGGCCGGAAATGGAAGCTATATATTGTCCGTCCTCAGAAATATCCAGACCAAGAATTACAGGATAATCACTGCCGCCTGGAGCAAAGTCAATTTCTGTTGATCCGTTTTCATTATTCAATACTTTTATTGAACCGTTTGAAAGTCCAACTGCAGTATATTTTTCTTTTGCAGCAAAGGCTGTAATAGGGAAGGTTCCTTCAAAAGTCCATAAAATCTTTCCTTTTTCAGAACATTTTGAAAAAGAACAGCCACCAGGGAGGAAAACATAAACAAGATTGTCAGAAAAATAAGGAAATCCGCAGGCTTCAATTACACCGGCAAGATTTCCATCTGAATTAAAGAATTCTGTATTTTTAGCTTCTGAATTATAGGTAGCAAAATAAGAATCAGAAATTGAAACTTTAGAAGGGAAGGTTTTGTAGAGTGATATATTGCCGTCTTCATCAAAATATCCAAGTGTCTGTCCAAGATGAAAATATGATTTTGTCTTTGAAGAATCGTCTTTTATTACAGGATTAGCAGTAGAAATCTTCCAGACAGGAGTAAAACTGTATTCTTTATTTAATGGTTTTGCCGCAAGAATGATATATATGACTGAAATAAAAATAATAAGAAATATAGCCAGCCCAATATGTTTTTTTTGTTTCATTCCATCATATTACCCTATAAAAGGTATTTTATCAATTATTGTTATAATGAACGTAATTGCAGACATTCTGCATTATAAATGGTTTAAGTAATTATGGCGCGAGGGAGTGGGGCGTAGTTCAAAAACACTCTTTTTGTGGCTGCTGCGAAGCTGCAGTTCAATAGTTTCTATACCACAAAAAGCGTGTAGCGCATTATTGCGCGGTTTTGAATTACGTACCGTGACCGGAAGCCATAGTTTCAAGCTGTTGTTTATAATGCAGAATTTCTGTAAGCAAAACTTCGATTATTATATATATTGACAAAATACCGTAAAGTATGCAAAATATTACATAGTTTTCAAACGAAGCGATTAAAAAATTACTAAAACGAGGAAAATAATGGAAGACGATATCCTTACAATTGAAGAAGTTGCAAAGTATCTGCGTGTATCAGACAGAACTGTTTATGACTGGGCTCAGAAGGGCGAAATTCCAGCTGGAAAAATCGGTACTGTATGGCGTTTCAAGAAATCAGAAGTAGAAAACTGGGTAAATGCCCGCCTTTCCTCTGACTCTACAAAGCAGGCTGAACAGACAGTTCAGGTAAGAAATATCCTGTCTCCGGATCGCATTGTTTTTATTAATCAGACTACAAAGCATGATGCCCTTGTTCAGCTTGCTGATGTTCTTGCAACCGCTCCACAGGTAAAGGATGGTTCAGAACTTACAACAGAAATCCTTAAGCGTGAAGAACTTATGTCTACTGCAATCGGTCGTGGTATTGCTATTCCTCACGTTCGTCTTTCTTCTGTAACTGACCTCGTAATGGCTGTTGGTGTTTGCCGCAAGCCTATTGCAGACTTCCAAACAATTGATGATCAGCCTGTAAATCTTCTTTTTATGATTGCAGCAGCTTATAATCAGCATTCTTATTATCTTAAGACTATTTCGCACTTCAGTGCTAAGTTTAAGGATAAGGATTTGCGCGATGCAATGCTGGGCGCATTGAACGAAAAGGAAGTTTACGATCTTTTGATGAAAGCATAATCGGCTCATATGTAAAATGAGCTCCCATAAAAAAAGGGCGTCACAAACGGGGATGATGTTTGTGTCGCCCTTTTTTTATTCCGCTCATTTTACATATAAACTGTGTTTATTCATCAAAAGTCACAACTATCCATTTCGTTCTATCCGCGTGGTCGGCGGCTATGGTGCCCCAGGTTACTTTGGCGGTGGTTTCGCCCATCAGGTATTCGCGGCTGTCTTCCATGGTGAAGGTCTGGCCTGGAGCAGGGATGTCTGTTACTACCATGGCATGTGAATATTCACGGGAAATAATTATTGCGGTATCTATTCCAATGTAATTCAGAAGGGCACTTATCAGCATGCTGCGGCTGTCGCAGTCACTTCCTTTTCCGCTGATTGCTGCAGGAAGGCTTGTAAAATCAGATTCATTTTTGGTTTTGGCCCGCTCATAGCCAAAAGTCTGTACCCAGCTTAAAAGAGCCTGGGCATATTTTATATCAGCATCCTGAGGAGTGGCCTTTTTCAAATCTGGATAAAGAGCTTTATAAATATCAGCGGCTGTCTGACGCAGGCGGCCGGCGTTATCGCGGTAAATCATTCTGTAATAACGCTGCCAGGCTTCCTTCCACATTTTATGATTTGCATAAAGGGTAAGGACTGCATATTCGAGGTCAATTACAAACTTAGCTGCATCTTCATCAGATTTATCGAGGGAACTTTTAATCTGTTTTCCACCAATTTGAAGTGAAATTGCCTTACGACCTTCCGGAGGAAAGGCATAACTTGTAATAATTCCCGGAGTATTAAGATATTCAGAGTCTATGCAAAGAGAATTTACTGTAGAAATAATAAACTGCTCACAGCCTTTCTGACTTTCTGGGGCATAACAAAGCAGAACTACATAATATCCTTTGATTTTCAAGGGTGCGGAAACTGACCATCCATAGTAATTGCCGTCAAGTGTCATGGTAAAGCTGCTGATTCCGCAGGAAGTACCGTTCCATTCAAAGGAATCTGTGTCGCCTTTTGCACTAAGCTTGTTCAGATTTTTTTTGAGAACATCAGAAGCGGATTTTGACTCTGCATCTTCTGAGATTTTCATTATCAAAGTAACAGGGATATTTGGATGTGAAAAAAAGTAAGACATTCCGTCTTCTGTGTAATCAGCAATCTCAAAGCCTTCCGGAATGTCGAGGGAAAAGCCAAAGTCTCTGTCTGTTATTTTTTCTGCATAAAGGTTTGAAAAACTGATAAAAATCAGCAAAAAGAAAAAAGCAGTGCGAAGTAAGTACTTGTGAAATCTTGTCATTTTGGAAAGCCTCCGTTATGATTATCGGATGAATATGATTCCTATTATATACGAGAATGATGAATTATTAATCATAAACAAACCTGCGGGTCTAGCCGTACAGGGCGGGGCGGGCATAGTTCACTCGGTAGACCGCGATTTTGCAGAGCAGGTAGGTTATAAAATTTATCTCGTACACCGTCTTGATAAAGACACCTCAGGACTCATGGTAGTTACAAAAAATCCGGTAGCGGCAGGAAAATGGACAAAACTTATTGGTTCAAAAGTTGCCCGAAAAGAATATCTTGCTTTATGTGCCGGCCGCATGCCTTCAAAATCAGGTGTAATTAAAGAAGATGTTCTTCAACATGGAGACAGTAAAGCAGCTGTTACACATTATCAGGTAGAAAAGGAATGGACCGTGCCTTACGAAAATGAAAACGGCTCAGGAGAAATTCCTTTATCTCTTATAAGACTCCAGCTTGAAACCGGCCGCATGCACCAGATCCGCATTCATCTTGCAAAAAACAACTGTCCAATTGCCGGCGACGACCAGCACGGCAACTTCAAAATGAATAAACTCCTCAAGAAGGTCTGTAAAATTAAACGCCTGCAGCTAGCCGCAGTACGTCTGACGATTCCTTTGGATGAAGGTGAAAGAGTATTTGAAGTTCCTGCTCCTTTTAATGTGTAATGTTTACTGTAATTTATATATATGATATAATAGAAGAATGAGAAAACTTCATAACATTCTTATCACCGGTGGTGCCGGCTTCATCGGCTCAAACTTCATTCATTATCTTTTTGGAATGTCTTCAGCTGAAGGAAATCTTTTTAATGATGCAAACTTTAATGGTACAGTCGTAAACGTAGACTGTCTTACATATGCAGGAAATCTTGAAAGTCTTAAAGATGTTGAGGCCCAGTTCGGCGGTAAACGCTATTTCTTTGAAAAAGTTGATATCTGTGACCGCGAAAATATAGAACGCATTTTTAAGCAGTATGATATTGATACTGTAATTCACTTTGCGGCAGAAAGCCACGTAGACCGCTCAATTCTTGGTCCTGAAGCTTTCATGAAAACAAACGTAATGGGAACTTTCACACTTCTCGACGTTGCCCGCAATTACTGGAAGAAGGAAGATGGCTCTATCCGCGACGACGTACTCTTCCATCATATTTCAACTGATGAAGTATACGGCTCTCTTGGAGAAACCGGATACTTCCGCGAAGATACTCCTTATGATCCGCGCAGCCCTTATTCTTCTTCAAAGGCTTCTTCTGACCATGTTGTAATGGCTTACTTCCATACTTACGGACTTCCAATCACTTTGTCTAACTGTACAAATAATTATGGTCCATATCAGTTCCCGGAAAAACTGCTTCCTCTTATGATCAGCAATATCCGCGATGGAAAGAACCTGCCTGTTTATGGTAAGGGAGACAATATCCGCGACTGGATTTATGTAGAAGACCATAACCGCGCTGTATGGCTGATTGTAAACAAGGGCGTAACAGGCGAAAAATACAACATCGGCGGCGAGAACGAATGGCAGAATATCAAACTGCTTCACAAGGTAATTGAGCTCACTGCAAAAGAAACAGGAAAGTCTGTAGACGATGTAGAAAAGACAATTACTTATGTAAAGGACCGCCCTGGTCACGACAAGCGTTATGCAATCGACTGTACAAAAATCAAAACTCAGCTTGGCTGGGAGCGAAAGATGACTTTCGAAGAGGGCCTTCAGGAAACTGTAAAGTGGTATCTCAAGAATGCAGACTGGATTAACCACATTCTAAGCGGTGATTACAAGAACTGGATAAGTAAGAATTATACAGAACAAGGAAGATAACCAGGTGGTTTCGATACGCCCGTTGGGCTACTCAACCACCGCGGACTATAATACGACCGGTGGTTGAGTAGGCGAAGCCGTATCGAAACCACATTTCAAGGAGACGAAAATTGAAAGGAATTATACTTGCCGGTGGCAGCGGAACACGTTTATATCCGATTACAAAAGCGGTTTCAAAACAGATTCTGCCTTTGTATGACAAACCGATGATTTACTATCCGCTTTCATGCCTTATGCTGGCTGGAATACGCGAGGTTCTGATTATTTCTACTCCTCGTGATATCAGCTGTTTTAAGGAACTCTTTGGTGACGGGGCATGGCTTGGTATGCATTTTGAATATGCTGTTCAGGACCAGCCTCGCGGACTTGCTGATGCTTTTATTATTGGAAAAGATTTTATTGGAAACGACAGCGTTGCCCTTGTTCTCGGCGATAATATTTTCTACGGCCAGAGTTTTACTTCAACTTTGCGCCGTGCCCGCGAAAAAGTAGAAAGCGGTAACGGAAGCGTTATCTTCGGCTACTTTGTAAAAGATCCTACAGCTTACGGTGTAGTAGAGTTTGATAAGGACGGAAAGGTTCTTGGAATTGAAGAAAAACCTGCAAAACCTAAATCAAATTATGCTGTTCCTGGTCTTTACTTTTACAGCAATGCAGTAGTTGATATTGCTGCAAATGTAAAGCCATCTGCCCGTGGTGAAATTGAAATCACTTCTATCAATAATGAATATTTAAACCGTGGAGAACTCTCAGTTGAACTTCTTGGTCGTGGTATGGCCTGGCTTGATACAGGAACTTATGACGGTCTTTTGGAAGCATCTAACTTTATTGCTACTATTCAGAAACGTCAGGGAATGTATGTAAGCTGTATTGAAGAAATTGCATACCGCAACGGCTGGCTTTCAAAAGAGCAGATGCTTGAGCTTGCTAAAGGCTATAAAACTGACTATGGCCGCTACCTTGAATACATTGCAGAAAACTAGGATATAAAAATGGCATTTGAATTTAAAAACTGCAAACTTGCAGATGGCACAGAAATAAAAGGTCTTTACGAAATACAGCCAAAGATTTTTGGTGATGCCCGCGGATACTTTCTTGAAACATATAGTGAACGCGACTTTTTTGCCGCAGGTCTGACAATGAAGTTTGTTCAGGATAATCAGTCTAAATCGTCTAAAGCTGTTCTTCGTGGACTTCATTTTCAGACTCAGCACCCTCAGGGAAAACTTGTTCGTGCACTCGAAGGTAAAGTTTACGACGTGGCTGTTGATCTTCGCCATGGTTCTGCTACTTTTGGAAAATACTATGGTGTAATTCTTGATGCTGAAAAACAGAATATGTTTTATATTCCGGAAGGCTTTGCTCATGGATTCTATGTTCTTTCTGAAGAAGCAATCTTTACATATAAATGCACAGACTTCTATGACCCGAAAGGAGAGGGTGGACTAATGTGGAACGACCCTGCAATTGCAATTGACTGGAAGGCTGTAGCACCAGATGTAAATCCTCTCCTTTCTGAAAAGGATGGAAAGCATCCTGCCTTTGATGCAGCAAAAAAATATTTTGATATTAATGGAAAGTGGATAGGAGCATAAAATGTTTGATGTAAAAGATACAGACTTTTTTGATATGGAAGATGAAGCATTTGATACAATTGTTGAAAATGATATTTCATTCACCGGTTCAATAAAAATGAAAAAAGCCTTTATGATCCGCGGCAAGGTTAATGGTAAAATTGATTCAACCAGCGACCTTGTAATTGATTCAGATGCTGTAGTAAATGCTGATATAACAGCAGATCGTGTGTTGATCCGCGGTAAAGTAAAAGGAAATGTTATTGGTAATAAATTGATTTTTATAACTGCATCCGGCTCTCTCGATGGAGACATTACAACAGGAAAGGTTGTTCTGGAACCTGGATGTATTTTTACTGGTAAATGTACAATGGTGAGAAATGAAAATGAAAAATAGAATTTGCTTTTTTATAGTTTTATTGATGTCTTTCACATCTTTGTTTGCTCAGACTACTGCAACAAAACAGGATGCTCTGGTATTGTACCATAATGGTAAATATCGTGAAGCAGTACAGGTTTGTGAAGAAGAACTTCAGCAGAATCCAAATCGTGTTGAATCTTATGTTGTAATGTGCTGGTCTCTTGTAAAAAATAAACAGTATGCTGAGGCAGAAGAGCGCGCAACGGAAGGTCTTGTTGTAAGTCCTTATGATTTACGTCTTATCGAAGTTCTGGGTGAAGCAAAATATTATCTTGGAAAAAATACCGGTGCAATGGAACAGTTTAGAAAGTATGTTGCCTCTGCTCCAGAAAGCGGATCTCGTGTTGGTATTGCTTACTATTATATGGGAGAAATTTTTATTCGTCAGGCCCGCTATCAGCATGCGGATATAGCACTTTCATCTGCTGTAAAAAAGGAACCTCTTCTTGATACCTGGTGGGTAAGACTTGGTTACGCTCGCGAGATGGCAGGAAACTACTACGAAGCTGTTGCTGCTTATGATGAAGCGCTCAGATTGAATTCTTCTTCTGTAGAAGCATCCAGAGGAAGAGAGAGAGTTAACGCAAAACTTCAATAATCAAGATATATCGTGAATAAAATACATATAGAAACCTTAGGCTGCAGACTAAATCAGATAGAAAGTGAAGCTGCAGCCCGTTTTTTTACAGATCTGGATTTTTCTGTTTCAATGGAAGGACTTACATCTTCTTCCGAATCAGATAATGAAATTTTAATTGGAATAATCAATACCTGTACAGTTACTCAAAAAGCAGAACAAAAGGCAAGACGTCTTATCCGGCTTATGCTAAAAAAATATCCGCTGGCAGTTATACTGGTAACAGGCTGTTATGCTCAGCTTGCTGCAAAAGAAATTGAAGCAATTGATAAGAGAATCTGTGTTATCGGCGGACAGATGAAAAGCCGAATTGCTAAAGTTCCAGAGCTTCTTTCTGATTCTATAAAGAACAAAACCTGGAATCCTCTTGCTTTCATTGAAATCATAAAAAAGAATATAACGGCAGAACCACAGCTTAAAGCAGGTTTCCCGGAAAATTCATTTAAGCTTGCTGCAACTTCATTTATTTCGCACAGCCGTGCCAGCCTGAAAATCCAGGACGGCTGTAATAATAACTGCGCCTTTTGCGCAATTCATATTGCCCGTGGCCACAGTGTTTCTCTTGATGTTGAAACTGCGATTGACAGAGTGCGTCAGCTGGAAGAGAAGGGGCATGATGAGGTTGTACTTACTTCAGTTAATATAGGCCAGTATAAAGCAGAGTATGAAGGTAAATACATAAATTTTACAGGACTTCTTGCTTTGCTATTGGAAAAAACAGATAAGATTCATTTCAGAATTTCAAGCCTTTATCCTGATGTAGTTGATGATGAGTTTTGCCGGGTAATTGCAGATCCTCGTGTTCAACCGCATTTTCATATTTCAGTACAAAGCGGAAGTGAAAAAATACTTGCTGCAATGAACAGACCTTACAGCGCCCAGTCAGTTATAGATGCCTGCAAGCGTCTTAATAAGGCTAAGAAAAAGCCTTTCATTGCCTGCGATATAATTACCGGCTTTCCCGGTGAAAGCGATGATGATTTTGAAAAGACAATGGCTTTGTGCAGGGAATGTAATTTTGCCTGGGTACATGCTTTTCCATATTCTGAGAGACCTGGCACTGCGGCTGTAACAATGAAGAATAAAGTTCCTCAGTCTGTTTCCGGAGAAAGGGCAAAGAAAATTACAGAATGGGCAGTTTCTCAGAAAATTAAATATGTAGAAGACTTTATTGGAAGCCAGCATGAAGCAGTTCTTGAAACTGTAAAACGTCCGCTGGCACTGGCTGCCGGCACAAAATCAGGCCGTTTTATTTATCACGCTGTAACTGATAATTTTATTCATTGTGAAATCATTTCTGAAAAGCAGATAGAAGCTAATAAAATGGTAAGAATACATATTACAAATGTTCTTTCTGATAGAATTAAGAAGGGTGGAGATATAGAAGCTGCTGCAGAATTTATATAAATTTTTAAGAAATTCGGCTTTTAGGTATTGATTAACTTTGATAAAAAGTATATATTAATACTCACGTAACGGGCAATAGCGCAGCTGGTAGCGCGTCTGGTTTGGGACCAGGATGTCGGGGGTTCAAATCCCTCTTGCCCGATAAAAGACTTCTCTTAATGGGAAGTCTTTTTTTTTGCCTTTTTATTTCCCGGTTGAGAAGCCGTTGATCATGTCTGCTACTTTGCTGGTGGCAGAAAGGTTTCTGTCTGAGGCGGTTACAGCTGCTTCGGCTGTCGATTTCATTTCGTCCATTCTGACAGTTACATTATTTGACTTATTCATTGTGCTTTCTGCAAGTGAATTAAGGGCTCGTATACCGGCAAATACATTCTGGCTTTCACCTTTCATGTGAGCCGATGCTGATGTAATGTCCTTTGTTGTACCTTCCAGAGTAAGCATTGAATTAAGAATGTTCTCTGCACCAATACGCTCTTCGTTCATTCCAGACTGAACTTCTTCAATCAGCTGCTGCAGGTGTTTAATCTTATCACCAACACTGGCAAAGTTCTTAGAAGATTTATTTGAAGAGTCTACAATTCCTTCAATTGCTTCTGTAATACTCTGGAGCAGATGAGAAATAGAGTCAGACTGTTTAGCTGATGTTTCTGCAAGTTTTCGGATTTCTGCAGCAACTACCGCAAAACCTTTTCCTGCTTCGCCGGCATGAGAAGCCTCAATAGCGGCATTCATAGCTAGAAGGTTTGTCTGGTTTGCAATAGATGCAATTGAAGTGTTTGCCTCAAGAAGCTGGGCACTCTGCTGTGCAATATTACCAACCTGATTAGAAACGCTTGCCTGCTGAGCCTGACCTTCATTTGCCTCGTCTACAAGAAGTTTATACTGCTCAAGAATTTCATTTACGTTCTTATCTACAGATTTAATATTTGCAGTAATTTCTTCAATTACAGAAGAAGACTGCTGAATTGCTTCTGACTGCTGGGTAAGCTTCTGATCCAGACTGTTGATTTCAGTTTCTACAGACTGCATTCCGTTTGTGATACCTTCAACCTTATCTGACTGTTCTGTAATACTTGCCGAAATATCAGATATATCATTGGTAGCAGCAGAAAGAACATTTATATGGTCAGTCATTTTTGTAGAAAGTTCATTTCCGGTTTCGTTAAGAATTCCAGTTTCTCCCTGAAGCTGTTGTATAAGATTATTTAAGCTTCCAATTACATTATTACAGTGAGTTCCAAGCTGAGAAAGTTCATTGTTTCCACGTACAGGGATACGGAAAGTAAGGTCTGCATTACCAGAAGCAATTTCTCCCATAGCGTTTGATATTGTCTTCATGGTTCCAAAGATTTTTGATGTGAACATTGAAATTACAATAACACCAAGAATCAAAACTATAGCACTCAGGAGAGCAATGCTGGAAACTCTTTTAATCATTGTTTCAAGGATTGTATCTACATAAAAATCAACTCCAATAAAACCAACAACCTGTCCTCTTGAATTTTTTATTCCTTTATAAGTTGAAATGGTGTATCCCCATTGTTCCTGCTTTTCCAGACCGGAAGAGTGAAAATCACCGTCTTCCATACAAAGGAATGGGCCGTCTCCATAATCTGAAATATCTTCTTTAGTTCCTATTGGTGAAAAGTTTTCTTCATCAGAAGGATCGCAGGATCCATCTATAACAAATTGATAGATAGTTCCATTTACAGGAGACATTGTATAAAGAAATTTACAGTTAATAGTTTCTTTAATATTAAAGAGAGCTTTACGTGCTTCTTCATAATAAGGATCATCTTCAGTAGGATTTTTGCAGAGAGCTTCAAACTTGTCTCCATCTATAACTTCAAAAGCTTTTTGAGCAATTGGACGACCTTGCTCTTCACAGAGTTTAACTCCAGTGTTAATGATGCTTATAGCAGCAAAGCCACCCATACACAAGGTGGAAATCAAAATAAAAAGACCAAAAACAAGAATAAAGCGTAATCGTAAAGAATGCATAAAAAACAGACCCCGTTGAAAATATATACTTATATTTTACAACGGGGTCTGTGCTTTTTCAAACAAAAAATGTTTCTATCGGAAATTAGATGTCTGTTCCTTTTTCTTCGTTCTTCTTCTGAACATAAGCAATGAATTCTTCAAGCTTCATTGTCTTCTGTTCAAGGCCACTGTTCTGGCGGAAGCGAACGGTTACAGTACCTTCCTTCTGCTCATTTTCACCAACAATCAGGATGTAAGGAGTTTTGTGTTCCTTTGTGATTGTCTTAATCTTGTTTCTCATGTTGTCTGTAGAAAGGTATGCATTTGCACGGATATCTGCACCAATCAAAGACTCATAAACCTTCTTAGCATAATCATCAAAATCATTAGAAACTGGAACAATTGCTGCCTGCTCAAAAGCGAGCCAGGTAGGGAAGTTACCTGCGAAGTTTTCGATGAGAATACCCAAGAAGCGCTCGAAAGAACCGAGAATAGCACGGTGAAGCATAACTGGGTGATGCTTCTGGTTATCTGCTCCAATGTAAGTAGCGTCGAGACGTTCTGCTGAAGGAAGCTGATAGTCTACCTGAATTGTACCACACTGCCATTCACGGCCGATGCAGTCGTAAAGCTTAAACTCAAGCTTTGGACCATAGAAAGCACCTTCACCAGGCTGAATCTCAAATTCAAGTCCAGCTTCGTGGCAGGCATCAGCAAGAGCCTTTTCAGCGCGTTCCCAGGTTGCAAGATCACCAACGTGATCTTCTGGCATTGTAGAGAACTTTACTACGAGCTCATTAAAACCGAAGTCATGGTAAACATTCTTCAAAAGCTTACAGAACTTTGCAACTTCAGAACCAATCTGTTCTTCTGTACAAAGAATATGAGCATCATCCTGAACGAAGCCGCGTACACGCATTACACCGTGGAGAGTTCCACTTGGTTCGTTACGAACATCGTGTCCGAACTCAGCGAGACGGAGAGGAAGATCCTTATAAGAACGCTGGCGGCTCTTGAAAATCTCAAGGGCTCCAGGACAGTTCATAGGTTTAATAGCGAACATACGTTTTTCAGATTCTGTGATAAACATGTTCTGCTGATAGTGTCCCCAGTGACCAGAGCGCTCCCAGAGAGTGCGTGGCATGATAGCTGGAGTATTAACTTCCTGATATCCGTCGCGGCGAACCATCTTGCGCATATAGTCCTGCATTACAGTATTAATTGTCCATCCGTTTGGATGCCAGAAAATCTGACCAGGGTCTTCCGGATCAAGATGGAAGAGATCCATTTCCTGACCAAGCTTACGGTGATCGCGCTTTTCTGCTTCTGCAAGCATAGCAAGATAATCTTTAAGATCATTTGGCTTTTCAAAACAGAGAGCGTAAACGCGGGTAAGCATTGTGCGGTTTGAGTCACCACGCCAGTAAGCACCGGCAACACGGTCCAGCTTGAATGCCTGTCCGTTGATTTCTTTTGTAGATGCAACGTGTGGACCACGACAAAGGTCAAGATAACCATCCTGCTCGTATGTAGAGATAGTTTCACCTTCCGGTAAATCGTTAATCAGTTCAATTTTATATGGCTGGTCAGCGAAAAGCTTGAGCGCCTCTTCCTTTGAAATTTCCTTGCGAACAAATTCATGATTTCCGGCAAGGATTCTTCTCATCTCTTTTTCAACGGTAGCAAAATCGGTCTCGGTGAATTTGGTCTCGGTTGGGAATTCAAAGTCATAATAAAATCCGTTTTCGATAGCAGGTCCGATAGCAATCTTTGTGCCCGGGTAAAGCTTCAAAATAGCTTCTGCCATCACGTGAGCGCAGCTGTGTCTTACAGTCTGCAAGTGTTCATCAATAGCCATTTTTGTACCTCTTTAATTTAAAAATGTTTATCTATTATAACGCTTTGATTGTAAGTATTCAATAAATCTACTATATTATGTTTATGATTAAAGCACAAATTACAGATAAAGAGCTTACAGCTCACTTAGATAAAATTGAAGCAGACCAGCTGCGCATTTTCACAATGGCTGATGGACGTATCCGCGGAGCACTTTTTCATGGTACACGCTTTGTAAACCAGATGAGAGCCCAGCATAAACTTGGCATTCTCGAGACTTATATTCTGGGACAGGCCTCTCTTTGTGGTGCCCTTACAATTCCAATGATGAAGGACATGGAACATACTATGATCCGCTTTGAAGGAACAGGCCTTGCTGAAGGCTATACCGTAGAAGCTGATTCAACCGGCTATGTAAGAAGCTATCTTGAAAATGAACATATTCCTCTTGATAAGCCTCTTGAAAACTGGAACTTAAAGCCTTTCCTTGGAGTTGGTAATATTACCTTCTCTCGCATTCATAAGGATGATAAGTTTCCTCAGTCTTCTACAGTAGATGTTGATGGCGAAAATATTGCCAGAGACTTTGCCTCATATTTTGCACAGTCTGAACAGATTAACACTGCCTTTAACTCAAGCATTCAGTTTGATAAAGCGGGCAGGGTAACTGGTGCCGGCGCAATGTACATTCAGATTATGCCAAAGACCGGAGGAACAGCAGAACTTGGCTCACAGGTAGACAGTCATCAGGAAGAGGATAAAGATGAAGAAGATTTACTGCGCCGTGTAGAAAACGCCTTCCGAGCCTGTCCAAGTATAGGCCAGCTTTACAGCGAAGGAGAAGTTGATTCAGAAGACATAATCCTTGGCCTCTTCCGCGAGTTCAATCCTCTTATCACAATGAAACGAGACATTGTCTTCGACTGCCCATGCAGCAAAGACTACTACATAGAACACATAAGAGGACTCCCATCCAAAGATCTGGAAGACATCCGCAAGAACGGCCCGGACCCACTGGAAGTTGTATGTAAAAAATGCGGTTCTGTATATCATATTCCGGTTAGTGAGATATAAAATATAATCATAAATAGTTATACGAATATGTAAAATTAAATGTACGCGAGTGGAGACAGTGTCAAAGTGCATCTTGACGTATTTGGCGCTTAGCCACAAAAAGAATCTGAGGATTTTCGCTTGCGAAAACCGCAAGATTCTTTCACAAAAACGGAAAGCCCGCACTTTGATACTGTCGCAACGGAAGTACATTTAATTTTGAAGATTTCTTAAAATAATTCTTGACGGTTATTATTTTTATGATTATATTCTAATAACGTATGGGGGTGTCCCGGTTTCGACGGAATTGGGAAATCTTGTACTGCAGGTAGGGGTGAAGGTCCCTTAAACTGACGACAAAATAACTGCAATTTTCGCAAGAAAAGAGGAAGAAGCTGACGAGGCATCTTTCGAAGCAGAAGCACTCGCTGCGTAAGTAGCCGTGCAGGAACTCAGGCGGCCCTGTTCCGCGTTGCCTGATCTTCTTTTACCTTATCGGGACTTGCTGCTCATTGTGTCTGGTCTTTGAGCGGGACTCTTAATCAGAATACGGAGGCGACGCTTGTTATGCTGCTACCGTCTCCCGACAACCACCTCGCATAACTAAACTTGTAGATGTACCTGGTTTACTTTTTCGGACGGGAGTTCAATTCTCCCCACCTCCATAAAAAAATAAGGACTGCTTTGCAGTCCTTATTTTTTTATTTAACAAGTTTCTTCAGTATTATGTATGTTATATCATCATTGAGCTGCCGGCTTCCTGTAAAATTGTAAAGGGCTTCCGGCAAAGCTTCAACCTGTTTTTCAAGATCTTTATCTACGTTATTTTTGAACACAGAAACAATTCCTTCACTTCCAAAGTATTCTTTTTTGCTGTTTGTACATTCTGTAATACCATCGGTATAAAGAACAAGTTCATCATTCTTCTTCATTTTGAAAGTTAAAGTTTCAAAGTTAATTGGAAAATCAGGAATACCTATTGCTCCATATTGATTTATGCCTTCCTGCTCAACTGGAGAAACTTCTTTTGTTTCAGAATTATATAAAAGCGCTTTTGGATGACCGGCATTTACAAGCTCAAAATTTTCTTTATTAAAACGAATGAGCATACCAGTAAGATAATTTTCTATATTTCCTTTTTCAATAATGATTCTGTCATTAATCTTTGTCATTACTTCATCAAGCGGAAGGTTTTTTCCTTTTCGGAATTCTTTTTCAATAATATTCTTAACCAGCATGGTTACAAGACCAGAAGCAATTCCATGACCTGAAATATCAAAAATACCAATTCCATCAAGTTTATTTTCTGTTATAAATAAAATATAAAGGTCACCAGAAACTCCTGCCATTGCTTTAGAGGTAATTTTAATATCCCAGTCTGTAATCTCGGATGTATCTGTTTTGTAAAAGCTCTTTTGTACAAAGCCTGCAAGATCAATTTCTTTTAATGCCCGGTTTTTTTCTTTTTCAAGAGCCTCTGTCCTTTGGATTACCATTTCTTCCAGATTTCTGTTTATATTTTCAACTTCATTTGCAAGCTGGACAAAATGCATAATAAGAAAACCAAGAAAAAGAAAGATAACTACAACCCAACTAATTGCAAGTAAAAGAGTATCAAATTTTTGATTAAAAAATATTTTTGCAATCAGCTGTGAAAGAAATGCGAGTAAAAATGGTGTAATACAAATTAAAAAATGAAGGAGTCTTTTATTTTTATTTTTTAAAGAATAATAAATAATTTTTATAAAATATATATATTGCAGGGATACTAATAAAAATCCAATTCTTAGTCTGTTTCGGAAGTCAGGAATATTATTTGCTGTAAAAGAAATAATAATTGCAATAAAGGTAATTATAAATCGTAAAAGTTTAATTTTTTTAGATTCGCTATAATGAAGAAAGTCTCTTGTGAAGCCAACAATCATGTAACCGGTTAATAAGGCTGTTGCTCCTTTAAAAATCTTTTCAAACATTAAGTATGATATATTTGCAATGTTTAAGATAGAATATTCTCCAAAGAAAAACACACATAGATATAGACTTGTAAATAAACATACTTGTGAAAAGGAAAGATTTTCTACCTCAGAACGTCGCAATAAATAAAGGAAGAAATATATCAAGTTTATAATCATGAGTATGATTGATAAAATGAAATACATTTTAGAATAAATAAAAGTGGAATAATCAGCTGCTCTTTCTGCATCATTATATTCCGAAATAAAAGGAACAGATCCGATTGAGCCATAACCATGGCACCACAAACAGATTATTACAGTATTTTCTTCTCCAAGATTAACATATTCTTTTGGAATCTTTAGGGCAAAAGATTTGTTTCCTTCAGTAAACTCATGAGGAGGGAAGCGGCCTGTTTTACCTATTGAATGATTATTTATATATACCTTTGAAGCAACTTTTACCCTGCCAAGATTTAATGCAAGATCCTTATGTTTATATTCATCAGGTATTACAAATGTGTTTTTTATAAAAACATATCCAATCTGGTTATCTAATAAATCTGAAAGTTTATCAAGATTATTGTCAGGTACTTCTGTAAAAGGATATGGAATTCCTTGAATGGAATATTCCCAATTATCTGTTAAATAAATTCTGTGATTAGATTTATTATTTTCCTTACAAGATGTAAAGAAAAATGAAACAAAGAAGAATAATAAAATATTAAAAGACTTTATTATTTTTTTCACAAAACCTCAAAAAAAAGCCTGCAATCTTAGAATCTTTTTCAGATATTTTCAGATTACAGACTTTTTTTATTAATTTACTTAATATTAAAAAAGAATTAATTATTCACCGTCGTGGTTAGCATTATGGAATTTCTGCTGGTACTTTTTAAGCATTGCAACAGCGTTTCTCTTTCCATTGTAAACAAAACCGCCGTTCCAGTATTCCAAAGCAGCAAACAAAGCGTTTCCACCATCCTGGCTGTCAGATTCTTTAGTTCTGAAAGAAACGTAGTTAGAAAGTTCCATAAAGTCATTATTGTGAAGACATTCAAGACGCTTTTTATTGAACTCATTCCATTTTTCAAGATCCTGGAAGCCTTCGCCTTCATCCTGTACAATAATGTGAGCATGTGTAGGGCTGAATGAATACCAGACTGTTACCTTCTTGTTGATATCGCAGTGGTTACCATGTTTTACTGCATTTTTGATAACTTCACTAATCTGCTGTTCAAGAAGATTCAGCTCTTTAATTTCTGTAGGTGCTGACTGAACAATCAGCAAAGTGAAATAACGAATCTGTCTGAAATCTGAAGGGAATTCCTTCTTCAGCATATTTGTTTTATCAAATAATGGGTCGTTCTCATCCGATCTGAGTTCTTTTAATTCCTGAACCATTTCAGTTCCTCCTGCAGTTTGCTTAACTTAAATTAAATGATGACTTTTTAAATAATAAAAAATTATTCTTTTACCATCAAAAGAGCTTCTTCAATGCTGTTTGCAATAGGGAAGTAGCCCATAAGCTTTGTAAGTTCAATTACCTTTTTAACAGAACCGTGAATATTTGCTATAGCAAGATTGAGGTTCATCTTTTTGATTGTTGAACAGATGTAAATAAGAGCACCGATTCCAGACGAGTCGATGTAGTCTACCTGTTCAAGGTTGATGACGAAGTTCTTTACGTTCTTTTCGAGCATCTTCATAACCAGCTCTTTGAGCTTGTATGAATTGTAAAGATCCATCTCACCGGTTACGTCAATGATGTAGACATCACCATTCTTACGTATTTTAAGTTCCATATAGAATCTCCTTTTTAATTCCCTATTAAATTATTGTATTTTAATAACCAAAAGGCTCTGATCATCATACTGCTGGGCAGTTCCACAATATTTCTTCAAATCGTCTTTTACACGGTTTGAAATATCTTTAGCTGCTGCACCGGCATTTTTTACAATTACTTTTTTAAGATTCTCAATAGAATATTGTACACCATTTTCATTGAGAGATTCAAGTAATCCGTCAGTACATGTAGCAAGAATATCACCCGAATTAAGTTTGAGTACAAGATTAGTAAATACAGTATCTTTTGTAACTCCCATTGGTTCACTTGGTACAGAAACCTGTTTAACAGTTCCTTCAGAAACTGAATAGTGGAATACAGGGTTGTTACCACAGGTACTTATTTCTGCCTCTTTTGTTGTTGCATCATAATTAATGAGGGCAATACTTGCAAAATGGTCAATTTTTGAACTTTCAAGACAAATACCTCTGTTAGCCCAAGACATGATTGTAGAAGCAGACTGGGCTGTATGAACAGCAAGGCGGAGAATAGCACGAATCATAATCATAACGATAAGTGAGTTCATGCCCTTTCCGGCGATATCTGCCATAACAAAGGAAATACGGTCTTTTCTTGAAACAAGAATATCATAATAGTCGCCGCAGACATTTTCAGCAGGATTTGAATAACAGCCGATTGAAAGACCTGGAATAACAGGGAGCTTTGCAGGGAGCATATCCTTCTGATATTTAGAAGCAATAGAGCCACCCTTATTCAATTCTGTGTGTTCTGCATAATCAAGGAAGCTGTAAAGTGGTTTAATAGCAGTAGAAACTGATTCAGCAAGCATAACTGCTGTATCAAAATCATCTTTATTAAACTTTTCGCTGTCTGGTTTACGTGCAAGACCTACAAGACCTACAACTGCATCCATCTGTTTGATTGGAGCGAAAATGTAAGATCCACAGCGGAGGAACTCTTCTGGTCCGTTCTGATATACACGTGGGTCTTTTACTGAGTCTGTAATGAGAACTGGCTGACCTTCTGTAAAAATCTGTCCAAAAATATTGTCCTGAAGAGGGAATTGTGCAAAACGAAGGTTTGTTTCTACACGGATCGGCTTATGAGGAAGGTCTTCCGGCAATTTATATGGTGGAGGGAAGGCTCCCTTAAATGATTTAACGGCAAGTGTGTTATCATAATCATCAGCAATAAGGAAAATACAACCATCTGCCTTAACTTTTTCTGTCATAAGGTCATTACAGTATTCGAGGAAGTTTTCCATACTGTTGTTATTTGTAAAGAATGTAGAAAGTTTTGCGATAAGATCTCGGTTAAGTTCAATATAACGCTGGTTTTTCTCTTCAATCTGCTGGATTACAGCTCTGTTTACCATATCGTTATCACGGGAAGCATTAATTTCAGCTGCTTTCTTAGCAGCTTTCTTTTCTTCAATCTTTTCTGGATTTACAAAAGCCTTAATAATCAGATAAGGAAGGAGTACAACTTCTGAAAGGATAATTGTAAATACAACATAAGAATAAAAGCCTTTAAAAGTACTGTAAATTGTACCAATAAACATTATTCCGGCTGTAATAAAGAATGTAAGGCTGATTTTTGCCTTATTTCTCAGCTTAATTATCAGAAGAAAAAGGAAAAGCAGAGCACTTATTCCGGCGGCAATGTAAAGAGGGACATTTATAAATGAATCAATGGTAAACAAATTTTTCTCCTAACGAATATAGTATTACTATATTATCGGCATTATCTTAGATTTTAACATTGAAATTTTTAGCCGTCAAGGAATTGTTTTCTTCTAAAGGGAGTAGAAAGTATTTTTAAGAAACTTCTCTTATAAGAAAACTGTATTAATACGCTTTTACAGGGCTCCTGGTATATCACTGTTAGCATCTGTAATTGCACGGCGTAAAATAATGCATTTTATGCGGTTTAAGATGCGCTTATATACAGGGATTTTATAGTGTTTCTTAAAATCAATAACAGCTTCATCCATAGGAATGTTGTCGCCGAATTTCTTCTTTAAATCATCCCAGTAGCGGACGGTCCATACATAAAGATCTCCGAGGGTACGGCCAGGGAAGTAACGTAAGATGTATTTTTCTCTGATTATTGAAGCCAGAGGAAAATATACATTGTAAAACCAGGATTTTATAGCTTCTTCCATAGTTACTTCTGTTTCTTTATTCTGATTCATATAGTATTTATGAGTCAGAATATGATTATAAATTACGTCGTAGCGTCCCGGGCTTGAAAAATCAAGACACCAGTAGTCGGTAATGTCGCCAAAACCTGTTTCGCTGTAGAAAACCCTCTTTTCATAGTTGATAATCTGCTTTTGAATCTCCTTAAGAGAGTCTGCTCTTTTAAGTTTAATCTCACTTTGCAGGGAAACTACTTCTGCATCAATAAATTCTGTTCCACGGGCTTTTGCAACTGAAACACGGTGGTTTCCATCGCGGACAAAGTATACTCCTGCAATCTCGTAAACCTTTATAGGAGGGAGAGTTATGTCGTTTAAGGCAGCTTCATCTACATGTTGCCAGCGGTTTTTTAGGTGAGTGCTTTTAGGGAAAAATCGGTTATCAAAATCATTGTAGCGGCCTTCGCTTCCTATAATTTTTTCAATAGGGATAACCTTCATTCCAACATAGGTTTCTGCGTTTGCCTTTATCATCTGCTTTACGTCATTAAGGGAAATCAGTTTTGCTTCTTCTGGAGAAAGCAGGTGCTGAATTTCATTTATAAAGGCTTTTGTGTGTGCTTTGTTAAAATCTTCTTCTGATTTTGCTTTTGAAAAATCCATCTTAGTTGTCCTTCTTGTCAGTAGTTGTTTCCGGTAGTTCAATTACATAATGTGCGTATGCATTGACTACGGTTGTGTCATAATACTTTCCGATGCGTTCTTCGCGTAAATCATAAAGATGAATATGACCATGTACCATATAAGTTGGCTTGAATCTTTGTAAAAACCAGTTATAGCATTCAAAACCAAGATGGCAGGGATCTTCATGATCGTGAATATGTCTCGGAGAAGCATGAGTCATAAAGATATCAAGATATCTTCCGTATTTTAACTTGTTATAAATCAATTTTGGGGCAAGTTTCAGAAGCTTGAATTTCATCTGGGCTTCTGTAAACTGGCAGAGTCCATTGTTGTAACGGACTGTACCTGAGGTTCCTGCAATTAAAAGGGGAGTTTTTTTACCGGTAACAGGATCTTCAAAGGTCAGGTTTTCATTAATAAAAGATTTGAAGCCCAGGTAGATTGCACCATGGCCATGGATAGCCTGATCGTAATTCCTTGTATATTTGGAAGTGTCAAAATGACCATCTCTGTGATAAAAATGATATTCCTTTAAATCGTGATTTCCGAATACAAAATATGTAGGCTTATTGAATACCGAAACTATAAAATCAACATAATCCATGGGCAGATCGCCTGCACAAAGAATGAGGTCAATGTCGGGAAATGCTTCTTTTACATTCTGGTTATAGATAAGCGGGTCAACATAGTCGGAAACACATAAAATTTTCATTATGCACCAGCTTTTGAAAGCAATGCTTCCAGTTTCTGTTTTTCTACCAGTTCAACAGGTCTGTTTTCTGCAAATCGTTTAGCTGCTGTATTAAAGCCGGAACTTGAAAAAAGGAAGGCCTTTACACTGTTCATAGACTTCATTTGGTCGAGGGCCTCGTGAATCTGTGCTTCTTCTACAGGCTCCGGTTCACGGTAGAAGCGGATAAAGATAACCTGTTTACGAACAGCCATCCACGATTCATCGCTTTTGTTTACACCGGTAATCTGACAACCCCATTTTTTTGCATCGCAGGAAAGAACCTGAAGGTTGAGTCCTTTAATTGTTGCGTTTCGGCATATAATAGGAAATTCTTCATTACTGCAGGTAAGATAATCTTTAAGAAAGTCATTTGCCTGAAGGTCTTTATATTCAGAAAGTTTTGCAGAAACGTCTCGAAAACCTTTGTTTCTCTTGTAAATCAGTTCCCACTGTTCAATAGCCTTGTCTATTTTACGGCTTTTTTCATAGCAGGCAGCAAGGAAATAACGTGCATAAAGGGTTTCGCCCTGTGTTCCGTCTTTATCCAGTTCAATTGCGCGCTGAAAATCAACAAGGGCATTATCTGTACGGCCGGCAATCATATAGCAGGAACCGTGTTCAATAATAGCCTTCTGTTTTACTTCAGGATCTCTCTGGGCTTTTTCAAAGGCTTTTATAGCACCCTGAAGATCTTTTGCATCTTTTAAGATTTTTCCAAGATAGTAATAAGAAGTATAGTTTTCAGGACTGAGCTTGATAGATATGTCAATTTCTTTCTTAGCTTCATTAAATTGCTTTGTACGATAAAGCATAAGACCGATTTCGGCATGAGCTTTTGCATGTTTTTTATCAAGCATTGCACATTTCTGCATAAAACCAAGGGCCAGGTCATAACGGTTCTGATCTTCGTAAATACGGCCTACCTGATAAAAGTTTTCTGCATTCTGAGGGTCGAGTTTTGTAAGAAGAAGGAAGTTTTTAAGGGCTTCATTCTGCTGGTTATACTTAAGAAGCAGCTGTGAATATTCTGTACGGAAAGCAAGCTCGTTTATGCCTTCTCCAAACAAAGCATTGTCATTTACATTTTTATATTCAATTACAGCAAGTTCTGTTCTGTTTTCCTTTATATAGGCTTTTCCAAGATAGTAATGGGCAATATAATTCTTAGGATCCTTAGCGAGAATCTGCTTTGCTATTTTTATTGCATTCTGGGTTTTTCCCTGCTTGATAAGGCGGGGAACTGCTTCAATTCTTTTTGGAGATACAAAGTTTTTTAATATAATGATAAGAAGAGATATGATTACAACGGCAAAAACAGCTATAATGATAATAAGCATGTGATACTCCAAAGGAATCTGATGAGTTGCAATCTGCCTGGTAATTGGCTTGCTCAAAGCAGATTAAGTCTTTTCAGAATCTCTCGATAATAAGAGTATTAAATTTATGTCGATATGTCAAACACGAAGGAAGTATATATGAAAAAATTGAAGGTATTTCTTTTTACAACCTTATTTTTCTCTGGAACATATCTTTTTTGCCAGTCGGGTGAATCTTTATTTAAGGAAAACAATGCAAAGGATGCAGTTCAGGTTCTTGAATATGAAATTATAAACGGCCATGTTTCTGAAAACTCATATAACTTTCTTGGTTTGGGGTACTATCAGCTTGGTGAATATGAAAAGTCTCTGGATGCTTTTAAAAGAGGTCTTAAGGCTCAGCCGGAAAATGCAAAAATCCTTTCGTATAATATGGGTAACACTTATTATGCTCTCAAGGATTATAAATCAGCAGTAAGCTGCTATTCTGATGCCTTAAAAGCAGATCCTCTTTTTTATGATGCAATTTTGAACCGGGCAAATGCTCTTTTAATGGCAGGTCAGCTTCTTTCTGCCAAGGAAGAATATAGTGATTATCTTGTAAAGGTTCCGGATAACCCTCAGCGCGAGAGGATTGAGCTTTTAATAAAGGCTCTTGAAGATGAGATATCCCGCCGCGAAGAAGAAGCAAGACTTTTAGCAGAGCAGAATAAGGCTCAGTGGGAAGAGTATGATGGAAGCCTTGCAGAAGATAAGATAAAAGATTTTTCTCCGGATTGGGAACTGGTTGATGGAGATATAAATGACAGCAAGAATGAAAATGAAGAACCTGAATGGGAACGTATAAATGGTGAGAATCCACACCCTATAGCAGAAAATAAGAAGAAAGAAGAAGTAAAAGATTCGGAAGCTGACAAAGCTGAATCAAGTACTTATTGGGAAGAGTTTGAACAGGAAGGAAATCCGGCTGTTGCAAATGCTGAAGAAATAGTAAATGATGAAGAAGACTGGCTTGCCTTCAGTGATGAAGAAATTGATGAGATGAAAGAACTTGAAAAGCAGTCTCAGGCAGAACACGAAAAGTGGCTGGAAAATGAACGCAGAAAGAGAGAGGAAATAGCCAGCCGGGAAGCACAGACAAAAAAGAAAGAACAGCAGAATGCTCTTGAAGAAGAAAAAAGAATGCGCGAGCAGCTGCTGGAAGAAATGCGGAAATCAGAGGAAGAAAGAAGAAAAAAACTTCTTGAAGATGTTGCTAATTCTTTGCAGGGAAGCGATTCTACCAACTTGACCTCTGGAGCAGAAGATTTGATAGATTATGATCTGGAAGGAGAGCTGGATTAAAATGAAATTCAAATTCTGGAAAGAGTTATCGGATGAAGAAAAGGAAAAACTTCTTAAAAGAATCTGCGGTGCGGCCGCAGTAATTTTTGTTATTGTCCTGCTTCTGATGCTTATGAAGTGCCAGGGCTGCAGTAGTGGAAGAAGTCGTGATTTTGCTGACGGGCGCGGTCATGCTTATGGAGAAAAATTCTCTGGTAACAGCCTTTTTGATAATGAATATGGTAATGGCGCGGATGATTATACAAGCCTTGATGAGAATGATTCTGTTAATGGGGAAGGATTAAAGCAGAAGACTGGAGAGTCAGAGAAAGAGGCTGAAGAAGCTGCGGCAAACAAGGCTGCAGAAGAGGCAGCTGAAAAAAAGGCAAAGGAAGAGGCTGTAAAGAAAGCCCAGACAGATGCTAAGGCAAAAGCAGAAGCTGATGCTAAGGCTAAAGCAGAAGCTGATGCTAAGGCAAAAGCCGAAGCAGAAGCTGCAAAGAAGGCTGAAAAAGCAGCTGCTCAAAAGAAAGCAGAAGAGGAAAAGGCAAAAAAGAAGGCGGAAGAAAAAGCCCGTAAAGAAGAAGCCAGAAAAAAAGCTGATGAAGAAGCCCGCCTGAAAAACGAAAAAGCACTTGCGGAAAAAAAGAAGGCTGCAGAAGCTGCAAGACAAAAGGCAGAAGAAGAAACAAAGAAAAAGGCAGAAGCTCAAAAAGCAGAGGAAGAAGCTGCTGCTAAAAAAGCAATGGAAGATGCAGCTAGAAAAGCGGCAGAAGAAGAGGCTGCTAAGAAAGCTACGGGAGAGAAGTCTGCTGCAGAACAAAAGGCGGCTGAGCAGAAAGCTGCTGATGAAAGAAATAAATCAAAACTGGATGAGCTTGCAAAAAGAATTGCAGAGGCAACTTCTGCTTCAGAAAAACAAAAACTGTTAGATGAAGCCGTTGAACTTGCAAATAAGCTTATAGAAAGCGGCGAAAAAAGCGATACTGCTCATTATATTCTTTCTCAGGATGCTCAGAAGAAAAAAGATTATTATCGTGCCCTGAGTGAACTTGAAAAAGCAATTGCAATTAATGAATCAAACTACCTTTATTACTATGATATGGGTAAACTGCAGTATCTGTTACGTAGATACAATGATGCCAAAGCTTCGTTTAAGCGTTCAATCGAATTAAATAATCAGTTCCCGCCTAGTGTATATAATCTTGGTCTTACTTATGTAAAATTGAATGATGAAAACAACGCTCTTGAGGCATTTAAAAACTCTGTAAAGATAAATCCGGAATATGAAAAAGGCTATATTGAACAGGCGCGGGTTTATAACAGACTTGGAAAACTTGAAGAGTGTGTTAAGGCTTACAATAATCTGATCCAGCGATTCCCTGATAACAATGCAGCGGTTATGGAACTAGGTTCTGTTTATTATCAGTATGGAAAGTATGCGGAATCTGAAGCACAGTATAAAAAGGTTATAGAAAGGCTTTCAAAGAGTGAAGAAAGAACCTTAACTGCCTATAACCTTTCTAAGGTTTTATATGATGATAAAAAATATACGGAAGCTACAAGATATGGCTGGATAGCTTATGATGAAAAGGATTTTCTTTTAAATGACATTCAGCAGGCAAATATCACTTACAATTATGCGCTGATTCAGGAAAAAAACGGAAAAGCAGAAGAGGCAAAACGCCTTTATAATGAAGCTTTAAGCTTAAATCCAGGGCACTTAAAATCAAAAATTAATCTTAGTGCTCTTTATATGTCTGAAGGAAAAGATGATGTAGAAAAGGCTCTGACACTTTTGCTGGAAGCATATAAATCAGACAGCAGTGATTTTAGCGTTAATAACAACCTTGGAACTGCTTATATGCTTAAAGAAGATTATTCTGCCGCAGAACAGTATTATAAGGCTGCTCTTGCTATTTCTCCTGATGATGAGGATGCGATTTTTAATCTTGCAAATGCTCTTGTAAAAGCCGGAAAGCCTGCCGAGGCTGTTTATAATTTCAGTAAAATTACAGGCAAAAATCCGGAAAATCTCGAAGCCTTTGTAGGTCTTGCAAAAGCACAGCTGCAGGCAGGAGACGGACAGAGTGCCTATAAAAATCTTTTGTATGTGCGAAGCAAAAATCCGTCCTTCCGCAAAGCAGAAGTTGACAGTTTAATTGCTGTCCTGGAAAACTAGGTGCAGGGCGCGGTTAAGTTCGCTTTACAAGTTCAAAAAGTTTTTCACGGCTTATTACTGTATAAATAGGGCGGCCATGCGGACAGTGGGGATCTTCAAGAGTAAAGGCCTCTTCTGCGAGTCTTGCTGCAGTTATATCATCCAGAACATAGCCGTCTTTTACTGCGGCCTTGCAGGCTGTCATTGCGGCAATGGAACGGATGATTTCTTTAGGTTCAACCTGTTTTACAAAAAGCAAAGTTCTGAGGTCGTATTCTGTGCCTGTCCATCGTTCAGGAATTGTTTTAATTTCCCAAAGGCCATCCGAAGTATGTTCAGTTTCAAAACCAATTCTTGTAAGTTCTGCTTTTAGTTTTTCCAGCTGATTATCCTGGCTTTTTGATTCAGTTTTAATTTTATATGGAATAAGAAGAGGCTGACGGGCAGAGTCTCCTTGAGATGCCATAAGTTTGTCAAAAAGAATTCTTTCATGAGCAGCATGCTGGTCTATAATGTAAAGGCAGTTGCTTTTTTCAACTAGCAGGAAGGTTCCAAGGCAGGGACCTATATAGCGGATTTTAGTTTGAGCAGGGGCTGTTACTTCCGTATTTTGAGATGAAGCTGCTGCAAGTGCTGCTTCGGCAAGAGACTGTGTTCCTGAAGCTTTGGGAGTCCATGTAGTATTTGAAGAAAGCCCGTTACCGTTTTTTATTCCAAGATATTTAGAACGGAAATCAGAAAGATTTTCCGACTTAGTTTCTGAAGCTTTGTAAGAAATGTGTTTTTCGTAAAAGGAATCAGAATGGGCTGCAGTTCCTCTTTGAACAGAAGCTGAAATTGAAGTTGAATTGTTAACTGCTGATTCTGTAGGAAATGTGAAATCAAAATCCTGAGCGCGCTCTTCGTCTGTGGGTTTATCTTCCGTAAAATTAGAGTAAGTATACTGATGGAAAAATGTTCTGATAGTAGAACTTAAACCATGGTGAAGGGCAGAAATGTCTGAAAAGCGGGCCTCTCTTTTTGCCGGATGAATATTAAAATCAATGAGGTCCGGACGAACCTGGGCAAAAACTGCAGCAACTGGATAGGTTCCGTTTGGAAAAAAGCCCTGGGCTCCATATTCAACTGCCTGAACAAGTGAATACTCCTGAATACGACGGCCGTTTGCGTAAATGAAAATTTCTTTTTTATTAGTACGGCTTACAGCAGGTTCTCCTATAATAACATTAAAAGACCATTCCGGATTTTCTCCTCCGGAAGAATTACTGAATTCAAAAAACAGATCCGGACCTTCGCTGTAACTGTTTGCCATAACAAAGCGGTCTTTTTGTGACTGGCCTGCAGGAAGGTCCAGCTTTGTTTCTCCGTCTGCAATAAAGCGGAAGGTAAGGTCTGGTCGGGCGAGTGCTTTTTCTATAAAGGTATTGCGGCACATTATACCTTCGGTTGCCGGACGTTTTAAGAACTGGCGGCGGGCAGGGAAGTTTTCAAAAAGTCCTTCTGCCTGAACAATTGTGCCTTTTAATTGAGCTGCAGCTTCTATTATATGATCTTCTGTAATGCTGGCTCTCATTTTATAGCCGCCACTCTGGATTGAAAGGCGGGAAACTGCGGCAATGGATGCAAGTGCTTCTCCGCGGAAGCCTAAAGTCGAAAGATTCATTAAATCTACTTCGCTTTCTATTTTACTGGTGGCGTGAGGGCGGGCACAATTTTCCAGGTCCTCTTTTGTCATACCTGTTCCGTCGTCTATTATTCTGATTTTGTCTATGCCGCCACCGCTGATTTCTACAGTAATGCATGTAGCTCCGGCATCTATGGAATTGTCCATAAGTTCGCGGATTATGGCATTTGGGCGGTCAATTACTTCTCCTGCAGCAATTTTTCTTGCTACTTCGGGGTTCAGAGTGCGGACAGGTCTTTCTTGGCTCATTTTCTTGTTCCGTTTACTTCGCCGTCATCGCTGAAGAGATCCATCTGAGGCGGATTTTCTTTTGTCATAGGATTTGGTTCATTCATGAGAATCTGGATTTTTCCTTCAATTTCATCCAGCTGCTTTTCCATTCCGGATGCAAGCTTGATGCCTTCTTCGAAGTCTTTAAGGGCATCTTCGAGGGAAATATCAGTGCGTTTTATATCTTGTGTAAGTTTTTCGAGTTTTTCCAAATTTTGTTCGAATGTGTTCATAATACCTCTGCTGCAATCTTACCCTTTGCAGGTGTGATTGTTAATTTATCTCCTTTTTTTATAGTTGCTGCATCTCGCACAACTTTTCCATTCTCGTCTGTTACCATAGAATAGCCGCGGTCGAAGATTGTCTGCGGGCTGGCGTTTTCCAGGACGGTGCGGCTTTGAGTTATACATACCCGAAGGTCGCGGATTTTGTCCTGAAGATTCTGTGGCAGGGCTTCTCGGGCAGCAGCAAATCTATTTAAAAGCGGCTGTTGGATATTACGGAAGCGCACTTCAAGGCTTTCGGGATTAAAGGCCTTAACCATAAGCCTTGTGTTTTTGATTCTGGCAGAAATTGTGTCGTAAAAGCCTGACTTATAGTCTGCCAGGTCTTGTTTAAGGTCTGCCAGTAGCGGAACTGCCATTTCTGCAGCGGCAGATGGTGTTGGGGCACGGCGGTCTGCTGAATAATCACATAAAGCCCAGTCAATTTCGTGTCCAACAGCACTGATAGTTGGAATTTTAGACTCAGCTACAGCCCTTACAACACTTTCTTCACTGAAAGGAAGCAGATCTTCAAGAGAACCTCCGCCACGACCAACAATCAAAACGTCGCAAAGCTGGTAAAAGTTTGCAATTTCAATCATTTTGCAGATAGTCTGGGCGGCACCTTCTCCCTGAACGATAGCCGGAAGAACTATAATATTCATTCCCGGATTTCTTCGTTTAGTTACATTGAGAATATCGCGGATTGCTGCTCCCGTAGGACTTGTAACAACTCCGATTGTGCGGGGAAAGAGGGGTAGTGGCTTTTTTCGGTTTTCATCAAAGAGACCTTCTGCTGCAAGCTTTCTTTTTCTCTCTTCCAGCATCTGCAGAATGTTACCGGCTCCTGCAATTGCCATAGAATTTACTATTATCTGGTAATTTCCCTGAGGGGCGTAAACTGAAAGACTTCCTGTACAGCGGACTTTATCTCCATCCTTAGGGCGGAAGTTCAGTTTCATTGCAGCGCCGCGGAAAAGTACAGCCTTTATCTGGGCATTATTGTCTTTAAGGGTAAAATAGATGTGGCCAGCGGCACTAGGTCTCCAGTTAGAAATTTCTCCTTCAATTGTGATTGTGCGGAAGGAAGTCTCTAAAATTTCTTTGATTAAGTCTGTAATCTGCGAAACGCTGAAAACAGTATCCTGTGGTAATCCCGGTGCGTTCATTTTTCCCCTCGTTTTTCCTTAATGTCAACTTACCTTATTTTATTAACTTATTCAATGAAATGCCGATAAAGAATTTGATGAAAACCATAGTAATTTTTTATGAAGAAGAGTCAAAATATGCCGAAGAAAAGGCTTTTAATGGAAAATCAGCTGTAGAATCAGCTGAAAAATGGGCTTCTTCCCTGAATTTGACTTCATATACAGTAAAATCTTCAACCTTATCAGATCTTTTAACAGATATGAAAAAGCTCTGCGATGAAAATCAGGCGGAAAATATGCTTTTTTCTTATAAGGATCTTCCATATCTTAATAAAGAGCTTTCTCAGAAAATTCTGGATTCTCAGATTGAATATAAATCAGAATATACCTTTGCAGACGGCTATCCTTATGGTTTTGCTCCGGAAGCATTGAATGCCGGTACTATCGGGATTCTTGCTGTGCTTTCAAAAACGACACAAAAAGCCCTGGGCGATGAACCTGTAAGCCGCGATGGCATCTATAATCTTATAAAAACTGATATTAATTCCTTTGATGTAGAAACAATTATTGCTGATTCAGACTGGCGCCTTTTGCGTTTAGCCTTCCATTGCGGTAAAAAAGACAATTTTATGCAGTGCAAGGCCCTCTTTGACCTTGCTGCTTGCGACGATCTGGCTTCAGCTGATGTAGAAAAGCTTTCAGAGCTGGCTTCTAAAAATCCGGCCTGCTTAAAAACTGTCCCTGGCTTCTATAATATTCAGATATCAGATAAGGTAAACTTTGAATCTCTTTATCTTCCAGAACATGCTTATTCACAAAATAATATGCCATACGAAAAGTGTGCAGAGCTTATAGATCAGATTGCAGCTTTCAGTGAAAAAGCGGTAATCAGTCTTTCAGCCTTTGGTGAACCTCTTTTGCACCCGGATTTCCTGAAAGTCGTCGAAAAAATCCTTTCTTACGAGGGATTGTCAGTATTTTTCGAGACAGACGGCCTTTCGGTCACTCCTGATTTTACCGAAAAACTTGCTCAGCTTGAAAAATCAGCTGCCCCACGTACAAACGGCTGGCAGAAAATCATGGTAGCAGTAATTCTGGATGCAGCAAGCGAGCCAACTTATCAGAAAATCCATAAAAAGGCCGCTGCAGCAGCCTTCCAGACAGCTGTAAATGCCGTAGCGCTTCTGCAATCAGCTATTCCGGGCAATGTTTACCCTCAGTTTGTAAGAATGAATGAGAACGAAGCAGAACTGGAAGCTTTTTACCGCTACTGGAATGAAAAAACAAATCCTTCGGGTGGAAATCTTATAATCCAGAAATATGATGATTTTGCAGGCCAGCTGCCACCATGCAAACCGGCTGACCTTTCGCCTTTAGAGCGCGACCCATGCTGGCATCTCCGCCGCGACATGACAATTCTTTATAACGGAGATGTGCCTGCCTGTCATTCCTGCTGGAATCAGAATATTAGTGGAAATGTATTCAATCAGAAACTGGAAGAAATCTGGCATAAAACAGATGATCTTCTTGAAAATCATATAAACAAAAACTACTGCTGCACCGGAAATTCCGGAAAATGCGCTGACTGCGGAAAATGCGATGAATGGTATACCTTTAACTTTTAGTGAACATCAGATAAACAGAACAATTCTCGGCGGACCAAAAACTCTTGATCCTAATGCCTTAAATATTTCTGTAATCCTTCTCAATAGTAGTGGAAGCCACTTTAAGCTCCATGTTTTTGAGAATCTTTTGCAGTGTAATTTTCAGACAATAGTTTCTGTTGAGCATGATTCAAGCAATTTTACAGATGATGTAGTAAAACGCTTTCCAATGATAAAATTTCTGGTGCCGCTTGAAAAAACAAGCGACGGAGATCTTATAAATCTTGCAATGAGCGAAATTACATCTGATTATGTTCTTGTAATCCGCGACAGTATGAATATACCGGCCAACTTTATTCCTTCTCATCTGGCAGAAAGACTTACAGCAGACTCTCTATATTGTATTGTTCCCCGACTTTTAGATAAAAACCGCAACGCCTTGCCTTGTGCCTTCAGTCCAAGCGCAGAACGTACACATTTTGTAATAGATTCTTCATCAGAAATAGCAAACGGTAAAAAAACTCTTTTTCCATTTGATTACGTTGCTTTATATAATAGAAAAAAGTTCATAGAGCTTGGTGGTTTTGACTGGACTATTACATCTCCATACTGGCAGAATCTGGATCTAGCCCTTCGTTCATGGTTATGGGGAGAACAGACTGTCCTTACATCATTACTGCAGTTTTCTTATATTGATGAGCCTCCTGTAAATGATACAACTTATAATCTGGATTATTTAAGATATTATCTCAAAAACGAATTGCCAAAAATCAAGATGGAGCAGGGCTATTTAAGAAAGTCCTCTTTTCTTGTCTTTCTTGGTCATTCTTCATGTGGAATTATGGAAGCAAGAAGGCAGTATAACGCTGCCAGAACCTGGATAGCAAAAAATAAGTTCCGTTTTAAAATGGATTTACAGACTCTTGTTCAAAACTGGAGCAATAAGGATGAAGACAAATAGAATTGTAATTGTTCAGTGCAGATTATCCTCTACAAGATTGCCGGGAAAGGCTTTAAAAGATCTTGCCGGCAAGCCTCTTTTAGCCTGGGTTCTTTCTTCTATGAAAAAGGTCAGGGCAGACTATTATTATGTTGCTACAGATAATGATTCTTATGAGAAGCTGCTTCCGGTATGCCGGGACTATGGTTTTGAATGTTTTGCAGGTCCTTTAGATGATGTACTCTCCCGTTTTACAATGCTTCTTGATACTGTAAAAGCAAAAACTGTAATTCGGGCAACTGCAGATAATCCTTTCCTTTTTTACGAAGCAGCAGAAGAAAGCGCTGAACTTTTTGAAGAAAAAAACAAAGGAAAAAGTTCCTGCGACTATCTGACATATTCAGGACTTCCTCATGGAAGCGGAGTTGAAGTATTCAGTGCAGATTCACTAAAAAAAGCAGCTTCAGAAACTACAGATCCTTATGACCATGAGCACGTAGGTCCAGCCCTTTATAATCATAAAGACCGTTATAATTGTGAATTTATTCCAGCTCCGAGCCGCTATAATTTTCCAGATTTCAGAACAACCATAGACACTTATTCAGATTATCTCAGAGCCGTTTCAGTTATGAATTATATGAAGACTCATAATTATCAAGGACCTTTTACTACTGAAGAAATAATGGAAGCCTGCCGTTCTAATACAGTAAAATATCCTGTAGTTCTTGTTCCATCAGTTGTAAAAGGCCATGGTACAGGTCACTTAAGACGCTGCCTTTCTGCAGCCCTTCAGGGGGGCTTTTTTGTATATATTCCTGATGATACAAGCCTCGCAGAAACAGATTCAATTGTAGCAGAGTATATAAATGAAGGACTTTCTCAAAATCAGATAATAAACTCTATTCCAGATGAATCTTATCTGCCTGCAATTATTACAGATACTTTTGAGCTTACAGAAAATCAGCTTAAAGAACTTTCTAAAAACCGCAGCCTTATTTCCATAGATGAAGGTTCGCGTTATACCGAATACTGCGATTATCTTTTAGATATTATTCCTTCATATAAATGCGAACGTCTTGCAAATAAAACTGATTCAAGCTTTATTACAATGCCTCAGAATATTCGTAAGCAGACAGCTTTAGATTCTGAGAAAATAGTTGAGCGGGTTTTAATCTGCCTTGGAGGAGAAGATCCTGCAAATCTTACTATGCCTGCAGCTCAGGCCTTTCGCAAAAAGTTTCCGGATGCAAAAATTACCGCAATTATTTCTAACGCAGATAATCCTTATGTAGATTATGCAGGTGGTCCTAATATTGAGTTTATTAAGCCGATTCCGGGACTTCGCGAAAAACTTTTTGAATATGATATTGTTGTAACTCATTATGGTCTTACCGCTTTTGAAGCAGTATATGCCGGCTGCGGTGTTATTCTTTTGCCTACAACAAAGCTTCACAAAAAACTTGCAGAAAAATATGATTTTGCCTTTGTGGGTGATAAGAAAATATCAGACTCAGCGCTTGAGGCTGCACTTGCTTCAGAAAATCTATATGCAAAAAAAACTGATGGCACAGAGTCTGATGGAGAAAAGAAATCTCTCAGTGCATTTTTGCGTCTCCTGGCAGCTGGTAAAAGAATGCCTTGTCCTGTCTGCGGAAAACTTCCTTCCCAGCCGGATCAGGTTATTTCCAGAAACGAAAGCAGAACTTACCGCCGCTGTGCTTCCTGCGGTATGGTTTACATGGCTTTTACAACTATTGAAGATAAAAAATATCAGAAAGCCTATTTCTTTGAAGATTATAAAAAACAGTATGGAAAAACCTACGAAGAAGATTTTGATTCTATAAAAGCCCAGGGAATGAGAAGGGCAGGAATTATTAAAACTCTTTGCGGACCTGGTAATACAGGAAGTGAAAAAAATATTTTTGATATCGGCTGTGCTTACGGTCCTTTCCTTGCCGCCGCCACAGATTCTGGTTTTAATCCTTTTGGAACTGATATTTCTGAAGAGGCAATTGCTTATGTTCAAAAGAAATTGAAGTATCCTGCAGTTTGTTCTGCTTTCCCTGATATTGATACAGCAGAAGAATTTGGAATTGCTCAGTTTGATGTTGTTACAATGTGGTATGTAATTGAGCATTTTAAGGATTTAGGCAGTGTTTTAAGAAAGGTTTCTTCTATCGTTAAGAAGGGTGGCCTTTTTGCCTTTTCAACACCAAGTGGAGAAGGAGTTTCTGCTGTAAGTGATAAAGATCATTTTTATCAGATCAGCCCTACAGATCATTATACAATTTGGGAACCAAGTCGTGCCAATGAAATATTGCGATTATTCGGTTTTAAGGTTGAACGAATTGTTTCTACCGGTCATCATCCGGAGCGATTCCCTTCAATTAAAAAGTCTGGCGCAAAACCTGGCAGTTTGAAATGGAAACTCGTTGAAGCGCAAAGCCATGCAAAAAGACTTGGCGATACCGTAGAAATTTACTGCAGGAAAATATAATTATGAAAAACATTTTAATATTAGGTGCAGGTCTTATGCAAAAGCCTGCTATTTTAAGTGCTAAGGAAGAAGGCTTTAGAGTAAATGTAATTGATGCAGATGATAAGGCCGTTGCAATTCCTTTTGCAGATACTTTCAGAAAAATTGATTTAAAAGATAAAGATGGAATTTTAGCTTATGCAAAAGAATTAAAGGCCTCTTCAGAAGGCCTTGCTGCTGTATTTACTGCAGGAACTGACTTTTCTGCCAGCGTAAGTTATGTCTGTGAGGCTTTGGAATTGCCAGCTCACTCTTATCAGGCTGCAATTAATGCAAGTGTAAAAACTGTTATGCGTCAGTGCTTTGCAGATGCAGGTGTGCCTTCACCGGCTTTTATGCGCGTTGGAAAAGAAAATGTAAATGAAAGCCTGTTAAAATCAGTTCTTCAGAAAATGTCATTTCCACTGGTTGTAAAGCCTGTAGACAATATGGGTGCCCGCGGTTGCCGTATGGTAAGAAGCGAAGTAGAATTTCTTCCTGCTATAAAGACTGCCGTAGAATGTTCACGTACAGGTTATGCAATAGTTGAAGAATATATGGAAGGACCTGAGTATTCAATTGATGCTCTTGTTTATAATGGAACTTTTACTGTAACAGGATTTGCTGTTCGCCATATAAAATATGAGCCATACTTTATTGAGGTTGGCCATACAATGCCTGCCGTGCTCGATAAAAAAATCCACGATGAACTCATTTCAGTTTTTGCACTTGGTGCTAAGGCTCTGGGGCTTACAAGAGGAGCCGCAAAAGCTGATATCAAATATACCTCAAAAGGTCCAATGATTGGAGAAATTGCCGGTCGTCTTTCCGGCGGCTATATGTCCGGCTGGACTTATCCTTATGCATCAGATTTAAATCTTACAAAGCAGGGAATCTTGATTGCCGCAGGAGAAGAACCTTCAGACCTGATTTCAAGACGCCAGAAAGTAGATTTTACTCCAAGCGAGCTTTGTAAAAATGCGGAAAAGCCTTATGAACTTTTTGAAGTTCCGTGTCTTCGCACTTCTGCAGAAAGAGCCTGGATGAGTATTCCGGGAACCGTAAAATATATAGAAAATATCAAGGATTATTCGGATAGGGCTGTTTTTGATGTACTTCCTCGCGCAACAGTAAAACTTGGATGTGAAGTAGACTTTCCTCGAAATAACGTAGAAAAATGCGGAAACATAATTGCAGTGAGCCACGACAGAAAGGCTGCAATAGAAGTTGCCCAGGATGCCGTATCTGATATTTTTATTACTCTTGAAGCAGATAATCCAAGAACCGAAAAATACCTAAATCTGGCAGAAGATGATGATGAAGCAGCTTTCCCGCCAGATGCCTTTGGCAGATTAAGTGATGATGAAATTAAAAAAATAAAATCTGAAATTAATGAAATTTCTGCAGGTGCAAAAACAGCAGATTTTATTCCAAAAGTTTTGCAAAGTGCCGAATATATAAATAAGACAGACTGGAACTATAACACAATAAAAGCCACCGCAGAAAAGTTTGATATTCTGCGTGCAAAGCATCCGGCTCTTGATTCACAGCGTTTCTGGAAGGCTGTAATGAGGGGTGGAATTCAGGCAGCGGTTTATGTTTCAGACACAACAGAAAAACTTAGTGGAAAATAAGCAGGAACGATATGAAGCTTAAGAAAATCTTCACAATATTCAGTATTCTCCTTTTAGCTCTTTCTCAGCAGCTCTTTGCTGCAAATGATATAGATCTTCTTGAAACCGGTAAAAAATCAGGAATGACAATATACTGGGATTCACTTTCTGAATCCGGAATGATTGAAAAAAACGGTCATCAGCTTTCTTTCAGAAACGGAGAAGGAATTGTTCTTCTTGACAGTTTAAGAATGATGATTACCGATGCTCCGGAACTCAAAGGGAATCAGCTCTATGTTTCAAAAAAATTCCTTGATGATAGTGAAGAATTTTTTAATCAGAAATCAGAACTGCCATTTAAGGTTGGTGCAATCCTGATTGACGCAGGACATGGCGGAAAAGATCCTGGTGCCCTTAAGACATATAAAATCAACGGTAAGAATGTAACTATCCAGGAAAAGGATATTACTCTGAAAGTTTCAAAAATGCTTGCCGAACGCTTGAAATCAGCATACCCTGGAAAACAGATTATACTTACAAGAAATACAGATAAGTTTTTGACTCTTGGTGAGCGAACTGATATTGCGAATAATGTTAAGGTTGGCGAAAACGAAGCCGTGCTTTTTATTTCTGTACATGTAAACTCATCGCTTAATAAGAATTCATCCGGATATGAAGTATGGTATCTTTCTCCGGGCTACAGAAGAAATGTTCTTGATAAATCTGCAGTTGATGGAGATGAAAATCTTTATCAGGCCCTTAATTCCATGCTGGAAGAAGAATACACAACCGAAAGCATTATGATTGCAAAGTTCATTATGGACGGACTTCAGGGACAGATAGGAAAAGAATCTACAGCACGCGGAATAAAAGCAGAGGAATGGTTTGTTGTCCGTAACTCAAATATGCCTAGTGTTCTTATAGAGCTGGGATTTGTTTCAAACGAAAAAGAAGCCCTCTTGTTAAATGATGAAAGATACTTGAAAAAAGCAACCCTTGGAATATATAATGGAATTGCAGCGTTTATTACTCACTTTGAACGTTCTCAAGGATTTACTACAATAAAATGACAGCAAAAGCTACTATAAATATGTTGAAGCAAAAGAGCCTTCCAATTTGTATAATTTCTCTTTTAATTGCAGGTATTTTTGTCCTTTCATTTTTTCTTTACGGAATATCAAAACATGCTGATCGCAGAACTTTTATTTTCCCTTCTGCAGAAGACGGCAAGTATATTATTGAATACAGAAATCTGACAGAAAAACCTCATCAGGGAGATATTAATCTTTATATTGATGAGATACTTCTTGGCTCAACTGTGGAGCGAACAAAGTTATTATTCACTCCTGGAACACGCGTACTTTCCTGCTTTGAAAGAGATCACATTTTGTATGTAAATCTTTCAAATGATCTTCTTCAGATGGGGGAAGGGGTAATTGAAATCAGAGAGGGGACAGAGCTCCTCAAAAAAAATATAATGAGAAATTTTTCAAAAATAGACTCAGTAGAAATTTATATTGAGGGAAAATCTGCTTTTGAAAAATAAAAAACATTGACAAAACGGTGTACTTGTTAGATAATTAATTTAAATACAAGGCTACATCGAATTAGTATAAAAAAGGAGCTTCAAATGAAGAAGACTTTTGGTTTAATTGCAGCTGCTATGCTGCTTGTTGGTGGCGTTGCTTTCGCTGAAGAAGCTATGCTCATCGATTTTACACTTCTGGATGCTGACGTATGTGCTGACGACAATGGAAACGCAACACAGAACGGACGCACAGTTATGGACTACTCTGTAAGCGCTGGTGCAACTTTCACAGATGATCAGAAAGATCTTATGAAAACTTCATTGGCACTTCCAGAATGGGAAATTAAGCTTAACTCATCTGCAAAGACAGTTTCAAGCTTGGCTGACTCAACAGTTGTTGCCGCTCCTGTAAAAGGCGAGGCTGATGTTCCTTTCGCTGGCAAGAACGTTATGGGTGTTCGCATTGTATTCCCTACATGGAACTCAAATGCAAATGCTCGCATCGAACCACCGTTTGACATTCCAGCTTATGAGCCACTTGCTCAGGCAGATGAAAATGGTACACGCCAGGAACCAACTGATGAAGAAAAAGCAAGCGGAAAAACACTTTTCGAAGATGGTTATGGTATTGTAAAGAATGTTGGAACTGTAAAGGCTATTTCTGTTACAACAATGGGTATGAACTATCCACATGGACTTTATGTTCTTATGTCAGATAACGACGGTGTAGAACGCCGCTACTTCATGGGATATCTTGGATTCGACGGATGGAAAGAACTCCGCTGGAACAACCCACAGTATATCTCTGAAATTCGTAACCGCGAAATTCGTGTATATCCAATCTATCCACGCGGACTTCCATTTGTAAAGTTCGAAGGATTCCAGATTACACGTGATGCTGCTCACATTGGTGGCGACTTCATCGGTTACTTCAAAGACGTAAAGATTATTTACGACAAGGCTCTCCTTACTAGCGATCGTGACATTGCTGATGAAGACCTCTGGGGAATCATTGGTAAGAAAGAAAAGGCTCGCCAGAATGCAGAGATGCAGAAGTTCGGTAACAAGCAGGTTAACCGCTACCTCGAAAAGGCTAAGCTCGCTTCAGAAGACGAATTCACTTCTTCTTTGAATGAAGGTTCTGGATCTAACGCACAGAGCAACGCTGGTCAGGCTGCTGACGCAAAATAATTAGCCTATTGAGCTGATTAAAACGCCCTGAAAATTATTTGTAAATGGTAATTTTCCAGGGCGTATTTTTTTTTAACTTCAACGGATTTTATTCATGGAAACTGTAAACTTAATCTCTAAAAGACAAATTCGGGAAATCTATGAATCTTATACAGATTATTTCAATGAAATAATGTCTAAGGTAATAGAACGTCTTCAGCAGAATGTAAAGCTTTCTGCACAGCCAACTTATAAAAGCCGTGTAAAAAGCTTTGATTCATATTATAAGAAGGTACTCAGATTAAAACCTGAACAGATGGAAGAAACAAAGTTTCTTATCTACCTTACAGATATGATGGGGATAAGAATGATTTGTGCCTTCCTTGAAGATATTAATATTGGTCTTGACCAGATTAAAAAGCTTTTTGAAATAAAAGAAGTTGAAGTAAAAGGTGCAGAAAAGAAATTCTCAGAATTCGGATATGAATCAATTCATGTTCTTGTAAAGATTCCGCCCGAGTTTCTGCCTCCTCTTACAGGAAAATATGAGGGCCTTGCTCCTATTTCAGATGAGCTTGTCTGTGAAATCCAGATCCGTACAATCTTACAGGATGCATGGGCAGAAGTAGAACACGAACTTATTTATAAGATTGAATTTAATCCTTTTGATATTCCTTTACGCCGTAAGCTTGCATCAATCAATGCATCACTTACCCTGGCAGATATTACCTTCCAGGAAATCAGGGATTATCAGAATAAACTGCAGAGGGAACTTGATGAACGCAGACGTTCCTTTTATTCTCTTGCAGATGGCTTCTTAAACGAAAAGACAGAGAAAAAAGATGAAGATATCAACCGGGTTAGTCCTTTTGTACAGGGCACAATAGATGATCTTCTTCTTAAGGCAATTGAAGCTCACAATGATGGGCATCTTTCAGAGGCTGTTGATATTTATACAAGAATCCTTGAGGCTGTTCCAGATACAGATAAAAATGTTCTGGCAGTAATTCATAAACACCGTGGTATGGCTTTCTTTGCAATGAACAAACTTGATGATGCTCTTGATGATTTCCAGAAGAGTATTGATGCAGATAATAAAGCTTTCCGTTCTTACTATTACAAGGGTATTGTTTATTCAATTCTCAAGCAATATAAAGAAGCAATTGAGTGCTATTCAAAATCTCTTGAAATAAATGAGTTCCAGGCTCATACTAACTTCCGTCGTGCTATGGCCTATTATGAACTTGGCGAATATGAGCAGTCTATGAATGATCTGGATGTTGCTCTTAAACTTGGAATGGACCCGGATGAATGCAAGCCTTTACAGGAAAAGCTTGTAAAAAAATTCGGTATGAATATGTAAAAAAATATTTAAAATATTTTAAAAAATGGCTTTTTTGCAGTTGACTAAAAATATAGAGTCTGATATATTATTCAAAGTCAGCGAATGACATATGTCTCCTTCGTCTAGTGGTTAGGACATCGGGTTTTCATCCCGACAACAGCAGTTCAATTCTGCTAGGAGATGGATGTACAAAATAAAGAAGCTCACCTATGGTGAGCTTTTTTATTTTGTACTTACCGAGTTTTAACTTGCCCGCCACAGGGCGTGCATTTTTTGCTTCGCAAAAAAACGTTAAAACTCGAAGGTGTAATCTATAAATGGAAAGTCTGAACGAACAGGAAGAAAAAAGATCTCTAAAGCCGATGGATGTTGAAGCTGCGGGGGCTTATATTTCTGCTGGTGGTTCTCTTTCTAAAATCTCAGAATCTTTTGAAGAACGTCCTGTTCAGGTTGAACTTTTAAAACATATTGTAACAGCTTTTAATGAAAATAAAATTGCTGCCTTTGAGGCTGGAACAGGAGTTGGAAAATCATATTCCTACCTGATTCCATCTGCTCTATGGGCTCTTACAAATAATGAGAGGGTTGTTGTTTCAACAGGTACAATAAATCTTCAGCAGCAGCTTTGCGAAAAAGATATCCCAGCCGTAGAAAAAATAATCGGTAAAAAAATCAAATATGTTTTGATGAAAGGCAGGCAGAATTATATCTGTATCCGCCGTCTCAATGATGCTGCTTCAATCCTTGATCTTTTTGAAGGTGAAGGTGATGAACTTAAAAAAATAGCAGAATGGGCTCAATCTTCTGCTACAGGTAGCAAAAGTGATCTTTCTTTTATGCCTTCCGAAAATGTATGGTCAAAAGTAAATTCAGAAAGCGATGCCTGCATGGGAAAGAAGTGTCCCTTCTTTGGTGAATGCTTTGTAATGAAAGTGAGAAAAGAAGCTGCAGGCGCAAATCTTTTAATTGTAAATCATCATCTTTTATTTGCAGACATTGAATCACGTCTTTCCGGTGCCGGTTATGAAGATGCTGCAGTACTGCCACCATATCATCATATAATATTTGATGAAGCTCACGGAATTGAAAACGCCGCAACAAGTTTTTTCAGTGAAAGTGTAAACAGATTCAAATTAAATAAACTGATTAATCAGATGTATCGTCACAGAAAAAATTCTGAGGCTGGACATCTTTGTAGTCTTGCAATTCTTTCCTCAAATGAAGAAAAGGCAGGGGAAGCTTTTGATCTTACCAACAGAATTAAACTGGCTCTTACAAATGTTGAAATTGCCGCAAAAGATTTACTTGCAAATGATTATACAATGAGACTTTATGAAGCCACTGCCCGTAATTTCGGACCTTTTTTAGTGGCTCTTGGAGAATTAACCAGAGCTCTGGGCTCTTTTGCAGATCTTATCAGAATCATTATGGAAGGTATTGATGAAGATGATAAGGATGCACCATGTTACTGGGAATCAAAAATAATTCTTCGACATCTTGATGACTATGTAATTCTTTTGAAAAACTTTCCTTTGTGGGATGAGAAAAAAGAAGATGTTTTCTGGATTCAAAAAAGACGCCTGCCTCCGGATATGGTTAGAGACAGTGGCGATGCAGAATATGTAATACTTACACAAACTCCTCTTGATATCTCTCACCTGATGAATGAGGGTGTTTTTGAGCCGATGGAAAGTGTTGTATGTACATCTGCTACTCTTAAAACCGGCCGAGACTTTTCATACTGGATGAGACGAACAGGCTTGTCTCTTGCAGGGGAAGATAGAATTATAAAAGGGGAATTTCCTTCCCCTTTCCCATATAACAAAAATATGCTTTTTGCAGTTCCTGCTGATGCACCTTTGCCTGATAATATTCAGTTCCAGCAGTGGGTGGAAATGGCTCTTCCTCGTTTAATAGAAGCTGCCGGCGGAAGAACACTTGTTCTCTTTACTTCTTACGAATCACTTAAGAGTGCTCACCGTACAGTAATGGCAAGTATGAGAGCTTTTCCTGGTAGAATTATGAAACAGGGAGATGATGATAACAGCAAATTACTTGAAGCTTTTAAAAAGGAAAATGAAAGTGTCTTGTTTGCTACAGATTCCTTCTGGCAGGGAGTTGATATTCCCGGAGAATCTCTTTCTCAGGTAATTATTGTAAAGCTTCCTTTTACTGTGCCAAATGACCCGGTTTTTGTTGCCCGTGCAGAAGCAATTGAAAAACGGGGCGGCTCTTCATTTATGGAATTAAGTGTTCCGGAAGCTGTAATTAAATTCCGCCAGGGAATAGGTCGTCTTATACGACGTTCAGATGATAAGGGCGTTGTTGTTGTTTTAGACCGCCGTATTTACGAAAAGCGTTATGGTTCTATTTTTACAGCTAGTATGCCTGAATGCAAACGTATTTATGAGTCTCTTTCTGATATTTCACGTAAAATAAATTCCTTTATTTTTGATTAATAATGCGATATAATATTTTTTAGTTTTGGGGTTTATATGTCCAGTTTTCTGACTATTTTATGTTTATTTTCAATGGTTATTCCTGCATCTTTAGCAAACATTCTTGCATATCCGGTATGCAAAAAACTTAGTGTCAGAATATCAGATTATATTGTAAAGGTATTGGCTCCAAGACTTTTTGCCATTCTTTACACATACAGAAAATTTCACTTTTTTGGTTATGAACAAAAGAAAGATGAACTCCCTGAAAATTTTATTATAATTGCAAATCATCAGAGTCTTCTTGATATTCCTCTCTTTATGAATTTTTTAAGAGATAGAGAAGTAAGATTTATTGCAAAAGATACATTGGGTCGTCATATTCCTCTTGTTTCAGAAATGCTTCGTGCACAGGAACATTGTTTAATTCCACGTAAGGCAAAGCCAATGGAAGCAATGCGTTATATTTCTGATTTTGGAAAAAGAGTAGTGGAAAGAAAACAGGTTCCAATCCTTTTTCCGGAAGGTTCCCGAACACGTGATGGAAATGTTGGAAAGTTCTTTTCTGCTGGTTTCCGCCAGCTTACAGAATCTACAGGTCTTCCTGTAGTTGTTTGTGCCTTAGACGGTGGCTGGCGTCTTCGCGATTTAAGAAAACTTGTTTCGAATCTGAAACATGGCTCATATAGAGTTAAGATCTTAAAGATTTATGATGCGCCAAAAACAAAGGAAGAGTGTAATACTATTCTAGAAGAATCACGTATTTTAATGCAGCAGCAGATTGAATACTGGCGTCAGTTGCCGACTAATAAGAAATAATAGATTGCTTCGCCTTCGGCTCGCAATGACAAAAAAAGACCGTACGTTTCATGATTACGTACGGTCTTTTTTTTACAACCAAGTCAGTCGGCAAGCACAGCTTGCCTCTGAGGCGTTTTTTCGATAATCCTAAAACGACCCTTTCGGCTCGTTTTTTAACGGATTTTCGATTGTAGCCTTATTTGAAATCCTTTGGTCTTCTTTCAACACGTTTGCATTTCTGGCATTCTGCCTGATTCTTAAGTCTACCATTTTCAATCATGGTTTTCATTATGATTTCGCCACCACAGTCAGGGCAAATGAATTTTTGTGTTGCAACAGTTGTACGAGAGTTTTTACTAGCTCCAGCCATTATGTGCCTCCAATCGAATATTCGTATCAAATATAATAATGAGATACGGCTCTAGTGTCAATAATTCAAGTTATAAAAATCGAAACTTTCATTGACACAATATATGTAATTTGATACTATGAACAACAGTTAACTATATTTTTTGGGGGTCTCCAATTGGCAGGCAAAAAATCATCTGCAGAAAAAAGACACGCACAGAGCGAAGTTCGCAGACTTCATAATAAAGCAATCAAGAGTACTTGCAGAACTTATGCAAAGCAGTTTGTAGAAGCAGTTCAGGCTAAAGACCAGAAACTCGCTGAAGAAAAATACAAGCAGCTCCAGAAGGAACTTGATACTGCTCGCAGCAAGGGTGTTTTGAAGAGAAATGCTGTGTCTCGCAAGAAGTCAAGAATGATGAATCTTTATAATGCTACATTCGCAGCAAAATAACATTTTTGATTAATGCATTATGGAAAACCAGTTGAATATTTTCAACTGGTTTTTTTTATGTTATAATAAATTAATTAATTTAAAAAAGGAGAAAAAATATGGCGGAAGCTAACATTACAAAAAGCGATTTGATTGATGCTGTTTATAAATCAACAGATATTGAAAAGCAGGTAATTCAAAAGGTTGTTGATAGTTTTTTATTAGAAACAAGAAGTGTACTTGAAAAAGGTTCAACAATTGAATTACGCGGCTTTGGTACCTTTGAAGCACGTCTTAGAAAAGGAAGGGCTGCCGCTCGTAATCCAAAAACTGGAGAGACTTTTAAGGTTGAACCTCATTATGTTGCAGCTTTCCGTGCAGGCCAGATATTAAAAGAAAAACTCTGGAATCTTAAGAAAAAAGATGAAAAATAAAAAAGATAAGCCTGCAAAATCAAAAGGGCTTTTTCTGAAAATATTACTTTTACTTATTTCCTCTGTCTTATTCTGGATAACAAATCCAAACTGTATTTTTGAAGATGGATTATGGTATTTTGCTTTTTTCAACTATCTTCCTGTCTTATTTTTAATCAAAAAGTCTTCTTTATCAGAATCTGTAATTTTCGGAGCACTTTATGGTGTTATATCCTACGGATTATACGGCTACTGGTTACAGGCTTTCCATCCGCTGGGACTGATAATTGCATGTCTTGGTTATCTGATAATTTGTGCTCTTTTGTTCACAGTACTTAAATGGGCAGATATAGTTTGTAAAAAAAACGGCTGGCTTCTTCAGTTTATCTGCATATGTGCTTATGAATATTTGAAGACTCTTGGCTTTTTTGGAATCTCTTATGGAGTAACAGCCTATACACAGTGGAAGTTCCTTTATCTTATTCAAATCACTTCGATTGTCGGAGTCTTTGGGTTAAATCTGCTTGTTATCTTTCCTTCTGCATTTTTCTTCAGTTTGATTTACAAAAATAATGAAAAGAGAAAATTAATTAATCATGTTGATTTTGGACGAAAGTCTCACATTTCCGCTTATGTAAAAAAAGAAGAGGCACTTTCTATTAATTCCTTAAAGCTTACTGTAATTTGCGGAATTATATGGGCAATCCTTTTTCTTTCTTCAATCATTTATGGATTCCAGAAAATTGGAAGTGCAAAAAGAGAAAACTTCATTACAGTTGCTGCAATCCAGAATAATGAAAGTCCCTGGAAAAATGGTATAGAAGAATATTCACGAAATATTAAAAATCTGATTCAGCTTACAGAAGAAGCCCAGTATCTTTCTTCTGAAATTGATTTTATTGTCTGGCCGGAAACTGCAGTTGCTCCTTCAATCATTTACAACTATGACTATGGAACTGATGTCCGCCGTTTTATGCTGATTTCTCAGCTCTTAAATTTCCTGGATGAAAATAATGCTGTTTTTGTAATTGGAAATTCTCATGAGGTTGAATTCCGCGGGGCAGAAAAACAATATTACAACAGTGCTCTGGTATTTGAATCAGGAAAGAATGTTCATCCGCCTGAGCCTGGAATATATTCCAAGATAAAGCTTGTTCCTTTTACAGAAGATTTTCCTTTAAAACATACTTTTCCAAACTTGTACATAAAGCTCTTGAATGGTGGAGCTTATATGTGGGATAAGGGAGATGAATACACAGTCTTTGATTACCGGGGATTAAAGTTTTCAACTCCAATTTGTTTTGAAGATACCTTTTCTTCTGTCTGCCGTAAAATGGTTTTAAACGGTTCAAGATGTTTTATTAATCTCAGTAATGATTCCTGGTCTAACAGTAAAGCCTGTCAGCATCAGCATCTGGCAATGGCTGTTTTCCGTTCTGTTGAAAATCAGGTGCCATCGGTTAGAAGTACAGCAAGCGGAGTAACCTGTATAATCAGTCCTGAAGGAAAAATTGAAAAAGCGGCTCCGGAATTTTGCCCGGCCTATATAATAGGAAAGGTTCCTGTGATAAAAGAAGGGGAAGTAAGCCTCTTTACCAGAGCTGGAGATGTGGCAGGAATAGCAGAAGCATGCCTTGCAGGCTTAATATTGATAATAGAGACAATACTTGTTATAATTAAAAATATAATAGAAAAACAATAAGACTTACAGGTGTTTTAATGGCTGAAAAAAACGAGATTGAGAAAAAAAATATTACAGTATTCGGTGAAGAAACAGAGTTTGATGGAGTTCTTGAATTCAACGATCGTCTTGTTATTACCGGAAAATTCAGCGGAAAAATTAATGCACCAGAAGGTGATCTTGAAATTGCTAAAAATGCTGTTTGCAAGGTTGATAAAATTGATGCAAACTCAATTATCGTTGCTGGTGGCGATGTAAATGGAGATATGAATGCTGCAGAACGTGTGGAAATCTGTTCCGGCAGTAAAGTTATTGGCAATATCACTACTGCAAGAATCAGAATTGCAAATAATGTAGAGTTTAGCGGAGATGTAAATATGCTGGAAAAGGAACCTGAGGTTGATTTGTTCTCAGTTGCTTCTTCAGAATACAAACAGGCTATGATTATCCATAGTGATGTTATAAAGTAGGCTATAATCGAATGGCTCAGAGGCAATCTATGCTTGCCGACTTACATAAATGTTGACAGAAATGTAAAAAAATAAGATAATATAAATATAGGGTAATTATTTCTTTTCCTGACCCGAAAAAATCAATTAAATCTGGTGTTAGTTTTTTTACTATAAATAAAATCAAAATACAATTCTAATTATTTTATGAGGATTTTTTAATGGCAGCATTAAGAAGGCGTCGTGCAGACGATGCAAATGGTACAGAGCCGGCAGAAGAAGCTCAGGCTACTCTCGATTTTGGTTCAGCAGAAGCAACAGAAGGAACAAAAGAGGCTGCAGAACAGACACAGTCAGATGAAGGTGTTACAGAAACTCAAGTTCAAAGCGAAGTGACAGAAGGAAGCGCTGAAGAAGCTCCGGCAGAAGGTGAAGCTTCAGAAACAGGCAAAGTTGTTGTAAAAAAACGACGTGTAGTAAAAAAAGCAGAAGAAGGTGAGAGCGCTGCTTCGGCTTCGGAAGAAAAACAGAATAACAATAATTACCGATATCAGAATAACCAGAACAATCAGAACAGATATAATAATAACAGACGCGGTCAGGGTGGAATGCGAAAGCCTTACGGCCGTAATTCTTATACACCACCAAGTGCAGAAGTTGCAGAAATGATGGCCGCAGAAGCCGCTGCTGCAGCAGAAGAAAATGCTAACAAGCCACGCCTTTTAATCAATGACCTTACAATTAAATCTATGCCAGAGCTTCGTGAGCTGGCAATGAATTATGGCTTTACTGCCGATGATCTTGCTCCAATGAAAAAGCAGGATTTGATTTTCGTAATCCTTAAAGCACATACAGAACACGGTGGAATTATTTTTGCTTCAGGTTCTCTTGAGATTCTTCCTGACGGCTACGGCTTCCTCCGTTCTCCACAGAACAGCTATCTTCCTGGTCCTGATGATATTTACATCAGTCCAAGTCAGATCAGGCTTTTCAATCTTAAAACTGGTGATACAGTTTACGGACAAACTCGTTCTCCAAAAGAGGGAGAGCGCTTCTTTGCTTTACTCCGCATTGAAACTGTAAACTTTGATGAGCCACGTGTTGCACAGACCCGCGTTCCTTTTGAAAACCTTACACCGCTTTATCCAAATGAAAAGCTTCGTCTTGAAACTGTTTCAACAGAAGTTTCAACACGTATTGTTGACCTCTTTGCTCCAATCGGAAAAGGTCAGCGTCTTTTGATTGTTGCGCCTCCAAAGGCTGGTAAGACAATCCTTATGCAGAAAATTGCAAACGCTATCACAACAAATAATCCTGAAGTATATCTTATCGTGCTTTTGATTGATGAACGTCCTGAGGAAGTTACTGAAATGGAACGCGCTATCAAGGGTGAAGTTATTTCTTCTACCTTCGATGAGCAGGCAACTCGTCACGTTCAGGTTGCAGAAATGGTACTTGAAAAGGCTAAGCGTCTTGTTGAGCACAAACGCGATGTTGTAATTTTGCTCGACTCAATCACTCGTCTTGCACGTGCTTACAACCAGACTGTTCAGACTTCTGGTAAAGTACTTTCTGGTGGTGTTGACTCTAACGCTTTGTTCAAGCCAAAGAGATTCTTTGGTGCTGCCCGCAACGTAGAAGAGGGTGGTTCTCTTACAATCATCTCTACAGCCCTGATTGAAACAGGTAGCCGTATGGATGAAGTTATCTTTGAAGAGTTCAAAGGAACCGGTAACTCAGAAATCGACCTTGACCGCAAACTCGCAGAAAGACGTCTCTTCCCGGCTATCAACATCAAAAAGTCTGGTACCCGTAAAGAGGAACTTCTTCTTACAGAAAACGAGCTTCAGAAGATCTGGATTCTCCGTAAGGTACTCAACCCAATGGAAGATGTTGATATCACTGAGCTTATCCTTGACCGCATGAAGAAGAGCAAGACCAACGAAGCCTTCCTTGCAAGTATGAATGCCGGTACCGCGGGGATTGACGGCTAGGTTCGAAATTTATATAATAATTGCATTATTTTATCTTGTGATATTATTTATATTTTTGGCTGACAGTGGCGAAATGATAGAAGTGCTTAAGACACAAGCTAGAGGCTGCTGGGCGTAATATCGGGCAAGAATATAGGAGTTATACAAATGAAAAAGGGAATTCACCCAGACTACCAGCTTACAAAGATTACATGTGTTTGTGGAAATGTAATCGAAACACGTTCAACTGTAAAAGACATTCACGTTGAAATTTGTTCAGCTTGCCACCCATTCTATACTGGTAAGCAGAAGCTCGTTGATACTGCAGGTCGTATCGATCGCTTCAACAAGCGCTACGGAATTAAAGATAATAAGTAGTTCTATATCTATTTTTTATTTTTGGGAAAGACTTCACTTAAGTGAGGTCTTTTTTTTTGCTTGTTCTTCATGAAAAAAGGTCTTGGCCAACGGGGAGTGGCTCGCAAGTCTCGCCACATGAGGCTTTATTTCGATGAACCTAAAACGACCCGCTTTCGTAGCTCGTTTTTTAACGGTTCTTCGATTTTAGCCTTGTTGTCCAAGGTATTTTTTTACTCCGAGCATATAAAAACTTCTGAGTGAAAAATATTTAAAAATTACTTTGTTTCTTTAATTCAGATCGAATTTCCAGACTTTGTGCGGCCTTTTACCGGCAAAGTCTACAGGGATTGTTTGTTCTGTTATTTCTTTCCAGGTAAAATCGGAGCCGGCGGCAGTTTTTGCTGGAATCTTACTAATATCAAATTTGATTCTTTCTGAGTTAGTAGAGAAGTAAAGAGTTCCACCTGGGGCCAGTATATTCAGACAGTCTTTTACAAGCTGCGGCCAGTCGCGGTTTATATCCAGAACATCTGTTGTGGCTTTGCTGTTGCTGAAGGTTGGCGGGTCGAGGATAATAAGGTCATATAATTCTTCTGCAGTAAGTTTTCCGCCTTTTGCGGCTACGGCTTTTTCCTGTAAGAAGCGCATGCAGTCTGCACGGGTAAACTCGTATTTCTTTTTATCAGTAAAACCATTGAGCTTCATATTATCTTTTGCCCAGGCAAGATATGTATTAGATAAATCAACTGATTCTACAAAACTTGCATTTCCCTGAGCCGCATAAACAGAAAAACTTCCGGTGTAGCAGAAGAGATTTAGTACACGCTTTTTGCTGCAGGTGTCACGCACGCATGCTCGAAGACTTCTGTGATCAAGGAAAAGCCCTGTATCCAGGTAGCTGGTGAGATCAAGATGGAAAATTTGTCCCTGTTCCATAACAAGACCTTCAACTTGAGTTGCTGAAACAAGTTCAGCATGACTGTTCTTTTGATACTGTGCGTTGTCTTCTCCATCCTTATGGCTCTTGTGGCCACGGGACTTTTTAATAATGTGAGAAGCATCAATGCCAATTACATCTGCTGCAGCCTTTGCCATTGCATCAAGCCAGGCAGCTTCATCTTCATCAGACTTTTCGTAAGGGCGTTCATAAAGGTAAAGAACTGCATATGTTCTTTCTTTAATTTCTTTTTCAACAGCGGGATCGTTTGCACTTAATCTTTCATTCTGAGCTGCCATAAATCTTGCTGCTTCAAGAAGGGAATCAACTCCATCCGGCAAAAATTCATATAAATCAAGAGAAACTGGAACTTCCGGAATATCACGGTCATAAAGGCGGTAGCAGCTTACGCGATTTTTGCGCATCTGCTTACGAAGTTCCTTATATTTGCGGCGTAATCTGTTTGCAAAAAGCTCTGCCTGATAGGAAGTTTTATCTTCATTGTTATTTGGAATATTCATATGGCGATTTTAGCATATATCTGATATAATTTACATATGACTGCTACAGAAAAATATCTTGCAATGAATAATGAATTTTGCAAACTTCGGGATGCAATTTATGAAAGTAATGTAATTGAAGCAGATGAAGATCCCCAGGTAGAAAAAACTGTTGAGGCTGCGCTTGGTATTTTATGCCAGTACCTGGATTACTACAAAGATTTGAATAAGGTTAAAAGCCGCGAAAAAAAATAAATTGCAGATTATAATTCCCTGGCTTCCTTGTCATAAATTAAAGAATGTAGTTTTTTTGACGATAATTTAAGATATAATGGATAATCAGCAGATAAGGGAAGTTTTAGAGAGTCTCATAAAGGAAAGGAAAGAACATCCTCCGGTAAAACTTATTTCTCAGGAAAAAGTTGATAAGCTGATTAATTCATATTATAAATCCCAGAAAACAAAAGAGAAAAAGCTTTAATTTTCTTCTTATATATACATAACTTTCAAAAAACATTATAATTGTAGTCTCATAATTTGCATTTATCCCACGGCCTGTGTGTACGTGCGGTAAAAATATATTTGTTTGACTCTGTGTAGTCAGTAAAGGAAATCTAATGGATTTTACAGAATTTGGTCTTGATGAAAGACTTTTGAAGGGAATTGAAGCCGCCGGTTATGTTACATGTACTCCGGTTCAGGAACAGGTGATTAAGGCTTCTAAAGCTAACGAGGGCGCTAAAGGCCCTGATTTGTATGTTCAGTCTCAGACTGGAACTGGTAAAACCTGCGCATATCTTGTTGCTGTTATTGGTGAAATGCTCAAAGAGCAGAATGCAGGTAAAAAGTGTTTGATTCTTGCTCCAACCCGTGAGCTTGCAGTTCAGATTGAAGAAGAAGCAAAAGTTCTTGTTGGAACAAGCGGACTTAAGGCTTTCTCAGTTTATGGTGGTGTTGGTTACGAAAAGCAGATTGCTGCTCTCAAAAAGGGTGTAGACATTGTAATTGGTACTCCTGGCCGTGTAATCGACTTGAATGAAGGCGGAAACCTTGACCTCAGCAATTCACATTTCTGCGTAATTGATGAAGCAGACCGTATGTTTGACATGGGATTTTATGATGATTTGCGCAAAATCTTAAAGAAACTCCCTGAAGCAGAAACTCGTCAGACAATGCTTTTCTCTGCAACTCTTAATACATACGTAAAGAACCTTGCATGGGAATACACACGTGATCCTATCGAAATTACAATCGAGGCAGAAAATATTACTGTAAGCGAGATTCAGCAGGAACTTCTCCACGTTTCATCTGATGAAAAGATGAAGCTTCTTGTTGGAATCCTCAAGCATGAAAATCCTGAATCAGCAATTATCTTCTGTAATACAAAACGTTCCTGCGAAGTTATTGCAAAGCGTCTTGTAATCAACGAGATACAGGCTGAGTTTATGATCGGTGACCTTCCACAGTCTAAGCGTCTTGCAATTCTCAAGAAGTTCAAGGCTGGAGAAATCAAAATCCTCGTAGCTACAGATGTTGCTGCCCGCGGTATTGATGTTGATGATCTTGCAATGGTAATCAACTATGACCTTCCTGTTGAGGCTGAAAACTACGTTCACCGCATTGGACGTACAGCTCGTGCCGGAAAAACCGGTAAAGCTTATACTTTCTGTTCAGAACAGGATGTTTACAATCTTCCTGCAATTGAACGCTATATTGAAATGCAGATTCCTGCAACTGTTGCTTATCCAGAACAGATGGAAGAAGACAAGTCTGCCGGTATGTACATTAAGACAGAAAACTGGCGTGGTGACGATGATTATGATAACCGCGGCGGCTACCGCAAGGGTAAGGACGGCGACATTCATAACAGACGTCGTGACGACAGAGGTGACAGACACGGACACGGTAAATATGACAAGCATGGTCGTGACGACCGCCGTGACGGCTACAAGAAACACGACGGAAAGAAGGGTGACTTCAAGAAGGGCGGAAAGAAACCTTACATTGATCCTGCTAAACTTGCTGGTCTTTCTTACGAAGAGCGCATGAAGATGTATAAAGATGCTTATGCTTCCGGTTCTGTTTCAAAGGGTGCAAAAGACCTCTACAAGAAGGGCGGCTATAAGAAGGGAGATTATAAGAAAGGTAATTACAAGAAGAATGGTAACAAGCCATATAATAATCGTCCACAAAACAAGCCTGCTCCAGAACAGAAGAAGACATTCTGGCAGAAAGTAAAGTCTTTCTTTGGAAGATAATGAGGGGAATAAATGATTACAGTTAGTGATGTTAGTTTGTCCTTCAGCGAAAAGCCGCTTTTTAAGGACGTTAATCTTAAATTTAATAAGGGAAACTGTTACGGAATTACTGGTGCTAACGGTGCCGGTAAGTCTACATTTTTGAAACTGCTCAGCGGTGAACTCGAAAAGGATTCTGGTCAGATTTTTATGACTCCTGGCGAGCGTATGGCAGTTTTGAAGCAGGACCACTTTGCTTTTGATGAATATTCTGTAAAAGAAACTGTAATGATGGGTTATCCAAAGCTTTACGAAGTTTCTAAAGCCCGCGATGAAATCTATGCAAAATCAGATTTTACAGAAGAAGACGGAATTAAGTCTGCTGAACTTGAAGCTGAGTTTGGTGAACTCGGCGGCTATGAAGCAGAAAATGATATTGAACAGATGCTCTCTGGTCTTGGACTTGAAGAAGAGTTCCACGATAAGATGATGAGCGAGCTTGATGAAGGTCAGAAGGTACGTGTTTTGCTGGCACAGGCAATCTACGGTAATCCGGATGCACTGCTTCTCGATGAGCCTACAAACGGTTTGGATATTGAATCTATTACCTGGCTTGAAAACTTCCTTCTGGATTTTGAAAACACAGTAATTGTTGTTTCGCATGACCGTCACTTCCTGAACACTGTATGTACTTTCATCTGTGATATTGATTTTGGAAAGATTACCCAGTTCTCTGGTAACTATGACTTCTGGTATCAGATGACTCAGATTATGCAGCGCCAGGCTCACGAACAGCAGAAGAAGACAGAAGATAAGATGAAGGATTTGAAAGAGTTCATTCTCCGCTTCTCTTCTAACGCTTCTAAAGCTAAGCAGGCTACATCCCGCAAAAAGATTTACGATAAACTGGCCGACTCCCTCGAAGAGATTCCTGTTTCTACCCGTAAGTTCCCTTATGTAAACTTTAAGGCAGACCGCGAAATCGGAAACAATGTTCTTGAAATTAAGGGACTCAACTATAAGGATGCTGATGGTAACGAACTTTTGAAGAACTTCAGCCTTACAGTAAACCGCACAGATAAGATTGCCTTTGTCGGAATTGAGCATAATTCAATTACTGCACTTTTTGATATTATAAACGGAGTTAAGCAGGCTGACAGCGGTGAATTCTTCTGGGGACAGACAACTTCTCAGACTTATCTTCCACGTGATAATTCAGACAGCTTTAATAACGATCTTAATATCACAGAATGGCTTAAGCAGTATTCTAAAGAGCAGGATGATTCTTATGTCCGCGGCTTCCTTGGTCGTATGCTCTTTACTGGTGATGAGTCTCTTAAGAAGGTAAAGGTTCTTTCCGGAGGAGAGAAGGTTCGCTGTATGCTTTCAAAGCTCATGCTCAGCGGTGCCAACTGTATCACAATGGATGACCCTACAAACCATCTTGACCTTGAAGCAATTCAGTCTCTCAACGAAGGTCTTATTGCCTTCCCAGGTGTTCTGCTTTTCAGTTCACACGACCACGAATTCATTCAGTCTATCGCAAACCGCATTGTAGAAATAACTCCAAACGGAATTATTGATCGCATGATGAGTTTCGATGACTACATCACAGACCCTCAGGTAACAGAGCTCCGCAAGAAGCTCTACGAAGGTACTGGTAAGAAGATTAAGTATAGAGTGTAATTATCATCTTCAATAAAAGATAGACTGTCATGCTCGGGTTGCATTGTGTCATCTTCGGGCTTGACCCGAAGATCTAGAAATAACGGCGAATTCTAGATTCACGGATCAAGTCCGAGAATGACAAAAAGCATCATGGGAATGACACTTTACGAAAATTGTCATCTTCGGGCTTGACCCGAAGATCTAGCTTATACAGATTTTCTACATCTTTGCTTTTAATTGGCCAAGGAAATCTGAGAACATCTGACCGGTTTCTTCTTCGGTCAGTTGTTTTGGCTCGTGGTATTCTACGAGGTTCTTAGGTATTTCATCGAGGAAGCGGCTCGGCATGACTGAAACATAATCGAAAGGGCTTCCAGAGTAGGTTTCTTCATTCTTGAGTTGTCTTTTTTTTCTTTTCTGACAGGAAGTCATAATAAGTTTTTCCCGTGCTCTTGTAATTGCAACATAAAAGAGGCGGCGTTCCTCTTCAACATTACCGTCATTTTCTTCTACAGAACGAGCATGAGGGATAAGACCTTCTTCAACACCAGCGATAAACACAACTGGAAATTCCAGGCCCTTTGAGGCATGAATTGTCATAAGGTTTACTTTACCTTTATTTGTTTCATCATCACCATTGTCACGACTTGAAAGAGTAATTCGATTTAGATAATTATATAGATTTGGATTTGTATTATCCGGATCATTTTCCCAGGTATCAATAAATTGTGTAAACTCTTCAATATTTTTTAATTTATAGCTGACAGCTTTCTCGCTTTTAGGAAATTCAGAAATAAGATAACCTTTATAATCTATATCTTCTACAAACTGACGTACCTTTGCAGCAAGTCCACGTCCACTCAAAAGTTTCTGACGGTTACCTTCAATAATATCAACAAAACTCTGTAAATCTTCTTTTTGAACATCACTTGCCTGAGAAGCTTCTGCGTGAATTAGATAATCAATTGCATTCCAGAGTGTACAACCATTAAGTTCAGCAGCATCATTCATCAGCTGAATTGCAGCACGGCCGATTCCACGACGTGGAGTATTAATAATTCGAAGCAGATTAATATCATCATCATGGTTAGAAATTACACGAAGATAGCTGATTACATCTTTAATTTCTTTACGTTCAAAAAAACTTGTTCCACCACTCATTGTGTAAGGAATATTATTTTTTAAAAAGGCTTCTTCTATAAATCGGCTCTGAGTATTAGCGCGCATAAGAACACCAAAATCATCATATTTGCGTTTATCTTCGACGGCAATTCCCAGAATAGACTCAGCAATAAAATCTGCTTCATCTGTTTCATTTTGAGGCATGAAAAGTTCTATGGGCTTTCCAACGCCTTTACCACTCCAGAGTTTTTTATCTTTTCGGTTTGTATTATGAGAAATTACTCCGTTTGCGGCTTCGAGAATTGTTCCTGTTGAACGGTAATTCTGTTCAAGACGGATTTCTGTTACGTCAAAATCCTTTTCAAAATTTACGATATTCTGATAGTCTGCGCCACGCCAGGAATAAATTGACTGGTCATCATCACCTACAACTGCAACGTTTTTATCTGCAAGCAGGTGCATCATTTCATACTGCTGATGGCTTGTGTCCTGAAATTCATCTACCATAAGATACTTATAGCGTTCTCGATAACGAGCAAGCACCTCAGGGAACTCGCGGAAAAGTTTAATTGGAAGTACAATAAGATCATCAAAATCAACTGCATTATAGAGTTTAAGGCCTTCTTGATAAACTTCATATAAAGGTTCATATCTTGAATAATTACCGGTAAAATATTTTCGCCCAGTTTTTAAATTTGATATAGCATTACCAATTGAATACATATCGTCGTCTTGGCGCATTATAAAAGATTTGTTTTTTTCACAAATTGAAATGCATTCTTTTATGAGAGAAGTTCGGTCTGTTTCATCATAAATAGAAAAGTTTTCACGCCAGCCAAGTTTATCGATATCCTGTCGTAGAATCTTTACACCAAAAGCATGGAAGGTAGAAACCGTAAGATTCTGCAGTTTCTTTTCTGTAAGTGTTTTTATACGGTCGGCCATTTCTTTAGCGGCTTTGTTTGTAAAGGTGAGGGCTAGAATTGAGCTTTGAGGAATTCCTTTATCCAGCATGTGGGCAATACGGAAGGTAATTACACGGGTTTTACCGCTTCCGGCGCCGGCAATAATTAGAATTGCGCCTTCGGTAGTAGTTACGGCTCTGTACTGCTGAGGATTAAGTTCTTTTTTAAGGGATTCCAGGTCAAGCATAGTGGGAATAATATAACAGAATAGACTGCTTTCTGCAATTCATTTGCTTTTAACTAAAAATCCTTGTATAATATATGCAACATAAAAACATACAGGGAATAAAAATGAATAATCAGGTAAGTGCTTTTCTTTCTGCACATAATTTTGTAAATCATGTTGATGTACTGAGCGTTGCTCAGGCTATCGTTTATGACATGAAAAAAGGCTTGAAAAAAGAGGGCGCTGATCAGGACATGATCCGTACTTTCTGTAATCCGCCTGAAAAATCAGCTAAAAATCAGAGTGTAATAGTAATTGATGCGGGTGGAACAAACTTCCGTTCCTGCCTGGTAACTTTTGATGGTGATGGAGTTCCTTCTATTTCCGAAATGGAAAAGACCCGCATGCCTGGTGTAGAAAAAGAACTTTCCCGCAAAGACTTTTTTGAACAGATTGCAAATAATCTTGAACATCTTAAAAATAAATCAGACAGAATCGGCTTCTGCTTCTCATATCCTATGGAAATTCAGGAAGATGGAGACGGAATCCTGCTTGGTTTCTCAAAAGAAGTAAAGGCTCCTGAAGTTGTAGGTTCAAAAATCGGTGAGTGCCTTAAGGAAGCTCTCGCAGCCCACGGCTGGAACAGCATTAAACGCATTACTCTTTGTAATGATACTGTAGCGGCTTTGCTTGCAGGTGCTGCCTGCGCAGAAGACGGAGACCGTTATTCTTCTAACATCGGTTTTATTCTTGGAACCGGTATGAATGCGGCTTATATTCAGCCTGACTGTGACTGCTGCAATATCAAAAAGCAGATTGTTGTATGTGAAAGCGGTAAGTTCCTGCGTGTAAATCGTTCTGATTTTGATATAGACTTTGATAAAACTACCGTAAAACCTGGAACCTTCTTCCTTGAAAAGCTCTGTTCTGGTGCTTATCTTGGCCCTGTTTCATGGTTTGCCCTTAAGGCTGCAGCTAAGGACGGTCTTTTCACAGAAAAAACTGCTGCTGCAATTAATGGCCTTGAAACTCTTACATTGATTGAAATGGATAAGTTCCTTCATCATCCATATAATAAAGACTGCGTACTCGGCAAAATTGCCTGTGAGCTTGCCTCTGATGAAGATGTAGATAAAATGTTCCAGATTCTCGATGCAATTGCAGAGCGTTCTGCCCGTTATTCTGCTGCAATCCTTACTGCCTGTGCTATTAAAACAGGAGAAGGTAAGAATGCTGCAAAGCCAATCTGCATTTTGTGTGACGGAACTACCTTCTTCAAGACATATAAGGTTCGTGAACGTGTTTACGGTTATCTTGATGAAGTACTTACACGTCAGCTTGGTATCTACTGGAATATCGTATCTTGTGATAATGATATTACTTTGGGTGCAGCTATTTCTGGACTTATTGATTAAAGATTATCGTGCTTGGCCCGATAATGACAGTATATTTTTAGAGGGGGAAATATGTCTTTCAAAAAGTCATTAGGCAAAACTTTTGTTCTATTAATAATCATTCTCATTCTTTTAGCTGGCGGACTTTTGTGGTTTGACCATCTTGGTGTTGTACACGTAAAGTCGCTTTTTTCACCTGCCTATAAGATTTTGAAAAAAGACCCTCAGACTTCTTCAACTGCTACTCAATCACGCCCCCTCGTAGCAAATCTTGATGAAGACAGACTCAGAAAGCAGCGCGAAGCACTGGATATCTTTAAAGAAGAGCTGGATAAGCGCGAAATTGACATTGAAGCTGCAGAAAAGCAGAATGAACAGGTAAGTGCAGAGCTTGCTGAGCGTGAAAAAAATCAGGAAGAAAGAGAAAAAACATTTAACCTCAAAGTAAAAAAATACGATGATAAGAATATAAACGTTGAACAGATTGCTAAAAATCTGAATGGCATGAGGCCTGAAGCAGCGGTTGCTATTCTTGTTGCGATGGATGATCAGACAGTAATTGACGTCCTTCGTAAAGTCGAAGAGATTGCGGCCGAAGAAGGTTCCTCGTCTATGGGTTCATACTGGCTTTCTTTAATGCCGTCTAACCGGGCTGCAGAAATACAGCGGAAGATGATAAGTAAACCAGAGTCCCTCGACTAACATTCAGAAATGGCAAATCTTCAACGCTATTAAGGAGATTTGCCAAGTGTCATATCAGGCAATCACAGATATCATCGTAAATCAGTCTCAAGTACAGGATTTCCAGTTATCTGCTGCAGTAAAAGATTCTCCAAATTCAAGTCCGTCGGTTTCTTTCGCGGATTTTCTTGCGTCATATAATACTCAGGAAAACAAGAGCGAAATTCAGAAACCAGCAGAAGCAGAGAATGTAAATGCTTCTGAAAAGACTGTAAAAACGGAGAAGGCTTCTGAAAATCAGGTTGAAAAAGAAAAGCCTGTAGAAGAAGTTTCTGAAAAAGCAGTAGAAAAGACAGATTCTAAAGATTCTGAAAATAAAATTGATGATAAAAATGAAAAGGCTGACAAGCTTGCAGTAAAAGACGAAAAAAATCCTCAGATTAAAGATAAGCTTGAGGAAACTGAAGCTGCAAAAAAAGCCGGTAAAGATGTAAAAGATTCTAAGAAAGACAAGAAACTTACTGACAAAGATTTCTCACGTCTCAATGAAATTGTTGAAAAGACAGATTCTGAGAATGAAGGATCAAAACTTCTTGCAGCCAGCCAGAATATTTCAAAAAATGATGAAAAGCTTACTGTAAAGCTTGATGAAGAAAATGATGCTGAACTTAAAATTTCAGCAGATTCATCAGCACAGCTTACAATAAATGATCTTTCTGCTGCTAATGAAGAATCAAATGATTCTTTTGAATTTGATTTTTCTGGCGACGAAAACAAAAGTAAAAATCAGTTTACTCTTGATAAAGATGGAAAAATCAAGGTTGAAGATCTCCGCACAAAGGTAGAAGAAAAATCTGAACCTGCAGATCCAAAGAAATCTCTTGTAAAGACCAGCGAGATAAAACTAACTAACGAAAGTACAGCTGTGATGAGCGTTGAGCTTAATCCGAATGCAGAAGCTGATGTTCTTTCTTTGAACACACAGACTGCTGCAAGCAATGGCTCTAACTTCCAGGCTATGCTTTCAAATCAGCTTAGTAATGTTGCACCTGAGTTTGTAAAAGCCGGTAACCTTGTACTTAAAGATAATAATCAGGGAACAATTAATCTTATTCTGCATCCTGATGATCTTGGTAATGTAAAGATTCATTTGTCTCTCGATGGAAAAACTTTAAGCGGTCATATCACTGTTGCAACTAAAGAAGCTCTGCAGGTATTTAAAGATAATGCAGAAACTTTGCGCGAAGCATTCATAAAGAATGGTTTTGATGCTGCAAGTTTTGATGTTGCAATGAATAACGGCAGCTCATTCAGTCAGAATATGAGTTTTGCCGGACAGGATGAAACTGCAAGTTTGTTTGCAAAACGTGCATACGGAAATTCAGCGGGAGGGCTCAGCGAAGAGCTGGATGATATCTTTGAAAATATTGAAGATATCTCGAATTATTCTGTAAACATCGTTGCGTAAACTGACGATATTTGGAAAGGATTGTCCAGAAAGCCTGGATAACAAAAGTTGGTGTTCGGTTTCTGCGGGAGGGCAGTTATCGAAATATTAAAAAATGTGATGCTTGAGGAGAAATGATGGAGCTACTTAACACACAAAACAACATTAACACTCAGATGAGTGCAAGCGAAAAGTTTGCCGTAGAAAATGCGGTAAACAACTATAACAAAACGCTTGTCGTAGAGGGAAGACAAACTTCCCATGAATTAGGAAAGGATGATTTTCTGAAGCTGCTTATTACCCAGCTGCAGAACCAGGATCCAACAAGCCCTATGGAAAATACAGAGTTTATTTCCCAGATGGCTCAGTTTTCTTCACTGGAACAGATGACAAATATGAGTTCATCCTTTTCAAAGATGGCAGCTTTTATAAACAGCTCAGAGGCTGCTGCCACACTTGGTAAAACAGTTGAACTGGATATTGGTGATGCTAACGTTCAGGGAGTTGTGGAAGGTGCAACACGCGGGGAAAATCCACAGATTCTTGTAAACGGTATGTATTACAGCATGGATAAAATAAGAGCGATTTACGCTGACTAATCGGGTAGGAAGGAAGGATTTAGCATATGATGAGATCACTTTATTCTGGAGTTTCAGGACTTCAGAATCACCAGACACGAATGGATGTAATTGGTAACAACATTTCAAACGTAAACACAAACGGTTTTAAACGAGGCCGCGTTAACTTCCAGGATATGATAAGCCAGCAGATGTCAGGAGCTGCAAAGCCTACAGACGAACTTGGTGGTGTAAACCCTAAGGAAGTTGGTCTTGGTATGACAATTGCATCAATTGATAATGTATTTACACAGGGTAACCTTCAGTCTACCGGTGTTTCTACCGATCTTGCAATTCAGGGTAACGGATTCTTCCTCCTTAAGAGTGGAGAAGAATCATTCTATACAAGAAACGGTGCTTTTGGTCTTGACCGCGATGGTACTTTAGTAAATCCTGCTAACGGTATGCGCGTTCAGGGATGGATGGCAGAAGAAGTAAACGGACAGATGCTTGTTTCTACTGCTGCAACTCCAGAAGACCTGATTATTCCTGTAGGTTCTAAGGATCCTGCTAAGGAAACAACAAATGTAAACTTTGCCTGCAACTTGAATAAGAACACTCCAGAAATTATGGAAGGTGCAAGTGCAGAAGATATTTATAAAGGAACATGGGGAACAGAGCAGAAGATTTACGACAGCTTTGGTAACGAGCATATGCTTTCTGTTTCATTCCAGAGAGTTCCAGGAAATCCTAACCAGTGGCGTGCTTCTGTACAGATTGATCCTGACAATGCTGAGTTCACAAGAACTCGTGTTGGATTGCAGACAACTGATGGTATGGAAGATTACTTCCTCGTAAACTTTGATAACTTTGGTGCTCTTGAATCTGTAACTGATTCTTCAGGAAGACTTTCAAACACAGAAGGTCAGGTTGTAATTCAGACTTCATTCTTCGTTTCAGATTCTAATCTTGATGAAGATGGAAATCCACGTCGCCAGACTTTGAACATCAATCTTGGTACAATCGGTTCTTTCAAGGACACTATTACACAGTCTGCTTCTAAGTCTACAACAAAGGCTTTCTACCAGGACGGATATACAATGGGTTATCTTGATAACTTCAAGATTGATTCAAGCGGAATCATCACTGGTGTATATTCAAATGGTACAAACCGTACAATCGGTCAGATTGCACTTGCAAGCTTTGCTAATGACCGCGGTCTTGAAAAAGCAGGAGATAATACTTACGTAGAGTCTAACAACTCTGGTATGGCCCGCATTGGTGAGTCTGGAGTTGCAGGAAAGGGTACTTTGATGGCCGGTGCATTGGAAATGTCAAACGTTGACCTTTCTGAACAGATGGTTGATATGATTGTAACACAGCGTGGATTCCAGTCTAACGCTAAGACAATCACAACAGCAGATACACTGCTTGAAACAGTATTGAGCTTGAAGCGATAAGCTGAATAAAATAATTAATTAAGAAATTATTTAGCCGGTCGGGTAATCCATCAACCTGACCGGCTTTTTTTATGGAATTCCTCACAGAGCAAAAGAGGGCACAGAGAATATATATATAATATGTATCTCCGTGCCCTCTGTGTACTCTGTGAGAAATTTAATTTATACAGATTTATGGTAAGGTGTTAGGATGTCGACCAGTCTCTGCTTTTTAAATAGTACTGCATAATTATATGCGCTCATGCCCATCATATCTTTTACGTCTGGGTCGGCTCCATTTTCGGCCAGGAGTTTTACAAGAGATTCGCGGTTTGCACCAACGGCAAGAATCAGATTGTTCTGACCTTCTTTATTGATTGTATTAAGGTCTGCGCCTTTTGAAATTAAATACTTTGTAATTTTTTCATTTCCACGCCATACTGCATCCATAACGGCAGTATAACCACGGTCTTCAGAAACAGAATTAAGTTCTGCACCAAGGTCCAGCATCATCTCAACAAATTCAAAATTATCATTTCTGCAGGCAATGTTCAGCATAGGGGTGCCGGTATCATCACGGGCATTAATGCTCATACCGGCTTCAAGGAATTCATGAACAATGTCCGGTTTATTCTTTGCAATATAGGTACCAAAACAGTCAGCTGTATATGGAATTCCACGATCAAGAAGCTTTTTCTTTGCAAGACGCATACTTGCATCATCTGAAATCTTGTTATAGTGAGAAGACAGCTGATCAAAAAAATCATCAACTGATTTACAGCCAATTCCTATGTTTTTACCAAATATAGGATCTTCAAAAAGAAGCTTGATATTGGTTACAACAGGAACAGATTCGGCAGCAAAAAATCCGAAAATTGTAGAAAGACCGGCACCAAGTGGAGCATCAATTTCAGCTTCTTTTTCTGCATATATAAGGCAGGCTGCCAGATCTTTCATGCTTTTTTTATTCTCCTTAATATCCTTAAGGGTAAGAGGAGAGGTTAGAATTTTATCTTTTTTATTATTAGTGCTTAGAAAATCAGCACATTTAGTTTCGAGAGTTTTATTGTCAGTAATTATAAGCCATTTCATCGTTATTCTATTATAAGGTACGATATGACATTTAACAAGAAAAATGATTCCAGCTTATAACAAAGCATTTATTTTATTTTTTTCTTTTACAATAAAGTATTTTTATTCTATAATATATATGATGAGTGTATCAGCTGCGATTATAAACATTAACGATTCTTCAGGAATAATGGATGCTATTCAAGACGAAAAGGTTTTTGAATATATACTTCATGATCCAAGTCCTGAAAATAAAGAAAAACTAAAAAACATCGTTTTAGAATTTCTCAAAAAAATAAATCTGGAAAAGTCTTATAATCTCTTATGTCTTTGTCTTGAAGAAATAATTTCAAACTCAGTGAAAGCAAATATAAAGAGAGCCTATTTTATCTCTCATAATCTTGATATTAATAAACCCGCCGATTATGAAAAGGGAATGAAGTCTTTTAAGGAAGAAGGTTTAAGTAAAATAAAGGACATGACCTTTGTAAAAAAGATAAATGACATGGGGCTCTATGTTAAGCTTTATTTTTCTATTCTTAATAAAGGTCTTACCATAACTGCTAAAAATAATTCGGTTATATCTAAAGAAGAAATTGACAGGGTAAACAAAAAATTAAAGCTTTCTGAAAATAAATCTCCAGAAGACCTTTTTATGAATTCAATAGATCAGACAGAAGGGGCAGGCCTTGGCATTATCATGATTAAAAAGATTTTAAGCCAGATTAGTTCTGCTCCAGACTGCTTTGCCATCAGCGCTACAGAGACAGAAACAATCACAGAATTGAAAATTATACCTTAAACTTTTATTAGAAAATCATTATAATAAAAGTATCAGTATGAAAAAATGCATTTCAATTCTTTTTTGCTCACTTATTTTACTCTCAAATATCTTTTGCATTGAAAGAAGTATTTCTCATTCATATAAAGCTGATTACAGTTTATTTCCGGAAAATCCATATAAGGCTCAGTATATAAACAATCTTACTGGAAGATATGATATCAGATATTGTGTTCAGTCTAATCTGGTGATTCCCAAAAAAGAAGCTCAAGGTTATGATTGCTCAGATATTTTAAAGAAGCTGGACCAGATGGGCGGACTTGATAAAGAATGCTATGGCGTTAGTTTTATAGACCCAAAAAGCGGAGAAAGAAAAGCCATATTCAAGAAAGCCGAGTTTGACAGAAGTACGGGTCAGTTGTACGTAAAAGATAAAGCAGCCGGCGGTCTGAATTTTGATGTTGGAATTGATACCTACAAGAACAACGGAAATATTTATATAGTAAATGCCATTATTAATAAAAAGCCGGATAATATATTTGTTCGCGGAATTAAAAAACGCGAAGCAGAAATTTTTATTTTAATGCGTGAAGATGAAGAAAATATAAGTGTTTATGCTTTAATTCAATGTTCCTATTCTCCGCTGGAGCATAAGGTCTTTAAGAATCTCGTAGAAACCTCTGTAACTTTAAGAGTTATTGAAATTCAGAACTGGTTTTACAGAATGATTTGTAAGAAATAAAAAAGAAATAATCAACGAATAATCAACAAATAATCCAGACAGAAAGATTTTTGATTTAACAAAAGGGATAAAAAAAAGCTCCTGAACTAGTCAGAAGCTTTTTCGTGCCACAGGTTGGAATCGAACCAACGACATACGGATTTTCAGTCCGGCGCTCTACCAACTGAGCTACTGCGGCGTTGATGTATATTAATATATCTAAAATGAGGTTTTGTGTCAATAAGATAAAAGGCATTTTTTCGAAAAAAATCAATAAAAAAAATCATATAAAAGAGAAAGCCTGGTATTTAAATATCTCATTAAGTGTGTTAAAATGACACAGTATGAAAGTAAATAAAAATCTGATTTGTTTTACAGGCGGGGGAACCGGTGGTCACATTTATCCGGGCCTTGCTGTTGCTGATGAAATTAAAGCACTTGCTGCTTCAAATAATAAAGAAATAAAAATATACTGGATTGGCTGTTCCAAAGGAATGGACCGTAATATCGTTGAAAAAGCCTGTGGCCCTGATGGAAAACAGACAGCCGATAAATTTTATGGAATTCCTTCTGGAAAACTCCGACGTTATTTTTCTCTGAAAAATTTTTCTGATTTGTTTCGCATAGCTGGAGGTTTCTTTGCTGCTCTGCATATCTTGAGAAAGGAACGTCCTGCTGTGCTTTTTTCTAAGGGTGGATTTGTAAGTGTTCCGCCGTGTCTTGCAGCTCATCTTCTGCATATTCCGGTTTATACACACGAATGTGATTTTACATTAGGACTTGCTAACAGATTAAACTTTAAGTCTGCGGACTGTATGTTTGTTTCTTATGAAGAGACAAAAAACAGACTGGGAGCTGCAGATCAGGCAAGAGTTCTTGTTACCGGAAACCCGGTACGTCCTGTTTTTTATAATACGGATTCTGGTCGTGGACGTGACTTTCTTGGACTTGCAGAAAAGAAGGCTGATTCGAAAAGCACCGGTGAAAAACCTCTTCTTCTTGTTCTTGGCGGAAGCAGCGGAGCAAAGCAGATAAATGAACTTGTTTATGACAATATAGATTTTTTGTGCCAGCATTTTATAGTTGTTCATCAGACTGGACTTGTAAATTCAGATGATGACAGAGCGTCTGAATATTCAAAGAAATTTGAAGGTTCGTATAAGCCATACAATTTTATTTATAAGGAAATGCCGGATGTAGTTTCTGCTGCAGATGTCATCTTAAGCCGGGCTGGTGCAAACTCAATCTGGGAGGCAGCCGTGCTCTTAAAGCCGATGGTGCTTGTACCTTTGTGCGGAAGCGGAACCCGAGGCGACCAGGTTGATAACGCAGAGTTCTTTAAGAGCAGGGGAGCTGCTGAAGTTTTGCTTGGAAAGGAAGCTGATTCAGATCATTTACAGACAGCCCTTTCACAAATGCTGGATACTGAAAAACGTAAGTCTTATTCAGAAGCCTTAAAAAAACTTATAAGTGGAGAGGCTCCTGCAAAAAAAATTGCTGAAATACTTTTTAACAAGATAAATATGGGAGAGAAAAAATGACTTTTGCAGTAATAGACTGGGTATTTACTGGAATTATTTTGATTTTTGCAATATCAGGAGTTATAAAAGGTTTTATTGATAATGTATTTGGTAAAATAGCATTTGTTGCAGGAATCCTTTTGGGCTACCTTTTTTATAAAGACCTTGCGACAGGCCTTTTGAAAGATATAAAAGTCCCAGTTGCAGCCAGTATAATTGCCTTTCTCCTGATTTTTGTAGTTACTTTCCTTGTAATTAAAATCATTCAGATGATTGTTGCCAAGGTTTTTGAGTGGAGTATTCTTAAAAGCCTGGACCGGACCCTTGGTTTTATTTTTGGAATTGTAGAAGGTGCAGCTGTGGTATGTCTCTTTGTTTTCCTCCTTACTGCACAGCCTTTTTTCAGCACACAAACTCTTTTTGAGGGCAGCTTTTATTACAATATTATCCAGAGTATTTTTAACAGTGATTTAAAAAAGGAGATTGGAAATCATGTATGAGAATCTAGTTAATCAGGCAGCAGGAAATTTACTTGCCGCTGATATAAAACATAACAGACTTCCAGGCGCAATTTTATTTGCAGGACCAGAAGCCAGCGGAAAACTGACTGCGGCTCTGGAAACAGCCAGAATCCTTTCCTGTCACCAGAATCCACAGGGAAAATGGCTTTGCCAGTGTCCTTCATGTTTGCAGCATAAGTCTTTAGTTTGTTCTAACCTAATGCTTATGGGACCACGTGACTGTTCTCTAGAAATTTCTGCTGCAGCTAAAACTTTTACAGATGCTCATTTTATAAATGCCAAATTTATAGATGCCGCAAGATATCTCTTTTTAAGAAGTGTTCGTAAACTTACTTTGCGTTTTAACGGAATACTCTGGGAAGGTGATTCTAACCTTAACAAAATCGGAAGCATAATAGAAGAAATTAATGAAAGTCTTGAGCAGCTTGATTTTCCAAGAGAACTACCGGATAACGGTACTGTAAAAAAACTTTGTGAAGAGATTTCAAAGCTCTGCACAAAACTTGAAGACGATTTTCTATATGATTCCATTCCAATAAATCAGGTTAGAAATATGGAAGGCTGGGCTCATATAAAATCTGAAGAAGGTCGTAAAACTGTAATCATTGAAAATGCAGACCGTATGCAGACCAGTGTAAGAAATGCTCTGCTTAAGATTCTTGAAGAGCCGCCTGAGGATGTTGTTTTTATTCTGCTTACTTCAAAGCGAAATGCAATCATGCAGACAATCCTTTCTCGTGTGAGAACCTATAACTTTATTGACAGAAGTCTTGAACAGCAGAAAGAAGTAATTACAAGAGTTTTCCATAATGAAGACTTTTCAGGAAGCCTGAACGATTATCTTCTTACATACCTGCCTGTAACTCCTTCTGAAATAAAGAATCAGGCCAGAATTTTCTATAATTCGGTTGCCAGCAGACAGATTTGTAATATAGATGAAATTGTCAAAAAATGTGAAAAGTTTTACCCGAGAATTGAATTAAGACTTTTCCTTTCAAATATTGCATTCTTTATGAGGCCTATGATGAATAGCCAGGCAGGAAGTGAAGCTGCAGCAAAGGCTATGGAATTACTCAGAAACTGCAGTGACAATATTACTTTATATAACCAGTCTCCAGCCAGTGCACTTGAAATTCTTTTGAGGGACATGTTTGCTTTAAATAACAGCTTTGGAGGTGTCTTTTGCGCGGTTATGTAAAACGTGTAAAGCAGAAGGCTGAAAAACTTTCCAAAGAACAGATTCTTTCTCTTCTTGAAGATATAGTTGATGAAAATGAAAGTCTTTATTCTGTGCTTGAATCACTTTCAACAGGTCTTCTGATTATAAATGACGATTTTCAGCTTTTACGCTATAACCAGATTGCAGAAAGCTGGCTTCCTTTTTCAGAAAGACTGGAAGATATTCTTGGAAGCGAAAATCCCATCTGGGAATATATTGAAGATGAAGATATCGCTGCCTTCCTGCAACGCTGTCTGGAAAAGAATATAACCAACTCTTCAGAAGAATTTTCAACAGTAACAAGCGGTGGTTCTGTCCGCTTTCTTACCGTAACGATTGCTCCTCTCATTAATGAAGGTGAATTAAATGGTAAGATGATTCTTGTTCGCGATATTACAAAAAAGAAAAACCAGGATATCCTTTTGCACCGAATGGAAAATCTTGCAAACCTTACAAATCTTGCAGCCGGCATGGCCCATGAAATTAAAAATCCTCTTGGTGCAATAAGCATTCATATTCAGCTGATTCAAAAGGCTTTGGAAAAAGCCCGCGAAAATGCAGATAAACTTCCGGCAAAAAAGTTTGTTGAAGATCATATAGATGTTGTTAATGAAGAAATTGATCATCTTAATAAACTTGTTATGGATTTCCTGCTGGCTGTTCGTCCTGTGAAGGCACAGCTTGAACTTAAGGAACCTGATAAATTAATTGATGGCCTTGTTTCTTTCTTTAAGCCTGAGTTCAACCGGGAAGGAATTGAAGTTATTTTTAAGCCATCAGAAAGCGGCATAAGAATTCTGCTTGATGAAAAATTATTCCGTGATGTAATAATGAACATTTCTCAGAACTCTCTTGCAGCTTTAAAATCTAAATACAATGGCGGTTCAGAAGCAGCGCTTACAATGGGAGCTAAGTTCTGTATTTCCAGCACCGTCCGCGACAACAAATTTGTTATTACGATTGCAGATAACGGCTGCGGCATGTCTGAAGAAAGTCTTTCAAAAATCTTTGAACCTTATTACACAACTAAAGCTAACGGAACTGGCCTTGGTATGACGATGGTATACAAAATTATAAAAGAATTTTCCGGTGAAATAATTGTTGATTCAAAGGAAGGTGAGGGCACTGCCTTTACAATTACTTTCCCAATTCCGCAGAAGGATGTAAAACTGCTTAGCTCGGAGGGACGATAAATGACGATTCTGACTATTGATGATGAAGAGAATATCCGTAACGGACTTGCAGATAATTTTGAACTTGAAGGTTATGATGTAAAACAGGCTGCCAGTGGTGAGGAAGGCTTAAAGCTGATTGCAGAAGGTGGAATTGATCTGGTAATTACAGACCTTCGCATGGATGGAATCAGCGGAAGTGAGGTTGTAAAAAAAGTTACCTCGGAATACCCGGGAATTCCGATTATTGTTTTGACAGGTCATGGAAGTATTGATGATGCTACTGCTGCTTTGAAAGCTGGCGCTTTTGACTTTTTGACAAAGCCTCTTGATCTTGATCACTTAAATAAAATTGTAAAAAATGCCCTGCAGGGAAAAATTCTTGCAGAAGAAAATCGTCAGCTTCAGGCTAAATTATTAAAGTCTCAGAACGGCGATGAAATGGTTGGTAAGAGCGACTCTCTCAACCGTGTTCGTCAGATGATTTCAAAAGCCGCACCTGCCAGAGCCAGTGTTTTGATTACCGGTGAAAGTGGTGTTGGTAAAGAGCTTGTTGCAAGAGCTGTTCATGAACAGTCGGATAGAGCCAAGGGGCCTTTTGTTGTTGTGCATTGTGCTGCCTTGAGTGAGACACTGATTGAAAGTGAACTCTTTGGTTTTGAGAAAGGTGCCTTTACTGGCGCTGAAAATCTGCACAAAGGACGATTTGAACTTGCTGATGGCGGTACAATTTTTCTGGATGAAATTGGTGAAGTAAATCTTGCAACCCAGGTTAAGCTGCTGCGTGTTTTACAGGAGCACAAGTTTGAGCGGGTCGGCGGAGAAAAATCTATAGAGGTTGATGTCCGGGTTGTTGCCGCAACAAACAGAAATCTTGAAGAGGAAGTAAAGGCCGGCAAGTTCCGTGAGGATTTGTTTTACAGACTGAATGTAGTTCGAATTGAAATGCCTGCTCTTCGTGAGCGTATGGATGACATACCACTTTTGATGCATGCCTTTTTGCGTGAGTTCAATATAGAAAACAAAAAGAACATCAAAGGTTTTGACAAAGCTTCTAAGGCTGCCATGATAAAATACAACTGGCCTGGAAATATCCGCGAGCTGAAAAATGCGGTAGAAAGTGCTGTTGTAATGTGCACTGGGGAAGAAATCAAAATGGAAGATTTACCTAGAGCTTTGAGAAATCAGGATGAAGAAAAGGTAATTACTATTCCAATCGGCATCACAATGGATGAAGCAGAGAAGATTATCATCCAGGAAAACCTTGCAGCAAATAAAGGAAACAAATCCAGAACAGCTGATATACTGGGAATTGGTAGAAAGACCTTGCATAGAAAATTAGAAGAATTGAATATTGAATAGATTGCCACGTCGCTTCGCTCCTCGCAATGACGAGGAGCGTTTTTTTTATTGTCATTCCCGTGCTTGACACGGGAATCTAAGAATCACAATCCTTTCTAGATTGTCGGGTCAAGCACGACAATGACAATAATTGTTACTGTATAATAATTAATACGGTATGATATTTTATACATGTATATTATTTTATACCAAAGTATTGACAGAGGATTTTATACGCTTCTGTAATCTCATCTATGGTTTTCTGTCTATTATTTACTACATCCTGAGTAGTTTGTATAGTGTTTTGGGTGTCCGGATGGTTTTCTTTAAGCAGTTTGTGATACTGTTTTTTGATATCTTTTTGACTGAAAGGGTACGCTATATCTAGTGTACCTAGTGCCAGCTGGATATGCGGTGGAAATTGCATATTATATGTATATTTATGCAGTTTTATTACTTCTCCAGTTGAATTGCTTCGACTTTTGGTCTCGCAATGACGGTTTTTTGTATTTTTATCTGAATTATTTGGATTTTCGGTAGATTTTTGGCTTTCTTTAAACGAAAAATGACCAGATTCTTCAACATTTTCATGTGAATCAACCTGGTCATTTTTTTCGTTTTGAGGAATTTTGCCTGATTCTAACGCTTCATTGAGCATTTCGCCCAGCTTGTCGTACATATCAGGCATAATTACTCCGATTGCAGGTGGTTTCGATACGGCCTTCGGCCTACTCAACCACCGTAATTCATTAGATCTCTGTTCCAGAAGAAATTATTGCACCCTTACGGATTACGATAATTCCATCTGCACTATAGAAGCTGCCATGATCGCCGTCTTCGTATTTCTTACCGCTTACGCCAATCTTACAGTTATCACCGATTCTTGCATTCTTATCGATGATTGTATTTGCAATCTTACAGTTTTTACCGATTCCAGTGCTTGGTTTTCCGGCTTTTGCATTTTCAGCCTTTTCATCTTCTGTGTCGTAATAGTCGGCACCCATCATAATTACGCCGTCAAATTCGGTTCCTTCGTTGATGATAGAGCGTACACCGACAACAGATTTGTTGAATTTTGCATCAGTTATGATACATCCTTCAGAAATAAGCGATGCGTTAATGTCTGCCTTATTGATTTTTGAAGGTGGCAGGTTACGCATGTGAGTATAAATAGGCTGTGTCTGACCAAAGAAGTCGAAAGTTGGGTATGGCTCACAGAGGGCAATGTTTGCATCATAGAAGCTGCGGATAGTTCCGATGTCTTCCCAGTAACCGTCGAATACATAAGAAGAGATCTTTTTCTTTCCGATAGCGAGAGGAAGAATTTCCTTACCAAAGTCTGTGTATTTTTCGTTTTCTCCGCCGAGCATTTCTTCCATTGTGTCTGCGTTGAAGATGTAAATACCCATAGAAGCAAGGTATTCTTTCTCTGGAGGAAGGCTTCCGCGTGCTTCCTTAGGAATCTTCCAGTCATCAATGTTCAGATCTGGCTTTGGCTTTTCCATAAAAGCTTTTACATGATTCTGGTCATCAATCTGCATAATACCAAAACCAGAAGCGTCGTGGCGGTTTACGGCAGTTGTAGCGATTGTGATTTCTGCTCCAGACTTAATGTGGGCATCCATAAAGGCGCGCAAATCCATCTTGTAAAGCTGGTCACCGGAAAGAATGATATAGTGAGTTGGTTTTTGAGTCTTAAAATGAATAAAGTTCTTACGAACGGCATCTGCAGTACCTTCATACCAGCCTGAATGCTCAAGAGTCTGCTCTGCGGCAAGAATTTCAACAAATCCGCCTGAGAAACGGTCGAAATTGTAGGTATTTGAAATGTGAAGGTGAAGTGAAGCCGAGTTGAACTGAGTCAAAAGGTAAATCTTTTTATATCCTGAGTTGATACAGTTTGAGATCGGGATATCAACGATTCTATATTTACCACCGAAAGAAACAGCTGGTTTTGAGCGCTCTTTTGTAAGCGGATAAAGACGTGTACCCTTACCACCGCCCAGAATGATGGAAAGTACTCTTGGTTCTGTGTTTGCCATAGAAAAACTCCTTTAGAAGATGCAATAATTATTTGTTTTAATAGTATAATTATAAGTCTGAAAAGGCCGTTTTGCAAATTATTTCGAAGAAAGTCGGAATTCTGGGCGGCGATCAACTATTAGGGATTATACTGAAGCACAATAACAGTCAAATCATCTTTAATAATTGTGCCTTCTGTAAATCTGTTGAAGCGGTTAAGTACATAATCAAGCTTGCTTCTTGCACTTCCAATTCCGGCATCTTCAAAGGCCTGCGCAATACGCTCTTCTGTAAACTGTTCTCCGTCTTTATTTACTGATTCATTGAGACAGTCTGTATACATGATGATACTGTCTCCCTTCTGTACATTGAATTTAAGAGCTTTGTATTCCTGTTCAATATCACCAAAGCCGATAATTCCGTTGTTTTCATCTTCTCCCTTTGGCTGAATAGGGTAACACTTACCGTTTTTAGCGGTTCTCAGGAATACTTTTGGATGACCAGCGTTAATGAACTCGATTTTATTATCGTTTATACGCAAAAGTGCTCCGGTAAGGTAGTTTTCAATATCACCTTTTTCTTCAGCAATCTGCCTGTCGATTGCAGACATTACCTTTGGCAAAGGAAGTTTTACTCCTTCTCGGAATTTCCTGTCGATTATTGTCTTTGCAAGCATTGTTACAAGGCCTGATGCAATACCGTGGCCGGAAATATCAAAAAGACCGACACCCTGAAGCTCTTCTCCGTTATGGAAAATATCGTATAAATCACCGGAAACACCTGCTGCAGGCTTAAACTTATAAACAATATCCCACTTCTTAAAGTTTGGAAGAGAAGGATTAAAGAAGCTGTTCTGAACGTTTGCAGCAAGCTTCATATCGCGGTCTGCCTTTATTTTTGCATCTGTAAGCTGATTATTTGTAATTTCAAGCTGACTGTTAGCTTCTGAGAGCTTAGAGTTTGACTCAGAAAGCTCTTTTGTACGCTCTTCTACCTTGTTTTCCAGGGTTCTGTTCAATTCTTCTACCTGACGGCGTGAATTAACAAAACGGTTTGCCAGAATAAAAAGGAGACTTACAATTACAAGCTGCCAGCCGATTGAGATAATATAAGGGAAGCTGTAAATCTTCAGAATATTGTGGACAATAATATCAATCATGAAAGTGCCCAGAAGTGGTGAAAAACCAAAGAGCAGGGTAACAGCATCCTTCTGTTTTTTGAAAAGGGCTCTTACAATCACAAAAATCATGTAGAGCATGGTTGGAATGAGCATCATGAAAGTCCAGCGCATTGAACGCAGAATCTGATAATCCGGAGCAAAAAGGATAATTACAACCGGAATAATCATAAATGCAAGGCGGAAGCCGCGGACAATTCTGTTTTCTTCAAAACTTACAAAGCTGATTACGAAAGAAGTAACCATAAAGGCAATGAAAAATGGAAGTGAGTTAGAGAAAATCTTCTGGAAAACCAGGAAGGAAATGTGAGCTCCAAAGTTTAATGGCAGTTCGCCGTAGAAGAAAACTGAAAGATAAAGGGCAGAAAGCAGGTTGATCATTCCAAACATAAGGTTTTCTTTTTCGATGCGGTTTTTGAAGTAAAGCATGAGGTGATAAGCTGCAATTACAACCATAAGGAAGGCAAAAATCAGGTTGATTTTGCTGTTCCAGAAGGCTTCATGAGAGGCAGCTCGTTTTGCAGTGCTTACAGTACCGATAAAGGGATTTGAAACAATTGAGCCTTCGCCGTCTACAAATATTTTTACGAGGATTTCATTTTCTGCATTATTGAGAATGCCCTGTGGAATTGTATAAAAACGGGCTGTGTTCCAGGCACTAAATTCTACAGGAGGGCAGCTTCCTTCGCCGCCGATGAAAGCGCCGTTTACATAAGTTTCATCTGCAATAGCAATTCGGCCAAGGTAAGCTCCAAGATTCTGATTCTTTAATTCAGCTGGAATCTCAAAAGTCTTTTTGAGCCAGATGTAACCGTATTGCTTTGGTAAAAGAGTTTCCAGATTTGTAAGCTTTGAATTATCAAAAGCTGTAAAAGCCTGGGCTGCAGGCATGGTCTGGGTATTGTCGCTTAAAGCATAGGTCCAGCCGCTTGTAAGGTCAATCTTTGTTTCCTGATTTTTAGCTTTGCAGGAAGTAACGAACAAAGAAATAATAATAAGACTTAGAAAAAAAAGTTTGTTCTGTCGCATATTTGCCTCGGAATAAAGAAAAATGATAGTAGTGCAATTGGAATGATAGAAATACTATCATTAATATAGCACACTATTAAAAGAATGGCAATTTTTTTCCTAAATTATTTTTTTAGAAGTCCGAAGATTAAAGTAGATGTAAAACAAAATTTAACGGAGGAAAAAATAGTATGATTCGTGGCTGGTATACCGGGGCTTCCGGTATGAATGCGCAGCAGAACAGACTTGATGCAATTGCAAACAATCTTGCAAATGTTGATACTGCAGGTTACAAACGAGATGTAGTTTCAAGCAAGTCTTTCCCGGAACTGCTGCTTCGCCGTACAAACTTTGACGGTGTTTATCACACTACAGAAGGTTCTGCAGATGCAGCACCTGTAATTGGTAAGCTTGGCCTTGGTGTTGAAACTAACGAGAACTACATTGATTTTAGCCAGGGCTCTTTCAAAATCACAAATACAAAGACAGACACAGCTCTTAGTGGTAAGGGCTTTTATGTTATAGACACTCCTGCTGGCGAACGCTACACACGCAACGGAGATTTCTTTATCGGTAAAGAAGGAATTCTTGAAACTAAGGACGGATATCCTGTTCTTGGTGAAAATGGATATATCTACGTTGAAGATGACAAATTCACAGTAAATGAAGACGGAATCATCTCTCATGAAGAAAATGGTGTAGAAATCGACCGCTTTAAGGTTGTTCGTTTTGATAACGAGCGCTACCTGAAAAAGATGGGTGAGAGCATGTATGCAACAAATGATATTGCAGGTCCTGCTCACATTGCAGAAGGTAATGAGCGTCCACGCTTCCTTCAGGGCTACACAGAAACAAGCAATGTAAATGTTGTAAATGAAATGGTTCAGATGATTGAAGTAAACCGTGCTTACGAAGCAAATCAGAAAACAATTCAGTCTGAAGATTCTATGATGAGCACACTCTGGCAGAAGGTTGCCGTTCTACAGTAGGGGGAGTAAATGGTTAGAAGTTTATGGACAGCAGCTACCGGAATGAACGGTCAGCAGTCAAATATTGATGCAATTTCAAACAACCTTTCAAACGTAAATACAACCGGCTACAAACAGCAGCGCGTTGAGTTTGAAGACCTTGTTTATCAGAATATTAAACTTGCCGGAACTCCCGCAACAGAAGATACAGTAACTCCTGTTGGAATCCAGCAGGGTACTGGTGTTAAGGTTGGAGCAACACAGCGCATTATGAGCCAGGGTTCTCTCCAGAATACTGGTGTAGATACAGACGTTGCAATCGTAGGAGAAGGTTTCTTCCGCGTTCAGAAATACGATGGAAGTTACGCTTACACACGCGACGGTTCTTTTAAGGTTGACTCTGCAGGTCAGTTAGTTACAAATAACGGACTTCGCGTAATTCCAGAAATTATCCTGCCGGAAGGTTATGACGTTTCTACCTTGAACGTTACACAGACCGGTCTTGTTTCTGTAAAAATCAACGGTGAAAATGATCCTGTTGAAGTTGGTCAGCTTGAGCTTTACCGCTTTCCTAATGCGGTAGGTCTTCAGGCAGACGGCGACAACCTCTTTAAGGTTACAGCTGCCAGCGGTGAGGCAATTGCCGGCCGCCCTGGTTACGATGGCTTTGGTGATGTTCGCCACAAGTTCCTCGAAATGTCTAACGTTTCAGTTGTGAACGAAATGGTTCAGATGATTGTTGCACAGCGTGCGTACGAGTTCAACTCTAAGGCTATTCAGACATCTGATACGATGTTGTCGACAGCTGTGAACTTGAAGAGATAAAGTAACACCGGTAGTTGAGTAGGCCGAAGGCCGTATCGAAACCACCAGTGAAAAGTCTACGGTGGTTTCGATACGATGCTTCGCATCACTCAACCACCGTGATTACCGAATGGATGGGAAAAATGAACGTTGGATTAATTTCAAATACATATAGCGGAATTACTGGTGGTCAGGGAGCTTTGCAGTCTGCACGCAATAATGCGGACAAGGCAAAGTTCTCTGAACTCCTCGAACGCTTTCAGTCTCAGAACGAAGGCCGCGGTACTATTTCCTCAAGTCAGATCGCAGAAAGCGGCCGCCTCAACGGTGAATACACAACAGGTTTTGCAGGCACTTTCACTAGTGATGCAGACAAGGCTGCCCGCCCGACTGGTGCCGCTGCAAATCAGGCTAACGTACATGTTCAGCCAAAAACAATCGATAAAACTTCCGAGCTCTATCAGAAATCTATGGAGCTTGAAAATTATTTTGTAAAGCAGATGCTCTCAGAAATGAGAAAAACTGTTCATCGTTCTGGCGATTCAGACTTTGCCCGTCAGACTTACGAAGATATGCTCTACGATGAATATGCAACTGCAATGACAAAAAATGCAGGCTTCGGCCTGGCAGACCAGATTTATCTGAGTCTGGTTTAATTCGGAAAAAACAGAGCCTCTCTGTATTTTGTTTACATCTATCCCCTGGCGTCGTTGGCGTGCAGGGGTTTTTTGTTGAAAAAAAGCATATATTGATAGATAATAAAAATATGAAAATTAAAAATGTATTTATCGTATTTTGTAATGTAATTTTATCTTCTTGCACAATTTCACGCGCCGGTTCAGAAAAACTTAGCTATAATCCTGTAAAATATACAGAGCAGCTGACTCAAAGAACATTTGATCCATCAAAAGCAATAGAGGAATTGTCTCGGGAGCGAACAGAAAAACGGATCCCTTTTACTCTGGATTATGAATGGTGTTTTGGAAAGCCTGTAATTGATTTTGATCCCGAACATCATATTTATATGCAGGTTGATACTGGTTTTACAAGAAACTGGTATTATACTTCCTGTCTGCGAAAAATGGGCCTTTCTGATGAAGATTTTATGAAAGAGGTTATTGCTGAAGTCAGGAAAAATCATACTGACGTTTCAGAAGCCCATCCTTCTGATGAAGAGCTTAGTAATTATCTCAAAAAATCATGGAAGAATTTTAATGAAAACTATCTTGCAGAAGCCTGGATTAATGATACAAATCTGAGATACGATTCTGTAAGCAATCAATCTTTTGATGGAGTTCTTGGTCAGGATTTCTTAATGAAGTATGACCGGGTTACCTTTGATTTTGTAAATAATTATCTCATTCTAGATGACGAAAAACTTGATGGTACTGCAATTCCTTTTGTTCAGACAGATAACAAGGAAATTCTGATTAATTTTACTTATAAGGATCAGTCTGAACTTGCTATGGTTGATACCGGAAACTACTGTTTTACTCCTCGTCATAATATTGGAGACGGGAAACAGGATTATGATATCAATGATTATTCAAAATATGGCCTTTCCTATAAAGGTAAAGTGCCTGTGACTCCGCGTGTAATGCAGACTTATGATGATATTAAAATCGGGCACGTTACTTACAACAATATGAAAGGAGCTTATTCTACAATCCGTGGTTCTGGTTTTGTAAAAGGCTCTCAAGTTCATATGATGAAATTAAATAATCTTGGAAACGTTTTCTTTTATAATCATGTATTTCAGATAGATTATGTTGATAAGGTGTTCATTATAAAGTAAATGTGATAAAATAGATTTTATGCAAAATAATGAATCTGTTTCTTTGCCCGAAGATTTTCGCGGCCTTCATATACATTTTGTTGGAATTAAGGGAACCGGAATGGCGGCTCTTGTGGAGATTCTTTTTCATAAGGGAGCAGTAATTACCGGTTCTGATGTAAGCGAGCGTTTTTATACTGATGAAGTTCTTGAAAAACTTGGGCTTCATGCTCTTCCTTTTGGAGCAGAAAACATTACAGATGACGTTCAGTACGTAATTTATTCTTCTGCATATAAACTCGATAAAAATCCGGATTTGATAGAAGCAGTCCGCCGCGGTGTACCTTGTTTATTGTACACTCAGGCCCTTGGTGCCTACAGTGAACGTGCTTATTCCTGTGGTGTTTGCGGTGTTCACGGTAAAACTTCTACAACAGGCCTTGTAGGAACAATCTTAAAAGAAATTGATTTACCAAGTCAGGTGCTGGCAGGCAGTGTGATTAATTCATTTGGCGGAACTTGTACTTATACGTCAAATACGGTGGTTGAGTGTTCGCGTAGCGAACGTATCGAAACCACCGCGGAAGGCGAAAAGGGTGGTTTCGATACACCTGCTTCGCAGGCACTCAACCACCGAAGTATTTTCGTTGCAGAGACCTGCGAATACCAGCGCCATTTTATGAGTTTCTGTCCTCAGAAGATTATTCTTACTTCAGTTGAACCTGACCACGAAGATTATTACCCGACCTACGAAGATATCCGCCAGGCCTTTATTGATTATATCTGCAAACTGCCTCAGGGTGGAGAAGTTATTTACTGCGCCGATGATAAGGGGGCCTGCGATACTGTAGGGCTTGTTGGCGAAAAGAGACCTGATATTGTAATGATTCCGTATGGAGCTTCTGTGTCATTCCACGGCTTGACCGGGGGATCTGATTTTGCCGTTACCTTCGGTAAAGTTGAAAATGAGCGCAATTGTTTTACTCTGGGCTTGTTTGCTAAAAACGGCGAGTTTGCCTTAAGCATGCCTGGCCGTCATGAGGTACTTGATGCCTCTGCCGCAGTTGCTCTTGTCTGCCGTCTGCTTGTAACTGCCGGAAAAAATCCTCTTGATTACTATGAAAACATTAAGCGCGGTCTTTTGAACTTTAGCGGTGGAAAACGCCGCAGTGAGATAGTAGGGCGCTTTACAAATAAAAATGGGGCAGATGTAATCGTGCTTGATGATTACGGCCACCATCCTACAGCTGTAAAGACAACTCTTGAAGGCTACCGTGAGTTCTATAAGGGCCGCAAAATCATAGTTGATTTTATGAGTCACACTTATTCGAGAACTCAGGCACTCTTGCCGGAGTTTGCAAAATGTTTTACTGCAGCAGACCAGGTAATCCTTCATAAAATCTATTCTTCTGCCCGTGAAAATCCTGCGGACTTTGATATTACAGGACGTACCTTGTACGAAGCAGTTCTTGCGACAGGGCAGAAGAACGTTCATTATTATGAAGAAATCCTTGATGCAGCTGATTTTGCTAAGGCAGAATTAGAAAAGCCGCTTGGTCCTGAATATCCGGATGGCTACCTCTTTATAACTATGGGTGCCGGCGACAACTGGAAACTTGGAAAAGAAATATTAAAAGACTACGAGGAATCAAAATGACATCAATGACAGGCTATGCCTACGAAGAAAAAAATTATGAAAATGCTGTTGTCAGCGTAGAAATAAAATCGGTTAATTCCCGCTTTCTGGATTTGACTGTAAATCTTCCGCCATATCTCAACCCGCTGGAAAGTTATTTCCGTAATAAGATTACAGAAAAGGTTGCCCGCGGTAAGGTTGATGTTTATATCCGCGTGAAGGAGCTGGAGAGTAATCCTGATATTACTGTGGATGAGGGGGCTGTAAAGGCTTATTCCGAAGCAGTAAAAAAAGTGATAAAGGCTTCTGGCTTTGGAACTGATTCTGAAGCGGCTCTGAACTTTATTTTGAGTCAGCCAGGTGTTATTGTTTCTAACCGCTCTTATGATATGGATAAATATAAGGCCTTGATTGAGCCGATTTTTGATTCTGTACTTGAGAAGTTCAATGCGGACCGGGCCCGTGAAGGCGAAAATATGAAGCGTGACCTGCAGGAAAAGCTTGAAAAACTCTCAAAATGTGCACATTTTTTTACAGAATGGCAGCCAAAAATGGAAGATATGTTCAAAGAACAGATTACTACAAAGTTCCGCGAGCTTCTTGAAGACAAGGCAGACGAAAACCGCATTATGACAGAAACTGCCGCAATGCTTGTAAAATACACAATAAATGAAGAGATCGTTCGCTTAAACAGCCATATTGCGGCAATGCGAGCTGAGCTTGCAAATAACCCTACACCAGGCAAAAAACTGGACTTTATCTGTCAGGAAATGAACCGAGAAATCAACACAATAGGCAGTAAAAATCAGTTTGCCGAGGTCGGTGCAATGGTAATTACGGCTAAGGATAGTTTGGAAAATATACGTGAGCAGTCTAAAAATGTAGAATAAGCAAAGGTGGGGGCGTTACGGGGGCTGGCCCCCGTTAGAAGGGGTGGCGAGCAACGAAGTGCGAGACAGGGGAAGGCTTTCCCCTCAAAAGGAGATTTTTATGAAACTAAACAAAGATTTAAGAGTGGCAATCAGCGGAAAATCTGGCTGTGGAAATACAACAGTGAGCGGTATGCTTGCAAAAACTCTGGGAGTTACACTTATTAACTATACCTTCCGCCAGCTTGCGGCCGAAAAGGGCATGACTTTGCCGGAAGTTATTGAAGCTGCTAAGACAGATGACTCTTACGACAAATACGTAGACAAGCATCAGGTTGAGCTGGCCCTTGCAGAGCCTTGTGTTCTCGGAAGCCGCCTTGCAATCTGGATGCTGAAAGACGCTGACCTCAAGGTTTACCTTCTTGCCAGCGACGACACCCGTGCTCGCCGTGTTTATAACCGGGAAGGCGGCGACCTTCAGGCAATCAAAGACTTTACAGCCATGCGAGACAGCGAAGATACCCGCCGTTACAAAGAATTTTACGGTATAGACAACAACGACTACGCTTTCTGCGACCTGATTATCGATGTAAACGAAAAAACTCCGGAAGAAATTGAAGAAATAATTCTTAAAGAGCTTGAAAAACGCGGTTTTATTTCTCGTTAAAATCAACTGAATAAAGGTGCACTATGAAATGGTACGGCTTTAATATGCTCTGGACCTTTTCTTCTGACGGGAAGGAAGGTTCAAAAAATCCAGAAAGCATCCGTATTGATGAAAATGATGTCGATTTTATAGCTGATATGGGCTGTAATTTTATCCGCCTTCCGCTGGATTACCGCTATATCCTGCATGATTTTAATTATGACCAGCCGGACGATAAGATGCTTAAGGTGCTGGACCGCTGCCTTGATACAATCATTTCAAGAGGACTTCACTGTTCTTTGAACGTGCACCGTGCTCCCGGCTACTGCATTAATGGAAATAACCTGGAACGCGACAACCTCTGGACAGATAAAATTGCCCAGGACGCTTTTACAAATTTGTGGAAGCTTTTTGCCCAGCGTTACAATTCATATTCCAAAGACCAGCTCAGCTTTGACCTATTAAACGAGCCACCAAGCCCTGGCCAATACGGTCTTACCCGCGAAAATCATAAGGCAATTATGAGCCGGGTTGTCAGCGAAATCAGAAAAATCAGCCTTGAGCGAACTATTGTCTGCGATGGTCTTGCGGGCGGACATATGGCTTGCCCTGAGCTTTTAGACCTTGGCGTTGTTCTCAGCGGCCGCGGTTACATGCCTATGCGCCTTACTCACTGGCAGGCAGAATGGATGAAAAACAATGGCTCCTTCGACTGGGAATATCCGAAATGGCCCGGAATGAAATGTGATGGTGTGGAATGGAGCCGCCAGGCCCTCTTAGATTTTTACAAGCCCTGGAAAGAGCTTGCAGAGGCGGGAGCCAGCGTTCATATTGGTGAATGCGGCTGCTATGACAAGGTAGATAATGAAACAGCCCTTGCCTGGTATAAGGATTTCTTTTCTGTATTAAATGAACTTGATTTTGGATTTGCCCTGTGGAATTTCCGCGGCCCCTTTGGAATTGCAGAGCACCGCAGAAAGGGCACAAACTGGGAAGTTCGTAAGGGAATCACCTTTGACAGTGATTTATACGAACTTTTTATCCAGTCTATGAAATAAGTTTTTGTGAACTTTGTTTATTCTGATTAAAGATTTGCAAGAAGCCAATCCTTAAAGAGATTATAATCATTTTCCATTGGAATAGCATTGTCTGGAAGGCGCATAACTGCTTCGAGGCGGTCCGGCATAGGAGGTTCCTTACCGATAGCATCAGTTACAATCTGACCAAACTTAGCTGGGCTTGCTGTTTCAAGAATTACGCCGACAGCCTTTTTATCAACAACCTTTGACCCCCATGAAGGAACGTTTGGTGTAAGACCAGGCTTATTCCAGTCGTTCTTTTCGCCGCCAATGAGTTTTTCCATAGCACCGCTGCGGATATCATCCCAAGCCTGCCAGCCGATTGCTCCGTGTGGATCGATGATGTAGCCAGTCTTATCGTTGCATGAACGGATAGCAGCTTTAATTCCCTCGTTATCAAGCCAGTAAGAAGCAAAGAGTTCGCGAACCTGGTCAAGAGTATACATAGCCTTAATGCGTTCGTAGTTGCTTGGAGCACCAACGTCCATAGCATTTGCGTATGTTTCAACAGAAGGGCGGGCATTGTAGTCGCCTGTAGCAATCCAGTCTGGAATTGTCTTGTTTGTGTTAGTAGCTGCAACAAAACCTGCAATTGGAGCACCCATTTCACGGGCAATCAGACCTGAAGTAAGGTTTCCGAAGTTTCCGCTTGGAACAACCATGATAATTGCAGGATCCTGAATCTTGTTGTCCATTGCAGAGCGGTTGCGTACTGTAAGAGCAGAGTACATATAATAGAAGCTCTGTGGCAAAAGACGTGCAATATTGATTGAGTTTGCAGAAGAAAGGCGGAGTTTGCCGCGAAGTTCTGTATCAGTGAATGCAGTTTTTACAAGCTTCTGACAGTCATCAAAAGTGCCTTTTACCTTGAGGGCACGAACGTTTCCTGTGAAAGTAGAAAGCTGTTTTTCCTGAAGTGGAGAGATTTTTCCATCCGGATAAAGAATTGTAACATCGAGGCCTGGAACGCCGTGGAAAGCAGAGCCTACAGCAGAACCTGTATCACCAGAAGTTGCAACTAAAATGTGGAGTGGAGTGTCTTCATTGCGGTTGAAGTAAGACATTGTGCGGGCCATAAAGCGGGCACCAAAGTCTTTGAAAGCACAGGTTGGACCGTGGAAAAGCTCCATGATATAAGAGATTGCATCGGCTGGAACAACCTTTGGCTGGAATGGATAAGCATCTGCGATGATGGCAGCCAGGTCATTATCTGGAATCTCACCTTCTACATAAGGTTTTGCCATATTAAAGGCAACATCACGGAAAGATGGGGCAGGATCTTTGTTCAAAAGAGCCTTATCCAGCTTTGGAAACTCTACAGGAATGTAAAGTCCGCCTGTTGCCTGGTTCATTCCTCCCATTACGGCAGTCTTAAAATCAGCTTTTACGCTGCTGTCTCTTGTATCTGTATAAATCATATATCCATCCTTTTGCTTAGAGGCCGTAAATAATATCGTTTACGACAAGTCCTGCAAGTTTTTCTTTACCTTTTGAAACGCATTCATTCCAGTTTTTACCTTTTGATTCATAAGAGGTTACTGAAGAATAAATTTTTGCACCATTTTTCATGCTTACGGCTTCAATTTCAGCCTTAAGAATACAATAGTAACCGCTTCCGTCTTCAAGTGCAGTTACAGGCTGTTCAAATTTGATTGTACCATAAATCATGTAACCGTAAGCGGTTCCACCAATAATATCATAGGTGTCTTTATAAAGAGCCTTAGGTTTACCGATGTATGAAGTTTCGCCTATAGGACCATTTCCCACCATTGTAATTCCACGACTGCGGAATTCTGCCTGAATGTTGTATGAATTGTTTACAGGGCGGTCTTTTTCGTTGAAATCCCATACGAAAAGAACTGCACCCTTAGTTGCTAAATCAGATTTTACCTTCCATGCAGCATTTGCTGTGTAGGCTTCGAGTTTTTGAGCAAGATCAGCATCTTCGCTTACTGGAGTTGGATAAGCACTTACATTTGTGTTGGCAGAAAAGGCTGGTTTTTCTGCTGTAAAGCTTACCTTTCCTTCTGCATCAGTAATAAATTCTTTCTTTTCAAAAGCAATTATTCCTTCAGTTTTTGAAGAAGGATATGAAAGTGTAAGCTTAAAATTATCTGCCGGAGTACCATCTGCCTTTGTTACTGAAAAAACAAATGGTTCTGCAAAGTTTCTTCCAAGAGAGATTTCTTTTGGAGAGGAAAGTTTTTTAACAGAAATACCTTCAAGAGAACTTAAAAAGATTTCTTCCGGTGATTTTTGAACTGATATTATAGATTTTGGTGCTGATTTTTCGTGTGTTGTGTTTTTATCACCTGCAGCTGCTGTTGAAGTTGTTGCACATGAAGAAAAAAGACAAACTGCCAGTGCGCTTGTAAAGAATAGATTAGTTTTTTTCATTTTTTTTATCACTCTCGAGTTTTTTTTGATTTAATGCTTAATTATACTATCAAAAGGCTTTTATTACAATGACATATTGCCGAGAAATTACTATAAATAGTATAATTCATTGTTATAGGGGAAATGGTGGGATTATGGAACGCTGTACAAAAGCTGTCATCTACAAAGATAATCTTGAATATAATCTAAAACAAATTAGAAAATATGTAAAAAAGGACGTAAAACTCTGTGTAGCAGTAAAAGCTGACGGGTATGGTCACAATGCTGTTCTGACTGCACAGATTGCAGAGAAAGTTGGAGCTGCCTTTGTTGCGGTTGCTACTGTGGAAGAGGGAATTGAGCTTCGTGATAATGGCATTAAATGCGGAATTCTGCTTTTGAGCCTTTGTACACCAGAGGAAATGCCTGCACTTTTTGAATATCAGATTACTCCTCTTGTTTTTACAGAAGAGTATATTTGCCTTGTTGGGGCTGCGGCTAAGGCTGCTAAATCAGCTGATTTTTCAGTTCATCTTGCAGTTGATACCGGAATGGGAAGAATAGGCTGCTATCCTGAAGAAGCGGGCGAGCAGGCAGAATTGATTGAAAAATGCGGTCTTAAGCTTGGCGGAATGTGTACCCATTTTGCGGTATCTGACAGTTTGAGTCCTGAAAACATTGAGTTTACAAAGGAACAGTTTGAGGCTTTTAAGCAGGCTGTTGCAGGCGTAAAAGCTTGTGGTATTGAACCTGGAATCTGTTCCTGCGGTGCCAGTGCGGCTTTATTGAATGATGAAGATATGCAGTTTGATATGGTAAGACCTGGAATCATTACTTATGGCTACTATCCAGATGAAATTACAAAAGAATATCTTGAAAAAACTGGCCGGCATTTTGATATAAAGCCTGTTCTTGCCCTTGAAACTAAGGTTGTTGCAATTAGGCATTTTCCGGCCGGTAAATCAGTTTCTTACGGTAGAACCTGGGTTGCAGATAAAGATACAGATATTGCTGTTTTACCAATCGGTTATGCTGATGGCCTGCTTCGCCGTTTTTCTCCAGGTCTCGAAGTGACAATCAATGGAAAAAACTATCCTGTTCGCGGAAGAATCTGCATGGATCAGTGCATGGTAGAAATTGGAAAGGATAATCCGGATGTAAAAGTCTGGGATAGAGCAGTGATTTTTGGCCCAAAGGAAAGCGGAGCTTTGAATACTGCGGAAGACCTTGCTAAGCTTGGAAAGACAATTTCCTATGAAGTTCTTACAGCGCTTAGTAAAAGAGTGCGACGCGAAATTAAATAGAGTTCAAAAATTCTTTTACTTCTGAAACAAGATAGAAAGAGCCTGTTACGAGGAGGATGTTGCCGCTGGCGGCAGACTCTTCGAGGGCTTTTTTAATCATCATTTTATAATCTGCATCTGCGGTGAATTTGATTTCTGCGTTTGTAAAGGCTTCTATTTCACCGGCGAGATTTGATTCCTTGCGTTCGCCCGGGCGGGTTACGTAAACGTGCTCAAAGCGGTAACGGAAAAGCAGAGAAATATCCTTTACGTCCTTGTCTGCAGCGCAGGCAAAAAGAAGGGAAACTTTTTCTTCTCCGTAAAGCTTATTCAAAGTATCAATTGTAAGACGGATGCTGTTGAGGGTGTGAGCGCCGTCCAGAATTAAGGCTGGAATCTCTGTGTAGCCTTTTACATTTTCGAGAATCTCAAAACGGCCGGGAAGCTTTGCCTTTGCAAGACCGCGTTCAATAATTCCTTCATCAAGATTTGGCAAAAACTTTTTGATTGCAATTGCAGCCATGGCAGCATTCTGGGCCTGCGCCTTTCCAAGCAGCTGCATGTGTGTTTCAATCGGGCGGTTAAAGAGTTCACTTTCAAAATGAACAGTCATCTTCTTTTTATCCGGTCCGTTGAAGTGGTAATAGGCATTCTTGATAAAATCTTCTACAAAATAATAAGGTGCGTGGCGGGTAATTGCCTTTTCACGCAGTACAATTTTTACAGCTTCAGTCTGCTGCTGTGCAATTACAACAGGTGTACAGTTTTTGATGATGCCGGCCTTTTCTGCGGCAATCTTTTCAAGAGTATCTCCAAGGAATTCTGTATGCTCAAGTTCAATAGGGGTTATGCAGCAAAGCTTTGGACGAATAACATTAGTTGCATCCAGACGTCCGCCAAGACCTACTTCAAAAACAGACCAGTCTACCTTGGCATTCTTAAAGCATAAAAAGGCATAGAGGGTAACAAGTTCAAACCAGGTAAGAGGCCGTTCCGCAGGCAGGTTTTCCGGAATAATTGAATCGATATTAGGCATGAGCTCTTTTACGGTCTGCTCATAAACTTCTTCTGGGAAAAAGCCTGTAGGTGTACAGATACGCTCACGGAAATCAGTTATATGTGGAGAAGTGTAAAGACCAACCTTATAGCCGGCCTCGTCCAGAATGCAGGAAATGAGGCGGGAAACAGAACCTTTCCCCTTAGAGCCTGCAACGTGAATACAAGGCGCATAATCCTGCGGGTTATCAAAACGCTTGCAGAGGTAATCTATGGTGTCGAGCCAGAAGATTTCTTTTTTTGGATTATGTTCAAAATTCAGGTAGTCGTTGAGCCAGTCCTGAAACACATCAATTGCATTCACGGATTATATTATAATTGTTTTGAGGGAATATGTCATTATCTAAAACATTTCTTCCAGAAAGATGTATTAAACTGCAAATTTACTCCCACTGCAAAACTTTAATAATATTTCATTTTTTTAGTGAAACTGTATTGTATAAAGCGGCACTTTTCTATATTATATCAGCATATATCATTATTATAAGAGTATGGTCGGCGGACTTTGGGACGGCGGCTGTTCAAAGGTGAGGTATATGGCTAAAGGACGACCTTTAATCAACAAGGAACGCTGTAAGGGATGTGGACTTTGTATCCGCGTTTGCCCTAAGAAGATTCTTGAAATGTCTAAAGAAACCAATGGTCAGGGTGTTTCTTTCCCTGTTTGTATTGATGAGGCAAGTTGTATTGCCTGCAGTATGTGCGCAACTATGTGCCCGGACTGCGTAATTGAAATTGAGGCTGAATAATGGCAGAAAAAGTATTGATGAAAGGAAACGAGGCTATTGCAGAGGCTGCGGTTCGTGCCGGCTGTCGTTTCTACTTTGCATATCCTATCACACCGCAGAATGAAATTCCGGCTTATATGGCTAAGCGTCTTCCAGAGGTTGGGGGAACTTTCCTTCAGGCTGAGTCTGAGCTCGCTGCCATTAACATGGTAATGGGTGCTTCTGCTGCCGGTTCACGTTGTATGACTTCTTCTTCTTCTCCTGGAATCTCTTTGAAACAGGAAGGAATTTCTTATATCTCTGGAGCTCAGCTTCCTGCCGTTGTTGTAAACATGATGCGCGGTGGTCCTGGTCTTGGAAATATTTCCGGTGCTCAGGGTGACTACTTTCAGGCAACCCGCGGTGGTGGAAACGGTGACTACCATGTGGTAGTTATTGCTCCGGGTACTGTTCAGGAAATGGCTGACTGTACTCTTAAGGCTTTTGAAATTGCCGACAAGTATCGCGTTATGTGTATGATTCTTGGTGACGGTTATCTTGGACAGATGTCTGAGCCTTGTGTTCTTCCTGACTTTGTAAAAGAGTTCCCTGCAAAGCCATGGGCTCTTACAGGAAAAACTCCTGACCGCAAGCAGAACAAGATTATGTCGTTGAAGCTTTCGGGAATTGACGGCGAATTGAATGCTCACACAAAGGCACTTTTTGAAAACTATCAGAAGATTCAGGACAATGAAACAATGTCTGAAACCTTTATGTGTGATGATGCTGATTACATTCTTACCGGTTACGGAACTTGTGCCCGTGTCTGCAAGAAGGCTGTAAAGATGCTTCGCGAGCAGGGAATTAAGGCCGGACTTTTCCGTCCGATTACTCTCTGGCCATTCCCAGCAAAAGAGCTTGAAGCTGCCTGCAAGAATGCCAAGAAGATTTTGACTGTAGAAATGTCTATGGGTCAGATGGTTCAGGACGTTAAGCTTAACTGCGGACGTAGCGTAAAGGATGTTGATTTCTATGGCGAGCCTGGTGGAATCATCCCTTCAGTTGATGCTGTTATTGAGAAGGTAAAGAGCTATGAGTAAGAAATATGAATTTCCAAAATCAATGAATGATGTTCCTACACACTACTGTGGTGGCTGTGGTCACGGAATCGTTCACAAGTTGATTGCACAGGTTATTGATGAAATGAATATTCAGCAGGATGTACTTTTAGTTGCTCCTGTTGGTTGTGCAGTTTATGCCTATAACTATATTAATGTTGATTCCTGCGAGGCCGCTCATGGTCGTGCTCCTGCAGTTGCAACTGGTATGAAGCGCGTTCACCCGGATAAGCTTGTTATAAGCTATCAGGGTGATGGTGACCTGCTTGCTATCGGAACCGGTGAAACTGTTCACGCTGCAAACCGCGGTGAAAACATCACTGTAATCTTTATCAACAATGCAATTTATGGAATGACTGGTGGTCAGATGGCTCCAACTTCTCTTGTTGGTCAGGTTACAAAGACAACTCCTTTTGGCCGTAATGCTGATGAAGTTGGTTACCCGATTCGTGCCTGCGAGCTTTTGAATACTCTTGTTGAACCAAAATATATCGAGCGCTGTGCTGTTTATGATGTTCCACACATCAATAAAACAAAGGCTGCTATTAAAAAGGCTCTTACATATCAGAAGGAAGGAAAGGGCTACAGCTTTGTTGAAGTGTTGAGTATGTGTCCGACTAACTGGGGCGTTGCTCCAACTGTTGCCGCTGACTGGGTAAAGGATCAGATGGAGCCTTATTATCCTTTGGGAGTTTTCCGCGACGTTCCAGGCGGAGTTACTCCGGAAGCCGCTACTCCTGTAGCCGGCGTTGTTACAAAGTAAGGTAGGGGAGGATTTTTGAAATGACAACAGAAATTATTTTTGCCGGATTCGGTGGTCAGGGTGTTATCCTTGCCGGAAAAATCCTTACACTTGCCGGAATGAGCGAGGACAAATACGTTTCTCACATTCCTTCATACGGTGCTGAGATGCGCGGTGGTACTGCCAACTGTTCTGTAATTGTTAGTGATGAAGAAGTTGCTTCACCGGTTATCGAAAAGCCGGATGTAGTAGTTGCCTTGAACAAGCCTTCTATGACTAAGTTTGAAAAGTGGCTTAAGCCGGGCGGACTTTTGATTTACAATTCTTCTTTGATTGATATTGAACCAAGTCGCAAGGATATTCGTACACTTGCTTTGCCAGCTAATGACATGGCTGCAGAAACAAACAATGCCCGCGGTGCAAACATGGTTGTTCTTGGCTGTCTTGCAAAGGTTTGCCCTGGAATGATCAGCGGAGTTAAGCCTTTTGAGTATGCTTTGGATGAAGCAATCTCTGCCCGCAACAAGAAGTTCAATCCGATAAATATTGCAACAATCGAAGCTGCTTATAATAAGGATTACGATATAAAGTGATTTCGATACGCCCTTCGGGCTACTCAATCACCGGAGCAATGGTGGTTGAGTGCCGCGAAGCGGTGTATCGAAACCACCATTAAGGATAAAATATGAGTGAAAAAAATAAAATTGGTGCTAAGGTAAAACTGGTTCGCGAGAACCGCAAGCTTTCTATCGAAGATGTTTCTGAGCGCACAAATCTTCCTGCCGCTCAGATTCAGAGTATTGAAGACGGTTCTCTTGTTCCAAACCTCACACCGCTTATTAAGATTGCGCGCGTGCTTGGTGTTCGTCTTGGTACCTTTATGGATGATGATGAAAACCTGGGACCTGTTGTTACCCGTGCTCAGGACAAGAAGGAAGTAACACGCTTCAGCGACCGCGGAAACGCAGTTAATTCTGACCTGGACTTCTACACACTGGCACAGAACAAAGCCGGCCGTCACATGGATCCATTCATCATTGATATCTTCCCATCTTCAGAAGAAGAAATCAAAACTTCAACTCACGAAGGCGAAGAGTTCATCTACGTTCTCGAAGGCGAAGTAGAAATCATCTACGGAAAAGATAAGTACGAGCTCAAGCAGGGCGATTCGATTTATTATGAATCGATTGTTGCGCACCACGTACACAGCCACGGCGAGAACAAGGCAAAGATTTTAGCAGTTGTTTATACTCCTGCGTGATGGATTGCCACGTCGCTGCGCTCCTCGCAATGACGACTGCACTGTCATGCTGAACTTGTTTCAGCATCTATAAAAGAGACCCCGAAACAAGTTCGGGGTGACAGTTAATTTATATGGACGACAAAGAATATTACAGCCTGATGAACCGTTCATCTTCATGGGCGCTTCAGCAGGCTCTTAAAAAGAAAAACTCCACAAAAAAAGCGTTATCCGGAACACAAAAAACAGAGCTTCCGGATAACGCTCAAACTTTTACATCACTCGAGCTGCGTCAAGGCCGGGCAGACGCCGAAATGCTTATAGAAAAGCAGAATGATTCGGATTCTTCTAATTAAACTTCCCGTAATTACTTACCGCTTCATCAACTGTCATCTGATTTGTAAATACCTTATATGCAGCAACTCTTAACTGGCTGTAAGTATTATCAAGAATACCAAGCTCCAGCTGATAAAGGTGTTCCGTATTTCCCAATGGTGCATATACATCATCAAAAGAATATACAGTAGAGCAGGTGATCAGACGCTTAATCATTGCAAGATTATTAAGCTCCTGGGTACGCAGTAAAAAGCGCATGAACTCATTTGCCATTTCAAGATTACTGCTCTTTTTGTTTACAGAAAATTCAACAGAAGGAACCTCAAGAACAGCACCGCCTTTTGACATTACAGGCACTGAATAGAAGCTGTATTTAAAAGGTTTTGCAGTAAAGGCTTCTGACAGGGCTTCACGTTTTTTTGTACCCGAAACTACATCAGCAGAGGCGAGCATCATAGGAACATCACCTTCAAAAAAGCGCATGATTACTGCTGAATAATTATCTTTGATTTTGCTGCATTCATCTAAATCGATAAAACCATATTTTTTAAAGGCTTCAACCCATTCCAGAGTTGACCGCATATATTCGCCTGCAGCAGGATCAAGTTTATTTAATTGTGTGATTGCATCGGCGTTATCCATAACTTTCTTTGTGAAGTATGGAAAAATCAAAGAAGACATTATTGAGCCTTCAGATTTATCTGAAAGGATCGGACTTTTATAACCAGCATTTTTAAACTTCTGACAGGCTTCAAGCAGCTCCAGATAATTTTTGGGAATTTCAACTCCTTCCTTTTTGAACAGGTCTTCATTTACAAGCATTCCGTTTGCGGCACACAAAACAGGTACCATGGGAAGGGAACCGTCATTCATATAAAACAAAAGCTTTTGATTAATAGCCGAAAGAGTAATGCCTGTTGCTTCTGCATCTGCAAGATTTTCCGCGTTATCCAAAAGCGGATTATAATTTGTTTTATCCAGCATCCAGGGGAAGGTCATAAAAATATCAGGTGCATCCAGACCAGCAAGGGCAGTGGAAATTGTTACTTTATAATTATCCAGATAATTATAAGAAAGCTCTACGTTAGGATAGAACTCATTAAAGCGGTCGAACTCTGCTTCAAGGGCTTCAAAGTTCTGATAGCGGCCTGCAATCTGGATTCTGCATTTTGTAAGTGTATCCAGATAAGGAATAAATGCATCATCATTAATTTTCTTTTTACAGGCTCCCAGACAACAGATACATAAAACAATAAAAAGTGTAAAACTAATCTTCGTTAGTTTATTTTTCATAATCATCCCTCTTTATATTATAAGAGTCATGCTGAACTTGTTTCAGCATCTTAAATATTAGATCCCGAAACAAGTTCGGGATGACTATATCGAACATCTCGGATTTTTCTAAGCTCTTTTAATACATTATTTATATCAATAGGTTTTGCAATATGACCGTTCATGCCGGCCTCAAGACATTCTGCAACATTTTCCGAGAAGGCATCTGCTGTCATGGCAATAATTGGAATTCCAGCCGCATAAGGATTTTCAAGTTTTCGGATTTGACGTGTTGCTTCTAGTCCGTTCATAACCGGCATTTGAATATCCATAAATACAAGGTCATATTCTGCAGGCTGAATATTTCGAAGCATATCTACAGCAACCTTTCCGTTTTCCGCCCGCCTGCATTTAATTCCATACATATTAAGCAGGGTAGAGATAACCTCCCAGTTTACATCCATATCTTCTGCAACAAGTACCTTCATGTCAGCTAAGTCAGAATTGTTTTCTTCCTGTGAAGCAGCCTTATCTTCCAGGCCAAGCACCTCGCTAATTTTCTTAAACAAAGAAGATCGGAAAAGAGGTTTTGAAATAAAGCCGTCTATACCAGCTTCTTTTGCATCCTCTTCAATCTGAGTCCAGTCGTAGGCCGAAACAAGCAGAATAGAAATATTGTTACCTGCAATTTCACGAATCTTTTTAGTAAGATGAACTCCATCTGTACCAGGCATTTTCCAGTCTAGAATAATTACATTATAAGATTTTCCAGCTTCCTTTTTCGCAAGAAGTTTTGTAAGGGCAGTCTCTTCGGATTCTGCAATTTCCGGATTTGTTCCAAGAGCGGTAAGTGTGTCGCAGGCAGTTTCAAGAAGCACTTCGTCATCATCAATAACAAGAACTTCTAAAGGAGGAAGTTTTTGTTCGTTTTCAGCCTTTGAAGATACTTCAATATCAAGCGTAACCGTAAAAGTAGTTCCTACTCCTTCCTTGCTCTGGCATTCTATCTTGCCTCCCATCATATCAACCATTTTTTTTGTGATGGCAAGCCCAAGACCTGTTCCCTGAATTGTATTTATTCGGCTGTCTGTCTGGCGGATAAAAGGCTGATACATAACTTCCATAAAGTCCTGGGACATACCAATACCCGTATCTGCCACTTTATATTCTAACTTTATAAAGCCTTTTTTATCGCTAGGAGACTCACTTAAATCTACATAAACCTGCTTACCAGCCGGAGTATATTTCAAGGCATTTGAAAGAATGTTTATAAAAATCTGATTTATACGAAGTTGGTCTGCATAAAGATATTCATGTTTGATATTTTTACTTCTGAACCTGAAATCAATATTTTTCTGACGAACTGTTGGCTGGGAAATGTTTACAAGATTTTCTGCAGAATCAACAATTGAAAAGGTGACAGGTGAAAGAGATATATTACCACGCTCAACTTTAGAGATATCAAGAATATCATTTATAAGAGTTAGCAGATGATTACTTGCAAGCTTAATTTTTTTCAGATTATCAGAAACATACTGGGAATCTTTTACATTCTTTTCTGCAATTGTTGTAAGTCCAATAATTGCATTCATAGGAGTTCTGATATCATGCGACATAGTAGAAAGGAAGTCTGTTTTAGCTTTATTTGCAGAATCAGCTGCTTCAGCGGCAGTTGCAAGCTTTCTGTTAAATCTCATAATCACAAGAATATCAAAAACAAGTAAAATCAAAAGACAGAAAGAAACTACAATAACCAGAGGCCAGTCTATATTGTTCTTAGTAATATCTGTCATAGGAATATAGGTTAGGAGAGTCCAGTCAAAAGAAGTATTAACCGGAACATGAACTATAAGGCAGTTTTCAGCTTTTGAGTTCTGCATTGTAAGCATGCCGGTTTCGTGAATCTGAGCCTGAAGATTTTCTAAATAATCTTTATTAATCTGATTATAGGATTTATAAAATTCAAAGAAGTTAGAATTTTTAAAAGACTTTCCTTTGATGATATAGTTTCCATCGCGGTCGATAATTGAAATCTGGGCATCGCTATATTTTTCTGAAGGAAAGACCCATTTGCTGGCTAGAACTTCTATCGGAATAACACGCATTAAAATTGCCCTTTGCTTTTTTTGAGAATTATCAACTCTCAACTCAAGAAGATCACAGAAGGCAATGGACTGTACGCCGTTCATAGGATTTGTAAATGAGCGTGTTACACGTACCCGATCCTGCTGGCCCAGAAGTTCATTCAAAGAAGAAAAAATATCTATTTCCTTATAGGAAACATCAAAATCTTGTGGATCATTTATTTTTGCTTTATTTGAATAGCCTCGTAAAGAATCAACAAGAACAATATGAGCAGAGATATTTGGGATACGCTGGGCAACATTTAAGTAATCCATTGCTTCGGCTATATTCATCTTACGGCTATTGATGCAGGCAGCCCAGGAATCGCAGAGACGCTGTTCTCCTTCAAGATAATTTGTGGTTACCTGTTCCATACCGATAGACATGTTTACAAAGTTTTCGGTATTGTAGCCCTGCATAAAAGAACTTTGATTTTTTACATAAAGTGATACAAAGAAAATTGTAAAAAGAACAATTAAAAAGTTTGCTATAATAATTAGTGTTTTTTTCATGTTTAAGATTTCCAGAACTTAGAACGGATTTCAATAATATTTGAATATATAGTCTGATAGTCGGCTGCTTCCCGGGCACGAAGTTTTTCTGTCATGTCAGAAAGGGCTTCATACAAAGGAGTAAGGGCGAGATTCCCGATTACACCCTTAAGAGCGTGGCAAAGCTCAAAGACTTTTGACAAATCATCAGAGCCAATGACATCTCCAAGTTCTTCAAACTTTGTATCTCCAAGCCCCATGCCAACAAGCTTCAGATACAGGGCTTCATTTCCCAGACAGCGGGAAAGTCCTGTTTCTATATCGGCACCAAGGTCCTTCAATTCTTCGATTGTAATCATACAAACTTCTCCATTTCTTCTGGTGGAATAGGCTTAGAAAAATAATAGCCCTGAATGATGTCGCAGCCGGCATCTTTCAGCATTTTTAATTCCTCTTCGGTTTCTACACCTTCTGCAACAACCGGAACTTCCAGATATTTTGCAATATCAAGAACAAGCTCAACCAGATGCATTGCTTTATTTCCAGGCTGAATGTTTCTGATAAAGGCTTTGTCCATTTTGATAACATCAATAGGCATATCTGTAAGCATATTCAAAGATGAGTAGCCGGAACCAAAGTCATCCATTTCTACCTTGTGGCCAAGCTTACGGAGGTTTTCTACGATCTCTATGATATGTTTAGAATCTGATGTATATGCAGACTCTGTAATTTCCAGCATATATTCTGATGGAGACAGTCCGTTTTCTTTTACGATTTTTGTAATGAAATCTGTCATATCAGGAGCTGCAATGTCCACGCGGGAAACGTTTACAGAAACCGGAATTGTAACTCCAAGTTCTTCTTTCCAGCGTTTAATCTGTTTTGCGCTTTCTTCCCACACATAACGGTCAAGCTTTGTTACAAGTCCATTCTCTTCAAAAAGCGGAATAAAAAGGTCAGGACGAACAAAACCAAGTTCAGGATGAACCCATCTTACAAGAGCCTCGCAGCTGCAGAGCACTGGCTTGTCACCCTTGATATTAAACTTTGGCTGATAGTTTACCTTGAACTGTTTCTGTTCAATGGCTGCCTCAAAGTCCTGTAAAAGGTGAGCATCAAAGACTTCTTTCTCTGCCATCTTATCATCATAGATGCAAATGTCATTTGTGCCCGAAGTCTTAGCGCGAAGAGAATTGCAGGCCTGAACTGCATGGTCAAAACGCTGAATCATGGCAAACTTGCGTTCTGTATCGGAGAAAACGCCAAGACGGAGACGGGTTTCAGAAGGCTTTAAGAGCGATGCTAAAGCTTCATTAATTTTATCCAGAATAATCTTATAATTTTCCTGATGTGGAATATAAAGATAGAAGGAGTCTGCTTCGTTGCGGCCGGCAATTCCCCCGGTTTTAAGAAGGGCTTTACGGATTCCGTCTGCCATAGCATTCAAAATCTCATCACCAAAATTACGCCCCTTAAGCTGATTCAATAAATGGAAGCGGGTAAAGTTTACAGCAAGGGCATCCATTACCTGATCCGGGAAACGCTGGTCAAACTGGGAAGCATACTCAAAGAAAAAGTCCGGACTGTAGAGCAGGGTAAGCTTATCAAATTCTGTAGCATGAATTATCTTTGAGTTTTCAAAGAGTTGAATTGAATGGCGTACACGGGCAAGAATTACTTCCGGTAAATCATAAGGCTTAGTAAGGAAGTCTGCAGCACCAAGCTTAAGGCTTTCTATTTCGCTGGATTTTTCTGAAGTAAGAACAATTACAGGAATGTCAGTTATAATTCCTTCATCATTCATAGCCTTCAGGACTGCATTACCATCCATAACAGGCATAAGTAAATCAAGTAAGACAAGAGAAATTGTATTGCCCATTGAATGGATTTTTTCTAAGGCTTCTTTACCATTGTCTGCGTAAATAACCTTATATTCAGACTGAATTATATTACCAAGAATCTCGCGATTGATAGCTTCATCATCTACTATAAGAATAGTTCTTTCGAATAAATTATCCATATAAATATTATATATCGGTTCAGTTGAGTTTGCGATATTTTTTTTATAATTTAATTATACTAAAAATATTTATTATTTATAAACTTTTATATTGAATATTTAGGCTTTTTTCTATATGATTAATTCTGAACTTGTTTCAGCATAACACGGAGCATTTAATGATTGAATTAACTTTATCACAGCTTTTAAGACAGAAAACTCAGGCAAATCCAGAACATGAGTTCATGGTTTATGCAGACCGCGACCTTCGCTTTACATACGCGCAGTTTGATAAGCGTGTAGACGACCTTGCCTGCGGACTATATGCCATCGGTGTAAGAAAGGGTGATAATGTTGGTATCTGGGCAACAAATGTTCCGGACTGGCTGACTTATATGTTTGCCTGCGCACGTCTTGGTGCAGTTGGCGTTACAGTAAATACTTCTTATAAACTTCACGAGCTTGAATATCTTGTTAAGCAGTCTGACCTTACAACTCTTTGTCTTACAGACGGTGTAAAAGATTCAAACTATGTTCAGATGATTAAGGAACTTGTTCCTGAACTCGATCAGTATGAACGCGGCTGTCTTAAATCTGCCCGTTTCCCATGCCTTAAAAACGTTGTATTCATGGGACCTGAAAAATACCGCGGACTTTATTCAACTCCAGAGCTTCTTTTGCTGGGCCAGCATATTGATATTGAAATCATTCATAAGATTGAAGCAGAAGTTACTCCTGAAGATGTTGTAAACATGCAGTATACATCAGGAACTACAGGCTTTCCTAAGGGCGTTATGCTTACAAGCCGCAATATCATCAATGACGGATTTATCATTGGTGAACGCATGCGCTATACAGAAAATGAACGACTCTGTCTTGTAGTACCACTTTTCCACTGTTTTGGAATTGTACTTGGAGTTATGGCTTGTCTGACTCACGGTGGTACCCACGTATTGCTCGAAAGCTTTGACCCTCTTGTTGCTCTTGCTTCAATTCAGAAAGAGAAGTGTACTTCGCTTTACGGCGTTCCAACCATGTTTATTGCAGAGCTGAACCATCCTATGTTCAGCATGTTTGATTTGTCTTCACTTCGTACAGGTATTATGGCAGGTTCTGGAGTTCCTGTAGAGCTGATGAAGCGTGTAAATGACGAAATGCATATGCCGGAAATTACTTCGGTTTATGGTCTTACAGAAACAAGCCCTGGAATGACACAGAGCCACTGGAATGACAGTCTTGAAGTTCGCGCCACAACTGTAGGTGACGCTTTTGAAGGTATTGATGTAAAGGTTCTGGATCCTGAAACCGGCAAGGAATGTCCTGTTGGAGTGCAGGGTGAAATGTGCTGTAAGGGATGGAACGTAATGAAGGGCTACTATAAGATGCCGGAAGCAACAGCAGAAACTATTGATGCTAACGGATACCTTCATTCCGGAGACCTCGGTGTAAAAGACGAAAACGGAAATTACCGTATTACCGGCCGTATTAAGGATATGATTATCCGCGGTGGTGAAAATATTTACCCTCGTGAAATTGAAGAGTTCCTGGCTCAGATGCCTGAAATCAAAGATATTCAGGTTGCAGCAGTTAAATCTGAGCGTTATGGTGAAATCACTGGTGCTTTTATTATTCTGCATGAAGGAAAGACACTTACAGATCAGGATGTAATTGAGTTCTGCAGGGATAAGCTTTCTAAGTTTAAGTGGCCTCAGCTGATTATGTTTATGGATGAATTCCCTATGACAGGAAGTGGAAAAATCCAGAAGTTTAAACTTACTGAAATTGGTACAAAATATCGAAGAGAAGTGTTGAAAGTTGAAGATTAATGGATTAAAATTGTTAGTATGGATTCCATTATTCTTTTTGATTTTGACGGCACAATTGCAGATACCATATCTGCAGGTCTAGAGATAATTAACTCACATGCAGACAAGTTTGGTTATAAAAAGCTTGAAGGGGATATTAATACCCATCTTTCTGCATTCCAGCTGGTAAAGCTTGCCGAAATCAAATTCTGGAAGTTGCCATATCTTATTTATCAGCTTAAGGAAAAGCTGTCTGAAAAAGCAGATGAAATTCAGCTCTTTTCCGAAGCAGAAACTTTGATTAAGAAGATGAAGGAAGCTGGTCTTGAACTTGGTATTCTTACATCAAATTCAGAAAAAACAGTAACTGCTTTCTTAAAAAGATATCAGCTTGATTCATATTTTTCTTTTATAAAAACCAATGTTCCTATTTTTGGAAAAAAGAAGGCTCTTGCTAAAGTAAAAAAAGCCCTTAATAAAAAAATAATCTATATTGGGGATGAAATCCGCGATATAGAAGCCTGCCGAAAAAACGACATTCCTATTGTTTCAATTTCCTGGGGTCTTAATTCATATGATTCTCTTGAAGCACACAATCCTGGATTTGTGGCAAAAAATGCTTCAGAAACCTACAAATTATATGAATTACTACTTAAATAATTTTTGAAAATTTTATATAATCGAAAAGTTGCAATAAATTAAAAACAGGAAATTAAAGTAATGTGGAAGTATATTCTTAAACGAATTCTGCTTGCTTTGTTTACCGTCTTTCTTATCTGCGTAATTACATTTGCCCTGATGAATGCTATTCCGGGCGGGCCTTTCAACAAAGAGAAAGCTTTAAGCGAAGCGACAATAGCGTCCTTAAATGCACGCTATAATCTGGATAAACCTCTTTATATTCAGTTTCTCATGTACATGAAAAATCTTCTTCACGGAGATTTTGGTGTAAGTCTTAAAAATGGTCGTGAAATCAAAGGAATTATTGGTGAATCATTCCCGATTTCATGTCGTCTTGGTCTTTCAGCAGTTATTGTTGCACTGATTTTCGGAACAATTTTTGGAAGTCTTGCAGCCCTTAAACGTAATAAACTGCCGGACAGAATCATAATCTTCTTTTCAACCTTGTTTACAGCCGTTCCAAGTTTCGTTCTTGCTACCTTACTGCTGCTCGTATTTAGTATTAAACTTGGCTGGATTCCTGTATGGTCTGCAGAAAATACAAACTATCTTCTTCCGGTAATTGCACTTGCAGCATACCCTATGGCCTATACAACACGTCTTGCAAAAACAAGTATGCTCGATGCTTTAAGTCAGGATTATATCCGTACTGCAAAAGCAAAGGGTGTTTCTAAGTACAAGGTAATCTTTAAGCATGCGCTTAGAAATTCACTTCTTCCTATTATTACTTATGCAGGTCCGGAAATCGCATATATCATCACCGGCTCAATGGTAGTTGAAACAGTTTTCACAGTTGGTGGAATCGGTTCAAAATTTGTAAGCGCAATTTCAAACCGCGACTATACAATGATTATGGCAACAACAATCTTCCTTGCAACTCTTATGGTTTTTGCAAACGTTATCTGCGACTTGCTTTATAAAGTTGTTGACCCAAGAATTAAATACGAATAAGAAGATTCGAATAAGAGCAGGTAAAACATGACTACATTTGACGTTAATAAAACACCTAAAAAATTTGCCCTTAGCCTTCAGATGGACTTAAGCAAATTTGAAAAGGCAACTGATGAAGAAAAAAAACAGCAGGATGTAATGAGCGAAAGTACAACCTTTTTTAAGGATGGTATGAGAAAGCTCTTTAAGAATCCGCTGGCTGTTGCAAGTATTATTGTACTTGCATTTATAATCGTAACTATTACAGTAGCACCTCATATTGTTCCTTACAGCTACGAAGAAATTCTTTCTGTAGAAGGAAAGCGCGACAAAGGAGCAAAAAATCTGCGTCCTTTTGAATACAGCAAGGCTGAACAGGCTTACATTGAAAAGGGTAATTTCCGTTTCCCTCATATTTTTGGAACTGATGAGCAGTGCCGCGACTACTTTATCCGTGTAATCTACGGAACCCGCGTTTCGCTTGTTGTAGGCTTTTTTGCAAGCCTCATCGTTCTGCTTATTGGAATTGTATACGGTAGTATTTCAGGCTACGCAGGAGGAAAGGTCGACTTAATAATGATGCGAATAGTCGACATAATCTATTCGCTGCCAGACATGCTGGTAATCATCCTTCTTTCTGTAGTACTTTCTAACGTACTTCAGTTTAAGTCAGACTCATTCCTTGCTTCTATGGGCTCAAATATGATTTCTTTGTTTATCGTATTCGGCCTTCTTTACTGGGTTGGAATGGCCCGCCTTATCCGCGCTCAGATTCTTTCAATTAAGGAAAACGAATACATTCTTGCAGCCCGCTCAATCGGTGCAAAGCCTGGCCACATTATCCGTAAGCATATCATTCCAAACTGTCTTTCTGTAATCATCATTTCAACAGCCCTTCAGATTCCTGCTGCAATCTTTACAGAAAGCTATTTGAGTTTTGTTGGACTTGGTGTTCAGGCTCCAATGCCATCTCTTGGTTCACTTGCAAACTCTGCCCGCGGTGGTCTTCAGAGCTATCCTTACAAACTGGTTTTCCCGGCTCTTATGATTTGTCTTATCGTTCTTAGTCTCAACCTTATTGGTGACGGCTTAAGAGACGCTTTTGACCCAAAATTAAATAAGTAGGTGTGTGTAAAATGAAAGATATTTTATTAAGAGTAGATGATTTACATACAACCTTTAAAACAGATAAGGGCGAAGTTCAGGCAGTAAACGGCCTTTCTTTTGATCTCCACGCTGGAGAGATTCTTGGAATTGTTGGTGAGTCTGGTTCAGGAAAAAGTGTTACAGCTTATTCTATTATGCAGATTCTTGCAGACAATGGTTCTGTAAAAAGCGGAAAAGTTTTGTATAAGGGTCAGAATATCCTTGAGTATTCAGCTGATGAAATGAGAAAGTTCCGTGGAAAATGCTGTTCAATTATTTTCCAGGATCCAATGACAAGTTTGAATCCGGTTTTTACAATTGGAAATCAGCTTAAAGAAGCTATCAAACTTCATACAGATAAAAAAGGTAAGGAGCTTCATGACCGTGCTCTGGAAATGCTTGAGTTAGTTGGAATTAACGAACCTGAGCGCCGTCTTAAACAGTATCCTTTTGAGCTTTCTGGTGGTATGCGCCAGCGCGTTATGATTGCTATGGCACTTGCCTGTGAGCCGGATATTCTTATTGCAGATGAACCTACAACTGCGCTCGACGTAACAATTCAGGCACAGATTCTTGAAGAGATTCAGAAGCTGCAGAAAAAAATGGGAATGGCAGTAATTCTTGTTACCCACGACCTTGGCGTAATTGCAAACATGTGCGACGACATTATCGTTATGTACGGTGGAAAGGTTTGTGAACGCGGAACTGCAGATGAAATCTTCTATAATTCAAAGCATGAATATACTAAGGGACTTCTTAAATCAATTCCAAATACTACAAATATGAATCAGAAGCTGGAACCGATTGCCGGTACTCCAATCAATCTTCTGAATCTTCCAAAGGGCTGTTCTTTCTGCGCACGCTGTAAGAATGCAATGAAGATTTGTCTGGAAGAGCCTCCTGAGGAATTGTTTATCAATGATAATCATATTGCATCCTGCTGGATGAACGTAAAAGAGGCATTGGAAGAAATGTCTGAAAATCCGGAGGTACAGTAATGAGCGACAATTCAAATGTAATTCTTGAAGTCCAGAATCTTAAAAAATATTTTCCTGTAAAATCAGGATTTAAAAAGCTTACCTTAAAAGCAGTAGACGGAGTTTCTTTTACAATTAATCGTGGTGAAACTCTTGGCTTAGTAGGTGAGTCTGGTTGCGGAAAAACTACCGTTGGCCGAACTTTGCTTCAGCTTTATAAACCAACTGATGGTAAGGTAATTTTTGAAGGCCAGGAAGTAACAGAAAAAAATATCAACGAAATGCGAAAGAAGATGCAGATGGTTTTCCAGGATCCTTATTCTTCTTTGAACCCACGCATGACAGTTGAAGATATCATTGGTGAGCCACTGGATGTTCATAAGCTTTATACAACCCGCGCTGAACGCCGTGAGAAAATCTTAAGCCTTATGGAGTTAGTTGGACTTAACGCAGAACATGCAACCCGCTATGCTCATGAGTTCTCTGGCGGACAGAGACAGCGAATTGGTATTGCCCGTGCTCTTGCCGTAAATCCAGATTTTATTGTCTGCGATGAACCTGTTTCTGCTCTGGATGTTTCTATTCAGGCTCAGATTATCAATATGTTTGAAGAACTTCAGGCAAAGCTTGGTCTTTCTTATCTTTTTATTGCTCATGATCTTCTTGTTGTTCAGCATATTTCAAAACGAATTGCAGTAATGTATCTTGGAAAGCTTGTTGAGATTGGAGATGCAGATGAGGTTTGTAACAGCCCGATCCATCCATATTCAATCAGCCTTCTTTCTGCAGTTCCTATTCCAGATCCAAAACTGGAAAGAAGCAGACAGCGTATTGTGCTCGAAGGTGATGTACCTAGTCCGCTTGCTATGCCGGAAGGTTGTCCTTTCAGAACCCGCTGTAAGTATGCGACAGAAAAGTGTGCAAAAGAAATGCCGCCGCTTACAGACAGAGGCAACGGCCACTTTGCTGCATGTCACAACAAATAAGAGCCCATGTCATTATCGGGCTTGACCCGATAATCTAAAAGATTGCAAATATTTTATAGGAGAAATATTTATGAAAAAAAATTTAGTTTTGATTGGAAGCGCAATCCTGTGTCTTTCAATTACCGGTTGTTCAAAAAAAGCTGCACCAAAGGCAAATGCAGCTGTAACAACAAAAGTTTCTGATGCTGCTTCACTTGTAAGCAAATCATTCGTTGACCCAATTACAGGATGGGCAAAGTATGATAACCTTATTAAAGAAATTAAGGCAGAAACAAATTACGAAACACGTACAAAGAAAATGCACGAAGCAGAAGACATCCTTATGTCTAACTACTGTGTAATTCCATTGTACTATTACAACGATGTTTACATGCAGAAGCCTTATGTAAGCGGAATCTATGCAAATGCATTCGCTACAAAATTCTTTATGTATTCTAAGCTTAACAATGGTTCTAAAACTCTTAGAATCCAGCTTGCTTCTGAGCCAGATTATCTTGACCCGGCTTTGAACTCTTCTGTAGACGGTGCTTGTCTTGCAGCAAACTCATTCTCAGGACTTTATACATATAATGAAAAGGGTGTAACAGTTCCTGCTTGTGCAGAAGGCTACAAAGTTTCTAAAGACGGACTTACATATACAGTTACTTTAAAGAAGAACCTTAAATGGTCTGATGGTTCAGCTCTTACTGCAGCTGATTTTGAATACTCATGGAAGCGTGCTGTTTCTCCAGATACAGCAGCAGACTATGAATATATGTTCTCTGGCTTTGACGGATATGAGAGCGGCAATCTTAACGTTAAGGCTTTGAATGATACAACACTTCAGTTTGTTCTTACAGCTCCATGTGCATACATTGAAGACCTTATGGCATTCCCAACATTCTATCCAGTTTGCAAAAAGTATGTTGAAGCTAATTCAACAAAAGAAGCTCCTGGTGCATGGTGTGCAAATGCAGGCTTTGTAAGCAACGGTGCTTTTGTTTGTACAAGCTGGAAACATGATGTTTCTATGACTTACGAAAAGAACCCATACTGGTTTGATGCAGATAAGGTAACAGTTGAAAAGCTTGAGTTCATGCTTTCTGCAGATGATACAGCAATCTATGCTGCTTACAATGCAGACAACCTTGATTTTATTGATGAAGTAGCAAATGATGAAATTGCAAAACTTCTTGAAACAAAGAACTCTGAGTTCCACATTGTAGACGAACTTGGAACATACTATGTTGCATTTAATTCTAAATCAAAGCTTTTTGCAGGTAAAACTCCAGAACAGGCTGCATGTATGAGACAGGCATTGTCTCTTATTATCGACCGTGATTACATTGTTGAAAACATCGCTCAGACAGGTCAGGTTCCTGCTAATGCATTCATTCCTCTTGGAATGGCTGACGGTAACGGCGGTTTATTCAAATCTGATGCTGTAAAGCAGGGATATTATGATCCAAGTGCTATCAACAATAATCAGGAAGAAACTATGGCAAAGGCAAGAGAGCTTCTTGCTGCTGCAGGCTTTAAGTTTGATGCAGAAGGAAAGCTTTCTTCTGAAACTCCTATCTCAATTGAATATCTTACAAACCAGACTTCTGCACACATTGCAATTGCAGAATCTATGCAGCAGGATTTCTCTTCAATTGGAATTAAGATGACTATTCAGGTTCAGGACTGGAACGTATTCCTTGAAGAACGCAAGAACGGAAACTTCGACATTGCACGCGAAGGCTGGATTGCAGACTTCAACGACCCAATCAACATGCTTGAAATGTGGATTTCTACATCTGGTAACAACGACTGCCAGTTTGGTAAATAATCTAGTCGTGTCATTATCCGGCTTGACCGGATAATCTTTATCGAGAAGACACAGATTGATTAACAGTCTGTGTCTTTTTTTGTTTAAAACCTATAGTATAATAAAAATATGCAGGAAAGATTATTCCCCCTTATTAAAGTTTTTGTTTTCGCTATAAGCTTTATTTTATATGTTGGATGTTCCTCAAGCAAACAAGTTTCCGGTGCAGATTCACAGTTGGCCCAAACTGGCTTTTATGTTGATGGAACAACTTTACGAAGGGCAGATGGAAGTCCTTTTGTAATGCGTGGAATTAATCACGGGCACAACTGGTTCCCAGATCAGGAAAAAACTGCTTTTACCTCATGCAGTACTGCCAGGAAAAAGGAATTGGTTGGCTTGCCTGGAGCTGGAAAGGCAACTCCGGCGGCGTAGAATATCTTGATATGGCAGAAGATTGGGATGGAAACCATCTTTCTGACTGGGGAGATAAGGTTATTAACGGGGAATTTGGGATAAAAAAGACTTCGAATAAAGTGAAAATCAATTAAATAGCTTTGTTTTCATAAATAACAAACTTTAATAATACTAAAAAAATTTAATATATTTTAATAATTCTCTTGAAATTTTACATGATTTTCTATATTATATAATTAATTAGAAAAGCACGTGGAGGTGCATTATGAACGAGGAGATAAAGGCTGTAGCAGACCGTTTAATCGGTCTGCGTGAAATTATGGACGTGTCAGTTGAAGAAGCTGCAGGTGTTTGCGGCATTTCGATTGAGCAGTACAAGAAGTATGAGACTGGCACTGTTGATATTCCTGTTGGTATTTTACAGTCTATGTCTAAGAAGTATGGAATTGACCTCGGAACTCTTATTTCGGGCAAGGAACCTCACATGCATTCTTACTGTCTCACAAAAAAGGACAAGGGACTTTCGGTAGACAGACGTAGTGATTATAAATATCAGGCTCTGGCTGCAGGTTTTCAGAACCGCAAGGCAGATCCGTTTATCGTTACAATTACTCCGGAAGAAACCCGCGAGATTCATTTCAATTCACATCCAGGCCATGAGTTTGAATATATGATTGAAGGTTCAATGAAGCTTGTTGTTGACGGAAAGGAAATGACTCTGGAAGAGGGTGATTCTGTTTATTTTGACGCCACAAAGCAGCATGGTATGCAGGCGTTGAATAACCAGAAAGCTAAATTTTTGGCAATAATTATATAGGATAACTGTCACCCCGAACTTGTTTCGGGGTCTCATATGAAAGAGATGCTGAAACAAGTTCAGCATGACATTTGACATAAGGAAAACATATGCTTGAAGATTTTCTAGAACGAACTGAGTTTACAGATTACAAAGATTTTTTTGAAAACTACAAAATAAAGGTACCTGCCAACTTCAACTTTGGTTATGACGTAGTTGATGTTTTAGCTCAGCGTACTCCTGATGCAAAAGCCTTTGTATGGTGCAACGATAACGGCGAAGAGCTTGTTATGACCTTTGGCGAACTTAAAGAACGCACAGATAAGGCTGCAGCTTACTTCCGCAGCATCGGAATTAAGCGCGGCGACTTTGTTATGCTGATTTTGCAGCGCCGCTATGAGTTCTGGCTTTCAATTGTAGCACTTCACAAGATTGGTGCAGCCGTAATTCCTGCAACTCACATGCTTACAAAAGAGGATATAGTATTCCGCTGTAATGCTGCTTACATTAAGGCTGTTGTTGCAGTTGATCACCGCGAACTCTTTACTTACATTGAAGATGCTCAGAAGGAATGTCCTTCACTTACAACTCTTGTTGCTGTTCCTCCATTTGGAATTGATCAGGGCATGAGCGCAGAATTTAAGGCAAAACATCCAAGCTGGCTGGATTTTACAGAAGGCTATTTGAATGTAAGTGATTCTGCTTTGAATGATTTCCACGCCCTCAAGCGCGAAGACATCAGCAAGAATGATGATATTCTCCTTGCATACTTTACATCAGGAACTACAAGTCATCCAAAGCTTGTTTCTCATAACTATCTTTATCCACTCGGACACATTGTTACTGCAAGCTACTGGCAGCAGGTTCAGAAGGGCGGACTCCATCTTACTGTAGCTGATACAGGCTGGGGTAAGGCAGTTTGGGGTAAACTCTACGGCCAGTGGATTGCTGAGTGCTGCGTATTCATCTATGACTACCATGACAAGTTTAAGCCAATTGACCTTATCAAGCAGATTGAAAAACATCACATTACTTCTTTCTGTGCGCCACCAACAATCTACCGCTTCCTTATTCAGGAAGATTTGACTCAATATGATTTCTCAAGTTGTCTACATTGGTCGACAGCTGGTGAGCCTTTGAGTGAAGAAGTTTTCAACAAGTGGAAGGAAATCACTGGAAAAGAAATTCGCGAAGGTTTTGGACAGACTGAGACTACCTTGTCGCTCTTCAACTATGGTAATGAGCGTATTAAACCGGGAAGTCTTGGAAAGCCGGCACCTTACTACAATGTAACTTTGATTGATGAAGAAGGCAACGAAGTAGAAGATGGTGAAGTTGGCGAAATCGTAGTTGATATGTCTCAGGGCAATTTCCCTGGCCTTTTTATGGAATATTTCGGAGATCCTGCAAAAACAAAGTCAGTTATGCACGACGGCTACTATCATACATCTGATAACGCATGGCGTGATGAAGACGGTTACTTCTGGTTTACAGGCCGTAACGACGACGTAATCAAATGTTCAGGTTACCGCATTGGTACTTTTGAAGTAGAATCAGTTCTCATGCAGCATCCTGCTGTTGTAGAATGTGCAGTTACAGCCGCTCCAGACCCTGTACGTGGTCAGGTAGTAAAAGCAACAATCGTTCTTGCAAAGGGCTATGAACCAGGCGATGAACTTGTAAAAGACATTCAGAACTTTGTAAAGAAAACAACTGCGCCTTATAAATACCCAAGAATTGTAGAGTTCAGAGAAAGTCTGCCAAAGACTATAAGCGGTAAGATTAAGAGAAAAGATATAAAGTAAGGCTACAATCGAAGAACCGTTAAAAACTGGGCTGCGACAGCGGGCCAGTTTAGGTTCATCGAAAGAATGCCTCAGAGGCAAGCTGTGCTTGCCGACTGTTATAATTGTACTTATTATTCTAGATATTCATACATATATCTAAATGGATCATCAACCATTCCGCATGTATCACCAAACTCCATAAGCAGGCCGCCACTTTCTGTGGTGGTTTGCCATTTTAAAAGCTCATTGCCATTTGTATCTTTACCGTTTGGATTTCCGTATTTTACAAAGTTCAGCCAGTAGGAACTCATGATTTCTTCGAGCTCATAGTCACGTTCATTATAGTTTTTGGTGCGGGGAACATTACGGTAAGCGTAAATCATCTCACCAGAGTGGTTTGTACCTATTTCTCCATTTTCACGGCTGAAGTAATATTCATAAACAGGCTTTCCCTGTGCCGCAACAGTCTTAGTCCACTGGTCATGTGGATAGGTAAAACATACAACAGAGAAAACATCATTGTATAATTCTTTCAACTGCTTTTTATTTTCGCTGCCATATTTTTCAAGGAAGGCAGCAGTTTTTTCCTTAAAACTTGGCTGAAGAAGCGGAGTAATAGTCTTTTTATCTACCTTGGTGAAGAAAGTAAATCCAAAGGCTTCTCTTTTATTAAAGCCGTTCAAAAGAGCTTCTTCGTGGTTCTGTCCTTTTTTGTAAATCTCATAAGGAGTTTCTGGAAGGGCATAGCCATCAACTGTCATAGAATTATTTGCGTATTTTGTTTTGATAAGTTTTTCTGCAGGGAGGGCACGCATTTCTTCAATAGAGCTGCACTTAAACTCTTTTTTAATGTCATCTCCCATTTTGAGGGCTGCTTCCATTGTGCGGAAGGTATGAGGTGGAGTCTGCTGAACTACAGATGAGCTTTCGCCAATTGCCCGACGGAAATATCCTTTTGTAAGAGGAGTAGCACAAAGTGCATTTACAGAAGATGACCCTGCTGATTCACCGGCAATTGTAACGTTTCCTGCATCTCCATCAAATGCGGAAATATTATTATGAACCCATTCAAGAGCTTTAATCTGGTCGAGTAATCCATAGTTTCCGGTTGTGCCATGTTCTGATTCAGCTGCCAGCTCCTTGTCTGCAAAATAGCCGAATACACCGGTTCTGTAGGCAATATTTACAACTATAATTCCGTTTTCTGCAAGATTTTCGCCGTCATATTTTGAATACCAGCTCTGACCTGTCATAAGAGAACCGCCATGAACATAAACAAGAACAGGCCAGCCGCCTTGAGGGGCTTTTCCAGCAGGTTTCCACACATTCAGATAAAGGCAGTCTTCGCTTTTAGGTGCGCCATAAGTTCTGTCTGATTTACTGTGGGTGTAAAGATTGAAAAGGAAATTATAAACAGGTCCATTCTGATTCTGCATAGCCATTGGAGCAAAGTGATCTGCTTCTAAAATACCAGTCCAAGGCTCTATATCCTGAGGTTCTTTCCAGCGGAAGGCACCTACCGGAGGGGCCGCAAAAGGTACACCTGCATAAATTTCAACTGTACCTTCCTTATTATAAATACCGCGGATATCACCACCGGTAACAGAAACAACTTCGGTTCGAAGCTGAGTTTTTAATCCTGTAGGATTAGTTTTTTTAGCGTCTTTTGAAGCGCAGGAAATGAATAATGAAGTTGCAAGAACTGCGCTAAAAATTAATTTGATTGTCTGTTTCATATTTATAATATAATGATTTTTAAGGAATAAAGTAATAAAAATGTGTTATGAGATAAAATGTTATTGTATGTTCATTTTATGTCATCTTCGGGCTTGACCCGAAGATCTAGATACCCTAACCGAGTTTGCTTCGCAAACATCGCAGATCAAGTCGGGGAATGACATTAATGTTAGTTTTATATAAAAATAAATTCAGCTTTTAATTGAAAAATTAAACGTATAATGTTATTATAGCTCAACCCGCAGTGATGAACTCCACATCACTTTCCCTGCCATTACGATGGCAACGCGATACATAATTACCACATTCGTGGACTCAGGAGTATTTCATGAAAAAAATTATCACAATCTTAGTTTCAATGGTATTGGCCAGCAGCATGGTTTTTGCAGCCGGCAAAAAAGGAAAAGACAAAAAAGTTACTGTTGAAATCTGGCACACCTACAATGGCAAGCAGGCAGCTGCTCTTAATGACGCTGCAGACCGCTTTAATGCTTCACAGACAAAATATGTAGTAGAAGTAAAGAATCAGGATTACGCTGGTTTTACTGATACTGTTTACAATGCAGTAGCAAACGGCATTGGTCCAAGCATCATCTTCAACTATGGTACAACAGCTGTAGACTATGCTAACGAAGGTCTTGCAATTGATATCCGCAAATATATTAAGAAAGACAACAAGAAGGGCGACAAGACAATGCAGAACATCATTGACTCTCTTCCAGAAGCAATGAAAACTGATGTTCTTGGTTTTGAAGACGGCGGAATCTACTATCTTCCAGGTTGTACAACAGGTCCTGTTTATTTCTATAATAAAACAATCTTTAAGGAACTTGGTTTGAATCCTCCAACAAACTGGGATGAGCTTGTTGCAGTTTCTAAAACAATCAAAGAAAAGAAGGGTATTCCTGGCTTCCACTCAGATGGTCTTGTAGACAATATCCAGGAACTGATTATGCATAACGGCCTTGGCTACATTGATGTTGCTAACAAGAAGGTTACTTTCTGTGGTCCAAAACTTGTAGAAATCTATCAGTGGTATGCTGATAACTGTAAGAAGGGCTATTTCTCTTTCAACACAATCGGCCGCTATTCTTCAGAAGACCTTGCTAACGGCGACATTGCTTCTTTCTCTGGTTCTTGTGTAAACGACCAGTACATTCAGATGGTAGAAGGAAAGGGTGAACTTGGAATGGCTAAATGGATTGCAGGGGACTTCTATACTGCATGGAACCGTGGTCCAATCTTCCTTCACAGAAATGACGCTGTTGATGAAGGTGCTTACGAATTTGTTAAGTTCTTCTTGAACCGTGAGAATGCTGCTAAGTGGGCAATCGCTAACTCTGCACTTTGTCCTTATGGAACATCAGCTGATTATCCTGAATATGTTGCTTATTTGAAGAATCTTCCTTCAAATTCAGCTCTTCCTTATGTTCAGGCAAACATGGCTGTTTCTGGTTCTTTCCCTAACGTAACTGGTTCTGCTGCTGTTCGTAAGATTCTCGAAGAATACCTCAACTATGTAGTTGATGGAAAGATGACTGCTAAAGAAGCCGTTGCTGCAATCGAAAAGCAGTGTAACGACGCTTTGAATGGTAGATAACAAATAGCAAATAACCGTCATCCCGAACTTGTTTCGGGATCTATTAAAAAGATGCTGAAACAAGTTCAGCATGACAGGAAAACATGAAAGTTCGAATCGATAACGTAACAAAAAAGTTTGGTCACACTATAGCAGTTGCTGATTTTACAGCAGAGCTTGAAGACGGGCATTTGATTTGTCTGCTTGGTCCTTCGGGCTGCGGAAAATCAACTCTGCTGAATATGCTTTGCGGAATTATTCCGGTTTCTCAAGGTCAGATTTTTTTTGATGACAAAGACGTAACAAAGCTTCCTCCAGACCAGAGAAATATCGGTATGGTATTTCAAAATTACGCTCTTTACCCTCATATGACAGTTGCAGAAAACATTGCTTTTCCACTGGAAGTACAGAAGGTAAAAAAAGAAGAGCGCAAGGCAAGGGTAGAGGAAATAGCAAAGCTTGTTCATGTTGATAATTTATTGAAGCGTTATCCTTCCGAACTTAGCGGTGGCCAGCAGCAGCGTGTGGCTATTGCCCGTGCAATGGTAAAAAAGCCAGATCTGCTTTTGATGGATGAACCGCTTTCAAATCTTGACGCCAGACTCCGTCTTGAAATGCGAGAAGAAATCCGCCGCATTCAGAAAGAGACTGGCGTTACCACAGTTTTTGTAACACATGATCAGGAAGAGGCAATGTCTATTTCTGATTCAATTCTTTTGATGAAGGACGGTCTTTTGATTCAGAGCGGCCTTTGTCAGGAATTATACGTGAACCCGAACTCTCTTTTTGTTGCAGAGTTTTTGGGAAATCCTCCGGCTAATAAAATTGATGATGGTGATAAAATTACAGCCATCCGTCCGGAAGCATTTACACTTGATCCGAACGGAACCGAAGCAGAAATTCTCTTTATCAGCGAAATGGGTAAAGACCAGATTGTTACAATGACATATCTTGGAAATACCGTTCGTGCAATTTTGAATCTGGATGATATGAAGGTTGGCAGCGGTTCAAAAATAAAAGTCGGTTTAAAGAAAAAGGGTGTCTTCACTTTTGATAAAGAAGGTCACCGTTGTCATCCCGAACAACAAGGCTGTCATCCCGAACTTGATTCGGGATCTGATGCCAAGGATTTGCGATGAGTTATTCTCAAAAAAGACGCGACCGATTTTCTAAAATAGAGCCCTGGCTTTATCTTTCTCCTTTTTTAATTTTTATAATTGTTTTTACTCTTTATCCTGTAATTAACGTTTTCACAATTTCCTTTAAGGAAAACTACAGCTACCTTCGCGGTACTTTTAAAGCATTTAATTTTGAAAACTATAAATACGTTTTAACTGATGACAAGTTTACATCAGGTCTGAAAAACACCGCCCTTTATGTTTTATTTGTTGTGCCGGTAAGCACTGCAATTGCGCTTTTCTTTGCAAATCTTTTGAATAAAAAAGTACGCGGCTCCGCTATTTTTCAGACAGCCTTTTTTTTACCAATGGTAACCTCTGTAACTGCAGTCGGTCTTATCTGGCGTCTTATGTATAACCAGCAATATGGAATCATCAACTGGGTACTTACAAAATTTGGAATTGAAAAAATAGGCTGGGTGACAGAATCCCGCTGGTCACTTCTGGCCCTTATCATATTCGGCACCTGGAATATTCTGCCTTTTACAATCATAATTCTCCTTTCAGGCATGCAGAATATCAATGAGCTTTATTATACCGTTGCCAGAGTGGACGGTGCAAAGCCAATGCGTATTTTCTTCCGCATTACAGTGCCTCTTCTTTCACCGACAATCTTCTTAGTCTGTATTGTAAATACAATCAGCTGCTTTAAGGTTTTCAGTGAGCTTTATCCGCTTTTCTACGGCAAACCCGGTCCATACTATAATCTCTACACGGTTGTTTATTACATCCGCTACGCAATGATGGAAAAAAGAAAGTACGGCTATGCCGCCGCAGCAGCAGTAATTCTCTTCCTCTGTATTTTTCTAGTAACCCTGCTTGAACTTTATCTTAAAAAACGAATGGGAAGGAAGGGGCTTAAATGAAAAAGAACAATTCCATCGCAAAATCCGACTGGCGCGAAATCCTTCGTAAAACTCCGGTTTATCTCTTCTTAATTCTCGGCTCTCTCCTCATGATTTTCCCATTCATCTGGATGATTCTCACATCCTTTAAGACTCATGCAGAAGCCATAATGTTCCCGCCAAAATTCTGGCCGGCAAGTTTTTCATTTGTAAATTATCGCGAAGCCTTTTCTATGGCTCCCTTTGGAAAATATTTTATAAACTCTGTAATTGTAATGGTGCTTTCAGTTCTTACAACAACTACCACTACAATTCTTGCAGCCTTTGCCTTTTCAAAAATGAAGTTCCCTGGACGCAGTCTTATCTTTTCAATTCTGCTAAGCCTTATGATGATTCCTTTTGAAATGTTAATCATCACTAACTATACAACTATTGTAAAGATCAAACTTTATAATACAATACCGGCTCTTGTAATGCCTTTTATTTCGAGTATTTTTTATACTTACATTCTGAAAAACTTTTTTGATACGATTTCAGACAGTCTCTATTATTCAGCCCGAATTGACGGAGCCAGCAACTGGACCTATCTCTGGCGAATAATGGTGCCAATTGCTAAACCTTCAATTTTTACGATTATACTTTTGAATGCACTTTCTTCCTGGAACAGCTTTATGTGGCCTCTTTACGTTACCTCAGATGCAAAGAGCCGCACTCTGCCTTACGGACTTCAGGTTTTCACAACCGAAGCTGCAAGCTATTCAGAATATTTAATGGCCGCTTCAACCATAGTCGTTCTGCCAATGATTATTCTTTTCATTCTTACAAGAAAATACATCGTAAACGGCGTAAGTACCGGCGGTTTGAAAGGCTAGTAAACATCCTCATATTTTATGTTTCGATATATAAAATCTCGTGCTATAATATTTTTAATGTCAAAAAAGATTATGCTCCTGGCTGCATTTTTAATTTCTTTTGTTTTCTTCTCATGTTCAATTGTTTCAAAATCAGACAGTAAGAAAGAATCATCAGACCGTACGGAGCTTGGCACAACAGACAGTATTTTTCTTAATCAGACTTATATTTATGAAAGTCTTGATTTTGCCCTTTATAATGCCTGGATTAAACTGGATGATGCTCTTCAGTCTGGAGGCTCAGAAGTAAAAATTTCCCTTGCTCAAAAGGAATTCCTGCAGGAGCTGGAAAAGGAAAAACATATCAAATCTTATAAGATTGAAAACAGCATGTTTGGAATTCAAAATCAGCTTGCTGATATGGAAAAGGCCTGTAGAAATAAGGATGCCCAGGAGCTTTCAAGACTTGTTACTGCTTTTTATATTTCCAAAGGATTGATTTATCAGAAAAGCGGTGCAGTTTTTATGCAGATGATAATCTTAATGGGAGCTCTGATCCTGCTTGTTCTTATCCTTTTGTTTTTCTATCAGCTTACTTATGCCCGTCGTATAGAAATTGAAAAGATCCTTAAAGCAACAAATAAAGGCCAGGAAGAAGAGCGCCGCCGTATAGCGCTGGAACTTCATGATTCAGTTGCCCAGCAGATGCGTTATGTTTCAATTCTGGCAGAAAAAATTGATGATGATAAGCTTGCAAAAGAAATCAAAACAAATCAAAGCGAATGTATAGAAAATATCCGTAACACCTGTTACACACTTTCTTCAATAAATATGGATAAAGGAAACTTTCCTCAGGCCCTTAAAAATGCAATAGATAATTACCAGAAGCGAACCAAAATTGAAACTTCTTTGGTAATTACTGCTGATGCAGATTTTGATTCTCTGCCGCAAATTACCTTCCATCATCTTTTCAGAATAATAATGGAACTTCTTGCAAACATTGAAAAACACGGCGGAGCAGGCGAGGTAACAATTTTAATTCGTAATCCATCAGCCGCTGACAAAATGCATAAGGGACTTATGGTTTTTATTTCTGATGATGGAAATGGAATTGAGCCTAAGCTGCTTGAACAAATGAACTCAAAAAAAATCACAAGTATAAAAAATCTACACTTTGGTTTGCAGAACATAAAGCTCCGCCTGAATGAAATCGGCGGCAGTATTAAATTTGTTTCTGAAGAAGGCGAAGGAACTGAAGTTGAGATAAGGATTGGAAAATAGGAAGAGGGGTATATGTCGAACTTTATAATGATTGAAGACCACAACCTTGTGCGCCAGGGTGTAAGTAAAATTATTGAAGAAAAGAGTGATTTTCACTGTGCAGGAACTTTTTCAGGTATAAGCCAGACAAAAGCATTTCTGGCAGATTATTGTAAGAGTGGCAGCACTTATGAGTCAGAGTATGAGCCTCTTCTTTGCATTGTTGATATCAATCTTGGGGAAGAAGATGGACTTTCTCTTATCCGCTTTATAAAAGATAATTATCCTAAGATTTACTGCATCTGCTATTCTATGTTCAAAGGGGCTGGTATTGTAGAGCAGGCAGTTTCGGCAGGGGCTGTTGGTTATGTTTCTAAAAATGCCGATTTAGAAGTTTTGCTTGAGGCAATGGAAAAGGCAGGTAACGGTACTTTCTTTATGGAAGAAAGCCTTACATCAGATTACGTAATTTACACAAATCTTTTTCAAAGCCTTACAAAGAGAGAAAAAGAATTAACTGGTTTATTTTTCCAGAATAAAAATGAAGAAGAAATTGCAAATCAGATGGGAATTACACCCCGGGCAGTTGATAATTATATGACCCGTATTCTTTCTAAGCTGGCTGTCTCAAGTAAAAAAGAACTCCTAAAAAAATTCGGCGATGAATAAATTTCCAGAATGGTGAAAAAAATCATCAAATTTTAATGAATCTTCTCTCACTACAAATCTTTTCTTCTGATGTACAATTTATAGTCGGAGGAAAAATGAAAAAATCTCTTTTTGCTTTTATTGCACTTTCTCTTTTTGTTTTTAATATACCTGTTTTTGCAGCAGGCCTAAAAGCTAAAGATTACGAAGTAGTTCACCGTTATGTAATGAACGACGGTGTAATCATGGAAATCTGTACCGAAGCTAAAGCCCCTGAATGGTTTAAACTTGCGGCTGCTCAGGCTTCTTTGGATTCCTCTTCTTCTTCATGGCAGAAGTTTTCTCCCTACAAAGACGGTAAAGCTGCAAAGGCTTTTATAGTAGTCAATCAGCTTGAATGTACTGCAGAACTTAATGAAAACAATGACTTTACAGGATTATTTCATTCTGAAATAAAATCATTTCTGGGCTCTCCTTTCTTAGATTATTGGATAGATGAAGCAAGTCAATCAAGAAAAAACAGCCTGTCTTACAATGCAATAGCAGACTTTTCTGAAATAAATGATGAAATAAAAAATCCCGGAAAATCAGAAACTACAGAAAATGACCCTGATAATCTTTTTATCGTGCAAAGAATTCCAAATTCAAAAGATGAAGTTCTTGAGATTCTGGTTAATAGGACTGCACCAAAATGGTTTAAGGAGCTTGGAGCAAACACAGATTTAACTGCCATAAAAAAACAATATGGAGACAGATATAGTCAGGAGGGGTATTTTGAAATCTGTTATGCCCCTAAAAAGATTTTATGCAGCAAAGACAAGGCTTACAAAGCAGAAATGAAAGATTTTTATATTTCTGCTTTTTCACAAAGAGGACCTGATTTCAAAAGTTACTGGTCAAACGGAAAGAAGTCCTATGTCATGTGGAAAAATCATGAAAGCAGTAAATCAATGACTTCTGAGTGTGACGGCAATACCTTAACTATAACCCTCAACAAAGTTCAGTTGACAAGCACTGATCAATATAACCTTTATTTTCCACCAACAGACGAAAGCCTCATTTTAAAAGAGGGAGATAAGGTTAAATGTTCTTTTGAATTGACGGTAAGTCCTCAGAAAAACAACCCTTCAGAAAAAGTAATCAAAAGCGTGGGAACACAGGCTGTAATAAACAATAACTGGGTTAGCCTGGAAGACTACGGATGGCATTCTGAAGAAGGCTTTGACGGATCTACTAAAAGGTTTGAAAAAACTGTCACAATACCAAAAGAAAAAGCCGGAACATATTTTCTTTTTAAGCTCTTTATGCAGTCAGGCTCCTATCCAAGCGAAATAACAGCTGGGGCCAGCGTTACTATAAACGGAAAATTCGTTTTTTCAAAAATTGAATAAGAATTAAGTCATTTTATAAAAGAATAACTAAAGGAGGATTTTAAATGACTAAATTTAATAAAATCATGAGAATAAGCATTCTGATGTTTATTTTTGCTTTAGGCGGAAAACTTTTCGCTGCAAGCTCAATCATTGATGGTAAAAAATGGGTTGTAACACACAGAGTTGCAATGAAAGACGGTGTTATTCTTGAAGTTCTGGTAGATGACCGTGCTCCAGACTGGTTTAAGGAATTATCTACAAAAGTGTCAATGGATACAGACAGTGACTGGTGGAAGAAGATTTCACCATACAGGAAATCAGAATGTAAAAAAGTTCCTTTGTTTGTAAACGCAATTTCTTGTGGAAGGGAATGGAATAAGGAAGAAAATAAATACAAAGAAAATTTTGCATTCACTATTAATTCCATTATGACCGGTACCCGTTATACAGATTACTGGCCGGCTGAAGGCGGAAAAACAAGAAATAATCACTATGAATGGAACAACTTTGAAGAGTGGTCTGGCATGATTGATGAATCTGTAAATCCAGTAAAACCTGAAATTTGTAAAGTAGATAATACTGCAACAGGCAATTCTGTTCAGGGGGGAGAAAAAGTTCATGTAGCTCACCGATATTCTGAATCAAACGGAAGAATTATTGAAATTACAGTTCCAGACACAATGCCGGACTGGTACAAAAATATTGCAAAAAATGCGGTTCTTTCAGACTGGTGGGAAAAGAATATTGCTCCTGATAAAAAATCTACTAAAGCTGCAGTTCTTGTAAATTGGTTTTATTGTTACCAGAACTGGAATGGAAGTAATTTAACAGGTACTTTCAAAGCAGAAGTTGCAGGTGGCAACTGGAATGAAGTATGGAAGTCAACAAATTCAAATGGTATTTATCATGCATGGGCTTATGACTATTTTGAGGATATGGAAGGAATAGTTGATGAAGCAAAAGCTGCAAAGGAAACAAATGATAATGCAGTTGTTTCTGTTTCAACAGTAGAAGCTAAAATAAATCCAGCTGCAACAGATACATACCATACTCCATGGGGAACCTGTTTTTCGGAAACAGACTTCCAGAATGGAAATTATAAAGAAGGATATCTGAATGTCCCTGGAATTTTTGTACAGGCAAAGAAAACTCCTTATGGCGACAAATGTAAAAACGGATATTATGAATTTGAATATAACGGAATGAAATGGGTTTTCTACCGCTTTGAAGAAAAGAAACAATCGTATACATCGTACAGAACTATAGGTTGTGAAAATGAAACTGACATAAAAAGTGAACTTTACAGATACTGGCGTCTCAATTCTGAAGGACTTACATATGGATTTGGCAGCTGCTATGAAAGAATCTGTTTCAAAGACGGTAAATATTATGCATGGGCTTATGGTTCTTTTGGAGGAGACACTGAAATAAAACTTTGGATAAAAGAATTACCGGGAGATCCTCTTGAAACTGATGCCTTCAGAAAAGCTTCTCATCCTGCAACTTATGATATGGACTTATATGACGGAGCAATCGGCGGGGTTCTCAAATATCCTGCTACATGGGCAAAATCAACAGGTGCAGATTTTACCAGTCTCACAAAAGAAAATCTGCCGAAAGCTGGTGATAAAATCAAAGTTCATATGAAATTTACAGCTGATACTGACATTCCAGAATTAAAAGTTTTGCCAATTGATGATTCTCAGGGAAAAGATAATATTATCAATCTCTCGGAGGCACAATCAATAAAGGATATAAAAGCCGGTCAGAAGGTTGATAAAGTTTTAACATTTGATGTTACTGCAGATGCTAAAAACTGGTTCATTCTGCAGCTTTCTTACGATGAATTACGTCATGCTGGAACTCCAGCCTTAACAATTGAAAAGGCTGTCGGTAAATCATCAATAAAATAATAAAACAAATAAATAAAAATGAGGGGGAAGACTTCCCCCTCATTTTTATTTATAATTCTTTTATGACATTTCAGAAATATTCTATAAAAAAACAAATTATTCTTGGGCTCATTTTTACCGTACTTAATATTCTTGTAACATATATAGTTCAGGCTGTACAATGGCCATTTTTTATGGACATGATTTTTGTATATGCAGGTAGTTTTATAGGACTTCCATGCGGCCTGATTGTAGGGATTCTTCATTCAATCTGGGGCATATTTTTTCATCATAATTTCTTATACTTTTTTTACGTCATCTGCTGTATAACCGGCACTATACTTACAAAAGTTCTTGTAACACGTCATGAAGATTTTTCATGGATTCGGCTTACGCTTTTATTTTTCCTTTCAACTGTAATAATAAGCTTAGAAGGATCAATTGTTTATTCTGTCTTCTTTGCCGAAGCTGTCGGCGACAATGAAAATTCAACAGTGATGTTTTTGACTTACACTCTGATTATGCAGAATCTTGGAGTACAGCTGAGTGCCTTCCTTGCAAGACTGCCGGTAAATCTTTTTGATAAGGCAATTGCTGTTTACGGGGGCTTTGGAATCTTCTGCGGAGTAAGAAAGATTATACAAAAAAGAGAGCTTCTAGAGGTATAAGCGGAAGAAAAATTTCTTTAAAGGTATTTCTTAAACTCCGGATTTTCTTTGGCGAAATTTTCTGCATCTTTATTAAAGTTGAGCCAGTTTCCTGAAAATAAAAGTTTCATTCCAGGGAGCATTGAAAGCTCGCTTGGTGTTATATAATCATAACTAAAATCACGTTCACAAAAATAAAGTGCAATACGGGGAACTGAAGATAGTAAAATATAACTGCAAAATGTCGAGCAGACAAAACGGTCTTTTTCTCTAAAGCCCTTAAAGGCTCTAAGAGTCTTTTTCAGGCTGGAAAGGAATTCCCGGTGTGCTTCGGGAATAGGTACTTTTGGAAGACTGGGAATATTCAACTTCTTTTTAATACAATAAATTGCAACCGGAAAGTTATGAAGAACAGCATACTTTACTTCGTTACTTTCATAATAGCCAAGAGTTTTCTTTTTAGCTGCTTCATATTCTTCTGCAGAAACTTTTATTGCATAGGTGTATTGAAAAGATTTTTCTGGATTACAACTTTTCATATAGGCACAGGTGTCAATATTGCAGCAATGCTCTATCTTAAGGTCATAATCTCCACCTATAGTAAGTCCGTAAAAGTTATCAGTCAGATCAAAACCAATAGCGGCATGTGCTGCAGGAATCTTAGTAACATTTGTAATGTATTGACCTTTTTTTAAGAGCTCTGCAGGTAAATTACCATTATAAACCGGGTCATATAATCTTATAAAAATATATTTGCAGTTTTCAGGTGAAAGGGCAGTCTCATCCTGTTTTTCATTTTCTGCACTGATTGCTTCAGAACGAAAATACTCGTAGATTTCCTTAAACTGCCCGTAGCTCTTTTCAAGAGATTTTAATTCTTTCTTTAGAAATTCAATTGGTAATTTACTGTACTTTTTCATACTTGTTATATTTATTTTATTATAAAGCAGAAAAAGAAAAATTAAAAACTGTTTTTATTATTTTCATCTTTAAAAATCCACCTTAGTATTGTAAACTATATATGGGTGGAAAATTTATGAAAACAAAAACTATATGCGCAGCAGCAGGTCTGTTTTGCTTTCTGTTCGCATCTTGTTCTAAGATTCCAGAAATGACTCTGGAAGAAATCGAACTTTATTCCCAGAATCTGAATAATCAATTAATTGAAAAAACAGTTACAAAGCCCTGGAAAGGCGAAAGCTTTAAGGCAGGTAATATCGGCGGTATCTGGTATGACACAATTCTGTCTGACCCTAAGACCTTTAATCAGTTGATTGCCGAGCGTGATGGTACAAGTGCTTCTATTATCGGTATGACATTAGAGTATCTCAGTGATTATGATATGACGGCCCGCGAATGGAAACCTCGCGCAGCCTATTATAAAATTGAAACTGATGAAGAAGCAAATACACTTACAGTTCATTTTACCATCCGTGATGACTTTTACTGGACCTGGTATGGTTCAGACAAGAAGGTCCCTGTTACTTCTGATGATTTTGTTTTCTGGTATAATGAAATAGACGGAGACCCGACTATGGGTTCCAGCGGTTATGGCTCACAGTGGGTAGTAATGGAAGATGGTTCTGATGCCCATATCGACTGTATAAAAATCGATGATAAAAACTTTGATTTTGTTTATCCCCGTATAGTTGCAGATCCTTTACTTTCTACAAATATGAAACTATGTCCATCCTTCATTTTTAAGCCTGCAAAGGAAAAGGGGGGTGCAGATGGAATTAAAGCTTTGTTTAGTGTAGACAAAGATCCGAAAGAAATTCCTTCCTGCGGCATGTGGTATATCACAGAATATATTCCTGCACAAAGACTGGTATTTACGCGTAATCCTTATTACTGGGACAAGGATGAAAAAGGAAATTCAATTCCGTACCCTGAACAAAAAATTTATCAGATTGTAGGAGATTCAAATACAGACTATCTTCTTTTCAAACAGGGCCAGACAGAAGTTTACAGCCCAACACCAGAACAGGTAGAAGATCTTGTTGCAAATCAAAAAGAAGATTACACAGTTTTTAATGCCGAAGGTTCCATGGGCTCTTCAATGTGGAGCTTCAATCAAAATCCCCAGAATAAAGATAAACCTTATTACAAGTGGTTTACCAAAAAAGAATTCCGCCAGGCAATGAGCTGCCTTTTCAACCGCGACCGTATTGCCCTTCAAACTTACCGCGGCCTCGCACAAGCCAAGTATTCTTTCTTCCCGGAAGCAAATCCATATTATAATCCTGATATCACCCTGCAATATAAATATAATCCGCAAAGGGCAGAGGAGTTATTGCAATCTGCTGGATTTGTTAAGAAAGACGGCCTTTATTATGACGATCAGGGAAACAAGGTAGAATATGATCTTTTAATTTCCAGTGGTGGAACTACCGCAAACGACATGGCTCAGATTGTTGCAGATGAATGCGGTAAAATTGGAATCACTGTAAATGTACGTCAGATAGATTTTCAGAAGCTTGTAGAAATGCTTACAGCAACTTATGACTGGCAGTCAGTCTTTATCGGACTTGGTTCAAATCTTTTTCCTTCACAGGGTTCAAATGTATGGCCAAGCTACGGCAATCTTCATCTCTGGTATCCGCTGCAGGAAAAGCCTGAAACCGAATGGGAAGCCCGCGTAGATTATCTTTATAACGAAGGCTGTTATACAATAGACCACGACAAGGCAAAAGAAATCTGGGATGAATACCAGAGCATCATTCTTGAACAGTGCCCTGTTATTTATCTCATGCGTTCAAAAAGCTTCTTTGCAATCAGAAATAAATGGGATCTTACAAACGTGTATTATGACAATAAGAATGGTGCAATTTTGGAAAATGTATATCTGAAAGAAAATAGATAAGACAGGAAAGTTATAAATATGAATAAAATCAAAATCTTTATTTTGAAATTAGAAGCAACTCTTACCGCACCTGGAAAAGCCTTCAAGACAAAGGCACCGCTTACCGCCTTTATTACAGGAAGAATCATTACAATGCTCTTTCTGCTTTTCCTTTTAGGCTTTGCACTTTTTGGACTCATGGAACTTGCACCGGGCGACATTGTAGACCAGATGATGACACAACAGCTCCTTACAAATACAGAAAATCCGGGAGCTAAAAATACAACTTCAGCAACAAACGGCTCGCAGGATAAAAACTTTTCTACCGAACAGATGGAGGCTTTACGTGCAGAACTCGGCCTTGATAAACCTTTTTACGTTCAATACTTTAAATGGCTCAAGAGGGTAATTGTAAATCACGACCTTGGTACAAGCCTCATATCCAAAGCACCTGTAGGATTTTTAATAAAATCCCGGCTCTGGAATTCAGTGCTGCTTAATCTTATTTCTCTTTTATTTATAACCACGTTCTCCTTCCTGCTGGGAGTCTTTTTCTCAAGTAAGGCAGGAACAAGGCTGGATGTAGGCGCAACCTTCTTTGCGCTTTTCTTTCACGCCTTTCCGGGAATCCTTCTTTTGATTCTGCTTCAGCTTTTTGCATCCATCACAAATCTTTTCCCGGTTACAGCATATCCGGATTTTCCCTTTAAAGATGCGCCGATGAAGTTTACCTTCAGTTATGCTCATCATGTTTTCCTGCCGCTCCTGGCAGCTTTCCTTGGAGGCTTAGGCGGCACCATGAGAATGATCCGCGCTACAATGCTGGACCAGATGGGAATGCCTTATATTTTTGCTCTGCGTTCAAGAGGCATCAGCGAAAAAAGAGTTTATCTTAATCATGCCTTCCGCAATACCCTGAATCCTTACATTACAGGAAGTGCAAATCTTCTTGCGGGTCTTTTCTCCGGTTCTCTCGTACTCGAAATTATTTTTGCTTACCCTGGAATCGGCCGCCTTATGTATGACGCAGTTCTTCAGGAAGACATAAATCTTGTTCTTGCAAACAGCATGTTTATTTCAGCACTTGTTCTTGTCGGCATGGTAATCAGCGATATTCTGCTTGCCATTGTAGATCCAAGAATCCGTTATGGAAACGAGTAGGGGGCACATATGAAAAAGTTAGCACAGTACTTTAAGAAACGACCACTTGCTTTGACATCTCTGATTTTCCTTGCCCTCGTATATTTCATAATGATTTTTGCCGAGTTCTTTGCGCCTTATCAGCCGACACAAACCTTTGAAAATAATACCTATCATCCGGCAAACCTCCAGCTTACTTCGCATGGACTAAAGGTTCGCCAATGCCGCACAATAAGTAAAATCAACTGGAAGTATGCTTTCGTAAAAGATGAGGGCTACACTCACGATTTTGTTTTATTTGCAAAAGGCTACGAATATAAACTGCTTGGTTTTATTCCCTGCAACCGGCATCTCTATGGAACAAAAGATCAGGCTTATCCGGTTTATCTGCTGGGAGCAGACCATCTTGGCCGTGACCTTTTCAGCCGTATAATTTACGGAAGCCGCATTTCTCTTACAATCGGTTTTGTGGCAACCGCAATCTCAATGATACTTGCAATAATCTTTGGAGGCATCTCCGGTTACTTCGGCGGAAAAACCGACTGGTTCATAATGCGCTTTGCAGAATTCTTCATGCTGATTCCAAGCCTCTACTTTATACTTTTCCTTCGCTCACTTTTAAACAGCCGCATGGACTCAGGCACCTCTTATATGATAATCACACTGATTCTTTCACTAGTCGGCTGGCCGGGTTCTGCAAGAACAATACGAGGAATTGTTCATTCAGTAAAAAGAGAAGAGTTCATCATCAATTCAAGATTGGAGGGCATTCCTTCTCTTGTTGTAATTTTTGGCCATATAATGCCTCAAATCTCAAGCCTCCTGATTGTCAGCATAACGTTGAGTGTTCCGGGCTTTATCATGAGTGAAACAACACTTTCTTATCTTGGGCTTGGTATTAGTGATCCGGCTGTTAGCTGGGGTTCACTTATCAACCGCGACATTTCAACTCTTTCAAATCTTCGCAATTTCCCATGGCTGCTTTATCCAGTTCTTATGCTTCTGCTGGTAACACTAGCCTTCAACTTTATCGGTGATGCACTCAGAGATTTTTATGATCCGTACAGTACTGTCTTTAAGAGAAGAAAATTTAAGAAGGAGGGGGAAGGCCTTCCCCCTGGGTTCAACCCGCAGGCGGTTTTCACCACACCCCTTTCTCCTAAGGGCTCCGCCCTTAAGAACCCGGAGAATGCTGTTAGTGATAACTTACTAACAGTCCAGAACCTGCACGTTACCTTCCACGTTTTGCGTGGTACAGAATGGACTGCCGTACCTGCTAGCCGCGGAGTAAACTTTGAAGTAAAGAAGGGAGAAATCCTTGGTATTGTAGGTGAGTCAGGAAGCGGCAAATCCGTTTCTACAACAGCTATTCCGGGCCTGCTTCCGCAAAATGCAGAATGCAGCGGACACATTTATTATGAAGGAAAAGATCTTCTTACACTTTCCCAGAAAGAACTGAGAAAATATCGCGGCCAGAAAATTGCCCTTATCTTCCAGGAACCGGGCCGCTCTTATGATCCGCTTCAGAATGTAGGAAGCATCTTCTTTGAAACCTTCAGAATCCTCGAACCAAAAATTACACGAGAAGATGCAGACAAAAAAACAATCGACCTTCTTACTCAGGTAGGAATTCCTGAGCCGGAGAGCCGTCTTAAATCTTATCCTCATCAGTTCTCAGGTGGTCAGTTGCAGAGAATCGGTATTGCCCTTGCACTTGCCCAGAACTGCCAGCTTTTGATTGCGGATGAGCCGACAACAGCCCTGGACGTAACTATCCAGGCACAGATTATATCTCTGCTCTTAAAACTTCAGAAGGAAAGAAATCTTTCTATCATCTTTATCAGTCACAACATAAATCTTGTTGCCCAGATTTCAGACCGCATTGCCGTTATGTATCAGGGACAGATTATTGAGACAGGAAATCCAGAAGAGATTATAAAAAATCCACAGCAGGATTATACAAAAAAGCTTGTTTCTTCACTTATAGAATTTGGAAGTCACTACACTGATGAAGAAGGAGGCAGAACTAATGAGTAAGGAAAACATAATTGAAGTAAATAAACTTTCAAAAACATTCAATCTGGAAGCAGGCTTTTTCGCAAAAAATAAACATAACGTTTATGCTGTAAATGATGTATCCTTTTCAATAAAACGAGGAAGCACCTATGGCCTTGCAGGAGAATCCGGCTGCGGTAAAACTACAACTGCAAGACTCTTAATTCAGCTTTATAAACAGACAAGCGGTAATATAAAATTTTACGATTCAGACCAAAGCCTGCCCCAAGAAGTTGATACATACAAAAAAAATCAGCTTCGTCTTTACCGCGAAAAAGTAAAATACATTTTCCAGGACCCAGCCCGTTCTCTAAATCCAAGGCTTACAGTTTACAAGGTACTCACAACAGGTCTTAAATATTCTTCACACTGGCAGGGAAAAGCCGCCGCCCGTGAACTTGCAGAAAAAATCATTACAGAAGTAGGCCTGTTGCCGGAAGATTTAGATCGTCGCCCTGCAGAATTCAGCGGCGGCCAGAGACAGCGCATTTCCATTGCCCGTGGCCTTATTATGAATCCGTCTCTTTTGATTTGTGATGAAGTTGTTTCCGCCCTTGACGTTTCAATTCAGGGGCAGGTTTTAAAGCTGCTTCAGGATTTACGAAAGTCCCGAAACCTCAGTTACATTTTCATTACTCATGACTTAAAGGTTGCCTGCTATTTCTGCGACACAATCGGCGTAATGTACCGCGGCTATCTTGTAGAAGAAGCCCCGGCCGCAGATCTTTACAAGACAGCTTTGCATCCTTACACAAAACTACTTTTTGAAGGAGCTCAGGGAGTTCTTAATAATTCAAATCAGGAAGTAAAGACAACGCTGCAGCAGGAAAACTGCTGTCCATTTGCCTACCGCTGTCCTAAGGCAAGTGAACGCTGTAAAAATGAATTGCCTAACTTTAAACAGGTAGGGGATGGCCACAGAGTGAGGTGCTTTGAAGTATTATAAATAACTTTCAAAATCTTTACTGCAGTTTTTCCTTAAGCTTTTTGATTTTCATAAAGCTTTTTATAAAAACATAAGTGTAGAGAATAAGCATCAAAGCAAAGAAAGCTGTAATCACATAATCTCCAGAAGTGCTTCCAAAGTCTCCATGAATTCCTTTTATAAAGTTTGGAATTACGGCACAAAGGAAAATTGTAATGAAGGGCAGGAGTCTGCGTTGCTGGATCTTCTGAAGCATCTGTAACTTTGAAGAATTATCAGAAAAAATCTCGTTGCTATTACCAGTATTATTTGCAGCAAGTGGTTTTCTAAAAATTGAAAAGCCGTTTACCGACCACAAGAATTCCCAGCCGTTATCAGCAAACATCTGACGATACTCAGGATTCTTTGAGCCGTTCTCATTTGTAAAATCAATTCTGTATGTCATATCTTCCGGTTCACATTTTTCAAACTTATATAAACCAGGGAGCTTAAAGCTTACAACCTTCCAGCCGTTCTTGTGCTGTTTTTCAAGAAAAGACTGTTCTTCTTCATATTCAAAAAGTGTATAAAATCTAAAAAGTGTTTTTTTGTTTTTCATATTTATTTTCCCTCGATATTTCTATAAAGTCTTTTGATTCTTGCAATCTCTAACTGCAGAATTTCCTGGCCAAGAGGTGTGATTTTATAAAGCTTTCGTTTTTCTTCCTCGCGAACAAACTCAATCAAACCATCTTTTTCCATTTTTCCCAAAGAACCGTACATTGTGCCCGGTCCAATTTCGACTTGACCCTCAGTCATCTCTTTTACCTTTTGAGTTATATTGTAGCCATGCATTTCTTCCTGAAGGCAAAAGAGAATGTAAAAGCCGGTTTCTGTCATTGGAACATAAACACGCTTTATTTTTGCATCCATTTCAACTCCTTAGTAAGCGGGCAGGCCGAAGTCCGCTTTTAGTATTGCATTTCGATATATCGCACCTCGCTATAGCGAAGTTAGATATAATATATCGCAGTGTGATATATATGTCAAGTTTTTTTTATAGGAAATTGTTTATTTGTAATTTATATGAAATAATAAAAATATGAGTATTGTTGTAGTTGAATATGATAAAAAGTGGCCGGATGATTTTTTGAGGATAAAAACTGAGTTGCAGAAGGTGCTTACAATGCCCTGCCAGGTACAGCACGTTGGCAGCACTTCAATTCCCGGAATGAAGGCTAAGCCAATAATTGATATTGATGTAGGACTGGAAAACTGGAATGATTTTGAAAAAGTAAAATCAGAGCTAGCGTCAATTGGTTATGAGCATGAAGGCGATAAGGGAATTACAGGTCGAGAAGCTTTTTGCAGAGACGGAAAAGTGCATAATGAAATCCTTGACAATATAGACCATCATCTTTATGTATGCTCAGTTGATAATGAAGAATACAAGCGGCACATTTCATTTCGCGATTATTTGAGAAATCATGATGAGGCTCGGGATAGATATAATCATATAAAAGAAGAAATCTTAGCAAAGGTTGGCCCAGAAAACAGGGCTGGCTATGTTCAGATGAAAGAAGAAAATTACAGGGATTTTTTTGAAGAGATTATTGAAAAAGCAAAACGGTGATGGAATATATTCTCAAAAAACACTATAATATTGTAATTATTTTTTAATGATTTTGAGGAAAAAATGAACAGACGACTTATCACAGCAGCTTTACCTTACGTTAATAACATTCCGCATTTGGGAAATATAATTCAGTCGCTTTCGGGCGATGTTTTTGCGCGTTTCTGCCGCAGCCGTGGTTACGACACTCTTTATGTTTGTGGTGTTGATGAATACGGTACCGCAACCGAAACTAAGGCTCTTGAAGAAAAGACTGAGCCTCGTGCACTCTGCGACCACTACTATGGCGAGCACACAAAAATCTATGAATGGTTTAAAATTGATTTTGATAAATTCGGCCGCACTTCTAATGAACAGTGTACAGAAATTACTCAGTCGCTTTTTAATGATTTGGACAAGGCCGGCCTCATTCACGAGCATGTAAACAAGCAGCTTTTCTGTCCTCACTGTAACATGTTCCTTGCAGACCGCTATGTTGACGGAACCTGTCCTAAGTGCGGTTACGAAAAGGCCCGCGGCGACCAGTGCGATAAGTGTGGTTCGCTCCTTGATCCTACTGAACTTAAAGAACCTCGCTGTCACACCTGCGGCGGAACTCCTGAAGTTAGGGAGACCAAACATCTTTACATTGACCTTCCTGCAATGAGCGGCAAGCTCAACGAATGGATGGAAAAGGCTAGTGTAGAAGGGCGCTGGGCAGATAACGCAATCAACATGACTAAGGCCTGGATCCGTGATGGTCTTCAGGAACGCGCAATTACCCGCGACCTTAAGTGGGGTATTCCTGTTCCAAAGCCTGGTTATGAAAACAAAGTTTTCTACGTTTGGTTCAATGCACCAATCGGATATATTTCAATCACAAAGCAGCTGGCTGATGAACTTGTAAAGGCCGGCAAGCAGAGCTTTGACTGGAAGAGCTGGTGGATTCCTAGTGAATCAGAAGAAGGTAAGAATAAGCCTAAGGTAGATCTCTTCCAGTTTATCGGAAAAGACAACATTCCTTTCCACACTGTAATTTTCCCTTCAACATTGTTAGGCTCACCTCACGAGTGGACAAAACTTCATCACATGTCTTCTACTGAGTTCCTTAATTATGAGGATGGAAAGTTCTCTAAGAGTCTTGGAATCGGTGTATTTGGAAGCGACGCAATTGAGAGCGGAATCCCTGCTGATGCATGGCGTTTCTATATTTTCTATAACCGCCCGGAAAAGCAGGACTATCAGTTCACCTGGAAAGACTTTATGGAAAAACTTAACGGCGAGCTGATTGGTAACCTGGGTAACCTTGTAAACCGTACACTTTTGTTTGTAAATAAATATTACGAAGGAAAGATTCCTGACGCCCCTGTTGATGAAGAGCTCTGGACAAAGGTTCGCGATCTTGAAGCAAAGGCAACTGCCTCTCTTGAATGGGCTGACCTCAAGGACGCTTTCCACACTATGTTTGAGATTTCTGATATCTGTAACAAGAAGTTCCAGTCAACTGAGCCTTGGAAGGCACGTACAGAAAATCCGGCTGTTGCTGAAAGCCTTATCCATAACCTCTGCTATGTAATTAAGGATTTGATGATTATGATGAATCCTTATATGCCTCAGTACACTCAGAAAATCATGAGCTACTTTGGAAAGTCTATTCAGGTTAAGAAGGTTGGAATGGAAACACAGCCTGGTTATACCTGGGAAGATCTTGGTAAGCTCGAAGGCCTCACAACTGTTGGACCAACTGAAGTTTACTTTAAGCCAATGGATCAGAAGACTATGCTTGCCTTCCGCGAGAAATTTGCAGGAAAGCAGCAGAAGGCCGAAAAGAAAGAAAAGAAAGCTGATAAGAAAAAGACCGAACCAGTAGTATTGCCACTTGACCAGCAGGCTGATTTCTTCAATAAAAATATTGAACTCACTGTAGCAAAGATTGTCGACGTAAAGCCAAATCCTGAAGGAGAAAAGCTTTATATCGAAACTCTTGATGACGGAAGCGGAACTCCGCGTACTATTCAGTCTGGCCTCCGCATGTACCTGAAAGAGAGCGACCTTCTTGGAAAGCACGTAATTATCGCAAGCAATCTCGCACCTCGTACAATGCGTGGTGTTGAAAGCCGCGGTATGCTTCTTGCCGGAGACTATAAAGATGCTGATGGTAAAGACTGCGTTGAAGTTCTCGATGCCAGCTGGGCAGCACCTGGAACAAAGGTAGTTCTTGAAGGCGCTGATGTAAAAGCCGCAAAGAAAGAGCAGATTACAGGTGATGAGTTCTTTGCAGTTCAGATTGCCGCAAAAGACGGTCTCGTTCAGATTGCAGGAAAGAAACTCCTCGCTGACGGAAAAGAAATCAAAACTGAAAAAGCACTTAATTCTGAAATAGGTTAAAATAGATGCCCGGGTCAAGCCCGAGCATGACATGCTAAGTGTGTCACCTTCGGGCTTGACCCGAAGGTCTTTTTAATACTGGACATATTATGTTTAACATTCAAATCCATAAAATAGAATTCTCATCTCATGAAAACGACGGAACTTTTCTGCAGACTCCTTTCTGGTGCGAGTTTAAGGCCCGCCATGGCTGGACTTATCATCGTTTTGAAATTGAGTATAACTTGCCGCCCTTGAATGCAGATGAAGGCTGTGAGAAGTCAAAAGATCCCCTGAAACAAGTTCAGGGTGACATTATCCGTAAAGAACTCGCTGTTCTCAACCGTAGCTTTGCAAAAGGCTTTTTTTCAATCGCATATATTCCGCTTTTTCCAAAACTGCCTTATGAATGCACACCGGAAGAAGTGCTGAATAAAGCATTTGATGATGAAAATAATACTGATTCTGAGGTGGTTTCGACAGGCTCAACCACCGAAACTTCCATAATCAATCAGGAAATCATAACTCCTGAAACTCAGACAATTGAATTTGCACATTTCTTAAAAGATCTCGCGGCAGCCCTCAAGCCAGAATTGCCTTCAAACACAATTGCAATCCGCTTTGACCCGGATGTAGCTTTCAGCAGCCCGGAAGACAGAGACCTTTTCAATTATGGAATGAAGACAGTTGCGTATGCCGACCGTCTTAAACTGCGTAAAAACTCAGTAGATATTCAGCCTCCGGACAGTACTCTTGTAGACCTTACCGGCACAGAAGATGAAATCCTCGAGAAAATGCATTCTAAGTGGCGCTACAACATCCGCCTCAGCGAAAGAAAGGGAGTTGTAATTCACAGATACTTAGGAAATGATATTAACTTGTCTGAAAAATTAGACAAGTTTTATGAGCTTACAAAGATTACAAATGCCCGTGACGGCAATGCCAGCCATGCAAAGGCTTATTACCTGGATCTTATTAAATCCTCTGCTGAAGAAATCAGTAAGGGACATGATGTACCTGTAATCAGCCTTTATATTGCAGAACACGAAGGCGAGGAAATTGCTTCCATCATGACACTTTTCAGCCACGACGAGGCGATATACCTTTACGGTGCAAGCAGCAATAACAAGCGCAACCTCATGCCAAATCATCTTTTACAGTGGACGGCAATGAAGGACGCAAAAGCTTACGGCAGTAAGTACTACGATATGTACGGAATGCCACCAGAGGGTAAGGACGAAAATCATCCAATGCACGGCCTTTATATGTTCAAGGCAAACTTTGGCGGTAAGAACATCCACCGTACAGGCAGCTGGGATATTCCGCTAAAGTTCGTTTACCGCCCATACAGCGCCGCAGAAAAACTCAGAGCCTTCTGGCATAAAAAAGTTATTAAGAAGCTTAAAGGCCGTTAATTGTCATTGTCGGGCTTGACCCGACAATCAAAAAAATTCTGTACATTCTAGATTCCCTGGTCAAGCCAGGGAATGACACAGGATCGATATTATGCAAAACTTTTACGATACAACTGATATTCCATGCTTTGGTGTGGCTGGAAATTTTACAGGACACCTGGAACAGGCTGGTGAAGCCGCAGACTTCAAAAACGTTAAGACGCTCGAGCAAAACGCTCCAAAGGCCATTTTTCCGACCTTTTTGCCGAAAAAAGGCTCAAATTCAGCCTCTGACGCTTCAGTAATTCCCGAATTTCTCACAATCTTTCCTTTTGACCCCAAACGCATAATTTTCCCAAAAGGCGAAGAAAAGCTGCAAATTGAGCCGGAATGCGCAATCATTTTTGAGGCTACATGGCAGGGCAACCAGTTAGTAGAACTCAAACCTTTAAGCTTTGGTGCTTCCAACGACTGCTCAATCCGTAAACAGGGCGCAAAGAAAATCAGCGAAAAGAAAAACTGGGGAGCCTGCACAAAAGGCTTTTCAGAAAATCAGATTGCCTTCGACTCTACAGACTTCACAGAAAAGAGCAATCTCAACGACTACCGCATTGCAAGCTTCCTTATCCGAAACAACGAAGTACACGACTACGGCGAAAACTCAGCAGTTCGCGACTACAGCTACATCTACAAAAAGCTGACTGACTGGATGCTGGACAAATTTAACAATCAGCAGAACGAAGGCCCTGCAGAAGACATTCACAGCTATCTTGTAGCCGCAGGTCGCCCTCAGCAGATTATGGTTTCAATAGGAGCAACCCGCTACACAGCCTGGGGAGAATCAAACTTCCTGCAGAACGGCGACAAGGCTGTAGTAGTAGTTTACCCTGAATCAAAGTACACAGCAGAAGATATCAAAAGAATGGCAGAAAAAGGCGTTTTTTCAGACCGCTCAATTTCTGCCCTGATTCAGACTGTAGAAATGTAAATCTGCAAACGCGCATCACGTCAGTCGAATACAATCAGCGGAATTTCCATTTCATCTGGAGTGAGACTTCCGTGCAACGACACAAACTTTTGTCCGTTAGCATAGATTGCAAGATCGCTGGTAGCAATCGCAATATAATCTCCAAGCATAGACCTGAACATCTTATGGTGCTTACCAGTTCCCATCAGATTTTTTTCAATTACTTCTTCTGTTGGCATCAGGATAAACTTTTCTCCAAAGAGACGATTAAACTCCTTTTCAAAAAAGTCTTTCTTTCCATCTTTTATAAAAAGATTCAAAACACGAGGCTCAAGAGAAGGCTTACGAATAAGACAATCATAAAGCTCCGGATAATCCTGAATGTAAACAAACTCGTTATCGATGTGACCGTGGTCTGCGGTAACAACAACAAGAGTATCTTCAAGATCACCAGCAAGTTCAGCAACCTGTTTTTCAAGATCAACAATACACTCATGTGCCTGACTTGAGCCGCAGCCATAAGTATGCAAAAGTCCATCAGGCTGATTCCAGTAGGCATAGATATATCTTGGATATCCAGCAGCACCCGAAGTCTTTGATTCTGATTTACATATATTTTTTATATGTTTACAAATCTTTTCAAAGCTGTCGATTTTTGAATCCAGGAAAGGAGCTACAAGGTGAGCCTCTTTTCCAGCCTTTTTGATTTTATCAACAACGTTCTCATAAGGAGTTAAAGTCCATGCGACATTATAATCAGCAGCAGGTCTTTCAGTTCCCTGAATCTTATTGAGAAATACAGTTACATTTTCATCGACCTGAGGATAATAACAGTCCCAGCCAAGCCAGGCATGCTGGCAAGGCTGTAAGCCAGACATAACAGAAGTAGTAGCCGCAACAGTTGTAGAAAGAAATGTTGAAGAATAGATTCCGGCAAGGTGAGACCTGAAACTTCCCTCAGTCTTAAGGTGCCTTTCAAGAATTACTTTTCCCATTCCATCCAGAAGAATTACAACAATGTTTTTGTAATCCTTTTGCAGATATTTATCCAGCAGAGGAAGGGTGTCTCCATTGGTCGCAACTCCCAGTTTCTTCAAAATTGAGTTAGGTAAGTTTGCGATGCAGTTTTTATAGTCAGGCAATACAATTTTGTTTTCCATACAGTTTCCTTGTTATTCATTTTTCATTTTAATCATTTTACGAAGACCACTAAGTCCAGTAAACTCATTCCAGATTTTCTTTCCTTCAAATGTGAGTGCAGAGGAAAGCCCCACATGCCACATCTGATGGCGAAACTGGCCCAGAATCAATTCCAGTCTTGTATACTCGCAGCCTTCCGGCTTTTGAAGAAGCTGGTCGCCTGTAAGCTGGTCAAAATATTTTTCGATTTTACTTTTCACATATTCAAAATATGCAAGCAGTTTTTCACGAGAAATCACAATTGAAGTATCTTCCACATAACCTTCGCGGGCTGTAGAAATTACACTCAGATTTTCTGAAATCCCAAAAAGCTTATCTCCTTTATACTCATAATTAACAGGATTTATAAAAAATCTGTCCATTGAATGAAGGTTGTGAAAAATATAGCGTGACCCGTTCACACCATCAAATACAGCCTCAAGCTCGGCAACTTCAATCTGATCACGGATATTTATAAAATTGATTTCTGTCTGGTCTTTGATTTGTCTGATAATTTCTTCCATTTTATTCTCCTACATAACATTCTGCAAATCCAACAGTGAAGGGCAGGTGTTCATATTTTACAGTTCCCTTAAACTCGAATCCATTCTTAAAATACCATTCCTTCAATTCTGTATAATCATTTATAAAATCAATGAAAAGTATTTTACCGCCAAGGTCACGAACTTTTTCTTTTGCAAAATCGAGAAGTTGTTTGCCATAACCTTGCTTTCTCATCTGAGGGTTTACACATAGATTATGAAGAACATAAGTTTCTTCTTTTTCCGGATCCTTGCTGATAGAAAAATACCCTACCAGTTCCTTTTCTCCCTTTTGATTTTGCTCAAAAAGTCCGTACATCAAAAAGCCCCAGTTCCAGAAATTTTCAAGTTTTTCCAAAGGCATAAAGGCATTATGTCCCGGAGCATTTTCTTTTGTAAAACCAAACTTTTCTGCAACTGTTGAAAAACACATATGGATAAAATCCAGGCAGATTGGTAATTCATTTTTTTCTATTCGTCTAATCATTTTTTACTCCAGTCTCTAGATTGTCCGGTCAAGCCGGACAATGACAATATTCTATTTCTTACGTAAAATCCAGATCAGATTACTCTGATACTTCGCGGCACTCATCGGGTCATTCAAATCTTCCTTGTCGCCCTTGTAGCCGCGGTAGATATCTACAACTTCAAAGCCGCAAAGCTCAGCAAGCAGGAACATTTCCCAGCGGTATGTCTGCCGCATTTTGAGCGGACGGATCCGCTCTCCAATTACCTTTCCCTCATCATCATAAGTTTCAAACTTCCAGTTGCCGCTCATAATCTGTGTCCAGGGATTATAGGAAATCGCATTGTAGATTTTTTCGAGCTGCCCCTGGCTATTTACATATTCAAGACGGAAAGAGTAATCATCAGCCTTTGTATTCATCTGCTGGGCCTGTACGGCTGGCCATGGATCAAAAGTATTTAGTGTCAGAATGCCGCCAGGCACAAGATGCCGCCCAAGATTTTTCAAAGCTGCTATCTGAGACTTCTGATCCGGCAAATGCATAAAACCGCTTCTTGCAATTATTACAAGTGAGTATTTTCTGCCCGCTTCAAAATCTGTCATGTTACCTTGAAAGATTCTTAAATCCAGATTTTTTTCCGCAGCCTTCTGCCCGCAGACACGACACATCTCCTCTGACAAATCTGTGCCATCAGCAATTACTCCGTGTTCAGCAAGGTAAAGCAGAACCGCGCCGGTTCCACAGGCCACATCAATCACGCCGTCCTTACCATACTTTTTGGCCAGCTCCAGATAAAAATCCTGAAAGCCTTCATGAGCGTCAAAATCCCTGTACATGACCTCAAGATATTTGTCGTAGTTTTCAGCTACATCTTTGTAATCGTGTAAATCCATATAAAACCTCCTTTTTACATTTTGCTGCGGGCCCTGCAAGCAAAAAAAAAGCCACTCACCCGAAGTGAAGTGCACCCCAAAAGTTAGACATAAAGTTTAATTTTGGAGGTGCATTTTTTATGTCCAAATACACAGAAGCTTTTAAGATGTCAGTTATAAAAAAACATCTTGAAGAAGAAATACCTGTAAGGCAATTATCAAGAGATTTAGAAATTAATATCAGTTTGATAAAATTATGGGTAAAGAAATACAATACGAACGGATTCATTAATAAAAAATCAAAAACTACAGTTTTTAGTTCAGAATTCAAGCTAAAAGTATTAAACTATCAACAAGAATATAGTCTATCTGACAGAGAGACAGCAATAAAATTTGGAATAGCTGAACATGGAACTGTAGGTGCCTGGCGACGAAAATATATAACAGGAGGCATTTCAGCTCTAAAAGATATGAGAGGAAGGCCTTCAAAAATGCCAAAAAGTGTAATACCAGACAAGCCAAAAGAAGAATGGACAAAGGATGAAGAATTAGCTGCATTAAAAGCGGAGAATCTATACCTAAAAAAATTATGGGCCTTAATTCAAGAAGAACAGGAACAGACAAAGGCGAAAGAGAAAGAAAACTCAGAGCCTGCAGCGAATTAAGGTCAGAAATTTCTGTTCATGATTTATTAATACTATCAAAATTACCTAGAAGTTCTTTTTATTATTCTGAAAAACATCCTAAACAGGAAAAATATCAGGAAGAACGAAAACTTCTTCATGATATTTTTAATGAAAGCAAGGAACGTTATGGTTACAGACGTATTACATCAGCGTTTAGGAATCGTGGATATAAGATAAATCATAAAGTAATTCAGAAACTGATGCATGAAGAACACATAGTCTGCAAGGTAAGAGTTCACAGATACAATTCATATAAAGGACAAGTTGGAAGAATTGCAAAAAATCTTTTGCTCATAACTGAAAATGGAAAAGAAAAAAGAGATTTTTCTACTACTGCTTCAAATCAGAAATGGGTTACAGATGTTACTCAGTTCAATCTCTTTGGAACGAAATTATATCTTTCACCAATTTTAGATTTACATGATGAATCTTTGGTCAGCTGGAATTTGTCAGAGAGCCCAAATTATTCACAGATAACAGATATGCTAGACAAGGCTTTTGAAAAGATACCAGACGGTACAAATTTGATTTTACATTCAGATCAAGGATGGCAGTACCAGATGTACAATTACAGGGAACGTTTGAAAAAGAAAGGAATAAGACAAAGTATGTCCAGAAAAGGAAACTGTCTTGATAATTCTGTAATGGAAAATTTCTTTGGACTATTAAAATCAGAACTTTTATATTTGCAGGAGTTTGAATCTGTAGAGCATTTCAAGAAAGAACTAATAGAGTATCTTACTTGGTACAACGAAAAAAGAATTAAGGTTAAATTCAAAGGACTGACCCCTTTACAATTTAGGAATCAGTCCTTAAAATCAGCCTAGTTAAAGTGTCCAATTTCTTGGGTGCACTTCAAAGGCAAGTGGCCGATTATCCAGATTAAAAATGTTCAATCTATCGAACTATCGCACTTTGTACCCCGGGCATACGCTAATCTTGCCATCATCATAATTTGTGGTTGTGGTAAGAGAACGTGTATCTGGAGTCACAAAATTGAACATCATAATGCCAACATACAGAAAAAAAGAAAACGCGTCAATGAGTTTTTTCAAACTTTATTTTATTTCAGCAATAATCTCTTCTACGTATTTTTTGTCGGTGATATCGTAATTCTGAGAAAGGGTATTTATAATACGAAGATCATCCTCTGTCGGGTTCTTCTTTGCTTTCATTCCTTTGATAAGCAATTTCATTGCAAGCTTGGAGCAAAACCCCATATTGTCGTAATTGATTCCACCAGGACAATAAAATAATTTTACGATTTCCTGCTGAGCTTTTGTAAAATTAATATCCTTAGTAACTGGAACTTCCGGGCTTTCAGCAGGACTTGCTCCAACAAAATAGACAAAAAGTTTTTTGCCGGCTTCAACAAGCTCAGGCATTATCTTCTTGAACCATTTTATATTCTGAATATGACCAGCCTTACACCAACTGCCAAAAACAAGGGCATCATATTCAAAAAGATTCATTTTTGCAGCAGCTTTGAATTCTACGGCTTCGCAACCGGTTGCCTCTGAAATCCATTCTGCATATTTTTTAGTAAATCCAGTCTGACTATTGTAGATTACAATTGATTTCATCTTATATCTCCAAATCTTATGACTTTTTATTATATAACAATATTTTACTCTTCTTGTATTTGCAATTCAAGTTTTAAATTCAATTCTTAAAAAATCTTAGAAATAAATCGATTTTAATCTCCACGAAACGTAGGTTGTATCCTATTCATGGCTATGATAATCTGAAATTACAAATTGCCCCCTTAGCCGGCAGGGATTTAAGGAGATTAGATATGGACAACTATGTAACTGGGGCTGTAATCAAAAGGCTCCGGGAAAATAAAAAAATGACTCAGGAAGAACTTGCCCAGAAGATTTTTGTTACGAGCAAGGCTGTAAGCAAATGGGAAACCGGGAAAGGCTTTCCGGATGTGGGCCTGCTGGAGGCTTTGGGAAAGGCACTGGATGTATCTGTGATTGAACTTCTTTCCGGAGAGGATATTAATAACCTGAATAAAGCCTGCAATATGGCAAAGGGAAAGTTCTATGTATGCCCGGTTTGCGGGAATGTGATTCAGACTACAGGAGAGGCAGTTATTTCCTGTTGCGGAATAACATTGCCACCCCTGGAAGCAGAAGACCCTGACGAAGAACACTATCTGAATGTTGAAACTGTAGAAGATGAATATTATGTGACAATGAATCACCCGATGACAAAGGAGCATTATATTTCATTTCTTGCGGCAATTTCAGATGATGGAGTGCAGCTGGTAAAACTCTATCCGGAAGGTAATGCTCAAGCCCGCTTTAAAATCAGCTGGGTAAGAAAGCTTTATGCTTACTGTAACCGGCACGGGCTTTTTGAAGTGGACAGAAAAGCTTTTCGTTAGATCCAGCTAACGGTAAAGTCTTCCCGCGAAAAACTTTTCCTGGAACTCAATACTTTTCAGGATTTCTTCATCGCTGAGGGCAGATGGATTTGTGGCATACTTAGAGTTTTCTGGTACTACAATCCATTTGTCCTCTACATCATTTGTGCGGTGATAAACTGCAATTACTTTTCCGGTATATTCATCAACTGGTTTATCACAATCAAAAAGATAGATATCCTGTTCCGCGCCATCTCCAGCAATTACGCCATCTACATAGCCGTAGTTGATAGGATAAATCATATCTGGATGACGCGGATGTCTGGTATTCAAAGGGCGATCAATCTTTCCACTTACGACACGACCAATAACATCAGAATAATCAAGCTTTTCAGCACCTTCAGATGATGACTGCAACAACAATTCAACTTCATGCCATTTTGGCGGATTCAAAGGAAGAGGGAATCGGGATATTGCAATTCCAGAGCAGGCCGAAGCAAAGCGGACAAGTTCGTCATCCTTCATTCCCATAATAAGGCCATAGACACAGGCAGCCTTAAAAGTATCACCAGCACCAAGTGTACTTTTTACTTCAACCGCAAAAGGCTTCATTCTTTTGATTTCTTCACCTTTGCGGGCATAAAGCATTTCGCCGCCACCCTGTGTAATAATGGTTAGCCCGTCAGTCTCGGCCTGCATCAGCTTCATGATTTCTTCGGCAGCCATCCCCTTGTAGTGCTGTCCTGTACATTCTTTTGAAACAACATTTACTGCTGCCATTTTATGCAGCGGCGAATCATGAGGGCTGTCAATTGTCACATAAGGAATGTTCAGCTTCTTACAAATCTGGGCAACCCGGAGAGAATCTTCTCCAAAAAAAGGATCAACAGCGGCTGCCTTACAGCCTGCAAGGTCTTCTTCTTTCGGGCTATTCCAGAAGCGCTGACCAGAAGAGAAAAGAGACTGAAAACGGCCCATAGGAGAGCGGACAAGTCCGGAAATTACAACGTAATCCATAACGCCTTTGTCATCAGTAAAATTAAGGGATGAAAGATCTACGCGCTTATCTTTATAAAAATCCTTGAGCATTGGAGCAACTTCTGTGCCTATCCAGGTACCGTCCATGCGAACGCTCATTCCAAGAGAGTCCAGAACGGTAGCAGCAGTTCCAGTTTCTCCACCAGGAAGAAAATACTGTTCCTGAATTTCTGAATACACATCTGGCTGCAAAAAGCCGCCCTTAAGCAAAAAGGAATGGGTTCCTAAAATCTGTCCGAATAAATATGCGTCAATTCTCCTGCTCATAAATCTCTCCTGAAAATTTTTAATAAATCATCTTCTTTGCCTGAAGGATTATTGCATCCCCGGGAAATTTCTCTTCAAATCGCGCTACCGCCTTTTGTAAAACAGCTTTATCTTCACTAACTAATATACACTCACAAAAGCCTTTTTCCCGTTCCTGTTTTGCGGCAAGGTCGTTATTCTGATTTAATAGTTTTACACCTGGCAGCTGACTGATTTCTGCCATCTCTGATTCAGTCATCAAAGGCAGCTTCAAACTCATGACAAAAGGTGCAGGCTGGGGTAGAGACTCTTTTTCTACGCAGGCCTTATACATCAGTTCAAATACAGAAAGTCCGCAGGCTGCTGCATAGGTATAAGTCATTCCACTAAGGCGGGGATTTATCTCTATGATATGCCAGATTCCATCATCATCAAGAATTAAATCTACCTGAGCCACACCGCAAAGTCCAAGGCCTTGAGCAAGCTGAAGCATCATATCCTTCAGTTCTGCAGGCAGCTGGCAAGGCCCGTATTTCACACTCTGTTTAGGACTGGTAATTCCATATTGATTCACACTGAACTCAAAAGGCGGCAGCACTGTATAAGCGCCTGGCACTCCGTAAATCTCCAGCCCGAACTGACGGCCCTTTATAAACTCTTCAATCAATCTGTTTGAATTATTTCTCTTTGAATTCAGATAGCCTGCAACTTCGCCATAGGTATGGGCAACAGTCATTCCAAAAGAGCTTAAGCCGGTTGTGTCTTTTATTATTACAGGCAGCTGCAAAGCCCGGATCTGGGCAAGCACGCTTTCCTTATACACATTTCTCAGAACTTCTTTATTGCTGCCGGCACAAAAATATAAATCATGATCACAGAAAACTGCCGGCGGCACTTTAAATCCAAGCCGCGCCAGCTGGTTATGAGTCCGCCATTTATCAAAACAAATAAGTCCTGTCTGCACGCTGTGGCAAATTACAGGCACATCGGCTTCCTTCAACTTTTCACCAACGAGAGCATCCCTAACCGGAAGCCAGTCATAAGGCTCAATCCAGAAGGTCATTGCAATGGCAAGGTCGGGCTTTAAGGCAAGAAGATGTTCTGTAAAATTTTTTGTATCAGTTTCCAGGGGGAGGTAACTGACATTGTTGATGGCTGAAGTTTCAGGTAAAAACATGCCTGGTTTCTGGCTTAGGCAGAAAAACTCATGTTCGGGGTGAGCCTTGCAAAAGTCTTCAAAGACCACTGCATTGCCTGGCATAACCGAGATCTTAAATGTATCTTCATCAAAAATATTTGAATTGGTGCTGTAAAAAACTATCCGCATTGTAACACCTGTTTAATCGACTCTTCAAAGAGTTTTTCTTCTTCACCACTAAGAACCTCTTTATCATACAAAGCCTTTTCAAAAAGCTGGCCGGCATTTCTGGCAGCAGCCTTATTATCATCTGTCTGCACATTCTGCGCAATAAGTTCTGTATATTCCGCCGGCGCCAGGTTTGCCTTGTAGTGGATTTTGTTAGCTTCGCCCCAGTCAATCAGTTTCATAAACTGCTTTGTAAGACGGTCTATTTCTGCGGTCTTTTCTTTACTGCGTTTTGCCTTCTTCAAAAAGTCCATCATTGAATCCTGAAAGCTTTTCGACTGCACAGTCGCATAGGCCTGAGGAGAATTATCTTTTGAAAAAATGATTCTGAAGAAATTCTTTATATCTTCCCAGACATCACGGAAGAAAGTAATGAGTTTACCTTCCGTCCAGAAAATCCGAAAGTGTTTTGTAAAGAAAGGCTTTAAGAAAAAGTATAAAAGGCCTGCTCCCAGGGCAAAAATTGCCGCATATTTTATAAATTCAAAAATGAGTTCAATAATAATATTAGGTCTTGCATCACTTCCAAAATCCTGTTCAAGATTCATTTCGGGAAGAGGCATAAAATTAAAGTCCTGTTTTTGAACCGATTTTGCATCATTCAGTTCTTCTGAATATTCACTCATAAACCAGTTGATTGTGATAAGAGGCTTATTTGAGGAGATAAAAACTGCAAGGCCGGCAGCAATCAGAAAAATTATAAATACAGAACGTAAAAGTCTTTTTTTATCTGCGATATAATCTTTGAATCCTAGAAAGGCATAAAAAACATCATTCTTAAAAAGTCCAAGAGTAAAATAGCAAAGCATGATGCTCAGGTAAAAGATAATAACCAGCAGATCAATGAATATATTAAAAGTGCCTTCAGAAAGCTTTCCAAAAACAAGGACCACAAACATTACTACTGAAAGTCCAAACAAAACAGCCTGCTGACCTTTTGTTTTCTCAGTTAAATCAATTGCACTCAGATTATTATGAAAAAGATATGTTTCCAGTTCTTTTCCTTCATGGCTTTCGCAGTCATATAAAAACTTGTCATGACAAATAAACATATCATTTATTCCAACTCCAATAAAATACTGGGCTAAAAGACTTGGAATCAAAACATAAGGGGCATAGCCTTCGCCAAAAAGAGCTGCAAGTACAAGCACTGCAATTATGTAAAAAACTATAAAAACAACATGCATTGCAGACTTTATTTTCTCAAGGGCAAAAATCTGAAGAACCAGAGTAAAAATCACCCCTGAGACAGCAAGAATAAGATAAACAAAGAAATCAATAAAAACTTTATCTACATCATAATTATTGAGCACAGTAGAAAAGATTCCGGCTGCAGCCAGCATAAGAGAAGAGGAAGTTGTAAAGACTAAAATCCGCTCAAAGATTCTTTCAAAGGTTCCCTGCATTCTTCATAATTCCTACATTCTGAGTATTGATATTCTGCTTATTAGCTTCTACCTTGGCAAAATACTTATCAACTTCTTCAGGCCCAATTTCAAAAAAGAGGGTTCCATGGGGGAGCTGATTTTTAAAACGGGTCTGCGGGTTATAATTTATCTTACCTTGTGCACTTTTTATGACAGATAGTATATCAAGAATTGAATCTGCCTGATTTTGATGAGGGGGAAGATATGGAAAGCCTTCTGCATAGGCCGCAAAACCGCAGCGCTGCCTCAAAACCCGTGATTTTTCAACGATATTTGCCGCAATTTCTATTGCCTTTTCCATATGAAAAGTACGGGTATGCAGGTCGTAATCATCAATTGCAAGGTTCAAAAATACAAAAAAAGGTGCATCAAAAGAAGCTTCATATTGATTTGTAAAAAGAGCATCGAACTTTGCGCTGGCCCGCCAGTTTATACGCTTTTGTTCATCGCCATTCATATATTCGCGGATAGAACGGCGCATGGTGATATCTTCATAGCAGGGATTATTGATTTTGATATTGCCCTGAGGAATGCCTGGTATTGCCTCTGTAATCAGCTTGATTCTGGCCGGGCGGACAGTGATTTCTAGGGGAGCCGGGACTTCCATATCGATTAAAAAGAGCCCCAGGGGATCACTTGTCCTGAATCGTACGGGGCCGGCATGAAAAAGTCCTCTGTCTCTTGAAGTTACTTCGTAAGTAATTTTCCGGATTTCGTGAGGACGAAGGCTTGTTATTCCCTTGTTTCCGTCATTAAAAATCTGAAAATAGGGTACTTCATCAAAAAAATAGCAGACAAAGGCTGTAAGAGGTGAAAAGTTTTTGATTGTAAAAGAGATTTCTGAATGTTCTTTGCAGGCAAGCTTTAATTTTTCTGTATTCCGCTCTACTTTAATGCTTCGTTTAAGCACAAGTGCATACAAAAATGAAATCAAAAAGACAAAAAGTACTCCAAGGCATATAAATTGCAGCAGCTTATAGGGGCTTACAAGAAAAAAGAGGAGACTGATTCCAGCTGAAACATATAACAGTGGCGAAACTTTCATTAAACGTGCGCCTTAAAAGCAGGAAGTGGTACCTGCTCAATCAAATCCTTAATTATAGATTCTGCGCTATAACCTTTTAATAATGAGTCACTGTTAAGAATAATTCTCTTTCTGAAAACAGGCAGGGCAAGATGCTTAACATCTTCAGGAGTTATGAAAGTTCGCCCCTGAACTGCAGCATAAGCCTGGCAGGCCTTGTAAAGTGCGATAGAACCGCGGGGAGAAATACCTGCAGCTATTCTTAAATCGTTGCGGGAAGCCTTTGAAAGGGCTATCAGATATGCTAAAACAGCTTCATCTACATGGATTTCTACGGCTTCTTTCATGGCCTCAAGAATATCATCTTTGCCGACAACTGCGTGAATATTTTCTACCGGATGAGTAAGAGAGCGCTGGGCTGTAATTATTTCAGCTTCATCTGCCTCACTTGGATATCCCATAGAAAGTGTCATCATAAAGCGGTCTTTCTGAGCCTCTGGAAGCGGGAATGTTCCTTCTGATTCAACCGGATTTTCTGTCGCAAGTACAAAGAAAGGTTTATCCAGTTCGTGACGGGTGCCATCTACGCTTACCTGGCCTTCTGCCATACATTCAAGCAATGCAGACTGTGTTCTTGGTGTTGCGCGGTTTAATTCGTCTACAAGAACAATGCTTGCCATTACAGGACCGGCACGGAACTCAAATTTTTTGCTGTCAGGCAGCCATACAGAGCTTCCTGTTACGTCCGAAGGCATAAGGTCCGGTGTACACTGAATACGATTGAAAGCAAGGCCAGAAGCTTTTGCAACTGCTTTTGCGAGAACTGTTTTTCCTGTACCCGGAACATCTTCGAGGAGGACGTGACCGCCTGCAAAAAGGCAGGCTAGTATCATATCTACAAGGTCAGTGTTTCCTTTGAAAACCTGACAAACTTCGGTTTTGATTTTATCTGAAACTTCTTTGATTTTTGACATAACTTCATTATATCATAAAAAAATATAGAAAACATTATAAAAATCTAAATAATTAGAACAATTCACGTTATCAAAAAGTTTTTACACTTACGTGAAAAATACCCATTGCCAACGGGGGGGATGTGGTAAAGCTAAAAATTGCTGTCGCAATTTTTTTAACGCTTTGCTATTAAACAACGGTCGCCAGCGACCTTACACATGTTGTCGTCAGGTATTTTTCACTACGTTTCAGAACTTTTGTAATCTACGTGATTAAAAAATACTTTTTTTTATAAATCCTTGCGTTCAAAGGGGGATTTCAATAAAATACACTCAATGACTAAAGATGATTTTCTATTTCTGGTAGAAACCGAGACTATTCACGACTTTATATATAAGGGCAAAACTTATACTATTACTTATGATAAAAGCCCGGATGGACGTAAATGGATTGTTTTTGGTGATATTGCCGACAAGCAGAAATACGACTCGGTAGGAGAGTTTCTCAACAAGGCAAAAATTGAAAATCATTTCTTTAAGGACATGCTGGATATCTTTTAATGACCCGTTCAAATCAAATAAACATGACCGAGGGGCCGATTTTTTCAAAGCTCCTCAAATTTTCTATTCCTCTTATTCTCTCAAGCGTGCTGCAGCTGCTTTTTAATGCGGCTGATGTTGTTGTAGTCGGCCGTTTTGCAGGAGACAATTCACTGGCGGCAGTTGGTTCCACAGGCTCTCTTGTTAATCTTCTGATAAACCTTTTTATGGGTCTTTCAGTTGGAACAAACGTAGTTGCCGCAAACTATCTTGGCGCAAAAAAATCTCAGGAGCTGCAGGATACTGTTCATACGGCAATTCTGGTTTCGGTTTACAGCGGCCTTATTCTTACGGTTGTAGGTGTCCTGGGTGCAAAGCCGATTCTTACATTTATGCAGTCCCCGGCCGAGGTTTTGAACCTGGCAGCTCTTTACCTTCGCATTTACTTTGGCGGAATTACAGCCACAATGGTTTATAATTTTGGTTCCGCCTTGCTCCGCGCCAAGGGCGACACCCGCCGTCCTCTTTACATTCTGCTGGCAGCCGGTATCATCAATCTGGTTTTGAATTTGATTTTCGTAATCTGTTTTAAGATGGATGTAGCGGGAGTAGGGCTTGCAACAGTTATTTCTCAGGTCATTTCCGCAGTTGCCGTTCTAATCATTTTGATTAGAGAAAAGGATGATTTTAAGCTGAATCTTAGAAAACTTCACATAAACCGCATGATTTTCACAAAAATCGTAAAAATCGGCCTTCCTGCAGGCTTTCAGGGAATCATGTTCAGCTTTTCTAATGTAATAATCCAGAGTTCAGTAAACGGTTTTGGAGCAACCTTGATTGCCGGAAACGCCGCCGCAGTAAACCTTGAATCCTTTATCTATACCGCAATGAACGGCTTTTCCCAGGGCAGTCTTACCTTCTGTTCCCAGAATATGGGAGCAGGCCGCATAGACAGAATCAAAAAAATCGTCTGGATATCTCAGGGCTGTATAATAGTAATCGGCGGAATTCTCGGTGCAATCTTCCTTTATTTTGGAAATCAGCTTTTGGGCATTTTCTCCCCAAATCCGGAAGTTATCAAAGCCGGTATGGGCCGTCTCTGGATAATTTTTACAACCTATTACCTTTGCGGTATGATGGACGGCATGGCAAACTCAATCCGCGGAATCGGCCACTCACTTATGCCGGTAATTTCCTCATTGCTCGGGGCCTGCATCTTCCGAATCATCTGGCTATTAACAATCTTCCTGATTCCTCAATTCCATACGCCAACAACAATCTTCATGTCTTATCCAATCAGCTGGATACTAACTTTTGTTGCGAATGTGATTTTCTATAACAAATATATGAAGAAACTTTCAACCTAGTTTTATTTTTCCTCAATTTCTGCTATTATACCCCCATGAACATGGAAGCTTTTATTTTAGGTTGCGGTGGAATGCAGCCTTTACCATATAGACATTTGACATCTGTTTTACTGCGCCGCGAGGGTGACCTTTTTCTTTTTGATGGCGGCGAAGGTACACAGGTAAGCCTTAAAAGACTGAATCTCAAGTGGAAAAAAATCGACGCAATTTTTGTTTCTCATACACATGCAGACCACGTAACAGGACTTCCCGGCATTCTTATGTTGTCCAGCCAGGTTGATAGAACCGAGCCGCTTTACATTTACGGTCCTCCAAAAATCAAGGAATACATCGAAACCAGCCGCAAGGTTCTGGATATGTACATCAACTATCCTATTGTAGTAAAAGAAATTACAGCCCCTTGTATTGTTCACTCAGGCAAGGATTTTTACATCCGTGCCTTTCCTCTGGACCATACAAAGGTTTGCGTAGGCTATACTCTCGAAGAAGCTGACCGCCCGGGTGAATTCCATCCAGACAAAGCCCGCGAGCTTGGAGTTCCTTGCGGTCCTCTCTGGTCTGATTTACAGAAGGGCTTTGAAGTAAAAACACCGGATGGAAAAATCGTAAAGCCGGAAGATGTAATGGGCGAAAAACGAAGCGGACGCAAGTTTTCTTTTGTAACCGATACACTTTTCAAGCCTTCTATTATTGATGAAGTTCGTGGTTCAGACCTTTTAATTTGTGAGGGAATGTTTGAAAAAGAACTCGAAGATCAGGCAAAAGAGAAAAAGCACATGACCGCCGTTCAGGCCGCAACAATTGCAAAAGAAGCAAACGTTCGCCGCATGTGCATGATTCACTATTCGCCTCGCTATACCGACAAAGAGCTGCAGAAGCTCCTGGACGAGGCAAGGGAAGTGTGGCCACAGACCGAACTTTCAAAGGACCGAATGCATATAGAGATTCCGTTCGTTGATTAACGGGTGAAAGGTGTCATTCCGAACTTGTTTCGGGATCTTTTACAATAGATGCTGAAACAAGTTCAGCATGACATGCTTATTGAGCTTTTATGATAGAACTAACTAATTTTTCAAAATCATATAATAAATCCGCCCCCGCCGCAGCAGACGTCTCTCTCACCATAGCAGACGGCACTATCACCGGGCTGCTCGGCCCAAACGGATCTGGAAAAACTACAATCATGAAGGCTATCTGCGGTTTTCATTTTCCGACCTCAGGCAGTATTACAATCAGCCTGCCGGATGGCAACTCTTTTACAACAGACGAAAATCCCGAGCTCTGCATGAAATACATTGGCTACGTGCCGGAAATCCCGCTGCTTCCAAAGGATATGAGGGTTCTTGATTTCCTGCGTTATGCGGCAGACACTCACGGAATTTCAAAAGAGAAAAGAGAAGAAGCCTGCGAACTTGTAATCAAAGAATGCTCAATAGAAAAACTGCTTTCTAAAAAAATCAAAACTCTTTCAAAAGGTCAGCAGCAGCGTGTAAGCTTTGCCCAGGCAATCATACATAATCCGCCTAATCTGATTCTGGATGAGCCTGTAAGCGGACTGGACCCGGCACAGATTTTGCAGATGCGGGACTTAATCAAAAAACTTTCCAAGACAAAAGCCGTACTAATGTCCACACATATTCTGCAGGAAGTTCGCTCTCTTTGCGATAACCTTTACATTATGAGTAATGGAAAGATTACTGCCAGCGGTAGTGAAGAGGAGATTACAAAGCAGGCTGGAAGTAAGTCTCTGGAAGAGGCTTTTATAAAATTGACACAAGGAGGGACTGAATGAGTTTCCTCCGCCACAATCTGAAAAACAGTATCAGAACTCCGTCCTTTATAATCATTTCAATTCTTTTTGAAGTTTTCGTAGCAATCAACTTCTTTATCCGCCAGCAGTTTTTTACCGGTTCTGGAACTACAGACCTGATTCTTTTTTTCTCTGTCGTTCCTTATATCTGCATAATTGCGGTTCCGGCACTCTGCTATAAACAGAGCTTCAGCACTTATGATGATTTTATCCCGCTTTCGAGTCTCAAGCGGGAAGCAGCAGTTTTCCTTACAAGACTGATTTTATACTGCATTCAGATAATCCTTCTTCTGCCTGCTATCCTTCTGGTAAATCTTTTTGGAACAACAGATGGCGGACAGATTTTTACAAGCCTTATCTGCCTGCTTTTTTATGGAGCGGCAGTTATCTCACTTTGCGGCTTTATTCAGAATGCAATTTCAAACAAGGTTTCAAGCCTGATAATCAGCGCCTTTATACTTGGCATTTTCAACAGTGCTCATCTTTTTGCAGTTTACGTAAATCTCCCGGACTTTCTTACCAGCCTTGCCAGGAGCTTGAGTTTTGCCTGGCATTTTGATGCGGCTGGAAAAGGCCTTTTAGATACACGGGACCTTCTCTGGCTAGCAGGTTCAGCAGCCTTCTTCCTCTTTTTGAGCGATACTCTTATTCAGATAAAAAAGGGCAGGCACTTCAGTAAAAATCTAAAAGTACAGCATATCCTGCTTCCTGTAATCAGCCTGCTTGTAATGCTGAACGGAAGCCGCTGGTATACCCGTATAGACTTTTCTAAAAATAAAACTTACTCAATTTCAAAATATTCAAAATCACTCATAAGCAAAATTGAAAGCCCTGTAAAAATCACTTACTATCGCTCTTCATCAATTGCAAAACTCTATCCTCAGATTCGTGATGTTGCAGACTTTCTTACAGAATATGCAGACCAGAGCCGCAAAATCAGCCTGATTATAAAGGATCCGGACAAAGACAGCAGCACCCGCACATTGCTTGAAAACTACGGAATTGCAAGCCAGCAGCTTCGTACAGTTTCTGGAACCAGCACAGAGTTCCTTACAGTATATTCTGCAATCGTAATTGAACAGGACGGCAATGCCGAAACTATTCCTTTTACCATGGCAGCAAATACTCTGGAATACGATCTTGACGGCCGCCTGCGTCATTTGCTTTCAGGTCGGGCCCGCACAGTAAACATAGTAGTTGGAAATGGTCTCAAACTTACTGAAGACTACAGTTACGTTATTCCATGGCTTCAGTCTCAGGGCTTTATATGTAATCCGCTTTATATTGAAGACCCGACCTTTGCAAAGGAACTGGATAATGCTCAGGGGCCGCTGCTTGTTCTTGGCGATAGCCAAATCAACATTGAACAGGCTATAGCCATTGAAGCATATATCTTAAAAAACAAGGGTAGTGCGCTTCTTGCAATCAGTCCATATACAGCAGATATTGAAAACTCCTGGTATATCAAAGCCGCTCCACGAACAAACCTTATAGAGATGGCAGAAAACTGGGGCCTCAGATTTCTCCCTCAGATTACCGGTGATATTTCATCTGCCCGCATAACAATGTATGCAGATGATAATAATTCAACACAGCTTTTGAATTATCCTCTCTGGCCAAGTCTAATGGCCCAGCAGAATGCTCCTCTTGGAATGACTCTTTTCTGGGTAACACCGCTTGAGCTTTCTGACCAGACAGACGGATATAAAGTATCTCCATATTTACTCAGTTCTACAGCAGCCTGGGGCATTGACGAAGACAAGTCCAGCCCTGAAAAGCTTTTTGAAACAAATCCATTCCTGATGAATCAGCAGGGTAAAAACTCAGGTTCAGAATATTCTACAAAAATCCTTGCAGCTGAAATACGGGGAGCTTTACCAGGGCTTTTCAATGCAGCTTCTTCGGAGAACTCACATCTGATTATCATTCCAGACCAGTACTTTGTCAGCACACTAATGAACGGCTACATTGGCGGAGATACAGGTGATTACCGTAACTTTGAGATCCTTACAAATGCCCTCTTAAAACTCAATGGAGAAGAGGAGCTTGCAGCCCTGCAGAGCCGTACCACAAGAGATACAAGCCTTTATAAGGTAACAGACCTTGTTCAGATGAACTCTTTACGTCTCATTACCTTTATCGTACTATTTGCGATTTTACCGCTTTTACTCATCGCTATCGGGGTAATTTTGAATGTTAAACGCGAAAAATAGCTCTAAATTCACTAAAAATTCGAAAATACTCATCGGACTTGCAGCAATTCTTACAGTCCTCTATATTCTGTCATTTACAAAAAGCTGCACCTCAACAGACAAAAGAGAAAAGGTAAAAACAGCTCTTGTTAATCAGAAATACAAAGACAGCATTGAATCTATCATCTTGCAGGATGCCACTGGCACTCTTGTTCTTAAAAACATCGGCAGTTTCTGGACAGTAGCGAGAGACACAGAATCAATATACGGACCGATTCAGCTAAGGGTTGATATTCCTGCATCTCCAGAAAGGATTAATAACTTTATTGAAGAATTAATAAAAGTTCGTAATCTGTATAAAATATCAGACAAAATTAACTCAAACTCTTCTCTTGGACTCACAAATGGCACTGAATTCCACATCAGGTATAATTACACAAACGAAAGCTCCGATTCAGAAAGCTTTCACGAACTGATCTTCGGCAACCAGGACTTCTCACTCAGTTCGCGCTATCTGATGACCGGCTCTAATACTCAGGTCTATGAAATTGATACTTCTCTGGACACATATCTTACAACCTCAGTTCAAAGCTGGGCAGAACCATACATTATCTCCAGAGAAATTGTTAGTACCGATATTCAGACCATAACAGCCATCAGCACAGAACAGGCTCATAAAAGCATAAACAAAATCACAGGAAAATCAGAGCAGGCAGACAAGCTTCTTGAATTACGCCATGGCGGCATTCCTACCAGCGATCAGATTTTAGATTCCAGTAAGTCTGAAACTCTTCTGGGGCTTGATATTGAAAACGGAGATAAGAGCTCAATCAAAATAAAAATAAATCCTCTGGCAAATCAGGAAAGTACATATCTGGTAGAAACAAATTATTTTGATTCAGAAGGAGAACTGATTTATAATTCTTACTCAAAAATCAGCAGCTGGACTTATAACAAAATCAAAGAAATTACATTGTAAATAAAATGAGCCGCTACACAGGGCCAGAGTCTGCAGGATTTTTTATAACACAAGCGTAAAACAAGGTGGGCCAGGGCAGCATTCAAAACTGAAATCCAGCCCATATAAAGATGGGCAAAAGCAAAAACCAAAAGCCCCAGGACTTCACACAAAATCCTGCTTCCACGCCAGATTTTTTTTCTTGTAATCAGGCTGAATAACTGGTCAACAAAATAAAAGCGGTACAGGACTTCTTCGTAAAAGGCAGCGCATAAAAAGTTTAGCAGGCAGAAGAGCCATTGCAGAATACTTTGAGGTTTTGTTACAAGAAAGTCTCCGTCCACAGTTCCGGTAATCTCAGAAAGAAAACGGCAGAAAAGAGAAATTGCAAAAAGCATGCCAAAAGTAAATACAAGCGGAAAGACAATAAGATGCTGCCATAATCTGTCTGTTACAGAGCCTGTCTGGGCCACCCTGGCAGCCTGGCTTTTATCATAAAAAAAGAAAAGGATAAGGCTTCCCGTAAAGGCAAGTAAAATCTGATACCAGGGAAAGCTCCAGAGGGAAAAAAGTGCCTTGCCAGAAGGCAGAGCTGTGGTTAAGAAAGGAGGTACAATAAATAAGAAAATAATAAGCAAAAATACTGCTAAATCCGATAATAAAGTATGCTTTTTCATTCTAATGTGTTATAATCGTATTATAATAAAAAAGAGGGAATTTTGTACACAGTAACTTTTTTAATAATTTTAGTAATTATTCTGGCCATAATGGGAGCTGTATATACAGCCTTCAAGCCGCGCATTAACTTTTTTATAACTGGACTCGATTCAGGATTTTCATTTACAGAAATATCACTCTTATGGAATGCTGCAGAATTATGTAATCTTGAGCAGCCAACCTCTCTCTTTTATTCTTTGCCATCTTTGACAAAATGTATGACCCAGATTTCAGAAATGACCAGTGCTGATAATTCTCAGAAAAATCAGCTGATAATGACAAAGCTTTTTAATTACAGAACTAAGATTCAGAATGAAGCTGATGATAAAAAGGGAATGACAACTACACATTCTCTGGATAAAGGACAGACTCTCCGAATCATTCTTCCGGGCAAAGGTGTATTTGCTTCAGAAATTGTTGGCAATGGAAACTTCCTTGTAATAAACGTTCCAAGACAGAAGAATCTTATTCCGTTTACAGGTGAAGACTGGGTAGGAAAAGTAATCAGTGTTTATCTCTGGCGTAAAGGAGATGCCCGCTATGTATTTGATACAACAGTTACCCAGAGCGGACTTTTCCTTGGTAAATCAGCTCTCTTCCTCAAGCATTCATCAAACCTTGTAAGAACACAGAAGAGAAAAGCAGTTCGCGTAAAGTGTCAGATTCACGGAATGCTTTATATAATCAAAAAAGATAAAATTGATATCAATGCAATTGAAACCCAGAACGGTTTCCGTTGTTTAATTGAGGACATCTCTGAATCCGGAGCACTCATAAGAATCGGTGGAAAAGGCCTGCAGAATGTTAAGATCAAACTGCAGTATAATATCCAGAATAAGCTGATTCTTATGGTTGGTATTATCAGAACCGTAGAGTTTAACGAAGAGCAGAATCAGTCGCTTCTGCATTTTGAATGTACTCACATTGAAACTTCTATGCGTAATGAAGTTCTTAAGTTTGTTTACAACATGATGCCACAGAATGAAAAGGAAGTTCTTGAAGCACTTGAACAGACTGAAGATGATGAAAATGAAGAACTTGCTCAGGCTCAACAGGAAGTAAAAACAGAAGGGACTGAAGGGGAAAATAAAGAGGCCGCATCAGAAGTTGCAAATGATATTGCGGAAGCAAAAGGTGAGGCTACAAGTGTTCCAAATATGATTCCGTCTGAGAGCGGTAAAGCTGATTCTAATGACGATATACCAAACAAAGAAGACGAGATAAATGTTTTTTAGGAAAACAATGAGGTACTGATTATGAAGAAAACTCTTAGCCTTATATTTTTTATAACATTCGCATTTTCTGCCTTTGCACAGACTACAAAAATCAAATTTATTAAAGGCAATATTTCAGATAAAACTTCTGCCGTTAGAGAAGCTTCTCCAGAGGAAGCAGAATGGATTTCAAGCCAGACTGTAGATTTCTGTCTGGAAAATAAAGAAATTCTTGGAAATGATAGAGAACTGGATGGACTTGCTGTTGCTGCCATTCTTTCATATTCTCCAGAAATCGTAAAAAAACTAAGTGAAGAAAACAAAGCAAAACTTACAGACAATCTGATTTCTCTTTTTACTGAATTCAATAAGAGTTCTACAGTTCAGATTGCTGTAATTTCAAAAACTATTACTCTTAAAGACATAGTGCCTTCAGCTCCTTTTACAGCTTTATTAAACTCTTACTTAAAAACTACAGATGTAAAATCTGCAGACAGCGGGGTTTTTAAGGCTTGTATCAGCGCTCTTGAAATTACTGGAAATGAAGAATCCTTCAAGATCTTATACGGATTCTTAAATGATTCTTCATATTCGTCTTACAATAAAGAAATTGAAAAGGCTGTAATTGCACTTATTCCAAATGCAATGAACGAAGTTGCTGAACTTATTAAAGGTTCAGATATGAAGAAAATAATTGAAATATTTGAACTTTCGCAAAAAAATTCACAAATTTCGAAAAAAAATCTCTGTGAAATTGCAGAAAATGTGTTAAGTGAGTCTATATTATATATAGACAATTCTTCTGGAACTTCTGCAGAGAATATTAAGGTTCAGCTTACTGCTCTTAAAATTCTGGATGATAATAACTGGACCCGTGCGTCAGCTACAGCTCTTTCATATTTTGCAATTTCTAAGAAGCTCTACGACAAAAGAAATATGAATGAGGAACAGTTTAAAACTGTTATTACTTCGCTGAGAAACATTTCGCCCCTTGATGCTGTATCTCCGCTAATCAGCTACCTGGAAGAATTGAATGCCCGTACAGAAAACGGAAGTACTGTTGCTTCTGAAATCGTACTGGCAGTAATCAATACTTTAGGTGCTATCGGCGACAAAGCTGCCTTTGACTCATTGCTTGCTGTGACTTATCTTAATTATGAGGAATCGGTTCTGACTGCTGCCCGAGCAGCACTGTCAGGACTCAGATGGCAGTAAAGGCTTTTTATTATTTTAAGAAACCAGTTTTTCTTTCTTCTTTAATCTGCATATTCATTTTTTATTCCGGGATATTTAATATTCCGGATAAAACTTCTGCACGCTTTTTATTACAGGCGGAAGATGTAACTGAAATTTCTGGTATTATTCTTTCATCTCCTTCAAAAACTGGTAACGGCACTTATTATACTGCAAACTTTGCACTCCAGGCTGCAACTGATAAACGTATGTATAAATCATCAGCTCAGGGGCGGCTGAAAATCTACATACCATCAGAAATGGCAGAAGCTTATTCTCCCGGGAAGTTATATTCTCTAAATAATAAACAGAAAAATGATTTCTTATACGAGACCGGAGGATACTGTACCTTTAAGGGGCGGCTTACAGACAAGGGCTTTTACATAAAAAAATGTACTAATGCATTCTGGCCTTCTGGCTGGCGGGGGCGCCTGCAGCACTTTCGTGCTCTCTGCCGTCTTCACTTTAAACGCCTTATGTACAGCTGGGGTAATGGAGGCGGCCTTCTTTTAGCATTACTATGCGGGGCCCGGGAATATACTGAAGCTGCAACTCAAGATGCTTTTCGCCGTGCAGGCCTTTCTCACATACTGGCTTTATCTGGCATGCATCTTTCCATGTTTTCTTCAATTGCTTTGTTTTTCGGGAAAAAGGCGGGTATAAAAAAGCTTTCCTTTTTGCTTAGAATAATAATCCTGATTGCCTTTGTCTGGTTTGCAGGTTTTTCTCCTTCTCTTACCAGAGCTTTTATCTGTGCAATGCTTATGATTGCAGCTTCTATAGCAGGAGCACAAAAGCCTGATATGCTTTCGATTTTATGTTTTTCATTTTTGCTGCAAAGTGCAATCTGTCCTCAGGATATAAAAAGCGTTGCCTTTATTCTGTCTTACGGTGCTCTGGCTGGAATCCTTTTAACAAGCAGATTTTTCAGTTCTTTATATTCAAGATTTACTCCAAAAATATTTTCTTCATCTCTTTCTGCGGCAAGCGGGGCTCAGACTGTTACCGCCCCTATATCCCTAAAAATCTTTAGTTCTTTCAGCCCGATTGGAATTATTTCTTCAACTATAGTTTCTCCCTTTATTACTGTCTTTATTTACAGTGGTTTGCTGCTTATTCTTGTATCTCTCATATTTCCTGTTCTTTCTAAACCTAGTGGATTTTTTATAAATTTGCAGTATACTATCATTACTTATATTGTGAATCTATTTTCACATGTACCAAATTTTCATTTATAAAGAATGGAGTCAAAATTGAAGCATCCGGACTACAATTCACCTGCCGAACTCAAACAGGTTCTCGATATAAACGGCTTTTCAATGCAGAAAAAATTCGGACAGAATTTTCTCATTAACGAAGATGCCCGCCGCCGTCTTGTAGATGCTCTTGAACTTACAGAAGGAATGAAAGTTTGGGAAGTAGGACCTGGCCTTGGTGCCATGACAAACACCATCCTTGAACGTGGTGCAGACCTTACTGTTTTTGAAATTGACAGAGGCTTTGCTTCTTTGATAAGCCAGTTCTTTGAAGATTATAATAAAAAAGGAGCTTTCCGTATTGTAGAAGGTGATGTATTAAAAACCTGGAAGAGCCAGTTTGAAAAAGCTGGTCAGGCAGACAGATTTTTTGGAAACCTTCCTTACAATATTGCAGCTACAATAATTGCAGATACAATCGAAAATAACGTACGCTTTGAAAAATGTGTTTTTACTGTTCAAAAGGAAGTTGCCCAGCGTATGTGCGCAAAGCCAGGTACTGCAGACTATTCTTCTTTTTCGGCCCTTTGTCAGTGGGCTTATGATGTAAAGCCTCTGCTGGATCTGGCTGGCGGTAATTTCTGGCCAAAACCTAATGTAGATTCTCGTGCAGTTGTATTTACAAAAAAGGAAGATTTCCCTTGCTGTAAAAATCCTGCAACTTTTGTAAAAGTGCAGAGAGCTTTATTCTCTTCCCGCCGCAAAACAGTACGCAATAATCTTTCGCAGTATTTGAAGAATAATGACCTTGCAGTAAGCTGTCTTGAAAAGGCTGGAATTGATATTATGAAAAGAGCAGAGGTTCTTACTCTTCCAGAATTGTTAAAACTTTCTGATGTAATTGAGGATTCAAAATGAGCAGTAATGTGAGCATAAAAGAAAATCTCGAAATCATAAGAAATAAAATTTCTCTGGCAGAAAAAAAATCGGGCAGAGCAGAAGGTTCTGTAAAACTAATGGCCGTTAGTAAGTTTCATCCTCTGGAGGCTGTTGAAGAAGCTTTTGCCGCAGGTCAGTTATTATTCGGTGAGAACCGAGTTCAGGAAGCTTCAGAAAAATTTCATCAGTTTCTTTCTTTGCATCCAGATGTAAATGTTCATATGATTGGTCAGCTTCAGACCAACAAAGTAAAGAAAGCAGTTGAGTTTGCTTCCTGCATTCAATCTGTAGATCGTATAGAGTTGCTGCAGGAAATTGAAAAACAATGTTCAAAAATAAATAAGAATATTAGTATTCTTTTTGAGGTTCATACAGGAGAAGAATCTAAATCCGGTTATGAATCTGAAAGCGATTTATGTCAGTCTATTGAAGCCTGTGCCAAAGGTGAGTTTCCTCACATTGTTCCAGCTGGCTTTATGACCATGGCTCCATTTACTGATGATGAAATACTTATCCGTAAATCTTTTATTTCGCTCAGAGAACTTTCTTTTAAGCTTCGTGATCAATATAAAGAACTAAAACTTACTGAGCTTTCCATGGGCATGTCCGGTGATTTTGAAATTGCAATTGAAGAAGGTTCTACTCTGGTTCGTGTAGGTACTGCAATTTTTGGAGAAAGAGATTATTCAAAATAATGAAAAAAAAGCTGATTTCTAAAATATTGATTTTCACTCTTTTACTGAATACCGCTCTTCCTGTCTTTTCAGAGGATACAACTCCAAAAGCTTATGACAAAGACGAGTTTCCTCAGACTCTGAAAGACCTGAGACGCTTTGAAATCATTACTCTTGGCTCTCTTCCTTTTGTTACACTGGATGCAACCCTTGCTTATTCAACTTACAGATATGCTGCTCATGGTTTTGATTCAGCTTATCAGCCGGATATTTTTTCAAGTTCTTCATTTTCACAAGAGGAACAGACCGGAATCATTTTAACATCAATTGGAATAAGTGTAGGAATAGGTTTGACCGACCTGATTGTTCAGCTGATTAAACGTTCTCCAAAAAGAAAAAAGACTCAAATTAATTATGATGATATTGCAGTAATTCCTATTTCTGAAGATCCTGATGCAGTAGAATTACCTTTACCTGGAAAAAATGAAACAGAGTCCTTAGAACCTGAAGTTCAGGAGATTGAAGAGTAATGCCTTTTTTTAGCGCTAAGGTACCTGCAGATTTTCCTGACCAGCAGAGACTTGATAAATTTATTGCTTCACTTCCAAACGGAATGAACCGCTCAAAACTTAAAAGCGGTGTAAATGAAATTCTTGTAAATGGAAAAAGGGTAAAGCTTTCTCAAAAGGTAAAGGCCGGAGACCAGATAGATATTCAATGGGAAGACAATATTCCTGATAATATTGATCCTGAAAATATTCCTCTTGAGATTATTTACGAAGATGATAACGTTACTGTTGTAAACAAGGCTCAGGGAATGGTAACACATCCTGCCTGTGGTAACTGGACAGGCACTCTTGTAAATGCTCTTTTATATCACTGGGGCAGACAGTCTGTTCAACAGCTTAAAGAAGGTGATGCTGCAGAAATCCTTGAAAGAAGGCGTCCTGGAATTGTACATCGTCTGGATAAAGAAACTTCGGGAATTATCATCACTGCAAAAAATCGCGATACTGAAGAATTTTTGCAGAAACAGTTTAAAGATAAATCCCTGCAGAAAGAATATATCTGCATCTGCTGCGGCAGGCCTAAGCAGCGTACAGGAGACATTCGTACTCAGATTATCCGGGATCCTAAAAACCGTCACCGCTTTAAGGCAGTAACTGATACTGATGACGGTAAGTTTGCCCGTACACTTTATCATTGTATTGCAACTTATGGAAATTATTCTCTTATGCGTGTCCGCCTCAAAACCGGAAGAACCCATCAGATTCGTGTTCATATGAAGTTTCTTGGTTGTCCGATTCTTGGAGATTCAATCTATAACAAACCGGATTCAAATTTTCCTGATGCAACTTTAATGCTGCATTCGGTACAACTGAAGATAAAGCTACCGGGAGCTGAGGAATATACAACTTTCCGTACCCGTGTGCCAGGTCGCTTTCAGAAGATAGAAAAGAAACTCAGGGCAAAATTTACACGTGAACTTTTACCCAAGACCCCGGCTAAATAACCGTCATTGCGAGGAGTGAAGCGACGTGGCAATCCATATTGATATCTTGAAAGAACCTGAACCCGAAAAACCCTTCCTCGTCATTTACAAGCCTAAGGGGCTTGCTTCTGCGCCTCTTACCGCAGACGATAAAAACAATGCTCTGGCTCAGGCCCTGGAAGCTTTTCCGGAACTAAGAGAGGTTAGGGGCAAAAAAGAAATTGAATATGGGTTACTGCATCGTCTGGATACTGCAACTGACGGTCTTATGGTAATTGCTGCCACTCAGGAATGTTATGACTTTTTATGCGAAGAACAAAGACAGGGCCGTTTTATAAAATATTATCAGGCTCAATGTGATATCAATGCTGATAATGCAAAGATGCTTGGAGGCTTTCCGCCTGATACACCATCGTCACCGAAGCAATCCATTCTTGTAGAATCGTATTTCCGCCCTTACGGAGAAGGTCGCAAAGAAGTTCGTCCCGTAACAGAAAAATCCGGAAAAGCTGCTCTGCAGAAACTTGGAAAAGCAAAGCTGTATACAACAGAAATTTCAATTCTAAAAAAAGATGAAGCTTCGGCAAGGTCAGAAGTAGAATGCCGCATAGCAGAAGGATACCGCCATCAGGTACGCTGCCATCTTGCCTGGGTAGGGCTTCCTGTTATCGGGGACCAGCTTTACAATTTTGAATATAAAGATTCAGACAAAAAAAAAGCAGAAAAACTTATGTTTTCTGCAATTAAAATTTCTTTTGAGTACCCGAGAGGAGACTTGAACTCCTATGACCGTAAGGACACTTGGACCTGAACCAAGCGCGTCTACCAATTCCGCCACCCGGGCTAAAAATGTTATTATATATTAACGAAATGGGGTATCTTCGTCAAGATAAGAATATTGCCACACGGATTCGAAATGCCGTTCGGCATTTCGAATCCGTGTGGTTCTATATTATAAACAGCTATACAATCCAATCACTAGACCTGCTAAAATCAGAATAGAAACCAGATAAACCCACCATGGCAGGCTTGATTCTACATAGCCGCTGCTTTTTCTGCCGGAATTTTTTTTGTTCAGACCAAGAAGATTTCTGCTTCCATATCGGCCGGCATTTTTTCCATTTCCTGCTCCAAATAATCTGCTGCCGCTTCCATGACCAAAACCATCATCAGGATTTACTGCATAACCACAGGTTGGACAACCGTTTTTGAAATCTTCATTAGTGCCGATTCTACCGCATTGTGGACAACGAACCGATGCAAAGAATTTACCGCAGGTAGGGCAGGTCTTTGAATTTCTTGGAACTTCAGAACCGCAGCTTTCACAGAAAAATTTTGCTTCTTTTGATTTAGATCTTTTTTTCATATCTGATAAACCTTAAGGCGTGTAATACCATCAGTAATATTTTCTACATCAGCAGTTAATGATACAACTTTATTTTCATCGAACATTGTCAGAGATTTTAAATAACTAACGTTAGTTATGTTCTCATTAACTTCAATTACATTTTCATCTTCGTAATATTTTGCACTGGCTAAATGTAATAAACCAGAATTGTCATTAAAGGCAATATCTACATTACGGAATGAATGTTCTACATTTAATTCTGCAACTTTGTTAAAGTCTTCGAACTTAAGGATTCCAAGATCAGCTGCTTTCTTCTGGTCTTCTTCAGAAAGTGGAGTAGTTTCATAAAGATACATCTTTACATCATTTCCACCAATTCCACTTTGTACGAAACCCGCAAGAGTTTTCCAGTGGCGAGGATATTCACCAGCGCTGAGGACAATTACATCAGGTTGAATTTCTTCGATATTATCAAGAGCTTTGATAATCCATTTGTAATGAATAATATCAAAGCCTTTTTCTTTTAATACAGGAGTAACGTTATTATATATTTCTGATCTGTCTGAAATGACAAGTGCCTTCATATTTAGCCAGCAAATCCTTACTCTGTTCCAAGATTAACTACTGTATAATCGTAAATCTTCCAGATTCCTTCACGCTGCCAAACCTTGTAAGTGTAGCGTTTCTTTTCACTGAAGTTAGGATACTTAAACCATTCAATTACAGTAACGCTTCCTTCAGTTGGTGAATATGTTGTCTTTTCAATCTGGAAGCTTTCTGGAACTGCTACGATATCATTTTCAATACGAGCCTGCATCAAATCTCCCTTGAATGACTGAAGCATTCTTGAGCGTTCTTCTGCAGAAACTGAAATATACTTTTTCTTGAGGGAAGGATTTCTCTGAATTAAAGATTCAACATCCATGTAAAGGAAGTACTGATCCCAGAGTGATTTCTGGCGGGCAATAATTGTCTGCTCAACAACTTTATCAGGAGAAATATCAAGAGGTTTTAAGATTTCAATTGATTCATTTTTTACAGCAACAAAATTAGATGAAGCAGAAGCTGGAGATGGGCGAACTTCAAGAGTGAGTCTGTTTGATTTTAAAGTGAGATATTTTGATTTATAAAGTTCCGGATAAAATAAGAGTTCAAGGTAATAAACTGAAGGATCTTCAATTTTCAAAAAGTTCTTTACATTTTCAACAAAGGAATATTCTTCTCCCTGCTCAAGGGCAATTTCACGGAAGTAAACAGTCTGATTTGTTGTACGCTTCTCGATGATGTTTGAAGTCTGTTCAAGGCGACTGTTCTTTACAGTATATGCATTGAAGTCCATACTGAAGGAACGGTCATCTGCCAGTTTAAAACGCAAAGTTTCAGAACCATTGTTCTTAATTGTGATGTGAACAAAGACCGGCGTTTCATCAGCTGAACCCGGATAATATACTGTGCGGTTATAATATTTGATAGACACAGATGCTTTTGAGTAATCCTGAACAGTACGCTCATCTTCTGCAAAAATTGCCATCTGTCCAAAAACAAAAAGAACTGATATAATTGAAAGCAGTTTACGAATTTTCACCGTATTCTCCTGAAGAAAAAGTTTTCTTTTACTATAATATTATCGGTATTTTGAAATGAAATCATTAACTTCTATAGACGAAATCTTACATAATCAGAAAGAAATCCGCGAAACTGCTCAGGCTTTTTTTGAAGAAAAGAGCATTTTCCCTTTGAATATTGAAGGCCTTTACGGAAGCCTTTTCAGCTATTTTACAGCAGAGGTATGCCGCTCAAATCATTTAAAATCAGTTCAGGCTGCCCAGTATTCTGCTTCAAGTAAGAGTTCTCCTTCTTATAAGTTCTTTTCATCTGATTTACTGATTGTTGTTCCTACAGAAGCTGATGCTCGCGATATTGCAGAAGATTTAGCTGCTGTTTTTGAAGAAGCCGAAGTTCATATATTTCCGGACTGGGGAACTGTTCCTTACAGACCTGCAGCCCGTGGTTCAGTAACCTTTGGTAAGAGAGCCGGTGTTCTTTCTAAACTTCTTAATAAAAATCAGACAATAACATTTAAGACTAAGCCAAGGATTTTCCTTTTTACCCAGAGAGCCTTTATGTCGCCTCTGCCGGATCCTGAATATCTGTGTAAGCTTTCATTTAAGTTGAATAAAGGCGATAAGCTGGATACAACAAGTATTGCACAGAAGCTCAGCACTATGGGCTATACCCGCGTTCCAAAGGTAAATGTCCGCGGGGAATTCAGTCTTCGCGGTGAGGTTTTAGATATCTTTTTGCCTTGTGATGAGCACGCAAGCCGCGTTATTTTTGATTTTGATGAAATTGAATCCTTTAAGGAATTTGAAACTGATACCCAGACAACCATAGGTTCAAAAGAGAATCTTCTGATTTATCCTACAAAGGAAGTGCTCTGGACGGATGAATTGATAGAAAAAGCCCGGGCCCGCATGGCTGAATATCAGGAAACAGCGATAAAAGAGGATGGGGCAGGAACAAGTGATTTCGCTGGAGACGGGGCCAGTGGTTCGCAAGATTTTGCCGTACACCTGCCGCTTACCGAAACTGCCCAGAAATACCTGGAAAATCTTCTTACAGGCCTTTCAGTCAGTGGAGAAGCAGAGGGAGAAGAGTTCCTTTATCAGCTTGTTAATGATAAAACCTATACTTTACTGGACTACATAGACGAGAATACCTTTGTTTTATTTTTCAATTACGACAAACAGGAAAATGCCCGTCTTACAATAAACCGCGAATATAACAAGCTTTACCGCACCTCAAGAGAGGAATATCCGGTTTTACCGCCTGATATGGTGCTTTCTGATTATGAAAAACTGCTAGAAAATATCTCAAAATGTATACTTTTTAGAACATTAAATAAAGATGATGGGGATAATTCTGTCTACCATTATCAGATTGGGGCAGAACCGGCACGTTCTTTCTTTGGAAACATCAACTTTATGAAGGAGGAGCTGACTCAGCTTCAGAATGCCGGCTGGAATATCTTCATTTTCACTGATAATGAGAACCAGCAGCTCCGTATTCACGAGATTTTTAAGGATTTTACTGATATTGATGACGATGGTTCTGTTCATCCGGTAATCCTCATTCCAAAGGCAATATCTGCTGGCTTCAGACTTCCAGAAGCTAAGCTTTTAGTAATTCAGGAAAACGAGATTTTTGGCCGCCGTCAGTATGTTGCAAAGTCTGTTAACAAGGCTAAATCTAAGGCAATAGACACATTTGTAGAGCTTAATCCGGGTGATTATGTTGTTCATGTAAACTGGGGTATTGGTCTTTTCCATGGAATTGAACGTGTAAAGGCCATGGGAAACGAGCGCGACTACATCAAACTTGAATATGCTGATAACGAAATTGCCTTTGTTCCGATTGAGCAGGTAAACCTTGTTCAGCGATATATTGGAAACGAAGGTGATAAACCGCGCCTGGATCGCATTGGAAGTAAGTCCTGGGAAAGCCGAAAGAACAAGGTTAAGCAGGCGGTAGAAGACATTGCCCAGAAGCTGATTGATTTGTACTCGCGACGTCAGGCTTCAGTGGGCTTTGCATTCCCTAAAGAAACTGAGTGGCAGGCTGCTTTTGAGGCCGCTTTCCCTTATGAAGATACTCCAGATCAGATTACGGTAACCGAAGAAATCAAAGCAGATATGGAAAAGCCGGTTCCTATGGACCGCCTGATTTGCGGCGATGTTGGTTATGGAAAGACGGAAATTGCCATGAGAGCAGCCTTTAAGGCCGTTATGGGCGGAAAGCAGGTAGCTTTCCTGGCACCAACAACAATCCTTGCCGAACAGCATTATGAAACCTGCAAAGGCCGTTTTAAGAACTTCCCGGTAAAGATTGAACGCCTTTCACGCTTTGTTGCTCCTGCAGAACAGAAAAAGATTCTGGCAAAAGTGGCCGCAGGCGAAGTTGATATTCTCGTTGGAACTCACAGAATCATCCAGAAGGATGTAAGCTTCAAAAAGCTTGGACTTATGATTATTGATGAAGAGCAGCGCTTTGGCGTAAAGGACAAGGAAAAGCTCAAGGTGATGAAGAATAACATCGACTGTCTTACCATGTCTGCAACGCCTATTCCAAGAACTCTTCATATGAGCCTTTTGAAAATCCGCGATATGAGTCTTTTGACAACTCCGCCACAGAACCGCCAGGCAATTGAAACAGTTGTAGACGAGTTTACAGACGAGCGTGTTGCCCAAGCAATAAGACGCGAAATAGAGCGTGGCGGACAGGTTTTTTATCTGCATAACAGAGTTGAGTCACTGCAGGAAATCCAGCGCAAGATTGAAACTCTGGTTCCGGAAGTATTAGTTGATGTAGCCCACGGTCAGATGACTTCGACACAGCTTGAAGAAATTTTCCACCGCTTTAAGATGGGCGGTTTCCATGTTCTGATTGCGACAACAATCATCGAAAACGGAATTGATATTCCTAACGTAAATACAATCATTATAGACCGCGCCGACATGTACGGGGTTTCTCAGCTCTATCAGCTGCGTGGTCGTGTTGGACGAAGCGACCGCCAGGCTTACGCTTATCTTTTGTATCCGGAGAACAAGGCGCTTTCAGAAGTTGCAATGAAGCGTCTCCAGGTAATCAGCGACTTTACAGAGCTTGGAAGCGGCTTTAAGATTGCCATGAAGGATATGGAAATCCGTGGAGCCGGAAACTTGCTTGGCCGTGACCAGAGCGGCGACGTATACTCAGTCGGTTTTGATATGTATGTCCGTCTTTTGAACGAGGCTGTAAACCGACTGGCTCTTCAGAAAGACTACAAGGAAGAATCCGAAGTTCTTATGGAAATGGAATACACAGGCTTTATTCCAGACACCTATATCATCAATCCTCAGATCAAAATGGAAATTTACAAGAAGATTGCAGCCGTTACAGACGATGCTGAATTCGATTCAGTTCTTGCCGAGCTGGCAGACCGCTTTGGTCCTATTCCGGAAGAAGTTTCGAGTTTGCTGGCCCTTGCCGAAATCCGCATTATCTGCCGCAAGCTCAGCATAAAATCTATCAAGGAGCGTCAGGGCGAAGTTGCGGTTGAGTTCCAGCAGGTTTCTAATATCTCAATTGATAAAATCCTAAAACTTATAAAGGACAATCCTGGAACTGTAAGACTTAATGCACAGTTACCGAACGTTATATTTATTAAGCTAGGTAAAATAGGCTTAAAGGAAAAGTCTGAATTTATCCGAGAGAAGCTCAGCCAGCTGGCCTAGTATATTAATTCTGCGGATTTTTCATAAAATTGTGCTATAATGATTTTATGAGTCAAAAAACTAAAGAAAATCATACAAAACCCCTTCGTCTTTTTAAGATAGAGCAGGCCATTCAGGAACTCAGCTATCCGAGTGTTGAGCGACTTATGGATGAGCTGGAGGTTTCCCGCCGTACAATTCTGCGCGATATAGATGAGCTTAAACTTTATTACAACGCTCCGATTGAATACGATCGTTTTCACAAGGGCTACTATTACAGCGACAACACTTACTTTGTAAAAAACATGATGCTCACAGAAAGTGAGGTTTTTGCAGTTACCGGAATCCTGCCTCTGATGGAACGCTACAACAATACACCCCTCAAGAAAACCATCGAAAAGGTTTATGATACGCTTTCGCAGATGCTGCCTAATCAGGTTGAAGTTCAGTCCAGCTTTGCCAACGACGTTGAGTTTATTGCAGACCCGATTCCTGCCATTTCCGAAGAAGTTTTTAATGATGTTTTCAAAGCAACAAAGCTTCATAAAATCATGAAGTTTGATTACCGTTCAATCAGTGCTACTGACTGGAAGCCCCACGAGCTTTATCCTTATAAGATTTATAATCAGAAGGGAGACTGGTACATTCTGGGCTATTCTCCAAAGTACGAAAAGTTTGCCACTTTTACTCTGGCCCGCATGAAGAACATTGTGTTGGGAGAAGATTTTAAACCGGATACTGATTATAAAAAGAAGATTCATATTGACCCTAACTTTGGAATCTGGAACAACGAAAATAAGCCTCAGAAAATTGAGCTGACCTTTGACAAATCTGTAAATACATATATTCTCGAGCGCACCTGGCATAAAAACCAGAAGTGTAAGCAGAACCCGGATGGAAGTGTTTATTTGAGTTTTGAAACTAATCAGATGCAGGAAACTCTTTATTGGGTTCTGCACTTTGGTGCCGCCGTTACAGTTTTGAATCCGCCGGAGCTCAAGGAAATGTATAAAGAAGAAATTAAAAAAATGGCAGGTAAAATAAAATGAGTTATCGAGACCGAAGTGTAGCTATTGTTATTCGTGATGGAAAGATTTTGATGGAGCGCTTGTGTTATCCGGATGCAAATAATGGTAAGGAATTCTTTTCGATTCCAGGTGGCGGGATAGAAGAGGGCGAAACTCCAGAAGAGTGTGTTTTACGTGAGCTTAAGGAAGAATGCGGTCTGGACGGAACTATTGTAAAACCGCTGGCTGTTATATTCGACAAAGGAAGAAAAGAATATTCTTTTGAAGTTGCAGTTTCTGATGATCAGCAGGCTATCACCGGTTATGATCCGGAAGAAGCCGGTAGTGAAAATCCTCCGCTTAGAGAAGTTGTGTGGAAGAGTTTGAACGAAATTAATGAAAAAGACAGGGCATTTTTGTGGTCCTACGGCCTTATGCATGTTCAGAACTTTTACGAGACAATTGTGGGCTGGGGTGATGAGATTAGTTATCCGGGTGAAAAATAATATGACAGCCGAAGAATTATGGAAAAAATCAGGTTTGACTGGGAACTATGACGCATGTGCCTTTGGAGATGATGCAGATCGGTTAGCAGAACTGGTAAAGAAGGGGATAAAAACTGCTACAAGTTCTTTGCTCTGCTTCTATGAACTGGAAGGTGAAGAACTTCCGGGAACTGGCCAATATAATATTATTCTTGATTCACAGAATCAGGCTGTTTGTATCATCAGAACAAAAAAGGTCTATGTTACCACATTTGACAAAATCAGTGAAAATCATGCTTATAAAGAAGGTGAAGGTGACCGTACTCTGGAGTATTGGAAAAGCGTACATCGTGAGTTTTTTACGGAAGAACTGAAAACTATTGGTAAGCATTTTTCTACTGATTTAGAAATAGTCTGTGAAGAATTTGAAGTTTTGAAATGCTCGGAGAATTAATTATGGAACTAAAAACAAAAGACTTGATTCTTCGTCCAATCCGCTTGGGTGACGAGGAGCAGATTCATGAATATGCGGGTGACAAGGATATTACGATGATGTTCTGGCTCCCCAATGACACCTTTGAAGAAACCTGTGATTTTGTGCGACGTAGTGATGAAGACTGGAAAAAGCCTTTTGATCAGATAGAAGATTTTGAGTTTGTAATCACTCTGGACGGAAAAATCATAGGCGGCTGCGACTGCGACCTTAGTCACAGTGAAGATCATACCTATGCAACACTTGGCTGGATAATAAATAAAAATTACAGGGGCAGAGGATTTGCTTCACAGGCTGGAGCTGCTCTCATCGACTTTGCTTATAGTAATCTTAAAATTGAACGTATTCTTGCGCAGTGCGACTGTAAAAATGCAGCATCGTTTGGTGTTATGAAAAAAATAGGAATGCGTTGTATTGACGATAAGGGAAGTCGCACCTATCCGAAAACAGGAATAACTTCTGGAGAATATACCTGCCAGATTACCCGCACGGAATGGCAAACATTATCAAGAATCAAAATCACCTCCGAGCTATAATCATCTTATAAAGTTTTGGAGGAGATGACTTTATGGATGATTTTAAACCGCTGTTTGAATATGTTGAAAAAAACATTGAAAACAAAATTGAGTTAAAAGAACTCGCAGATTTTATGGGCTACAGTCCTTTTTACATCAGCAGAAAATTTGTGGATATTTACGGCATTCCGATTACTGGTTATGTGCGAATCAGGAAGCTGCAATATTCCTTAAAGGATTTGCTGGATGGTATGAAAGTGATTGATGTTGCCATGAAATATTCCTTTGAATCTCACGAAGGTTTTTCAAGATCGTTCAAAAGTCTTTTTGGCTCTTCTCCAAAAAATATTAGAAACTATTTGCAGAAGTACGAAATTCCGGAGTTTGAACTTTTGACAAATAGTAAAGCAAAACCAATGGAGGAAGGAAAAATGAGTTTAAGCGATGACATGCACAAAATGATTTTCACGATTCTTGGTAATTCGTTTGAAGAAATGGGGGCGGGCTTCTGTTCAAAAATTGAGCTTAGTCTGATGCCGGATAATTGCCTTAGAATTTTTGATGATGGCCGCGGAATCAAGCTGGATGACGATGGAGTGATTCACGAAGAAATCCTGCAGAATCTTTTTTCAGGCAAACCGATTACAAAGGTTGAGTATGCCCAGATGGGAGACCTACCCTTTGATGATCTTAAGCTTGTAAACTCACTTTGCGAAAAGCTTACAATAACTGTCTGGCGGAATGGAAAAATATACGAACAGGATTACATCCGCGGAGTTCCACAGCATTCCGTCACAAGCAAACCTAATGATTCTATAATTCCGCACGGAACCCAGATTATCCTTAAGCCCGATACATCGATTTTTGAAGATACCAAGTTTAGTAAAGAAAAACTTCAAAACTGGATTACCGAAAATTATTGCGATTTGAAAGGGAATGTGGTGATAAATGAAGGAATAGAAAAATAGTTTCGGGTTCATAACTTGAGGTCGAAAATTTCGACCTCAAAGCTTATTTGTCTAAACTTGAAGTCAAAAAAATTGACTTCAAGTTTTTGTATATATTCAAGGTCAAAAATTTTGACATTGTTCATATTATTCACTTTCAAGGTCGAAAAAAACGACCTTGAAAAATCATTGTTCAAGGTGCAAAAATTGAACCTTGAAGCTTTTTTGTAATTAAATCGCTTTGAAAGCGACAAATTAATCCATTGACATCCCCCATTTTCTCCTTCATAGTATTTTTAGAGGATTGAAATGATTGCCAATTACGAACCATATTTCAACAAAATACGAAAGTTTCATCAGGGCGTTTATGAGGAACTGCTTGGAAAGAGTTTTGTCGTAAAAGAAACGCAGATGTTTGTTCTCCAATGCAATTTCAAAGAATATGTAGAAAATGATCACGATGGAAATTACAGCTGGTACCGTCTGTGCCTTGATAATGATGTGGAAAAAGATTTTGCAGTGGGGTTTAATATTCAGCGCTTCAAAATCAAGAGGCAGAAATCACATCAATCATTTCAAAAATCAAAGAAGTCTGGAAGCAGTGTTGTGGGACGCAGGTGGCCTTGCTCAACACTATTACAAACGTGGCGGCTTTGAAGAAAGACGATTATGAAATGATTGTGTCGGTTCACTTCTGGTTTGATAAATCAGTTATTGATGATGGAATAGAGGACACGCAATACATGAAAATCGTTTATACAGGAACGTCGATTGCTGGAATAACTAAGTAGTATTCACAACAAACTCCCGTAAGTCGGGATATTGCTAAATCGGGATTTGTCGGGAAGATCGAGGACGGTCAGTGCGCTTTCGCACGGAAGGAGAAAATATGAAATACCAATACAAAGAAATGCCTGAATCTATGAAGGGGACATACGGAGAATTTTCAAAAAACTTTGGGTTTGATTGGAAAGAATTTATTATGGGAATACCAACCCCGATGTTTCTTGTCACAACATATAAATCTAACGGGCAGCCAAATGCTACGATGCAGTCATGGGCAGGGTTTACGAGTGCGAACCATGGCAGCGGATATTACGTGATTCTATGCAGCGTGAATAAGGGTGGACACCTTTACCAGAGCCTGAATGAAAAGAAAGTTGCGGTGCTGAATTTCATGTCTTCTGATTTATACAAAGCCTGCATGAAGACGATACAGAACAATCAGTTTGAGAAAGATGAGATAACTTCATCTGGGCTTACCGTAGAAAAAGCTTCGTGGATAGAAGCTCCGATGGTCGCTGAATGTTTTATGAACCTTGAGTGCAAATATGTATGGGAGAAAGAAATTGTTCCCGGTGATGATCACATTATGATTTGTCTTGAAGTCGTAGGCGGCCATATAGAAAAGGATTATATGGAGGATATGTTCGGAGATAAAGAGATTCTTTACAATGTCCATTATCCGATAAATCCAGAAGCTGTGAAAGAAAAAGGTTGCGATTTTGTAGCTGCACTTAGGAAAGTAAATCAATCCAACGAATATTGATTATATCATTGCAGACAGTTTCTCCCGCAACCTGAAGTTGCACAATCTTTCCAAAAAGCATCTTGCGGTTGGTGGAACTTACAGAGTTTCTTTGTTAATCTATAATTCCAAGGAGGCTCGAAATAAGTTTTGGAAAGAACCTTCAATATTTTAGAAAGCTTAGCGGAAATATGACGCAGGAAGCTCTGGCAGAAAAACTGAACGTGAGCCGTCAGACAATCTCTAAATGGGAAATGGATGCGGCAAATCCCGAGATGGAAAAGGCTCTCGAAATCTGTAAAATCTTTAACTGTTCTCTGGATAATCTTTTTAGAGATGAAATGGATAAGCAGAGCGATTCCTATTCCAACCTCCGGCTTGAAGAAGTTCCAGCTTTTCGTTATGTGGAGCACACGGTAATCAGCACAGAGCCCGAAAGCGATGCGATTGGAAAAATGTACAGGCTTGCAAAAGAAAACGGAATAGAAGCTCCCCGCATTATCGGCTGGGATTTTCCAAATCTTTCTCAGGAGCAGATCAATGTTTTTAACATGCACGGATACACAGCGGCTTTGATTCTGCCTGATGGAGTTGCGCCCGAGGGTTGCAAAATCAAAGAACAAACCGCTCATAAATATGCTGCTATTCACGTTGACCGCCCATTTGAAAATCCTTTCGTGACAATTCCGGGCGCGTATCAAACACTTGGAGATTTTATGAGAACCAATGGCCTTGTTCAGTCAGCCGAGGGCGTTATTCCTTGCTTTGAAACCGATGGCGAGAATATGGATATTTATATAGCGTGTAAATAATCAGGAGAACTCGCATGACATACTCAAACACAAACAAAAAACTTTATGACGATATCGCGCTTTGGGAAAAAACAGACGGTCGGGATTTATTTCTGGAAATGCCGCTCAAAGAAAAACAGTTGCCCAAGATTTTAGATTTTGGTTACGGCTTTGGAGAACAGTTGTTTGCTTTGGCTAACGCTTACCCCAACGGTAAAATTTTTGGAATCGACGGAAGTCCCATCTGTCAGAAGGAAGTTGCAGAAAAAATCGTCCAAAGAAAAATCAGCAATATCATGCTCATAAACAAAATGGTAAATGACCTGTCTGATTTTGCGGACGACTCTCAGGACCTGGTGCTCCTTTACGATGCGCTCCATGCCACCAGTAACAAATATATGCTTTACGAAGAATCGCACCGTATCCTTAAAGCAGGCGGAGTTCTTTCAGTCCTTCCCGTTCATCTTAGCAACTGGCGCGACAGGCAGGGAAAGAAAAAGATCTACACTCCAAAATTAATTCAATCCGAAATCGAAGAATACGGTTTTGACTATGCCGGCACCTGCACCCAAAAAGGTGTCCACTGGGAAAAATGCCACACTCTCTATTACATCAAAAAAGGCAACATCACTTTTGACATTCTTGAAAAAGTTGATGTGATGAACTTTGTGAAGAAGTAAAATAAAAATACGGCGTTCACATATTAATTAGCAAACGGGTCTTTGCTCTGATCTACGGTCAATAGTTCGTCGACGTGGACGCCGTAGAGTTGTTTCCGGAGGTTATTGACTACTTCGTCGTAGTTGTAGGAGAGTTTTTCAACCTTCTGGTCATCTAGAGCAGCTTTTACTAAGGGAGATGGATTGTATTTTTCGGCACGGGCAAAAAGATTGTTTCGGGCAACAGCTTTTTTTGTGACTTTAAGTTGTTCTACAATTTTAAGAACTTCGATATCGTCTTCTTTATTGCTTGTATTTCCATTATTTATAAATCCACTCTGAACAGTTTTTTTGCTGGTATCATAATAAAAGATGTTTTCGTATGATTGCAGCTCTGAGCCTTGAGTTTCTATCTGTGGATTTCTTGCAACAACAGTACCAAACCTTAATTTTGTAAGTCCGTCAGTTTTTGGTAAAAGTAGCTGGGCATCTTCATACAAAGTAGAATCAAAAATAACAACTGCACTTTCTGAAGAAAAGGCAATATCACTTTCCGGAATCCAAAAATCGATTGAATCATAAACGGCATGAATAAAAGTTTCATTTTCTAAATTTGTTTCCGGTTGGTCTGAATTTTTAGCAAGAAGAATTTCTATAGTGTCGTTATTTTTTAAGGTGAGCATTGAATGCATATTATGGTCGCGCCCCAGAAGATAAAGCTGAGTCGAAGGTGAAAGAACAATGGCAGATGCAAAACGGTCAGGTTCAGAAATAACTTCCTGTGCAGATTCTAAATCAACCATAGATTCAGTATTTGTAATGTCAATTTTATCCTTTTTAGTACAAGAAGCCAAAATTGCAACGAGAGCACATATTCCAAAAACAACTCGAATTTTCATACTTTCAATGTTACAAAATAGAATGCAATAATTCAATATTATATTTGTTCAAAAGTAATTACATGTTATAATAATAATCATAAAATGAACAAAGACTGGTCAGATAAAAACAAAAAAATGCAGACTCTGATTTCAAAAGAGGCAACTTTTGATGAAGGAATAAAGGTTCTTCTTGAGCTTCGTGCCGAGCTGTTTGAGCAGGTAACTTCAATCGTAAAAACTTTTCCGCCGGAAGCATTTTATCAGCTGCCCTTTGGAGAAGGCGAGGGCAATCATCAGACAACTCTTGCCTGGTCGCTCTGGCATACATTCCGCATTGAAGATATTGTTGCGCACACTTTGATTTTGAAGAATGATCAGCTTCTCTTTACTGATGACTGTCTGAAAAAAACAAAAACAAAAATCATCACAACAGGAAACGAACTCAGCGCAGATAAGCTGATTGATTTTTCAGAACAGCTTGATATCAAAGCAACTTATGATTATTGCAAAGCTGTGATGGATTCAACAAATGAACTTTTAAAAAATCTAAAATATACAGACCTAAAAAAGAAGTTCACCGACGAAGACAAAGCGCGCCTTGCTGCAAGCAATTGCGTAAGTCCCGACGAAAGCTCTGTCTGGCTTATCGATTTCTGGTGTGGAAAAAATGTTAAAGGCTTAATTCAAATGCCATTTTCCCGCCACTGGATTATGCATGTTGAAGCAATGAATCGTATTAAAGACAAACTGAAGCAGCAGGAGAAAAACAAATGGATACTTTAGAAATAAACAAACTTCCTGCCTCAATCAAAAAGCTCATCGCCAGCAAGCCATACATGGTTGATTCTTTTGGCAAGTCTGGCTCCGGCGTATTTGTTTTTGATGATTGTGTTTTGAAGATTGTAGATGCCCGTAATAAACTCATCCGAGAGCATAATGAAACTTCTGTTCAGGTTATACGCTGGCTCCAAGGCAAACTGCCGGTTCCAAAGGTTATTGCTTACGAAGCAGATGATGATTTTCAGTATCTTCTGATGACTCGCATTTCCGGCAAAATGTCCTGCGATGAATACTATCTGAAGCATCCGCGTGAGCTCTGCAGGCTTCTGGCTCAGGCTTTTAAAATGCTCTGGAGCGTAGACCTTACTGGCTGCCCACGCGAACGTACAATTGAAAATGAACTCGAAGACGCAAGGTACCGTGTAGAAAATAATCTTGTAGACTTAGATGACGCAGAACCGGATACTTTCGGCGAGAACGGTTTTGAAAATCCCCAGGCCCTGCTTGCCTGGCTGCAAACTCACAAACCGGAATATGAGCCGGTTCTTTCTCACGGAGATTTCTGTCTTCCAAATATTTTTTTGAAAGACAATCAGGTAAGCGGCTTTATAGATCTGGGGGCCGCAGGAATCGGCGACAAGTGGCGTGACATTGCCCTCTGTCACCGTAGCCTCAGGCATAATTGTGACGGCACCTTCGGAGGCAAAATCTACCCGGATGTAAATCCAGATCTTTTATTGGAAGAACTTGGAATCGAGCCGAATAACGAAAAAATCAGATACTACATCCTGCTGGATGAATTGTTTTAGGAGAACTCAAATGTCTGATAACGAAATCACCTACAGAAAACTAAACGAGTCCGACCTGGACACCTTTATCCAGATGCGCATCACCCAGCTGCGCGAAGAAGGCGCCACAGAAGATTTTGACCTTGTTCCAGCACTCAAAGATTATTACCACCGCCACCTCGCAGACGGGACCTTTGTTTCCTGGCTGGCCCTGGACGGCGAAAAAATAATCGGCACCAGTGGCATGTCTTTTGTTGAAAAGCCTCCTTATTTTGGCTGCCCGTCAGGAAGAATAGGTCTTCTTTCCAGCATGTTCACAAATCCAAACTATCGTAGACGCGGTATAGCCAAAGAATTACTCCACCGTGTAGTAGAAGAAGCCCGTGCTTACGGCTGTGGCGCAATTCAGATTACAGCTTCAGATATGGGCGTGAAACTCTACACCGCTTACGGCTTTGTTCATAACGGAAACTTCATGCAGTATAAGTTGTAAAATGATTACACCAGGCCTTTATAGACAAGGCTGGAACCTGACAGTATTATTTACAAAAAAAGGGGACGAATTATGGAAATCAAAGACAGCAGAATAGACGACGGCAAGGCATTTGACTGGGGCCGCACTTCAAAAGATTACGCAAAATACCGCGATATCTATCCGGAAATATTTTATAAGAAAATTGTAGACAGAGGTCTTTGTATAGAAGGTCAGTCTGTTCTTGACCTTGGAACCGGTACTGGTGTTGTGCCACGCAATATGTATAAGTATGGCGCGCGCTGGACTGGAACTGATATTTCTCCTGAACAGATAGAGCAGGCAAAACGTCTTGCAGATGAAGTTGGAATGAAAATTGATTTTCTTGCCGTACCTACCGAAAAGCTAGATTTTCCGAAAGAAAGCTTTGATGTAATTACTGCCTGCCAATGCTTCTGGTATTTTGACCATGAGCGCGTAATGCCAAAGCTGGCAGAACTTCTTAAGCCCAACGGCAAGCTGGTAATTCTCTATATGGCCTGGCTTCCTTTTGAAGATAAGATAGCAGGGGAGAGTGAAAAACTCGTTCTCAAGTATAGTCCAAAGTGGTCGGGAGCAGGGCAGACAAGACGACCTAACTGGGTGCCGGAGGTAGCTTACAATAATTTTGAAATGGTAGAGCACGAAGAATATGATGTCATGGTTCCATTTACGAAAGAGACCTGGCACGGAAGAATGAAGGCCTGCCGTGGAGTAGGGGCCTCTCTCTCCGGAGAAGAACTTGCAAGCTGGGACGCAGAACACAGAAAACTGCTCGACCAGATTGCTCCCGAACAGTTTGAAATAAAACACTATGCGGCAATTACTGTTCTTAGAAAAAAATAACTTCAATTTAGCTAGTTGAGAAATATAACAAAGTATTATAAAATTATTTTGACGGTAATATTTTATGGACATGACCGCTGACTTATTTAACAGCATCATCAACTCTGCGCAAGACTGTGTATTTTGGAAAGATAAGGACAGACGCTTTGTCGGTGTAAATCAGGCTTTTCTCGACTTCTACGGTTTTGAATCCGCTGACGTTTTAATCGGAAAAAATGACGAGGACATGGGCTGGCATTCCGACCCGGAACCTTTTAAGCAGGATGAGCTGGCAGTTCTTGCAGGAAAAAGCACTTATAAAGTGCAGGGCAAATGTTTTGTCCGCGGCGAGGAGCGCGACATTGTTGCTTCTAAACGACCTTTGTACAAGGATGGTGAAATCGTTGGCCTTGTAGGAAGCTTTTCTGATATTACCGATGTATTACGACGAGGTCAGGGACTCGATCATAATCAGACAATTTATACAATAGAAAAACTTAGAAAATACACTTTCTTCGACAAACTGATGGATGAAGTCAGTCTTAACGAAATGCTGGAGCCGCTTACCGGAGTTATCTCCCGTGCTTATTCAGTAAGATTTGTCCGCTCTCTTATCGCAGAACATATTCCTTTTACCTTTGCAATGATTGACCTTGATAACTTTAAGTTTATTAATGACAGTCTTGGGCACACCGCAGGTGATAAGGTTTTAACAACAGTTTCAAAACGCCTTGCAGAATTTGTTGATGGTTTTGGAATTGTAGGACGATTTGGTGGTGATGAGCTTTTGATGATAGATCTGGAGCATATCCAAACAGATGATAAAATCTCTTTCTTTGAAAAACTCTATACCAATTCGCTGGCACTCCGCTTTACTATGGATTTTGGAAACGGCGGCTCTTTTATTACAGGAACCGTTGGAGCTGCAAGTTATCCGGAAGATGCAGACAATTATGCTGATTTATTTACCCTCATAGATAAAATGCTTTATTACGGCAAGAGCAAAGGCCGCAATTGCTTTACCGTTTATCAGGCTGAAAAACACAAGAATCTTGAAGTTACAAAAATTGCACATCGAGGTCTCTATACATATATCCATCAGCTAAGAACAGGTATGGAAAAGGCAGATGGTTTTGAAAACAAGCTCAAAGCTGCAATGCCAGTTCTTTCAGAAATCTTAAAAGTAAACGACATTTATTATATCCTTGGTGACGGCAGATTGAAATCTACAATGAATTCTGATTTTGACTGCGATGCATCTGATATTTCTGAGCTTATGACTGAAGCTCTTTTTTCAGAAAACACTCTGGATAAAGTAAAAAATAATTCTCCAAAATTTTATCAAACATTAATAAACAACGGTTTTGAAACTACTCTGGTAGTCCGCATTCGAAAAGCTGAAACAGTTTCCGGCTATCTTGTATGCGCCGTAAAACGCAGCCTCCGCATCTGGCAGGAAAACGAATGTGCCGTGCTTTATTATGTAGCCGGACTTCTGGTATAATATTTTTATGACTAAAGAAGAACTGCACAAAATGATTGAGCAGGATCATCCTAACATCTGCCAGATTGAGGCGATTCATAACGGCAAAACTTTTTACAGCGACACATGGAACAATTACAAGAGCGACGACTGCATTCACGTTATGTCTGTAACAAAAAGCATTATGGCTTTGCTGATTGGAATTGCCATAGACAAGGGGCAGATTAAAAGCGTGGACGACAAGGTTCTGGATTATTTTCCTGAATATAAAGTAAAGCGTGGCGAGAAGACGATTTACGAAGTGACTATTAAACATCTGCTTACTATGCGGGCTCCTTATAAGTGTAAGGGCGACCCCTGGAGTAAGGTTTGTTCCAGCGAAAATTGGACTTACACTTCGCTTGATTTTCTTGGCGGCCGCAAGGGACTCACAGATGAGTTTAAGTATTCATCTGTCTGCCTCCATATTCTGACGGGCCTTCTTTATAAAGCCACCGGTATGCTAACTGTAGACTACGCTAACAAGTATCTTTTTGAACCGCTTGGTATTCCGGCTCACAAAAACTTCTACGCCAAGTCTGCCGAAGAACATAAAGCCTTTACTATAAGCAAGCTTCCAAAAGATGCCGTGTGGTTCGCAGACCCGCAAGACCTCGGCACACCTGGCTACGGCCTTTGCATGACAGCCAGCGATATGGCAAAAATCGGGCTTCTCTGCTTAAACAAGGGTACTTTCAACGGCCAGCAGATTGTTTCTTCAAAATGGATTCGCGAGATGACTACACCCCGCCCAGTTGAAGGTAATCATTTTCGCGGTATGGAATACGGCTACCTCTGGTGGATTATTTCCCGCAAGAAAAATATCTACGCTGCCATCGGCAACAGTGGCAACGTGATTTATATTAATCCGCAGAAGCAGCTTGTAGTCGCCGTAGCCTCCTATTTTAAGCCGACAGTGTTTGATAGGGTAGACTTTATCCAGAAATACATAGAGCCCTTTGCAGAGACTCTTTAATAAACTGGAGATTTAAGTAAAAACAAATTATAATGAAAGCCTGTTAGAATACTATCAGGCAAGGAGAATTATTACACATGAAAAAGATCTTTTTTATATTCACATTAATGACTCTTTCTGTTCTTGCTTTTGCACAGAAAGCGGGAGAAAAAATCACATTCAGCGGCTGTGATTTGAATGGTAATCCTGTTACAATCGAGATTTTTGCTGAAAACAAAGTAACAATGCTGAATATCTGGGGAACTTTCTGCGGACCATGTATCCGCGAAATGCCAGACCTTGCAAAACTCAATGAAGAAAACAAGGACAAAAACTTTGAAGTTGTAGGAATTATTATTGATATTCTTGACCAGAAAGGAAAAGTTGATTCAGGCATAAAAGCTAATGCAGAATTAATCATTAAAAAAACTGGAGCTGATTACATTCATATAATTCCTTCGGATGAAATGAATAACGGTTGGTTGAAAGATATTCAGGCTGTTCCAACTACTATTTTTGTAGATTCAAACGGAAAACAGATTGGTAAACCATATGTGGGTTCCCGATCTCAAAAAGACTGGCAAAAAATAATTGATAAGATTATGAATAAGTAGGGGAAGTCTCCATAAAAATGAAACTGACAGAAAAACATATCAGAATCATTTCAATTATTTTTCTCACTCTTGGAATCGTACTTGTAGCAGCAGGTATTTTCCGTGGCGAGGCAAAGTCGGTCTTTTATAAGGCAACCCATATCTGTCTGGAATGTATAGGGATTGGTTGATTGAGTAAGAAAGTTAGTATAAACAAACAATCCCGACTCCGACTCATAATTCAGGCTTGTTTTGCAGCTCTTTCAAATGGCTACATTAAAGGCTTTGCAAATGGAAAGATTTTTGAAGGCCCAACAAAACACATCTGCCTTCCCGGTATGAACTGTTATTCCTGTCCGGGAGCTCTTGGCGCCTGTCCAATCGGCTCTCTGCAGGCTACTCTCAATGCCCGCGAATACAAAATCTCAATGTATGTAGTAGGGCTGCTTGTAATTTTTGGAACCTTCCTTGGTCGTTTTGTTTGCGGATTTTTATGTCCATTTGGATTAATTCAGGATCTTCTTTTTAAGATTCCTTTCATAAAAAAAATCCGCCGCCTGCCGGGCGAAAAGGGCTTGCGCTGGCTTCGTTTTGCCTTCCTGGGCATTTTCGTAATTCTGCTTCCAATGTTTGTAGTTGATATCACGGGGCTGGGGGAGCCCTGGTTCTGTAAATGGATTTGCCCTGTTGGTACTCTCGAAGGCGGCATTCCTCTTGTTCTTTTGAATAATGCCATGAGGGGAGCTGCGGGATTTATCTTCCGCTGGAAACTCGTAATCCTTGTAATCACTTTGCTTTCTTCAATTATCATTTACAGGCCTTTCTGCCGCTACGTATGTCCGCTTGGTGCAATTTATGGTATCTTCAATAAAATCTCATTTTACAGATTTAAGATTGATTCTGAAAAATGTACAAAATGCGGAGCCTGTCAGAAAATCTGCAAGCTTGATATTCCAGTTTTTGAAAAACCAAACAGTGCTGATTGTATCCGCTGCGGAGAATGCAAAGCAAGCTGTCCGCAGAAAGCAATCACTCTTTAAATCTTCTCTATTTTTCTAGTATTCAGCCAATTCCCATGTTATAATTAAAAAGTAGGGTAGAAAAAAATGACATTTGATGGTACTCAAAAAGTAATTGGTAAAGGCGCTCAGGCAGAAGTTCTTTTATATCATGGTTTTGCTTATAAAGTTTATAATGAATCATATCCTGCAGAATGGATTTCTTTTGAAAAAGAACAGCAGCAGGCTGTAAATAAAGCTGGTCTTTGCCCGGTAAAATACTACGACACTGATAATCCCCACATAATCAAAATGGATCTGGTAAAAGGTGATCAGCTGGAAAAATCAGTTCCAAAGGCTCCTGAGCAGGGCTTTTTACTTCTTGCAAAGGCTTTTCGTTTTGTGCATAAAGCTGATATAGGTACTACAACAATTCCGCCGCTTTCTGCTACTGCAGGTCTTATGCTGACTAATGAAGAAAAGCTTCAGGTACTCCCTATAATCGAACGACTTTCAAAAAAATATAAAAGCTGTATCTGTCATCTGGATATGCATTTTTTGAATATTATGATTCCGTCTGATTCAAAACTTATCGCAGATAAAATCAATTATACAATTATCGACTGGATGAATGCCCGTCTGGCTCCCGCTGTTTTTGACTATGCACGAACATATGTAATTTTCAACGAGTTTGCAAAAGATGCTCTGGATTTTTATAAAGCTTCAGTCTGGCCGGATATACAGGCTCTTGGTATTTCAGAAGAAGACTTTTTTGATGCAGTAAAAGTATGTAGTGTTTTACGAAGTAAGGAAAAGTAAAGATTAGAGTATCGAAAAGTTGTAACCCCAAATGGGGTTCAGTAAGTTCTGACCATCAAAAAACGTAAAAATCACTATATTATATAACTAATTATAATGTATATTCTGTCTACCAATATATATTATTTAAGGGAAGGTAAGCGTCAATTTTGTAAGCGTCAATTTTCCGCCCTATTAGGCTATTAAGACCGTTGAAACATCAGATTTTTGAATCAATTTGATATTCCAAGGAAGAAGTTCTGACCAGTTTGAATCAGTCCAGTCTGTTGTATCTGCGGCTAATTCAAAGATTGAAGAAAGATATTCTTCAGGATTGATACCATGTATTTTAGCACATTCTATGAGAGAAAACAATAGGCATGTTGACCTAGAGCCGTCTTCTGATGCAGAAAACAGGAAGTTTTTTCTTGATAAAACATACGGACGGATTGAGCGTTCACTGACAGAGTTATCCAGATAAATCTCAGGACAATCAAGATAATTCATCAGATGAGGCCATGCATCTATTGCGTACTTAAGAGCTTTTCCAAATTTAAATGAAGACGGAACTGTAGGCTGAGTCTTAATCATCCAGTCATAGAATTCATCCATAATCGGCTTAATAATTTCCCGACGTTTTGCAACAAACTCTGCGTCAGAAAGGTTCTTCTCTCTCAGAATATTCTCTTCATGATACATCTGTTGAATGTATTTTATAGCCTTAGCGGAGCCTTTGGATTTTCCATTGAGTAATGCGTCATAAAATTTTCTGCGTATATGTGCAGCACATGCGACATGAATTATTTTGTCTTTCGGATAAAGAAGTTCATGTTCTTTTAAGGCTGCTTCATATCCGGGATATTCATCAGTCTGGAGAAAGCCTTTGAAACCGTTTATAAAAGGCTTGATATATTTCGGACTCCGGCTTTCAAAATACCGATAAACAACGACCTTTTTGTTTTTCGGTCCGCCATGAGCTAGCCAGATGTAGGATTTTTTACGATCCTTATTACCGTTCTCATAATTCAAAATCCTGCAGGTTGTTTCATCCATGTTCAGGACCTTTCCGGTTTTCAAGTGCTTCATAAGCACATTTTCCAGAGGTTTTATCTTCTCATAAACCTCAAGCTGCCATTTATCCATCGTAGCCCTTGAAATATCGATTCCTTTTCTTTCGAAGTTCTGGGCTTGTCTGTAATACGGCATATGATTGCAGTATTTGTTAATAAAAATGTAACTCAGAAGCCCTGGTGTTGCTATTGATTTTGGAATGATATTCTTTGCGGCAGGAGCCTGACGGAATACAGGATGGTCTTCATCACCGCTGCCTTCACATTTTCTGCAGGCATAAACCGGATAGATATGCTGTTCTACATAAATCTTTTCAGGGATGATGTTTACTCTTTCAGTTACTTTCTCCCCTACTTTTACAAGCTTTGCTCCGCAGCCACAGATTTTCTCTGATTCAGGAATATCATGATAAATCGGGATTCTTTCATAATTTTCATCAATCTTTTTACGGCCGCACTTACGTCTCTTATATGCCTTTACGAGGACGTTTTCTTCTTTCAATTCTTCAAGTTCTTCATTTGTAAGAAGTTCATTCTCTGGAAAATCATCAAGGTCATCAAATAATGGAAGCCACTGTTCGAATAATTTTTCAGAATGACTGCCGAAACGATATGACATCTGAGTTCTCAGTCGTTCTTCAAGCCCGAGAATTTTTAAATCTTTTGAATTATTGTCAGATTTGAGGCTTTTTATTTCTTCATCTTTTTGTTTCAGCTCTTCTTTCTGCTGATTTATTGTGAATAATTGTAATGTGATTTTTTCATCTTTAGAGGAAAGTAACTTGTCCTTTAAAACAAGCTGCTGCTGCATTGATTCAATCTCAATCTTTGCTGCAGCCAATTCTGTGAGTGCTTCCTGTATTGTCACTTCCCTTTTCATGTTTTAAATGTTAACAGATTTTAAAACTTTTAAAAAGGGGGTGTAACAACTGGTTGTACCGCACGCGGCTTGACCGCGTGTCGGCTACGAACCTTTGAAAATCATTAAGGCCCCAGGTTTATCATGCTAAGATAGATAAGCCTATCTGGGCACAATATCCTACTTTTACTGGAGGGAACCTTAATGAGATTCTATAAGAACCAGC